>JAESFG010000061.1_pt1 | contig 472105 bp, 379 predicted proteins | sample 9269371 | NCBI WGS metagenome assembly JAESFG01 (sample SAMN14506227, study PRJNA617093) | algae metagenome | isolation source: Aetokthonos hydrillicola CCALA 1050 (B3-Florida) and co-occurring... | place: USA: South Carolina | collected 2013-01-01
TACGAGAAGCTGGCCGGCAACTTCGCGGCGATGATCACGCTGGCCATGGCCGTCCTCTACTTCAGAATCTTGACGTGAACCGTGAGACAGTGCCTAACCCTCTCCCGGCGTACCGGGAGAGGGGACCAGACGCAGCCGCGCATCGGTTGAAGATGCGCTATTCGTCGCCGCATCGAATGTCGCGATCGCTGCGCTCGGGTTGGAGTCGCTGCGCGACTGCTCGCTGCGCTCGTCCACGGGCTGGAAGCCCGTGCCACGAAATTTACGCCAGCGATAGCAGGAACTGCTCCACGTTCATCGCGGGTTCGCCCACGCCACTCTTGTTCTTGCGATCGACGGCGAGCAGGCGATCGACGGCGCTCTTCAATCCCGGCTCGCCGAGCTTGTCGCACGTCACTAAGAGCTTGTCGATGTTGTTCGCGGGCCAGATTCTCAGCTCTTTCGCGATCGCGAACGGGTTCATGCGTTGCCGCTTCATGGCCGCGGCGCGGACGGCCTTCTCGAGCCAGAGGCCGAGCCATGTCACGGCGCGGAACTCCGCGCTCGGGTCGCTCGTGAGCAGGTGACGCCACCGCCGGACCGCTTCATCCGCCCGGCCGAGCGTGAGGGCGTCCGTCATCTCCCACATTTCCTGCTCGCGCTGGTAGACGACCGTGCTGTTCACGTCCGTCGGCTTCACCACATTGCCACTGACCTGCAGCGCGAGCTTCGCGAGTTCGTTGTCCACCCGGCCCAGGTCGGGGCCGATCAGGTCGGCCAGCACTCGCGCGGCGTCGTCCTGCACGGTGATGCCATGAGCGGCCTTCCCACGCTTCACAATCCACCCCGCCAGGTCGGCCTGTTTCGGGGCCTCGCACTTGAGGATCTCGCCGGTCTTCTGGATCGCCTTGTAGATGCGTTGATTGCTCGGCAGCGAGTTCACCCGCAGCACGAGCGACCCCGAATCGCTCGGCGAGGCGACGTAGTCTTCCAGCTTCTCGCGATGTCCCGAGATGAAGTCGTCGGCTGCCCGCACCACGACCACCTTGTACCCGCCGAACATGCTGTAGCTGCGGAGCTCGTCGAACACGTCGGCTGGCTTGGCGGATTCGCCGTCGATGTCGGCCCGCTGGGCGTCCTTCGGCATCTGCGCGAGCACCGCCCGCAGCGATTCCAGCTGAAGGAAGACGTCGTCGCCGATGATCGCGTAGACAGGCTTGGGCACGGCGAACGCGGTTGTACCCCGATGGCTACACCTGTGCGAGCGATCATCTTCAAAGCGTTGGGTGGATATCGGCCGCGCACGCTACGGCCGTAGTCCGTTTGCCGCCTGCACGGCAGGTGGAGGATCGGGTTGGTTTTGTAATCGCGACTGTCTTGTAAGCCGTGCGGCCCGAGCGCTATCGTTCCCTACCGAGACTGCTTTGTATTGCCCACGCGCAGGGGGCGAGCAGCGCCGCTGGATTCAAGGGCTATCCCATGTCGCTTCACCGCAGATTCAGGTTCGGGTCGATCTACCCTGTCCGCCGGGCGACCATCGCGGCGCTGGAGGAGCGTCGACTTCTCGCGTCACAGCTGGTGTACGACAGCGTGGATCGGACGAATGACGCGTTCGAGGCGGCGGCACCGGGCGCGGCGGCGACGGGCGTGATGTCGCTCGGCGCGCGAGCGGTGTTCACCGCGGCGATGGGCGGAGGCCGAGTCGGCCTGTGGTCGACCGACGGCACGCCGACCGGCACGGTGCAACTCCTCGGGTTCGGCGCCAGCGACGCAACGCTCGCGAGCGTGACGCCCGACCGCGCGCTCACCGTCCGCGTGGGCAACGATGCGATCTTCGCGGCCAACTCGCCGGCACACGGACTCGAAGTCTGGGCGAGCGACGGCACGATCGCCGGCACGCGCCGCCTGACCGACTTCGCAGGCTCGACCGCGCCGCTGCTGACGAGTTTCTCCAGCGTGCCCGCGACGATCGGCACCGACGTCGCCCCGCTGCCCGTCGCATACGTTTGGACGAATGACCAGCGGCTCTTCACGATTAATCCGACCTCGGGCCAGGTGACGCAGGTCGCGACGGCAAGCGATCCGGCGTTCGCGGCGGTCGCATCGACGATTACGCAGGTCGCCCCGATCGGCGCGGCCGGCAAGGCTTGGTTCAACGTCGCCGCGACGTCGACGACGCCGAGTTGGGTCTACCTCGACCCCGCCACCGGCGGCGGCCCGACGCCGATGAACGCGCCCGGGTTCGTCAACCCGCGCGGCGCGATCGCCAACGCGGATGGCACGTTCTCGTATGTCGCGGTGCCCGTCGGCTCATCGCCGGCAGGCGTGTATCGAACCAACGGCACAGCGGCGGGGACGACGTTGCAGTTCGCCCTGCCCGCGCAGCCGGGACTGGTGCAGCCGAATTGGTCGCTTCTCTCGTTTGTCCGCGCGGGCGACACGCTGTGGGTGCGCGCGAACGCGACCTGGTGGACGAACTTCACGCAGGCCGGCACGCGTGCGCTGGGCGATGCGCCGCAGTTCGGTGCGGGTTATGGAACCTCCCTCCGCGGGATTGCCGACGGATCGATCCTGATGGACGGCGTGGCCCAGCCTGGCCGCGTGACGCGCGTCACGCCGGGCTTCGGCGTCTTCAGCTATGTCGTGTCGCAGACGCCCACCACGGCATTCCTCAGCGGCACGTCGGTCTACGCCATCGGCACGCAGGGCATCGACTACGTCGCGTCGCCGGGCGGGACGTCGGTACGCCTCACGACGGGCGTCGCCGATTCCACGGCCGGCGGCTCGTGGTTATCAGCACCCGCGCAGCTGGGCGCCCAACTCGTCGTCGGACTGCGGACCCTCCAGCACGGCCTCGAGCCGCACGTGGTCGGTTCGACCGCCGCCAGCGTGACGCTGCTCCGCGACGTTAACACCACCACCCGCAACGGCTTCGCGACGAACGTCATGCCCGTCGGCAGCGCAGGCGTGGCGTTCGCGAACAACTTCGCACATCTCATCGTCGCGCCGAACGGCACGCCTTCCGGCGCGTTCGTCCGCACCGACATCCGCGTGAACTACACCGGCAGCGACGCCTCGCGCAACACGTTCTGGACACAGGCGGACGGGCGGACCTATTTCTCGGCGATCGACTCGACCAACGCGCTGCGGATCGCCGTCACCGATGGCACGGACGCGGGCACGCGGTTCGTCGGCCCGTCCCTCTCCACCTTCGGCCGACCGGTCATGCTCCACGTGCTCGGCGGGAAGCTGCTGATGGCGTCGAGCAACAACGCCGGGTTCGTCGGCTCGCTGGACCTCACGACCGAGCAGTTCGTCAGCATCGCCAACACCAACGTGTGGCGCACCGCGTCCCCCTTCGTGCAGTTCGGCAACCACGCGTACTTCGTCAACCATGTGAACGGCTCCCAAGAGCTGTGGCGCACGGACGGCACGGCCGCGGGGACGTCGCAAGTCGTGGACGTGACGCCCGGCATCACCGACGATCCGCGCGGACTGTTCGTGCTCGACGGCCGGCTTTACTTCAACGCGATGCGGCAAGTGCCGCTGCCCGGCGGCGGGCCGGAGACGGGGCCCAGCTATCAACTCTCCCTCTTCTCCACCGACGGCACCGCGGTCGGCACGACGCCGATTGTCTTCCTCGGTTCCGTGGGCGGACTACGTCAGGCGCTCGACGCCCGGCCCGTCGGCAACGGACGATTTGTTTTCCCGATCGAGAGCGTCGGCGGCGGACTGTTCGACCTGATGGCCACCGACGGCACCGCCGCGGGCACGTCGCGCATCGACTTCGGCATCAACATCGGCAACACGTACATCGCCGCCAGCGAGGGCCGCCTCTACTACTTCGACGGCGCGTGGAACCTCTCGGTCACGCAGGGCACCGCCGCCACGACGGTGGAGCTTCCGCTTCGCGCCCCGACCGGCCTAAGCACGCTCGCCGCCGCCGACGGGAACGCGTACTTCCTCTTCGATCCCGTCAATTCCTCTCAATCCGCGCCCGACCTCTGGGCGAGCGACGGCACGCCCGCCGGCACGAGGCGGATCGAGGACATCGACTACACCTTCGGCTCGAACACCCCTCGCATGGCGCTCCTCGGCACCTTCGGCGACCACCTCTACTACTACGGCTCGACCGCCGCCTACGGCATGGAGCTGATGCGGCGCGACGTCGTCGCGCCACGCGTCACGTCGGCCGCGTATCGCTTCGACGACGCCCCGCCCGTGCTCCGCGTCACGTTCGGCGAGCCGCTCGCCGCACCGCCCGTGCAATCCGACGTCGTGCTGCGACGGCTGGACGGCACGGTCGTCGCGTCGAGCGAATACTCGATCGCTTACGACGACGCCACGCGATCGCTCGAACTGCAGCCGACATCGCCACTGCCGGACGGTCGGTACGAAGTGTCGCTCGCGCGGGGCGCCCTCGCCGACACGGTTGGCAACCGCCCGCGCGAAGACGTCCGCGTCACGTTCTTCGTCCTCGCCGGCGACGCTAACCGCGACGCGGTCGTGAACTTCGACGACCTGCTCGTCCTCGCGGCGAACTACAACCAGGGCGGCCGCACCTTCTCGCAGGGCGACTTCAACTACGACGGCACCGTCAACTTCGACGACCTGCTGATCCTGGCGAGCCGCTACAACACGTCCCTTCCCGCCCTGACACTCGCGGCACCCGGGCCGCAGTCAGGTGCCCCCACGCCCAAAGCTGGTGCCGCCGATGGCGACGAGGACCCACTCGGTCGCGGCGATGCCTCGGTGCTGGCGTGACACGGCGTGGAAAACGAGACATTCGCTGGAGTTGGCTAGGCATCCGCCCATAACTCATGCCCCGCGCGCGCCCTTGCCGATCTTCCACTACATGAAGGACTCGCGCGCGCCCAAGCACAAGCCGTCGTCGGCCAAGACTTCGACGAAGAAGGTCCTCGATCGCCTCTCTGGCAGGCCGAAACAGGACGGTCAGCGGCGGCGGCGGTTCGAGATGGCGTGGCAGGAGCTGTCGGTGAAGACGCCGACGCCTCGACGCGCGCGCGCGGATCGCTACGCTATCTCGCCTATGTCCGATAGCCTGCCGCTCAACCAGATCATCGCCGGCGACAGCGTCGAAAAGCTCAACGCGATGCCCGAGGGCTGGGCCGACCTGTGCTTCGCCGATCCGCCGTTCAACATCGGGTACCTCTACCACAACTACGAGGACCGCAAGGAAGTCGACGAGTACGTCGACTGGTCGGAGCGCTGGATGCGGGCCGTCTACCGCGCGCTCAAGCCGACGGGCAGCTTCTACCTCGCGATCGGCGACGAGTTTGCGGCCGACCTGGCCGTCGTGGCGCGCCGGAAGATCGGGTTCCACATGCGGAACTGGATCATCTGGCACTACACGTTCGGGCAGCAGACGAAGAAGATGTTCGCGAAGAGCCACACGCACATTCTCTACTTCACGAAGCAGAAGCCCGAGCCGGGGATGGAGAACATGGTCTTCAACCCCGACGCCGTCCGCGTCGCCAGCGCTCGCCAGACCGTGTACGCCGACTCCCGCGCCAACTCGAAGGGCAAGCTCCCCGACGACACGTGGTTCCTGCGCCCGCAGGAGACGAGCTACGTCGAGGCGTCGTACGGCAAGTACCTGAAGCAGCAGAAGGCGCTCCCGGACAGCGCGTTCATGCCGGTGGAGTTCTTCGACCCGACGAGCGACAGCTGGTACGTGAGCCGGGTGTGCGGGACGTTCAAGGAGCGCGAGGGCTGGCACGGCTGCCAGATGCCGATCGCGATCCTCGACCGCATCATCAAGGCGAGCAGCAACCCCGGGCAGGTGGTGCTGGACCCGTTCAACGGCTCCGGCACGACGGCCGTCAGCGCCGCGCTGCTCGGGCGGCGCTACGTGGGCATCGATCAGAGCCCGGAGTACGTCAAATTCGCGCAGAGCCGGATCGCGCATGCGTTGAAGGCCCGCGACGCGATCGACAAGCCGGTGACGAGCGCGACGGACGTCGCCCCGCTGATCTTCAGCAGCACCCGCGCGAGCAAGAAGCAAACCGCCACCGACGCGTTCGGCCGCCAACGCGTCCCGCGCGGCAAGCGCGGCACCGCGAAGCCCAAGCGCAACGCAGGCCCGAGCAAGATCAACGAAGTGATCCTGCCCGTGGAGGCGTGAGCCGGGCATCGCGACCGGCGACGACGCGATCCAAGCAGTCAATTCTGAGGCGAACTGCGATGCGATTCGCACGCCCACGCCGGCCCTGAGCGCAAGCGAAGGGCCGGATCGCGGTGCACGTGCACACACGTCCGGCCCGTCGATTCGCCTCGTCCGAACTCACTTCGCTCCCGCGTCCTTCGCTTGGATCAGCGTCACGCGCCGTGCGTCGATTTCGACAAGCTCGATCTGCACGTCGAGCATCTTCTTCGACAGCGTGGCGATGTCGTCTTCGACTCGCTTCAGTTCGAACGCCGGCTCCGCGTTCTGCAGGGCGGCCAGGTCGGCCCGGCGCGTGACCAGCGCTTGTCGCATCGCTTCGAGGCGCGACAAAACCATCGCCAACTCTTCGCGTCGCCGGGTCACCGTCGCGATCTCGGCGGCGAGCTGCTCGGCGCGACGATCGGCTTCGGCTTTCACCTCGGCTGCCCGGATGTTCGCCTGCTCGGCCCGCCGCCGATCCGCCTCGGCCGCGGCCCGATCTGCGACGATCCGCTGCCGCACCGCCAGTCGACTGTTGAGCAGGGCCACTTGCTCTCTCAGCTCCTTCACACGGGGGTGCCCCTCGCCCGACCGCGCGATCGTCACCTGCAGTTCGGTGGCGAGCGCATCGATCTGGTTCTGAATCGCAGCGAGCGACCTGTCGTTGTCCGGCGCGACTTCGGCAGGCACGGCGGATGGCTGCCCCGACGAGACGGCGTCCACCGGGCCATTGCCTGATGCAGCCACCGGGGGTGCGACCATCCGCGACACCGTCAGCTGAGGCTTCGCCAACACGTTTGCCTCGACGTAGGCCTTGCCGATGACGTCGCGCGCCTCGTCCAGCGACAGGCCGACCACGCGGAGCGGCGGGAGGTACATCAGCGTGATGATCCCGTCCCGGCGCGTCGTCACGTCGAACGTGGACCGCTGGCCGGGACCGGCCAGGTCCATCACCTCGACCCGCAGCGCATCGCCCGGCGCGATCGGCGGCTCGACGCCTGCCGCTTCGGCAATTTGCTTGTTCGGCGTGAACTCCACCCACACTTCGCTGTTCGCGGCGTTCCACCCGGCGCTGCGCAGCTCGCGCGTGATGGCCGCGGCCGCCTCGACGCTGTCGAGACCTGCCACCTTGATGCGGCCGCCGCTCGGGAGCGTGATCGCGCCGTCGCTCGACACCGCCCGCGACCAACCGAGCGGGCTGCCCTCGGGCGGGTGGACGACAAAAATGTTCAGTCGATCGTTCGCGGCGATCTTGGGCGCGACGCGTTCGTCGACGCGGGCCGCCTGCGTGGCGGGGGCGGTCGATGGCGCACTCGACGGTGCGGAGACGACCATGACCGTGTCGCCGGGCAGAAGTGCGAGCTTCGGAAATTCACGCGCTGACACCACGGGAAGCGGCGCTTCGAGAGTCCAATCGACCATGTGGCCGCGGAAGCCTCGTCGGTCGATGCGCACCCACAGGTCATCCTTCTCGTCAGGGCCACCAGCCCCAATCAAGGCCTGCGACAACGTGATCGTGCGATCGGTCAGCGAGTACGCGCCGACGCGCTGCACGCGACCGCCCATGTAGTACTCGCCGAAGAGGTCCGCGTCCTCGACGCCTCCGTCCAGCTTCATCGCGAGCGTTGCGATCTGCCAGTCGTACGCGGCCACGCGCGGGTCGCGCTCGCCGCGTTCGCGGACGAGTTTCTCGCGCCGCTCCTCGGCGCGACGTTTCGCCTCGCGGCCGGCGGGCCAGAAGGCCTGGCGACGGACGATCCGCTCGTCGAGTTCGCGGAGCGACTCGCGCGCCTTCACTTCTTCGGGGCCAGCAGGAATCGCGTTCGCGCGGGCGCTCAATTCGTCGCGCTCCGCGGTCAGCCGTGCGAGCACCGGATCGACGTCGGCCGGCTTCGTGGCGGCGTCGGCTCGGGCGAGCGACGTGTAGCTCGACGCGACGCCGATCGCGACGCACGCGCCGACGATGATCGAGACGATGCGCCCCGAGCGCGGCGACCGGCGCGCCGGCGCGTCGAGCAGTGCTCGAACGCGCTCGCCGAGCGAACCGCCGCGCGCGCCGAGCGCCAGTCGTGCCGCGCCGCCGAGCCGCGACTGTTGCGCGTCCGCCAGCGCGACCAGTGCCCCAGCCAGGCCGGCGCGGTCGTCGTCGACCGCCTTCGCGGCGATCGCATCGCAGCACAGTTCGCGATCGGCACGCACGCGGCGGGACAGCCACCACACGCACGGGTGATAGAACATGAGCGTCTCCAGAAGGGTCTGCAGGTGGTTCACGAGCGGGTCGAGCCGGCGCACGTGCGCCAGCTCGTGAGCGAGGAGCAATTCGACTTGCCGTGGCGTGAGATTCGATAGCAGCGCGACAGGCCAGAGGATGGCGGGCCGGACGACGCCGACCACGCACGGGCCGAGCACGCGGTCGCACGCGAGGAGCGGGACGGCCGCGCGCACGCCGATCGCGCGGGAGAGGCGCCGCAGCGCGGCCAGCAGCGACGCGTCGTCCACCGAGCGGCAGCGCGAGCGCAGCCGCGCCACGCCCACGAGCCCCACCGCGTGCCACGCGGCCAGCACGACCACGCCCGTCATCCACGCCAGCGATGTCCACACGGGCAGCGCATCGCGCCAATCGATGGCCGGCGCGACGGGCCGTGCTGCGGTGGGCACGACGGACGTCACCGCCTGTGGCACCGCGACGGCCAACGGTTCGGCAACGGGCTTCGCGGTTGCCGTCGGCGCAGCAATCGCAGTCGGCACCGGCTTGGCTGCGTAGAGCACGGCCATCGTGACGGCCGGCGCAATCGCCATCACGACGAGGCCCGTCACGCCAATCGCGTAGCGGAGCCGCACCGATCGCACCATCGCGCGGAGCAGCGCGACGAGGATCGCGATCGCCGCGCCTTGCCAGAGCGAGTGCAGCAACGTCCAACCCAGGTCGTTCAGGCTCATGGGCGATCCCCTTTCGCTCCGGGCTTTTGCGGCTTGCCGCTCTGCGAAGGCTTCTGCGATCCGTCGAGCAGCTTTCGCAGTTCGGCGAGTTCGTCCGGCGTGGTCTTCGTGGCGGCGAGCGCCTGCAGCAGGAGCTTCTCCTTCGACCCGCCGAACACGCGGTCGAGCAGGTCGCGGAGGAGCCGCTGCTGCGTGCGGTCCTCGCGGTCGACGGTTTCGTAGACGTGCGTGCGGCGCGACTCGTCGCGCCGGACGAGCCCCTTCTCGGTCATGATCTGGAGGAACTTCAGGACGGTCGTGTAGCCGAGCTCGCGCTTGCGGGCGAGCGTCTCGTACACGTCCCGCACCGTGCTCGGCCCCCGCTGCCATAGGACGGCGAGGATCTCCATCTCGGCATCGGTGGGCAATCGATCCGGCTCAGGCGTTGGCTTCATGCGGGCGAGCATCTACGAATCGATTCGTATTGTCAACGAATATTTTCGTAGATGCAGCGGGTTCAGGTCGAGTGGGCCATCGACTGCTTGAGCTGCGCCTACATCGCGCTGCCGCACGCCTTGCAGAACTTGGCGTCTTCGTCGTTCAGTTCCTGACACGACCGGCAGCGCACCTTCACGATCGGCGCGGCGGGCTTGGAAAGCGCGTCGACGATCTTTTGCACCGGCTTCACCTCTTCCAGCGCGTCGTTCGCCATGCCCCCGGCGGCGCGGCTGAACGGCTCGAGGTCGCGGCGTCGCTGCTCTGGGTTAAGCACGAACCCCGCTCCTGCCAATCCCGAACGGCCCACGGCCATCATGATGCCACCGGCGAACATCAACAGCATTCCCACGACGCCGCGCGTCATCGAACTCTGCATGTCCGACTCGAACGTGCGCTGCGTTCCGAAGGAACCGGTTCGTTTGAACGTCTCGATGTCGAACGTGCCAGGCCCCGTAGACGAGAATCGCGGGCCAGACATCGCCGTGAAGAAGACCGAGATGAACGTCAGGAAGCCGATCGCGATCATCCCCATGCCGATGTAAAAGATCGCTTTGCGTTCCGGCGAAACGTCGCGCTTCGGTGTCCGCTGGTCCATGGCGGCCGATGTTCAGACGCGGCGCCGACGCCGTCAATCTCGGCGTAGACTTCGCCATGCGGGGCGATTGTGTGCACGATCGCGTATCGCCGTTTCTCACTGTCACGTACAATGCTCGCGGCCAATCGTTGCCGACCCGCTTGCGGCGAGTTTTTGAGAGGGCTTCGCCGCGGTCCTGTCCCCACCCCTTCGCCCGCCCGTGCCCGAGGTTCCTCGGCACAGCGTCTACCGCCCCGCGATTCGCAAACCGCAGTCCGATCGCTCACCCGCATCGCGCGACCTCCGCGCCGCGGCCGGACGTGCGCTGCATCCCCCGCCCTCTCGCTACGCGAATCGGAAGCGTGACGTCATGATTTTCGGCATTGTCTCGTGGGTACTCCTCGGGCTCCTCGTCGGGTTCGTCATCAGCAAACTCGTCAACCTGCGCGGCGACGACCCGCTCATCGGCGTCCTCGCCGGGCTGGGCGGCGGCATCGTTGGCGGCATCGCGCACGCGGTCTTCAGCGGCAGCGGCGTGATCGCGTGGGACGTGTGGAACATGCTGTCCGCCGTCGTCGGCGCGGCCGCGGGTGCGGGGATCTGGCACGCGATCCGCTCGCGATCGATCTCGCACGACCGCGGGACGGTCCGCAGTTCGTACGACCGTTGAAGTAGCACCAACGCCAAGCGGGCCTTCCGAAGTGAATCGGAAGGCCCGCGTGGGTTGGATTTTGAGTTGAGGGGCCGAGGCCCGGATCAGTAGCGGCGACCGCCGCCACCGCCGCCGCCGTAGCCGCCACCACCGCCGCCGCCGCCGCGACGGCCACCGCCGCCGCCGCCGCCGCCAGCATAGCCGCCGCCGCCGCCGGAACCGCCGCCGAACTTCGGACGGCTTTCCTTCGGCTTGGCTTCATTGACGGTCAGGGCGCGGCCGTCGACTTCCTTGCCGTTCATCGCGGCGATGGCCGAGCTGGCCTCGTCGTCGGTGCCCATCTGGACGAAGCCGAATCCCTTGCTGCGGCCCGTCTCGCGGTCCGAGATGATCTCGGCGCTCTCGACGGTCCCGTGCTGACTGAACATCTCCTGCAACAGCGAAGAATCGGTGTTGTAGGACAGATTACCAACGTACAACTTGCGGCCCATGTGGATCTCCAATGGTGGGCGTTTCGGATCCGATGTTTTGACTTTCGCGGATCCGGACAGAAAGGGGCCACCATTCGGGCCCGAGAAGGCATTGGAAACTGGCCGTGGATCAGACGCGGGGAGAAGACGCGACCCGTTTGGAGGGGGAGGCGAAGTCAGACAGCGAAGGGTCGCGCGAGCGGGGAAACCTGCCGTTGAAGACATTACCCGCAATCCGGCACTCGCGATACCCTGATTTTCGCAAATCCGCTTAATCGCGGATTTTATCGCAACGCGATCGCGTAGACTGAAGTCGGCAACGCCTCCTCGCCCCCCTTCCCGTACATGGCGCAATCGCCGCGCTGAAGTCGAGTTCCGTCCGATGAGTGGCAAATCCAAAGAGTCCCCCTTCTCATCCGAAGGCGGGTCAAGCGGCGCTTCGTCCGCGTCCGATTCGAAGGGCAAAGCCGCAACGCCAGCCTCGACCACGGTCGACCTCTCCGCCCGCATCTGCGCCTTCGTCGACCGCGAGCCGGGCGACGTGGTCCGCTGCACCCGCGTCGGCGAGCGGAACTACCGCTGCAACTGGTGGCAATCTGTCTTCGTGAGCAGCCTCGACAACCCCGGCATGAAGGGCGGCCAGCTCAGCACCACCTACCGCGTTCGCAAGAGCAGCTTCTTCGATGCCCGTGAAGAGAACGGCACCCTTCAACTCAGCGAACGCCCGGCCCGGTCTCCGCGGGCGCGGATGATCGTCTGAGTCGTGAAGCGGGCGGCACGGCAGGCCTCCGATCGCAAAACTGCTTGAGCCGGCGCGCGTTACGTCGCGACAGAAAACTTGACTGATGCCCCCCTTGAACTAGATTGTGCGGTTCAGGACGAGGGAGGGTACTGCGCCTGCACGTCGCGTGCTTCCACGCGTCTTGCTTGTCCGGTGCCCGGATCGCTCGTCTCGTGACGCGCGGTCAAGCCTGAAAGAAGACCACGTGATCGACACCTTGTGATTCACAACGGAACCCCTCGTGGTTCCAGGAGCAGCGCCGTGAGCGTTCTCACCAAGATCTTCGTCATTCTGCTCGTCGTCCTCTCGCTCGTCCTGTCGGCGGGCACGATGGCATTCGTCGGCAAGAGCGACAACTACGTCAAGCTGAACGAAAGCCTGAAGGCCGACCTCGACTCGGCCAACAGCAGCCTGAGCGAGGCACGCACTGCCCTTGCCAGCCAAGGCTCGCAGCTCACGAGCCAGCTCGCCCAGGCGATCGCCGAGCGCGACGCCGCCCGCGCCGCCCAGAAGTCGGCCGACCTCGCCCTCGCCCAGGCGAAGAGCGACCTCGCCGCCAAGGAAGGCCAGATCGCCACGCTCACCCAGCTGAAGGAAAACGACAGCAAGGTGACGGCCGGCATCGCTTCGCGCAACGAGACGCTCCAGACCCGCGTCAACGAACTCGAGCAGCAGGGCCTGAAGCTGACCAGCGAGCTCGGCGAGGCCAACCGTGCCCTCACGACCGCCCAGCAGCGCGAGAGCTTCGCCACCGCGAGCGCCCGCGAGGCCAACGAGAAGCTGGTCGAACTGAAGACCGTCGTCGACCGTCTGAGCGGCGCCCTCCGCGACCGCGGCGTGAACCCGGATAGCGTCACCGGCGGCGTCGCCGCGGGCGCCCCGGCCATCAACGGCGTCGTCAACGCCAAGCTCGACATCGGCGGCGTCCCCTACGCCAAGATCTCCGTCGGCTCCGACGATGCCGTCGCCGTCGGCATGACCTTCAACGTCGTCGACCGCGCCAGCGGCACCTTCCTCGGCAAGCTCACCATCCGCCAGGTGAACCCCAACGAGTCCATCGGCAGCCTCGAAGGCCCGGCCATCAACGACATCAAGGCCGGCAACGAAGTTCGCACGCCGAACTCGTGAGCGGGCAGGCAAGAGGCAAGTGGCAAGAGGCAAGAGTTCATCCCGGTTGATTGGAGCTAGGTCATGAGTCGTCTTCCCGCTGGTCAGGTTGTGACTGTTAAGCCGCAGAACAACATGTACACCGTCCTCGCCGGCGTTGGCGTCGTCGCCACGCTGTGCGCGATCGCGTTCCTGCTCGTCCACCCCGCCAGCAGCGGGCTGAGCCTGTTCGGCATGTGACGAGCCGCGACCGCGAATCAGATGATCGAAACCCCGACCCGGTGGCGCTTGCCACCGGGTCGGGTTGTTTAGCGAGACCCGCGTGGACCTCGCACGTGTGCGCGAAGCGCGAGCAAGCTCGCGGCTACACGTGGCGCAGAGTCAGTGCTCCACTCACCTACTCACCTACTCACCTACTCACCTACTCACCTACTCGCCTACTCACCTACTCACCTACTCGCCTACTCACCTACTCACCTACTCGCCTACTCGCCCACTCGCCTACTCGCCCCGCCTTGCCCTCCCCCTCCCGCGGCGTCATCATCCCCACCCATGACGCTGTTCGAGAAGATCATCGCCCGGCAGATCCCCGCGAAGATCGTCCATGAGGACGACCGCTGCATCGCGATCAACGACATCAGCCCGCAAGCGCCCGCCCACGTCCTCGTCATCCCGAAGAAAGTCATCCCGACGCTGAACGACCTCACCGCCGGTGACGCGGAACTCGTTGGTCACCTCTTCCTCGTCGCGAAGCAGGTGATGCACTCGCTCGGCCACACCGACTACCGCACCGTCTTCAACTGCGGCGCGGGCGCGCAGCAGACCGTCTTTCACCTCCACCTGCACGTCCTGGCCGGCCGACCGTTTACGTGGCCGCCGGGCTAGGCAGATTGCGGATTGGGGATTGCGGATTTCGGATTGGCGCATCACCTCAAGTCCTGCCGTCAGGCCCCTTACTTCAATCCGCAATCCCCAATCCTCAATCCGAAATGCCTTCCTCCCCCCGCATCCTCGTCCTCTCCGCATCCGTCGGCACCGGTCACGTCCGCGCGGCACAGGCCGTCGAGAAGGCGCTGCGCGTCGAGATGCCGAACGCCACCGTGAAGCACGTCGACGTGCTCACGCTCACCAACGCCGCGTTCCGGCGCATCTACGGGCAGGGCTACCTCGACATGGCGCAGCACGCGCCGCACATCACCGGGTTCATCTACGACCTGCTCGACAAGCCGCGCACGACGAACACCGACGCAATGCGGAAGCTCCTTCAGCGGGCGAACGTCGGAAAGATCATCGATCTGATCACGAGCGAGCCTTGGGATCTGTTCGTCAACACGCACTTCATGCCCGCAGAGCTGATCGCGACGCTGCGGAAGAAGAAGAAGCTGACGACGAAGCAGATCACCGTGACGACCGACTTCGACGCGCACCGCATGTGGGTGAACGAACCCTGCGACGGCTACACGACGGCCGTCAGCGAGGCGGCACGGTACCTCGAATTCTTCGGCGTCGACGCGTCGCGCATCCGCGTCACGGGCATCCCGATCGACCCGGTCTTCGCGACAAAACCTGACCGTGCTCAGTGCTTCGAAAAGCACGGCCTCGCCGACGACGGTCGGCCGGTCGTGCTGCAACTCGCGGGCGGGTTCGGCGTCGGGCCCATCGCGGAGATCTACGAGCAGATCCTCGCGATCGAGCAGCCGATCCAGGTCGTGGCCGTCGCGGGGCGGAACGAGAAGGCGAAGAAGCAGCTCGAAGGCATCAGCGTGCCGAAGCGGCATCGCTCGAAGGTGACCGGCTTCACGACCGACATCGACGAACTGATGTGCGCCGCCGACGTCGTCATCAGCAAGCCGGGCGGGCTCACGACAAGCGAAACGCTCGCGAGAGGCTGCGCGATGGCAATCGCGAACCCGTTCCCGGGGCAGGAGATCCGCAACAGCGATTACCTCCTCGAGATGGGCGCTGCGATCAAGATCAACAACGTCCCCACGCTCCGCTACAAGCTCGGCGAACTGCTCGCCGACGAGAAGCGACTGAAGCGCATGCAGCAGAACGCCACCGCGATCGGCCGCCCGCGCGCCGCGTTCGACGTGGCGGCGTGGGCTCGGGAGTTCGTCTAGAGCACAGAAGGCACCGCGTATGGGTGCCACGACTTGTACCCAAGTCGTGGTAGGCTCGAACGCGCTCAGGTGACGTGACGCGCTCCACGACTTGAGTACAAGTCGTGGCACCCAGATTTGAACCCGACGCCTGCCGCCCGTTCACGGATGAACGCCCCAACCGAAAAGTCCTTCCTCTCGCACGCGAAGCTGATCGCCGTGATCACGTTCGCGAGTCGCCTGCTAGGCTACGCGCGCGAGAAGGCGGCCGCTCACTTCTTCGGGCCGTCGCCGTTGTGGGATGCATTCGTTTACGCGTTCACGATTCCGAATCTCTTTCGCAAGCTGCTCGGCGAAGGCGCGCTCTCGCAGGCGTTCATCCCGCTCTACGCGAAGGCGGTAAAGGCGGAGACAACTCCCTCTCCCGGTACGCCGGGTGAGGGCACGTCTGCGCTCGCGGGCACAGAAGACCCTCACCCTAACCCTCTCCCGGCGTACCGGGAGAGGGGACCGGACGCATCCGCGATGGGCTTCGCGGTCGCGAGCGTCAACCTGCTGATGCTGCTCACGACGGCCGTCACCGTCGCGGGGGAGTTGCTGCTGCTCGCGCTCCTGCTGATCGGCGGCTGGAGCGACGCGTCTCGCCTCGCGCTCCTGCTCAGCGCGCTGATGCTGCCTTACGTGACGCTCGTGTGCGGCGCGGCGTTTCTCAGCGGCATCCTGCAGGTGCACCGCCGTTTCGCCGCACCGGCCGCGACGGCGATCGTGCTCAACCTCATCCAGATCATCGCGATGGTCGTCCTCGCGATGCGCTACGACCTCACCACCGACGCCGGCCAGCGCGTCGCCATTTGGTGGCTGGCGGCTTGCGTGCTCGTGAGCGGCTTCCTGCAGGTCGCGATCCTGTTGCCCGGGCTCTACGCGACGGGCTTTCGCTTCAAGCTCGTCCGCGAGTTCTGGACGCCGCGCGTGAAGCGGATGCTCATGCTCTCCATTCCCGTCGCCATCAGCGCCGGCGTACTGCAGATCGGCGTGCTGATGGATCGGCAGATCTCGTTCATGCTGAGCGCTCGCGCAGGTGAACCCACGTTCACCCTCCTCGGCCACACGATCGCGTACCCGTTCGACGCCGGCGCTGTCACGCGGCTCAACTGGGCGCAGTTCATGTACCAGTTCCCGCTCGGCGTCTTCGCGATCGCGATTGCAACGGCGATTTTTCCGAAGCTTAGTGAAGACGCGGGGGAGAGTTGTCAGTTGTCAGTTGTCAGTTGTCAGAAGAGCGGCGGGTCTTCACTGACAACTGACAACCGACAACTGACAACTTTTCAATCCACCCTCCGCCGCGGCATTGAGGCTTCGCTCTTCATCGGGCTTCCCGCGAGTGCAGGCATGATCGTCGTCGCGCTGCCCGCCACGCGGCTCCTCTTCGAAGGTGGGAAGACGACGTTCGAGCACGCCCAGTGGATCGCGCAGTCCACCGCGATCTACTCGGCCGCGATCTGGGCGTTCAGCGTGCAGCAGATTCTGAACCGCGGCTACTACGCGCTGCACGACGCGAAGACGCCGCTCGTGTGGACGTCGATCAACTTGCTGCTGAACCTGGTGATCGAGATCCCGCTCGCGTTTACCAAGCTAGGCGAGAGCGCCATGGCGGCCGGCACGCTCGGGAGCTTCGCGATCCAGACGACGATCATGACCGTGCTGCTCTGCCGCCGCGTCGGGCTCGACATGAGGCCGATGCTCGTCACGTGCGCGAAGATGCTCGTCGCGACGCTGCTCATGATGGCCGCGTGCGTCGGCGTTCGCATGCTCTTCCCGGCGAGCGAACGACATCACCTGCCCACGCACGCGCTAGAAGCTTTCGCGATCATGGCGACGGGCGGCGTCGTGTATTTCGTCGCGTGTCAGTTGCTTGGTTTGCCCGTGATGAGCTTCCTGAAACGCAAGCGCGCGAACACATCGACCTGAGAAGATGACTTCTTGCCGCGGGTGCCCTACCGTTCTCCCACTCGGGTCGTGCGCACCGTGGCGCGCGACGGAATCTCGGTGCCCCACCGCTAACTCCACTCGGAGGCCAGTCCCATGTCGACTCGTCAGAAGATGCTCGCGCTCGCCGTCGGCGCGTTCTCGCTCGCGGCCGTTTTCGCTGTTCCGTCGCTCCCCGTCGCCCGCGCGGCCGTGCAGGACGCCGGCGCTGCCACCTACAGCATCGACCCCGTCCACTCGACGGTGCAGTTCCGCATCGTCCACCTCGGCGTCTCCGCCCACTGGGGCCGCATTGACGACCCGGCCGGCTCGTTCACCCTCTCGGGCTCCGACCTGAAACTCGAGGTCACGCTCGACACGAACAAGGTCGACACCGACAACGCCAAGCGCGACGAACACGTGAAGGGCCCGGACTTCTTCAACGTCGTCGAGTTCCCGCAGGCCACCTTCAAGAGCAAGAGCAGCAAGGTGACCGGCGACACGTACGAAGTGACCGGCGACCTGACCATCAAGGGCCGCACGAAAGAGGTCACCATCCCCTTCAAGAAGATCGGCGAAGGCGACCGCGGCCCGCAGTTCGGCTACCGCGCCGGCTTCGAGGGCGAACTCACCATCAACCGCATGGACTACGGCGTCGACGGCATCCCGCAGGGACTCGGCGCCGACGTGAAGCTCGTCGTGTCGATCGAAGGCGTGCGGAAGTGAGTGAATGGTTCGCAGTTCGTGGTTCGCAGTTCGCCGCAGGTTACGTGCTGCGAACCGCGAACCGCGAACCGCGAACACCCGCATGTTCACCCCCACCGACTTCCTCTGGAACGCCGTGCTGCCGCTGATCGTCGCGAGCGTCGCGATGATCGGCGGCGCACTCGCGCGCCGCGGCGAGGCGATCGACGGGTCGCCGTGGCGGTGGCTGCTGCCATTGGGGATCGCGCTGGGTGTGCCGGCGTCGATGGCGGCGTGCTTTCCGAATCACTTCGGGCAGTTGGCGGAGTCGAAGCATTACCTGTGGATCGCGTTTGTCGCGCCGGCGCTGATTGCATGCGTCATCGACGCGATCGGCTCGCTCTTCAGAGCCCGGGGTGCACACCCCGGGCCCGCACACGACTCCTTCTGGGGCCCGGGGTATGCACCCCGGGCTCTGGATGTGATCTTCACGCTCGTCGTGATCGCCGCGGGCGTCGCGACGATCCTCTACCGCAAGACGCAGATCCCCGGCACCACCGGCTGGTCGCTCGGCACGTACGTCGGCCACGTTGCATGGATGTCGATCGCGGGAACGGTCGTCTCGCTCCTGCTTTCGGTCGTCTCTCGGCGAGAGTGTTCGCTCGCAGTGCCGATCGTGCTCGGGCTGACGTCGCTCCTCGCCGCCGCGTGGCTCCTCTTCGGAGCGGCCGCGTTCGAGCCGGCCCGTATTGCCGGCATGTTCGGCTGGTCGGCGTTCGCGATCATCGCCGCGACGGTCGTTCACCGATCGAACGCCGCCTCGACGCTCCTCATCGCGACAGTCGTCGCCGGCTGGTGCGTGATCGCCGCGTATGGCACGACGTTCACGCAGAAGCCCGACCGCATGATCATCCCTATCGCGATCGGCCCGCTGGCGATGCTTGTCGGGCTGGTTCCGTTCGTCGCGCGCAGCCGCACGTGGATTCGCATGCTCGTGCTGGTGCTCGTCGGGTTGCTGATTGGCGCGACAGCACTTGGCTTGAGTGCGAAGGCATACGCGGACGCAAGCGTTGAGGCGGAAAAGAAGCCCGCCGACACATCGAATCCCTATGGCGGCTACGGCTATTGAACCCCGCCCCGGCAGGGGCGGAGGCAACCCTCCTTCGCCCTGTTGGGGCCTTGCTCGACTCAGCTTTGCTCCCACGGGTTGCGCTGCGCTTCACCCGTGGCTACAGTCCGGTGCCCCGATGGGGCACAGTGCGGATCGACTTCGAGCATCTTCAGTCGTTACGTAGCTGCTTCTGGTCCCCTCTCCCGGTACAACGGGAGAGGGTTAGGGTGAGGGTCAAACAGCGATGATTCGTGAAGCTGCACGACGAAGGAGAAGGCCCTCACCCTGCCCTCTCCCGGAGTACCGGGAGAGGGTGTGCGCTACGATCCGCTACGTGTGAACTGAATATGCTCTCGGAGGCTTGTTCCCCTTCGTCGCATCACCTTACTCAGTTCGATCCCCGCGCCAGGTTGTCCGCGCCGCTCGATCCGGGTCTTCGCTTCGCTCAGACACCGGCGTCCCCTGTTTCCTCCTCACTGCACACTGTTCACTTCACCCGCGCCGTCACGATTGTCACGTCGTCTTCGTTGCGCTTGAAGCCGGTGAAGCGGCGGAGGTCCCACAACACGTTCTTCGCGACGGCATCGGCATTCGCTGCGGGCTTCTTCAGGCTCTCGATGATTCGCTGCTTGCCGTACTGCTCTTCGCCGAAGTTCCGCGCCTCGATCAGGCCGTCGGTGAAGAGCAGCAGGTCGTCGCCTTTCATCAGGTCGACGAAGCTTTGTTTGAAGGCCTCGTCTTCCAGCACGCCGAGGACGATCGATCCTTCGTTGCCCGCGCCGAGTTCCTTCAGTTGGCCATCGCGGAGCAGCATCGCGGGGTGATGGCCGGCATTGCAATAGGTGAGGCGTTTGTTGCGCGCATCCAGCACGCCGTAGAAGAGCGTGACGAATTCCGTGCTCTGCGTGTCGCGACAGAGCATGAGGTTCATTCGCCGCACGACTTCGCTGAGGTAGTACACGTTATCGACCTGCGCCCGCAGCGCTGACCGCACGGTGGCCATGATCAGGCTCGCGGGGACGCCCTTGCCGCTCACGTCGGCGATGACGATGCCGAGGTTGTCGTAAGGCAGCGGGATGAAGTCGAAGTAGTCGCCGCCCAGCTGATAGCACGGAACGTAGATGCTCGCGAGTTCGACGCCGGGCAGGACGGGCGGCGCCTGCGGGAGCAGTCGCTTCTGCACGTCGGCGGCCATGTTGATCTGCTGTTCGAGCAACTCGCTCTCGGCGGCTTGCTCGCGCAAGCGCGTCGTCTCGATCGCGCTGGCAGCAGCGGCGGCGACGGCCTTCAGCAGGCCGATCTCGGCGTTGTTGAACGTCCGCGGCTCGGCCGTGTACACGCGGAGCAGGCCGATCAGTTTCCCCTGGTGCCGCATCGCGGCCGACAGCATCGACGAGATGCCCTCCAGCGCCGCCTCGGCCGGGTACTGCACGCGCGGGTCGTTGCGCATGTCGCCGATGTAGCTCCAGCCGTCGCGGATGAGCGATTCGATCTCCACGCTCGCCTTGCTCTTGGCGATCTTCCCCTTGCTGGTGTACGCGTCGCTCAGGTTGTAGACGCTTTGCAGGATCAGCTCGTCCTTCTCTTCGTCCACGAGCCGCACGCTGGCCGCCTTGCAGTTGAGCGTGTCGGCGATCAGCTTGCAGGTGCTGTCGAGCACGCGCTGCAGGTCGCGCGCCTCGTTCAGCATGATGGTGAGCGAGCTGACGACCTCCACTTCCTTGATGCGCTGCCGGAGCTGATATTCCTGATAGCAGAGCCGTGCGATCGCGTTCGCGAGCAGGAACAGGAACTGCACCGCCGCGGGGCGACGGTTCTTGTCTTTCGTGGCGCTGGCGACGAGGTCCTTCACCAGTTGCGGCTCGACGCCGAACCGCTTGGCGAGTCGGTGCGCGCGGTCTTCGTCGATGCCGATCGATTCGCTCCCGCCGCGCATGCGGATCTGCCCGAGCTTGGTCTGCCCGACCTGGATCGGCGCGACGTATTCCCGGCCCACCCGCTGCGGCTCGGGGACGTTCTCCTCCTGGCTCGCGAGGGCAGCCTGCTTCTGAAGGTAGTTCGCACTGGCGTTGGGGCTCGTGAGCGGCGTGCCGTCGGCGTCGTGGATGGTCGTCTTGACGTTCGCGATCGCGGCGAAGCCGTCCTGGATTTCCTGCAGGACGCTGAGGTCCAGGAAGTCGGTGAGCTTGAGCGAGGCGTTCGTGGGCGACGAGTCTGCCATAAGGAGCGACGCCCGCGAACGATCGAGAAACCACGACACGCGGGCACGCCGAGGATGCGATCTTAGGCACGCCAGCCGATGCTGCCAGCCCGCGCGCGAAGCTGGAGAAACCGTGCCCGTTGTGCCGATTGCGGCACATCCGCATTGACGCGTAGTCGACGGCGTAGACACTCTCCCCCCGACGTTAATCCACCGCTGATTACACAACCTGAAGCCCGCCGCTCGCAGCCTGTTTGCTGCTGAAGGAAATCATGCGCCTGAAGACCGATCGCCTTGGGATGCCGTTTACCACCCGCTCCGCCGTTGAACCGCTTGAACGCCGTCGCCTGCTCGCTGCCGCGACTTCGTCGGTGGTGCAGCTCGTCGATCGCGCTTCGCTGAGCGACGAACTGCTCGCCGCACGGGCCGATCTGTTCGTGGGAGTCGATCGCGTCAGTGGCGCGAGGAACGGCGCGACCACGCACTTCGAGGCATCTCGCTTCGCCGCGTTCGATCTGAAGCTCGACGCGCTGAAGTCGGCGCTCGAAACCGCTCCGATGGAGTTCACGCCCGAGGCGGCCACTTCGGCGCTCACGCTGGCGCTCCCGACCCCGGACGGCACGTTCGAGCGGTTCAAGGTCGTCGATGCGCCGGTGTTCGAGAAAGGCCTTGGCGAGCAGTTCCCGGAGATCCGCACTTTCCGCGGCGTGGGCGTCGATTCGCCGACCGCATCGGTCCGGCTCGACTACACGCCGCTCGGCTTCCACGCGCAGGTGCTCGACGGGGCCGAGTCGTTCTGGATCGATCCGTACTACCTCAATGACGTCAACGGCACCTACCTGAGCTACCACCGGCAGGACCTGCTGCACGCGAGTTCGTTCGATTGTGAAGTGCACGACACGTCTCCTGCCGCGTCCCGTGCCACGACAGACCTCGCGTCGAGCGATGCGTCGATCTTGCCAGAGACGGACGCGGACTCGCCGCTCACGAAGATCGTCAGCGGCAACTCGGCCGGCGCGCCGTTGCCGATCACGTACGGCGGCACGCTGAAGACCTATCGCACGGCCGTCGGCACGAGCTACCAGTACACGGCAGCCGTCGGCGGCGGCACGGTCGCGGGCGGGCAGGCGGCGATCGTCACTGCGATCAACCGCGTGACGGGCGTCTACGAGACCGAGCTCAGCATTCGCCTCACCCTTGTCGCGAACAACAGTTCGCTCGTGTACGCGTCGTCGACGGGCAGCTTCGGTAACACCAGCAGCGTCATCAACACCAGCACGTCGAAGGTCAACGGCATCATCGGCGTTGGCAATTACGACGTCGGGCACATCTTCACGACGGGTTCGGGCGGCCTCGCAGGGCTGGGCGTCGTCGGCAGCAGCACGCAGAAGGCGGCCGGCACCACCGGCAGCCCGTCACCCACCGGTGACGCGTTTTACATCGACTACGTCGCCCACGAGTTCGGCCACCAGTTCGGCGCCGACCACACCTTCAACACCGCCAACGACACCGGCAACCGCAACGGCCCGACCGCGTACGAGCCCGGCAGCGGCGTCTCGATCATGGCGTACGCCGGGCTCGAAGGGAACGACGACCTCGAACTTCACTCGATCCCCTACTTCCACGCCAGCAGCATCGACGAGATCCGCACCTTCATCGGAACGATTCCCTCCGTAGGCACCTCCACGACCGTCGGCAACGCAGCCCCGACTGTCTCGGCCGGATCGAACTACGCCATCCCGACGGGCACGCCCTTCATGCTCACCGCGACCGGCTCCGACCCGAACGGCGACGTGCTCACTTACGACTGGCAGCAGATGGACCTGGGCGCCGCGAACAATTTGAACTCCGCCGACAACGGCGCGAGCCCGCTCTTCCGCAACTACACGCCCACCACGAGTCCGACGCGCATCTTCCCGCAGCTCACGAGCGTGCTGCGCGGCTGGACCTATACGCCCAGCTATCAGGGCAACGCGACCTACAAGGCGGAACGCCTGCCGGAAGTCGCTCGCAGCGCGATGAAGTTCCGCGTGGTCGCCCGCGACAACCGCGCCGGCGGCGGAGGCGTCTCGACGTCGGACATGCAGTTGCAGGTCGTCAATACCGGCGCGGCGTTTTCCATCACCAGCTTTAACTCCGTCGCCACGCTTGCCGGCGGCTCGACGCAGACGATCGCATGGAACGTGGCGGGCACGACGGCTTCGCCCATCAACGCCGCCAACGTGAACATCGCGCTCAGCCTCGATAGCGGCCAGACGTTCCCCTTCCTGCTCGCGAGCAACACGGCCAACGACGGGTCGGAGTCGGTGCAGATCCCGTTCGGCATCTCGGCCACGGGCACCGCCCGCATCCGCGTGATGCCGACGAACAACGTCTTCTTCGACATCAACAACGCCGCCCTGAGCGTGACGCTCGTCAACGCCACGTCGGCCGTCCCCGGCGTGCCGCTGCTGAAAGCCGCGAGCGACACGGGCGACAGCAACTCCGACCGCCTGACAAAGTTGAACAACGCGAACGCCGCTTCGGTGCTGTTGTTCGATGTGCCCGGCACAGTCGCCGGCGCGACGGTGGAACTGCTCGTCGACGGCATCGCGATCGGCTCGGCCATTGCGACGGGGACGACGACCACCGTCACGACCAACGGCGCAGTCGCGCTCCCCGACGGCACACGGGTCTTCACCGCGCGGCAGACAGAGGTGGGCAAGACCGTCAGCGCGGCGTCGGCGTCCGCGTCGGTCACGATCGACACGGTTGCGCCGTACCTCGGCGGCCCGACGGCGTTCGCTTTTGAGACTTCGCACGCGCTGAAGTTCACGTTCGCCGAGCTACTGTCGACGACGTCGCTCCCGTCGACGTCGTTCACGCTGACCCGCAATGGCGCGCCCACGTCGAGCGCGCCGACGCTGACGTTTGACCAATCCACGCTCGCGCTGACCGCCGCGTTCCCGTCAATCCTTGCGGACGGCGATTACGCGGTCGCCCTGTCGGGTGCCGCGGATCTCGCAGGTAACGTCGCGGGCACGACGAGCCCGTTCTCCTTCTTCGTCCTCGCAGGCGACGCGAACCGCGATCGCGTCGTCAACTTCGACGACCTGCTCGTCCTCGCCGCGAACTACAACACGACCGGGAAGACTTTCTCGCAGGCCAACTTCAGCTACGACGCGGCAGGCAACGTCGACTTCGACGACCTGTTGATCCTCGCCGCCAACTACAACACGGGCTTGCCGTCGGCCACGCCGGCCCCGCTCTCCGCCCCGGGCATCGGCGCTCCACCCGCCGGTCGCTCAGACGACGACGCCTCCGCCGGCCCGGCAGGCGTGCTCGTCTAGCAGGTGTCGCGACGGGTCTGGCTGTCAGCAGGAAAATACCTAGAACGCTGTCGCGAACCGGGAATCGACAGAACCACCCCAAAGGGCCTATAGGATCCTGCCGAAAGACTCTTTTCCTTTGACCCCGCTTTCACGCGCAATTAGCGTCGCGACGCGGCGTTCCGGTTGAACCGACGCGTCTATTCGTTGACGCGTCGACGGGAACGCCCGCGATTCGTTCGCCAACTCGTGACGTGCGTCATCGAACGCCCGTTGATCTGCGCGAACGGCTCGCCTCCGAAAGCGAAGGGAGAGATTCTGGCATGGCTCGCGCGACTCGCGCCGTTTCTTCGGCGTCGTTCTTCTCTGCTTACAAGCTGTCGTTCACCCTCCTCGCGGCCGTGCTGCCCGCGCTTGCGTCGTCTGCGCGCGCGGACACGTCCGTGAACGGCTTCGACTTCACCACGATCGCTGATAGCCCGACCACGCCCATCCCGGGCAACCCCGCGGGACGCTTCACCTCTGTACGCCTTGCCGGCGTGGAGAACGGCGTCGCAGCGCTCAGCGTCGGCCTCGGCTCCGGCCGCAGCGGCATCGCGCTGCGCAACCCGGCGACCGGAACGACCTCGCTGGTCATCGACAGCACGACGCCGACCCCCGGCGGCGAGTCGATCCTCTCGACCATCTCGGTCAGCGAGTTCACCAACAACAGCATCACCTTCGCCGCCAACACCTCGGCCGGACAGAAGCTCTACCGCTGGAGCGGCAAGTCGGGCTCGCTCACCACGCTCGCCAGCGCCGGTGACATGCCGGGCGGCGCGTCGTCGCCGATCGCGACCTTCTCCGGCGGCCGCGGCGTCGCGGGCGACTCGACGGGCTACGCCTTCAGCGCCGCCCTCGCGGACGGCTCGAACGCGTTCTTCCAATCCACGTCGGCCGGCACGGGCAGCGCGGTCCAGCTCGCCGACAACAACATGCGGTCGCCCGTCCCGGAGACGGGCTTCTTCGTCGACTTCCCCGAGGCGTCATACCTCAACGGCAAGGCCGCCTTCATTGCGCGCGGCCTTGAGACCGACGTCCCCGGTGGCGTCGTCGAACCCGTTGGCGTCCTCGTCAGCTCGCCCGGCAATCCGACGGGCGTGCCCGCCTTCAAGAACCAACTCATCCCCGGCGGCTTCTCCGACGAACACCGCTTTCTCGAGTTCGAACGCCCGCGCCTCTTCTCCATGCCCTACGACAGCCAGGTCCTCGGCTTCGCGGGCGGCTGGATCGACGAGGAGAACCCCACCAGTGGCGAACGCTTCATGGGCGTCTTCACGATCGACTCCATGATCGGCTGGAAGAACTGGATCAACAGCGAGATGGACCTGCCCGGCCTGCGATCGCCGGTCGTGGAGTTCAACGGCTACGCCATCGATAGCGGCCACTTCGCTGCCGGCGCGGTCGACGAGGCCAACGAGCGTTACCTCTTCGCCGAGATCGACGGCAAGTTCGTCTACGTCCTCAGCACCTACGACACCTTCGAAGGCAAGGACCTCACCGCGATCCGCTGGAACAACGACATGATCGAACAGGGTCGCCTGTTCTTCACCGCCGAGTTCGGCGATGGGTCGACGGGCGTTTACGCCGTCAGCGTCCCGGAGCCGACGAGCCTCGCGCTGCTCAGCGCAGGCGCGGCGGGCCTGCTCGCGCGGCGGCGACGTCGCAGCGTCGGGCGAGCCGTCTCGGAGACGCTTGAGCGTCGTCAGTTGCTCTGCGCCGATCACCTCGCTGCGATCAAGAGCGGCGACTGCGGCTGCGGCGCGAACGACCCCGACGGCGGCAAGGAAGCCCTCCAGGCGCCTGCCGACGTTACGGTCACTTCGGAACCGCTCGGCGGCGTCGGCACAGTTCCGGCCGGCGGGCTCGGGCTGCTCAGCAGCGGTCCCGAGGCTGGCCCGATCACCGTGTTGCCGCCCGTGAACGCGTCGGCTTCCTCGATGGCTGAGAACGAGGTCGACATCGCGGTCAACCCGACCAACCCGCAGCAGGTGTTCGTCGTCGCGAACGGCACGACGAACCTCAGCGGCGCCGTCAGCACCAACGGCGGCGCGACGTGGACGCGCCGCAACGTCGCGACCGGCTCGGACGGCCTCGTCGCTGCGTGCTGCGACGCCCGCGTGGAGTTCGACGCCTTCGGCAACCTGTGGATGGTCTACATCCCCGCGACGACGAACGGCCTGGTCCTGGCGCGCAGCACGAACGGCGGCGCATCGTTCACGCAGATCGGCTCGTGGACGGGCAACTACGACAATCCGTCGATCGCCGTCGGCGCGAACAACCAGGTCTGGATCCAGACCACCGCCCCGAGCGGCCAGGCCGCGTTCGGCCTGCAGGCGACGGCACTCGGCGCTCAAGGTGCCGTCAGCGGCCCGCTCTACATGCCCGCGGGCAGCAACACCGGCGGCTTCGGCGACATCATCATCGCCAACGACGGCTCGGTCGTCATGACCGCCCACGCCAGCACCAGCGGCCAGGGCCCGACCACGCTCCCGATCTGGCGCGACCCGGATGGCCTCGGGCCCTCCGGCTTCACGCTCGTCACCAGCATCGCCACCAACGTCGGCGGCTTCGACTTCATCCCCGCCCAGAACAGCCGCAGCATCGATGCGGAGCCCGGCTTCGCCGTCATCCCCGCCGGCAAGCCCAACGCTGGCCGCATCCTGATGACCTACACCGACGAGACGGTCAACGAGAACAACGACACCAACGTCCTTCTCCGCTGGTCGGACAACAACGGCGTCACCTGGTCGAGCCCGATCACGCTCAACGACGACGCCACCACGCGGAGCCAGTTCCTCCAGTCGATCGCCGTCGACCGCGCCACTGGCGCGATCGGCGTCTTTTGGTACGACGCCCGCAACGACGTCGGCACCGCCACGGGCGGCTTCAGCGACACCACCGCGAACAACGAAGCTCAGATCTACGCGACTTTCAGCATCGACGGGGGCGTGACCTGGCTTCCGAACGAGCAGCTCAGCGCAGGCGTGAGCAAGGCGGCCGGCTCGGGCAGCTCGATCGACTTCGGCGACTGGACCGGTGCCGACTTCTACAACGGCACCTTCTTCGCCGGCTGGGCCGACAACTCCACAGTGCTCGCGCCAGCGGTCGTCTCGCGCCCCGCGCTCGACATCGCCGTCGGCCGTGCCACCGTCGTCACGACGCCCATCACCGGTATCACCGGCACGATCTACGACGACGCCAACGCCAACGGATCGCGCGACTCGGGCGAAGGCGTCCGCGCCGGCGTCGTCGTCTACCTCGACCTCGACAACAGCGGCACACTCAACGGCACCGAGCCGAACACGCTCGCCAACGGGGCCGGTAGCTACTCGTTCACCGGTCTCACGGCGGGAACGTATCGCGTTCGCGTGGTTCAACCGGCGAGCAGCCGACTCACCGCCCCGGCGGCCGGGTTCTACACCGCAACCATCGCCACCAATCAGAACCTGACCGGGCAGGACTTCGGCATCACGACGGCTGCCATTGTCTCGGGCGTCGTCTACGAGGACGCCAACAACAACGGCGTCCGCGATGGCTCCGAGCCCGGCATCAGCGGTGCCCGCGTTTACGTCGACGGCAACAACAACGGTCAGTACGACGCCGGCACGACCAACTACGTCTCCACCAACGTCCCCCGTGCGCTCGCCGACCTCGCGACGAGCACCTCCACTCTGGTCGTCCCTGCCGGCGCGGGCCTCGTGACGAAGATCACCGCGCAGATCAACGTCTCCCACACGTTCGACGGCGACCTCGTCATCACGCTGATCGCTCCGGACGGCACGCGCGTCGCCCTCGCCACCAACGTCGGCGGCAGCGGCGACAACTTCACCAACACCGTCTTCGACGACGCCGCCTCGACCGCGATCGCAAGCGGCACCGCACCGTTCACGGGAACGTTCCGCCCGAGCGGCTCGCTCGCCAACTTCATCGGCAAGAACGGCAGCGGCACCTGGACGCTCGAGTTCGTCGATACCGCCAGCGGCGACACCGGCACGCTCAACTCGTGGTCGATCAGCATCACCAGCAATGAACAGAGCGTAGTGACCCCCGCGGGCGGCGCGTACTCGTTCCTGCTCGCCCCGTCGGCGACCTACAACATCCGCCAGGTCTCGCTCGGCGCGAACTACGTCCTCACGCAACCCGGAGGCGCCGCCTACAACCTCACGCCCGCTGGCGGCTCCTTGCTGAGCACGGCCGACTTCGGCAACCGCAACACCGCCCGGCCGCTGGTGGCCTCGGGCAGCTTCGCCGTTGACCTGCCGACGCAGACCCTCAGCATCAGCTTCACCGCGCCGGCCACGCCGACCGCGGCCAACTTCTCGCTCGTCAACCTGACGACCGGCGTCACCGTGCCCACGGCCTCGATCGCGGTCGCTTACAACTCGGTGACGAACGTCGCCTCGCTGACGTTCCCGGGCTACGCGAACGGCATCCTGCCGGACGGCAACTATCGCCTCACCGTGCTGAGCACGCTCACCGGACCCGGCGGAGCGGTCGGCAATCCAGGCCCGGCGCTCGATTTCTACGCCCTTGCGGGCGACGCCAACCGCGACCGCAACGTCAATTTCGACGACCTGCTCGTCCTCGCGGCGAACTACAACGTCGCGGGCAAAGTCTTCTCGCAGGGCAATTTCAACTACGACGCGGGCGGCAACGTCAACTTCGACGACCTGCTCATCCTCGCGGCGAACTACAACAAGACCCTCGCGCCGCCCGCCGGAGAGGCCCCGCTGCTGCGTACACCGGGTGGAAGCCCTGAGACTGGTACGCCCGGCACGCCTGCCGGCTCTCCCGGCACGCCTGCCGCCCCGCCAGCACCCGGCATCGGCTCCGATAACGACGACAACGGCGCGTCTTCCGGGCCGCTTGCAGGCGTGCTGGAGTGAGAATTCTGTAGCGTCGGTTGACCCGTTCGCCTCGCAATCGGACATCTGAGGCAATGGGTCTCCACCGGCTCGCAGACAACTCAAGCGACGTCCGGCTTCTGCGCTCGAACGGTTCCCCGACATCGACGGCGAAGCGGGCCAATCGCTCCGCGCCCGCCGCGCTGAAGGCGCGGCGCGGCAACGTGCTCATCTACAGCGTGTTCGCCGTCATTGGCATGGTCGGCATCGGCAGCTTCGCCGTCGACTACGGCCGACGCGAGGCGGTGCGGTCGGAGCTGCAGTTCGCCGCCGACGCCGCGGCCCGTGCGGCCATCTTCGGCCTCTCCGACAACACCGCTGTCAGCAAAGCGATCGCGATCGCCGCCCAGAACGTGGCGGACAACTCCGCCGTCACGATCACGAGTTCGGATGTCACGGTAGGCACCTACGACACGTCGACCGGGCTCTTCAGCGCGGGCGGCGCTTCGCCCAACGCGGTGAAGGTGGTCGCCAGCCGGACGGGCACGAACGGCGTCGCCACGACGCTGCTCGGCCTGATCGGCGGGCCGCAGCGCGTGAACGTGCGCGTCACCAGCTACGCCGTCGCGAACACCGCATACCAGGCGATCGGCGCGGCCCTCTACACGCCGCCCACCACGCACGGCATCGTCGGGCTCAACTGGTTCAACCTGAACTCGAGCACAGTCGAAAGCTGGGACTACAGCACCAACACCGTCGGCGGCGGCGTGATGGGCGGCACGAACGCCGGCGTGAACATCAACAGCTCCACCTTCAGCGGCACGCTCTACAAACAGAGCAGCCAGTCGATTAGCAACAACGGGTCGACCATCACCTCCACCGCGAGTCTCAGCAGCCCCTACAGCTTCACCGCGCCGACGACTCCGTCGACCGGCGTGACCAACATGGGCAACTACAACGGGCCCCCCTTGTGGTCGCAGACGCTGCCGGGCGGCAAGTACTACTTCGACAGCTTCAATGTGCCGCTCGGAAAGACGCTTACGTTCAGCGGCCCGGCCGAGCTGTACATCAACGGCTCGTGCAGCATCAGCGGCAACATCAACACGTACGGCAACCTGCCCACCAACACGAAGATTCGCATGGTGAGCGGTTCGGGCGTCGACATCGGCATGGGCGCGACGCCGCTCTACCTTGACGTGTACGCACCGAACTCGCCGCTGAACGTGAGCGGCCGTCGTGTGTACGGCATGTTCGTGATGGGCGGCATCAACCTCAGCGGCGCGCGCATCAGCGTCGACCGCACGCTCGGCGCGACGACGGCCGGAACATGGACGGCCGCCCCGAGCGGCTATTCCACCGGCACCGCGACCGCGACGCAGGCCGTCTCCGTCATGCCGCGATGAACCGGGCGACACTCATCTGAAGTCCGGCAAAAGAAGAACGCCCGTGGTCAGCGCTGACCGCGGGCGTCCATGTTTCTATCCGAGTCTCGTATCGCGACGAGCCGCGATCAGAGGCCGACCTTGCCGATGAGGTCCTTTGCCTTCGTCTGCAGATCGGCGGGAAGCTTGTCAACGTAGGGCTTGATCTTCTCGAGGATCGCCTTCGCGTCCGGGAGCTTGCCTTCGCCGATGAGGGCCTCGGCCTTCTTCAGCAGTTCGGACGGGTCGCCGCCCATGGCGTCCTTCATCTTCGCCATCGCGTCGCCAGCCATGTTGGCCATGTTGTGGCCCGCGTCCTTCGCAGCGTCCATGGCGTTGCCGGTGGCATCGGCGGCCTTCGCGCCTGCATCCTTCGCGGCGTCCATCGCCTTGGCGCCCATGTCCTTGGTCGCATCGGCGGTCTTGGCGGCGGCGTCCTTCGTGGCATCGGCAGCCTTCTTGTTCGCGTCCTCGTCACAGCCGATCACGAACAGGCCCGCAGCCACCATCGCGGCGGCGGCAATCTTCGACGTCTTCATGTGCGTTCTCCTTGTGCAGCACCGGGTTCCCGTCCGGTCACGCCCGCGTCATCCGCACCGGCGTTGATCCCGCGTCCACGCGGACGCGCGATCCACTTACGCCGATCGACCCGCGAACGGCCGACGTGCTGCGCCCAGTATGTTAACCATTCCCTGCTCACCCGAACAACCCCGGCCCGTCGTCCGATACGCGCTTGGTGCGCTTCGACGGAGAGGCTCGCGCGGGCTCGCGCTCAATTGTCGGCTCGACAGGCTCGATCAACTCTTCGCCCTGCACCCGCGGATTGCCCACCGACTTGCCGACCGGATGCGCCGTCATCTCGCACGCAGGAAATGGTTCGCGCGCAACTTCGATCAGTTCTTCCCTCGATCGATCTTGCCCGTCGATCCACCACTGCCACTTCTCCTCCGGCAGGATGGCCGGCATGCGGTTGTGGATGCTCGCCATGAGTTCGTTCGGCGCGGTGGTGATCACCGTGCAGCTCCGCACGAGCTGGCCGGACGCGGGATCGTTCCACCGCTCCCACAAGCCCGCGAACGCGATCGGCCGATCATCGGCCCGGCGGATGTACATCGGCTGCTTCGACTTCCCTTCCGTCTTCCACTCGTAGAACCCGTCCGCCAGCACCAGGCATCGCCGCTTCGCGAGCGGGCTGCGAAACGCCGGCTTCTCGGCGAGTGTCTCCACGCGTGCATTGATCATGCGATTGCCGACTGAAGCGTCCTTCGCCCAGCTCGGGATGAGCCCCCAGTGCATCGGCACCACCTTCGACGCATCGTCGCTCACGATCGCCGCGACCGATTGCGTCGGCGCGACGTTGTAGCGCGGCGACGCATCGACCGCCGGATCGAACGCGCGGATCCACGGGAACAAGTCCGTGAACCGCGCCAAGCGAAAGAGGACCATGCGTCCACACATCTCTGGGGTGAGTATAGCTCTCGAACCCGGACCCTGCGGGTCCGGCGCTAAACGGGCAGGCGTGCTTGCTTCGAGGAGTCATCGCGCGCGGGTATTCTTTCGATATGCCCACGCGTCCCGTCGTCGTCGTCACGGAAGGATTGGATGAACGCCCGCTCGCCTGGCTCCGCGAGCGGGCCGGGGTGATCGAGGCGGGTCCGGACGACGGCGCTGCGTTCGAAGCCGCGCTGCCGCGAGCGGAAGCGCTGGTCGTCCGCACGTACACGCGCGTGAACGACGCCCTGCTGGACCGCGCGCCGAAGCTCCGCGTCGTTGGTCGCGGCGGCGTGGGCATCGAGAACATCGACGTGAAGGCGTGCCGCAAGCGCAACGTCGAGGTCGTCTACACGCCCGACGCGAACACGCTCGCCGTGGGCGATTACGTCTTCAGCCTGCTGCTGCAGATGTGCCGTCCCTACGCGTTCTTTCGCGACGCCGTGTACGACGCGAAGACGTTCAAGAAGGTCCGCAATGAGCAGCGCGGCCGGCAACTGAACGAGATGACGATCGGCATCCTCGGCATGGGCCGGGTCGGCCGGCGCGTGGGCGGGATCGCGGCCCGCGGGTTCGGGATGAACGTGATCTACAACGACCTGCTCGACGTCTCGTCCCGCATCGATTTCCCCGCCCGGGCGGTGACGAAGGACGAACTCTTCGCCACGTGCGACGTCCTCACGCTGCACGTCGACATGCGGCCGGGCAACGAACACCTCGTCGGCGCACCCCAACTCGCCAAGATGAAAACGGGGACGTACCTAGTTAATACCAGCCGCGGCGAAGTGCTGGACGTAAACGCCGTCGCCGCCGAGGTGAAGGCGGGCCGCCTAGCCGGCGTGGCGCTCGACGTGTACGACCCCGAACCTCCGCTGCCGGGCTTTCCTCTACTGGGGTTGCCGAACGTCTTGCTCGCCCCGCACATGGCCGCGCGGACCTACACTGCAATCGAAAACATGAGCTGGGTCGCCCGCGATGTGGTCGGCGTGCTGGAGGGGAAGAAGGCGGAATTTCCGGCGCCCTAAATGCGATCCGGAATGCCCGACGAAAGAGCCCCAGATTCGCAACGTGAACCCGCGCCGCTTTCCTATGCGACGCCGATCGTGGCAACGTCGCGTTCGACAACTGAAGTGATCTTCGCGGCTGTAGCACTGGCTGTGGGTGTAGCCTTCGTCCTTCTTGCCGCCGTAACTCTGCTGGTCGGATTCCCTGCGGCAATTCGATCGTCGTCTAGCGAAGGGATGATGCCCACGCTGATCCTCTTCGCTTCAGCCGTCTGCGGCGGCGGTGGTCTCGCACTCATTGTGCGATCGTTCCACCTGATTCGACGCGGTGAGCCGATGAACGCGGTCTATCCCGATCTGGCTGACCGAACCGGTGTCTCGTCGTTCTTTCAGATGTCGGTTTTGGTGGTCGCTCTCATCACGTGCGTGGTCGGTGCGACCGCCATCACAGTAGGCGTTTCGCAACTCGCGCGCACGAGGGAACTATTCGGTTTGAACGGCCTTGTCGCGAGCCTCGGACTGCTGCTCGGCGGCGTAGCAGCAATGTTCGCTGGCGCTATTTGCTTGCGTCACGCTCGCTGCCCGTGCGTACTGAAGCCGAAGCGATCGACATCGATGTGAATGCATGACCGGGACGGTCATGCTACGTTGAGAACTTGCTGCGTTGCGCGCCTACGCTTTCGCTCGAAGGAGAAAACTCTCGATGAACCAGGACCACACCCCCAAGCTCGTCGTCGCCGCGGTGATCGGCGTGTTGCTTCTCGTCCTCGCGATGAGCTCGTACGCCATCGTCCCGCCCGGCCATCGTGGCGTGAAGGTGACGATGGGCAAGGTGTCGGACGACGTCGTCGCCGAAGGCTTCACGTGGAAGTTGCCTTTCGGGATCACCCACGTCGAACTCGTCAACGTGCAGCAACAGAAGTCGGAAGGCGACGCCGCCTGCTTCAGTGCTGATACGCAGACGATCCAGATCAAGTTCGCCGTGATGTACCGCCTCGCCGACTCGAAGGCGGCCGACCTCTTCCGCAACTACCGCGGCGAGCCATACGACGCGATCGTAGCGCCGCGCGTGCAGGAATCGTTGAAGCAGGTCACCGCGAGCTACCAGGTGGAAGAACTCGTAAAGAAGCGCGAGGAAGCCCGCGCGAAGACGCTCGAGCGCCTGCAACAGCGCATGAAGGAAGCGGGCGGCGTCGTGGAGATCGTCGACTTCAACCTGATGAACATCGACCTCTCCGACCAGGTGGAGCGCGCGATCGAAGACAAGATGGTCATCGAGCAGGAGGCGCGGAAGAAGGAGTTCGAGAGCCAGCGTGAGAAGTTGGAGGCTGACATCACGCTCATCAAGGCGAAGGCCGAGGCTGAGAGCAGCCGACTGCGCGGCGAGGCGCTCGCGAACAACCTGCTTGTGCTGCAGATGGAGATCATCAAGAAGTGGAACGGCATCGCGCCGAACGTCGTCGTCCTCGGCGGCGGCGCGGCGGGAACCGGCGGCGCGCAGATCATCCTGCCCGTCGTGCCAACAACGGGTCAACAGAAACCCTGAACCCGCGTTGCGTGTCGGTGTCTCATGTCGCGCATGGCGGCGGAGCCAGTCCGCGTGCGGCCGCGAGCACCTTCGATGCATGCATGCGGCAATGCCGCGCAGAAAGCGCGAGCGGCAATCGCTGCTCCCTAGTCTTTCCTGTGTGTCTTCTGCACCTCTGTGGCCGCGTCTCGTTCGCGCAGCAGCTTCGCGACGTCGCGCTCGCGGCGCGCCGTCTCCGCGTCTCCCGACTTCTCCGCAAGCCCCGCGAGCAGGTCGTGCGCCGCGGGGTCGTACGGGTCGATCTGGATCGCGAGGTGCGCCGACTCGATCGCGGCCGAGATGTTGCCCGCGTCGCGTTCGATCTCGGCGATGCGGCGGGCGATGCGGTTGTCGCGCAGTTCGACGCCGATGATCTCGCGGAGGTGCTTCGCCGCCTCGGCGGGCTGATCCGTCGCGAGGTAGAGCCCGGCGAGCCTTCGGTGCGGCAACGCGCTCATCGGCTGCAGCGTGCTCGCCTCGGCCCACTTGGTGATCGCACCTTTCAGGTCGTTGTCGTCCTGCAGCTTCTTCGCCTCCTCGATCAGCGCTTCGACCCGCTTCTGCGTCGCCTCGTCGTAGCCCCACTTCTCGACCTTCTTCCGCGCCCACGCGTCGAACTTCTGATGGAGCGCAGCGGCGTCGACGCCGGTCGATGATCGAATCGCGTCCGGCTCGCTCAGGCCGTCGCGGTAGGCGTTGAGGAGCTTGAGGATCGACTCGCGGCCGAACGTCTGGTCGAGGAACTCGACGAACCAGAAGCCGGTCATGTACGCGACTTCGCCGTCGTTGCCGCGGGGGCGCAGCAAGGCGTCCGCCATCTTCGCGGGCGTCATCAGCTTGCCTGTCGTGGTGCGTTCGTACATCGCCTGCGGCACCCACGCGAAGCGGTACGGCACGTGCTCCTGCCACACCGCGAGCCCCTCGGTGAGCCAGCGCGGCACGCGGCCCTTCGTTTGCATGATGTTCAGCGTGTGCACGAACTCGTGCCGCATCACGCGCGCCCAGTTGAACGGCCCAAGCGTGTCGCCCGCGCGCGGCGCGACCACCGTCATCACGCGGCCCTGACTCGCCCCGAACGTCTCCAATCCCGGCACGCCTGCTGTCCGCACGCTGAAACTCTGCGCATCCGGGAATACCTCGACCACCGGCTTGCGATCGGGCTCGAACCTGAAGAGCGACGTCAGCTCGGCATACGTGCTGTCCATCTGCGGCGCGATGTACATAGGCACGATCGGGTCATCGATCTCGGCGAACTTGAAGACGAAGTGCGCGCTCTCGTGCACCTTGAACTTCGCGATCTCGTCCAGCACGCGGAGGCGATTCACCGTTTCCAGGTTGAACGGATCGAGCGCGTACGCATCGTCGAGGACAAGGCGCGCGCGGTCCTCCTCGCCTTCGTTGAGCAGCGCGTCGCCGAGCGCGTGCATGGGCTGGACCCACCACGGCGCGCGGTCGACGGCAAGCTGCAGGTGCTCCACCGCGCCGCCGGCGTCGAAGAAGATCGCGGCGTAGCGGCCGATCTGGTAATGGGCGAGCGCGTCAGCCGTCGGGCCGATCTTCGCGAGGCGGGCAAGCGTAGCGTCGCGGCCGGCGAGGTCGTTCGTGACCGACTGCACGGCCGCGAGGTGCGCGAGCGCAGCGAGGTCGGTCGGCCGCTTCTCGACGGCGCGCTTCGCGAGCGACGTCGCGCGGTCGAACTGGCGCTGCAACAGGAAGTTCGCACTGTCGAACCGATCGGCGATCGGAGATGTCGGGTCAGACTCGCGGAGCGTGGACGTGAGCTTGGCCAGCCCGTCGAAGCTGCGCTTGTCGACGAGGACGTCGCCGAGCAGTTCGAGGGAGTCGAGATCGTTCGGATTTCGCTTCAGCGCGGCACCGAGTTCTTCCATCGCCTCGTCGGCCTTGCTTCGAGCGAGGAGGAAACGACCCGCTTCGCGGTGGGCGGGCCAGTAGTTGCGGTCGACCACGTCGTACGCGGCGACGAACATCTTCAGCAGTTGATCGTGCAGGTCCTGGCGCTTGCGATACGCCTCGGTGAGCGTCGCCCAGCGATCCACGCACGCGGCGGCCGCAACGAGGTCGGGGGCGAACTCGAACGCCAGCGCGCCTTCTTTCTGGAAGCGCAGAACCGCGTCATTGGGAGCTTTCGCGAAGTACTCGTACACGGCCACGGCGGACTTGACGTCGCCCATGCGTTCGAGCGAACGTCCGAGTTCAAGTTGAGCGGTGGCGTCGATCGGGTTCTCTTCGACGGCCTTGCGGAAGAGCGGCACGGCGTCGGCATCGCGACCGGTGCGGACGAGCGCGCGGGCCTTCAGCAGCGCCGCGCGCGGGTCGGCGGCGTTGGCGTCGATCAGCTTGATTGCTTCATCGGTCAGCCCAAGCTGCGTGAGGGCTTCGGCCCGGAGGAGTTCGACTTCCACCTTCGGCGTGTCGCTTGGCAGTGCGAAGCTGAGGAACAACGCCTTTCGGTAGCGGCCATGAAAGAGCTCGTCGCGGGCCTTGTCGAGCGCGGAGAAATACTCGGGGTGCTTGAGCGCTGCGCCGCCTTCTGGCGCGAGCGATTTCGGCACGTCGAGCGGGAACATCGGCGCGGCAGCGACAGCGATGGCCGGTGACGACAGAAGGAGCACGAACAGGATGTTTCGGTGACGCGAACTCACGCCCTCATCATACGCCCTTGCCGTGCGATCCGTTCCGCTATTTGATGGCGTTCGATGCGAGACCTCGCCACGATCGTCGGCAACGCCGAGCTGTTCCCCGTCCTTGCCCGATGGGACTACTTCAACCACGCCGGCGTATCGCCCTGGCCGAAGCCGACGATCGACGCGGTCGCCGCATTCGCGCAGCAGTTCGGGCTCGACTGTTTCAACACCGATCCGTTCTTCAACCTCGTCGATCAGTGCAAGTCGCTGCTACGGACGCTGGTGAACGCGGATCACGTCGACGAGATCGCGATCATCCGCAACACCAGCGACGGGCTCGGGCTGATCGGCAGCGCGATCGACTGGAAGCCGGGCGACCGCATCGTGACGGCCGCCAGCGAGTACCCGAGCAATGTTTATCCGTGGATGGACGCCGCGAAGCGGCACGGGTGCGAGCTGATCCTGGTCCCCGAAACGCGCCGACCGGACGGCACGGTGTGCGTGAGCGAGGAATCGCTCCTCGCCGCGTGCGATCACCCGCGCACGCGCATGCTCGCGATCAGCCATGTGCAGTGGACGAGCGGGCAACGCATCGACATCGAGACGCTCGGCGCATTCACTTCGTCGCGCGGCATCCTGTTCGTCGTCGATGCGATCCAGAGCCTCGGCGTCGTGCCGGTGGACGTGCGGCGCGCACGCGTCGACTTCCTCGTGAGCGGCGGGCACAAGTGGATGATGTGCCCGCCCGGCGCGGGCGTGATGTACGTGCGGCGCGAGCTGATCGAACGCTTCGCGAGTCCGGTGGTCGGGTGGAACAGCGTGGTGAACCCGATGGACTGGAGCATCAAGTTCGACCTGCGGAAAGACGCCGGCCGATACGAGTCGGGCACGCACGCGTTCGCGTGTCTCGCTGGGATGAAGCCTTCGCTGGAGCTGCTCGTCGGCGTCGGGGCCGACGCGATCTTCGCGCACGTGAAGGCGCTTGGCGACCGCTTCGCGCGGCGCATCTCCGCGGCGGGCTACACGGTGCTGTCGGGTCGCGATGTGGCGAGCGGCGCGGTGTGCTTCGAGCCGAAGGCGGGGCAGAACCCGGATGAACTGGTGAAGACGCTTCGGCGAGAGAAGCGGATCGAGATCGCCGCGCGGATGGGCCGGCTGCGGTTCGCGCCGCACTTTTACAACACGCACGAGCAGGTGGAGCGGTGTGCGGACGAAATCGCGAATTGCGAAATGCGAATTGCGAAATGACGAACTCGCGCGCGGGCGGCGATCGACGTGCCGTCAGAACGGCTGCTCGAGGATCGACGCGATGCGCCCGCACGGGTCGGCCTGGAAGCGCGTTGCGATCTCCTTCGCCGCGCGCGTCGCGTGCGGGTCGCCGAGCAGTTGATCGAGCGCCCGCGCGACCTTCTTCGGCGTGAACTTACGCGGCCAGACCCAGTCGCCGCAGCCGAGGCGTTTGACGGCGGCGGCGTTGTCGGGTTGGTCGTGGCTCATGGGCATGAAGAGTTGCGGCGTGCCCGCGCGCAGCGCCTGCGCCGTCGTGCCGATGCCGCCGTGGTGGACGAGCGCGCCGACCCGCGGCAGCAGTTCGCTGAACGGCGCGTACGCTGCGTGCAACGCATGAGGCGGGAGCGGGTGCGGGATCTGCTCGCCGTGCCGGGTGAGGAGGAGTGACCTTTTGCCGATTCGCCCGCACGCGTCGACGGCGGTCTTGAAGAACTCGCGGCCGTGCACCATCGCGCTGCCAGGGGTGAATGCGATCGGCGGTTCGCCGTTGTTTAAGAACGCGTCGAGCGCAGGGTCACGCTCATGGTGGTCGGACTCGTCGTAGAGCGGGAAGTCGGTCGAAGCGAACTGAGCCGGCCAATCCGAGCACCGCGGCGCGAACCATTCCGGCCAGAGCCCGATGGATTTGCCCGGCGCGTGCCAGTAGACGCCGAAGACCTGGCGAACCGGCTTCAGGCCAATCCCCGCGCGGAAGCGGTTGAACGCCGGCGCGATCGGCGGATCGATGAACCAGCGGTCGGCGCCATCCCAGAACCTCTTCCGCATGAAGAGCGGCAGCTTGTTCAGATCGAACGGCATCGCGAGGCGCGGCAGGCGCTCGACGCTCCGCACGCAGATCGGCGCGAGGTGCGCGCTGACGACCTTCCGCCCGTGCGTCTCACCCGCACAGAGCGCGGCGATGCCGAGGCTGCTGGTGACGATCGTCGTCGCATCGCTCGCGTGTTCGAGCGACGCCTTGTAGACGGGCTCGAACGTCTCGACCGTGTACTGCATCACCCGTGCAGGCCCCTTCGAGGGGTGCCACATCAGCGGGTCCTTGATGATTCGGGCGAAGTCATCGTTCGTGCCGAGATCGATCGCGGTCAGCCCGGCCCGCTCCACCATCGTGCGGAAGTGCGGGTTGACGAGCATGCGGACCGAGTGCCCGCGTGCCATCAGCGCGCGGCCGACACCGACGAACGGGTGAACGTCGCCGTGCGAGCCGATGCTGATGAGGAGGAAGTCGGACATACGCAGGGAGTGCGTAAGAGTCGAAGTAGAAGTAGTCAGAAACGCAAGCTGCTCGACGCCCTCAACTGCTACTCCCTATTCAACCGGTACTCAGCCGACGTCTTCGGCGTCTCCCATACCTTCACCGCGCGCAGCGGCAGGTGCGGCGCGAGTCGGTCGTAGATCACCTTCGCGATGTTCTCCACGCTCGGGTTCAGCGTCGCGAACTCCGGGACCTCTTGGTTCAGGTGCTTGTGATCGAGCGGATCGATCGCGCGCTCCGCGACTATCTGCTCCACCTCACTCACCTCAGGCAGCGGCACTTCAGTGCCACTGTCACCGATGGTTACGTCCACCACATAGTTGTGCCCGTGTCCGAGCGGGTTGTTGCACTTGCCGAACGTGGCGCGGTTGGCGTCGTCACCCAGCTGCGGGTTGTGCAGGCGATGTGCAGCGCTAAACTCGAAGGACTGCGTACGGCTGATCATGTTGTGTGCGTCGATTGCGAGAACCAGGAACGGCGAAAGCCTCAGCGAGAGAGCGACCAGCGACCACGCCGGCTCGACGTGCGCGAGCGCATCGCGGAGCGATCGCATCAGCGCCGCAACGTCGCGCGTCCGGCCGTCACGGATCGCCGTCGCGACGAGCGGCACGGCCCGCGCGCGCACCTCGCGGTCGATCTCCACGATGTTCCGCAGGTAGCTGCTGACCGGGTCGGGCTCCCCTTCCAGCGTGACCGACAGCTCGAAGTGGTACCCGATGCCGTCCAGCGACGGCCGGCCGGCGTGGCCGTTCTTGCCGTCGGGCGGGAGGGAGCCGTCGGGGCGCACGGCGAATCGGACATCGCGGGTCAGTCGCAGCATTCGGGCCCAAGTGTAGGCGCGTCGGTCGCGAAACGCTGCGAACGGCGCCGGTTGCATCGGCGACCGGTTGCGCAGACGCTTTCCGACATGACGCGAAACACGGATGTGTCGCGAATCGGCCCGGCAAGCCCGGCAAGCCCGGCGTTCACTTGGGCGGTCGTCGTGCTGATGATCCTCCTCGCGGCGTGGGCGCGGTTCTGCTTCCTCGGGGCACCGTTCAAGAACGATCCCGGCGCCTTCCTCGCGATGGGCAAGTGCGTCGCCGAGGGGCGGCAGCTGTACGTGGACGTGTGGGATAACAAGTTCCCCGGCGTCACGCTCCTCACGACGCCGCTCTGGGTCATCTTCGGCACGACGTGGTGGCCTTACGTGACGGCGACGTTCCTCTCGGCGGTCGCGTCGGCGTTCCTGCTCACGCGGGTGCCGGGCGTGTCGCGGCTCGCCACGTTCGCGATCGCGATCGCCACGATGAACGTGACACGCATGCTGACGAGCGGCTTCCAGCTGGAGACGCCGATCACGATCCTGACGGCCTCCGCGGCGCTGTGCACGCTGCGCGCCACGCGGGCCGATCGACGCGTGTTCGCGTGGGCACTGCTCGCCGGCCTGTTCGCGGGAATGGCGGCGACGTTCAAGCCGACCGGCGGCGCGGTCGCGGGCGCGTGCGTGTGCCTGTGCGCGTACCTCGCCTGGCGCGGAGAGATGCGACGCGCCATTCAGATCGCCCTCGGCGGCGCGGCGGGCTTGCTCGTGATGCTCGGCGTGAACCTCGGCTGGTTCACCATGCTCGGCGTCTGGCCCTACCTGCCGGAGATGATGCGCGAGCTGAAGGCCTACGCCGACGGCACGCCTTGGTCGCAGGTTTTCTCGGTCACCGCGCTCGGGCACCTGATGTGCATCGTCGGGCCGGCGATCTGGCTCGGGGCGATCGCGCTGGTGAAGCGATCGCGCGTCGACGCGCTGCCGTCAGATCTCGCGCGCACGTCGGCCGTCTTTGCCGGGTGCTGGCTCGTGATCGAGCTGATCGGCCTGGTGATGCAGAAGCGCGGCTACGCGTATCACATGCTCCCGATCGCCGTGCCGGCGACGATCCTGTGCGGGCTGCTCGTCGCGCGGTTTCGCATCGATTGGAAGCTCGTCGCGGTGCCGATCGTCATCCTCGCGGCGTGGTCGGTCTTCACGTCGATCGAGAAGTGGAACCGCACGCTCGACCCCGAGTACCGCTGGAGCCGCGCGATCGACTACGTGGTCCAGACGACCGGCCCCGACGACACGATCTTCGGCGACCCGATGGGCGAGATGGTCGTGATGGCCGACCGCAAGCCGGGCGCGCGGCTCGTGCAGCTGATCCACTTCGGCAACGACCACGACGCCGGCCGACGCTTCGGCGACATGGTCATCAACGACCTCGAGGCGCGGCAGTGCACGATCGTCCTCCTCCAACACCCGGCCGTGCTGGAGAAACGCAAGCAGGCGTGGGAAGAGCAGGACATCCTCTCACGCGACCCCTCGCGCCGCGTGCCCTTCCGGGCAGCGTGGGACCGCTTCGTCGGCTACGTGCAGGAGCACTACACGCTCGAACGGAGCGACCTCGATTACCAGGTGTGGCGACGCAAGGGGAAGACGCCGACGACGGGGCGGTGAGCGAAACGAAGAGGTGTGGCGCGCGAGCGGCGAGCCGAAGCGCTCGTCGCGCCAACAGCGCGATCACCGAGTGACGCTGCGCCGGCGCGTGTGATCCGCCCCGAAGGGGCGCAGGGTTGTAGCCACGGGTGACGCGCAGCGCAACCCGTGGATGCAGCGAGTCAGTCCCCAGAGCCCCGGAGGGGCGATGGAGCGCCGGAGGCCCCCACCGCGTCATCATTGAGCAGAAGCGTTGTCGCCTTTCCCCCGCCCCTGCCGGGGCGGGCCTCGTGATCGTCCTCTTCCACGGGTTGCGCTGCGCTCCGGGCAAGCCCGCCGCTGCGCTCCACCCGTGGCTACAGTCCGGTCGCCCCTTCGGGGCTGCGACTTTCGCCGGTTTATCGACTGCGTCCATCGACAGAAAGACTCGCAACTCGCATCTGTCCGTCCGCCCCAGTTCCGCCGCTCTCAATTCACATCGCATTCCCGCTGCAAACGTGCTATTCTTGCCCGGTTCACGTCCCGCTTTCGGGAGAGGATCGACGCTATGCCTGCCGACAACCCCTTCTCGTCGTTGTGTGACGAGTTCTACATCAACATGCGGCTCGGCTCGCAGCTGCCCCTCCCCGCGCAGCGCGAGACCGTGCTGCACTTCTTCGAACAGCTCCAGAAGGCCAACCCCACCATGACCCGCTTCCGTCGCGGCAGCGGCGAGGGGCAGGACCTCAGCATCGAAGAGGAACGCTCCGGCCAGAACCCGTCGTATCGCTGGGTGAACCTCGAGACGAGCCGCATCAGCAGCGGCCACGTCAACCCGCCCGACGTGGAGACCGCACTGAAGCTGCACGCGCAGGTGCTCGAGATCGCGCCGTACGCGCTCGGCCTGAGCAACGTCGAGATCGATTACGTCGACCTGCTGTTCGGCTTCGACAACGACTTCGCGGGCAACCATGACGAGATCGTCGCCGAGAGCCTGTTCGACAACTCGCCGCTCGCGTCGCTCCTCGAACTCGAAGGCACCAAGGCGGTCGACTTCCAGCCATCGACGACGATCGCGCTGTCGGACGACCTGCGGCTTCAGGCGCGGATCGACGTCGTCACGCGCAGCAACAGCTACCAGGTACGAACCGGCGAGTTCAACGAGGAGCCGATCAGCGTGTACCTGATCATCCGCAGGTACTGGGGCGACCGCCCGAAAACGTCGGCCGCCGACATGCTGCGATCGCTCGCGGAGCGGGCGCAGGAACTCGCACACAGCCACGTGATCCCCCGACTCGTCCGCCCGATTCGCGCGGCGATCGAAGCGAAAAGCTGAAGGAGGAAGGCAAGAGGCAAGCGGCAAGAGGCAAGAGTGAGGAAGACGCAACGCCGGTCCTGACCTGGCATTTCCCCCCCCTCTTGCCCCTTGCCTCTTGCCCCTTGCCTGCGTCACATGCTCGTCCCGCAAAACGCCGATGATATCCTTCGGGCGACCGTGCAGCAGGCGGGCCGGGCGATCGACCAGCTTGCGGCCGATCGCGTGGAACTCGTCCGTGCGGGCGATGCGGAACTCGTCGCTCGGCTCGACGAATTGAAGGATGCCCTCGAACGCCTGCGACGTGACGTGACCCTCAAGAACACGAACGCCGAAACCAATTCTCCATGAGCCAGACCGACGAAACCAAAGTCGCCGAATCCAAGCGGCCCGCCCAGCCGATCGTCGCCCGCGCGGGGACGTACTTCCGCAACATGCGCTACCTCTTCACGGTGGCGATGGTCGGCTTCGGCATCTACTGCGCCTACGACGGCTACTACGCCTGGCCGCTGCACAACCAGCGCGTCGAGGCGCTGGCGACGCTGCACGACGACGCCCGAAAGGACGGCATCGCGGCGGTGCAGCGACTGCCGAAGGACAGCATCATCGCCGACCTCGTGTACGAGCCGAACGGCACGCTCAAGCCGAGCTTTTCCGATGGCAATGCGGATCAGGTCATCAAGTCGATCCAGAACTCGACCGGCCTCGGCACGCCAAAGGACAACTACGGCCTGCTGCTCAACCAGATCCTCGCGTTCGTGTTGCCCATCGGCAGCATCCTCATGCTCGTCCGCTGGCTGAAGATGTCGACCGGCGAGTTCCGCATGGAACACGACACCCTTCACGCCCCCGGCCACCCACCCGTGCCGCTGACGGCGTTCACCGAGATCGACGATTCGCTTTGGGACAAGAAGGGCATCGCCTACGTCGACTACAAGCTCCCGGACGGCACGGAAGACACGATCAAGCTCGACGACTTCGTCTACGACCGCAACGGCATCGACGACATTTATGCGCTGATCGAAGAAGCGGTCGACGCACGAGCCGCGATTAAAGACTGAACCTCGCAGCCGACTCGGGGGGTAGGCGGGTTGCTTGCCTTGGGGTCAATCGCGCGGCAACCTTGGCTGCAACTGGATCTGAGACTTTCACGGAAGGAACGACATGTCGGGTACACCGCTGCATCGATTCGCGCGAGCGCTCATCCTATGTGGCTGTCTTTCGACGACGATCATCGTCGGCACTTCCACCGGTGCGCCATCTGATCCCCCAACTACCACGGGGGCCGCGACGACGTCCGCCGTGCTTGAGGAGTTGCTTGGGAAAGGCGACGTCCTCGAGATTCGCTATGCGTGGAGCGACTGGGCCGAGCCGAGCGTGATCGCCACCCACGTGATCGGCGAATCCGGAAGCATTTACCTGCCCGTTCGAGAAGGCGTCCTCATCGAAGCGGCGGGCATGTCGGTGCGCGACCTCACGACGCGCATTCGCACGCTGTACGGCGACAATCGCGGGCCCGACGATCGACTTTTCATTTGGAGACGCCCTCACGACACTGCCGGACCCACGGTTGATCCGGAACGCGATCGCGTCATGTCCGAGTTGCAGAGCGAACAACGGACGATGAAGGAGATCGCCGCCGCCATCGAGCGGGAGTCCAAAGTCGACAACCGTGCTGTGACGAACGCTAAGCTCCGCGACCTCGAAGACCGGAGCGCCGAATGCGCAGCCCGCATCCGCACGCGTCGCGAGGCACTCCGCGAAGCCAACACCTATATCTGCAGCGCAGACCGCTCGAAGGGAGTCACCTTTTCCATCCCTGCCGATCAGCCGATGTCGACTCGTGAAGCGATTGCTCGGGCGGGCATCTTTCAAAGGTTGGGCACGGACGGAGTCGTAAACCACTGGTCGCGCGACCCGGCGACGGGCCGGTACTCGGTGCATCACTACGAGCTTCAGGCACTCGGCGCGCCGGACGAGCCCGGCATTGCCGTCCGGGACGGAGATGCGATCTGGGTTCTGTCGGGCACCGAGTATCGACAGCGTCGCGAAGCCCTTGCCAAACAGGCCGCCAAATGCGACGGCAACGACCGCGTGCTCTCTCAGCTCGTCCCGCTTGAGGCCGATTGGCAGGGATGGCCCATGCCGGAGAAGCCCGTCGACATGATCTCTGAGATATTCGTCAGTGGCGAGCTCAACACCACAGGGACATTTGCTTGGCCACAGCGGCGCACGAAGCTGCTGACGGTGATCCAACTCGCCGGCTACGAGGCGCCCCGCGCGAAGTGGTTGCGTGTGAAGGTCCGCCGACGCGACGCTAATGGCGACGTCACCATGCCGATCGACCACACCATTTCCGAACTGATCGATGACGCGGAACGATTGAATATCGATCTACAGCCTTTCGACTCCATTCACGTGCTGCGTGAAGAGTGAGCCCCGCGCAGCCGCGGAGCACGAGCCAAGCCGACTCGCCATCCTCGCTGTAGAACTGCCCGACGAAGGGACGACGGCGCGCCGACCCTGCAACGAAGTCACAGCGCGTTTCCGTACGCGCGACCGACCCCGGCTACGCATCGCGTTGCCGGGGTCGGCCTTTGAGGAGAAGGAGATTCGCACGCCTGTCGCGACTACGACGTGCGGCCTCTCCATCACTTCTGCATCGTCTGTGACTATTCAGTCTTCGACTGTCAGTCGAGGAACGCCACGTTCCGCATCGCGAACGCACGCGTCTCGGTGTTCATCACAACCTCGTGCCAGACGTCGAGGACGATCGTGGCGTGGTCGCGGTGACGCACTCGGCCGCGGACGAAGGCGCGGGGGTCGCGCTGCATCCGACGCCAGCGGTGGCGGTCGCGCTCCTCCTTCGAGAGGCGCGAGTACTCCGTCAGCGTCAGGCCGTTCGGGTAAGCCGGGGCGAAGTAGACCGACTCGCCGCCTTCGCGGTAGAGCTGGTCGACGAAGTGCGGCTTGCCCGCGCCGCGGCGCAGCGGCTCGTCCTTCAGGATGCGGGCGCGCTGCACCTGCATCTGCGGACGCGGCAGGAAGAACCACTCGCCCTGCCGGACGAAGCCGGCCGTGCGGCGCTGGTTGCGGTCCTCCATCGGCACGCCGTGCTGAGACATCGAGTCCCAGACGGCCTGCGGCTTCAGCGCGTCCATCGCCTGCTGGACGTTCGACACGCCCTTGTCCTCAGGCACGGCCGCGACGAACCAGTGGCGTTCGTCGTGACCGCAGAGGAATTTGGACTTCCGCGGCATGTCGGTGCGCTCGGCGTTCTGGTGACGCGCCATCAGCAGCAGGTGCCGATCGCGCGGCCAGAGGTCGAGCACCTCGATCGCCACGTCGGCCGGCTTGCGGACGAGGAAGTACTCGCCCTGCCGGTCGGACTGGATGTCGACGCTGAAGCGCGGAAGCGTCGCGTGGCGGAGGCGCTGCGAGCGGGCATCGATCGCTTCGATCACCGCGCGGGCACCCATCTTCGTGAACTTGTCGGGGAGCGTATGCATACGCTCGCCTCTCTTTCAGGCTTGGGAAACCGTTCGCCAGCCCGAACGCCGGGCCGGTCATAAGCGAACCGATGTGCATGGCCTCATGGGTCACCGTCCTTTCGAGAACCGACATCAACAACCTAACAACTGGAGCGGCCGGATTCGAACCGGCGGCCTCGGGGTTATGGGCCCCGCGCTCTGGCCTGCTGAGCTACGCTCCGAAAAGACCGGAGCGCGCGAACGCGCTCCGGTCACCCCGTTCAATGTGCTTACACCCCGTTCAACGTGCTTGCCCCGGCAAGGTGCTACGCGTTGATTCGGTCATCGGAGCGTTGCCGCTCCGATGCCCCCGTTGGATGAACCGTCCCGGGGGAGGGCGAGGATCAGCGCCTCGCCCTCCCGGCCGCCCCCTCCCGTTTCTGCTTGGCGGCGAGCGATCGCCCGAACCGCCGCTGACCGTGTTCATGCTCGGCCAGTTCTGCCTTGCTGCGGACGTCCGGTGCAGACTCGACAACTGTCCACGCACCGAGTTCGCGGCCGGTCTCGCCGCAGGTGAGCTTGCCGATTCGCGTGCCTACATCTGCTGCACAGGCGTGGATCCAGACGTTGACCAGGTACGCCACGCCGTCGGTTCGCGACTGACGCAGCGTGACCATCCGAAGCATCCCGCGTGACTCGCGGCCGACTAAACCATCTCCGAGTTCATGACGTTACTCCTGCATCTTTCGGGCCGAACAAGACCCGTTGTTCGCACTATGGCGAACAGTAGAACCGTGCGTTGCCGCGCAACGCTTTCTATAGTTTCAACGCGCCGCATCGCTGACGTGGTTCCGCGATGCACCATCGCCCGGCACGCCACCGCGGCATGCCAGACGCCCCGCCACCAGACCTGCGGATGTGCATGCCCAGAGCGGAACGAACGCGAACCACGCGTTCGCACGCCGAGCGTGCACTGACCGAGCCCGTCGGGCCGACGCCAGAGCAATGCGACGAGACGCACCGCAGAAACGCAGCTCACGGGATCCGCAGATCACCGACTTCGAATTGTTCCCGACTGGGGAGAGACCGCCGAAACAGGACCGCCACATACAAACACAGCGGATTTCAGCAGCTTTTCACCGACCGGGAGGACTCCCGGCCGCAAGGGTGGGAGTCAGCGCCAACTCGATGTATCACCAAATTCCACGACGACTTGCAGCTCGCGCTGCGACTCGCCGAAACCTGGCATATCCAGCAAATCATTCGCTCGCCGATAGCCCGATAGATCAGACTCTCGCCGAATGCTTCTCACTTCTGTTCCACCCGCGCATAAGGCCTTGGAGCCATAACGCTTCGTGGTGAGGGAGAGAGGATTGATTGCTGTAAGCTTCATCGAACTGACACTTCCGCCCGGCCGACATGGCTGAGCGAGTGCGTGAATATCACGTCCAAGATCAGACCTGTCAAGCCAATCTATAGATTTTTCCATAGTAGGCATACGCCCGTGTCGGCGAGTCACTATTCGCCGCTCTCGTCGTGCGGCGTGTGGACCGGCTTCGACTCCGGGCTGCCGCGCTCGCGGAGGTACACGCTCAGCCACACCATCGCCGCGAGCGAGAGGAACTCGCTCTGCCAGTTCTGGAACGACTCGAACCAGAACTGGTCGGACACCATGTAGCGCCAGAGCGGGACGGGCGACTCGCCGTGCGAGGTTCGCTCGTCGTTGAACTCGACGACCCCGCCTGCCGCGTGGATGAGCATCGACGCGAGGAAGAGCAACAGGAACGTGATCGAAAGGGAGTGCGAGTAAAGCCAGACGACCAGTTTCGAGCCCTTCCGAACGGGCCACGGTGACCTCGTATCTTCGCGGTGGTTGTGTGGGTCTTCGCGCGTCGGATCGGTGTGCACGTCGTCGGGGTCGTGCGATTCGGGCGAGCCCTTTTGGAACAGCACGACGGCGAGCAGAACGAACATCGCCATCTGCAGGAACTCGCTTTCCCAGTTCTCGCCCGTCGCCTGCCAGAAGTGTCCTTCCGTGACGTACTGCAGTGGCGTGATCGTCGCCTCACCGTGCCGGCGGCGATGGTCGTTGTCGACGCGATACCCTGTCGCGAACTGGCCGAGCCATGCGAGCGCGAACATCGCAATCAGCGCGAGCGTGAGCCCGTTGTTGCGGAAGAATCGTTGAATCATGCCTGCCTCCCTATCCGCGAGTGTGGGCATGCACCGCTTACAGAAGAATCGGGGACACGCGTTCAATCACTGAGAGGGCCGCGCCGATCGTGGTCATCGGGCGAATGCCCTTGCCGCGGCCCGTCGCGTGGACTTTGCGGCCATGCTCATGCGGGCAACTCGCGCAGCAGCGCTCGGAGATCGAGCGCGCGGGTGTGCATTGCGATCGAACCATCCGCCGCGCGTGGCCACTGCTCTTGCGGGCGATCGCAGTACAGTTCGACGCCGTTGCCGTCGGGGTCGGAGAGGTACAGCGCCTCGCTCACGCCGTGATCGGATGCGCCGTCGAGTTCGATGCCCGCCTTCATCAGTCGCCGCAAAGCATCGGCGAGCGCGGCCCGAGTCGGATACAGGATCGCAACATGGAAGAGCCCGGTCGTCCCCGGCGCCGGCGGCAAGCCGCCACGGCTTTGCCACGTGTTCAGGCCGATGTGGTGGTGATATCCGCCCGCCGACAGGAACACGGCGTCGCGGCCGTACCACTGCGTGACTTCGAAGCCGAGCACGTCGCGGTAGAACGCGAGCGACCGCGCAATGTCGGCCACCTTCAAGTGCACGTGTCCGATGCGAACGGCGGCATCAATCGCTGGCATCGCGACAGCTTTGCATGGAACAGATCGGTCACGCAAGCGATGCGTCGCGCGTCGCGGCAGGCTGGATCTCCGGCGCGACGTAACCCCTCGGCCCGCCGTGCCGCAGGAAGAGGCGATACGTCAGCACCAGCGTCGCCAGCGAGGCGAGGCACAGCACCAGCCCGGCCGCAAACGTGAGCCAGTACGCCTTGCCGGTGAAGTCGAGCAGCGGCCCGATCATCAGGCCCACCAAAATCGATCCTGCCGACGACGCCATCGAGGCTGCGCTCGCGAACTGCGCGAAGCGCGACTTCGGGAACAGGAACGCGCCGAGCCCTGCCGTCGCGGTGAAGTAGGCGCCGGACAGCACCGTGTGTGCGACAAGCGCGATGGCGAACGTCGCCTCGTCGCGCACGGCCAGCATGCCGTACGTCGTCGCGACGGCGTAGATCGCCATCGTCGTGATGCCGACGCGCAGCGGATGAAATCGATCGACGAGCCATCCCAGCGGGTACGCCAGCACGAACGACACCATGAAGCTCATCGCGATGAGATCGCCGTACCGGTCGGTCGAGACGTTGAGCGTCTTCGCGTAGGGCAGCGAGAACGTGTTGAACGGCATGAACACCAGCGACGCCAGCAGCATTGCCGTGAAAACGATCTGGTAGTACCGCAGCGTGAAGCACTCGCGGAAGAACGTGCCTACCGCGGCGAAGAAGCTCGCGCGTCCGCCCGAAGCCTCGACGGCGGGTGGCGGCGGGTAGTCGCCCTCGCGCACGGCGAAGCACATCAGCGTGAAGCCAATTCCGAACAGAAGGCTGATCCCCACGAAGACTGTGCTGAAGTGCGTCTCCGACCAGCCGAGCAGCCACGCGTTGAACAGGATGCCCGCGCCAAGGCTCACCGCGCGGAAGAGCCCGTAGAACCGGCCGATCATCGATCGCGGGACGACGTCGTTCACCAGCGCGCCGAACAGCACCAGCGACGCGATGCACGCGAACTCGAACAGCGTGTAGAAGAGCGCGAAGTACGCCAGCACGCACGCGTTCAGGCCGGGCGAACGATCGCCGAACAGTTGATGCGTCTGTTCGCCCAACTGCGGGCAGTACGCGAGCCCGAGCATCGAGCCGAACGTGAGCGGCGTCGTCCAAAGCAGGAACGGAATGCGACGCCCCCACCGGCTGCGATAGCGGTCCGAGCGATAGCTGATGATCGGCCCGAGCGTCATGCCGATCGCGGGCGGGATGACCGCGAGGACGATCGACATGTAGGTCGCCGACGCCTCGTAATACTTCATCGCCAGCTGCACGACCGGCTGGGCCGATCGCTCGCGCATCGAGAACGCGAAGTCGCCCAGCAGGAGCCAGAAGAACAGCGTCGCCAGCCCCGACACCGTGTAGGCAAGCGTGCCGACGCGGTAGACGCGCCGGCCCGACGAGTCGCGCTCCTCGGGGGGCTCGACTCGCTGCGCAGCAGGTAGCGATGCGTTCAAACGATCTCCTTCGCCGGTCGCCGATCCTCGTGTGTACCGCGTCTTACGGGTGCGGGCACGGCTCGCCAATTACAACTTGGTGCGAAGGGTGGAATCGACGTCGCTTGACTTCGACGGGGGCGGACCGATCGTCTCGTCACCCATGCCCGCGCCGGTCTTCGGATTTCTCGCCTTCACGAGCGGCTCCTACGAAGGCGCCATCGTGCGCGACATGCGCCTCGCCAACGCGCTTCACCGGCGCGGCTTCCCTGTGCGCATCTACTGGCTCATGGAGAAGAACCCCGAGCTGGTCGATCGCGGCATCCCGCAACGATGGCTCGCGACGGGACTCCGCTACTACACCGAAAGGCCGGGCTCGCTGCTCGATCGCATGGGCAAGCTCACCGTCATCTGGCCCGCGAAGCGACGACGCCGCTTTCTGCAGGAAAGGCCCGAGCTGGTCGAGCGGCTGCTCTCGAACTTCTGCCGAGCGATCTGCGACGGCGATCCCGCGCTCTCGGCACGGGTAGCCAGTGCTTGCCGGGCCGACGGCGTCACGCATCTACTGCCCACGTTTGCGATGACGTGCCCGTTCGTCCGCGATTTGAAGCGCGACGCCGGCGCGGAATACCTCGTCACCTTTCAGGGCGAGGAGATCTTCGCGAACTACGCCGCCCGCATCGGCAGGCTTGACGACTACAACCGCCGCCTGCGCGAAGCCGTCGATGGCTCGGCCTTCCCCGCCGTCGCGGTGAGCCGCGATTACGTCGACCGCGTCTCGACCGAGATCGGCGTCGACCGCGCGAAGCTCCGGCCGATCTATCCCGGCATCGAGTTGCCAGAGTCGAACGCGGCGACGCCTTCGTTCGACGAGTTGAAATCGATCCACGCCGACCTGCGGCCCGACGTGCCGATCATCGCGTACCTCGGCAGGCAGGACCCGGAGAAGGGAATCGATCTGCTGCTGTACGCCGTGCGGATGGTGCGTGATCGGACGGGACGCGACGTGCAGGTCGTCGTCGCGGGCGGGACGAGCTTCGGCCAGCACTATCAGGACAGCTGCAAGGCGATCGCGGAGCACCTGCGATTGCCCGTGTACTGGAAGCGTCGCATCACTGACGCGGCCCGCAACGCGCTCTTCGCTCACGCGCGGATGGTCGTCTACCCGCCCATCCACCGCGAGCCGTTCGGCATGGTGGCGGCCGAGGTGATGAGCCACGGCACGCCGGTAATCGTGCCTGACCTGGGCGGCATCACCGAAGTGATCACCAGCGCCGACGGCCGAGCCGGCGGGCTCACGTTCCGCACGTGGGACTCGGCCGACCTGTCGGTGCAGATCGAACGCCTGCTCGTCGATGATGTGCTGCACGCGAGGCTGAAGTCGGATGCGCGATCGATCGCGGAGCAGTTCAGCGTGGATCGCATGACGGACGAGGTGCTGCGGCACATGGGGCTGTCGCCGGCGCCGGCAACCAATTGACGTTGCGCCCTTCGAACGGCGACGATTCGCGTGTCGACCGGTTCATATCTCATCTGAGGAACGTCCCATGGCGATTCGCGTAGACCATGCCGAGCCCGTCCGCGCGTCGGCCGAGAAGGCGTTCGCGCTCATCGACGACCTGCCGCGCACGCGTGAATGGCTTCCGCCGTGTGTGAGCCTGACGAAGCAATCGCCTGGCCCGAACGCCGTCGGGGACACGCTGCGCTACGTCTACAAGAACGGCCGATCGCAGGCGGAGATGCCCGGCTCGATCGTCGCCCGTGAGGCTGGCCGTCGGCTCTGCGCGAAGTACGGCGACAAGATGTTCGACGTGGTCGTCGACCTGCTCGTCGAGCACGGCGATGCCAGCTCGTGCGTGACGCGTCACATCATCGAGATCACGCCGAAGACGCTGTTCGGCCGATTGCTGACGCCGGTGATTCGCCTCGGTTTGCGTAAACAGACGCGCGATGCGGCCGCGAACCTGCGGAAGATCCTCGAAGCGGCGTGAACGCGACGCCCGATTACTTCGCTGGCGCGGCATCGACCGTGATGACGAGGTAGATCATCTTCCCATCGCTCGGCTGCGTCGTGCCGGTGCTGGCGCTGACCGCACCGACGACCACCGGCTTGCCGAGCGGGGCCGTCATGCGGATGGCCATCGTGCGGTCGGCGACGCGTGGGGTTTGGATGACGGCGACGTCCTGGCCGGCGCTGAAGGTCGCCATTTCGGTCAGCGTGACGTGACCAGCGACGAGGTCGAGCCGGACCTCGTCGCCCGGCAGCACGTAGGCCGAACCACGGAGCGACGCGCCGGCGTCGATCATGCTAATGGTCGGGTCGAATCCGACGGCGCCGCTGCCGACGACGGGTTCGAGGTCGCTCACGTACGGGATGCGCGTGCCGCTGGTGGCGAGGAGCGGGTCGCCGCTGTAGGCGGAGAGTTCGATGCGGTCGACGACGGCCGTTGGATTTTCGTTGAGGAGCGGCTCGTCGTCGATTTTCTTCAGCACGCGCACGCTGCCCTGCACTTCAGACACGGCGTCCATCACTCTCGCGGGTACGGAAAGCCATCTCACGTCGATGCGGATCGGAACCGCCGCGCTGCGCAGGCTAGCGAGCAACTCCGCGATCTGTTTGTGGTTTGCGGGCGTCTGTCGGATCAGTAGTGAGTCGTCCATCACCTGGATCACGCCTTCCAGCCCGCCGTTGTCGGTCCAGCTGTCCACAGCGACGATGGACTGCAGCTTGCTCGCGAAGTTGGCGATGCGCGACGCACGCTCGCTCGCCGCGGCCGAATTAGGGTCAACCCCGGCACCGGCGGCACCCGGGTTGTATATCGCACCGCCGCCGCCGCCACCGCCGCCCCCGAAGAGATGGCCGCCCGGCACTGCGTCTGAAGCCGACCGCGTCGGCACGGCGACGATGTCCGCGATCGGGTACACGCGGACGACCGTCCCGGCCTCGCGTTCCAGCGGTGCCGGCCGCGCGGGCTGGGCGGCGCGGGCGTCGGCTCCGGGAGTCGAGCCAGCCTGCGCAGTGTTCTGCGATGCCGGCCTCGATTCTGCGGGTGCCGAGCAGGCGAAAGCGGTCATGCTTGCGGCACACGCCACAGCAAACCATGCGATCCGACGCGAAGACACACGACGACGAGCGATGGATGACGGATTCACAGCGAGTCTCCTTGGAAAGTCGACCACACAACGAGTAGCGACGGAAAGACGTTATCCGGGATGGGAACGACGGGCATTTCGGTCGGCGACTGATCTGATCGATTCGCAGCGATCTCCGAACGAACGCTGCGCACCAGCGCCGACGAGGCGGGCCGACCGGCCAATTGCGAGACCAGTTCGCGCGACGGCGCGTCGGTCCGCGAGAGCAGCGCCCGGGCCGCATCGCGGCGCAACGCGGGCACGTCGACCAGGGAAGCCAGCTGCTCCGCGACGGCGGTCGAAGGATGCGATGCCAGCATCGCGACGGCCTCGCGCCGCTCGCGCAGCCCGCCGCGGAGGGCGGTTCGCAGCACAGACTCGGCATCGATGGAATCGGCGGCGGCGGAGTTTGTCGACGTCTCAGACGACGCCTTGGGTGCGGCATCTGAGGCGATCGGCTCGTGCGGTTCCGATGGCGCAGCCTCGCGAGGCGCGGCGTTCGATCGAGCGATGGCGCGCCGAGCATCGGCCGCGCGGAGCACGGCCAGCTCGAACGCGGTCGGCTCACGCGACTGCGCGAACGCGACCGCTGGCGACGACGCTTCACGATCGCTTTGCACGCCGGGCGCGACAGACAATGCTGCCGGCGCAGGCTCTATACCACGTGCCACCGGCGGCGTTGGCGAATCGCCTGAAGGCTTCCGCGACACGATCAGCCCAACCGCCAGGCACGCCGCGGCGAGCGACGCGATGGCTGAAAGCCACGCGGCGCGACGCGTGCGCTCCCGCTGGCGCTCCACCGCGAAGGCGTTCGCGAACGACCGCGTTAGTCGATCGTCCGCACCATCGCGCGGCGCGACGTCGGCGTCGAGCAGCAGCGCCTCGAGGTTGTCGTCGGTCGGGTCGGTCACGGCGTCACGTCTTTCCTGGTCGTCATCGCGTCTTTCTCGATCAGGGCCGCGCGGAGTTTCGCCCGCGCGTGGGCCAGCGTGGTGCGGACGTTGTGGCTACTCAGGCCGGTCGCGTCGGCGATCTCGGCCGGGGTCATCTGTTCGTACACGCTCAGCACGATCACCTCCTGCTCGCGCGGCGGGAGCGCATCGATCGCGCGCCGCGCCTGCGATGCCATCTCGCTGGCGATCGAACGGTCGATCGGCTCGTCAGCCCGCGCGATGGGGTCGACATCGAGTTGGCCCTCATTGCCGCTCGACCGTCGCAGGCGATCGCGGTGGGCGTTCAGCACGATCGCCGTCGCCCACGGCCAGAACGAATTGGCCGACCGGCAGCTGCGCCAATTCCTCGCGATCCGAAGCAGCGCCTCCTGCGCGAGGTCTTCGCCCGCGTGCGGCGACCGCGCGAGCCGCGCCGCCAGCCGGGCCAGCCGGGCGATGTGGACCCGAACCAGTCGATCGAATGCGTCGGCGTCCACGAGCCCTCGCTCCTCGCGCTGAATTGACACCTCTATAGACGCGGGCGGGCATGTCGCGCTAAGCGGCACGTAAAGAAAAAAGTGTACCGCGGCGGGCCCGATGGCCCTGGATCGAGGCATTCAGAGCCCGGCGTGTATACCCCGGGCCCAGAGTGCTCTCGCTCAGCGACCGTCGCAATGACCGCGCCTCGGGCCCGGGGTATGCACCCCGGGCTTTGAAGGCGCAATCTCGCGCTGACGCACATTGGAATCTTCTCAGCTCGACCCGCAGATTCTGCGCGTCCAAGAATCCCCGCTCGGGTTCGCGTCGCAATGCATCCCGACGCGGCACTGACGCGACTGCGTGTTTGATTGCACTTCTGCTCACCCCTACGATTCCTCCCGTCGATAAGACGAGGACAAGGATGCTTCCCTCCATGACCAACGACCCCTCCACTTTCGCTTCGATGGCCACCCGACTCGCCACGTCCGGCCGGCCCATTCCGATGAACATGCCCATGGCCGCCCCCGGTGGCGGCGGCGGCGGGATGAACCGCTATCGCGAGATGACGCTTGAGGAGCTGCTGCTCGAAAACCGCACGCTCTTCCTCGTCGGCGAGATCAACCACGCCAGCGCGACGCGCATCCTCATGCAGATGCTCTACCTCGAGAGCCTCGACCCCAAGAAGGACATCAACCTCTACATCAACTCGCCCGGCGGCGTCGTGGACGACACGCTCGCGATGTACGACATCATGGGCGTCCTCAAGTGCCCCGTGGCGACGTACTGCGTCGGGCGCGCGATGAGCGGCGGCGCCGTGATCTTCGCGGCCGGCGCGAAGGGCAAGCGGTTCATCCTGCCCAACGCCAAGATCATGATCCACCAGCCGTACGGCGGGATCGGCGGACAGTCGTCCGACATCCAGATCCAGGCTGAAGAGATCATCAAGATGAAGCGCACGCTGAACGGCATCCTCGCGAAGTGCACGGGCCAACCCGTGGAGCGGATCGCCGAGGACAGCGAGCGCGACAAGTTCTTCAACGCAGAGGAAAGCGTGAAGTACGGCCTCGCCGACGACATCCTGGGCGTGATGCCTAAAGAGCAGAAGTAGTTGATAGAGGGGAAGTTGATAGTTGATAGCCAAGAAGGGCCTATCGACTTCCCGAAGCTGTGCCGCCCTTCTGCCATCAACTATCAACTATTCCCCTATCAACTCGCCCCATCCCATGGACAACAACCTCATCCCCATCGTCATCGACAAGACCGGCCGCGGCGAGCGCGCTTACGACATCTACTCGCGCCTGCTGAAGGACCGCATCATCATGTTGAACGGCCCCGTCACGGACGAGAGCTGCAATATCGTCATCGCGCAGATGCTGTTCCTCTCCAACGAGGACCCGAAGGCCGACATCAACTTCTACATCAACTCTCCGGGCGGCAGCATCAGCGCGGGGTTCGGCCTCGTCGACACGATGAAGTTCCTCCGGTGCGACGTCAGCACCATCTGCATCGGCATGGCCGCCTCGATGGGCGCGGTGCTGCTCAGCGCAGGTACGAAGGGCAAGCGTTACGTGCTACCGAACAGCCAAGTCATGCTCCACCAGCCGCTCATCGGTGGCGTCATGGAGGGCCAGGCGACCGATCTCGAGATCGAGGCGCGTCACATGCTGCGCCTCCGCGATCGCCTGTACGGCATGATGGCCGACTGGACCGGCAAGACCTTCGACACGATCGTGAAGGACTTCGACCGCAACCGCTGGCTGTTCGCCGAAGAGGCCGTCGAGTACGGCTGCGCGGACAAGATCATGACCAGCGCGCCGCAGTCGCCGAAGAAGAGCGATTCGGACGAGTGATGAGTGAGAGAGACGAAGAGACGGAGTGACGAAGAGACGAAGTGAGAAGGCAGGGACCGTCAGGATGAGTGCTGTTCGATCCTTTCTCTCTTCTTCGCCCCTTCGCCCCTTCGCGTTGCTTGCCGTCCTCGCGCTCGCCGGTTGCGGCGGGCCGAACAAGGGGAACATCGATCTTCGCAAGACGATCCAGCAAAGGGACGACGTCATCGCGCAGAAGGACCGCGAGCTTGTCGGCCTTCGGGCCGAGCTGCGCGCGAAGGAACGCGGCGCGACGACGCTGCCCACCCTGCCGCAGGACCGGCTCGATCGGCTCTTCACCGTCACGGGCATCAACCTCACGCGCCTGACGATCGGGGTCGACTCCGACCCTGCCAAGCCGGGCGATGAAGGGTTCAAGGTTGCCTTCGTCCCCGTCGATCAGACCGGACAGGAGTTCAAGTCGTCCGGCAGCGCGGTCGTCGAGGTGTTCGACCTCGCCGCTCAGCAGCCTCGCCTCGGCCGATGGGAGATCGCGACGGCCGAGCTGATGCCGAAGTACTACACCAACCTGTTGCTGAGCTGCTACATCTTCGAAGCGACATGGCAAACGCCGCCCGCGCACGCGAAGCTGCTGGTAAAGGTGACGTTCACCGAAGAGCTGACGGGGCGGACCTTTGAAGGGCAACGCGAGCTGGAAGTCGCGGTTCCGGGGAAGTGAATCCACGCGAGGTGGTTTACAGCGAGGACGAGTGATACGGACCATCGTTGATTCACGCGCCGGACAGCACGTAGAAGCGTCGACTTCGTCGACTGAAATCCATAGCAGTCCGGCGCGTGAATCAACTCGGTTCCGTATGACTCTCGCGTAGCCGCGAGCTTGCTCGCGGTTGACGATCCTGCGCGAGCAAGCTCGCGGCTACCCAAAGGCGTTCGCTCACTCCGCGTTGATCTTCACTACGCTCCCCTCGGGCGAATCCAGCAGCAGCAGCGTGCCCACCCACACCTGCCCGACGAGCAACAGCAGCACCATCGCGCCGACGACGAGCGTCGTGAAGAAGCCGCGACGCGCCGTGCGCGTCAGGACGAACATCATGAGCGGCAGCTGCACGAGGCCCGCTCCGATGATGACGTGCGCGAGTCGCCGGGTAAGGCGCGAGTCCGACTCGCTGACCGGCGTGGCGATCGCGGCCCACAGTTCGCGCGGGGCGAAGGTGCTCAGATCGCTCGCGAGGTACCAGATTCCCGCGACGAGCGTCAGCACGATCGCGCCGATCGCGACGAGCCACGCGCGGCTCGCGGGGACGGGCAGCAGGTTGTCCATCGGCTTGTTCGCGAACGCATCGCCGATCCGCGCAACGGCCGGGTCGACGCTGTACGGAGGCGGCAGGACCGGCATCGGCTCGACCGCGCCGCGGATCGAACACGCGACAGCGACCGTCGTCGCCGCGATCGCGAGCCCCGCAAGCCACACGTGTACCTGTACGGGCGGCGCGTACGGCTCGATCTTTCGAAGGGCGGCCGGGTACTTCGCGGGAGCGGTGGTCGGCGCCGTCGTCGGCTCGACTGCCGCATCGTCCGAAGCCTCGTCGAGGCCGAGCTTCGACACCTGCAGTTGGTGCACCATCTCGCCGCCCTCATGAGCGGCGTATGCCATGCCGGCCACGCTCAGGAGCAGCAGCGCCACCAAAGGCACGTGCAGCACGCGGCGAGCGCCGTTCGAGAGCGCGATCCACAGCGCCACCACGCCGAGCGCCACCACACTGCTCAGGCTGCTCCAGAGCAGGTGCGTCCACATCGCACCGCGCAGCTCGGCATCCTTCGATAGATTCGAGTGATTCACGAGGTCGTCGATCGACGACCCGGCGACGCCTGACACGTCGCGCAGCGCGTAGAGACCGGTCATGATCGCCGGGAAGCACAGCACCGCGCCGAGCAGCGTCATCCACCGTCCGGCGATCTGCAGCGTCGTCCGGCGCCAGCCGAGAAAGCTGAACGCCTCGATCAGCACGCCGACGGTGAACAGACCGATCGGGAAGTGGATCGCGACGACGTGGAGGTTGGGCTGGACGAACTCGGTCATGTCGGAGGCGGAGTGTACCGGAGAACGCAAGCCGGCGCGATGGGATTTGCACTGAGAGGGAACGAAGCCGGCCCGAATGTCGCGGCCGAAGCGGTTCGCGCTGCGGCCGAATCGCGCGTCGCACTGGAGGGCGGCGGTCCTCCGCCGCCGATGGCGCTCGTATTCGCGGAGGTCGATCGAGATCGCGCGTCCGCTCAATCGGCTCGCGCCGATGTCGTCGGAATACCGACGACCGGCGGCAGGGGACTGCCGCCCTCCAAGGTGCTCGCCTCCCGCTCACCACGCGAAGCTGCGCGTCGCGTCGCCCACGCGCCACACGCGCGGCGAGTCGGACGTGAGCCAGTCGATCGGCTCGGCCTCGTGTTCGTCGCGCGAGAGGTGCTGCGCGATCGCGAACGCTTCACGCATCGCCGCGACATGATCGGGCGTCAGAAACTGCGGGTCGCCCACCACGCGGACGAGCAGCGGTGCGCCGGCATGCGCCAGCAGATCGAGCAGGTCGCGCGTGACGCGCCAACTGCCGGGCTGCGCGGTGTCGATGACGACGTCGCCTGCATGCGCGGCGTACCAGCGCTTGTGCTGCGGGCGGCCGCGCATGGCGAGGGCGCTCACGGTGCGGCGCACGAGTTCCTCGCCGGCGGGCATGGGGATATTCGAGCCGACGCGGCACAGGTCGGCATAGCCCGTCACGACAGGCCTTGCCGCGCCGGCGGCGACGACGGTGAGGTCATCGGCCGCGCTGCGGATGGTGCGGTAGAGCTGCCGCAGGATCGATGCCGTGGTCTGGCTTTCGTCGGCAAAGGTCCAATCAAGCGAGAGCGGCTTGAGCGGCTCGACGCCGACCGTATCGAACACCGTGAACTCGTGCTGCACGATCTCGAAGCCCCACTCGCGAAACCGGCGAATGTCGGCCGCGATCAGTTCGAGCACCTCGGGCACGCTCGGGTCGAGCGGGCGCAGGCCGGTTTCGGGATCGATTCTGCCGGCGGGTTGATACCACGTGTCAGGCACTTCGCGGCGGGTGAGGAGCGGACGAAAGCGGATGCCGGGCCGCGCGCCGATCTCGCGGATCTTCTTTGCGAGCAGCGCGAGGTCGACGAACTTGCCTTCCGCGCCGCGGTCCCACGGGCCGACCATCGCGAGCGATTCGTTCCATCCCGCCGCGAGCGACATCCAGCCCGCGGGCAGCGTTTGCCAACCCGGGTCGAGCAGCACCCACGGGCGCACGGTGGCGTCGCCGTCTCGACACAGGTCGACCGCGCGTTCAGCGTCGCGGAGCACACCGTCCCACGTGGGCGGCCCGACGAGTTTCGACTGCAGCCCGACGATCGGTTCGCGCGGGCACAGCGCGCCGCTCGGCGCGAGCATGCCGCACAGGTGACGCAGGCTGGTCGCGGCCGATTCGCTGGCGGCGCCGTCGCGGGCGACGAAGCTCGCGAGTTCGACGGGCCGATCCGGCGCGAGCACGCCGCGGCCGCCGCAACGGGCGTCGAGCGTGAGCGTGATCGACTCGGGCGTCATGGTCCAGTGCGAGAAGACGGACGAGTCGCCGCAGCGCACGCCGGCCGCGTGTGTTTTGCCGCGCTCGTTGAGCAGGAACGCCGTCGCGAGCGGAGCGGCCTGGTGCAGCCGACGCCAACCGTTCGTCCCCTCACCGGCGACGAGCGCCGTCGCGGCATCGGTGTCGCGACGCCACGTCAGTTCGACTTTGCCGAACGCGACGAGCGAGCTTTCCAGCGTCACGTGCACCACCGGCCCGGTCGGGCGGACGCGGAGTTCGCACATCGCCGAGTGCCACCGCGCGTTGCCGGCGGGCATCATTTGCATCGGCGGCAAATCGTCCGCGTAGACGCGCACCGCGTCGGGCTCGCGCACGAGCGCGCCGGCGAGAGAGGTGTTGGTGGAAACGTCCGACATCGGTCGAACGGCGAATGTCGCGATGGGACCCGCGTCGGTCAAACGCGGGCCTGCCGGGGAACACCGGACGATGCGTCACGAAGGAGCCGAGACGCGAAGGAGGACACGAAGAGATTCGTGGGCGTTGGATGGGTGCCACGGAGGCGCGGAGGACGTCACAAAGGGCGTCGAGGCGTCGGGTGTAACGGCGCATTCTCGGACGCCGGCACGTTCTGGGTGCCACGACTTCTACTCAAATCGTGGTACGCCCGAAGAATCAGGTCCGCGTTTTTGGTCGGACGCCGTACTCAACTTTCAATCAAGTCAAGGCACACGCTCGTTCGTCGAGCCGCGCGAGTCGATCGATGCCTTCCACGACTTGAGTACAAGTCGTGGCACCCGAATGTGTATTCATCAAAGCCTGAGTAGCTCGATCGCACGTCGATCGCACGTCGATCGCTCTTCGTGCGGCCTTCGCGTCTCCGCGTCTTCGTGACGCATCCAAAGCGGGCTCACCGCTGCGCCGCACCCTGCAGCAACCTCAGCTTCTTCTCTTCGATCTTCTGCATCGCCTCGCGAGACATCTCTGCCTGTTGCTCGGCCCGGCGGTTCTTCAGCTGGGCGAGCATGTCCTTTCGGTCCGTCTTCACGTGCTTCTGCCACACCCACGGGAATCGCTCGTTGTACCGGCGATACAGCAACCCCATCTGCCAGCACGCCACGTGCAACAGGTACACGCCCACCGCCAGGACGGGCAGCGCCGCGGCGCTGAAAACCCACACCGGAATCTTCGCGAGCGAGAACCCGCCACCCGCGGCCGCCGGGGCGACTGCGCCCGCAGCAGCGGTCGGCGCTGGACCGCTGTTGAGACTCATGCCCGCGGCGAGTGAGATCGACGCGAAGATCACGTTCAGCGATCCGACCAGCAGCACGTAGCCACCCGCGAACGCGACGACCGGCAGCAGGTAACGCCAGCCGATGATCGGGATGATGCCGAGCGAACGATGCGGCAACAGGTTGTTCAACGCGCCGCTGCATACGGTGGTCATCAGCAGCGCGGGAAAGACGAAGTAGAAGAGGATCTCGAGCGGCAACTGCGCGTAGAGCGGCGGCCACTGGCCGGTGACGACGCGGAAACCGGTCAACGGCAGCGTCGCAAGGAACCAGGACACGAACAGGTACACCAGCGGTCGCCAGATGTCTTCAACCCAGCTGAGTTGGCGAAGCGGCACGGGCATCTCGTCCCGGCCGGTCGGGCCGGTCTCGTCGACGGTGTTGGCGACGTGGCAGATGCAGATGAGCATCAGCGCCGGCCAGATGATGTACATGAACAGCAACGCCAGAAACGGGAAGATCTGCAGGAATACGCCGCCACCAAGCATGAAGGTCACCAGCAGCCATACCGCCAGGTTGGCGATCTTGAACATGCCGACGTACGGGTACCAGAGCTTCTCCTCGCGCCCGGTCTTCGAGGCGAGCGAGGCGCGGGCGTAGCTCAGCGTCTTGTTCGGATTGAGCCGGTCGGCCACGCTCGCGGGGAGCGCCACCATGGGCGGCGGCGTGCCGGGCTTGCGGTCGCTCTTCAGCTCGATCGGCGTGAGCAGTTCGCCGGTGATGGGGTCGTACTTCGGCGCCTTCGGTACGCCCGGCGCGACCTCCTGCCTCTGCTCGGCAAGTTCCTCGGGCGTCACGCCGATCGCGAGGAACTCCTCCGCCGTCGCACGGCGGTCGAGCTCGTCGTGCTCCATCAGCGAGGGCAGCTTTCGATTGTCCGGCAGCTTTCCCTTGGCCGGAATCGACTCGACCATTTCGTAAGTGCCGTCCTGCTGCAGATGCTGGATGTCGTTCAATGTGGGGACGTCGATGAGGTACCCGCAGCCCGGGCACTGAAGGCTCGAGCCGACCTCGTCCTCGCTGACCTCGAGAGGCCGATGACATCGATGGCAGTTGAACTGAATCATGCTGCGCCTTTCCCGAGGTGTCGTACGCTTCGCCTGACTGGCCGATCTCTCCGCACGGACTGGGCCGATGATACCACTCTACTCAATAGTACGCTGACCGGTTCGCGCCGCGACGAAAAACGGGTAGACTTGGCACCGACATGAAGCAGGGTTTGGCCCGCAAAATCGTAGGTTTTTCACTTGTAATGCTGGCCGTCGCGACGCCTGCGGCGGTCGCGCAGCCGTCGGACCCGGCGCAACTGAAGTCGATGTATGACGACGCCATGAAGCAGTTGCAGGCCGCCCAGGACCGTCGCAACGAACTCTCGGCCGAGAACGAGCGGCTCAAAGCACAGGTCGCCCAGCTGGAGAAGGAAGTGATCCAGCAGCGCGAAGACATCCGGCGGTCGTACATCCTGTGGTCGCACTACCAGGCGTGGTCGCAGTTCATCGAGGGTCAGCCGTCACTGCTGCAGCGGTTCCGCGACTTCTTCGTTGAAGGCACACCTGCAACGCTGCCCGCCACGCAGGCCGAGTCCATCCGCGCCCGCGAGGGCCCGCCGCTGCTGTTCGACCCGCAGTGGCCGTTCTCAGAAATCCGGGCGACGCCGGCCAGCGCGCCGACGACCAACACGCCGTGAAACGATCGCTCGGCATCTCCGTATCGCTCGCGGCGATCGCCATCATGACGGCATCGCTCGGCGGTTGCAGCGTCTCGCGATCCGCGCAGTCGGTTGTCCCCGCATCATCGCAACCCGCATCACAGCCCACCTTCCGTCCAACGACCGCGCCAACCACGCCCCTCGCGACGCTCTTCCACACGCCGGGCGGCTACTGCGCGTTGTGTGCGGCACAGAAGCAGGCGCAGATCGACCCCGAGACGAACCGCCCCGCCGCTTCTCCCGCCAACGACGCTGCAAGCAACGGCGATGGCGATCTGCTCCGCGATTTGCCGCGGTGAACGGTTGCCTGGCACGTCAACGCTACGCCTTCTTCGTCCGTTTCGCCTTCTTCTCCTTCACCTTCTGCTTGTACGCATCGTCAAGGCCGACACCGGCTAGGATCAGCTGCGTGCACTTCTCGATCCGACTCGCCCGTGTGGCCGACTGCTTCGCGCCGTTGAAGTGCAGCAAGTACGCCCGCTGTCGACCCGGCGTGAGCTTGTCCCACGCGGCTTGCAGTTCGGGCATCTCGGCGAATGCCGCCGACAGTTCGTCCGGCACGGGCTGCTCGGCCCCTTTCGACCAGTCGATCTTCGCGCCGGCCTTCTCCAGCTCGATCGCCTCGGCGACGTACTTCCGCAGCGTCGGCTCGAGCTTTCGCACGTCGTCCACGCTGGTGAACCGCACCATCATCGCCGCCCGCGCGTTCTGGCCGACGGGTTCGAGGATGCCGTCCGGGTCTTTCAGCAGCGACCCCTTCAGAAATCCGAGCGTCGCGCACGCCTTCAGTTCGCCCATGATGACGAGGTTCGTCCCGCCAAACGTGTAGCACGGCTGACGCCACTTGATCTCCTCCGCGAGCGGCGTGTCGAGCAGGATGGCACGGAGCGCTTCCAACTCGGCACGCCAAGTCTTCGCTTTGCGTAGGAAACCGTCGACAGAGGGATTTCGCGGCGACATCCCAAGGACGATAACACGGGCGACGAAGCCCCGCAGCGAAAACTGCGAACCGCCAATCACTGCGGGCGGGCACCGGCCGACGTTGTCTTGCAGGTCGTCAGGCACTCGCCACGCGCTCGCGGCGTCGCTATCTTCGCACCTGAGATGCCCGCCGCCTCTGCCGATCCGTCCACCTCGTTCGACCCCGCACGCCTGCGCGGGAAGTTCATCGTCTTCGACGGCGGCGAAGGGTGCGGGAAGTCCACGCAGATCAAGCGCCTCGAGGAACGCCTCACCGAGGCCGGCCTGTCCGTTCTCCGCGTACGCGACCCTGGCTCAACCCGCATTGGCGAACAGATCCGCGGCGTCCTGCTCAACCCCGACCACACCGAGATGGGCCTGCGCTGCGAGATGCTCCTCTACATGGCCGCCCGCGCGCAGATGATGACGCAGACGATCCGCCCCGCGCTCGAGACCGGCCACGTCGTCCTCTCCGATCGCTTCGTCAGCAGCACGCTCGCGTACCAGCTCGGCGGCGAGAACCTCAGCGCCGACGAGATTCGCACCGTCGCGCAGATCGCACTCCGCGGACGCCTCCCCGACCTGACGCTCATCTTCGACATGCCCGTCGAGGTGAGCCGCCAACGCGTCATTGCGAAGTACGAACACCGCGACGAAACCCTCTTCGGCACCGAGACGAGCCGACTGGTGAAGGACCGCATCGAACAGCGGCCCGTCGAGTACCACCAGATGGTCCGCCAGAACTTCCTCGCCCAGGCGAAGCACGACCCCGCGGGCTACCGCGTCCTGAACGCCGATCGCCCGATCGATGAAGTGCACGCGGAGGTGTGGCGCGCGGTGTGCGGGTTGTGAGTCGTGCTCTCCGTTCTGCAACGCGAAGGCGCGAAGGAGTCGCGAAGGGGACGAAGGGGAAGCGTTTTGAACTTCATTCGAACTCGAATGCATTTTGCATCGTCCAGTTTTGGAAGTGCTCCTGCGCGAGTGTCGCTCCACGTGTAGCCGCGAGCTTGCTCGCGCGTGGGAGCCAAGCGCGAGCAAGCTCGCGGCTACGCAGTGCGCGCTGCTTTCGCGGTCCCCACATGCGTCCGTGCACGATCAACCCATACGCGATCTGGTCTTCTTCGGTTCCTTCGCGACTCCTTCGCGCCTTCGCGGTAAAGACCGAAAACGCATAGGAATCCAACGTCCTTTCCGGTAGAACCGACTTTTCTCGGACTCGGAGCAGGAACCCGCACGTGCAGATCGACACCATCGCGATTCTCGGATTGGGCCTGCTTGGCGGGTCGCTGGGGCTGGCGGCGAAGCGGCACGGCGTCGCATCGCGCGTCGTCGGGTGGAGCCATCGCGAGGTGACGCGCCTCACCGCGATGGAACGCGGCGCGATCGACGAGGCCGACCCCGCCGCGCAGGACGCCGTGAAAGACGCTGACCTCGTCGTCCTCTGCACGCCCGTCGGCACGATGCACAAGCTGCTGGAGACGATCGCCCCCGCGCTGAAGCCCGGCGCGGTCGTCACCGACGTCGGCAGCACCAAGGCGAGCATCGTCAACTCCGGCGAGAAGTTCATCGGCCCGACGTTCGTCGGCTCGCACCCGATCGCCGGCGCGGAGAAGCAAGGCATCGAGGCCGCCCGGGCCGAGCTGTTCGACGGCATGCTCTGCATCATCACGCCGACGCACACGACCGACGCCCGCGCTCTGAAGCTGGTCGACGCGTTCTGGCAGAAGCTGAACATGCGGACGACGCGCCTCGCCCCGACGGAACACGATCACATCCTGAGCGACGTGAGCCACCTCCCGCACATGGTGGCGGCCGCGATGGTGCTGATGCAGGAAGACCGCGGCCTGAAGCTCGCCGGCAACGGCTTCCGCGACGCGACCCGCATCGCCGCAGGTGATGCCGCCCTGTGGCGCGACATCTTCATCGACAATCGCCAGGCGGTCATCCGCAGCCTAGACCGAATCCTCGGCCACATGCGCGAGTTCCGCACGGCCCTCCAGGCGGGCGACAGCGGGAAAATCGAAGCGATGCTGAAAGTGGCGACGGAGAAGCGCCGCGGGATGTGATGTAGTTGTAGGGTGCATCTCCGATGCACCGTCCTCGCGTTTCCCCATTCAACAAATGGTGCATCAGAGATGCACCCTACAAAGACAGCCGCTCGCGCATCCAGCCCGGACGGTTCGTCGTGATGGAATCGACGCCCAGTTCGCACATCGCCCGCGCCGTTTCCACGTCGTCGACGGTCCACACGTGAAATGAGAGGCCCGCATCGCGGAGCCTTTGGACCAACGCTGGCGTGAGGGCCCTGCGATTTGCCTGCGCGTCTAGGCCGTCGGCGTCGATCCGTCGCAGCGTGTCGATGATGGCGTCATGTGACGGCTCGATCGTCTCGCCCGTCACGCGAAAGCCTGTTAGCCAGTATGCCTGCAGTTCGGGAAATTCTCGCTTGCTGGCCGCGATCACCTCGGCGTCGAACGCGATCAGGCGAAGTCGATCGATGTCGACGTTCGACGCGCGGACGACGCGGTGGAGTTCGTCCACGCCCTCAACGCCGCTCTTCAGCTCGATCATGAACAGCGTCGCGTCGGCCGGCATCGCCGCGAGCAACTCGGCCAGCGTGGGCGGATGTTCGCCCGCATAGGCCGACGACTTCCACGCGCCGGCGTCCAGCGTGCGCATCTCCGTCAGCGTGAGATCGGCGATCCGGCGATCGATGCCACACGTCCGCTTCGTCGTCGCATCGTGCATGCAGACGAGTTGTCCGTCGCGGGTGCGGTGGAAGTCGCCCTCGATGCCGTCCGCCCGCTGCTGCCACCCGAGCCGAAACGCGGCCAGCGTGTTTTCGGGCGCATCAAACGACGCGCCGCGGTGGGCGATGATCGACGGAATGGGTTGGTGTAGCGCCATCTGCGATCGCTCTTCACTTGAACAGCGGACTGTGTCCGTACCAGCCGATATCGAGAAGGTTCGTCAGGAACAAAAACGTCCCCAGCGCGAACAGTGGCACGTTTAACAACCGGCCGATCAGCGATTGCTTCATCATCGCGGCCCATCCGGTCGTCAACGCGGCGAGGAGCGTGAACGGCAGACCGATGTAACTCAGATGCCCGCAAGCGCACATCGTCGACGTGGACAAGAACAGACCCACGAAGAACCCGGCAAGCCCCTGCCAGACGATGCCGGGCACTTGTTCGACCGTTGGCGTCGCGTAGTCGAGCTTGAGCTTGTGATCGTCCATCGAACGGCCCTCTCGCCGGTGAGCAGTGCCTCGCTCATGGGCTGGTAGCCCATGCCACGTCAAACAGACATCCCCCAGCTGCGGAAGAACTCGACGATGAGCGGCTGAATCTTCTCGTACATCGTCTTGTTCGCGAAGCCGGCCCAGCTCAGGCTGGTCGTGCAATCGAGCGGGCCGTCGAGCGGGCGGGCGAGGCCGTCGGTGAGGATCACGCCCGCCTCCTCCGCGACGAGGATCGACGCGCAGTCGTACGGGTGCACGCACAGGCCCGCCTTCTGCGGGAGCAGTTGGTAGAAGAGCGGCCGCAGGTCGCAGTTGAAGCGGTCGTGGCCGATCATCAATTCGTAGAGCTGGCCGCCGGTGCTGATGTACTGGTCTTCGAAGACCATCGCCTTGGTGATGTCGGCCGGCCCGAGCAGGTTGCGGCAGATGTGCTCCATCAGTTCGCTCGCGAGCACCTTCGTGCCGGGGAAGAAATTGCTGACCGAAGCGAAGCCGTGCGCGATCGTCTGCGCCTTCGAACTCCCCAGCGGCAGTGGCACTTCAGTGCCGCTGCTCAAATCAACGCGAACCGCGCGAGCCCCGCGCCCGCGAATCGCGCTGAGCACATCCGCATACCCCATCTTGCTCGTCGGCAGCTCCGTCATGACGGCGACCTGCACATCGGATAAACGAGTTGCGTCCCCTTTGTTCGGCGCGACGCCCGCAAGTGCCCAGGCCGGGCGCTTGTCGTACATGATGCCGCGCGTGCCGTCGATCGGGTCGACGATGAGGCGGATGACGGCGTCCTCCGCGCGCGAGCCGTGCGGGAAGACTTTGACGCCTTCCACGCCGTCGTCGCCCTCGATACCTTCGGCGATCAACACGAGCGGCGTGGTCTTCGCCCAGTCCTCGCAGAAGGCTTCGAGCATCGGGTCGACCTCGGCGTCGATCGCGTAGATCGTGTCGGCCGCCGTGGTGTGGGAGACCTCGTGCAGCGCACTCTTCGACCGCGCAGCAGCCAGGGCCGAGCGGACGTCGCGCTGGAACGAGATGAGCCGGTCGCGGACGAGGTTGGGATCAATCGGGAGCATCGCGTGGATGGTGTCGATGCCCGCCCGCTCGGCAAGCGGACAATTGTGGGGTCGGATGGTCGAAAACGACGCGTCGTGCATCCGTTCTTCGAATGCGCGACGCAGGCTTGGTCTTTTCTCGCGAAGTTTACGAGTCGCCCGAGGGAGCTTTTTCGCTCACCTGATGCACGCCCAGAAGTACGCCGTCGGGATCGTCGCGTCGCCGTAGCGGCTCGTGCCGACGACGACGGCGACGCCAACCTCGGTGGCAGACTCGCTCAGGACGATCGGGCGGTGCGTGGGCGAGGTGCGCCAGGCGAGGGCATCCTCGCGGACAACTTGCGGCGAGAGGCGCGTCGCGATGGACGCGCCGCCGATGCTGGGGATGACGGCCGCGGTGGGCGCGGCAGTCGCATTCGCCGCATTCGCCGCTGTCGTGGCTGTCGTCGTCGTCGTCGCGATGGCGGCGGCACTGGCTTGGCGGAGGAAGTCTGCGTCGATCTGTTTGTCGCGGCCGAGGTTTGAGACATACGTCGCGATGTTCCGCGCCTGCTGCGCGAGTTGGGCCGACGGCTTCAGCGCGGGAAGTCCCTCGGCTCGACGCGCTTCCGCAACGGCGAGCAGCACCTGCGTGTCGATCGGAATCGTCGTCCTCGCGCGCCTCGGCGCCGCGTCGAAGACCGGCTGAAGCACGCCGGCGACGGGCGTCGGCGTTCCGTCCTGCTTCAGCAACGCGACGTAGTCGTACTGCAGTTCAGCGGCCTCGGATCGGCCGGTGTAGTGCAGGAGGACGTCGCAGTAAGGTGACCAATCTGCGAGGAGCTTCGCGCACGCCTGCGCGGTGGCGGCGGCGTCGACCTGTCCATTCACGAGCACGGGCGTGGGGGCAATCTCGTCGACGACGACGAGGCCGCCATCAGGCTTTGCGTCCGCAAGCGCGCGCATTTCCTGAGCGAACGCGGCGCGGCGGTCCATGTAGCCGTGACAGGTGACGACGTCGGTCAGCGCGCCGAAGTCGCGCTCCCAGAGACGCATCGACTCGGGCTTGAGGTGGGCGGGCCCGCCCACGCGCAGGCCGGCGGCGCGGAAGACCTGCGCCGCCTCGGCCCAGAGTTCGTGCAGGTGCTTCAGCGCGTCGGCGGGTCGTGCGCGGACGTCGGCGTTGTACTTCGCGGTGTCGGCTTCGTTCGGGCCGAGCACGCAGTCGACGTCGCTGCCCCAGGTGTCGAGCGCGAGCCACGCCCAGTCGCGCGCCTCTTGCGGCGTGATCGGCGCATAGCTCCGTCCGTTCCACAGGTTCATCGCGCACGCGACGATGTACGCCCCAGTGTTCGCCGCGCGGAGCCACGCGATCTCTGCCCGCTCCGGCGATGCACTCGGCACGGTTCGCTGAAGTTTTCCAGTCGCGGCGTCGAAGTCGCTCGTGACGAAGCGCAGCGCGGGAAGCCTCTGCGCCAGCCGACGGTCGGCTTCGATGCGCTTCGACGTGCCGTGCTGCACGATCGCACCAATCGTCGCGCGCGGCGACAACGCGGGCGGCACGACGGGCGGCACGACGGGCGGCGGAGGCGTCGCCGGCGATACCGACTTCACCACCACGCGGTTCGTCTTCCCCGTGCCCGGCGCGCCGTTCCACGCGATGAGCATCTCGCCCGACGGGACGTCGACCGACAGCGTGCCGTCCGCCTCGCCCGGCACGAGCGGCGTCGCGGCGCCGCTCGCGCGGATCGTGATCCACACCCAAGGCGACCCCGGCACGGTGCCGCGGACCTCCCACCGACCGGCCGGGATGGAAACGCCCGGCGAAACGGGGAACGAACGCCCCTGAACAATCACTACGCATGATGCAGCCATGACTTGCCTCCCGTTGGTCCCATCCCCCCAGCGAAACGTTCGGAAACGTTCGGTTCGACCTTCGACCCGACCCCGGAATCCGAGCGCTGTGCGGGCAAGTTATCGACGATCGAGGCGCGAAAAATCGGACAAAGTGGCCCAAGTGAAATTGCTGTAAGCTGCTTCCAAGAAAGTGTTTATCTCCCGTCACGCGGGCGCGAACGGGCTAGAACGGGCGATGTCAAGACTAATTGATGGGCGGCTTGGTTCCGTTCGGGCCATCCCGATCGACGACCTCGCGCACACGACGACGTCCGGGCGGAGCGAACGCGCGGATCGGAGCGGTCGGAAGCTTCTTTGCATCGTCTCGCGTCGCATCCGGGTCTTCGCTTCGCTCAGACACCGGCGTTTCTGGCTCTTGGGGTTTCGGCGCGCTCCGAAAGCTCGTCTCTCGCCCGGCGCCAGCGCGCCCCTTTACCCCTCGCTGGCGGTCTGTTATGTTGTGCGGCTCGACTTTTCTCGACCCGTTTGACCCGAAGGACATCGACATGGCCTGCACACCCAAGGTTGCCCGCGGCTACAAGCCCCACAAGAGCCTCTCCAAGCGCTTCACCGTCACCGGCACGGGCAAGATCAAGCGCCGCAGCGGCAAGAACAGCCACCTGCGGTCGGGCCGCAGCGGCAACCTGAAGCGCCGGCTCGGTCGGCCGTTCATCATGTTCGAAGGTCACGCGAAGAACCTGCGCCGATTCCTCGGCCTGTCGAAGCTCAAGCCCGCGAAGACCGCCGCCGAGCGCGCCCTCAAAGCCGCCGCCGCTGCGAAGACCGACGCGAAGTAACGAATCAAAGCCTGCTCGCGGCTTTATGCGAGCGCGAAAGCGCCCGGATGTTCTCGGCGCAGCCAAGCCTCCGCATCGTGCGAGCGTCTCGCTCCAGAGCGGAAGTGCCTCTAGCTCCACTCTCAGTCCCGAAAGGACAGTGTCATGCCCCGTACCAAAGGCGGCGTCGTCCACGCCCGCAAGCGCAAGCGTCTGCTGAAGCGCGCCAAGGGTTTCGTTGCCGGTCCCGGAACGATCTATCGCCTGGCGAAGCAGTCCGTCCGCAAGGCCGGCAAGTACGCCACCGAGCACCGTAAGCAGAAGAAGCGTCTGTATCGCGCCCTGTGGGTCGTGCGCCTCAGCGCCGCCTGCAAGACCCGCGGCATCCGCTACAGCGCGTTCATCCCCGCGCTGATGAAGGCGGGCATCGACCTGAACCGGAAGATGCTGAGCGAGCTCGCCGTCGCCGACCCGGCCGCGTTCGACGCGGTGGTCGAACTGGTGAAGCCGCACCTCGCCGCCCCGTCGAAGAAGGCCGCCTGAGTAGGCTTGCTCCGACGACAGCGAATCGATTGAACACGAAGGCACGGGCCGCTTTGGCTCGTGCCTTCTTCGTTTGATGGGCGTTGGAAGGCGGGAACACGAATCGACACGAATCACACGAATGGACACGAAGTGGAAGAGGTGAGTCGTGCGGCGTGAATCGCCTGTTGGTCGTGTTGAGCGCAGAGAAGCATCTGGCCGACTGCCGGCAGCGCGTTCGTGTTCCCGGCGCGTACGGAAGCGGAGAGACGCCGAATGCCGCAACGGACGCCCTCACGCTCACGTCCAGCAGTCGGCGTGGTCAGCCAGATGCTTCGCTGCGCTCGGCATGACATATGTGGACAATGCTTCGACGCCGCGCCAGTTCGTCCTTCGTGCAGATTCGTGGGATTCGTGTTCCCGCCTTCAGGCTCTCCCCAAAGCACCCCGTGAAAGCCAATCGCCCTCGACCAGTTTCCCGGTCGGGGGCGAAGCGTACGATGAACCACCTGTGCCGTATTGCGGGCCCACGAAGCTCGAACCCTAAGTGTAAACTTGGGTTCTAAGAGCAGATGGCCGATCGGACCCGAAAGTCCGTCTGTCCCGTCGTTAGGTCGAGGTCTGCGCGGCTCAAGGCCGTGTTCAGCCTCATCCACCCGACAGGCGGCCGCTTCCCAATGGGAGCTTATCGGTTCGAGGCTTTTAATGGCCTGCAAACTCGAACACCGCAGTTGTCGTACGCACACATTCTATCGGCGCTTCGATGCGCGGACAAACAGAAACTCCGTCGACTTCCGCACGATTTCTTCGTGTTTCGCCCGTGTGCTGATCGTGCTGGAAAGCCCTGAGAGCGCCCGCGGACGATCTACCGATGGCCCGCCGTGCACTGCACGCGTTAACTGCGGCAAGCCATGACGATCAACCGACGCATCTCACCATTCCTGACGACGGCCCTCGCTGTCGTATTCGCCACCGCTCACGCCTCGATGCCTTCGCCCGCTGCGGCGCAGGTGTTTCGAGACAACGGCAGCGACGATGCCAGAGACGCCCGCGCCGCCGAGCGTCGGGCGGCCGTGCAGGCGGCACGCGCAGAAGTCGAACGCGCTCGCGCTCAAGTACAGGCGGCGCAGACGCGCGTCCGTGCCAACTGGGCGGCCAACGCCGACATGACGGCGGCCGAGCAGGAACTGGCCGCAGCGCGCACCGCCTTCGAAGCGGCGCGGCAGCCTGTCGTGGAACGGCTCATGCAGAGCGATCCGCGGTACGCCCAAGCGATGCGAGAAGAACGCGAGGCGGCCGACCGCGTGCGCGCCGCGCAGGCGGCAAATCCCGCTTCGACGCAACCGACCACCGCGCCGGTCGACCTCGGCATCCCCGACGACGGCATCGGCCTCGACGAAGAGCAGGGCGACGCCAACGTCGATCCCGCGACAACGCAGCCCATCGCGACGCCCGAGCAGATGCAGGCCGCTCAGGTGCGACTGGACCAGAAGACGCGCCTCCGCAAATTGGAAGACGATGCGATCGCCGCCGACCCCACCGCGGCTGCGGCGAGGGCGAAACTGGACGCGGTCGGCGAAAAGCGCAAGGCGTTGCAAGCGCAGCTTCAAGCCGCGCTGTTGAACGATCCGGAGTACAAGCAGGCGAAGGCGGAACTGGACGCGGCTCGCGCCCGCGTCACTCAAGCCGCAGCGGGGCGGTGACGTCGCTTTCGATGCGCGAACAGTGCCGCTCGGCGTCCGGCTGCCCCAGCTTAGCTGGGGCAGCCACAGAGGCTATCGATCGGGACGAAGCGCCTACCGGCTCAGGACCGCCATCGTTTTTCCATGGTCACTTCCGTTTTTCCCAACATTCCAACCCCCTGCGACACATCGCGACCCTTGCTGATGGGTGACGCGGGTCTACGATGCCGCGAACCATGGCCAAGGTTCGCAAAGCCGTCATCACCGCCGCGGGTCGCGGCACGCGTCAGTACCCCGCCTCGACCGCCGTCCAGAAGGAGATGTTCCCGCTGGTGGACCGCGACGGGCTCACCAAGCCGGTCATCCAGATCATCGGCGAGGAGGCCATCGACTCCGGCATCGAGGAGATCTGCATCATCACCCAGCCGGGCGAGGAGAAGCAGTACCGCGATTACTTCCGCCGCCTCGATGACAGCATCGTCAAAAGCTTCCGAGGCAAGGACTGGGCGATTCTTGAATCGGAAAAGCTGCAGGCGTTCGGCGAGCGACTGCACTTCGCCGAACAGCACACGCCGGAAGGGTTCGGCCACGCCGTCTATCAGGCGAAGAAGTTCGTCGGCGATGAGCCGTTCCTGCTCATGCTCGGCGACCACGTCTACATCAGCGATGTAAAGGACCGCTGCGCCCGCCAGCTCATCCGCGTCTACGAGCAGTACATGCTCGAAGCCGCGACGGCGGTTCAGCCGACGATGGAGAAGCTGCTGCACCTGTTCGGCGTCATCAAGGGCAACCCGTTCGACCCCAGCAAGGGCATCTTCAAGGCCGAGCTGATCATCGAGAAGCCCAGCATCGAACTGGCGCGCGAGAAACTGATGAGCCCCACGCTGCCGGCAGGCAATTACCTCGCGCACTTCGGGCAGCACGTGTTCAGCCCGGCGATCTTCGACAGCCTGGAATACCTCATCAAGAACAACATCCGCGAGAAGGGCGAGTTCCAGCTGACGGCGGCGCAGGAACACCTCCGCAGCCAGAAGCCCGACAAGTACTGGTGCGTCCACACGCAGGGCCAGCGCTACGATACGGGCATCCCGTACGGCCTGATGGAGACGCAGCTGGCGCTCGCCCTGAACGGCGTGCACCGCACGGAGATCTGCGAGGCGATCGCACGGATCCTGGCGATGCAGGTGAAGAATTGAGCGGCAAATCTGCCGTGCGCGAGGTATGATTTCGGCATGACGTTTACCGTCAGCGACAACCTCGGCAAGCTCATCGAACTGAAGATGAAGGACGGGAAGTTCTCCACCGTGGATGAGCTTCTCGCGGCAAGCTTGCTGGCGCTGGATACTGACGAAGGCGATCCGGCTGATCTCGGTGACTTCGAACCGGGCGAGCTCGATCGGTTACTCGACGAAGGCCTCAAAAGCGGCCCGCCGATCCCCGGCGAGGTGGTGCATGCGCGAATCGACGCCATCATCGAAGCCGCCAAGCGTCGGGAGGCGGAGCGTGCCCAAGCCGCGACGACGCATTCTCCCGCAAAATGAAGCGTCGTTTCGCTTACTTTCCAGAGGCGCAGCGGGAGTTCGACGCGATCGTTGCCGTGCTCGCCGTCCGCAATGCGGCTGCGGCCGAGCGGTGGCGTGACAAGTTTTACGCAACCGTGATGGCGATCGCCGAAACGCCGACTCTGGGACACGAGCACCCACAGGTGATCAACCGCGATCTGATGGCGATCAAGGTGAAGCCTTACGTCATCTTCTATCGCTACGACGCAGAGACGGTGTACATCGTGAGGATCGTCCACGGCTCGCGCGACCTGCGTTCGTTGCTCTGATTTCGAGCAGCCCTCGTGTGCGCCCGCCGATTTTCCATTGAAATCTGGCGATTTTGTTCGGCGGGGAGTTGAAAACCCCGCAAACACCGATATTTTCTGGCGAGCAACGCCCGGTTTGGCTCCGAATTCATCGGAAAAATTGGTCGTTCGCCGAAAATTGAGTGGGATCGCGTTCTGGCCGATCGGTGTCGTGGGCCGGGCGCGTGTCGCGGGCAGGGTTGCCCCGGCGTTTCCCCGCATGTCGCGTTGGCCGCGCGTCGCGCCGTCCGCACCGATCGGATCGCGAGCGCGTCGCGCGTGTCACGGAAGGAGTCTGAAACATGGCAGCTGGCAAGAGCCTCACCAAGAGCGAAATCGCCGCACACCTCGCTGAGAAGGTCGGCATCACCAAGAAGCAAGCCACCGCTTTCTTCCAGGTGCTGAGCGAACTCGCCTACAAGCAGGCGAAGAACAACTTCCAGATCCCCGGCCTGGGCAAGGTCGTCCTGCGCAAGTCCGCCCCGCGCGAGATGGTCATGCAGTTCGGCCCGAAGAAGGGCGAAACCGTCAAGGTCCCCGCCAAGACCCGCCTGAAGTTCACCTTCGCCAAGGCCGCCAAGGACGCGATCCTCGGCGCCAAGAAGTGAATGCCTCCTCGGCTCACCGTTGGTGAACCGAACTGAAACTCGATGCCCGCGCGACGCCCTGCGTTGCGCGGGCATCGTCGTTTTTGGTGTGTCAGCGGGGAACCACAGATGCACACCAATTACGCAGGGGCACGTGCCCAGGGGTGAACGGATCGCTGCAGCTGTACCGACACGCCAATGATCGCACCAAGTCGGTTCTGAGGATTCCAAGGCGTCTCCGTCGTCTGTCTTCATCTGTGTTCATCTGTGTCCATCTGTGGTTCACTTCGCCTGTCCAGAACGACCATGCCCGAAGTCTTCACCAACCGCTTCGACTTCCCCTCGGCCTCGCCCGACGTCGACACGATCCGGGCTGCGCTGGCCGAGTCGTTCACGAGTCAGATCGAAGTCATCGAGAAACACGAAGCCGGATTTCACGGTGCGCCGCGCGACTACGCGCTGCTCGATGACGCCGATCGGTCCCTCGGCATCACGCTCTACTGGGAGCCTGGTCGGCCGCAGATCGAAGTGCAGTTGCTTGAGCCGATGGACCGCATGCACGCCGTCATCGCCGCGATGTGCATGCTCGGCGGAACGCCGCACGATGACGACGCATTCTGGCGTGCCCGCGCGACTGCCCGCGTGCGGGCTAAGCTCGCGTGCTACATGACGATCGCGAGCGCAGTCATCGCAGCCGCTCTCCTCATCAATTTCCTCGGCTGGTGGGGCTTGCTCATCGTGCTCGTGACCGCAGCTGCGATCGGAGCAATGCTCGTCTACGGACTCGCGCGTGCGTTCGGGCATCGCTAACGATTCGTGGCACGGGTTTTCAACCCGCGATCTGAGGCGTCCTCGTCTGCACGGGTTGGAAACCCGCGTCGCATCGTCGGCAAACCGGTTCCGTTGCCTTACACTGTCTGCCCTCATGCCGACGAGCACTGCGCCAACCTCCGCCACCTATCGCCAGGAGACCTACGGCGAACTCACGCCGTTCATCGACCGCGAATGGCTCCTCACGAACGGCACCGGCAGCTTCAGCAGCAGCACTGTGGTCGGGTGCAACACGCGCCGCTATCACGGCGTCCTGGTCGCGGCCACGCTTCCACCAGTGGGGCGCATCCTCGCGCTGTCGCGCCTCGCGGAAGCCGTCGCGATCGAAGACCACGTCACGCCGGTCGAGCTGTCCATCAACTACTTCCAGCAGCACCTCATCCCGCGCGGCGACCGCTACCTCCGCTCGTTCGAGCTCGATGACACCGTCCGCTTCGACTACGACGCCGACGGCGCTCGCATCCAGAAGGAAATCCTCCTCTGCTGGGGCAGGCCCGTCGTGGGCATTCGCTACGTGATCGATCCCGGCGTGCACAAGAAGATCGAGCTGCGCGTGAACCCGTTCGTGGCGCTGCGCGACTTCCACGCCACGCAGCGCAAGGGCGAGTTCATGTACGACCTCAAGCACGCCGACAAGTCGTGCAGCGTCGCCCGGCACGGCCTGAAGCTGTCGATGCGCAGCGACCACGCCACCTTCAACGGCCGACCCGACTGGTGGTACGACCACACCTACCCGATCGAAACCGAGCGCGGCCTGGATGATCGCGAAGACCTTTTCACGCCGGGCTATTTCAGCTTCATCGCCGATGCGCCGGGCTCGGTGACGATCTGGGCGAGCACCGATCCGCTCGACGGGCCGCTCCCCGAGTTCGAGGCGGAGCGGAAGAAGATCGTCGCGAGCAACGCCGTGCCGACGATGCCCACCGTGGTGCAGCAGCGCCTCGCGCGCAGTGCAGGGCAGTTCATCGTGAAGCGCAATCGCGACGGCAACCGCGTCGGCGCGAGCATCCTCGCGGGCTTCCCGTGGTTCGCCGACTGGGGCCGCGACACGATGATCTCGCTGCCCGGCTTGCTCCTCTCGACCGGCCGCTTCAAAGAGGCGGGCCAGGTGCTGAGCGTGTTCGCCGGGCACGTGTCGGAGGGGATGATCCCGAACGTCTTCGACGACTACACGAGCGAGCCCGCCTACAACACGGTCGATGCGAGCCTGTGGTTCGTGCACGCCGTGCACGAGTACCTCCGCGCGACGAAGGACCGCGACCTCTTCGACAGCCTGCTCAAGCCCGCGTGCGAAGAGGTGATCGAGGGGTACCGCAACGGCACCCGCTACGGCATCCGCATGGACCCGGCCGACGGGCTCATCACCGCGGGCGACCCGCAGACGCAGCTCACCTGGATGGACGCGAAGTGCGCCGGCATCGCCTTCACGCCCCGCCACGGGAAGGCCGTCGAGATCAACGCGCTGTGGTTCAACGCGCTCATGCTGATGGGCGAGACCGACCTTGCCGCGAAGGTGCGGGCGAGCTTTGCGAAGGCGTTCTGGATCAGCCCCTTCCGCGGCCTGGCAGACGTGGTCACGGACGGCAAGCAGGACAAGAGCATCCGCCCGAACCAGATCTTCGCCGCGAGTTTGCCGCACAGCCCGCTCACGCTCGACGAGCAGCGCGCGGTGGTTGAAGTGGTGCGACGCGAACTGCTCACGCCGTTCGGATTGCGCACGCTCGCCGCGGGCGAGCCGGGCTTCCAGCCGCGCATCACCGGCACGCAGTTCGACCGCGACAAGGCCTACCACAACGGCACGATCTGGCCGTGGCTGATCGGCGCGTACCTGGAGGCGTGGCTTCGCGTGAACAACCGCTCACCCGAGTCGCGCGAGCAGGCCCGGCGCTGGCTCACCCCGCTCGTGAACAGCATGCAGGCCGACGGCTGTCTCGGCAGCATCAGCGAGTGCTACGAGGCGCAATCGCCCCACCGCCCCGTCGCGTGCTTCGCGCAGGCGTGGAGCGTGGCGGAAGTGCTACGGCTGGCGATCGAGTTGGAGATGTGAGGGAGAGGCTGGAGGCTGGAGGCTGGAGGTTTGAGGTTGGGGGAGCGCTCAGCATGACATAAAACGCTGACTCGCCACGCTGCGACGAAGTCGCTGGTCGCCGCAGCGCGAGATCTCGCGCGACCGTGCTCACCCGATCAACTCCGCACAATACTTCCGCACCGCGCTCGGCGCATCTGCCCCCGCCTGCTTCACGCGCTTCACGATCGCGCTGCCCACGATCGCGCCGTGGGCGACGCCGTTGAGCTGTTTCACGTGTTCAGGCGTCGAGATGCCGAAGCCGACGCAGATCGGCACGTCAGTCATCGATCGGAGCTGTTTCACGTTCTGCGTCAGGTCGGCCGGCAGGCTGGTGCGCTCGCCGGTGATGCCGCTCACGCTGAGGTAGTACACGAAGCCCGTGCACAGTTTCGCGATTCGCTCGCGCCGCTGCGGCGTGGTCGTCGGCGCGACGAGGAGCACCGACTCCAGCCCCGCATCCGCCACCTTCGCGCACACCGTGTCCGCCTCGGGCGGGGGCAGGTCGGGGATGAGGATACCTGCGAAGCCTGCGTTTTTCGCATCCTTCAGGAACCGCTCGGTGCCGTATCGGAAGACGATGGAGTAGCTCACCATCGCGGTCATGGGCTTGCGGATCGTAGGCCGTGCGTCGGCGAGCGCGTCGAAGAGCTGCGACGTCTTGAAGCCGCGCGTGAGGGCGTCGTTGAACGCCTCCTGAATGACCGGCCCGTCGGCGATCGGGTCGCTGAACGGGAACCCGACCTCACACGCGCCGATGCCCGGCAGGTCGAGCGCCGCGAGCAGCGCCGCCGACGCCGCGACGTCCGGGTACCCGCCCGCGACGAACGGAAGCAACGCGATGCCCGTGGGCTTGGCGGCATCGAGGATCGACTGGCGCAGCGTGGTCATAGGACGGGCGATCGTAGAATGACTGCGTCGGGACGCAACGGGGAAGGGATTGGAGGTTCGAGGTTAGAGGTTGGAGGTCGCCACGCTGGTCCAGCGAGACGACGAGTCGGTCAGTTGTAGAACGCTTGTCCCCTTCTCTCCCGATGGAGCGGTTTTCCGTGTACAACCGCACAGAGTGTCGAACGCGCGCGTGAACCAATCCTCCATTCCCCGTGCCGGGCCGTACTTCGCGGTGGTGGCGGAGCATCGGGAGCTGCTGCGCGACGCGGGGCTGACAAGTGCCGAGGACGTCTTCGCCGACCCGCGGCTGCGCGTCTGGCGCGACCTCGACGAGCGCGATAACGCCACGCTCGACTTCCACGATCGAAGCGGCAACGTCGTTCGCCTGCACGTGAAGCGCGACAAGGTCGCGAATCGCCCCGACCCGGTCGACGACGAAGCCCACGGCATCATGCTGCTCGAACGCAAGGGCATCAGCGGCGCGCCGCTCGTCGCGAGCGGCCGCATCGCCGACGGGCGGAGCTTCGTGCTCACGCTCAATCTGGAAGGCTACGCGTCGGGCGATCGCCTCGTCGAGAGCGGCCACCGCTTTGACGACATCCTCGGCCCCACGCTCGACGTCGCCGTGCGGATGCACCGCGCCGGGCTGCACCACCGCGACCTGTACCTGAATCATTTCTACATCCGCATCAGCGGCGATGACAAACAACCCGCGGTGCGGCTGATCGACGCCGGCCGGGTGAAGACGCTGCCGTTCTTCTTCAAGCGGCGATGGATCGTGAAGGACGTCGCCCAGTTCATCTTCAGCCTCGGCCAGGCCGGCGTCGCCCGCGAAAAGCAGGAAGCGTGGCTGAGCCGCTACAGCGCCGCGTGTCGTGATTACAAGCTCCCCGCGAGCGTGTGGGGCAAGGTGAAATCGATCGCGAAGCACGACAAAGCCCTGAACGCCCGCGAGCCCACGCGCAACGTGCGGCTGGCGGATGGGAACTGATCGAGGAAGGCAAGAGGCAAGGGGCAAGAGGCAACAGGGACAGACAAGATCGCATCCACCTCCCCTCTTGCCCCTTGCCTCTTGCCCCTTGCCTGCGTTGCCCATGAACATCGCCCTCGTCATCTTCCGAGCCGAGCCGCAGCGTGGCGGGGCCGAGCGGTACGCGATCGACCTCGGGCTGCACCTGAAGCAGCGCGGGCACGACGTGTCCGTCATCAGTTCGCGATTCGGCGACGTCGGCTCGCTCACACAGGTGCCGATCGCATGTCCGGGCATCTTGCGGACCGCGCGCTACCGCAAGTTCGTCGACCGCGTCGATTCGCACCTGCATCAATCGAAGTACGACGTCGTCCACGCGTTCCTGCCGATCCGATCGTGCCACGTCTATCACGCGCAGGCGGGACTGGAGGCGATCAGTCTCGCACGGCATCGCTTGCTGAAGACATCACTCGTGGGGCAGGCGATCGCGCAGGTCGATGCCTTAACGAACCGGAAGCGAAAGGCGTTTGCCGCGTTGGAGCGATCGCTCATCGAAGGGCCGCGATCGCCGATCACGGTGTGCCTGTCGAAGCGGGAGCGTGAGGAAGCGTTGAAGGTGTTTCCGACCGCGCAGGCCGAGCGGTTCGTCGCGATGTACAACGGCATCGACACGTCGCGATTCGAGCCGTCGAACCTACAGGAGCGTCGCGAAGCGCGGCGCAAGAAGCTCGGCATCGCGCAGGACAGCAACGTGCTCCTCTTCGTCGGCAACGACTTCCGGCGCAAGGGACTCGACACCGCCATCCGCGCGCTCGGCGAGATCCGCGATGCGCAGCCGACGCTGGTCGTCGTCGGCTCGGATGAGATCGGCCCGTACAGCGAGCTCGCCGCGAAGGTCGGCGCGATCGGCCGGGTGCTGTTCGTCGGCCGGAGCGACCGCGTCGCCGAATTCATGGCGGCGTCGGACGTGCTGGTGCTGCCGAGCCGGTTCGAGCCGTTCGGCATGGTGGTCATCGAGAGCATGCTGATGGGCGTCCCGCCGATCGTGAGCCGGGCGTGCGGCGCGAGCGAAGTGATCCGCCACGACGTCGATGGCCTCGTCGTGGATAGCGCGAACGACGTGCCGAGCTGGGCGGCTGCGATTCGAAGAGCGATCGACCCTGGCGTGCACGATGCAATGCACCGCGCGTGCCTCGCGCGTCGGCCTGAGTTCGACTACGAGCGACACGTGGACGAAGTGCTCGCGTTGTACGCGAGGCGAACCGTCACTTGATCTTCTCGATCGCCTCTCGCGCCTTCTTGTCGATCGCGGCCCGCTGTTCGGGCGAGAGCATGTCTTCGGTGATCAGCGCCTGCATGCCGTTCCCCATGTCGACCGTAGCGACGACGCGACCCTGCGGCTTCGCGTCGGCGGGCTGCGGGCTGTTGTTCCAGATGTAGACGCCGTCGTCCGTCGCGACATAGCCAAGCCCGGTCACGCCGGCGAGGCTTTCGAGGGCTTGCCGCGCCGGCGCGTCGACGAACAGCTTCACGCTGCGGAAGTCGGCTGGCACGCGCTGGAGTGCGCCGGGTTCGATCATGAACGGGACGCCGCTCTTCTCGGAGAGATCAGTCAGCACCGTCGCGACGTCGACGCCGTCGTAGCGGACGTGGATGGTGCGCTCGAGCACGTTGCGGACGATCGCCTTCTTCGGCTGGATGACGATGGTATCGCCCCAGGGGTACCAGGCGAGCGGCGTCTGCGCGGCGAGTTGATCGAGCACTTCGCCAACGGTGTCGGTGCCGCGCGGGAGGCGGACTTCTAGCTTCGTCTGTGCAGGATCGGACGGGCGAAACTCCAGCACGATGTTCGCCGGCGTAGCCTTGCGGTTGACCTGATGCGAGTCGTAGTCGTTGAGGTTGTCGTCGACCGCCTGCGCGAGGTTGTCGACGGTCACGCGGGTCGATTCCTTCGACGAGCCGCTCGGCAGCGCGATGGCGGAGTAGACGAGGTCGATCGTCTTCAACTCCTGCACCGTCGCGCGTCGGCCGATGCGCTGCAGCGCGGCGATGGGCTTCAGCTGCACGACCTCCGCCTGCAGTTCGAACCGCAATCCCAGCTTGCCGGTGATGGCCTGCAGGGCATCGCGGAGCGTGAGGTTTTCGATCTTCGCGTTGACGGTGGTGTCGCGTCCCCACGGAAGCAGGTCGTAGACGTCGTCGCCGGCGCGGAGGGGGACGCCGGTCTGGTCTTCGATGCGCTTCAGCACGTCGGGCAGCGGCGCGTTGGCGAGCTCGAACTTCACGAGCTTGTCCATCTCGGCGTTGATGAGGGCCGAGCTGTCGGCCCGCGCGGGGGCGGCGCCGAGCAGCAGCGCGGAGAGGATGACGCTGGCGAGGGCGGTCGTCGTCGTCGGCTTCATGTTCTGTAGTGTACGCGAAAGGGAATGGGCCACAGAGACACAGAGGACACAGAGAAGCGAAGTCGCCGCAGATAAGTCGCGTGTGAAGCGTAGATGGCACGCCTTCGGAACGCGACGTTGTCCGGCGTATCTCGCGCGCGGCACTGAACTCGCAGACGTTTCGCCCGCTTCCCATTCAATCTGCGCTTCATCCGCGTCTCATCTGCGGCCACTTCATACGGAAGCGCGACACGAGCGCCCTCGATCGCGCATCCGCACGTGGAGCGTTCCGCTCCACAGGCTCGGCAGGAGCCTCGCCCTCCCATCTCTCAGTCCTCGTTCCGCACATCCCGTCCTCTTCTCTGTGCCCTCTGTGTCTCTGTCGCCAACCCGTCTTAGCGTTTCCCGGGCGCGACGATCACGCGCTTCGGGTTGCGTTCGGCGACGATGAGGTTGAGCAAGGCCGATTCCGGAATGCCGACGGGTTGGCCGAGCGTGACGGAGGCGACCGTGGGCGCGCGCGGCGTCTGCGATTCCGGCCCGAACACCTGCGCGACGGAGATGCCGCCGGCGCCGAGCGGGCCGACGTTGATGTCGATGCGCGGCGCGCCGCCGAGCGACTCGCGGCCATCCGGTCCGGTCGGCACGTTGCCCGCCACGAGCAGTGGCTTCGTGTTGTCAGGCTGGTTGTTCGCGACAGGGCTCGGTGGAGTCGTTGTGCCGCCGCGATTGACGAACGCGCCGACGCCGATCGCGATCGCAACCATCGCCGCGGCCGCGATTGAGCCGTAGCGGAGGACTCGGCCTCCCCACGCCGGGTGTTCGTGCAGCTTGATCGTCTGCGTGCTCGCATCGTCGATAGCGGCGTTGATGTTCGCTCGGAGCGAAGCGAGGTCGACCGACGCCAGCTCGGGCACATCGCGCGAGGCGACGAGCACCTCGTGCACCTTCGCGTGCTCGGCGAGCAACGCGCGGGCCGACGCATCGGCGGCGAGCGCGGCCTGCAGCCGGGCCTCGTCCGCGGGCGACAGGTCGCCGTCGAGGTGCTGGCTGATCAGAAATTCGAGTTCGTCGGGAGACACGGGGAGGGTTCAGGGTTCAGGGTTTAGGGTTCAGGCTGCTATCAACTATCAACTTCATCGCTATCAACTCGTGAAGACACCGCAATGCGCCGGCGGTTGGCCCGGAAACCACACGCATTACAGATAATCTTTCAGCATCTCCTTCAACCGTTTTCGGCCTTGGAAGACGTGCCATTTCACCGCTTCTACGCTGCAATCGAGGGCCTCCGCAACTTCCTTCTGCGGCATCTGTTGCACCGTGAACATCAGGATGGCGAGCCGTTGTTTATCGGGCAACTGCTCAAGGGCTTTCTGCAACTGCGTGCCGAGCTCTTTGCCGGCGGCCGATCGGAATGGGTCGGTTTCGCCGGACTGTAGCGATTCTCCGGAGATGCCGGTGCTGCCCTGGGTGTCGCTGGCGCCGCGATTCGATTCGTCATCGGCTCCGGCGTCGAGGCTGACGCCGCGCCGCAGGCTTCGGCCGCGGCGCTTGTTCAGGCTCAGGTTGGAAACGATCCGCATGAACCAGCCGGCGAACGCTTCGGGCTTCTGCAGCGTGCTGAGGCTTTGATACGCCTTCAGGAACGAGTCCTGCACGACTTCGACGGCGTCGGCGCGGTTGCCCAGCAAGCGAAAGCTGACCGCGACGGCCTGCGTGTGGTAGCGCTCGACGATGGCGTCGAACGCGGTGCGATCGCCCTTCAGCGTCGCGCGCACGAGCGGGCCGTCGACCACGCCGGGGGTCTCCTGCTCGGGGCGAGGTTGTCGTTGCGGAGGAGAGGCCACTGTCGCGCGCGGAAGCTTCCGCGAGGCGCGCGGGCGAGAGCGTACCCGTTTACGCGATCGCGTTCGACGGCGCGCCCAGCAGCGCCACCACGTCGCTCGCGCCCTTCACCTTCTGGCCGACCGTCATCTTTACTTCGGGGGCCATCGACTTGATGAGCGCGATCTCGGTGCGGCTTCCGAACTTGATCAGGCCTATGCGGTCGCCCGCATTGACGACGTCACCCGGCTTGACGGTGCAGACGATCCGCCGCGCGATCAGGCCTGCGATCTGTTTCACCGTCGCGATCGGCTCACCCGTGACGACGTCGCCGAGCACGATGGTGTTGCTCTCGTTGTCGTTGCTCGCGCCGGAGTGATCCATCGCGTTTTTGAAGGTGCCCTTCTTGTAGATGACGTCGAGCACCTTCGCATGCATCGGGGCGCGGTTGATGTGCACGTTGAAGATCGAAAGGAAGATCCCGACGCGCACGGCCGGCCGGTTGAGGTGCGGGGCGGACTCGAGTTCGACGACGTCCGACACGGTGCCGTCTGCGGGGCTGACGACGGCCCGCGGATCGCTCGGCACGACGCGGTGGGGATCGCGAAAGAACGCGATGAGCCAGATGAAGACGGGCAGCACGAGGAACGACAACGGCCACCAAATCCAGCCGAGGAGCGAGCCGATCACGATGAGGACGATCGTGCCGACGACCATCTGCGGGATGCCGTGGGGGGTGAGCTTCATGGGGTGTGGAAGTCTACGTGGGCGGCGATGGGGTCGCTACGGCGGGTCTGCGAATCAGAGTTTAGCACCGCGAAGGCGAGAAGAACTGAAGGGGGCACCGAGGACTTCGTCACGCGATTCGATTTCGTCGCCAGCGAAAAGAGAAAAGCATGAGCGAGACGCTCATGCTACGGGGAAATCTCACTCTGATTCTTCGAGCCTTCGCTTCTTCGCGTCTTCGTTCTGAAAACGAAGAGGAGCACGAGGTCACTTCGCCGCGCGGATCGTGCCGTGGTCGACGTAGGTGCCGACGAGCCAAAGGGGCATCGGGCGGTGGATCTGCGCGTCGCAGATGAGCTGGCGGACCGTCTCGGCGAGCTGCTCCGGCGGGACGCTGTAGCCGGACGCCTTGTGCGGGACGCCGCCGTCAGCGTCGAAGCCCATGGCGGCGACGCTGGCCTTGCTCGGCACATCGATGTGCGCCGCTTTCAGCCCGGCGATGACGCTGCTGGCGAGTTCGAAGCTGCCGCAGAGGAAGCCGGTCGCGCCGGAGCGGAACGCGTCGGCCGCCTGGTCGGGGCCGATCGCGTCGACCTTTACGTGGTCGCCGTACTGCTTGGCGGTCTGCCGGGCGGCGTCGAGCACGTCGGAGCAGTCGGGCGTGTCGCACACCGCGAGGTGCGTCGCGCCGCCGCTCATGAGGCTCCGCGCGAGCCTGCCCGCGCAGAACATGCGGTCGAGCAGGACGGCATGCGTGCTGTAGGTCTTCGGGAGGTTATCGATGAGGACGACCTTCAGGCTCCGCAGCATCAGGTCGCGCAGGATGCCTTCCGGTGTGCTGCCGTGCATATCGATGACGGCGGTCGAGCCGGTGATGAAGCTCGGGCGCAGCGTGCCGTGGTCGGTGACGAGCTGGGCGTCGGCGTTGAGGCCGAGGATCTGCTGCACGGACGGCGACGACGCGCGGCCGTCATCTGCTAGCACCAGCCACTTGCCCATGCTGGGCTTCGCCTCGGGGGCGCTCCCACGAACGAACGTGCCGCGACCGATCGTGCGGTCGAGCAGACCTTCGGCGGCGAGGTCGGTGAGGGCTTTCGAGAGCGTCTTGGCGTTGACGCGGAACTGCCGCGCCAGCACGCGCTCGCCGGGCAGCTTGCCGGAGAGGACGCCCGTTTCGATCGCTTCGCGCAGTCGTTCGCGCAACCGTTGGAACTTGTAGCTCAGGCGCTGAGATCGTTCGGCCATATCCCGTCCGCGGCTCGAGGTGCTGACACTAGAGGGGTCCATGTCCAAGCTCTTCCAACAGGGGAACGCAAAAGGCGTCGATCCACGTCCAGCCTAACCGCACGCCTCACCATTGGACGCATCACACTTAATGCGTAATGGAGACACCGAATCGGGTCAAAAGACTGCACAAGTCGGCAGATTCGGTCACGTCCCCGGCGGGCTGCAGCACGAATGACGCGCCGGCATCGGACACGCCGGCATCGAACGATCTGCAGCCATCGGAATTCGCGAACCTATGTCTGGCCGGCGGTGGAGCATTGTTCACCGCAGCACGTCATCAGACGTTCAGCACAACGTGGCGAACACAATCTGCGTACCGGCCAAACCTTTCCAAAATTACAGCATATCATTTACGACGGCAACCATAGGGGGTTATTTTTGTTACGGTCCCGGTGCTTCAATACGGCAATAAACAGCATGTTTGAATGGGCAGACGGCCTCAAACTCCAGCACACCGACCTCTGGATGGACTCCCGATCCTCCCGAAGCGCCTGCTTCATCTCACATGCCCACAGTGACCATATGGGACGACACGAGTGGTCACTCGTCACACCCGAAACGGGCAGCCTGCTGCACACCCGAACAGGGCAGCAACGTATTCATTCATTGCCATACGAGCAAGCGTACGACTTTCCCTGCGACACAAAGCTCACCCTGCTGCCGGCCGGCCACGTGTTGGGAAGTGCAATGCTGCACGCCGAAGGGGCTGAAGGGTCACTGCTCTACACCGGCGACTTCAAGCTCCGCGACTCCCTGACGGTGCCCACCGCCAAGCCCGTCCGAGCCGACGTGTTGGTGATGGAGTCCACCTTCGGCAAGCCGCTCTTCCGATTCCCGCCGTGGCGATCGGTTGCCGCCGAGCTTGTTGAACGCGTGTTCACCGCGCTGCGCGACGGCGTTCAACCGGTCGTGATGGGTTACAGCCTGGGAAAAGCGCAGGAGATCGTCCGCATCCTGACCGATGCCGGCATCCCGGTCACCGAGCACGGCGCCGTCGCCAACATGAGCGACGTGTACGAACGCCACGGCGTGTCGCTCGGCCCGCGGAGGCGATACGACGTCGCCGACTTCGTCGGGCCGAAGGCGCTCGACCTCGCCGAGCGAGGCGTCCTCGTCGCCCCGCCGCAGGTGGCGCGGTCGCCCTTCTCGACCCGCTTCGAGAAGCGACTCACCATCATGATGTCCGGCTGGGCGATGTTCCCCAACAGCAAGTACCGCTACGGCGTCGACCACGTCCTGCCCCTGTCCGATCATGCCGACTTCGACGAACTCCTGCGCATCGTCGAGATCGTCGCTCCGAAGAAGGTCTACACCCACCACGGCTTCCCGGAGTTCGTCGACGAACTGAAGAAGCGCGGCATCAACGCCCGCCTGGCGAAGCCGAGCCCGCAACTGGAACTGTTCGACTGACCCTAGCGCGACGTTTAGCCGGCGAGCATGCTCGCCGGCTAACCAAGGAGACGGAGCAATCACCGCTTGACGAGCGGCGCCACCCCCGCCGCGTAATCCGCGACGAGCTTGTCCGCGGGCCCGTCCTTGCCATTGGAGGTGAGCCACTCGACGTGGCCGTCGCCGAAGAGGACGTTCATGCCGTTGCCGTGGTTGGAGAGGGGCTCGAAGGCGACGACGATCTGCGGCGTCCAGCGTTGCCAATCGGACGGCAGATTGCTCACGAAGACGTAGCTCACGTTCGCATGCGTCTGATCATTGAGCGCTGCACGCACGACGCTCGACTGCGTCGATGCCAGCGGCTTCGCGGTTGAAGCAGGGCAGACGAGAACGCGAGCGGTCTGACCTTGGGGCAACCCTTCGGTCACGTCGAGAAACGAACCTGGCGCAGCGCCGTGACGCGCGGCGTACGCCTGATATGCGCGGCCGATGGACCAAAGATTGACGCGACACCGCGCGTTCAGCCCTGACGGGTGGCCGATCCCACGACTCGGCAGAAGAAGCCCGACGAGGACAACGATGATCACCGCCACCGCCAAGTACTCCCATACCTTGACGTGCCACCATCGCGGGCGGTCTTTGCCGGTGTCCGGTCGTCTGTAGTCGAGGACGGGCGATGCCATAGATGCTCCGCGAGCGCATCGTACCGCGGATGATCGAACTCGACGGCGCAATTTTGCGCAGCACGGCGCGATCAAGACCTGAAATCGAACGATATTTGGGGACGCTTGCAACACGACCTGACGGACCAGTTGCCACGCTCTCACTGGTTAGCCGCGAACGAAGTGAGCGCCGCACACCGCTCACTTCGTTCGCGGCTAACCAGCGCGCAACTGGGTGATTTGACCGTCACGAATGCGGTCGCGTCGCATCCGATGCGATTCCCGTCCTTGCGTAACTCGCTTCCCGTTCCCTGCTGCGGTTAACCTCTCCGCACCGGAGGAACGCATGACCCTGTCGGACACCGCCCGACTGTTGTCGCCGCGTCGCAAGTCTACCCAGGCTGCGGACGTCGACTCGCTCGTACTCGAACAACTCGCCCATTTTGGCATCGACCCTGCGACCGACTTTGGCAAATCGCTCGGGAGCGTCGCTCGCTCGCTGTACGTCGCCGCGAACGATGTGGAGAAGCTGTGGTCGACCACGCTCTCGCAGCTCCATTCGCTCGACCGGCGCGACCGCATCGCCTGGTTCAACGCCAAGAAGTTCCTCGGGTTCCAGCTCGCGAAGCTGCTCGACAACGTGCAGAACCCGCTTCGCCGCAGCTACCAGGGGCTCGGCTACTCGCTCGACACGAACCTCGCGAAGGGCCCGTACGCGCCGCTCGACAACGTGGCGGCGATCTTCAGCGCGACGCCCGTCATCGCGCGAACGGCGACGTACATCTACGCGTGTGCCGAGTGGATTGAGGACGCGTTCGAGGGAAAGGAGCTGCTGCTCGAGATCTACTCGCGGCTGCTCAACCCCACCAGTATCGCGCTCGCCAACGCGATCGTCGACCTCGAGTGCGGCCCGCTCGCGACGGACTACTTCGCGTGGAACTTCGGCTCCGGGATGGCCGCGATCGACGCCGTCCTTTCGCACCTCCTGGGGCGCGACGACGTGCTCATCACCTCGCGCAACATCTACGGCGGCGCGCACCAGCTCATCTACGACTGGTTCGCCAAGCCGGGCAACCTCGCGGTGAAGGTCGAACACTTCGACGGCTTCGACGATGCCTCGCTCAACGCGTGCTTGGATGAGACGGGCCGAAAGTACGGCGCGTTCCTCGACGAGGGCCGGCACGGCTACGTGTACCTCGAAAGCCCCTGCAACCCGCACGGCGACGTGCTCGACGTGCCCGCGATCTGCCGCGCTGCGCACGCGCGCGGGCTTCGCGTCATCCTCGATGCGACTGTTGCGACGCCGTTCCTCTCCCGGCCGCTCCAACACCCGGACGAACTCGCGCGGCCGGACTTCGTCATCCACAGCTACACGAAGGACCTCAGCGGTGCCGGCAGCGTGACGGGAGGCGTCGTCATCGCGCGCAATCGCGACATGTTCCTTCCGAAGGGCTCGCCCGGTTGGGACCAGACGCTCTTCTGGAACGTGTACTACGTGAAGGGCGGCTTCCTGCACCCGGACAGCGCGTATGCCGTCATGGACGGACTGAAGACGCTCGAGCAGCGAATGCTGACGAAGTGCATCAACACGCGCATCCTGAGCCGATTCCTGGCGAGCCACCCACAGATCACGGTGAATTGCGGCGAGCTCGAGTCGCACCCGAACCACGCAATCATGGCACGGACGAATCACCTCGGCCTGCCCGCCCCGCTTTTCACGGCCGACTTTGGGAAGGTGCCGCGGGAGGCTTTCGTGCGGTTCTTCGATTCGCTGAGCCCGACGTTCGCCCACATGATCAGCCTCGGGCAATGCAACACGATCATCAGCTGCCCCGCGCTGACCACGCACAGCGAATTGAGCGAAAGCCAGCAACGCGCGGCCGGCATCAGCCCGACGATGGTCCGCATCGCGATCGGCAATGAGAATCCGCTCGACCTGATCGACCACCTGATCGCGACGGCCGAGTTCGCGATCGATCCTGCCGTGCCGGGATTCAGCTCGCGCTTCATGTCGCGAGAGGAGGCGAAGGCGCTCGTGAAGCGGATTCACGTGGACACGCACGCGCGGTACATCGAGGCAAAATGCGAGTGAGGCAAGCAGCCGGACATCCGCGCGATCGAACCGCCCGATTGAACCGTTCAACTACAAATCCGACTCAAATTCACCTGTAGAAGCGGTTGTCAGTCCGAGAATGCGCGTTAGGTTGTGCGCAGTTGCCGCAGGCCTAGCCCATAGGGAGAGGGGTAGAAGGATGCATGCGACGCCGGTGCCGATCGAGTTGCGGAGCTCGGTAAGGCCCGTCGCCGGCAACAGTTGTACTGCACGCGAACAGGCCTGCATGGAGGCTGCCATGAACCCCCAACCGCTGCGCCAGCCGGCGCGCGACGACGGGTGGTCGTCCGAGTCCGACGTGCGCGAACGACGTTTCGTATCGCGCGAGGTATGCGTCTCACGCCACGGCGACGATGCGCCCGCGAGCGAAGATGCCCGCGTGTGCGAGGACGCCCGCGTGCGTGCCATCGTCGACGTGCCCGAGTACGAGGTCTGCCGCGGCGAGATCGGCATCGTCTGCTCCACCTGGAACCTGCCGTCGCGGCTCATCGAGGTCGAATTTGCCTGCGTCCTGTCCGGCGAGATCAAGCGGGCGTTGCTGAACCCCGACCAGATCGAACTGCACGACGAGGCAGCGACCGACGACGTGAAGACGCACGACCCCGAACTACCCGACGCGTGCGACGAAACCGAAGACGAGCTTCAGCCGGCGTGACCCCTCCGATTGCGTTTGCCCGCAGTTGTCTTCGATGTACGACCCCCGATGCCGGCTACATCCCCTGTCAGGAGGGGAAGAAAGAAAGTGCACCCGCGACCCGGATCCGGCCACGGACCCGGGTCGCTTGCTGTGCGGCTGTTATTCCGTGGCACGGGTTTCCAACCCGTGGTGGCTTGCCGTGCTGAATCACGGGTTGGAAACCCGTGCCACTGTCATCACATGAACCGCGCCGCCACCGCGTCGGCGACGTCCACGCCGCGTTCGGTTAGCGTCACCCGGCCGCCGTTGATCTCGACCATGCCGATCGACTGAAGTTCGCCCAGTTCGGCCCGCCACTGCGCGAGCGGGTCGACGCCGGTCTGCGAGGCGATGTCCGCCACGTCGGCCCCCGCCGCGAGGCGCAGGCCCGTCCACATCCGCTCGCCGGCGCGGCGTTCGGGGCTGAGCGTTTCGACATCGATCGCCGGCAGTTGGCCCGCTTCGACGGCGAGTTCCCACTCGCGCAGGTGCGGGCGATTGCGAAACCGCATGCCGTGCGCGTGTGACGCCGCGCTCGGTCCGAGCCCGAGGTAGCTGCCGCCTCGCCAGTACATCAGATTGTGCCGGCACTCCTCGCCGGGCCGGGCGTGGTTGCTGATTTCATACGCGGGCAGGCCGCGCTCGCGGAGGATTGATCGCGTCGAGCGCAGCATCTCCAGCTCGAGCGACTCGTCCACCGCGCGGATCGTGCCGAGCCGTTTCTTTACCGCCATCGGCGTGTTCGGCTCGTACGTGAGCGCGTAGCAACTGAGGTGCGTCGTGCCGATCGCGAGGGCCGCCTCCAGCGAGCGATGCCAGCTTTCGAGCGACTGCCCCGGGATGGCGTAAATCAGGTCGAGGTTGATCCGCACGAAGCCCGCCTCGCGCGCGAGCGAAACGCCTCGCGCGACGTCGTCCGGGTGATGATGCCGTTCGAGCGTTTGCAGCTCAGCAAGGTCGAACGACTGCGCGCCGAGCGAGATGCGATCGACCGCGCTCGCGCGCAGCATGCGGAGGTACCCAAGGTCGGCCGTCGCGGGGTTCACTTCGACGGTGAACTCGTCCAGTGCAGAAAAGTCGAATCGCTCGCGCAGCCCGGCGATGAGTCGAGCCATCGCGCCCGCCGGCAGCAGCGAAGGCGTCCCGCCGCCGAAGAAGATCGTCCTTGGCTTCACGGCCGGGCCGCCGTCGCGCCACACGTCCGCCTCGGCGAGCAGCAGGTCGACGAACCGCTCCATCCGCTCAGGCGTCTGCCTCGTGATGGAGTAGAAGTCGCAGTAGTGACACTTGTGAAAGCAGAACGGCACGTGCACGTAGAGCCCGGCCATCTCGCCACGCGGGACGCCATGCGGGCGCAGCACTGGCGCTGATGCAGGCGATTGAGGGGCAAGTTGGTGCAGTTCATCCACGGCGGGATGATACGGGCTCAGCGCAACGGCTGCTCGCTCAGCGTGGCAGTGCCGGCGCGACCGCGCAGCGCCTTGCTACCGATGCCCCATCCGCTCATTAAACGCCCTGCTCTCGCCCGGCGGGATGCTGAGCCACTGCCACGCGCCCTCGTGCACGAGCCGGCCGACGTACGCCACCTGCCCCACGTGCCCGGCGACGTGATCGAGCGCGCGGACGAGCGCCGCCCGCACCGGCACCGGTTTCGAGCGGATCGTCACGACGCGATCGAGGTCAGCGTCAGTCAGCGAATCGAGCGTGGCGAACAGCGTCGCCCACGAGGCGTCCCAGCGCATCATCAATTCCGCCCGCGTGCCGGGCCAGTCGGCGAATTCGGATTCGCGATCGCGCGTGGGCTTCTCGCCGTCGGTGGTGAGGAAGTCGGCGAACCGGCTCGCGAGGTTCCCCGCGAGGTGCCGCACGATGGTGGCCACGCTGTTGAAGCCGGGCGCGGGCCGACGCGTGAACTCGGCATCGCTCAACTGCCCGGCCGCCTTCTCGATCGACTTCTTCTGCGTGGCGAACTGCTCGACGACGAACGCAATCCACGGATCGTTTCGCATGATGTAGAGCATACTGCCGCGAGATCGCGGCTTCGCGGGCGATCGATGCGTTCACTTCGGCTTCCACTGGTTCGCCCGCTCGTTCTTCTGCGCAAGCCGGGCCGTCTCGTTCACGCGGTTCGCTCGCGTTTCGGGCTTCTTTGCCAGTTGAATCCACTCCAGGATGCCGCGCTTCGCCGAGCGTGGAAACGCATCCCAGTTCTTCTTCGCGCCGGCATGCGCACGGAAAGCCTTCGCCAGATCGGCCGGTACGACGAGCTCCTCTACGGCATCGAGCTTGGACCAGCTTCCGTCCGCCTTCGCTGCGTCGATCTTCGCTTGGCCCGCGGGATGCATGACGGCGAGCTTCGCAAGCTTCTCGACTCGCAGCTTGTTCGGCCGCGACCAGCCGGTACCGGGCTTGCGTGGGGCGTACCACAGCTTCGATCGTTCGCCGTCCACCTTGCCGACCTTGCTGTCGATCCAGCCGAAGCAGATCGCCTCTTCGACGCCGTCGTCGTAACTCATCGCAGGCTTGCCGGTGGACTTCTTGTAGCTGATGACCCAAATGCCGTTCGTGCGGGTGTGGTTCGTCGCGAGCCAAGCGCGCCATTCGGCACGCGAGAGCGGGTGGAATGACTCGACAACGTCAGCCATGACGTGGAGTGTACCGCTGCCCTACTTCGTCGCGATGACGAACAGCCGCTCGAACGGGAACAGCACCCTGCCGTCGGCGCGCGACGGATACGCGGCGCGGAATCGCTCGCGGAGCGATGACAAAAATGCGACGCGATCGTCTTCGTTCGGCAACGCCGACAGGAACGGCCGCAGCGCGGTGCCGACGTACCACTCCACGATCGCAGCGCTGCTCGGCATCACGTGCTGATAGCTGACGACGCGCACGTCGACGTCCGTCGCATGCGGGGCGAGTGCGTCGTAGTACGACTCGATCGACTCGACCGCCCAGCGAGCGGGCGTGGACGTGAATCGATCTGCAAACTCGGCATGCGCTTCGCCGATCAATCGCTGGCCTACGCCTTCCGGATTGAACGGCACTTGGAACGCGAACGCCGCGCCGGGGCGCAGTTGCCGCACGCACTTCGACATGAGCGGCAAGTGACTTGGCACCCACTGCCACGCGGCGTTGGAGAAGACGAGATCGAACGACGCGACGTCGGCGCTCGCTACCCACTGCGCGATGTCCTGCTGCACGAAGGACGTCGCCGGCATCGCACGCCGCGCCGCGGCGAGCATGTCGGGCGAGGTGTCAATGCCCACGATCTCCGCGTCAGGCCAGCGCTCGCGCAACACGGCTGTGCTGTTGGCCGGGCCGCAGCCTAGGTCGACGATGCGGCGACACGGGCTTACGTCGATCCGCGCGGCGAGCTCGCGGCACGGGAGCGTCCGCTCGCGTTCGAACTTCAGGTACTGCTTGTCGTCCCAGCCTTGCATCAGAGCCGTGATACAGCGCGCTGTGCGCCACGTCCAAACGAAAGCGGGCGAGCGCTGTGATGCGCTCGCCCGCGGTTTGATTCTTACTCACTCGCCAAGATCAACGGTCGTCGTCGTAGTCGTCATCGTGGATGACGTCGAGATCGGCCGGCTTGCTCGGGGTGCTGAGGAACTGGGTGATGTCCGGCGCGGCCGAGCGGTCGTCGCGGCGCGACGGGCTTGGCGGTGCGGCGTTGCCCGGCTCGGGGAGATCGTCACGCAGGTGGTGGCGATCGGACGAACCGCTGCGGGTCACGGGTGCCGAAGGCAGGTTGCCGATCGGGCCGCGTGCCTGCGGAGGCGTTCGCTGCGGGCGGGGCGGGTTGGGGTTGTACTGCGGGTTGGCGTTCCCGCGGTTGTCACCGCCGCCGCGACCACCGCGACCGCCGCCCTTCGCGCCTCGGCCTCGGCCGCGCTTGCCGCCGCGACGGTTCAGGGCCTTTTTCTCCTCGGGCATGAGGTTGGGGTCGGGCATGTCGACACGATTGCCGATATTGTCGTCCTCGTCCTCGTATCCCTCGTCGGGGATGCCGGTGCCCTCGGCGACCATCGCCTCGCGGGCGATCTCAGCGAGCGTGGGCTGACGGACGGGCTGGATCGGGCCGGGCTGCTGCTCGAACTCCTCGTCGTCCTGCGGGAGGCCTTCCCACTGCGAGCCCGGACCGCCGCGCCGCTGCTGGTGTGGCTGACCGCCGCCGCGGAACTGCTGCGGACCACCGCCACCGCCGCCCTGGCCGCCGCCAGGACCGCGATCGCCGCCGCCGCGACCCCGTCGGCCGCGCCGACGGCGTCGTCCGCCGCGTCCGCCGCGATCGTCGTACTGACCGCCACCTTGGCCGCCACCACCACCGCCGCGGTTGTCGTAACCACCGCGATCGTCGTAGCCGCCACCGTAGGTGGCGTCATCGGTCTGGGCCGATGCGGGAGCGCCGTCGCCGCCTTCGCCGAGTGCGTCGTCGTTGTAGCCGCCGACGCCGACGGAGTCGTGCTCGCCGAGCGCGAACTCGAGGTCTTCCGGTGCGACGGGCTCGCCTGCGGGGGCGCGCTCGCCGCGATCGTCGTAGGTGCGATCGTCGACCTGGCCCGCGGGCATATCGCCCTGCGCGCCGGGGCCGCCCGGACCGCCCGGGCCGCGACGGTCGTCGTCGTAGCGGTCACGTCCGCCGCGACCGCGCCGGCCGCGCCGACGTCGCCGACGTCGGCCGCCTTCGCCAACGTCGCGGTTGTCGTATCCGCCGCCGCCGCCACGGTTGTCGTAGCCGCGATCGCCGCGGTCGTCGGGTGCGCGTTCGGCCTGGCCTTCGGCGCCCTCGACGAGCTCGCCGCGCGGCTCGTCGTGCTCGCCCTGGCCTTCGATGAAGTCGACACCGCGTTCTTCGACGTGCTCGGGGAGACGCGTCTCGTCGCCGATGAGTTCTTCACCCTCGGCGACACCGTCAACCGGGCCGTCGTCGAACTCTTCGACGCCGGGGTCGTTGACGTAGTTGACCGGCCGATCGCCGCGCGATTGACGCGGGCCGCGGTCATCACGACCGCCGTCGCGTCCGCCGCCTCGGCCATCACGGCCGCCACGACCGCCGTCGCGTCCGCCACGTCCGCCATCTCGTCCGCCGTCTCGTCCGCCGCGACCGCGGCCATCTCTGCCGCCGCGTCCGCCACGTCGATCGCCGCCGCCGCGCGGGCCGCCTCGGTTGAAGTCGGCGTTGTACTCGCTGGATGTGGGCGCTTGTCCGATGTGAACGTTGCCGTCGTCGACGACCTCGCCCGCGCGCCGCGCGGCGAAGCCTTCGAGGTTGTCCGGCTCGCGATCGGGCAGTTTCTCGCGCGCGGGCCGACCGGACTTGCCGCCGCCGGCATCGTCGTCGAGGTCGTCCTCGCTCGCGGCGTAGCTGTTGCGCTCGCGGCTGCCCTCGGTGTACTCGTCCTCGTCGTCCTCGCGCGGGGCATGACGGTTGTTGTCGCGTCGGCGGTCGCGCATGCGGTCGCCGGAGCGGCTGCCGCGTCCGCCGCGATCGCGGTCGCGCCCGCCGCGCTTCGATCCGCCGGGGCCGCCCTGCGGAGGCTCCATGCCGAGCGATTCGAGGTAGACGTTGTTCTCGCGGTCGTCGAAGAGGTCGAAGTGCACCTCGTCGAGCCCGAGCTTTTCGTCGGTCTTGATGATGATCCGCTTCTCGGTCGCCTCTTCGAGCTTCATCAGCTCGGCGCGCTTGCGGTTGAGCACGTGGAACGCCACCGACGGCGCGAGCGCCATTTCGACGCGCTTCACCTTCAGGTCGTTCACGGCTATTGCGATGCGGCGCATGACGTCGAGCGCCATGCTGTCCGGCGTCTTGACGAGGCCGTGTCCGTGGCAGCCGGGGCAGTCGTTGTAGACGGCGCGCTTCAGGCTGGGGCGCATGCGCTGGCGCGTCATCTCGATGATGCCGAACTCGCTCATGCGGAGGAATCGCGTCTTGGCGCGGTCCTTCTTCAGGTTCTCGGCGAGGCGCTGTTCCAGCTCACGGCGGTGCCGTTCGAATCGCAGGTCGATGAAGTCGCAGATGACGACGCCGCCCAGGTCGCGAAGGCGAAGCTGGCGCGCGATCTCGTCGGCGGCTTCCATGTCGGTCTTGAAGGCGGTGGTCTCGGCGTCGGAGTGATCGCGGAACTTGCCCGAGTTGACGTCAATCGCGACGACGGCTTCGGTGCTATCGATGATGAGGTAGCCGCCGCTCTTGAGCGGAACGGTGCGGCTGTGCATCTGCTCGATGTCTTCTTCGATCTTGTACTTGTGGAAGAGGGGGACGGTCTCCTCATACACCTCGACCTTGTTCTTCGTGCGCGGCATCAGGAGCTTGAAGAAGTCCTTGATGCGCTTCGCGGTGTCCTTGTCGTCGACGACGATCTTCTCGACGTCACTGGTGAACACGTCGCGGACGCTGCGCGTGACGAGGTCGCCCTCGGCGTAGAGCTCGCAGGGCTTGTCGGTCTCCTTCAGCTTCTTCTGGATGTTCTCCCAGAGGCGGCTCAGGTATTTGAAGTCGCGCTCGATCTCGGCCTTGGTCTTGCCGACGCCGGCGGTGCGGATGATGAAGCCGACGTCCTTCGGGGGCTTCAGGTCGTCGAGGATCTTACGGAGGCGCTTGCGCTCCTCCTCGTCTTCGATCTTGCGGCTGACGCCCGTCTTCGAAACGCCGGGCATCATGACGAGGATGCGGCCGGGGATGGAGACGTAGGACGAGAGGGTCGGGCCCTTCGTGCCGATGCCTTCCTTGATGATCTGGACGATGATTTCATCGCCGCGACGGAGGCACTGCTGGATGGGCGGGCGATCGCGCTTGGCCATCTTTCGGCCGACGGTTTCGACGATCTTCTCGCCCTTGCGTCCCCAATAGGTGGGCATGAGGTCGGAGACGTGGAGGAATCCGTTGCGGCCGGATCCGAAGTCGACGAAGGCGGCCTGGATGGACGCCTCGACGTTCATGACTTTACCGCGATAGACGCTGCCGACGTGTGACGCGCTGGAAGCGCGTTCGAGGTAGATCTCCTCGAGTTGGCCGTCCTCCACCAGCGCGATACGGCATTCCTCGCCGGCGCTGACGTTGATGAGCATTTCTTTGGGCATTAGCTGGGGAGGCAAGAGGCAAGAGGCAAGGGGCAAGAGGGAATGCGTTCGCTGCGCGAGGTGGGTCGCGTCTGCGTATGTCCTCTTGCCACTTGCCTCTTGCCCCTTGCCTACTGTCCTCAAAAGATATCCGGCACGATCTTCCGCGTTTCCTCGCGCAGGTAGTGCATGACCTGCCGTTCGGAGTCGAAGCTCATGACCTCGCGCGCGACTTTTCTCGCGTGTTCGATGGTCGTCGAACGGATGATTTTCTTGATCTCCGGGATGTCGGGCGCGTTCATGCTGAACGTCTGAAGACCCAACCCGAGGAGGAGCAGTGCGTACAACGGTTCGCCGGCCATTTCGCCGCAGACGGAGACGCCGATCCGGCCCTTCGAGGCCGCGCGGATCACGTCGCGGATGAGCAGCAGAACCGCAGGATGCGCGGGGTTAAACAACCCGGCGACTTTCTCGTTCGTTCGATCGACCGCCAGCGTGTACTGGATCAGGTCGTTCGTCCCGATACTGAAGAAGCTCACCTCGCGGGCGAACGTGCTCGCCATCAGCGCCGCGCTGGGAACTTCCATCATCATACCAATTGGAATGTCCCGGCGAAACGTCACGCCGTCGTCTTCCAACTCTTCCATCACGTCGCTCAGGACCATCTTCGCCTGGCGCAGTTCCATCAGCGTGCTGATCATCGGGAACATGATCCGCACGTCGCCCAGCACGCTCGCCCGCAGGATGGCGCGCAACTGGGTCTTGAACATCTTGATGTCGTGCAGACAGAGCCGGATCGAGCGGTCGCCCAGGAAGGGGTTGGGCTCGATCTGCTCCTTCTGCTTCTTCGGGTCGTACTTGTCGGCACCTAAATCGAGCGTGCGGATGACGAGCGGCTTGCCGCGCAGTCGCTTTAGCGCGTCGGCGTAGGCGTTGTAGTGCGCCTTCTCGTCGGGCTCGGTCTCGGCGCCGAGGTACAGGAACTCGGTGCGGTACAGGCCGACGCCCTGCGCACCCTGCGTGAGCGAGTGGTCGACCTCGTTCGGGAACTCGATGTTCGCCTGCAGGCTGACCTCGTGCCCGTCCTGCGTGACCGCCGGCAGGTCTCGCAAGGCCTGCAGTTCGATCTCGATGCGGGCGTTCTTCTTCAGCGTCTCGCGGAACTCGGCGAGGGCTTCCTCGTCCGGGTTCACGATGACCAGCCCGCGCGAACCGTCGACGATGACGGTGTCGCCGGTGTTGATGCGCGTCGACACGTTCCCCATGCCCACGACGGCGGGCAGCGACATGCCGCGGGCGACGATGGCGGTGTGGCTCGTACGGCCGCCCACGTCGACGGCGAAGCCCTTCACGTGCTTCCGATCGAGCGCGGCCGTCTGGCTTGGGAGCAGGTCGTGCGCGATGACGATCACGTCTCGCGTCAGCGTGCCCAGGCCCTCCTGCTTCGCGCCGACGAGGTTGCGGACGATGCGCTTCTCGATGTCGTAGACGTCCTTCACGCGCTCCTGAAAGAACTTGTCCTTCATGGAGAGGAACGTGCCGGCCATCTTCTTCATGACGGCGCTGACGGCGGCTTCGGCGCTCACCGATCGCGTACGGATCTCGCGCGACACCTGCGTGGCGAGCGACTTGTCGCGAAGGACGCCGATGTGGAAGTCGAAGATGCCTGCGACTTCCTTGCCCGCGCTCGATTCGACCGATTCGCGGAGCTGCGAGAGTTCCTCGACGGCGCTCACGAGGGCCGGCGCGAGGCGCGCGACCTCCGGCTCGACCGTTGCGGGGTCGATCTGCCTCTGTGGGATGAGCAGATCGTCCGAGTCGAGCACCACGGCCGCGGAAATCGCGACGCCGGGGGAGACGCCTATGCCTTTGAGGATCTCCATGGGGGGAGAGTTGATAGCGGGAGAGTTGATAGTTGATAGCGAAGAGAGCCGTTGGTTTCTGGCTATCAACTATCAACTTCCTCGCTATCAACTACTTCTCACTCCTCATCAAACTTCCGTTCAAACAACCCCACCAGTGCGTCGACGGCTTTGTCGGCGTCGTCGCCGGTGGCTTCGATTTGGTACTTGGTGCCCTCGATGCCCATCACGGTGAGCAGGGCCATGATCGACTTGCCGTCGACGGTTTCGTCGGGTTCGCCGTCGACGCCGCCGCGCTTGGTGAGCGCGATCTCGGCGGCGAACGAGTTCGCGAGGTCGGCGAACTTCATCGCGGGGCGGGCGTGAAAGCCCTGCTCGTTGACGACGATGGCTTCGCGGGAGGACGTGGGCATTTCCGATTTCCGATTTCCAATTTTCGATTGAAAGACAGTCGTTGCCGGCTTCCGCCGCTCGATCGGCTCACGCCTAATCGGCACTCGGAAATCGGCACTCGGAAATCACCGTCACTTGCCCGCGTCCGCCTCGTCCAAGAGGTCCAGCAGTTTCTCCTTCGTGTCCGCCTGCCTCAGGAAGCGGCGGTACATGTCCTTGTTCAGATTCCTGAAGATCACTTCCATCGCCTGGTGATGGAGCTGGTCCTGCCCGGCCGGCGAGAGGACCATGAAGATGCTGTACACCGGCTTGTGATCGAGCGCGTTGAAGTCGATCCCCGCCTGCGAGAGCCCGACCGCGCCGACGAGCTTCGCCACCTTCGCGTGCTTCGCGTGCGGGACGGCGACGCCCTTGCCGAAGCCGGTCGTGCCGGTCTTCTCGCGCTTGATCAGCGCAGCGACGAGGTCGTCCACGTCGGCCGTGGGCAGCGCGCCGGCGCCGGAGAGGGCCGTCACCAATTCACGGATGACGCCATCCCGATCGGTGGCCGCCAGAGACACGATCACCGCGTCCGACTGAATGAACTCGCGTAGTTTCATGTGGGGGTTAGTTGATAGCAGGACGTAGTTGATAGTTGATGGCAGGAAGACGGTCTTCGCTATCAACTCTCAACTCTTTCCCGCTATCAACTCTCATTCCGGGTGCTTCCGGTTCTTGGTCTTCTTGTGGTGGTCGGAGAGTTGGCGTTCGAGGGTTCGCACGCAGGCGTCGATGAGCTTGTAGGCGTCGTCGCCGTCCTCCTTGACGGTGAAGAGGTTCTTGTGCTCGCCGTTGACGATCATCTTCACGTGCAGGGCGTCGGTCTTGGCCTTGTCGGCGTCGATCGTGACCTCGATCTCCTGAATGCGGTCGTAATACTTGGTGAGCTTGGCGGCCTTCTCCTCGGCATACTTCTTGATGGCCGGGCTGACCTCCATGTGACGCGAGCTGACGACGACGTTCACGGTGTTACTCCTTACTCGTTCGGTGGGTTGGCGATCCGCGTCCGCAGCCAGCGGGCCACGTTCGGGAGACCGGCATGTCCAGGAGACTCTTGCAGTGCAGGGCGTCCATTGACCCTGACGCTCGAAACCCGCACGCATTCGCGCTTCGAGCGCGTGTGCCTCACGGGGAGCCTTCGCAACCCACACACTTCCTCACACAACTGTCCATGATAGCGGAATCTACGGCGAAACAAACATCGGGAAATGCACGGGAAGGTTGTCGCGATGACGCGTCACAAGTCCCCCATCCGGCCGAGCCGGACGGCGTTCTCAGCGAACGCCTCATGCCGCATCGGTTCGCGTGCCGCTAACTTGCCATGACCTCAAACAGGAGCACGAGTTATGGCCAATGAAGACGTAGCCGCCGGCAAGGTGAAGCAGATCAAAGGCAAGATCAAGGACATCGTCGGTGCCGCCAAGGGCGACACCGGCAAACAGGTCGAAGGCAAGGTCCAGAAGACCGTCGGCAAGGTGCAGGAAGCGATCGGCAAGGCGGGGAAGAAGCCGCGCTGAGTCGCGCTGTCCCTAGACAAATCACGTCTGACCGGCTGCCCCAGCTCCGCTGGGGCAGTCTGCGTTCCCGCTCAGTCATCCCTTGCCCCAGCAGAGCTGGGGCAGCCGGACGTCACTTCTTCAATCGCCCCATCACCGCTTCCGTCACCTGCGCCGTCTTCGCCGTCCCGCGCAGGTCCGGCGTGTGGTTCGACTTATCCGCGACGACCGCGGTACACGCATCCTTAATCGCCACCGCGGCTACCTTCTGATCCAGGAAGTCGAGCAGCATCGCCACGCTCAGGAACGTCGCGATGGGGTTCGCCACGCCCTTGCCGGCGATGTCGGGCGCGCTGCCGTGCACCGGCTCGAACATGCTGGCGTACTTTTTCGTCGGATTCAGGTTCCCCGACGCCGCCATGCCCATGCCGCCCTGAATGGCTGCGCCGAGGTCGGTGATGATGTCGCCGAACATGTTCGTGGTGACGATCACGTCGTACACGCCCGGCTTGCTCACCATGTACATCGTGCAGGCGTCAACGTGGTGGTAGTCCGTCTGCAGCGTGGGGTATTCCTTCTTCACTTCCTCGAACGCCCGCATCCACAGGTTGTGGGCGAACCGCAGCACGTTCGTCTTCGCGACGAGCGTGACCTTCTTGCGATTGAACTGCTTCGCGTACTCGAACGCATAGCGGATCGCGCGCTCCACGCCGTGCCGGGTGCAGACCTCGATCTGGTTCGCCACCTCGTGCGGCGTGCCCTTGTACAAGAACCCGCCCTGCTGGCAGTACAGCCCTTCCGTGTTCTCGCGCACGATGACCATGTCGATGTCGTTCGCCAGGATCGGACTCGGGACGCCCGGCAGCAGCTTCGTCGGGCGCAGGTTGATGTACTGGTCGAACTCGAACCGCATCTTCAGCAGGATGTCGGTCTCGATGAGCCCCTGCGGAATCAGCGCATTCCCCCGCGGGTCGGCCCCGACGGCGCCGAACAGGATCGCGTCCGCCTTCCCGATCTCGCGCAGCACGCCGTCGGGCAGCGTCTCCTTCGTCTGCAGGTAATGCTCCGCCCCGTGCGGGTAGTGCTGCGTCGCGTACTTGAACCCGAACCGCGACGCGCACAACTCCAACACCTTCAACCCCTCGGCGATCACTTCCTTACCAACGAAATCTCCGGGCATGACAGCGATGTTCATGGGGGATTGTGTAGAGCGAGGGACGAAAAGGAGCAAGGGGGAACGGGAAAGTGCGGGGGGAGGACGGCGCTCCGCGACGACGCGAAGCGACAATTGATTGCGCCACTGCACTTCCAACCGTTATCCTTCGCAGAGGTGGACAAAACGTCGCTTCGCGTCGTCGCGGAGCTTTACGAGGGAAATCGACGATGAACACCCCCATCCGCATCCGTCGCAACCGAATCATCGCACACCACCTCGTCCTGATGGGATACGGACACTGGTTCCCCAACGACATCCGCGGGAGCGGCTCCGACGAGATCCGGAAGGAACTCATCCGCGAACTGGGAGAGATCCACCACGGACGCAAACGCGTCCAACCCTCGAAAACCGAACTCCGCGCCTTCCACCGACGGGCAGAGCCCCTGCTCGAGCAACCCGTCCTGTGGTTCGACGACCGCGCCCGGGAGGCAGTCGCAGAGGGGTTCGCGAACGCCGCGAGCGAGCTCGGTTACACCGTCTGGGCATGCGCCGTCCTCCGCAACCACGCGCACCTCGTCGTCCAGCGCCACAAGCACGACCACGACGTGATCTGGCGGACCTTCGGGGAGTTCGCGACACAGTCGCTGAAGACCGCGATGCCGATCCCGGAAGGCCACCGCGTGTGGGGGAATCGTCCGTACTCGAAGTTCCTGCACACGCCGGACGACGTGCGCGGGCGGATCGACTACGCGAACGACAACCCGGGGAAAGAGGGGCTTGATGACCAGCGGTGGACGTTCGTAACGGGTTACGCGAACTGAGTTTGCCACGAAAGGTGCATCAGAGATGCACCCTACATCATGCCAACCCGAACCGAACACGGGCCGGGGCGGATGCGGCACCTGCCTCAGTCGACGAGACCCGTGCCTCAGTGACTGAGGCATGGGCCCCGATCAACTTGGCACGTGCCCCGACAATGATGGCACGGGGCCTACTCAGCCCGGCACGTGCCGGGGTCATGTTGACACGTGCCGACCTCGAACGGGCACGTGCCAAGTTCACGCAGGCGCGTGCCAAGCCGAACTTGGCATGGGGTAGCGATGAGATGGCGTGGCCCGCAGTTCAGTTATCGACGCGATTCTTGGACGTGAATGTGAATCGGCGCACGGGGGATGCACCCTACCAGACGCCACTCAATCGCTAATCATCTCGACGAGGAACGCCTCGAAGCTGTTGAACGCCACCGTGAGCGTTGGCTTCGAATCGGAGCAGTGAAAGACTTTTCCGTCCTGCAGGAAGAACGCGATGTAGCCTTGGTGCATCCAGACGCAAAGTGGAAGTGGTGGAACTTCGCTCAGCGACTCCGAGATCATCTCGCGGGCCCACGTCTGCATGGACGCCAGATCATCAATGCGAAAGTGCGAGCCCATCCAAAGGTGAGCGCCACCATGACCCGCGATAGTGAGGAATTCGCGGTACTGCTCGGCGATCGTGTGGCCAGTCACGGCTTCAGCTGCTGCGATCTCCTCTTTGGATGCGCCTCGAACGTGCCGTGACAGCAGAAGTTGGCGCGTATGCTGACTAAGGCTCATTATTCAACTCGGCCAAAGACGCGTCGACCGCCCTTCGCTCACCCCGCCCGCGCCGCCAACTCGCGCTTCAGCACTTTCCCCGTCGGCGAGCGCGGCAGGTCGTCGATCACCACTACATCGCGCGGGAGCTTCCAGTTGGGCAGTTCCAAATCCTTGAGGTGCTGCTTCGCCGCGTCCGGCGTGATCGATTGCCCTTCCTTCGGGACGACGAACGCGACGACCACCTCGCCGCGGCTCTCGTCCTTCTTGCCGATGACGGCGGCATCCGCAACTGCCGCGTGTTGCATCAGCAGCTCTTCGATCTCGCGCGGGAAGAGCTTTTCGCCGGCGATGATGATCATGTCCTTCGCTCGGCCGGTGATGTAGAGGTAGCCGTCCTCGTCCAACCGGCCGAGGTCGCCGGTGCGGAACTCGTGGTTCTCGTCGAGCACTTCGCGCGTGGCGTCTGGCAGGTTGTGGTAGCCCTGCATGATCATCGGGCCGCCCAGCAGAATTTCGCCGATGTGGCCCTGCGGCTCGGACTGCTTGCTCTCGTTGACGATCCGCACCGTCGCGCCGGGGATGGGCCTGCCGACGGAGCCGGTGCGGCGGTCGCCGGGCACGTTGACGAACGTCGCGCCGCACGTCTCGCTCAGACCGTACCCTTCGCACAGCTCGACGCCGAACTTCTCCTTGAACGCCGCGAAGACGGTGGGCGGAAGAGGCTCACCGCCGCAGATGAGCGCGTACGTGTGGGCGAAATCTTCCTTCGTCGCGCTCTTCAGGCTCAGCAGCGCCTTGTACATCGACGGGATCGCGATCGCGATGCTGAGCTTGTGCTCGCGGAGCTTCTCGATCGCACCGACGGGGCTGAAGCGTGCTTGATACACGACCGTGGTGCCGAGCGCGATCGGCGCGAGCAGCGTGCCGGTCAGGCCGAGCGAGTGGAACAGCGGCACTAGGCCGAGGAACTTGTGTTCGCCCTTCAGTTTCGCGTGCTTGATGCAGCCGTCGATGCACGTGCCGAGGTTGCGGTGCGTGAGGCGCACGCCCTTCGGGTTGCCGCTTGTGCCGGACGTGTAGAGGAGGATCGCCGGCGAATCGAGGTCCACCTTGGGCGGCGGCGGAAGCTGGAACGATCCCGGCGCGGGCGGGGCTTGCTGCGGGAGCGTGGAGAGGTCGACGAGTTTCACCCCGAGTTGCTGCGCGACCACCGCGAACTTTTCCGCAAGGGGCGGGGCGCTCAGGATCGTGTCGATGCCGCTATCGCGAACGATGTGCGCGATCTGCTGAGGCGACAACAGGAAGTTGATCGGCACGATCGACTTGCCCGACAGCAGCGACCCGTAGAAGCACGCCGCGAAGGCTGCACTCGACGGCAGCACCACGCCGACGGCGTTCGACGAAGAGACGCTCTGCAGCACGCGCGACAGGCCGAGCGATTTGAGCATCAGCTCGCCGTAGGTGGTCGAGCCGCGGTCGTCGACAATCGCGGTCGCGTGCGGCTTGCTGGCGAAGTGCTGGTAGAGCGGTTCGAGGAGCATGCCCGTATCGTTTCGAGTCGGGCGGGCGGGGTCAATTCTCAAAGTGCTCGGGGATTCGAAGACGGGTGGGCCACAGAGGCACAGAGGGCACAGAGAGAAGAGAGCGGAGTGCGAATTGCGAGAAATGGGGAATCGCGACATGGGAGGGCGAGGCTCCCGCCGAGCCTTTGCGGATGCGCGATTGAGGGCGTTCATGTCGCGCATCCGCATGGCTCGGCGGGAGCCTCGCCCTCCCTGTGCGCATCGCGTGCCCGCTGAGATTGGTGCGCGTTCTGTCCTTACTCTGCTCGTTCTTCTCTGTGCTCTCTGTGTCTCTGTGGCCAACCCGCATCACGGATCGAAGACGGACTTCAGGTCGCGCTTCATCGCGTCGTGGTCGTAATGGCCGATGCCGCCGCCGGTGATGTCGCTGCGGTCGGGGGACGTCGGCGTCGCGTTGATCATCTGATCCGCATCGGGGCCGTAGCTGAACGGGTCCTTCAGCGCGGCGTCCTGCTTCTTGCGCATGTCGTCCGACGCATCGGACTCGCAACCGGAGACGATCGCGAGCGACGCTAACGCGAGGGTGACTGCAATCGTTCGTCGCATCTGTTTCTCCGTTCGCACTCGGGCAGCGGCACTGAAGTGCCACTGCCTGGGGTGAGTTCACTTCTCCGCGCCCGACTGTTCCACCATGTAGTTCGGGCTCTCGCGGGTGATCTTGATGTCGTGCGGGTGGCTTTCGACCATGCTCGCGCCGCTCACGCGACAGAACCGGGCATCGCGACGCAGGCCTTCGATGGTCTTCGTGCCGCAGTAGCCCATGCCTGCCTTCAGGCCGCCGACGAGTTGGTAGACGAACTCGCTCAGCATGCCGCGGTACGGCACCAATCCTTCTACGCCTTCCGGGACCAGTTTGTTCAGCTTTTTCACGCCGCCCTGGCCGTACCGATCGCCGGAGCCCTTCATCATCGCGCCGAGGCTCCCCATGCCGCGATACGTCTTGTACTGACGGCCCTGATAGATGACGAGTTCGCCCGGGCTCTCGCTGAGCCCCGCGAAGAGCGAGCCCATCATCACGCAGCTCGCGCCGGCGGCGATCGCTTTCGTGATGTCGCCTGAGTGCCGAATGCCGCCATCGGCGATGATCGGCACACCCGCGGCCGTCGCGACCTTGGCGGCGTTCAGGATCGCCGTGATCTGCGGCACGCCCACGCCGGCGACGATGCGCGTCGTGCAGATCGCGCCGGGGCCTATACCGACCTTGACGGCGTCCGCGCCCGCGTCGATCAGGTCGCGTGCGCCGTCCGCCGTCGCGACGTTGCCGGCGATGACCTGGATGTCGTACTTCTTCTTCACCTCGCGGACGGTGTCGATCACGTTCGCGCTGTGGCCGTGCGCGGTGTCGACGACGAGCACGTCCACTTCAGCGCGGATGAGCGCCTCGATGCGAGCGAAGTCGCGCACGCCCGTGGCCGCCCCGACGCGAAGCCTGCCGCGGGCGTCCTTGCTGGCGTTGGGGTATTGGCGGTGCTTGTCGATGTCGCGCATCGTCACCAGGCCGGCCAGCTTGCCGCCGCGGTCGACGAGCAGCAGCTTTTCCACCTTGGCGCGGTAGAGCAGCTTCTCCGCGTCGAGCAGGTTGATGTCTTCCGGCGCGGTGACGAGGTTCTCGCGCGTCATCACGTCGCGGACGAGGCGGGCGTCGTCCTCCTGAAATTTCAGGTCGCGACGCGTGAGGATGCCGACGACTTTCGGGGGCGTCGCGAAGGTGCTCAGGCGCTGGACGCGACCGTTGCTGTTCGCATCCGCCCCTTCGCTTCGCTCAGGAGCGGCGTTGCCTGCGCCTTCGACGATCGGAATGCCGCTGACGTTGTAGCGGGTCATTAGTTCGCGGGCCTGGCCGATCGTCGCGCTGGGCGACAGCGTGATCGGGTCGACGATGACGCCGTTCTCGGAGCGTTTTACCTTCTCCACTTCGCGTGCCTGCTCCTCGGCGGGCAGGTTTTTGTGGATGATGCCGATGCCGCCCTCCTGCGCCAGCGCGATGGCGAGCTGGCTCTCGGTAACGGTGTCCATCGGCGCGCTGATGAGCGGGATGTTGAGCGTGATGCCGCGGGTGAGGCGCGTGCTGGTGTCGGCTTCGGAGGGGATGAAGTCGCTGCGGGCGGGGATGAGCAGGACGTCGTCGAACGTGATGGCTTCGAAGACGATCTTGTCGAAGGCTTCCATAGGGCAACGATAGTCGAAGCGTGCGGGCGGCTCAACGGGAAACGGCGGGTGAAGGTGGGACTCGCGCCCTCGCGTGCCGCCTGGAAGCGTCGCCCGCAGCGTCGCGTCCACCATTACCCCGATTGGTATCACCGATTCGCTTCGCGTAGCCTTTTCGGCCTCATGGCAGCAGCAGTTCATCGCGTGTTGGTGACCGGCGGGGTTGGATCGGTCGGCCAGGTCGTCGTGGATCACCTTCTCGGCGCGGGGTTCGAGGTCTGCGTACTCGACCAGCGCGTGCCCGACGAACGCAAGTGCGAGTTCGTCTTCGGCAACGCAGGCGATCCTTCGACGATCTTCAAGGCACTCGATGGCTGCGACGCCGTCGTCCACCTCGGCGAGATTCCGAACGTGGTCTACGGAATGCCCGTGCGGGAGGTGTTCGCGAGCAACACCCGAACGGGATCGACTGTGTTCCAGTTCGCGGCAGAGATGAAGCTGAAGCGCGTCGTGTACGCCAGCTCGTGCCAGGTGTACGGCCTGTGGGGCGCCTACGACCCGGCGACCGTGGCTGCGGTTGTTCCCACGCGCTTGCCGTTCGATGAAGAAGAACCGGTCAAGCCGCTGAACGCCTATGCCGCGTCGAAGGTGGCGAACGAGCACTACCTGCGCATGGTGACGCGGCAGAACCAAGGCTTCCGCGCCAGCATCTTCCGGCTGCCCGCGACGATCCCGAACGACCGCATCCAGAAGCACTCGGCGAAGTGGTGGGCAAAACACACCATCGAGCACTTCGGCGAAGGGTACTACACCTACCTCGTCACCGAAGATGCTGCCCGCGCGTTCGAGCTGGCGCTTCGATCCGATCAGCCCGGCTGCGAGACGTATCACCTCGTCGCGAAGCACGTCTACGGTACCGTCCCACTCCGCGACCGCATCGCCCGCCACTACGCTGCCGGCCCGAAGCTGCCCGACGACTGGCCCGACCTGCTCGCTCCCGTCGACTGCTCGAAGGCAAAGCAGCACCTCGGGTGGGAGGCGCGCGAAGAAGCGCAGTAAAGCTTGCCTCTCGTCGATTGCGCATCGCACGACACACGAACACACACCCGGTTAGCCGCGACCGAAGGGAGCGCTGGCGCGGTGTGTGATGAGGTGCCTTCGTGTTGTCCGCTAACGCTCCCTGCGGTCGCGGCTAACCGGCTTCTGCCGCTTCGTCGCACGGTTGTATTTCGATTCTGCTCGTCGCGCTTCACACCTCCCTCCTCGGATCCCGCTTACCGCAAGCGCCCGCCTGCGAATGGTGTTGCCCCTGCGCCTCACTTCCTCTAAACGTGTTTGGAACGATGTCCTCCCCTGGTTTCATCCTCTGGTTCACGGGTCTTTCCGGCGCGGGGAAGAGCACCGTTTCGAACGCGGTCGCCCCGCTCCTCGCCGCGCGCGGGAAGCGCGTCGAGATGCTCGACGGCGACGTCGTCCGCACGCACCTGACCGCCGGGCTCGGCTTCACGCGGGCGGATCGCGACGTGAACGTCCGCCGGATCGCGTGGGTGGCCGACCTCGTCGCCCGGCACGGCGGTGTGGCGATCGTCGCGGCGATCAGCCCCTTCCGCGACGTGCGCGACGAGGTGAAGCGCACCTACGCCAACGTGATCGAGGTGTACGTCAACGCGAGCGTCGAAGAGTGCGCCCGCCGCGACGTGAAGGGCCTCTACGCCAAGGCCCTCCGCGGCGAGATCCCGAACTTCACCGGCGTCAGCGATCCCTACGAGCCGCCGCTGAATCCCGAGATCGAACTCCGCACCGCGGAGATGAGCGTCGACGAAGCGGCGAAGAAGGTGATCGCATACCTCGAACAGCGCGGCCTGCTGCATCCACTGGCAACTGGCAACTAACAACTGGCAACTCCCCGCATGGCAAACGAACGCGTCATCATCGTCGGCGCCGGCGGCATCGCCGGGGCGTGGCTTCCGAACGTCGTGTCGGAGGGGCTGCAGGTCGCTGCCGTCATCGACATCCGGCGTGAGCAGGCGCAGAAGCGGATCGACGAGTACAAACTCGCCGGCGCGGTCGCTTACGACGACCTCGCGACGGCCCTCCGCGAGCAACGCGCCGACTTCGCGATCGACCTCACCATCCCCGACGCGCACTGCGACGTCACCTGCGCCTGCCTCCGGGCAGGCCTGCACGTGATCGGCGAGAAGCCGATGGCCAGCACCATCGACCAAGCGAAGAAGATGGTCGCCACTGCGCGCGAGACCGGAAAGCTCTTCATGGTGAGCCAGTCCCGCCGCTGGGACGCCGCCCACGCGACGATCGCCAAGCTCGTCCGCGACCGCACCATAGGCGACCTCACCACGCTTAACTGCGACTTCTTCCTCGGCGCCCATTTCGGCGGCTTCCGCGACGCGATGGAGTCGCCGCTCATCCTCGACATGGCGATCCACCACTTCGACCAGGCGCGCCTCTTCGCAGGCGTGAACGCGGTGAGCGTCTACTGCGAAGAGTGGAACCCCAAGGGCAGCTGGTACGCGGGCGACGTCGCCGCGGCAGCGCTGTTCGAGATGGAGAACGGCGTCCGCTTCGACTACCGCGGCAGCTGGTGCAGCGAGGGCCCGCCCACCAGCTGGAACGGCGACTGGCGCGTCATCGGCACCGACGGCTCGCTCCTCTACGCCGGCGACAAGCTCACCGGACAAGTCGTCGACCGCACGAAGCCGCCCGCCTTCAGCCTGCCGCGCGTCGACCTCGCGATCGAACCCGCGCCGATGCCCAAGCTCGCCATGGCCGGCGGCTTGGATGAGATGCTCCGCTTCCTCCGCACCGGCCAGCGTCCGCAGACGCACGCCGAGGACAACATCCAGAGCCTCGCGATGGTGCTGGCGGCGATCAAGAGCAGCCGCGAGGGGCGACGGGTGAAGATCGCGGAGTTGTTGGCGTAGGCTCACTTGACCGCACCGATCTCTGTGCCCATCGACTTCAGCGACATCCTCGGGGCTTTGCTGGACGGAGCGCAGTTCATCGGCGAGCCGAGTTGGCCTGGCCGCTCGACGCCGACCGACCACACGCCGCCCATCGTGAACGGCAAGCGCGTCGTCACCTACGCGCGCGGCCTGAAGGCGTTTGCGTGGGCGTGCGCTATCGCCGCCCTCGGCGCGATCGGTGCGTTCACGTGGGGGCAGCCGCTCCCCATCATGCTGTGCGCGACAACCGGCGCCGCCGTCGTCTTCGGCTGGACTGCGACGGAAATCACGCGACGCCGCCTTCAGCTTGATTCGACGCACCTCTACGACCGACGACTCTTCCTCGGCGAGCGGAAACTCGCGTGGAGCGACCTGTCCGAAGCCGTCGCTTTCCAGTTGGGCGGCGGACGCCTGCGGTTCTCGTCGGGCGACGTGGTCCGCGTCTCCAGCCACATGAACGGTGCCTGGCTCTTGATGGAAGCCGCCCGACGTGTGCTCCGCCAGGGCGGCGTTGAGCTTCTGATTCAACCGCGTTCTCGACTTCGTCGTCGCAGCAATCGCTAGTCTCCGAGAACGACCGTTCGGCATGTCACGCCCTCCCCCCTTCGCCTACGCATACCGACCACTCCCGACGCCCTCACTAAAACTGCTTCCGCTGCCGCGCCGTCGGGATGTTTAGAATCTTTCTATACTTCGCCACGGTCCGCCGCGCCAGTTCGATGCCCTGCTTGTTCACCAGCTCGGCGATCGTCTCGTCGTCGAGCGGATTGCTCTTGTCTTCCTCGTCGACGATCTTGCGGATCTTCTCCTTCACCGCGTCCCAGCTCATGCTCGTGCCGCTCGCGTCGGTCGTGCCGCCCGTGAAGAACCGGCGCAGCGGGTAGATGCCGATCGGCGTCTGGATGTACTTCTCGGCAACCGCCCGGCTCACCGTGGCAACGTGGATGCCTAACTGGTCCGCCACCTCGATCATCGGCAACGGCTTCAGCGCCTCGGCCCCGCCTTCGAAGAAGTCCTGCTGGCGATCCACCACCACGCGGATCACCCGCGCCACCGTGTTCTTCCGCTGCTGGATACTCTCGATGAGCCACCGCGCGCTCCGCACCTTGTCGGCGACGAACTCGCGCGTCTTCTTGTCGATCGCCTTGTCGGCCATCATGTTTCGATAGCGCTTGCGGATGTACAGGTTCTCCGACGGGTCGGACCGCATCTTCACTTCGTACCGGCCGGTCTCCTCGTCCTTGTACACCGTCGCGTCGGGGGTGATCGACGGCGCATCGGATGCGCCGAACGCCCGCCCCGGGTGCGGCGTGAGCCTCGCGAGCCTGCGCACGGCCGCCTTGATGTCGTCCATGCTGCGCTCGAGCTGTTCGACCAGCTTCGGGTAGCGGTTGAGCCGCAGGTCTTCGAGGTGATCGCGGACGAGACGTCGTTCGAGGTCGAAGTCGTGCCCCTCGGCGAGTTCTTCGTCGTCCTCCATCGCGCGGAGCTGGAGCAGCATGCACTCCACGAGCGTGCGCGCCCCGACGCCGGCCGGGTCGAGCGTTTGGACGATGCGGAGCGCGCGTTCCAGCCGCGGCACGTCGACCGGGAACGGCGAGAGCTTGGCGACCTCGTCCATCGGCACGCGGAGGTAGCCGTCGGCATCGAGCTGCGTGATGAGGAACCGCCCGGGTTTGTCCAGCTCGGCCGGGATGTCGGAGAGGCTCCACTGGTCGAGCAGGTGATCCGCGAGCGACCCGCCCCGCGCGGCCGTGTTGGCCAGCGCGTCCATCTTCTTGTCGCGGTCACCGTCCCCGCCCATGTTCGGCCGGCGGAACCCGCCGTCGCTGAACTCCTCGTTCTCGAGGTACTCCGCGATCTTCTCCAGCCGATCGAACTCCTTGCCGCTCGCGTTGGCGGCGTCGAGCGTCAGCGTGGAGTTGTCCGTACCCGACGCGGAGAACCCGTCGTCCAGGCTCGGCTTCTCCTTGTCGACCTTCATCTCCAGCGTCGGGTTCTGCGACAGCTCCTGATCGATCCGCTCCTCCAACGCCATGAGCGGCAACTGGAGGATCTCCATCGACTGGATCATCCGCGGCGTCAGCACCTGCCGCTGATCCATCCGCATGGAGATTGACTGGTTCAGTCCCATGACTGGGGGAAAACGCTCGTAAACAGGCTCGCTCGAACGACTAACAGCCGAATTACACGACCCGGCAACCGATAAGCAAACAGTATACCATATAACCCTTGGACTTGGGATTGCTTGCACGATTTGCGTGGCGCAGGGTGTGTTGCGGGGGATGCCTGCCGTTAACGCAAATGGGGGCACGCCCCGCGTTCGGTCGGGGCCGCGACGCTGTGTCGCGCATCAGCTTTCCAGCCTAGGCGAGAATAGAAACGAATTTCGGAATCAGGTTATCCCGTACGAGCCGGGTCCGGATTTAGCGTACCGTGACGTTTATGAGACTCGCCGACTTCGTCCTCGCGAACATTGAACCCATCTTGGCAGAATGGGAGATCTTCGCGCGGGGCATCGGGGCGGGCCAGTCGCTCGATCAGCTCGCGCTGCGCGACCACGCGGGTCAGATCCTGCACGCCACCGCGCAGAACATGAAGTCCAACCAATCCCCATCCGAGCAGGCGGGGAAATCGAAGGGGCAGCACCCGCAGGGCCAGGAGAGCGCGGCCCTCGACGGCGCATCGGACATGCACGCGATGGACCGCCTGAATCTGGGGTTCGACATGCTCGAAGTCATGAGCGAGTACCGCGCGCTACGCGCGAGCGTGCTGCGCCTCTGGCACGAGAGCCGGCCCGGGCCCGGCGAGCGCGACGTCGAAGACCTCACCCGCTTCAACGAGTCGATCGATCAATCGCTCGCCGCCGCCGTCGCGAGTTACACCCGTCGCGTCGACCAGGCCCGCGACATGTTCCTCGCCATCTTGAGCCACGACCTGCGCAACCCGCTCGGCGCGATCTCGATGTCAGCCCACGTGCTGCCGCGCCTCATCAACAGTCAAGCGAAGACGATCGAATGCGGACTGCGCATCGCGCGCAGCGTTCTGGTGATGGAACGCATGATCAGCGATCTGCTCGACTACACCCGGACACGCCTCGGCGCGGGCATGCCCGTGACACCCGCGCCGCTCGATCTGACCGAACTTGCGACCGAGCTGGTCGAGGAGTTCCGGGCGGCGCACCCCGAACGCGAGATCCGGTCGACCATGACGGGCGACCTGCAAGGCATGTTCGACTCCGATCGCGTCCGACAGGCCATCTCCAACCTTTTGGGCAACGCGATTCAGCACGGCGCCACCGACGTACCCGTCTCGGTCGAGCTGCGCGGCGAAGCCGACGACATCTTCATCGCCATCCGCAACGGCGGCCCGCCCATCCCGGCGGGCGAGCTGCCCAACATCTTCAACCCGCTGGTCCGCGGTTCGAGTGCAAACCATCCCAAGGTGAATCGCCCGGGCAGCATCGGCATGGGCTTGTACATCGCGCGAGAAGTTGCCAAGTCACACGGCGGCCGGATCGACGTCACGTCCACGGCCGAGGACGGCACCTGCTTCACCCTCCGCATGCCCCGCAAGTCCCCCATCAACGCCCGCGCGCCGATCCTGAACGCGGGCGACATTCGCAGGATGTAGTGCGCCAGGCCGACCGCCCGCGAAAATGGCCTTGATTCTGTCCCTGCAAACATGGGACAAAGTTGGGTTGCGGGACATCAGCGTTGGATCGACTTCAATCAAGGTGAGCGGCGGGGCGAGGCTTGGGGCGATGTCAGGGAATCGACAGTCCAGTGACATGTCAGAATCGCGGTTTTGACTCAATGGCGGGCGTTCTCAGGGCCTCAAATGTCAGGTTTTGTCATGTCCGGCCGAAAAACTGCGGAGCACTGCATTCGACGGCGTCTCAGGTACATCGCGACAGGCGACACTCACGTCGGCCTGCGCGCATTCGCCCGATAAACCGCGGGCCGCCGCGCCGTCTTGCCGCACATCGTGAAGCGGCGGCACGAACCCCGTTTGCGTGTTAGGATTTCACCCATGCGGTACAAGGCCATCCTCCTCTTCGGCGCACCCGGCAGCGGCAAGGGCACCCAGGGAAAGATCCTCGGCTCGATCCCAGGCTTCTACCACAGCGCCACGGGCGACATCTTCCGCACGCTCGACCTGCAGTCCGAGATCGGCCGAACGTTTTGGGAGTACGCCTCGCGCGGCAAGCTCGTCCCCGATGAGCTCACCATCCGCGTCTGGAAGCAGTACATCACCGGCGTTGAACTCATCAACCAGTTCCACCCGGAAACCGAACTCCTCGTCATGGACGGCATCCCGCGCAACGTCGGGCAAGCCAAACTGCTCGAGGAAACCATCGAGGTCGTGAAGATCATCCACCTAGTGGCTGATCTCTCGAAGATGGTGGAGCGCCTGCGTCGCCGTGCGCTAAAGGAGAACCGCTTCGACGACGCGAACGACGAGGTCATCCGCAAGCGGATGGAAGTGTACGAGCGCGACACGCGCCCCGTGCTCGACTTCTACCCGAAGAAGCTCATCACCAAGGTGGACGCGACGATGAGCCAGATCCGCGTGCTGAACACGATCATCGACGAGATCGTGCCGCTGAAGGAAAAGCTGGACAAGGAGAACGACGCGGCGAAGGCGAAGGAAGCGACGGCGGCGGCGACGGCGGCGGCGGGGTCGGAGGTCTGAGGGAGCGATGAAGCGCAGACATTCGGGGGAAGGCAGCAGCGCGAGCCGCGCGCTGGAGGGCGGCAGTCCTCTGCCGCCGGGAAAGCTAGAATGAACATTGGGAACGGGCGGAGTCGCGCACCCGTGTGGATCGGCTGTCGCCGACGTCCGCTGTGGCGGACCGGCGGCAGGGGACTGCCGCCCTCCAGATGCGCTACGAAATCTATCGAGCCCCGCTCACGCCGGCCGCTTCAGGTTCGCCATCGAGTCGTTGGCGAGTTCTTCGATCTCTTCCGGGCTGCTGGTGACGGCGTCGGATTCGCCTGACGAATCCGCGGCGCTGCGCTCGCGGACCTGGCCCGTGGTGATGGGGGCGATCGCATCGGCTGCGGGCTCGCCGGCGATCTGCAGCACGAACACGACCGGGCCGACCTGTATCGTGTCGCCCGCTTCAAGGTCGAGCGACTGCACACGTCGGCCGTTGACGTACGTTCCGTTGGAGGAGCCCATGTCTTCGACCATGAAGCTCTCGCCGCTGCGGACGATTTTGCAGTGTTTGCGGCTGATCTCGCCGAGCGGGATGCGGAGGTCGCAGTCCTCGCGTCGCCCGATAACGGTGGCGTCGCGAGAGAGCTTGAACACCCGGTTTTCGCCACCGGGGCGATACATGACAAGGGCTGAATCCATGTGGTGCAAATACCCAAACACCCCCGAAACGTCGGAGGCTGCGCGGCGGAGGTCGAATCAATCTATCCGCAGACTCCACCACATACAACGCGATTCGCCGGGAGGCAAAAATCGACTGATAATTCAGGCATTTTCCCACTCAACCGGCTGCTCCAGCTCCGCTGGAGCAGGTATTCCCACCGTCAAATGTAGAACATCTCATCCCGCTGCGCGGTGCTGGCGTTCACCTCTTCGACGAGCTTCTCGAGCGTCAGCTTGTCGAGCAGCTGCGCGTGGGCTGAAGCGAGGCGGTCTTCGATCAGTTTCAGGGCCACCTCGCCCGGCATGGCGTCTTTGGGCAGGTTGGGGTCGACGCGGTCTTTCTCTTCCAGGGCTCGCAGCAACTCGCCCACCGCGATCGCCGACGACTTCTTCGCCAGCCGATACCCCCCGCCGCTGCCGACCTTGCTTTCGAGATAACCGAGCCGTTTCAGGCCCAGCAGGACGCTTTCGAGGAACTTGTTCGGGAGCTTCTCCATCCGCGCCACGTCGCGCGACTGCACGAACTGACCCGGCTGAAGGCGGGCCAGGTGGATGATCGCGCGGAGGGCGTATTCGGTGCGTTTGGAGACTTTCACGCGGCACGGAAAATACGCGGTTTTCCCGGGACGGGCAACCCGGTTCGTGACTGTCCATGAAACGAGGCGCGCGCCAGAGGCCGACGCGGGACCGCATTTGGCATACTATCCGACTCCCGATGCGCCTTCCCCGATTCATCCTGCTCGTGCTCGTCGCGCTCGCGTGCCTTACGCGCGGCGCGATCGCTCAAACCTCCGCCCAGTTCGTCAAGGTCGACGCCGCGCTGAACTTCGACGCCCTCCAGCCGGGGCAGCAGGCGGTCGTCGCGGTCACGCTGAAGATCGAGGACGGCTATCACGCCCAATCCGCCACCGCGGAGGGCGACTACATCCCGCTCGCAGCCAAGCTCGACGCGAGCCCGTCGCTCCGCGGCTTCCCCATCCGATACCCACCCGGTCATGACGTCGACTACCCCGCGCTCGGCGGCAAGCTGAGCGTGTACGACGGTACGTTCACGCTGTTCGTGCCGTTCGAGGTCGACGCGGCCGCACCGGCTGGCGAGTTGTCCGTCGCGGGCAGCGTCTACCTGCAGATCTGCAACGACAGCCTCTGCTATCAGCCGTCGCGCGTGAAGTGGAGCGTGAAGACGAAGGTGCTCGGCGCGAACGAACGCGTGAACGCGATCAACGCGAAGCTGTTCGAGCCGTTCGACCCGCGCGCCTTCTCGCGCGGCACGGCGACGACGTCTCCATCCACCACGCAGCAGGCAACGCCCAAGCCGCAGACGAATGACACGCTCTTCCAGCCCTACAGCGTCGACGCGCTGCGCGAGGCGCGTGCGAGCGGGAAGCCGGTGATCCTGAAGTTCACGGCCGACTGGTGCGTGAACTGCCACGTGGTCGAGCGTGTCGTGTTCGGCAACGCCGACACGCTGCAGGCGCTGCGCGACCGCGGCACAATCCTCATGAAGGCCGACCTCACCGACGAGGCCGCGCCCGGCTGGGACCTGCTGCGCCAGATGAACCCCGCCCGCAGCATCCCCTTCACGGCCGTCTGGAACGCGAACGCGAGCGAGGCATCGACGCTCGTCGGCATCTACTCGTCGAACGACCTGCTGACGACGCTCGCGTCGAGCAAGGTGATCAAGCAGAGCGCGACGAGCTTCCTCGGCATCGAGCTGCGCGAGTCGGGCTTGTTGCTACAACTCGCGTGCGCGGTGCTCGTGGGCATCGTGCTGAACGCCGTGCCGTGCGTGCTGCCGGTGCTGCCGCTGAAGGCGGTCGGCTTCTATGAGGCGGCCCAGCACAGCCGGGCGAAGTCGTTCGCGTTCGGCGTGGCGTTCAGTCTGGGCATCATCGCGACCTTCGGCGCGATCGCGGTGATCGTGATCGGCGCGCAGCTCGACTGGGGCCGCATGTTCAGCAACCCGTGGTTCGCGGGCGCGCTGACGGTGCTCCTGCTCGCCGCCGCGGCGCAGGCGTTCGGGCTCTTCGAGTTCGTCTTGCCAGCAGGCGTATCAAGCCTTGAAGCGAGCCACAGCACGTACACGGGCAACTTCCTCTGGGGCATCATCACGGCGCTGCTGAGCACGCCTTGCACGATCGGCATGTTCGCGGCAGTGATCGCGATCGCACTCGCGTCCGGGCCTTGGCTCGGCGCGTTGATCCTGATGACCGTCGGCGTCGGCATGGCGTTGCCGTACCTCGTGCTCAGCGCGCTGCCCGAGCTCGCCCGCAAGTTCCCCCGCACCGGTCCGTGGCCGAACGTGGTGAAGCAGATGATGGCGTTCCTACTGTTGGCGACGGCCGCGTTCTTCGCCGGGCCGCTGCTGCCGGATGCGCTGCGCGGGCCGTTCAAGCAGTGGCTCATCTTCGCGTGCGTGGCGGCGAGCGGCGCGTTCCTGCTGTGGCGCACGATCCAGATCGCCCCGCGGCCGCGGCCGGTGGTGATCTCGACGGTGCTTGCGGCCGCGCTTGTCGTCGTGGGGTACTTCGTGCGGCAGATCGTGTGACGGCTACTTGCAAGAAGGGCCACAGAGGCACCGAGAACACGGAGAAGGCAGAGAAGTTGAGACGGCGATCTGCGTCGACTGATGTGCATGTGCGCATAGTCAGTTGCTCGCAGCCGCTGCATCGCTGCGACACCATATCTTTATCCTTTTCTTCTCTGTGTTCTCTGTGCCTCTGTGGCCAACCCGCTTTCCCCGGTTGAACCTTCACCCCCGTTCCCGCATAGTCGCAGTGTGATGGACGGCGTCGGCCTCTTGCTCCTCGTTCCGCTGCTCGTGCTGCTGAACGCGTACTTCGTCGCGGCGGAGTACGCGCTCGTCGCGATCCGCAACGTGCAGATCGAGCAGCTCCGCGCCGCACGCCGAAAACGCGCCGCATACGCGATGTCGAAGATGAAGGAGGACCCGGCCAGCGCGATCGGCGCCATCCAGGTCGGCATCACCATCGTCGGGCTCCTCCTCGGCTACGTCGGCGAGCCCGCCATCGGGCACTTCATCGAAAAAGCCTTCGAGCCCATCGTCCACAACCTGCCGCTCGGCCTGCAACGCGGCATCTCGTTCACGGTCAGCTTCGCGCTGGTCGCATTCGTCACCGTCGTCTTCAGCGAACTGCTCCCGAAGGCGATGACGCTGAAGTACATCCCGTCGGTCGCCACCTTCACGGCCGTGCCGATCTATTTCATGACGCGGCTCATCAAGCCGGTCGTGAAGCTGATGAACTTCACCGCCAACCTCGTCACCAAGCCGCTCGGGCTGGGCAGCGTCGACGAGGCCGAGCGCGAATGGCACACGGCGGAGGAAATCCAGCTCATCGCCAGCGAAGCCGCCGATCACGGCGAGCTGACGAGCCGCGAACGCTCGCTCATCCTCAACTCCCTCGCGCTCGGCCGGCGCACGGCGCGGCAGATCATGATCCCGCGGGTGCGGGTCGCCTACCTCGATCTGCAGAAATCGATGGACGACAACCGTGCCGTGATGAACGAGCACCTCTACTCGCGCCTGCCGCTCTGCGACGGCGGCATCGACAAGGTCGTCGGCATCGTGCCGACGCGCGAGTTCCTCGCCGCCTTCCACGCCGAGGGCGACGTTAGCGTGCTGCAACTCATCTCGCGCCCGGCCGTCTTCGCGCCGGACACCATCCCGCTCGACAAGCTGCTCATGCTCATTGACGAGAAGCGCACGCAGATGGTCGTCCTCGTCGACGAGCACGGCGGCGTCCAAGGCCTCGTCACGCTGCGCGACGTCGTCGACGAACTCGTCGGCAAGCCCATCGACCTCTCCCACCAGGTCAACGGCGTCCAGCAGAAGCGCACCCTGCGCGGCGACATGCCCCTGCACGAACTCGCCCAGCAGATCGGCGTCGACCTCACGAGCCAGACCAGCGTCGTCACCGTGGGCGGCCTGATCACCGAAAAGCTCGGCCGGTTCCCGCGGACGGGCGACGAGGTGGTCGTCGATCGGTTCAAGCTGAAGGTCGTCGACGGCGACGCCCGCCTCGTCCGCCGGATCGAACTCGCGCCGATCTCGCCCGAAGCGACCGCCAACGCCAAGCCCGGCGAGGCCGAGTGACGTCTTACTCCTCCCCCCTTGAGGGGGAGGCTGGGTGGGGGGTAGGCAGACTGAGCGAGTTGACGCTCGAAAGTCGATTCGCTCCGTCCGCGTACCCCTCCCCTAGCCCCTCCCTCAAGGGGAGGGGGATCAATGCATCGCGCGTCCGGCGCGCTCCGCGATTTTGATTGCGCGAATTCTTCTTCGAGGCGGGAATAAATGTCGCACTCGTGCGTGATGCTTGGCGACAGGGACGCAAGGAGCGAAACGCACGAACCCCTCGCGAGTCAGCACCTTACCTCTCTGCCGTCGACGTCCACGCGATGCGTGCGGCCCGGTAAGACCGCACGGCCGATGAGTCCGCAGGCGAAACCTTCTCTCGCACCGAACGCGCAACGACCCCCGCAGCGCTCGGCCGCGCGATGTCGCCTGACCCGCTGACCGGCTCGTTTCGATCGTCGCGCTGAAGACGTCCCCCTCCACCCCCCGTTCCGCACCGAGGTGTCCCATGCGCTTCACGCGTCGTGGCCAGTCTTCTCGCGTCCCGTTCCAGCAACTCGAACCGCGCACCCTCATGGCGGCGAGCACGTTCTATTCCGTCGACGGCTCGGGCAACAACCTCGCCCGCGTCGACATGGGCAAGACCGACACCGCCCTCATCCGCTACGCCCGCGCCAGCTACGCCGACGGCAAGTCGAGTCCCGCCGGCGCGACGCGGCCGAGCGCGCGCGTCATCAGCAACGCGGTCTCCGACGAATCCGAGAAGTCGAAGAACGACCGCGACCTCTCCGAATACCTCTGGATCTTCGGCCAGTTCATCGATCACGACGTCGACCTCACCCTCACCGGCACCGACGCGTTCAACATCGCCATCCCGACGGGCGACGCGTACTTCGACCCGAACAGCACGGGCACGAAGACCATGTCGCTGAAGCGATCGCTCTACGACAGCTCGACGGGCACAACCAACCCGCGCCAGCAGCTCAACGCCATCACCGCGTGGATCGACGGCTCGATGATCTACGGCTCCGACACCGCCACCGCGAACTCCCTCCGCTCGTTCGTCGGCGGCAAGCTGAAGACGAGCGACGGCAACCTGCTGCCGATCGACCCGACGACCGGCTTCTTCATGGCGGGCGACATCCGCGCGAACGAGAACGTCGCGCTCATCTCGATGCAGACCGTCTGGATGCGCGAGCACAACCGCACTGCGGATGAAGTCGCCGCGAAGAACCCGACGTGGACCGACGAGCAGATCTACCAAGCCGCCCGGCAATGGGTGATCGCGGAGCTGCAGGCCGTCACGTTCAACGAGTTTCTGCCCGCCCTGCTCGGCCCGAACGCGATCCCGCGCTACGCGGGCTATCGCTCGAACGTCGACGCATCGATCGCGAACGAGTTCAGCACGGCGGCATTCCGGTTCGGGCACTCCACGCTCGGGAACGACATCGACGTGTTCTCCAACACGGGCGACGAGCTGGCCGAGCCGATCGCGCTACGCGATGCGCTCTTCAACCCGACGCCCGTGAAGACGTACGGCATCGATCCGTTCCTGAAGTACGGCGCGAGCTCGAACAGCGCCGAGATCGACACGAAGGTGATCGACGACCTCCGCAACTTCCTCTTCGGCGCGCCGGGACAGGGCGGGCTCGATCTGGTGTCGCTCAACATCCAGCGCGGACGCGATCACGGACTCGCCGACTACAACACCGCTCGCGCAGCGATGGGCCTGCCTCGCGTGACCAGCTTCGGGCAGATCACGAGCGACGCCGCCCTCGCGGGCAAGCTGCAATCGCTCTACGGCAGCGTGGACAACGTCGACCTGTGGGTCGGCGTGCTGGCCGAGGACCACGTGGGCGGCGGCAGCGTCGGCGCGCTCGGCTCGCGGATGATCGCCGATCAGTTCCGCCGCCTGCGCGACGGCGATCGGCTCTTTTATCAGAACCTCTTCACGGGCACCGCGCTCGCGACGCTCATCGCGACGACGCTCACCGGCATCGTGAAGGACAACACCTCGCTCACAAACCTGCAGCCGAACGCGTTCCTCTTCGACGTCGACCTGACCGGCCGGGCCGTGGTGGACGGAAACCGGGACGGCCGCATCGACCCTCGCGATCCCGCGCTGGCGAACGCGACGGTCGACCTGCTCGATGCGAGCGGCGCCGTCGTCGCGACGACGCGCAGCCGGCTCGACGGCAGCTGGAGCTTCGCCGACGTGGACGAACTCGGCACGTTCACGGTGCGCGTGAGCGGCTCGACGGCGACGGTCCGCGTCGTGCAGGGCGGCACGTTCGGTACGACGGTGCTGGTCGCCCCGGCTCGCCCGACCGCGCCGACGCCGGTGGGCGTGGAAACGGTGCAGAGCCCAAGCCGCGACGAGTTGCAGCCGCTCTTCGCTTCGACGCCGGTGCTGTAGCGGCGAGACGCTTCGGCGGACCACGGGAGCGCGCCCGACCTCGATGACAGAGCCCGGCATGTATATGCCGGGCCCAGTTCGGATGAACCTCATCAAAGGGCGAACGGTCGCAACCCGGGCCCGGGGTATACACCCCGGGCTCTGGTGTTGCACCGCGTTGCGCCGCTCACTTCAGCACGTCGCCCGCGATCGACCCGCCGCGCGGCGGCGTGGTCGAATCGAGCAGCGTGCCGGGCACGACGCTGCCGCTCGTGCGGGCGGCGACGGTCTGGCTCACGTTGAGCGAGCGGAACTGCGCGGTCGTTGCCGTTCCCTGCTGGCGACTGCTAACGGCCAGGCCGATCTGCAGCGTGCTCGGGAGGCTCATCGTGGTGCGGGCGACCTCGGTCCACGTCGTGCCGTTGGTGCTCGCGTAGCCGATGAACGTGTCGCCGGTGCGCTGGAGTCGCAGGTAGGCGTTCGGCACCTTCACCGTAGCGGTGCCCGCGCCGGTGGTCGCGCCGCCGGTCGTGGAGCGGTAGGTGACGCGGGCGTCTCCGCGGGCGCGGTACTTCACCATGAAGTTGCGCGCGTTGGCGTTGAGCCCGTCGCGCGCCATCAGTCCCGCCTGCGTGAAGTCGTTGACGTAGGTGAGCGAGTCGACGCGCACCGTCATGTCGAAGTCGCCCGTGACGGAGCGCGAGACGAAGCGGAAGCTGTCGGACGAGTTGTAGATGTCCGTGCCGGCGGCGCTGACGTTGTAGTCGACGCCGTTATTGACGACAACCGTCGCCCCCGCCGGCGTCGGGCCGCCGATGACGGTGCTAACGTAGCTGCTCGGGGCGGGCGTGGTGATGGTGCTCTCGGTGCTATAGGTGCTGTCGCCGACGCTGCCGGTCGCCTTCACGCGGTAGGTGTAGGTCGTGCTGCTCGCGACGCTGCTGTCGGTGTAGCCGACCGAGCCCGCTGCAAGCGTGGCGATGACGGCGTAGCTGCCGCTGCCGGTCCGGCGCTCGACGACGTAGCCGGTCTCGTTCGTGGCGACGTCGGTCCACGTGACGCGGACGCTCGTGCCCTGCAGCGTGGTGGCGAAGCCGGTCGGCGTCGCGGGGACGCCGCTCGGGACGGTGGCGCTGGCGGTATTGCTCGCGGCGCTGTCGCCCGCGCTCCCCGTGGCGAAGACGCGGTAGTTGTACGCCGTCGAATACGCGACGGTGGCGTCGGTGTACGTGACGGCGTTCGCGCCGAGGTTCGCTACGACGCTCCACGCGCCGCCCGTGCCGAGCTGGCGTTCGACGCGGTAGCCGGTCTCGTCGGTGGCGTTGTCGGTCCAGGTGAGCACGACGCGCGGCGTCGCATCGGCGACCGCGCCGAGCGTCGTCGGCGCATCCGGCACGCCGGCCGGCGTGGTGACGCTGGCCTCGTTGCTCCAGGCGCTGTCGCCCGCGCTGTTCGTCGCGAGGACGCGATAGCTGTAATCGGTGTTCGGCTGTGCACTGCCGTCGACGTAGAGCGTCGTGTTCGCGGCCGCGGTGTCGAGGTCGGTCCACGAGCCAGCGCCGATGCGGCGCTGGATGCGGAAGCCGGTCTCGCTGACGGCGTTGTCCGTCCACGTGAGCCGCACGCTCGTGCTGCCGAGCGCCGTCGCGGCGAGACCGCTCGGGGCGGTCGGAATCGCGACGGGCGTCGTCACCGTGACTTCATTGCTGTAGCTGCTGCTGCCGCCCGAGTTCGTCGCGCGGACGCGGTAGCTGTACGTCGTGTTGGCAGCCGCGGTGACGTCGTTGAAGCTGGTGGCGTTCGCGCCGAGCGTCGTGAGCGTCGCGTAGCTGCCGCTGCCGGTCTTGCGCTCGACGACGTAGCCGGTCTCGTTGGTCGCGTTGTCGACCCACGTGAGCGCGACGCTCGTCTGCGTGACGGTCCCGGTGGCGAGCCCCGTCGGCGCGGCCGGCACGTTCACGGTGGCCGGTCGCGTGGCGCTCGTGCTGGCGGGCGTGCTCTCGTTGCCGGCGACGTCGATCGCGGTGATGCGGTAGTAGGTCACCACGCCACTGGCGGCGTTCGTGTCGGCGAACGTGCGCGTCGTCAGCACGGTGTTGTTGAGACGCGTGTACGTGCCGTTCAGCGTGAGCGACGAGTAGACGTTGTACCCGGCGAGGTCGCTTTCAGAGTTCGCCGCCCAGTTGAGCGTGATGCCGCTGGTGTTGCTGCTGGTGCTGATGCCGGTGGGCGGGGCGGGCGGGACGGTGTCAGTGCCGCGCGTGCCGATGAGCTGCGCGGTGGAGCCGCCCTCGGTGCCGTGGATGTCGACGGCGCGGACAAAGTAGTAGTACGTCTGCCCGAGCAGCGCGGAGCCGTCGGTGTAGCTGGTGGCAGTGATGGTGGACGAGTTCACCTTCGTGAACGTGCCGTTCGACGACGTGGAGCGATAGACGTTGTACCCGGCGAGGTTGCCCTCGCGGTTGGCCGCCCAGCTCACGCGCGGGCCGCTGCCGCTGGAAGCGATCGTCGGGCTCGCCGGCGCGGTCGGGCCGCTCTTCGGGCGGACATTCGTAACGAGGTAGATGTTGTCCTGGTAGTCGAAGTTGGTGTAGCTCTGCCCGATGTAATCCTGCGCGAGGATGTACGTGTCGGGGATGACGTTCCCGTTCGCATCCTTCGCGAGGTAGAACCGCATGCCCCAGCGGCTATCCGGGTGCGGGAAGATGGTGCTGTCCTGCGCCTGGTTGATCGCCTGGTCCGACCAGACAGCATCGACGCGGAAGCCGAAGCTGTTGAGCCCGGGGTTGAACGCCTTGCGTGCGGGCAGGTTGCCTGTGCCGGTGTAGTTCTTGTCGCGCGGGAAGAGGCTCTGCCCGTCCGGGGCGTAGTGCTGGAAGAGGTAGCTCGTGCTGGTGCTGCCCTCGACGTGCCACCAGATGTTGGAGTTCGTCGTCGGCTTCTGCTGGTGATAGGCGGCCACGAGGCGAACCTCGACGGGCTTCGCCGGGTCGGCGGCGAGCCAGTAAGCGCTCGCGACCTCCTGGCCGAGGCGCGGGACGCCGTCCGTGGGCGTACCGCTCGTGGGGACGCCCGTCGTGACGGAGTAGCCGAGCGCGTTGATGATCGTCTGCAGGCGCGGCTCGTCGCTGATGCCGTCCGGGCCGCCCTCGCTGTGGCTCTGCCAGATGCCGGCGAGTGTGGCCGTCTTCGTGGGCTCGTCGGCGTCGTTCGTCGTGAGCGTGAGCGTGGCCGTGCGGATCTCGTTGCCCGTGCCAGTCGTGCGGGAGTAAACGAACTTGATCGGCAGGTCATACGAGCTGTTGGCCGCGATGGAGATGGGCGTGGTGATCGAGTTCACGAACTCGAAGTCGGTGTTGCTCAGGCCCGCGCTGGTGATCTGCAGGACGGAGTTGCCCGTGTTGCGAATACGTAGCGTGACGGTGTCGTGAACCGTGTTGGGGTACACCGTGTCGAGGTTCTGCAGTCGATTGAAGACGAGCCGGTCGTAGCCGGGCATGCCATCAAGGTTGTACAGCCCGATCTCCGGCCCGCTGGGGGCGGACTGCACGTTGCGGACGATCGCGATGAAGTCGTTCGCGTCGAAGTTCACCGTCCAGTCTTCGAACGTGACGACGTACGCGTTCGGCACCGTCGTGCCGTCCGAATTCTTAAGCGGGAAGAAACGCACCTTCTGGCGGCGCGAACTCGTGCTCTCCCAGTTGTTGAAGTACGTCTCGCTCGCGGCGATGCGCGCCTGGAAGTTCGGATCGTTGGGCGCGAATAGAGGCTTGGTCTCGCGGAAGTTGTACAGCTCGCTGAACAAGCCGAACGCGCCCGTCGGCGTGAAGCTCGTCGACCCCGTGAAGACAGGCGACACCGTCTGCTTGTACAGGTTCCGCAGGTTGATGAGGTTCGTCCGCTTCTCGAGCTGGCCGGGCTCGTAGAAGCCGAAGTTGAGGCTGGTCAGGTTCGGGTCCTCCGCCGCGGTCAGTCCCGGCACGGTGCCGGCGCCGTTGAACGCGGCCAGCACGTCGATCGTGACCGGCAGCGAGCTGTTCGCGCGGACGAGTCGGTTGAGGATGACCTCGTCCGAGCCGGCGACGGCGGTCGCGGGGATGTCGGTCGTGTCGGGCGTGGAGTCGCCGACGTTGACGGGGATCTGGAAGAGATCCATGAGCCGCTGCAACGACGGCTCAAGGTTGCCGCCCTCGCCCGCGGTGCCGAGGCCGCGCAGGGCGACGGTGTCGACGCTGCCATCGGTGGCGGTCGCGGTGAGCGTGGCCGTGCGGAGCCCCACCGCGTCGGCGGTGAAGACGATCGGCACATTGATCGTGTCGCCCGGGGCGAGCGTGATCGGGAGCGCCGGCGCGCTGCTCGCGAGCGCGAACTGCGCGGCGTTGGTCCCGCTGATCGTGAACGCGCCGGGGTTCAGCGTGAGCGACGTCGTGCCGTTGTTCCGGAACTGCACGACCTGCGTGAAGCTCGTGCCGGCCGCGATGGTGTCGCTGAAGTAGAGCGCATCCTTCGCCGCGACGAGCACGGTGCCCGCGTTGGCGAAGTCGCCGCCGAGCGGCACGCCGCCGGCGTTGATGGCGAAGCTGTCGAAGGTGGCCGTGATCGGCGCGCCGGCGTTCTTGTGAAACGCGAACAGGCCCGCGCGGGACGCCGCGTTGAAGAAGCTGCTGCGCTTCGCGTCCGCGAGCGTGATGTCGTAGTTGACGCGCGTGAAGCTCCCCGCGTCGGCGTTCACGCGGTAGTAGGCGCTGAGCGTGCCGGTGGTGGCGTCGCCCTCGATGCGCAGGTCGAGCGTGTTGATGCTGGCGAAGCTGCCGATGTTGGTCGTCGCGGCGGGGCCGTTGCGGGTGCTGCTGTAGCCGCCGGTGCCGTTCGACGTCTCATCCTCGAAGCGGAGGAACGAGCCCGAGCTGTCGGCCCCGATGGCGAGCTTCACGAAGTTGTCCTGATCGGGCCCGAAGTAAATGCCGACCTGCTCGACCGCGTCGGCGACGTTCGACAACGGGCCGACGAGGCGGGCGTTGATCGTCCAACCCGTCGAGCGCGCATCGAACTGCGTCTCAAGCGCATTCACGAGCGAGTTATCGGCGGCCGTGTTCGAGCCGCGCGTGGTGCTGCCGAACGTGGTCAGTCGCAGCACGCCTGCGGTGGTGTCGAGGTCGATCAGTGACGGCTGGTATTGATCGCCGAGCGAGTTCGCCTGCACGCGGGTCAGGCCGACGCCTTCGTTATCCTTGTCGAGGACGGTGCCGGCGACGGACGAGTTGAAGTCGAGCCGGAACGGGAGCGCCTGGACGTCGTTTGCATCCATGTGCTGGCGCAGTTCCAGCGACTCCAGCGCCTTGCGAAAGGCCTGCCGGGCGGCAGAGACGGCGGACAGGTTGACGGGACGCGCGTTCTTCGAAGGGGTCGTCACGATGGGCGGCTCCACGCTGTGTGCGACGCCTTTAGCCAAACCGCTGGTGGCGATCGGGCGTCGGGCGTGCAAATTCTCCGGGCTTCCAATGCTCTCGGACTCGGGAACCCCACAAGGGACCCGAATCCGCCAATATAGACGACGCGACGCCCGCGCGGTTACTGCCGCGCGCGGACACCGGGCCGCGTGTCCTTTAGATCGACTACGCGGAACCCGCGTGCGCGACGGACGTTGCGGGATAGACAGCGGAGACGGCGAAAGGTGTGCCGCGCGTGCGGGCTGTGCGGGCGGGGAGGGGAAACGCGAGACTGGATGTCCGGTCCCCTCTCCGGGTACGCCGGGAGAGGGTCAGGGTGAGGGTCTTCCGAATTGAGCAAATCACTGCGGAGGTGGCCGCGTCGCGCCCTCACCCCAACCCTCTCCCCGAGTATTTGGAGAGGGAGCCGGAGGCCGCGTGCGATTCCTTCGTTGCGGCCAACATCGCCGCGTGCGAAGCTATGCATTGTTCATCATTCCCCCGCGTGCATGGAGGCACCGCAATGAAACCGCTATCGATCGTTGTTGTTGGTTCCTTGGGCGTGGCAATGGGCTGTCAGCCGGCGTCGCGCGTCGATGCGAACGCCGCGGAGCCGAATGCGTCGTCGATGCGACTCGTCGCGCAGAGCGCGGCCGCGTTGCGAACGCCGGCCGATGCCATCGCGGCGGCGGATGAGGCAAGCTTGCCGCTGGCGAGCGCGATCCGCGCGGTGGACGAAGCGCGGAAGATCGTCGCGAACAATCTGGCGAACGCAGAGTCAACCGCATTCAAGCGACTCGACGTCGTCTTCTCCGAAGCGGGCAAGCCGGAGATTCGGCTCGATCTGACGCAAGGCTCGATCGACACGACGAGCCGATCGCTGGACGTCGCGATCGAAGGTCCGGGCTTCTTCCGCGTCATCACCAAGGGAATCGGCGACGGATACGCCTACACGCGCAACGGCAACTTCTTCATCAACAACAACGGCGAACTCGTCCTCGGCATGGGCGACGGCTATCGACTGGACCCGCCGATCGCGGGCTTGGGCGGCTTCGCCGAGGATCGCATCACGATCGCGCAGGACGGCACGGTCAGTGTCATCCCGAACGGCAGCCTTACGCCAGTGCAGTTGGGCCAACTCCAACTCGCGCGCTTCACCAACCCACAAGCACTGCACAACCTCGGCGGTAGCCTGTGGCAGCAGACGACGGAAAGCGGGGAGCCCATCATCACCAACCCGATTCAGGACGGCGCGGGGAAAGTGCTGCAAGGTTATCTGGAAGGCTCCAACGTCGACGCCACGCGCGAAGAACTTCGCCTGCGAAAGCTGAACGAGTGGCGCGAGCAACTTATCAGCGCCGCCCGCTCGGCGAAGTAGCGTCGCCTCAGCTGCCGCCCGATCGCAGCTTCTCTTGCTCCGCGATCCGTTCCATCCGCGAGCCCGACCACGCCCCGAGCAGGCTGAACAGCTCCAGCACCGCGAGCACGAACAGCAGCCGTTGCCACTCCCAGTGCCCCGTCACGACGGCGTACAGCAGCGTGCACATCACCACGAAGATCTGAGACGGCACGACGCGCTTCTTGTAGCTCGACCATAGGCCCATGTGCATCTCCGTATGCGTGCTGCTGCTTCCTCGATCAGGCGACTGTTCGGTCCGGTCTGCGCACGCCTGATTGACGGTGTGTGCCGCGAATCCTATGGTCCGATTCAGGATCGATTTTTGCCAGTAGTCCGCACGAACAATTGAGGAGACTCCCGTCATGCCCGCCACGCACAAGCCGCTGTCGTACCCGACCAATGCCCTCGAGCCGCACATCGATGCAACGACGATGGAGATTCATCACGGCCGGCATTACAAGGCGTACGTCGACAACTACAACAAGGCGCTCGAAGGGCACGGCGAACTGCTCGCGAAGCCGGTCGAGCAGGTGATCGCGAACAACCTCGCGGCCGTCCCCGATGCCGCGAAGGGCCCCGTCCGCAACAACGGCGGCGGCGCGGTGAACCACGAGCTATTCTGGGAAATCATCGCCCCGGGCGGCAGCGGCGCACCCGTCGGCAACCTCGCCGCGGCGATCAACTCCACGTTCGGCAGCTACGACAACTTCAAGGCACAGTTCGCCGACGCCGCCATGAAGCGCTTCGGCTCAGGCTGGGCGTGGCTCGTGAAGTCGGGCGGAAAGGTCGAGATCACCAGCACGCCGAACCAGGACAGCCCGCTGATGGAAGGCAAGACGCCGATCATCGGCCTCGACGTGTGGGAGCACGCCTACTACCTCAAGTACCAGAACAAGCGCGCGGACTACGTGGCCGCGTTCTGGAACGTGGTGAACTGGAAGGTCGCGGAGGAGAAGTTCAACGCGGCGAAGTGAGTTCGCGAGTCGTCGTTCTAAGAACGAAGACGCGAAGGACGAAGGCTCGAAGAAGTGCAATTTGGATGGCCGTCGGTGGAACGGGATGCGTGCGGGACACGCCTCCGTTGCATCGGCGGCCATTCTCTTTCCACTCACTCTTCTTCGAGGCTTCGTTCCTTCGCGTCTTCGCTATATGAAACCCGAATGACCGAGACCCAATCCAAGCTCCGCCGCCTTGCGACCGCGCTCGATCGATCGAACCTCGACGGCGTCCTCTTCTGGACGCGGGCAAACTTCGCCTGGCTGACCGGCGGGCGCGACAACCACGTGGGCCGGGCGAACCCGGTCGGCGTGGCGGGCCTGCTCGCGCGGCGGGACGGCTCGGTCGTGTGCCTCTGCAGCACGATCGAATCGCCCCGCTACCGCACGGAGGAACTGGCCGGGCTGGGCATCGAGGTGATCGACTACCCGTGGCACGAGCCGGAGACGGCGCGGAAGACGATCAGCGATGTGATCGGCGCAGCGCGCATCGCAGCCGACGCCGATCCGCTCGGGCTGAACCTGCCTGGCGTACCGGCGGAAGTGACGGCGCTGCGCCAGACGTTCTGCCTCGAAGAGATCGCCCGCTATCGCCAATGCGGGCAGATCGCCGCGCGGGCGATGGAGGACTGCGCCGCACAACTGAAACCCGGCATGAGCGAGCGCGACATTGCGGGCCTGCTTGATCACTCCGCACGCCGGCTCGGCGGGCACGCGCTCACCATCCTCATCGCGGCCGACGAGCGGATGTGGAAGTATCGCCACCCGATTCCCACCGACGCACGCTTCACGAAGCACGTCATGCTCGTCCTCGGCTGCGAGCACGGCGGGCTGATCTCGTCGCTGACACGCTTCGTCAGCGCCAGTCCGATCAGCTCCGACCTGCTGCGCCGTCACAACGCCGTCGCGAAGATCGACGCGACGGCGACGCTCGCCACGCGGGCCGGCCGATCGCTGGCCGACGTGTTCGCCGACGTGCAGCGGGCGTACTCCGACGTCGGTTTCGCCGACGAGTGGAAGCATCACCACCAGGGCGGCCAGACCGGCTACGCCCCGCGCGAGCAACTCGCCATGCCGGGCGTCGCGAAGCTCGCCGAGCCGAACACCGCATACGCATGGAACCCCAGCGTGCCCGGCGGCAAGAGCGAAGAGACGATGCTCCTGCTCGACGACGACGCGCGCGAGACCGTCACGCTACGCGAAGGCGGCACGTTTCCCGTCGAGACGATCGATGTCGGCGGGCAAGTGGTGAAGCGAACGGGCTTCCTTGAAGTTTAGTGGCACGGGTTTTCAACCCGTGATGGTCTTGCTTGGATAGGAACACGGGTTGGAAACCCGTGCCACGACGAGCTTGTGGACGCGCGATTCATCGACGAACGCAGGCGTTGACCACGTTTTCATGCGCGCGAAGCGAAGCATCTGGATGGATCAGCAAGATGCTTCGCTGCGCTCAGCATGACACCGTGTCCAATGTTCGTTCGACTCATGTGGCGCGGAAGCGCCAACTCACCGCGCCAACGCCGCCGCCCGCGCCAGGTCCGCAGTGAAGTCCGCCTCCATCCGCTCGCGTTGCGATTCGTCCGGCACGCGCAGCAGCGCGCTGGGGTGCCACGTCGCAAGCGTATGCTCGGCGTACTCGGTGCGCGCCACGTCGCCGCGAGATTGCGTGATGCGGAAGCCGTTCCCCAGCAGCGACCGCGCCGCCGTCGCGCCGAGACACACCAGCACGCTCGGCTTCACGATCTCCAGCTCGCGCAAGAGCCACGGCCGACAGTTGCTGGCGTCTCGCGCGTTGGGCGTCTGGTGAATGCGCCGCTTGCCGCGCATCTCGAACTTGAAGTGCTTCACAGCGTTCGTGACGTACACGCGATTGCGATCGATGCCGACCTGCTCCAGCACGCGCGCGAACAACTGCCCCGCAGGCCCGACGAACGGTCGCCCGGCGAGGTCTTCGCTGTCGCCGGGCTGTTCGCCCACGAACATGATCTTCGCGTCCGGCGGTCCCTCGCCGAAGACGGTTTGCGTGCAGGCGTTCGCCCAGTCGCAGAGCCGGCACGACTTCGCCTCGCTCGCGAGGTCGGGGATGTTGTCGATCACGTGCAGCTTTGTCGCGACGGCGCGCGGGTCGCCCTGCTCGATCGCCTGTTTGGCGGTCTTCTCGATCATCGTCTTCACGCGTGGCTTGGCCTTCACGAGCAACTCCGGGATGAGCGACGTCTCTGGCATGGTGCTCCAGTACTTCCGCGGCATCTCCTTCAACATCGCGTTCACCTTCACGCGGGCGGGGTTGAAGATGTTGCGGTAGTACGTGAGCCAGAGGTCTTCCGTGGCGTCCTCTTTCGGCGCAGCGTCGCGCGCGACGCCGCCGCCGAAACTCAGGGTTTCCCGGTCCCAGTTCGCCGATTCGTCCGGCGTGAAGATCGTCCACCGCATCGGGCCGAACCGCTCTCGAAAGAACGGCGCCGCGAGCCGGACGATGAAATGCTCGGGCTCGTGATAGGCAACGAAGTGCTCGCCGAGCTCGTCGGTGATCGATCGAAAGCGAACGAACGCGTGCATCTTGTGCACGTCTCGCCGGATCGATCGCTCCATCGTGCGGAGTGCGATCACGTCGTCGTCGGTCGCGTCGTCGAGCAGGTGCGGCTCGCCGTGTGTGAGGCGGAAAAGCAGGCGATACAGCAAAGACCACTTCGCCTCATCACGATGATGCGAGACGGTGCGTGCGACCGCGACGAACTCCTTCGGCACGCGAAGGTCGGCCTGTTGAGGTGTCGGCTCGATCAGCGAAGCGGGCAGGAGCGACTCGGTTCGCTCGTCGGACCAGACGACGTCCTGCGGTGCGACGTCCTTCGCAAGTAACGAGCGCGCGGCGTCGCGCCATGCGTCGAACGTGGGGGCGATGCGGAGATGGAGGGGAGAGGAAGGCATGCGGTACGGTGCGCAAATCGCACGAGTCTGGTCCCCTCTCCCGGTACGCCGGGAGAGGGTTAGGGTGAGGGTCATATACATTGCGGGATTGACCGCGGCCCTCACCCCAGCCCTCTCCCGGAGTACCGGGAGAGGGAGACAGTCCTTCACACCTCACCCGACCGCGCACTCGCCACCAGATCGAACAACTCCAACTGCTGTGCCGGCTTCACCACGCGATCGCGTAGATCGCTGCGGTCGACGCGTAGCGCTTCCGGGTTGTGGTCCTGCGCGGTCACCCACGGCCGAACTTTGGGGAGCGACACACGGAGCTTCTTCAGGTGGTCCATGCGGATCGGGTGGAACCGCCTGGCGGCGATGAGGCGATCGACCGTCCGCGCGCCGAGGGCCGGCACGCGGAGCAATTTCTCGCGCGGGGCGCGGTTCAGGTCGACCGGGAAGAACCAGCGGTTGCGGAGGGCCCACGACAGCTTCGGGTCGATCGACAGATCGAGTTGCGGCGCGTCGGGCGTGGTGATCTCGCTCGTCTGGAAACCGTAGAAGCGCACGAGCCAATCGGCCTGATAGAGCCGATGCTCGCGCACGAGCGGCGGCGCGGCGGGCGGCAGCCGTGCGTCGCCGTGCGGGATGGGGCTGTACGCGCTGTAGTAGACGCGCCGCAGCTTGTGCCTCCGATACAAGTGGTCGGCCGTCGCGAGGATGTCGCGGTCGGTGCTCGGGGTCGCACCGACGATCATCTGCGTGCTCTGCCCGGCCGGTGCGAAGCGCGGGGCGCTGCGGTAGCGCTGGCGCTCGTGCTGATACTCGTCGATGCCGGACTTCATCGTCGTCATCGCGCCTTCGATGACGTCGCGCTTCTTCTCTGGCGCGAGCGATTGCAGGTCGGCTTGCGTGGGCAGCTCGATGTTGGCGCTCAATCGATCGGCGTATCGGCCCGCGCGGCGCAGCAACTCCTCGCTCGCGCCGGGCACGGCCTTCAAGTGGATATAGCCGCCGAAGTGGTGGACCTCGCGAAGCCTTCGCGCCACCTCGACGAGTTGCTCCATCGTGTAGTCGCCGCTGCGGATGATGCCGCTGCTGAGGAACAACCCCTCGATGTAGTTCCGGCGATAGAAGTCGAGCGTGAGGTTCACCACCTCGTCGATCGCGAACCGCGCCCGCGGCACATCCGAGCTGACGCGGTTCACACAGTACTGGCAATCGAAGATGCAGTAGTTCGTCAGCAGCAGCTTCAACAGCGAGATGCACCGGCCGTCCGGCGCGTAGCTGTGACAGATGCCGCTGCCAGTGGCGTGGCCGATGCCTTTGCCGTTGCTGCTTCGCTTCGCGCCGGAACTGGCGCACGACGCGTCGTACTTCGCGGCGTCGGCGAGGATGCTGAGCTTGATGCGGGTCTCCATCGCGACCCGAGATCATACCAAACGGAAACCAAACAGATTTCAGAAGTTTTGGGCGTGTCGCGCGTTCACGCGGGCGTCATCGCTTCGGTCTCCATCTTGCTCACGAGCGTCCGTAGCACGCCCGACAGCGCGGTGCGGCCCTCGCCGGCGGGGCCGTCGAGCGTTTTGGCGGCCAGCGCGGGGCCGTACGTTTGCAGCACGCTCGCCAGCAGTTTGCCGGCCGGCGTGACGGGGTGGCTCTCGGCGTAGCCCACGCTGAGCGACGTCGCGCAGTACAGGATTGCGTCGTAGATGTCCTTGATGCGCGGGTTCCTGCCCGACTCGAAGTGGTACATCAAGAGGCCGCCCGCGACGACGACGATCGCGGCGTTCGTCGCGGGCCGCTCGGCGAGAGTGGCCAGACGTTCGTCGAGGTTCAGGCCCGTCGGAATCTGAATGCCGAACGCGGCCAGGCCGTAGTTGAGGTTGTCGATGGTCTCTTTAAGCATAAATGGCCACAGATGAAACACAGGTGAGACACCGATGAGATGCGCGCCGTTTCGGCGCGCCTAACTCATCATTTGCGGACCCGGCAGTGAGGTCGGCGCATTCCGCTCATCTGTGTCTCCGCCGTGTCTCATCTGTGGCAATCCTTGAGCGGCGGAATCAGTTCTTGCCGTTACGAACCACGCTCTCGCCGTCGTCCTTCTTCGACGCGAGCGTTTCGATCACGCGCCCGGCGGCGAGCTTCACGTCGTCGGGCAGCGTGCGGCTGAGCCCGTCGAAGGCGCTGCCCAGGCTGGCCGCGCGCATGAACTGCTCGGTCATCTTTCCCATCGTGGTCGGGTCGCCGAAGATCTGCATCTGGGCCTTGCTCATCATGCTGGCCATCGCTTCGGCGCTCTTGATGCGGAACTCCTTCTCCGCCTCGATGCGCAGCTTCTCGAGCTCGAACTTGAGCGCTGCCTCCTCGAACTCGCTCTTGTTGGCGAGGCTCTGACGTTCGACCTCGACGCGCGCCTGTTCCACCTTCACGCGCTCGCGCTCGACGTCGACGTCGACGGTCTTGAGCGCCTTGTCACCCTCGGCCTTGCGGGCGGCGGCGGCGGCTTCGGCCTCGGCCAATCGCAGCTTTGCCTGATACAGCGCCTCGGCGGCTTCGCGTTCGGCCTCGGCCTTCTTTACCGCCGTGTACGCGAGCACCTCGGCTTCGGTCTGGTCGCGAAGCTTCTTCTCGTTGATCGCCTGCTGCGCGCTGATGAGCTTCTTCGACGCCTCGCGCGTCGCCTCGGCTTCGATCTGCACGGTGACGATGCTCTGCTTCGCCTTTTCGCGATCGGCTTCCGCGCTCAGCACCTGCGCCTGGGCTGCGGCGCGTTCCTGTTCCTTCTCGGCGATCGCGATTTCCTTCATGCGGTTCGCCACTTCCACCGCGCGCACCTTGTCGATGTTCGCGGTCTCCTGCTCCTTCAGCTTCGCGACGAGCGTGACCTGCTTGCTGACGTTGGCCGCCTCGACGGCGAGTTGGCGTTCGACTTCTGCCGTCTCCAGCGCCTTACCCTTCTCGATGTCGCGGCGGGCGACGGCTTCGTCCTGCGCGAGCTTGAACTCGGCCACCTCGCGCTGGCGCTGCGCCTGCACGGTCGCCACCTTCGCGCGCTGCTCGGCCTCGAACTCGGCCTGTGCTCTCTCCATGTCGAGCACCTTCTTCTTCGTCTCGACGTTCTTCGCGACGATCTGCTCCTGCGCCTTCATCTCGATCTCATTGCGGCTCACCTTGGCCGCCTGCGTGATCTCGGCGATCTTGCGGAGGCCTTGCGCGTCGAAGACGTTGCGCTCCTGCAGCTGGCTCGGGTCGGTCTGGTCGAGCGCGCTGATCGTCACGCTTTCCAGCGTGAGCCCGTTGTGCTTCAGGTCGTGGATGACGATCTCCTGCACCGCGCTCGCGAACTCGTCCCGCTTCGCGTGCAGCTCGACGAGGTCCTTCGTGGCGGCCACGGTGCGCAGCGCGCTGACGAGCTTCTCCTGCACGAGTTCGGACACGCCTTCCGCGTCGGAGTTCTTCGAGCCGAGCGATCGGGCGGCCTGGATGATGTCTTCATCGTTGGCCTGCACCTTGATGTAAAACTCGGCGCTGAGGTCGACGCGCAGGTTGTCCTTGGTGATGAGCGCGTGCGGGCCGCGCCGCTCGACGTTGAGTCGCATCGTTTCAAGCGAGACGGGGATGAGCTGATGCACGACGGGGATGACCATCATGCCGCGATCGAGGATGACGCGCGCGCCGCCCTGCCCGGTGCGGACGAACGCCATGTTCGCGGCGCTCTTGCGGTAGAGCTTCATGTACGCAGTCAGGCCCGCGGTGATGATCATGAGCAGCGCACCGAAGGTGGTCACTGCGACGCCGGATGCGGCGTTGAGATAGTGGTGTTGTTCGTAACTCAACCCAAAGCCGCACAGCACGGCACCGACGAGAATGAGGATGAAGGGGATCATATTCGATTGAGAGAGGGGCCTTTCTTCCCCGAGAGACTTCCGCGGCGCAGCGCGAGGCGGCGCGCGGAGTTCGCTGAATCTGTCTTGTTTCACGGCGTCGCCTGCCGTTCGAGTTTGGCGGCGGTCTTGGCGGCGAGCGATGCGTCGCCGCCGCGCTGGGCGAGACGCGCGGGCGTGGTCACGAAGAAGTGGCGCTCGCCGCGGGCGTAACGCATGAGCTTGATGGTTTCATTCGCCGCGATCGGCTCTTCGCCCGGCGCGGTGCGGCATTCGATCTGCACGGCGATGTGCGTCTGCGGGTCGACCACGCGGGCAAGGCCGAACCGGTCGTTGATCGGAAGGATCGCCGTCGCGTCCAGGCCGACGAGCTGCGCGGGGCGCTTCGCGCTGCTGCCCGCGCTCTTCGGCACCAGGCGTGCGACGAGCATGCCGAGCAGCGAGGTGAAGACGATCGCGCTCGCGCCGGCGATCGGCACCGAGTACATCGCCGGGCCGAGGCTGTCGTCGGTCATGTCGCGGGTCGCGAACGCCTGGTTCACGAACATGCCGACCAGGCCCCACGTGAGCAGGAGCGAACTGATGAAGACCACCAGCGGCACGCGGCCGAGCCCGAGCAGCGCGAGGATCGAGCCGCCGTTGGAGTCGTGGTCGGCGTCGTGATCGTGATCGGTTTCGACGTCGTGATCTGCGTCGGCATCGACATCGTGGTCGACGTCGTGATCGAGGTCGGCTTCGGTCTCGATGTCCGAATCGACGTCGGCATCGGCGTCCACATCCGCATCAGCGTCGACGTCGGAATCAGCGCCGAAATCGATGCCCGTGCTGACGTACAGCGCCACGTAGAGCACCGCGATCGCGGCCGGCAGTAGGAAGATGAGGTTCCACCAGGCGAGCCAGGACATGTGTCTATCCCTCGTGACCGTGGTGACGTGTCCGCCCCGCCGATCACGCCCGATATTGTACTGGCGAGGCATCGGCGCGGATCGATAGAAACCGATGCATCCTTTCAACTCGATGCGAATGGAGGGGTTACAAACGGCGCCGGAAACCCCAAGCGCCTTGACAGGCATCCGGAATCGGACGCGAGGACGCCGGTGTCTGAGCGAAGCGAAGACCCGGATGCGAGCGGCGCAAACCGTGCGTAACCCCATACTCATCCGACGCTTCGCTTCGCTCAGAGGTCGGCGTTTTCGTGCCCGAACGCTTCAGACGACCCGCTTCGCCAGCTCGTCCGCGAGTTCGTCGCTTACCTTCCGGGCGAACAGCTCGGGACGCCCCAGAAGCGTATCCAAGTCGTTCAATTTCAAAAACTTCGGCCGCTGGTCGGTCTCGCGCTCGAAGACGACGTAGGTGTGGTTGCGGCTCTCGAACCGAATGCCCGGGTCGGCCTTCCAGGCGGTGTGGATGAACGCCTCTTCGGGGGTCCAGACCTGCGAATAGTGCTTCGTCAGTTGCGGCCAGTCGCGGACCGTTCGCAGGAGCGACTCCGCCGACTTGCGGTTGCCGCTCACCCACTGCGAGCCCGCGTAGCACTGCCGCGCCTTCGAGAACGGGAAGAACGGCCGGCCGAAATCGGGGTAGCGGACCGTGATCGCCTTCCGCGTGGGCAGGAGGCGTTTGGTCATCCACGGGATGCGGACCTGCTTCTCGCAGTACCGCCGCAGGCATTCGTAGTGCCACACGCGGGTGACGTGGTCGGGGTGGATGAATTCGTGCAGCGCGAACGCGTCGGCCTGCGCGTTGGCAAGCGTGTCGCGGATCGCGCTCGCGGGCTTGATCGGGAAACACGCGCCGCTGAGCAGGAAGAACCAGTCGGGCTTCGGCGCGGCCGGGCCGGCGTAGAGCTGCTCGATCGCGCGGAGCGTCGCCCGCGTGTTGGGCCAGCGGCAGTACTCGGTGACCTCGTGCGGCGTGACGAGCCGGGTGTTCGACGGCCAGCCGTCGCGCGGCATCTCCGGGCACTTCGAGAAGTCGTGATGCCACGCGATGGGCGGATCGCCGAACATGCGATCGAGCGTACGGATGAGCCGGGTGGCGCAGTGCGGGTTGTCGTGCGTGAGGAGGACGAAGCCGACGGTCATGGCGGGCCTCCTGCGAAAGCGGGTTGGCCACAGAGGCACGGAGGGCACAGAGAGGAGGGCGAGATGCGGGATGCGAGATGCGCCAAGCGAATTCCCGACGTGGAGACGTCCACAACGGGAGGGCGAGGCTCCCGCCGAGCCTTGCGGATGCGCGACGTGGAAGCCCTCAATCGCGCATCCGCAAAGGCTCGGCGGGAGCCTCGCCCTCCCCTTGCGGATTCTGCGCGCATCAAAACTCGCGCGGTTCGTGTGTCGCCCCGCCTCATTCTTCTCTGTGCCCTCTGTGCCTCTGTGGCTGATTCTTTCATCGCTTCCCCCCAACCGCCGACTTCGCCAGCAGCGCCCACGCCTCACGCGAGGTCGGCCTCGTGCGGATCGCCTTCCACGCGTACGCCCGCGCGGTCGATGTGTGTCCTTCCTTCAGTGCCCACCAGCCATACGTGCAGGTCCACTTGAAGCGGTCGGCGTCGGTCGTCGGACGCCAGTCGTCAGCCGCCGTTGCGGGTTGGGCGATCCCTCGCCGGGCGTAGGCCGCCTCGACGGCACGTCGCTGGTTCGATCGCTGCAACTGCTGCTTCCGCTCGCTCACGCTCGACGCATGCATGCGGTAATCGAGCAGCGGATCGCCTTCGATACACGCGAGCCGCCCCACCTCGGCCAGTCGTAAGAAGAAGTCGAGGTCTTCTGCTGCCTCATAGTGCGCGTCGTACCGCCCCACTCGATCGATCGCCGATCGGCGGATCATCGCGAGCGGATGGCAGATCGGCTGAGTCGTCGCGAGGCATTGCGCGTCGAGCGTGGCGTGATCGGTCGGCGGGCGGAAGGTCTTGATGGGCCGATCGGCGTCATCGATGAGCCGATACGCGCCGCCGAGCAGGACGACGTCCGGGTGGGCGTCCATGAACGCCACCTGCCGGGCGAGCCGGTCCGGCCAGCAGACGTCGTCGGCGTCCATCCGCGCGACGAGCGGCCCGCGCGCCAGATCGATCCCGCGGTTCAGCGTCGCGATGAGCCCTGCATTCGCCTGATGCACGACGCGAAGGCGCGCATCGCCGCGCGCCAACTCGTCCAGCAACGGGCCGGTCCGATCGGCCGAGCCGTCGTCGATGGCGATGAGTTCGAAGTCGCGATAGGTCTGCGCGAGGACCGACGTCACGGCTGATCGGACAAACCGCTCGGCGTTGAACGCGGGGAGCACGACGGAGATGGACGGCACACGCGAGTCGACCACGCACACACTTTATCGACTCGACAGGTGGCGGAGGCGACAAGGCAATCTCAAACGTCCTTCAAAACAAGGTTTAGCCGCGAACGAAGTGAGCGCTTACGGGTTGGTTGCGCGCCTGCTCTGCGCGTGCGTTGCAGAGCTTGGGGCGAGGACGCTCACTCCGTTCGCGGCTAAACGGGTTGTATCGGACGTTGTGGGTGCGTCGGTTCAGCGCCTCACACGATCTGCAGTCCACCCCACGCGAGGACGCGGTAGTCTTGCGTGGTGGTGCCCGACGAACTGCTGCGCGTGATCGACGTCAGCAGCGTGCCCGCGGCGGACGGGCGGGTGTTGGACGCAAAACCGGAGTCTTCCGACGGCACGTTGAAGTAAGTGACGACGCCCGTGCCGCCGAAAGTGGTGTCGGCCGCGCCGGTCGGGGTGAATTTGAAGATCGCGGGACGACTCGTCGCGCCACGCTCGCGCGACCAGGTTTCGCGGGAGCCGGTGAGGACGATCGAGCCGTTCGGCAGGCGGTCCACATCTCGCACCTCGAACGGCACACCGGTCGTCGCGGAGGCTCGGGTGGCGAGGTTCGTCGTGGTGACGAACTGCATTCTGGGCAGCGCGACCGAGTTCGCGATGCGTTCCCCGTCGGCGGACAGCGTGACGAGGTCGGCGCGGGTCTCGACGCGCTGAAGGCCGGTGCTTGGAAAGGTCGTCTTAGCGGAGTATTGGACGGCGCTGAGCGACCGGTCAGCGTTCTCGCGGATCGCATCGAACCAGAGGTCATCCGGGTTCGGACGAGCCACATTGGGCGTCTCGGAAGTCTGGAGCGCGCCGACTCCGTCGCCGCCGCCGAAGCCGGAGTCGAGTCGGCCGGTATTTGTGACCTGCCATAGGTTGCTCCGTTCCGGTTGGATCAGGATCGCGCCGTTGCCGCGCACGAACACGGAGCGCACGAATGCAGGGTTGACCGCGTTGAAGTCCGGCCAGGCGATTACGCGCAGCGTGACGCCGTTCGTGCCGAACGTGCGGTCGATCGAACCGTCGGCGTTGAAGCGCGCGACGAACGTGGCCACCGTCCCCGAGCCGTCGCTGGCGTTGAGCGAGCCGGCGCCGATGGTCTTGCCGTTTGCGAGCGGCGCGGTGACGGACACGGGCGATTCGTCCCATCCGGGGACGACGACGGGGGCAGTCGCCGCGAGCAATCTACGCGACTCCAGCGTCGCGAAGTGAAGCGAGGACGACGAACGACGAACATGAACGGTCGGCATGGCGAATCCTGTGTTGGGCGAACCAACGCGAAAAAGAAAAGTGAGCGATCGACCGTCCGCGCGACTCGGCCAGCGCGACGCCGCGCCGGCCGCATGCGCGGACGGAGTGAATGCGAATTGAGTTGAAGTGGGGAGAAGCCGTCAGCCCGCAAAGGGCGACGGAAGCGTCGGCTTGAGCGGCGGCGCGAGCTCGTAGCCTCCACCCAGACTGGCGCGGAGGAGCCGTTCAATGAACCACTCGCACAAGGCGACCGGTATCTGGCATGTCATGGCGAACCCCTGGACGGGCAATCCGACCGGCTCAGCGATCGAATGCGCAAAAGATAATCGATACGTAGATTCCGTCAAGGCTATTTGTGACGGATGCGCGGGTGCGACGTTCAGGACACTCATGGGCAACGCGTCAACGCGAAGCACCGACGCAAATCCAACCCATGACGCCAACGAGGTTTAGCCGCGAACGAAGTGAGCGTTCCGAGGGCGCTCACTTCGTTCGCGGCTAACCATCGCGGTATCGGACGTCCAGTGAAAACCCTCGTGTGTTAAAATAGTGAAGATTTCGAGAGAGCCTCCCCGATACCTATCTTGTCGAAGTTATCTAGATTAACATCTGGACGCTTCAACATGGTCGAGCGAGGCTCGGACGCCTCCTCAAATGTGAGTTCAGGGAAGATGGGTTGTCTGCGAAGCACTCAGGAGCGTCCCGTCATGTTCAATGCATCTGTCCGCGAATCGAACCTGTCCGACTCGTACATCCAAGCCCTCCTCGCCGGCGACCGGTCGGCCGCGAAGCAGATGCTCGACGACTGCGAGAACTGCGGCGTCGAAGCGTACGAACTCCTCACCAAGCTGATCTGGCCCGCGATGGAGCAGATCCAGTACCTCTATAAGGAAGACCGCGTCTCGAAGATGGGCCTGAACCTCGCGACCCGCCTCAACCGCTCGCTGGCCGACCAGACCGCGGCGAAGCTGGAGCAGAAGGCGAGCAACGGCAAGAAGGTCGTCATCTTCTGCGGCGACGACGAGCCGGAAGAACTCGGCGGCCAGATCACCGCCGACCTCTTCCAGGCCGACGGCTGGGAAGTCCGCTTCGCCGGCGGCGGCATTCCGAACGACGAGATCCTCCCGATGATCGGCGAGTATCGCCCGACGCTGCTCGTGATGTTCGCCACCCGCGCGGCGGGCGTGCCGAACGTCCGCAAGCTGATCGACTACCTCCGCGACGTGAACAGCAACCCCGACATGCAGATCATGTGCGCCGGCGGCATCTACAAGCGTGCGGAAGGCCTAGCCGAGGAGATCGGCGCCGACCTGTACGCCCCCGACGCGGCCGACGCGGTGCGGATCGCCTCCGACGAGCCGATGCGTCGCGCCAACGCCGACCAGCAGACCGTCGGCCGAAGCCGCCGCGTCCGCAAGGCCGCCGCCGCCCGCCGCGAAGCGGAAGCCGCCTGAGCGACCGCTTCGTAAATCGAATCGAAGTCCGTGTCCCAACGAAAGTGTCCGGGGGTCGTCGCGCCAGTGCGATGGAACGACGACCACTCCCACCCTCCCGATCGACTGGAAGTCGGTCGGGAGGGTTTGTGTTTCTGGGAAGAGACGGAGAGACGGAGTGAGTGCTGGCTTATCCAGCCATCTTCGCGGGGCCCGCGTTCCAGCCTGCGTAGGCGCCGCCGTGGTCGCGGGCGATGCGCTCGAGCTGCAGGTGCAGGTGCGTAAGCGACGACGCGTCGCCGCTCGGAAGGTTGGTCGAGCCGAACAGCGTCACATGGCTCGGCCCGGTGCGCTCGGTGCGGACGGCCAAGCCCAGGCGTTCGACGTCGCCCCAAGAGCGTTGCGCGACGCTTGCCGCATCGGTGCCGTCGAAGCGGATCGCGAACTCGACGCGCATCGTCTTCCCCGGCATGCGCAGCTCAGCTGGCAGTTTCTGCAATCGCATCGCGTCGTCGACGCCCTCGTAATGGCGGTGCAGCGTGCGGGCGTTGCGGTCGATCAGCTTGCGCGACTGCCTTGCCTCGATCATCCGGCGGGCGAGGAGGGGCAACGTGATCGCCATCAGGATGACGGCAATCAGCAAAAGGAAGATCTCGACTTCGGTGATCAGACTAGGGGGAGTGTACCGAATGGGCGAGTGGGTGAGTAGGCGAGCGGCCGAGAGGGAAGGCAAATCGCCGACTACTTCTGCTGCGACTTCTACTCGCTCGCTCCGCTCACTTCGGATTCGGCACGAACGGTCCGCCGCGGCAGTGCTTCAGGTAGTTCAGGCCGTGCACCTGGCCGGTCATCTCGAGTTCGCCGTTGTAGACGGGGTCGTGCCAGCCTTCGATGTCGATCGAGCCCTTGAAGCCGTGCATGCGGAGCAGGCTGATGACGTCGGTCCAGTTGGTGTCGCCGAAGCCGGGCGTGCGGTGGTAGACGTACTGCTGCCCGCCGCGCAGGCCGACCGACCTCAGCAGGTTCCAGTCGATCGTGGCGTCCTTGCCGTGGACGTGGAAGATCTTCTTTCGCTTCAGCAGTTCGCGCAGCTGAGGCAGCGGATCGATCAGCGAGACCATCTGATGGCACGGCTCCCAGCAGAGGCCGACGTTGTCGCTCTCGATCGCGCTGAAGATCATCTCCCACGCGGTCGGGGCGTGCGCGATGTTCCAGCCGACGCTGTGCCACCAGCCGCCCATGTCGCAGTTCTCGTAGGCGATGCGGACGCCGGCGTCCTTCGCGCGCTTCTGGAGCGGTGCCCACACCTTCTTGAAGGCGTCCATGCTGTCGGGCAGCGGCTTGCCGTCGATCGCGCCGGCGAAGCCGACGACGACGTCGCAGCCAAAGCTCTTGGCCGCGTCGATCATTCGGCCGAAATCGCGGGCCGTCGTCTCGTTCTGCAGCGGATTCCCGAAGACGCCCACGCTGCTGATGACGGCCTTGTCGCCGATGAGGTCGCGGACCTTCTTCGCCGTCTCGGCGAGGTCGACGTCGCCGATCTTCTCCCAGCACGTGAGCTGAAAGCTCTCGAACCCGTTCGGAAGGATCTGCGGAATGACGCGGACGGCGTCGCCCATCCCAACGAGGGTGCCGATGCGAATGTCGTTGTGCATAGACGCGGCAGCGTAGCGGCGCGCCGCGGCTGCACAAGTTAAGATGCCCGCCATGCGACGAGGCAACCAAACGCATCAACCAGACACGCGCATGATGACACTGCTGAGTTCGGCGACGGTGCTCGCCATGACGATCTGCGTGGCAGGCTGTTCGACGACGGCAGAGCCGCGCGGGTCATCGCACGGCGGAGCATCGCACGGCGAGTCGAGCGAATCAGGCCACGGGTTGACGACGCAACGCGCAACGCCGCGCGATCCCGTCGCAACCGGCTCGGACATCCGCGGCCGATCGCTCGTCGCCGAGCCGAAGCGGCCCGAGATGGCGCTCGTCTCGCCCGGCGTACTGCGCGGCGAGCTCACGCTGCGATACGACAGCGGCGCCACGAACAAGTTGTGGCTCTACCTCCCCGACACCGGCGGACGCCCGATGCTGGATCGATCGCTGCCGCTCGTGCTCTTCGCACCCTCGGGCACGCAGGGGTTGAACGGTGCCGCACCGAGCGAGGTCGATGAGGCCGAGCACCTGCCGTGGGTGCGGGCGGGTTTCGCCGTCGCGGCGTTTGAGAGCGACGGCGCGCTGCCGATCACAAAGGACGGCGCCGCGCCAAGCGCGCAGGATTATCTGAAATCGATCCACGCCTTCCGCGAGACGGCCGGCGGGCTGATGAACGCCGTCGAGGCACTCGATGCCGCCAGCAAGGTGCTGCGCGAAGCCGATCCCGACCGCGTCGTGCTCGTCGGCTCAGGTTCGGGAGGAACGGTCGCGCTGAACGTCGCCCGCGCGTGGCACAAGCTGCAGTGGGCACGCGCCGTCGTCGTCTTCTCGCCCATCCTCGACGTCGCCGGCGCGACCGACAAGCTGATGCTCGACGCGCTCGACTCCGCCCAGCCCGGCGTGGCGAAGTTTGCCCGTGAATCGAGCCCGGGCCTCGTGCCGGAACAACTGAAGACGCCCGCGTTCCTCTTCACCTCGCGCGAGCCGGCCGTCTCCGTCACGGGCGAAGCGACCTCCGACGCCGCTTCGCTCGAACGCTACGCCGACCAACTCCGCGCCGCGGGCCAATCGCCGCAGCTCGTCGTCATGCCGACCGGCGACCCATACACCGCGATGGTCCGCGATGGCATCGATCTGGCCATCGAGTGGACGCAGCGCGAGCTTGCGAAGAGGAAGTAGCCGCGTGTCTTGACCAACCGACGCGAACGAAAGCGCGGGAGAGGAGAACCTCCTCACGGATGAGTCGACGTCGCGCTGGCAACGATTTCACGTGCACGCAGATTGCTCTGTCGAGTGCAGGCTTACGCTCGGCTTCACAACGCATCTACGCGCTGGTTCGTGCGCGGTGGGAGCGCTCACGCCGGCGCGCTGCCGCGCTTCAGCGTGATCTTCTTCAGCCCGCTCGCCCGGCAGGCGACGAGCAGCTGCTGCTCCATCCCCGCGAGCATCAGTTGCTTCAGCTCGAACAGGTGCGACGACGAGTCGACCAGCACCACGAGCGTCCCGCGCAGGAAGCTCGCCAGATACGCGTGCTCGGCCAGCTGCGGCGGGACGATCTGATCCCATGCCTCGCTCAGGCCGCCGAACTTCGCCTGCCGTTTGCGGATCTGCGTGTTGAAGACGGTGATCGCCTCCTCGCCGAGCAGGGGGGCGTCGTACTTCGCCCGCGTCTTCCACTTGGCGAGCCGCTGAAGTTGGGAGAGGTCGTCGGCGGGCATGGTCGTGTAATCGGGAGGGCGAGGCTCCCGCCGAGCCATGCGGATGCGGTATCGAGGGCTTCTCAATCGCGCATCCGCATAGGCTCGGCGGGAGCCTCGCCCTCCCGGTCTTGCGATGCGTTCAACCGTCGCGCGGATTGTCGATCACTGCAAATTCACGGGCATGATCACGTACACAAAGCTCGGCCCGCCCTTGAGAAGGCCGGGCCGGTTCGCGGCCGTCATTTCGAAGCTGACCTCATCGGCGTCGATCACCTTCAGGCCTTCGCCCAGGAAGGCCGGGTTGAAGCCGATCGCGAGGTCGGCACCGTCGTACTTGCAGGAGAAATCGACGCGGGCTTCGCCGCTCTCCGGGTTCCGGCTCGTCAGCACCAAGCCCTTCGCCTTGCTGAACTCCATGCGGACGCCCTTGCTGTCGTCGCTCGTCAGCAGCGCGGCGCGACGGACGGCGCTGAGGAAGTCGGCGGTGCCGGCCGTCATGCGCTTGTCGGCCTCTTTCGGGATGACCTCTTCGTAGGCCGGGAACGTGCCTTCGAGCAGGTTGGTCACCAGCGTCGCATCAGGCGTGCTGAAGCTGGCCTGGTTGTCGCCGAGGCTGATGGTGACGGTTTCCTCGGCGTTGCTGAGGAGCTTGTCGACGATGCCCAGGCTCTTCGCGGGGATGATGCACTTGGGCTTGTCCTTGCCCTTAGCGACGCTGAGCAGTTCGCCGCGCGCCATCGCGAGGCGCCGGCCGTCGGTGGCGACCATCGCGACCTGCTGCTTGTCGAGCGTGAGGAGGACGCCATTGAACGCGTAGCGCGTCCCTTCCTTCGCCGTCGCGAAGATCGTCTGGGCGATGAGCTGCTTCAGCGCACCGGCGCTGATCTCGAGGTCGCCGTCGCCCTTCGGCTCAGGCAAGGGCGGGAACTCGCTGGCGCTTTGCGTGAAGATCTTGAAGTGGCTGTCGGCCCCTCTCACGTGCATCTCGCTGCCCTCGACGCTCAGGGCTAGCGTGTCGTCGACGCTTTCGCGGACGATGTCCCGCAACTTGTCGGCCGGCACGAGCGTCTCGCCGGGCACCTCTACCTGCACCTGGGCATCGACGAACTTCACGGCCACTTCAAGGTCGGTGCCGGCGATGGTGAGCTTGTCGTCGGCAGCGGTGAGCTTCACGCAGCTCAGGACGGGCTTCGGGCTGCGCGACGGGACGACCGTCCCGGTAATGGACACGGCCTGCAGAAGGGCCGCGCGGTTGCAGATCACTTTCATCGCTCACCTCACCAATGCTCAAATGGGGACAAATCAAACCAGAACCGGAGTCTATCACCCTCAGTATCTGTAATAAATTATCTTAACTCGTAGAGATAGGGGTAGGCGTGCGCCAGATGGGGACAAGTGAGGCACCGCCCGAAGAAGTGTAGATGGGCAGCACAGTTACGTCGATTCTTCTCGGACCGGCGGTGTGGGAAGCCTGTCGCGAGGCGTGGATGAACCGGCGCGCGAGAGGCAGGTCACGCGACAGCCGCGCCGGCGCGCGGGAGGGCAGCTGTCGACGGACCCCGGAGTGCGCGCCAGCCGCGCGCCAAGCCGTCCGAGCGCTATCCACGGGGCGCTCACGGAACCTGTTGCGAAATGATGCACGGCAGACGAACGAGAAGCTCAGGCGTTGTCCACGGACGATGCACGGGAAGGTGGAGCACAGCCGACTTACCACGAGCCGATCGCACGACGACCCAACCGCAGCCCCGAAGGGGCGACCAGACTGTAGCCACGGGTGGAGCGCAGCGGAACCCGTGGATGACGACGCACACGAGCCCGCCCGCCGGGGCGGAGGGAGGTCGAATTCGGCATCGCTGATCGATCTTTCAAGCTCTCCCGCGCCCCTCCGGGGCTTCTGTGAATGCGGTCGCATCCCACGGGTTCCGCTTCGCTGGGGGCTTCGCCCTGCGCTTCGCTTTACCCGTGGCTACAACCCTTCGCCCCTGCGGGGCGAGGACGCGAATCGGTTGTAGCGGGGATCGTTCGGGCACCATCCAGACCGCGATTGACTCACCGCGGCCGTCTGATACCCTGCTTCGTCCCGATTTTCCGTTGATTTCGCGACTTCTGCGGATCGACTGCCAACACCCGTTTGCCGAGGAACGAAAGACCATGCGAGCCAGCGATATCCGCAAGGGACAGGCCGTCAAGATCGACGACAAGCTGTACGTCGTCACGAACGCCGACCACAACACGCCGGGCAACCTCCGCGCGAAGGTGCAGTTCAAGCTGCGCGACGTGCTGAAGAACACGATCATCGACCGCCGCGTCGGCGCGACCGACGACATCGAGACCGCCAACCTCGACCGCCGCGTCGTGGAATACCTCTACAGCGACTCGTCCGGTCACTGGCTGATGGACACCGAGACGTACGACCAGGTGGCCGTCCCCGTCGAAGTGTTCGGCGACGACATCAAGTTCCTGAAGCCCAACACGCAGCTGACCGCCCTCTACAACGATGGCAACATGCTCAGCTACGAACTGCCCAAGACGGTCGACCAGAAGGTGACCGACACCACCCCGCAGGTGAAGGGCGCGACCGCGACCAACCAGATGAAGGACGCGACGACGGAGACGGGTCTGCAGATCCGCGTCCCGCCGTTCATCGAGACGGGCGAGGTCGTCCGCATCAACACGGACACGAAGGAATACCTGTCCCGCGCCTGATCGCGTTAAGCGACAAGTCGATTCACGCCGGCTGCCCCAGCTTCGCTGGGGCAGTTTGCATTTAGGGGTTTGGTGCGAGTCGAAGGCGAGAACACGAATCACACGAATCATCACGACGAAGAGCGCGAGAGCATCTGGACGACTGTCGCGCATGCCAGTCGTGCGCTCGTGTAGCCGCGAGCTTGCTCGCGGTGTCGCGTGAATCGCGAGCAAGCTCGCGGCTACGCATTGCGCTGATCACGCCCGTGAACGGAGCATCAACAGGCAACCCTCAACAAGACTGCGGGAGTACAAATTGCTTCGTGTCCATTCGTGTGATTCGAGTGGATTCGTGTCCCTGCCTTCGAATTCCGACAAAGTTCACCCCCGCGCCCGCAGCATCTCCGCAACCAGCTTCTGCGTGTCGCGGAGGGTGGGCTGGTTCGACAGCACGCGGTCGAGCAGCACCGATGCGTCGGCCGGGCGTTCGCCGAGCGCGACGAGCGCGCGGATCGCGTCTTCGTGCTCCGGCGGGCGGCTCGCGCCGCTGTCGCGCGCAACCTTGCGCGTTGCCCCGTTCGTACGCGAAGCCGATTCGTCGATCGCCAGCGCGAACGCCGCACACTTGCCCGACAGCTCTGCCACCACCAGTTCGGCCGTTCGTTTGCCGATGCCGCTCAGGCGCGTCAGCGAGCGGGCGTCCTTCGATTCGATCCACGCCGCGATCGTGCCGATCGGCTCGGTGAGCGCCTTGAGTGCGGTACGCGTGCCGATGCCCTTCACCGTGGTGAACAGCTCGAAGAACGCGCGGTCGTCGGAGCGAACGAAGCCGATCACGCGCGGCTCAAGATTCCCGCGGCCGGGGTCGCCTTCGAGGTACATCAGCGTGTGAAACGTGAGCGACTGTCCGATCAACGGCCGGAGCGGCTCGACGTCGAACGCCGGCACGAGCAACGAGAACACGATCGGCCCCGCCGACAGCTCGACGCTGTTGTCGTGAACCTTCGCGAGCGTGCCGGTGAGCGCGGAAATCATGCGGTGAGGGCTTCTCTATGACCGGTCAGACCAGGGCACGAATCTGAAGAATCGCTTGATTCGTGTTTCTGCCCTGCCGGTCTGCCGTTCACTTCTCCGACGCCTTGAACCCGATTCGCGCACGCAGTTCGTCGACGTCGTAGATCTGCAGGTACGGCGGCGACGAAGCGGCCGACTCTGCTGTGGCGGCGGCGGGGAAGAACGAGCTGAGTTGACCGGTCGCGGCGGCGCTCGCGAGGCGGCGGGCGGTCGCGTTGCGCTCGTACGCAAGCGACACGGCGTCCGACGGGCCGAGCACTTTCGTGCTGGCGAACTCGACCACGCACACCTTCATCTCGCCGGGCTTGTCGAGCACGACGAGCGGCGCGGGGTTCGGGGCGAGCAGCTTGGCGACGAGGTCCGGGCCCCACTGGGTCGAGGCGACCAGCGCCGCCTGCGGGCGACCGCCGGCGAAGGTGTAGGTCGACTCGAACGCCGACAGCGTTTGGTCGGCCAGGATCGCGCGGGCGCCGGTCACGCCGTCAAGGCGATTGCCGTTCGCCTGCGCGCTGCGGCGGATGCTCTCGGCTTCATTGCGGGCGAGCGACATCGCCTTCTCGTTCCGCACGTCGCGAACGATCGTCTCGCGCAGCTTCGGATCTGCGGTGAGGTCTTCCGCCTTCGCGGCGCGGGCGGCGTCGGTTGCCACGACGCGGATGATCGCCACGTCGTCGTTGAACGAACTGCTGCTCGGCGCTGCGCCGGCCGACTCTGCCGCGGCCACGAGCGCGTCGGACGGTTCGCCGATGTCGAGCACCTGATCGCCGAGACGCGTCAGCATGCGCGCCGGCACGAACGGACGGACCTCCTGCAGCGCGTATTCGCCAATCGATCGCGGCATCACGCCGCGCCGGGTGAACGGCGTCGCGAACTTCCCGAGCTTCTCGTGCGCGTCGAGGTCGCGCGTGCTAAAAAAGCGGTCCTGCAGGCTGATCGTCGACGGAAGGAAGCCGTACTGCTGTTGCACCTTCTGCGCCACCGCGGCGAGGTGCGCCTCGGACATCATCGTGTCGTCGGGCTTCGCGCCGGCGAGAGTCCACGACTTGAAGTCGTCGCGGAGCAGTTGCTGCAGACGCTCCTGCACGGGCGGAAGCGGGTCGCCCTGCTCGCGCGGGCCGGTGATGCGGCGGCGCGTTTCGGCGTCGATCGCGAGGTCGATCGCCTTCTGGCGGACCTCTTCGAACGCCTGAAGCCGCTTCGCCGGCGCGCTGGTCGGCTGCGAAGCGGGCTTCGACGTGGCGTCCGATCCGGGCTGCGTGGCGGGCTTCGTCGTCGATTCGATCTCGATCGTGAAGAGTTCCGGCCGGTCCTTGTAGAGGCGAACGGCGGCGAGTTCCCATGCCTTGGCGTTCTCCTTCAGCTTCTGCGTGCGGACGACCTCGCGGACGTCGTTGAAGCGGACGATGATCGCCTGCAGCTTCACGCGGTTGGGGTAGCGATAGCCGAACCCGAGCGGGCTGGCCGCGCTGGGCGGAAGTGTGGGGTCAACGTCGGCATACTTCGCGAGCTGTGCTTTGACGGCGTCGTCGGAAACGTCGGTCGGCACCTGCGCGAGGAAGTCGCGCGAGTCGACCTCCACCACGCGGCCGGTCACCTGGCGGTACATCCGCGACTGGGCGTTCTCGATCATCGCGAGCGACGGCGCGCCGAGTTCGGCTTCGGCGTCGATCGCCTGACGGACGAGCAACAGGTCGTGCACGGCGCCGACGACCGACGCGTTGTCCGCGGCCGCGGTTGCCAGGCCGGACCGCGTGCGAATCTTGAGCGTGCCCATCGAGCCCACGTTGCTCAGGCCGGGAATGCTGGAGACGTCGCCGTTCACGATCGCGCTGACGCGCTCGCTGCTCGGCGACGGCACCACGCTGGCCGCCCATTCGCGGAGCAGCCAGAAGCCGTCGCCCGGGTGTTCCTTCACGAACTGGCCGACCTCGGGGTCGAGCAGTCGATCGAGCGTGACGAACCCGCTCTGGTCGGCGTCGACCTCGTAGCCGAGGTTCTGAATCATCTGCCACGTGTCGGCGGCGTTGCCCTGATCGGACGAGTAGACGGGCTTCTTCTCGCTGCCGACCGTGCCGACGACGTGGCCGCGGCCGAGGTCGGACGAGAACGGGTTGCGGCTCAGCGCGGAGGGGATCAGCAGCGCGAGCGTGAGCAGCACGAGCAGGATCTTCGCCGTCAGGCCCGGGCCGCCCGACTTCAAGTCGTCGCGCTTCAGATCGTCTTCGTCATCGACGCCACGCCGGCGCTTCACGGGCGTAGCGGGCTTCACGGGCAGCTTGCGGTTGTCGTCTTTTTCGTCGGACATGGGGAAGGTGAGTAAGTGAGTAGGCGAGTGGGTGAGTAGGCGAGTAGGCGAGTAGGGGTGCGAGTGAAGCCTGCCACGCTGCGACGGAGTCGCTGGTAACGGTGAGTCCAGACGAGCGATCAGGCTTCGACCGCACGCGAGCGCATCACTTCTTCTTCAACTGGTCGACCTTCTGCTGGGCGGCCTTCGCGAGTTCGTGATCGGGGTAGTCCGTCGCCACAGATTCGTAGAGCCCGCGTGCGCCGTCGAGGTCATTCTGCGCTTCCAAGATCGCCGCCGCCCGCATGAGCGATTCGACGACGTAAGGGGCGCCCTCCGCCTTGCGGTAGTTCGCGACGACCTTCATGTACGCGACGGCCACGTCGAGCTGCGCGTCGGCGTCGGCGGGCTTTGCGAGGCCTGCCTTGGCCTCGGCGACGGTGAACAGGGCGGCCGCCTGCTGGCGCGGGTCGACGAAGCGGTCGGCGTTGTCGTCAACGATCTGGATCGCTTCGGCGAACTGCTTCTCGGCCAGCTTCGAGCGGGCCTGCGCAAGGCGAATGTCGGCGAGCATCGCCTGGCTCGCGGGATCGGAGCCGAGGTCGCCGACGAGCTTTTCGAGTTGCCCGAGCACGCGCACTCGGGCCGCGTCGTCGCTGCGGGCAGTGTGGACGTCGAGCAGGAAGCTCAGGTAGGCGCGGCGCTGCGTGTCATCGCTCGCGCTGCGAAGGGCCGTCTCGGTCTGGGCGGCGGCGTCCTCGAGCAGCTTGCTCCCCTTGGCGGGTAGTGCTGGCTTGTACGCGGTAGCGCCGGCCGGGTCGACGCGGACGAACGCGAGATACGCGCTGATCGCGGCGTCGAAGCGGTTCGCGCGGTTGGCCGAGTCGACCAGCCGCGGCGTGACGTAGCGCACCTTCCAACCCGTGCCGCCCCGCGCGACCTTCTGATAGCCGTCAACAGCCTTGTCGAACTCGCGGGCGCGGTACGCCAACTCGGCGTCGGTGAGCACCTTGTCGTCGTCGATCGTGAGCGTCCAGACTTTCGTCAGCTCGATCTGCCGGTCGTTGCCCGCGACGACGTAGACGAGCATCGGCGGCTTGTCCGCGGTGGCGGGCAGCACGTCGCGGATGCGGACGTTCTTCGCCTCGATGCCCGCGCCGGTGCCGACGGCATTCGTCTGCGCGACCGTATCGGCCCGTGCGGACGAGACCGCGATGCCCAGCGACACGGCGACCGTCGCAGCGACGGCCCGGACCAGCGATCGAATGGCGTGCGGTGTCATGCGGTGTCGTCGCTCAAAAGAAGGACTGCAGGAGAGGGGACTCGAACCCCTACACCTTTCGGTACTGGCTCCTAAGACCAGCGCGTCTGCCAATTTCGCCACTCCTGCGGGGATCACAAGCGAACCGCGAATTAGAGATGGGTACGGAGGCAGTGTCAATTGCGGAAGAGGTTCGAAGTCCAATTGCCAAATGCCAAACGCAAGACGCGGGCGACGGTGAGGTCGCCCGCGTCCTGGTTTGTGTTCACTGGCAACTGACAACGAACAACTGGCAACTCTGCCCTATCACTTCTTGTCGTCGACCACTTCGGCGTCGATGACGTCGTCGTTGGACTTCGACGTCGTGCCGCGGTCGGACTGGGCTTCGGGGCCCGGACCGCCAGCAGCAGCGGCATCGCCTGCCTGCGGGCCGGTGTTCTTGTAGATCTCTTCGCCGAGCTTGTAGCTGGCCTGCTCGACGCTGGCGATGCTGCGCTTCAGCACCTCGAGGTCTTCGCCCTTCAGGGCTTCCTTCAGTTGGCTCAGCGCGCTCTCGATGTTGCTGCGGAGTTCCGCGGGCACCTTCGCGCCGTACTCGTTGAGGTTCTTCTCGGTGCTGAAGACGAGTTGGTCGCCCTTGTTCTTGAGGTCGACGACCTCGCGACGCTTCTTGTCTTCCGCTTCGTGCGACTCGGCGTCGCGCTTCATCTTCTCGATCTCGTCCTTGCTCAGGCCGCCCGCGTTTTGCACGGTGACGTGGGCTTCCTTGTTCGTGCCCTTGTCCTTGGCGCTGACGGTGAGGATGCCGTTGACGTCGATCTTGTACTTGATCTCGATCTGCGGCACGCCGCGCGGGGCGGGCGGGATGCCGTCGAGGTTGAACGTGCCCAGGAGACGGTTGTCCTTCGCGAACTGGCGCTCGCCCTGGTAGACGTTCACGGTGACCGACGGTTGGTTGTCGGCCGCGGTGCTGAAGACTTCGGTCTTCTCGGTCGGGATCGTCGTGTTGCGCGCGATGAGGACAGTCATCACGCCGCCGAGCGTTTCCACGCCCAGGCTGAGCGGGGTGGCGTCGAGGACGAGGATGTCGGCCTTCTCGCCGCGGTCGGACTTGGCGATGATGTCGCCCTGCACGGCCGCGCCGACGGCGACGACCTCGTCGGGGTTCACCGTCTTGTTGGGCTCCTTGCCCTTGAAGAGGTCCTTCACCAGCTGCTGCACCTTCGGCACGCGGGTGCTGCCGCCGACCAGCACGACTTCGTCGATCTGCTCGGGGTTCAGCTTCGCGTCGCGGAGCGCGTCCAGCACGGGCTTCTTCGTGCGTTCGATCAGGTCGTCGACGAGCTGCTCGAACTTCGCGCGGGTGAGGTTCTCCGACATGTGCTTCGGACCCGACGCATCGGCCGTGATGAACGGCAGGTTGATCGTCGTCTCCATCTGGCCGGAGAGTTCCTTCTTCGCCTTTTCGGCGGCTTCCTTCAGGCGCTGGAGGGCCATCGGGTCCTTGCGGAGGTCGATGCCTTCCTTCTTCTTAAATTCGTCGGCGAGCCAGTTGATGATCCGCTCATCGAAGTCGTCGCCGCCCAGGTGGGTGTCGCCGGCGATGCTGAGCACTTCGAAGGTGTTGTCGCCGTGGTCGAGGACGGACACGTCGAACGTGCCGCCGCCCAGGTCGAACACGAGGATCTTCCCTTCCTTCTTCGACTGCAGGCCGTACGCGAGCGCGGCCGCCGTCGGTTCGGGCAGCACGCGGCGGACCTTCAGGCCTGCGATCTCGCCGGCGTTCTTGGTCGCCTGGCGCTGCGCGTCGTTGAAGTACGCGGGCACGGTGATGACCGCGTCGGTCACCTTCTCGCCGAGGTAGTCTTCAGCGGTCTTCTTCAGGTCCATGAGGACGAAGGCGCTGATCTCCTCCGGCGTGTACTCCTTGCCGCGGATCTTGATCTTGACGTAATCGTTGGCGGCGCCGGTCACCTCGTAGGGGACCATCTTTTCCTCGCCCTCGACCTCCGAGTGGCGTCGGCCGATGAAGCGCTTGGCGCTGAAGACGGTGTTCTTGGGGTTGGTGACCTGCTGGTTCTTCGCGTTCTGCCCGATGATCCGCTCGCCGTTCTCACGGAAGCCGACGACAGACGGGGTGATGCGCGAGCCGGCCGCGTTGATGAGGACCTTGGGCGAGTCGCCTTCCATGATGGCGACGCACGAGTTGGTGGTACCGAGGTCGATGCCGATGATCTTTGCCATGATGTGTCAGTCTCCTAAGTGTCGGGGAGAACATCGAACAAACGGCGCGCCACACATTCAGAAACTCGAAACGATCGTAAGCTTATTCTTAATAGACGTTTACGAGATCGCGTTTGAGGCGTCCGTCCGAAACGGGTCTGTCAGCGTGACAGACCGGCAGTCGGCGGTCAAGCCGGAGGAAGCCCGAGGGGATGCCACACCGAAAACAAAGACCCGCCACGCCGAGACGAAGTCGCGGGTTCTTCCGAGGCAGCCCCGGTAAGCGCGACCTGCTTCGCCTACAATCGCCTCACGCATGTTCAGCCCGATCCCCGACATCCTGGAAGACATCCGAGCCGGCAAGATGGTGGTCCTCGTCGACGACGAGGACCGCGAGAACGAGGGCGACATCGTCGTCGCGGCCGAGCATGTCACGCCGGCTAATATGAACTTTATGGTCACGCACGCGCGAGGCGTGATCTGTCTCGCACTCACTGCGGCGCGGTGTCGCGAGCTGAACCTGCCGCTGCAGGTCGATCAGAACACTGCCCAGCTGGGCACCGCGTTCACCGTCACGGTCGACGCCCACCCGAAGTTCGGCGTTTCAACGGGCGTCTCGGCTTCTGACCGCGCAAAGACGGTGCAGGTCGCGATCGCCGACGACACCGTGCCGGCCGATCTGCTCCGGCCCGGGCACATCAACCCGCTCCGCGCCCGCGACGGCGGTGTGCTGGTCCGCGCGGGGCAGACGGAAGGCTCGGTCGACCTCGCTCGGCTCGCGGGATTGAAGTCGGCCGCGGTCATCTGCGAGATCATGCGCGACGACGGCGAGATGGCCCGCCGCGACGACCTCATCGCCTTCTGCCAGAAGCACGACCTGAAGATGTGCACCATCGCGGAGCTGATCAGCTACCGCCTGAAGAAGGAGCAGCTCGTCACGCGGATCGAATCGATCCCGCTGCCGACCAAGTGGGGCACCTTCACGCTGCACGCGTACCAGAGCACGACCGACCCCGAGCCACACCTCGCGCTCTGCCTGGGCGGCGTGGGCGAACTCGACCCGCACGGCGACGTCATGCCGCGAGACGAGCCGACGCTGGTGCGTGTCCACAGCGAATGCCTCACCGGCGACGTCTTCGGCAGCCAGCGGTGCGATTGCGGCCCTCAGCTCGACATCGCCATGCAACGCATCGCGCAGGAAGGCGCCGGCGCGCTGATCTACCTGCGCCAGGAAGGTCGCGGCATCGGCCTGAAGAAGAAGCTTCAAGCCTACAAGCTGCAGGACGGCGGCCTGGATACCGTCGACGCCAACGTGAAGCTCGGTCAGCCGATCGACAAGCGCGACTACGGCATCGGCAGCCAGATCCTGCGCGACCTGGGCTTGAAGAAGCTCCGCATCATGACGAACAACCCAAAGAAGATTCACGGCCTGGACGGTTTCGGGCTTCAGATCACCGAGGTTGTGCCAATCCGCGTCGAGCCGACCGAGCACAACCTGAAATACCTCGCCACGAAGCGCGAGCGGATGGGGCACACGCTCTGACGACGGCGATGGATGTGCCGCTCCTAACAAAGGCGCTGCGCCTCGTCGCACGCGGCGCCGTCACTTTTCGCTGGTCCGACGCAGTGGGATGCGGTTAGCGTGGGCGGTGCGGAGCGTCCTCCCGTCGAAGGGGGTCGCCGCGGTCGGTCGTCAATGCGGCAATGATGAAGCCAGGGTTGAGAGATCTTCGAGCGGCGCGACTGCTCATCGAGGCGTGCGAACGTCGTCGATTGCTCGCCACGTGGACAGTTCCGGGGCTCACGACTGGCTCGGATACGGTCACGCTGAACCGGACCGGCGCGGGCACCTATCGCGCGGTGGTGAACGGCACGACGTACAACGGTTCGAGCGTCACGGCGGTCCTGCTTAACGCCTCGAGCGGCGACGACTTCATCCGTTTGGACTCGGCCGACGTGCCGGTGACGGTGAACGGCGGCGCTGGGTTCGACATGTTCGACATCGGATTGACCGCGCAGGACTATCGCGCCGTCACCGGTGCAGTGACGTTCAATGGCGACGTAGATCAGGACTACGTCGGCGTTCACGGCGAGGCGATAACGACTCCCATCGTTGCCAGTTTCAGCGGCAACACGCTCACAGCGACCGGATTTGGCGGGCTCACTTACAGTTCAGACACCGTCGAGGTCCGCAGCGGAAGCGGTGCCGATACGATCAACTTCAACAGCACCGCCGCCACGTTCACGGCGAGCGCGTTCACCGGTGCGGGCGACGACGTCGTGCAGATCGCGCCGACCGGCAAGTCGCTTTCGGCATTCACCTACAGCATCTTCGTCGAAGCCGGCTCGCACGCCTCGGGCGATCGCATCTACCTCCACGACGAGTCGTTCACGGGCACACGAACCATGTCCTTCACCGGGCGGTTCTTCCGGATCGGAAGCTTCTCGATTGGCGTCGAGAACTTCGAATTCATCGACGTCCTCGGTTCGCCCGGGAATGACACGTTCGACTGCACGCTCTCGGATGCGTTCGCGGCCACCGTGTCGATCTCGGGGAACAACGGCAACGACACGGTGCTGCTCGCAGTTCTGAACCGAGTCACCTCGGGCGGTTTCGCTTTCGCGCCGGGAAGCGGGAACGACCTGATCACAATCGACGAGTCAGTGCAGCCCTCCGGCTACGTCAATTACTCGTCCAGCGTACCCGCCGCCGGTGCGTGGGCACTCCAACGGCAGGGCGGCACCACCAGTGGCATCACGCTGGCTGGCGGCGATGCCTCCGACCAGGTCCGCCTGACCGCCCCGCCGCAGGGCGCGGCGCTCCGGATGGAACACAACCCCAGCTCCCCCCTTACCTTTCAAGGCGGCAGCGGCGCGGACGTGCTCTACGTCTGGCGACGTGACACGCTGGCCCAGCCGATCAGCTTCCTCGGTGCAGGCGGATCGAACACGCTGACGATGGCCACCCGCAAGAGCGGCTCGACCGCCGCGTGCGTGGTCGGTGCCACCGGCGCGACGTTCGCCGGCGCGGGAGCGATCTCGTACGCCGACGTCGGCACGATCAACGTCGACGCCGTATCGCTTCAGGTGGACTCGCTCGCCGCGACGCAGACGCTGAAGATCGCCTCGTCGTTCCTGTTGCAGGCCTCCCTCGCTCCCGCGGGGCGCAACCTGTCGGCGATCTTGGGCGTGGTTGACCTCGTGTACGTGAGCCCGGCCTTGACGGAAACGACCCCGCTGCAGGTTTACCTCGACGACTCGGCCCGGTCGGGCGGCTATGCGTACTCGATTGGTGCCGCCTACCAGCCAGGTCTGGCCATCCCCGGCGGCGGCTCGGTGCGCTGGCCGGGCGGGCGGATCGGCTTGGTCAGCGGCGCGGGCAATGACACGATCACGCTTCATTCCTCAATCTATGGGGAAGAGTTCGCACTGCAGACGGGCGACGGCAACGACCTCGTGCGCCAGATCGACGCGCCTCAGTTCGCAGGAGGCGAGCGCATCGCCTACCGCTACCACCGGGGCCTTACCCTCGCCGGCGGGGCGGGCGACGACGTGTTCTGGCTGGACGATGCCGCGTCTGTCCTCGACCCAAGCTACACCCTACAACCGTCCGCCACCGTTCCGACGGACGCCGTCGTGCTACGCTCGCAGTTCGACGGCACCGGCAGTTCCGTCGGACCACCGCGCGTCGACCTGCCCATCGAGTTCGTGCTGCAGTCCCCCGGCACGGGCGATCGCATCGAGATCGGCACCGACGCGGGCGGCGGCGACGTCCGCATTGAATACCCGCCGGTCGCGGTGAGCGTCAGCGGTGCGGCCGGGATCGATCGGCTCACCGTGGGGGATGCCACGTCTCCGGTCACGCTCAATGGCGGCGCGAACGCCGACGTGTTCGACGTTCGACGCGGCAGCGTGCCTGTGACGGTGATCGGCGGCGCGGGTGACGACGTGGTGACAGTCGTCCCGCAGACGGGCCAGACCGCCTCAGTTCGGTTTCCGTCGAACGACGATCTTGCGTCGATCACGTTGGGCGCCGGGGCGACGGCGACGCTCGCGCCGGGCGGCACGGTCGTGCTCCGTACCGCGTCCATCTCGCTGAGCGGCAACGCCGCGATCGATCTGGCCGACAATGCCCTGATCGTCGACTACCCTGCCCCGCCTGCCGGAGCGACGCCGCTGGTGACGATTGCGGCAGCCCTCGCGACCGGGCGGGCCGGCGGTGCGTGGAACGGACCTGGCATTCGGTCGAGCGTGGCGGCAGTCGTTCCCGGGCGATCGCTCGGACTCGTCGAATCCGCCGAGGCGTTCTCTGCTTTCCCAGCCAGCTTCGCGGGCCAACAAGTCGACGCGTCGGCCGTGCTTGTCCGGTACACGCTCGCAGGCGATGCGAACATCGACCGCCGCGTAGACTTCGACGACTTGCTCCGGCTCGCAGCGAACTACAACACGTCGGGCATGCCGTATCCCGGACGCGGCGACTTCAACTTTTCCGGAAAGGTCGACTTCGACGACCTTCTCGCGCTGGCCGCGAACTACAACGCGTCGCAGCAGGCGACGTTGCCACTGCTGGCGTCAAGCGAACCGCCCGCGCCCCCGCTCTGGGGAAGCGGCCCGTCCAGCGATCCGGACCGGGCACCTCCCGAAGTTCTCGCCTGACGATCGCTCTGCGCGATGCGTTTGAGGGAGGGCAGAATACGGACGCACGCCCCCTCGCTTTCCATCGCCGTTTCTGCGATAATTCGCGCTTCGCCTGATACGCACTTTGACTCGGAATTTACGGAGCGAAACGGATGTCTGACTCTGTCGAAAAACCCGCCCCCGACGCGAACGAAAACACGCAAGAAAAACCACACGACAACGCGGGCTCCAAGACCAGCGCCGACTACGGCGCAGACCAGATCCAGGTCCTCGACGACATCCAGCACGTCCGCCTGCGCCCCGGCATGTACATCGGCGGGTACAACCCGCGCGGCCTGCACCACATGGTGTACGAAATCGTCGACAACTCGATCGACGAAGCCCTGGCCGGCCATGCGAAGAACATCGAGGTGAAGATCAACGCCGACGGCAGCTGCACCGTCTCCGACGACGGCCGCGGCATTCCGGTCGCCATCCACCCAAAGGTGGGCATCCCGACCGTCCAGGTCGTGCTCGGCTCGCTCAAGTCCGGCGGCAAGTTCGAACACAACGAGGGCAGCGCCTACAAGACCTCGGGCGGCCTGCATGGCGTGGGCGCCTCCGTCGTCAACTTCCTCTCGGAGTGGTTCGAAGTCGAAGTGGCGCGTGACGGTGCCGTCCACCACATGGAGTTCGAGCGCGGCCTCGTCTCTTCCGAACTGAAAGTCATCGGCAAGACCAATCGCACCGGCACGAAGGTCACCTTCAAGCCCGACGCGACGCTCTTCTCCGACATCAACTTCGTCTATGAAACGCTCAGCACCCGCTTCCGCGAACTGGCGTACCTGAACGCGGGCATCAGCATCACGTTCGAAGACGAACGCGTCGCGAAGAAGGAACATTTCAAGTTCGATCGCGGGCTCGCGGAGTACATCGAGCACCTGAACGAGGGGAAGACCGCCCTCACCGAGATCATCAGCTTCAAGAAGGAAGACCCCGCGGCCGGTCTCGTGGTGCAAATCGCGATGCAGTACACGGACGCCTACAACGAAGTGTTGATGACGTTCGCGAACAACATCAACAACCACGCGGGCGGCACGCACCTGTCGGGCTTCAAGACCGCGCTCACCAACTGCATCAACAAGAACGCCGAGAAGAACAACTGGGTGAAGGGCGACAAGCCCAGCGGCGACGACCTGCGTGAGGGCCTCGCCGCCGTCATCAGCATTCACATCCCCGAGCCGATGTTCGAGAGCCAGACGAAGGACAAGCTCCTGAACACCGAAGTGGAAAGCTTCGTCATCGCCGCGATGAACGAGAAGTTCGGCGACTACCTCGAACGCAACCCGAAAGTGAGCCGCGGGATCTTCGAAAAGGGCGTCGCCGCGGCGGAAGCACGCGAGGCAGCCCGCAAGGCGCGCGAGCTGACCCGCCGCAAGAACGCCCTCGACGGCAACAGCCTCCCCGGCAAGCTGGCCGACTGTCGCAGCAAGGACCGCGACGCGACCGAGCTGTTCCTCGTCGAAGGTGACTCGGCAGGCGGCAGCGCCAAGCAGGGCCGCGATTCGAATCTGCAAGCCATCCTCGCGCTGCGCGGCAAGCTGTTGAACGTCGAGAAGGCCACCGTCGTGAAGATGCTCGGGCACGAGGAAATCCGCACGATCATCAGCGCGATCGGCGCGGGCATCCGCGACGACTTCGATCTCACGAAGCGCCGCTACGGCAAGGTCGTCATCATGACTGACGCCGACGTCGACGGCAGCCACATCCGCACGTTGCTGCTCACGTTCTTCTTCCGCCACATGCCCGAGCTGATCAAGAACGGCCACGTCTTCGTCGCGCAGCCGCCATTGTACATGGTCACGCAGCGAAAGAAGGACACGTTCGTCCTCGACGACCGCGAGATGCGCGGCATCTACGTCGACCTGGGGCTCGACGGCACCGCTCTCGTCGTCCGCGACGAGGCGAGCCACGAGAAGCGCCGCATCCTCGGCGAGCCGCTGCGGCAGGTCGTCGAACTCCTCCAGAAGCTCGACGACGCCGTTCGCCTGATCGGGCGTCGCGGGATCGACTTCGCGGAGTTCCTTTCGAAGCGCGACGACCACGGAAAGCTCCCCAACTTCCGCGTCACCATCGACGGCATCGACCACTTCGTCCACGGGACGAACGAGGACGTGGGCGAATTCCTCGCCGCGCGTGACATCGCGATGGACGAAGCGCCCGCGACGTCCGATGCACCCGTCGAGGCGAACGGCGAGGCGCTCGCAGAAGCCGCCGCGCCGAAGGAGCCGAAGCACGTCGTGAAGAGCGTCGAACTGCACGAAGTGAAGGAGCTCGAGAAGGTGATCGAGCAACTCGAAACGCTCGACATCAGCATCGACGACTACTTCCTCACGCAGGAGGAAAGCGTGAGCGGCGAAAAGCTGCCCACGAAGTACGCCCTGCTGCAGATCGACGGCGAAAAGACGAAGACGACCGACGTCGCCGGCACCGGGCAGTTGCTCGACTCGATCTACGGGCTGGGCAAGCAGGGCATGGAGGTCAAGCGATTCAAAGGTCTGGGCGAGATGAACGCCGAGCAATTGTGGGACACCACGCTCGACCCCACGCGAAGAGTGCTGCTGCGCGTCACCCTCGAAGAGGCCGGCGAGGCCGAGCGGCTCTTCAGCGTGCTGATGGGCGAAGACGTCGAACGCCGACGCCAGTTCATCGAAGACCACGCGCTGGAAGTGAAGAATTTGGACGTCTGACCCGCATGAAGCGAGTCCAGCTCAGCGTGGCCGTGGGCCGCGAGCGGGATTCGCGCGCGGTCTTCCGACTTCGCCGGAGCCCGGCTGCACATTGGTCCAGCAGAGGCACCGCGCATCGACTCGCGGGGAATGCCACGATGTAAAACGAAATCGGGCCAAACGGCAGTTGAGTGCTGCTGTTCGGCCCGACCTGCTTTGTGTGTGTCGTGTACGTTTGCGCTCCGCGACCGCCTGCACCGGACGAGCGGCATCGCGGTGCGGCCGCTCAGCAGACCATGCAGCACATCGCCATGCCGTTCATGGTCATGTAGCAGGTGCAGCCGGGCATCATCATGCCCATCATGCAGTCGCACATGCACTGGATCATCTTGCAGCAGGCCATGTCGCCCGAGGTGCAGGTGAAGCAGACGCCCATGTCCATCATCTCGACCTTGCACATGCCCATCATCATGTTGCACTGACACATCATCTGGCCGTTCATCATCATGCAGCAGCCCATCATGCCGTTGGCCATCATCATGCAGAGGTTCTGAAGCATGGCAGCGCCGACCTTGTCGTCGCACATGCACATGACCTTCATCCCGCCGGCCATCTTTTCCATCTTCATCGTGCAGCGGGGAACCATCATTCCCGGCATGGACATCGGCTGACCCGTCATGGGCATGCCGCCCATCATGGGCATGCCCATCATGCCGGTGGAAGACATGGCCGGGGTCGAGCCCATCATCATGCCGCGGTCGGTGGTGGTCATCATCATGGTCAGTTCCTTGCAGGACGCCGCGAGGCGTCACCAAAAAGTCTCCGGATCGAAGGCCCGCCGGTCTCTTCTGGTGAGGCGGGCGACATGCGCGGCAATCTAGGAAGCTCTTTCTCGTGACACAACGGTTTGTGATTCGCAAAGAGGGATTGTCTTCCAAATCGGGCGCGAAAAACGCGCGCAAGTTGCGAATTGCCATAAGCTTAAATTACCTACTTAAACATGGGAGTAGGTGACCTGATGCGGTTTGCGCGTCGTAAGTGCTGATGGCGCAGATCGATCTTGACAAACGAAAACTCCCACACTAATCTTCAATCACCTAATTTCCGATAGGAATTACATGAGCCGCTTCGAGCACCGCCTACCGTTCCGAAACACGACTGACCGCCTGCATGGCGCGTCGGCGTGTGAGGTGAGCGCGTTGGCGGCCAGCGTGTCGGCTGACGGGATGCCGGCGGGTCTGCAAGGGGTTCCCGCCGCCCTCTCAGGTTCGATGCCCGGCCAGGCCCGTGAGCTCGCGACGCTCATGTACCGCATCGCCTACGAGGCTGCCCTGTCTCAAGTCGAGCACGAGGCGAACCTCCGCCGGCTCGCTGCGATGAACTGATCGCTCCTGCGTTGCATTGAACTCGCCCCGCTGCGTCTGTCGACATCAATGGTCGATCGCAGTCGTGCGCGCGCCCCTACCGCCAGCTTCCCCCCCAATCCCACACCGTGTCTGCGAGCCTGCCCTGCCCTCCTGCAGCGGCAGGCGCAATCGTAGCGCGACGACAGATGCCACGCGGTCGGCGAGCGGCGATCAAGCGCGGCGTCGGCGCCCAAGCGACACCGAGGCGATCGCGGCGAAGGCGGCCAGCGAGGCCGGCTCCGGGATCGACGATGCCAGCAGCGCACTCGCCCAGTCGCCGCCAAGACCGGCCGACACGGATTGGTTGTAGTTCGCCGCCAGCAGCAGCAGGTCGTCGAAGTTGGTCGTGCCGTCGTAGTTGAAATCCCCTTCGATCCACGCCTTGCCCGAGCCGTTGTAGCTCGCGGCCAGCTTGAGCAGGTCGTCGAAGTTGACGGTGCCGTCGAGCGTCGCGTCGCCGGGGAGCGTGGCGCGCATGACGAACGCGGTCGCGTCGATGCCGGTCTGGCCCATGAACGTGGCGAGCCCGAGCGACGACGCCTCGGCATAGCCGACGCGGAGCGAACCCTCGCTCGTGAAGATCTGACCCGACTTGATCTGCGCGATCACCGTCGGCCCGGGAAGAGCCATGTTGATCGGAGCCGTCGTGCTGTAGTCGAGCACGAAACCCGCGCGGCCGAGGTCGAGCGACGCGCCGGGCGCGAGGCGGAACGTGGTCGTCCGGCCGGCGATGCGATCGCCTGTGAACTTCAGCTTGCCAGCCTGCACGTCGACGGAGAACGCTTCGACCTTGTTCACGCCGAGCGTGCCCGGGCCGGCCTTCGCGATCAGGAGCTGGCTCGCGCGGAAGTCCTGCAACGTGAGCGACGCCGACGGCGCAGCGACGTTGAATCGCACGCTCGACGTGGGCACCACGGGCGCCGAGATCGCGTGCGACCCCGCGAACGCATCGACGGTCGCCGTGCCGCCGCGATCGAACAGCGTCAGCGTCGACGCGCCGGCGATCGTGTACGACTGCGACGAATCGAACGTGAGCCGGCTCACCGCGCGGTCGCCGTCGAGTGTGATCGTGCGCGGCGATGAGATCGCGTTGCCAAACGTCGCGCCCGAGTTGTCGCCGCCCGGCGCGGCATTGCCCGCCCAGTTCGTGCCGACGGACCACGCGCCGTTCGCGTTGGCATTCCACGCCGGATCGACGAGCGGCATGTGCGTGACGTTGAGCTTGATCGTGCCGAAGTACTCCGGGTTGCCCGCGCCGGGCGCGTAGTACTGCCACGTCCCGAGCGGCCCCGTCAGCGCGCCAACCGCGGGGTAGCGCAACACTTCCTCGGTGTACGTGTCGCCGGCGAAGGTGAACCGCGGCGACGTCACCGCGATGTAGTAGTCGCCCGCGGCGAGCGTGTCGAAGCGGTTCCACGAACTCGCAGGCCCCATGCGGGCGCGGTCGTAGTAGCGCCAGCCGGGCTGGCTGTAGGGTTGACCTGTGTCGGGGTTGATGACGGGCTGACCAGACGCGTCGAGCACGACGCTGCTGAGCGACGTGTTCCACGCCTGGTACTCGTTCAGGTTCGTGCGGTAGTACGGCGTGTAGTACCGCTGGCCGTTGCCCTCGTTGCCGGGCGCGGACCAGCCGGTGTGCGGGGTCGGGTCGGTCGGGCTCGCCGACCAGTGCGGGTTCGCGCCGGGGTTCGGGCCGAACGTGACTTCGGACAGGCCCTGCGGCGCGTACCAGCGGTTCGACGGGTTGTTGGTGTAGGTCGGGTACTGCGGGATCGGATTGCCGTCGAGGCCGGTGACGCCCTTGCTGATCGCGACGAGCGAACCGTTCGCGCGGTAGACGGCGATCTGCGTCTGGTTGTACGAGCCGAGCACGGGCCCCGACGAACTCGGGTTGCCCGGGCCGAACGTGCCGAAGTCGGAGCCGAACGTGTCGAACTTCACGCGGCTGTTGCCGTCGGCGGACCGCCGCTGATGGCGACGCGAACTACGCTGCGAGCAGGTTCATCGGCACGACCTCCGCATGCTCGACCGTCCTCGACACGTCGTACTTCGCGCCGGACGCGGGCAGCAATGCTTCGCCGTTGTATTGTTCCAAGTATCGATCGCGTAATTCTCTGGCCTGGTCGATCACCCGCTTGTCGAATTTTGGCTTCGTGCGGAGCCTCTTCTGCTTCGGCTTTTTCTCGTTGATCGGCGTTGGTTGCGCGAAGGTCAGCCGACTCGCCGCGATGACGAACGGCCCTGATTTCATCCTTATCGGTTCCCGATCGCCCGGTTCAGATTTCCGACTTGAATTGCGCGGGGCGCGACCCTCGATGGTGAGTGCCTTCGCCTCTCCACGATCGGCTGTCTCCGGCAGCACCACCGGTTTCGCATCGCTCCAGTGCGTACCGGGCGGGATCGGCAGTACGAGGCGCTGCGCCGCGAGCGCTCCGCCCTCCGTCTTGCTCGGAAACCAGAACGGCGTGGACGTGTCGCCCGCGCGAATCCGCCGCTGCCAGAAGATGTGAATTCGTGGCGACTTCTTCGTGCCCTTGGTTGTCGATCCGGTGCGGAACGCGATCGCGGAGAATCCCATGCTTTCCCAGAACATGTTCGCGGCGATGTCCTGCGCACACCAGCAACAATACATTTTGCAGCCGTACGGGCTTCTCTCGAACACTGCCTTCACCAGCGCCATGCCGACGAACGAACGACGCGTGCCCGGCTCCACGCACAGCTGGACGATGATGCCCAACTCGTCGCGTTTCAGGTATCGGTCGGCGTATGCCACGTAGCCGATCGGCCTGCCGCTTGCCTCCGCAATCAATACACCGTGCTTTTCGATGTATCCCTGTAGTTGGCCCCGCGGAAAGAAACCCAGCTCGCGCGAGTTCGGCTTCTGAAGCGCGTCAATGGCTGCGATGTCGTCCATCGTGGCGACGCGGATCGACACGTCGACTTTGGGCACGGGCAACGATGTTGTGACGGCTAGTTCCATGCTTCACGTCTCTTCGTCGTCGTCGCTAGTCCGCTCCTACTCCATCACTGCTCGAACGGCACATTCGCCAAGGCCCCCAACACCCGCCCGTTCTCCGTTTCTATATACGCCGGCTCTTGCGGGTCGTACGAGATGCCGTTCGGCGATCCGCTCTCGCCGTCCGCGAGCAGCGTCAGCGTGAGCGTGGTGGCCGACACGATCTCGATCGCCGTGCCGACGTACAACGTGCCTCCGTACGTCGCGGTCCACTCCGATGCCACGCCCTCCGGCAGCGGCGCGATCGGGTCATCCGCGTTGTTGTCGAACGCGAGCGAAACGACCATGTCGCGCCGCGAGAGCGCGGTGATCGTCGCCGACAACAACGCCAGCGGCAGCACCGGCGGCACCGGCGAAGCCGTCGCACGTCGTCGTCGCCGCGCGATGAACGGAATCTCTCTGATCTTCATCATGATGCGTCACTCCGAGGTGTTGTCGGGAGTTCGTAGTCAGTCGTCGGTCAAAGGTGGTCTGCCACGAGCGGCGAGCGGACGGGGAAGCGCTCCGCCTTCCCCGTCCATCGCTCGTCGAACTTCCTTCGCTCAAGCGGCGAGGCTGTAAGCGCCGCCCGCGAGGACGGTGCTGACCGGCGAACACGCCGGGCCGATCTGCCCGCGCGGGTTGTACCACGCAGCGAGAAGCCACACCTTCGTGCCCGCCGGAAGCGTGTTGCTGAAGTTCAACAACACGTCGGCGCGCGTCGTCTGACCTTCCTCGAACCACTCGCTTGGCTCGGTCGGCGGGGTCGCCCCGACGAACGAGTACACCCGCGCGCCCTGCACGCCCTTCGGGCGCGACCGACGCGCCGTACCGTCGTGCAGACGGATCGTCACGTCGGTGCCAAGGCGATCGATCACCTCCAACACCGGCGGGACCGACGGCGCCGGGATCGGCGTGCGCGGGTCGGGAATCAGCAGGCCGAAGTCGACGCGCAAGGCGTCGGTCGTCCCGCTGAACTTCTGGATCAGCGCGCCCAGTTCGCGGAGCTTGCTCACGCAGGCTCTTTTCGCGGCGTCCTTCAGCTGGATCGCCGACCGTGTCCGCGTGCTCGGCTCGATGGCCGTCGCGTACGCGTTCACCCACGCCGTATTCAGCGCGGCAAACGCGGTCGCATCGGCGCTCGTACGTCCGACCTGCGCGAACTTCGCCGTGAGTTGCTCGGCGAAGTTGGTGGTGAACGGGACGAGCAGCGAGTCGCGCGTTGGGATGTAATTACGTCCCATGACAGACTCTCCTTTCGTGACGCCGTCTCGCACGGCGCGGAGCGCACGCGAGATCGCAGACGCCAACGAAGTCGGGCCGCTCGACCCGTACCGCCACGCCGATCGGACCACCCGACCGAACGCCGCACGAAGCCGCTGCCCATGCGTAAGGAGTCGACACGATGGCAACGACCCTTAACGAGCGTGCCGATTTCTCCGACGCGTCAGATAAGAATGCGAAAGGGACGAGGCCAGCGAGGTGGCAAGTTGAGAATTCCTAATGACGTGTCGCAACTCTCGCGGTTTCGGCGCGGGCCCCTCCGGATTCGTCCTGTCCAAAGCCGGAGTGAATGCCACGATTTCCGGATGCTAAGCTGCTACATCCGGAATTAACGCGACGCACACGGGTTAAGGCAATGCCGCTTCCGCATGCGACTGCGGCACCTGCGGAAGCGGAGAAACGATTTGCAGATGTAATGGAGCGATCTCCTCAGAAGGGGCCGCCGATTGAGGAGAATGGTCCGTCAACACTGGCGATAACGTGGGCGCATCCGGTAAAGGCAGGGCTAGATGCAAATGAACCCCGACGAGCGTACCACCTTACATCGCAGCGAGCACAATCACGGTGCGACAAAAGGGAACCCGCCGCAAAACACCGTTGACAGCGCAACGCAGTACGTGTTAACATCTACATGGTTCGATATCTGCCGCGACGCGCGACAGCCTGACACGAACCTTGGGAAGTCTTGGGTGGCACTCATATCGGTGGCTGCTCGGGCTTCGGGTAGATTACTGGATTGGGAGGTCGTTTATGCGTTTCCGAACTGGGTTTATGGTGGCTGCTGCTGTCCTCGGTATGCTTCCGCTTGCAGCGAGCGCGCAGGTGACTTGGGGGGCGAGCGCCAATAATGGTTATGCCACTGGATCGGTAGAATACGATGGCAGTGCGGAGTTCTGGGAGGCAGGAACACCGTCGATCAACAATGGCGGTGATTATCAACTTGGCGATGCAATCCGGGGGTATTCGTACTACGACTTGCCCGGGACGCCAGCTCTTATCGAAGATCTGTCAGTTGGCGCAGGAGTAGGAACCCAATACGCCACTGGTGCTTATGGCGTCGCGACAACGCTCGCGTCGCACGTTGCGCAACTGTCGGTTACCAGCCTTCAAGGCTACTCTGCGGATTTCTGGGTGTACTCGAGTACTACAGGCCAGTACCAAGGTGGCGCCACCGCCACTTTCACTTTCGATGGCTGGCACAGCTCAGCGTACAGCGACTCCGTGTTAGCGCTTGCACAATCACCCTCAAACCCTGCGTACGTAGACTCAAAGTACCGTACCGAAACAGGCGTCTTATACCCGGGAAGGTCCTACGGATTGAGCGCTTCGGCAAACGCAGGAGCCTTCGGCATCAGTAGCGGGAATCCTTCCGAAGAGGTGGCTTCCGACGCGTTCTCATACTGGAGCATCACACTTGGTGGTGTGAGCAATCTATCTACCTTTGTTCCTGTGCCGTCCACGACAAATTGGGGCTCCAGCGGCAGTTGGACCAGTGGGATTCCGAATGCATCCTGTGCATTCGCCTATTTCCCTGAAGCTAGTTCTGCAACAACGGTCACAGTCAACTCTACTTATACAGTCGGCCGTCTCGGCATAAATAGCAATGCGGCCTACACCTTCTCTGGTTCCGGATCGATCGATCTCAATTGCACAAAAGCGCACATTGATGTGATCAAGGGCAACCATGTCATCAGTGTCCCGGTGTCGTTTAGCGCAAATACCACTATCACAGTTGACCCAAATGCATCGCTTCGGCTTGCGTCGGGTCTTAGTGTGCCAGCGGGCAAGACGGTCGACATTGCGTACGGCGGATCGCTGATAGCCACCAGCGTATCCGTCACGTCAACGGGTAAACTAGACGTGGGCGACCAGGCGCTGGTAGTCGATTATACTGGAAGCTCACCAGTCTCCTCCATTCGGTCTCTGATCATCGGTGGCCTTAACAGCGGCACGTGGGATGGGCCGGGAATCAATAGTTGGTATGCTGCGCTGGATGCCATGAATCGCGCAGTAGGCTACGCGGAAGCTGGGACCGTTGGCATTACGAGTTGGCGAGGCCAGAGCGTTGATGCAACCACCATAATCATTGACCTCACTATTATGGGTGATGCGAATCTGGATGGTATCGTCGACTCGGCCGACCAATCGATTCTGACCGCCAACCTGAGCGGAACAAGCAAGCACTGGTACCAAGGCGATTTCAACTACGACGGCGTCGTAAATTCCGCAGACCAGTCAATTTTAAGTGCGCACCTTGGGCTCTCGCTGTTGATCGCCAGCGTTCCCGAGCCTACGTCATTCCTTATCGTCGCAGGCGCTGGATTGCTCGCGCTTCGCCGCCGGGCCGGCGGTCGCCGGATGTAAGGGCTTTGTCGCAGTGGTAGAATGACCGAGATGTGCAGTTCAGGGCCCCTACGCAGCAGCGTCGGGGCCCTTTTTCGTTGATCGCGCATGTCGTCCCGTCACTCGCCTTCGATTCGTCGCCTGCTGATCGGTGCCATCCTCTGTTCGCCGTTGTTCGCGATGCCCGCGTTTGCGGAAGATCCGGCCTCGAAGTCGATCCCGGCGATCGGCATGGGTGCGGCCCCGGCTGCGGCGCAGCCCGCTGCGGGCGGGACCATCACCGGCGAGGGACGCGCCGAGGCCGAGCTCACGCTCGACGTCCGCAAGTTCGACTTCGCCGGCACGCGCGCGGCAAACCGCATGTACATCCCTGTCGGCACGAAGCTGTCGCCGGAAAAGCCCACGTTCGTGAAGGCTGAGCCCGCCTACAAGGGCAAGGTCAGCTACGCCACGATCCAACTCGGCAACGGTACGCCGAGTGAGTTCGCGATCGCGATCGACGAACCAGAAGGCGCGGTGCCGTCCATCTATCCCGACCTGAACGGCGACGGCGACCTCACCAACGACGGCACCGGCGAATGGCCAAACGTGATCCCCGGCAAGGACGGCGCCGCGCCGAGCCTGCAGGGCACGTTCACCTTCAAGCCCGCGTGGAAGACCGCAGACGGCGGCAATAAGGTCGGCGAGTACGCCCTCAACTTCTACACCCAGCAGGGCCGCTCGTCGCTCAATTACTACGCCGCCTCGGCACGCGTCGGGTCGATCGTCATCGATGGCAAGACTTACGAGCTCACGCTCACCGAAGCCGACGCGGACGGCCTCTTCAACAAGCTCTACGACAAGACCAAGCCCGTCGTCGTCGGCGAAAAGCAGTCGCGCCCCGTTTACATTCTCATCGACGGCAATCAGTACGACATCCGCGGCACGTTCCCGTTCGGCGGGATGAACTACCTCGCCACGGTGAGCGACGACGGCTCGCACATCAGCCTCGCGCCGACGATGAAGGTCATCCAGCCGCCGCGGCCGAGCGCCGAGCGTCCGGCGATGCTGGCTGCGGGCGTCGAGGCGCCCGACTTCGAAGCGCTTCTCTGGACCGCCGACCAGACCAAGTTGGAGTCTGACAAGCGGTTCAAGCTATCCGACTACCGCGGCAAAAAGATCGTCGTCATCGACTTCTGGGCCACCTGGTGCGGGCCGTGCATGAAAGGCATCCCGCACCTGAGCAAGGTCGCCGAGGCGGTGAAGGATCAGGACGTCGTCGTCATCGCGGTGAACACCTCCGACGACGAGGACCCGTTCGTGCGCTTCGCCACCGGAAAGGGCAAGGACTACAAGTTCACCCTCGCCCGCGACCCGGCCGGCCGCGATGAGAACGGCAACACCATCGCCCGCAAGCTCTACAACGTGACCGGCATTCCGGCGACGTTCGTCATCGACAAGTCGGGCAAGATCGTCGGCACCGTCTCCGGCTACACCGAGGGCGACTCCCAGCTCGAGCAGATCCTCAAGGGCCAAGGCGTGAAGATCGAGCCGTGAGTTCTCGCCTGACGGCACGCACTATCACGAGCGTTTACGCGAACTGTCGAGCGGCTCCTGCCAGTCGTACGACATCGCCTTGCCCGCGATGAGGTCGATCGTGCCATCGGGCGTGACGAGTTCGCCCGGCACGGGAGTCTCGACGGTCACGTCGTTGCGCGACTCGGCGCGTCGCAACTGCACGCGAATCGTCCCGCCACCTGGATGAGGCGTCGCCACATCGAGCGAACTTCGACTTCCCAAGAGCGGCGCGATGCGCACGCGGGTGAAGGCGGGCTGCGCTGGGCGAATGCCGGCGATCGTCGCGATCAGGTGGTACAGCGGATGGGCCGACCACGCGTGGCAGTCGGATCGCGGCTGATCGAGCGCGGTCTCGGGCGTCGTCATCAGGCCCGCGGCGAGCATCGCGTGCCACTCGGTCAGACGATCGTCGACGAGCGGCACGCGGTGCAGCGCGGCAGCCTCGAAGCGGTAATGCAGGAAGTACGGCGTCGGCCGGCGCATCGCTGGATGAGCGGATGCGCTGATCGAGCGGATGAGTCGCTCGGCACGAGACGACGCAACTTGATGTGAGAGCAGCGCGAGCACCTGCGCGTGTTCGGAACGCTCGGTCCGAGCGACGTCATCCCAGAACAGCCCGGCCGATTCATCCCAGAATGCTTCGACGGTCGCAGCGAGCATCGTCGGGGCCGCGCGACGCCAACGACTCGCCATCTCGGGTTCGCCGGCGAATGCTTCCACCTCGGCCAGCGCTTCGAGGGCCAGCACGCACGACAGGTTGAGCACGCACGAACGCCCGCCGACTTGACCGCCTGGCGGGATGCCGTCGCGGAACGCCCAATCGACGAAGTTCCAGCCCGGCGGCGAGACGAGCAATTCGTCCGACGAGGCGACGTGCTGCAGCAAAACGTCCATCGCGCCGCGCGCGCGGGGCAGCAGCGAGCGAAGGAGCGGCGCATCGCCGCGATAGAGCATTCGATCGCGGAGCATGCCGATGTACGCGAACGTGAACGGCGGAATGAGTTGCCCCGACCGGGCCGGGTGGTTGCTGGTCGGCAGGCCGGACGGGTTTGACGTCGACGCGTCGAACATCCGCAGGGCTTTCGCGGCGAGGCGCGCGTCGCGCGAGACGGCGTAGGTCGTCAGCGCCTGCAGCCGCGTGTCGCCGATGTACATCAGCTGCTCGTAGAACGGGCAATCGACGTGCGTCTCGTGCATGCACGTCTCGAGCGTCCGCTGGCACGAACGGGCGATCCGCTCGTCGCGTTCGTCGTCGCTCTTCCACGAGGCATCGATCGAGAGCGGGTAACGCGTCTCGTCGAATGAGATCGCCTCGATTGTGATGGGCTGGTCGCCGGTGGTGACGACGAGTTCGGCGTACCGGCCGCAACGCCACCACGGGACTTCGAAGGTTCGTCGTTCGCCGTCGCAGAAGAACGCGTCGCCGTAGCCGACGAGCGTCATGCCGTCGATGCGATCGCGGTGGCGCTTCGCACTTGATCCGTCTGGCGCGATCTCGACGAGCGCCTCGGCGAAGCGGAGATCGACTCGCGCATCACGGCCAGCAGACACGGTGATCGCGGGATAGACACACGTGTAGTCGCCGAGGTCGATCAACGCGCGGCACACCGATCTCGCGTTGACCACAACAGGCTTGCCCGCGAGCACGTTCGCCAGCTGCGGTGAGCCGTCGATTCCTTCGCGCCAAGGTCCGTTCGCGCGATCGTCTTCAGCTCGAACGGTCGCGCGCGTCCACCGAGCGTCGAGCATCGCCGGCAGTGTGGCGGGTTTGAGTAAGTGGATCGGATTCGTCACATAGAGCGCGAAGCCGTTGTTGCCGTGCTCGAGCGGCCGGGCGTCGTGCCACGGCGCGTCGGGCACGCGCGCGTCGACGACGAACTCCGGCCCGGTGCCGATGTCGGGATACGCGGCGCTCCGTCTCGCCGACCACGCGGCACGCGTCCGCACCTGCCAGTGCGCGACGCCCGTCGCGAATGCGCGGCACGCATCGTCGCCTTCAGCGCAGACGAGCAGGCCCGGCGTCACCTGCACCTGCGCCCACGGCGCGAGCGGGCCGAGCGCGTGAACGTGCGCGGCGATCACGTGTCGTCCCGCGGGCAGGCGCAGTTCGTAGCTCTCGTAGAACCAGTTCGCACGATCGCCGCGCTCGGGCCCGCGGCCGACTCGATGGCCGTCGATGAACAGCTCGTAACGCTCGTCGGCCGTCACGTGGAATCGGCACGCGAGCGGCGAGGCCAGTTCGAACGCGCAGCGGAACTCCGCGAACCACGGCTCATGGCCGGGCCGAAGGTCGATCGATGCGTCATCGATCCACCGGGCGGGCCATTCGCCCTGCCACACCCATGGGTCGCGCCGCGCCGGCGATCCACCGAATGCGGGCGGCGCATCAATAGTGATGCGTCGAAAGACTGGACGCGATGCGAGGTTGGGCGCGCTGGTGTCGTGCATCAGTCGCGATTCGGTGGACAGGACAATTGCAGGATGCGCGTCGCCTCGTGCAGCGTGCGGACATCCGCCTCGCGAAGTTCGCCCGACTGGTAGATGGGCAGGTTGTACGTGACTGCGCCGCCCGCGCGGAGATAGCGCACCAGATGGCGAGCAACCGCATCGCTTGAGGGTGGCGGCGGGTCGAGTCGCAGGAAGTCTTCGTTGACGCCCCACACCGGGATGCCGCCGATGCGCTCGTACCACGTGACGAACGAATACCACGGCAACATGCCGGGCGCGCCGCGGACGGTGTCGTTCGGCATGCGGGCGTAGGCGCCGGCGTCGGGCTCGCCGCCGAGCCCCTCGGCCTCGCCGGGCCAGTAGTCCTGTAGCGGCGTCATCGGGTCGAAACTCTCCAGCCCGGGGTTGTAGCAGACGGCCCGGCGCGGGTTTCCGGCGCGGGCGGCGTCGAACAACTCGCGCCACGGCGTGTTCGCTCGCTTCGCCAGCGCCCATCCCGCGTCGAACCACCAGCCGGCGAGGCGTTCTCCGTATCGCCGGCCGAGCGCGGCGACGATCGCGTTCACGTTCGCGAAGAGGCGCGTCGGGTCCGCTTCGTAACCGCCGACGGCGCGTTGCCAGGCCGGGTCTTGCTGGGGTTCGTCGCAGCCGTGGTGGTAGTAGAGCAGTAGCGTGATGCCCGCGTCGTGCAGTGCAGACGAGAGCTCACCGATCAGATCGCGCTGGCACGTCCGGCCGGGCAGGATGGCATCGACTTCGGGCAGCGGGCACGGCAAATGGTGCAGGGCATGATTGCACATGAAGAGCACGTGGCCCGCGCCCGCCTCGGCGGTTTGCCGCACGAAGCGATGCACATCAAAAGAAGCAACCGCGTCGGCAAAAGGCACATTCGTGCCGTCTCGGTTGAGCGTCCACGTGGTCCAGTGAACGCCAATGCCGACTTGCGTCTGACGCAGAATACTAAAACGCCCCATTTCTGGGACTGTCGTACGCTTTGGATCCATTTGGTTTCATTGTGCCACATGGAACATCCCTTGAAAAGCTTGAATATTTCGCGTTGACGAGTCGGAACACCCGATGTACGGTGATTGAAACCAATTGGTTCTATGCCTTTCGATCTTGCAACAGCTTCTTCGGAATCCCGCATCCGCCTCGTCGAGGCGATCCGCCGTTCGATCACCGACGGCGAGCTCGGCCGTGACGGGCCACTGCCCAGCGAGCGGGAGTTGGCCAAGTCGTTCAAGGTGGGTCGGAACACGCTCCGGCTTGCGCTCAACGACCTCTCGCAGGAAGGCCTGATCCAGAAGACCGGCCCGCGCGTTCGCACGGTGCGTCGGCCCGAGGTGAGCGACGCCGGGGAGTGGATGCGCCGCGCCGTCGTCGTGCTCGCGCCGCCCATCGCGTCCGATCAGAACCTGCAAACGCGGACCAACTGGCTCCGCTACGTCATGCTCGGCACCGTCGAGTCGATCCGCTCGGCCGGCCTGCACGCGATCTCGCTCAGCGTGGGCGAACTTCAGAATTCCGACGCCTCGCGCCTCGCCCGGTCGAAGCCGATGGGCGTCCTCGTGCCCGACCTGCTGCCGGGCTCGGCCGTCATCGCTGACGCCGTCCGCGCCTTCTCGGCTGCAGGCGTGCCCGTCGTCGTCTACGGCGGCAATGGCGACCTCGGCCCGGTCGATCGCGTCAAGTCCGACCACGAGATGGGCTCGTACCAGCTCACGCGGTGGATGATCGCGCAGGGCCGACGCCGGATCGCTCAGTGCTGGCCGAAGCCTTGGTCGACGTACTGGTTCGAGGCGCGTCAGCGCGGCTACGAGCGGGCGATGCGCGAGGGGGGGCTCGAACCGCTCCCGGTCATCGAGTTCCCGTACATCCAGTCGCCCGCGCTTGAGCAGGAGCGATTCAACTACAACGCAAAACAAGTGGCCGGATTCCTCTTTGGTTCGGTGCACGGGATGGACCGCGACGGCGCGCAGCCGGTGGACGGCCTGCTGATGGGCACGGACCGCGACGCCGTCTACGCGTCCGCCGCGCTGCGATTGCTCGGTCGCGAGCCGAACCGCGACGTGCTCATCGCCGGCTACGACGACTACGTCGACCGCATCGAGGAAAAGCAGTGGGAGCCGCTCGGCCCCGCGGCGACGGTGAACAAGCAAAACGAAACCATGGGCGAACTCATGGTTCAGATGTTGAGGGAGCGCGCAGAAGGGTCGATCGATCCCGCGCCGCGCACCCGCGTGGCCCCGCCGAGGCTCGTCGTCCGCACGGACGCGATCCCGCCGCAGGGCCCGACCTTGGCGGCAGTGTAGGTCCGGTCTGTTTACCCCAAATCTCTTCGGAGGAGATGCTCATGCGATTCGGAACGATTCTCAGTCTGGCGGCGATGACGACGATCAGCGGTATGGCGATGTCGGCCTCGGCGGCGACGCTCGCGTACGAGGGCTTCACGGGATACCCCAACGCCAACAACAACATCGTCGGCCAAAATGGCGGGACCGGCTGGGGCGCGGCCTGGAACTCGGGCACGTCGGAAGGATTCCTGCACACCGTTCGCACGCCGAGCACGATCGCCTACGCCGGCTACACCGGCTCTACCACGCCGGCCGCTTCGGGCGGGAACTATCTGAACCTCGCCGCGGGTTTCGGCGCGGCCAATCCGGCGAACGTCTTCCGTTTCCTCGACGTGACCGGCGGCGGCACGTTCGGCGCGGCCGGCTACGTGTCCGGCGGGAAGATCGGCGCGGATAACACGACCCTCTGGGCGAGCCTCCTCCTGTCGTCGCAAGCGAACTCCGGCGGCGCGAACGGGAGCGCGACGATCACGTTCAACAGCACGACTGCGAACAACGTCACCCTACCGCAGAGCCAGGCGAGCAACCTCGTCGTCTTCAAGTTCGTCTTCGGGCCCGGCTCGACCGACACCGTGACGACGTTCGCCAACCCCAACCTCGCGACGTTCGACGGCACGAGCGGCGGCGTCACGTCGGCCGCGGGCGACTACGCCTTCACCGGGCTGACGCTCACCGAGAGCTACACCGGCGGATCGGGCAGCCCCGGCGCCGAGACGCGCTACGACGACATCCGCTTCGGCACGACGCTCGCCGACGTGGCGCCCGTCGCTGCCGTCCCCGAGCCGACCACGCTCGCCGCGATCGGCGGGGTCGCCCTGCTCACGCTGCGTCGCCGCAGCAGCAGCCTCTGATCCTCCTCCGCAGCCGGCGTCGCGCGAGAGCGCGGCGCCGGCATTTTGCGAGCCGCGCACCCGTCGTACCCCCGCGCGGTTCCGCGCCCCGCTTCATCGTCGGCCGTCGGAGGATTCATGCGTCGCAGAGGCTTCACCCTCGTCGAACTCCTCATCGTGATCAGCATCATCGCGGTGCTCGTCGCGATCCTCGTGCCGACGCTCGGAAAGGCGCGAGATGCCGCCGAACGCGCCAAGTGCGCGGCCAACCTCCGCACGATCGGTCAGGTCGCGGTCAACTTCGCGATCGCGAACGACAACTATGTTCCCGCCGCCTGGGGGTTCGGCCAAGATGGCAATCTCGGATTCAATGCCGCCTCGATGCCGGTCCTACTGAGCTACAACGCGGGCAACGTCAAAGACACGTCGACGTGGCGTCGGTTCGGAACGCCGTATCAGGAACTACTTAAATACGCTCCCGCCACTGGGCATATCGAGGCACCAAATTTCACCGGCGGGATAAGTCCGAAAGTGGCAGATTGGATGATTTGCCCTGCGGGGTCAACTTCGGTGGGTTACATAGTTTGGGAAGGATTGGGTGCTGGATACGGCTGGGGCATCTCGATGAGCTACATGTACGTCGGCGGGATTCCCGCGAGGCAGGTCGGCACCTTCCGCGAGTTCGGCGGCGGCATCACGGAGGTCAGCTACACCAACTACGGCGACCGCATCCCGATGGTTCGCACGACCGATCCGAACCCGTCGCAGCGCGTGCTCGCCGCGGACACGATCCGCTGGATCGGCCCGTACAATCCGACGGGCTTCCAGGTCAATCATTTCAAGTCCGGCGACGTCAGCCGTCCGAACTTCCAGAACGTCCTCTTCGGCGACGGCCACGTCTCCGGAGGTGTCCCGGCCTTCCGCGACCGCGTCACGCTGACGTCTTCGAACAAGATCTCCCTGAACAACTTCTCCCTGTGTAAAGAGAAAGACGTGAACGACTTTTACTACTGGGGTCAGTAGCATTTCCCGCGGCGCTGTGAGCCGCTGCGCCTGCACAGGCTTCGACCGGCATTCGAACTGCGTTGGCGCGGCGTCGCTTGGTCGCGTCGCTCCCCAATCGACGACAACGACCGTGAGCCGCCTTGTGTTCGGTCCCCTGGGGCTCGCACACACCAGATTCGAGGCGCTCCGCACGCAAGATGGGCACCTTTGCTGAGCCTCGCCCGCGCCTCGCCGGTGCCTCGCCGGCGTGCGAGAGTCACCGCCAGCGGATGTCCCCGCTCGATCAACGCGGCGGAAAGTCACGGCCAGCGTACGCGCACCGCCGAGATTCGCAGTCGAAATCTCGACCTCGCCGCGGCCAACTTCCTCATTGAAGCGACCCTCGCGATGAGTAAACTGTTTCACTTCGTGTTGCGTTGCGTTCCGTCTGTCGTACTGCTTGAACACGCGGGCCCCGTATGCGTCTGACCGAGATCCTTAAGCTCCAGAACATTCGCGTCCCGCTCGCTGCCACGAACAAACGCGACGCGATCAAGGAACTGGTCGACCTGCTCGGCACGAGCGGCGACCTCACCGACGCGGGCAAGGTGCTCGACGCCGTCATGGAGCGCGAGGCCACCCGCACCACCGGCATCGGCAACGGGCTCGCCATCCCGCACGGCAAGACGGACGCCGTCCCCAATCTCGCGATGGCGATCGGCCGATGCTCGCCGCCGATCGATTTTCAGTCGATCGACGGCAAACCGGTCGGCGTGATCTGGCTCCTCACGAGCCCGAAGGACAAGACCGGCCAGCACATCACCATGCTCGCGAAGATCGCGAAGCTGATGGCTTCCGACCGCTTCCGCGCCGATCTGAACAAGGCGCCGGACGCGCAGGCCATGTTCGACCTCATTTCGGCGCAGGAATCGAGCCTGTAACGCTCGGATCTTCGTACTGCGGCGGGACGAACCCCGCGTCGCCTCCCAGTTTCTTCCAGTGACGGATCACCAGAACGAACGCGCCTACCGCTAGCGTGCCGAAGACGGCTTGCCACAGGTACGCCACGCGGTTCTGCCCGGTCAGGTCGACGGCGATCCCGCACGCGACAGGTCCGCCAAACTTGCCGATGGCGCACAGCGTGTTGTTCGCCGCGCAATACTGCCCGTAGTGCGATCGTGGCAGGATGCGAGGCAGCAGTGAGATCTGCCCGCCGAGGTAGATCGTCAGCGTCGCGGTGTTGAGGATCGTGAACACCCAGAACGAGTGCGGATCGACGATGCCGACGTAACACGCGAGCCCGCTCGCGGCGAACATTGCCATGCCGACCATGCCCACGCGCAGCGGATGAAACCGATCCGCGAGCGGCCCGAGCAGGAAGAAGAGCGGGAGCGCGATCGATCCGGCCGCTGCGGTTGCCTCACCGAAATCGTGCTTGGTCATCTTCAGGTCGTTCAGCGCCAGGAACTGCGTGTAGATCGCGCCGCCGAGCGCGAAGTAGTAGAAGAGGCCAATCAAATACAGCTTCTGGTAGAACGCGATCGAGAAGCTCTCGCGGCACCAGTGCGCGATTCGGCTCCACAAGCTCGCGACGTGCTCCGGCCTGGCCGGCGGGGGCGGGTAGTCGCCCTCCTTCACGCGCCAGCCCATCAGCAGGAACGACACGAAGTAGATCGCCGCGCAGCCGACGTAGATCTGCCACTCGTGCGTATCTGCAAACTGGAAGATGAACTTGTTGAAGATGATTCCGCCCAGCGCGCCCATCACGCGGTAGAACGCGGTGAACGAGCCGATCACCGGCAACGGCACCACGTCTGCGATCAGGTAGTAGTACGTCGCCAGCACGATCACGTTGAACACCTGGAAGAGCGCCAGCAGCACCGCCAGCACGATGATCGTGACCGCGTTCTGCGAGAGCCCGAGCGCGGTGAGGAACGAGAACCCCGACGCGATCGAATCGGCCCGCCCCACCGCGAGCAGGCACAACGCCAGCACGGGCGTGCCGAGCAAAATGAACGGGCGACGCCTGCCGAAACGCGTGCGGGTGCGGTCGGAGATCGTCGAGACGAACGGGTTCACGATCAGCTCGACTGCCGCCATCACAGAGCCGGTCACGAGGCCGATCACCGCCTTCGACGCGTCGAGCCGCTCGAGGTGCAGCGGCACCAGTCGCGGGATGACGGTCTCCATGATGTTCACGCAGAGGTCGCCCCACAGCATCCAGAAGAACACCGAGAATAGTCCGAGTTTCGTGTAGCGCAGCGTGCCGACGGAGAACTTGCTCGGCGCCGGCGGTGGCGGCGCGTACGGGAGGATTCCGACGCCGCGCTGGTTCTGCTCGGGCCCGCTTCCGCTTCCTTCCATGCGCGTGAAGATTACCCGCGACTGATCAACTTGTGCCGATTCATAGATTCGTCATGTCAGCTGGAAGGATTCACCTTTTGGGCACGAAGTCGTGAAAACCTATGGACGGAGCGGGTGTCTCCTCCGAATAATGCAGTCGAACCCCCGCGCACGATGACCGAACCGCTCAACCCATTGCCGCAGTTGCCCACGCCGGGCTCGGCCGACAAGTCGGCCGTGCGTCGTGCGCTGCGCAGCGCGGTCGAAGCGATCGGCGAGGACGAGCGCCATCGCAAGTCGATCGCGGCAGGCGCGCTGCTGCACGCCACGCCCGAGTTCAAGGCTGCCCGCGTCGTCATGCTGTTCCTCTCCACGCCGGGCGAGATCGAGACTGCATCGATCGCGCTCCGCTGTTGGCAAGAAGGCAAGAGCGTCGTCGTGCCGAAGGTGAGTTGGGACCAGCGCCGGATGATGCCGATGGAGATCCACTCGCTCACGAGCGACGTCGCGATGGTGGAGCACGGGCCGAACCGCGTGCAGATTCGCGAGCCGATCCAGGGCACGCCCATGCCGGCCGGGATGATCGACCTCGTCCTCGTCCCCGCGCTCGGCTATACGCCGGCCGGCCAGCGGATCGGTCGCGGCATGGGGTTCTACGATCGCTTCTTGTCTCAGAAAGACTTCATGGGCGTCGCCTGCGGGCTCGCGTTCGAAGAACAGGTGGTCGAGGCACTCCCGACGCAGGACCACGATCAGCCCGTGCACATGCTGGTGACCGACCGCGCGGTGCGACGGTTCGCGAGCTACTGCATGGAGCGGTGAACGCGGCCGGGTCCCCTCCCCCCGTACCCCGGGAGAGGGTTAGGGTGAGGGCCGAGCGCGCGAATCGAGCCAAGCCTTTGCGAATGCGAAAGACCCTCACCCTGCCCTCTCCCGGCGTACCGGGAGAGGGTGTGTGATTCTCACGCCAGCACGTCGCCCGCGACGCTCGAATTGTCGTCGTCGCCTGCGTTGCCAAGGCCCAGCAGCGGCGCGGGCGCGCCGGCCGTGGGGAGCGTCGAGTTGTACCTCGCAGCCAGCAGCAAAAGGTCGTCGAAGTCGACGGTGCCGGTGTAGTTGAAGTCGCCCTGCGAGAAGGTCTTCGACGACTGGTTGTAATTCGCGGCCAGCACGAGCAGGTCGTCGAAGTTCACCGCGCCGTCGCCGGTGGCGTCGCCGCGCAAGAAGGTGAAGTCGCGCGTCACGCTGCCGACGATGGCGTTGCCCGCGAGGTCGCTCACGCTGCCATTGGCAAGCGTCAGGCGATACCGCCCGTCCGGCGGTGCGCTTGCGAGCGAGAGCGTCGCGATGTTAGCTCCGGCTGCGCCGTACGTGAGCATCGCGGGCGTGATCGCGATCGATTCGCCCGTCGTCAGGTTCTGCAGCGACAGGTCGCTCGCGGTGAGGCTCTCGGCCACGTACTCGCTGAAGCCCAAGTCGATGTTGATGGGCAGCGTCTCGCGCCGCACCGCGAAGCTCGTCACCGTCGGTGCGATGGTTTCCGTCGGGCTCAGTTTCAGGTCGAGCCGCGTGGTGTTCGTGCCCGTCACGACGACGTTCGAGAACGTGCGCGAGACGTACCCCGGCGCGCTCACTGTGAACGAATAGGTGCCGGGCAGCAGCGGGCGGTGGTAGTCGCCCACATCCGCGTCGGTGAAGAAGCTCATCGGGTTGCCCGCGAGCGTGATCTTCGCGCGTACAGGCGCGCCGGTCTGCACGTTCGTCACGATGCCGCGAACGCCCCAGTTCACGGCGCTGAGGTAGTTCAGCATCGACGTCTTGTTGTTGTTCCACAGCGTCGGCAACGTGCTGGCCGCGGGCTTGAACGTGTCGGACAGTTCGATCGTGACGTGGACGCTGCCGTTGTAGCGGTAGGTCCAATCCTGCATGCCGCCCGACACCTCGTACCACTGGTCGCCGTTCGTGATGCCCTGTGGGAACGACGTGCTGTTGTACATCGGCAGGTTCGTGCGCGAGTACGTGAGGGCGAGTTCCTTGTAGAGCGAATCGTCAGGGCACGCGGCGTAGTCGTAGATGCCGTTGTTGTTCGTGTCCCACGGGTAGTTGACGACCGTCGAACCCGTGTGGTAGTTCGCGCCGAGGTTGATGTTGTTGGCGGTGAAGAACCGCATCAACGCCTGCGTCTCAACAGCTCGGCCGGTCGTGTTCGGGGCGGGGCCGTCGAGGACGTTGCCGATGTTGGTGGTCGATCCCTCGGGGAAGTTGCGGTTGAGGTCGACGCCGTTCGCGTTGTAGCGCGAGTTGCTGGTCAGGCCGTCCGGGTTCAGGAGCGGGACGATCCACAGCTCGGTGTTGTTGACGATGTTGGTGTACGTCGCGTTCGTGCCGTAGCCGGTGAGGAGTTCGTTGATGAAGTAGAGGCTCATCTCCACGCCGACCGGTTCGTTGCCGTGCATGCTGGCGAAGTAAGCGAACTCGGGCTCGTCTTCCTGGACGGTGGGGTTATCGGTGATCTTGAGCGCCCAGATGTCGCGGTTGTTGACGCTCTTGCCGATGGAGACGAGCTGCGTGATCGACGGCGCGTAGGCCGCGTAGGCCTGCAGGTCGCTGGTGAGCGTGGCGTAGGTGTGATACGCCCCGAGCGTGGTGCCGGCGACGGCGAGCAGCTGTCGGCGTTCGAGGGAATCGAGTTGGAAGCGCGGGCGAGCGAACGAGGGCGCGAGCATCGCGGCAATGATCGCTTCGCTAGGGGTTGCCGCAAGAGAAAAACAGTTCCTAAGTGGATTCGCTATTGCGGCGAAGCGCGGTCGTCGGGCTTGGATGGCATGACCACTTCGAAGCCGCGATTACGGCGTGCCGCGTATCTGTCAGCGGCGAGGCACCACGCACGGATGAGGGTCAGCAACCCGAAGGTCAGTACACTCAACAGCAATCCCTGCGTAAACGTCGCGACACCGGTTGAGATCGTATGCGCCTGCGGCCGTCCGGTAGCGACAAAGTGAGGGTCGAGTAGCGCCGCCACGCCTTCGGAAAACCGAATGGATGCAATGCCGCACCAGATGTCCACGAGCGCGAGAAACGGCACGACGAACATCATTGGCCCGAGTAGCACGCGGATGCCATAGGTGATGCAAATCGCCGTCCGCTCGATTGGCCGCGACCAACGTTCGGCGAAGAACTCCGTTGACGTCACGAGCGAATAGATCACGACCCACAACCCGATCGCGAAGAGCCGCCCAGGGACGGATGTCCCCATCGCGAAGAACCAGCTCGGTGCCGCGCTCGCGCCGACCACCAGCGTCCAGATCGGCAACCCAAGAAGGAATCGTCGAAGCATGGCGACGATCGTCTGTCGCGTCGGAGCACGGGTCAATCAACAACTCCCATCGCGAGCCGGCAGGGCGAGTTCGCCCTCCGCATTCAAAGCCCGGGGTGCACACCCCGGGCCCGGAGGGCGGCGGCCGTACAAACGGCTCAGTCGTCGCCGTCCGGGCCCGGCATCTACATGCCGGGCTTTGAAGAAAGGCGAACGCGCGTACACCGACGAAACCCATCGCAACCCTCGTTCGCACCGGCCCCACCGTCGTTTCCGCAGTGCACCACCCGTCGCCGCTTGCCGCGTTCTTGCCTGTCGGTCCCCCGCGCAGCCCCGCCCGCGAAAACGCGAAATCTGTTGATTTCCGCCGATTCCAGCGATGCAATATCGCCTTCGCGACCGCACCGCCCGCCACGGAGGGTTCACGTCTTACCGCGGGCGATCGCAGCTGTGCCGGCGTCATCCGTTTCGCGCGTCGGACAGAGATCGGATCGGAGAAAACATGCACACTGTCTCCCAGGCAGGCCTGGGCGCTCGGTCTCGCGCGACGTTCGGCGAGGTCTGGCGCGCCCTCACGCCGTGGCGGATCGACTACGCGTTCGTCCTCCGCGTCGACAAGCTCGGCGCCGTCCACGTCGATCGCGGCTCGCTGCGCCCGCAACTGCTCGCCGCCCTCTGCACCGTGCTCGCCGAACTCGACCTGAAGAGCGGCTGGATCGCCGGCGTGTGGGACGGCGTGCGGCTGAACCTCATCCTCTGCGACCGCTGGCCCGTCGACGTCCGCCAACGCGTGCGCGACGCCTGGGCACGCTGCGGCTGACCTCCAGTCTCGAACTGCCGTGGTACACTTCGCTGCATGACGCCACCCACGATCGACAAGCTTGCGCCGTTCATCCACGTGGCCGACGTTGAACGCTCGATCGCGTTCTACGGCAAGTTGGGGTACGCCGTCATCAATCGAATCGACGATCGCGAGGGCAAAGCGTGCTGGGCGTACCTGAAGTCGAGCGCGGCGGAGCTGATGCTCTCGCGCGCGAGCGGCCCGATCGACGCATTCGTGCAGGCGGTGATCTTCTACCACTACTGCGCCGACGTCCGTGCGGTGCGCCAGCAGCTGCTCAGCCAAGGCCTCCGAGACGGCGGTCGATACGCCGGCGTGCCGCTCGACCGCGCCGCCACCGATCACACCACCGTCTTCGAGGTCACCACGCCCGGCTGGCTCCCCGCGGGCGAACTGCGCCTGCACGATCCGGACGGCTACTCGGTGATGGTGGGACAACTGAAGTAGCTCTGCACGAGCGAGTGTGACGCGCGAGCAAGCGAGTTCGCGAATCAGCGGCTCGCACCGCGCCGCCGCCGTGCGAGCGGCGCGGTCGCGGCGAGCACCAGCGCCACGACGACCGTCGGCTCTGGCACCGGCGTGAACGCGTAATCCACCGCCAGCCCGTATGGCACCGCGTCGCCGGACAGGTTCGCGACCGACAAGTAGTAGTCGGGCCGATACTGGCCGACGACCGGCAGCGGCAAGGCGACGGGGTCCGACATCGGCACGGTGAAGTCGAACAGGCCGACGTTCTGGAAGTAGTCATTGCCTCCTGCGTCGGTGAAGAGGCTGATCGTCTCGGCCACCAGCGTGTCGTCGGCGCTGAAGCCGGGGTTGGTGAGCGAGCCTTCGCGGTAGAGCCGCAGCGAGAGGTTCGGCACGACGCCCGCATTGCTCGCGTCCCATACGAGCGTCGCGCGCAGCGCGCCATAGGTGCCGCCGAGCAGGTAATCGACCGTGCCGGGCTCGGCACCGCTGATGGCGTCGGCCTGCGAGTAATCCCAGAAGAATCGCTCGTTCGGATTCGGCGTGACCGAGTCGTGCTGGCCGAGCGTGCCGACGTCGTTCAGGAGGTCGATGTCGCCAGGCGCGTACTGCACGAGCGCGCCGAACGCGTCGACCGCGCCCGCGCCGAGTTGCTGGTCGGTGCTGATGCGCACCTTGTAGCTGTTCGCCGCGAGCGTGCCCGCCGTCACCTGGCTCCACGCGGCACCGGTGGACGTCTTCACGGTCCGGTCGGCCGAATTCATCAGGACCGCTTTGATGACGCGATGGTCCTTCGTATGCGTGAGCACTTGCCCATCGGCGTACTCGTGCAGCAGCGCGGCGACGCCCGACACGTGCGGTGCGGAGAAACTCGTCCCGCTGATGCTGCCGAACTGCGAGGCGGCCGCGTTGGAGATGTTCTCCCCGATAAAGGAGCGGGAGTAGCTCCCGACGACGGCACCGGGCGCTAGGATCTGCTCGCCCGGCGCAACGAGGTCGGGCTTGATGCGAAGGTTTGACGCCGTCGTGCTAACGTAGCTGGAGAAGCCGGCGCGGCGCGTGAAATCGCGGTTGAGGGCGCCGACGGACAAGCCGTTGTACGCCGTCGAAGGCGAGATCACGCTACCGAACGTGCCGTCGTTGCCTGCCGACGACACGACGAGGAGATTCGCGTCGGCGTTCACTTTTTGATCGACGTACGCCGCGTTCGCATTCACCACGCCCGCCGTCGTCGCGCCGCCGAAGCTGATGTTCACGATCTTCGTGCCCGCGGCGGTGAGGTCGTCGAGCGCCTTGCTGAACTCGTTGCCGGGATCGGTGGCCGAGTAGCTCGCGAAGCTGGCGCTGACGATCTGCGCGCCCGGCGCGACGCCGAAGTACCCGCCGGCCGCGTCGTTGCCCGCGATGATGCCGGCGACGGCCTGCGCGTGCTCGCGGCGGTATGTCTGCTTGGTCGCCTCGGCGTTGTTGACGAGCGTCACCTTGTTCAGGCCGGCCAGCGCTGGGTGCTGGCCGATGTTCGTCAGCGCGGTGTTGTTGACCGCGTCGGCCACCGCGCCGTCGCCCGCCTTGTAGGGTCGGCCCGACTCGATCATGCCGACCTTCACGCCGGTGCCGTCCACGTTGTAGGCGAGCCGCGCGATCGGTGCACCGACGGCGTTGAAGCTGCTCGTGAGGTTGTCGGCCCATCCGCTCACGCCCGCCGCGCCGCCGCGAAAGCCGACATTGAAGAAGTCGGGAATCGCTCCCGTGCCGGCCGCGCCGGGGTTGAGGATCGACAACCGCGTCTGCCCGTTGAGCGAGAACGTGGTCGAGAGCGTGTACGCGCCCGTGGCGAGGTTGAGCGTCTGCAGCGTAAGCCGGTTCACCGGGCTGGGCTGTGGGTTGGCGGCCGACGTCTCCAGTGCTTCGGTGTAGTTGAAGACGACGGCGTTCGTCGAGTCGAGCACGCGGACGTTGAACCTGCCAAACCCGCCCGAGCCGTTCGGCGCGCCGAAGAAGTTCACCGCGCCGTTGAAGTAAACCGGAACTTGGACCACCGACGGCGCGGTCACCGTGAACGGCTGCGTGCCGGTACGCACGATGTTGAACAACGACTGCGTGTTGGCGGCGTTCTGCGTGATCGTCGCGCCGGACCGGAACTGCCCGACGCCGTTGGTCGCGCCGGGGCTGTTCGCGTAGGTGGCGGACGCGCCGAGAATGCCCGTGGTGTCGGCGGCGTTCGTAAACGTGAGCGTGGCGGCGGGAGTGGTCCAGTTGCCGGGGATGACGGTGGACTGGGCGATGGCGCTCGAGATCATCGCGGTCGACGCCGTGATGGCCGCGATCAGGGGCCGATAATCAACGCTGCTGGACCGACGGAATCCGACAAGATCGTTCGCCATGACCGGGTCTCCTGATCGACAGACGTGCCTGAATTCGCCCGCGAGAAACGTTTATTCGATGACCCCTATGCCAATGCTGCAATTTTGAGTCTGTGCGGTTTTGGCAATAGCGTCAAGGATTTTCTGGGATCTTAACGATGCGATTCCCCGGTCCTCGTCGGCGGATTGCAGCGAAGTTCTCGCAAGCCACGCTGCGACCGTTGGTTGTCCCAGAGCGTGCCCGAGTTCGTCGTGCCTTCGGTAAGTCCGAGCGGCCGTTGCGCAAGCCTGTCTTCCAGGACCGCCCGCGCTTTGGCGCTTCGGTTCCCCTGCGCGAGCCACTACACTCTGCCCCACGATGGACACCCCGCCGGTCACCGCTGGAACGACTGCCACCGCGCCCGCTCCGACGCCGGACGTCGAAGCGCTTTCTGAAACGACCGTCCGCACGCTCGACGTGAAGCGCGTCTACAAGATGGGCGACACCGAGGTGCACGCCCTCAAGGGCATCTCCATCTCCATCGATCGCGGCGAGTACATCTCCATCATGGGCCCGTCCGGCTCGGGGAAGAGCACGTTCTTCAACATGATCGGCGGGCTCGACAAGCCCAGCGCGGGCAAGGTGTACATCGACGAGGTCGACATCGCGCAGCTCGACTCGTACGAGCTGGCGTGGATGCGATGTCACAAGATCGGGTACATCTTCCAGACGTTCAACCTCATCCCGGTCATGACGGCGCTCGAGAACGTCATGATGCCCATGATCTTCAGCGGCATGACGACGGCCGACGCGCAGGACAAGGCGGCCGAGATCCTGAAGCGCGTCGAACTTGGGCATCGCATCTTCAACAAGCCCAGCGAGATGTCGGGCGGCCAGCAGCAGCGCGTGGCGATCGCCCGCGCGTTCGCGAACGATCCCTCCATCATCCTCGCCGACGAACCCACGGGTAACCTCGACCTCAACACGGGCAAGCTCATCATCGAACTGCTGCGCGGCCTGAACAAGGAGAAGGGCTGCACCATCATCAGCGCCACGCACGACCACAAGATGCTCGCCGTGAGCGACCGCATCTTCTGGTTCACGGACGGCCTGCTGCAGAAGGTGAGCCGGCGCGACGAGATGAAGATCGAGGCCGGCCACATCGAAGGGCCCGGCTGGGACGGCGCGACGATGCGATGAGGACTCTCCCGCGGTGACGACCTTTGTGCGCCGCGGTACGCTCGTGGGGAACACAGGACAGTGGAAGAAGGAATGAACGACATGAACTCTCGGACCTCTGGTACCTCTCGGACCAAGCTCTCGCTCTTTCGCGTTCCCGCACTGCTCGCCGCCGTGGTGGGCGTGGTGCTGATCTCGTCGAGCGCCACGCGGGCCGATGACGACGATCACAAGGCGCCGACCACCGGCCCGTCGGCCCGTGAACCTGGTCGCGGCCCCAGCGCAGGGCGCGGCCCCGGTGGCGCAGGTGGGCGTAACGATCACGAAGTGCTCGAAGGCGCCATGGAAGCGATGGAGCAGAGCTACAAGGTGATCGCTTCGCAGATCGACGACGCATCGAAGGATGAGTCGACGCTCACGGCTCTCGGGCGATTCCAGGCGGCGACGATCCGCTCGAAGTCGGTCCTGCCGGGCTCGGTGTCGCGCATCGAGGACGAAGCCAAGCGGGCCGAGATGACGAAGAAGTACCGCCAGATGATGGTGCAGGTGCTCGTCACCGCGACGGAACTGGAGGAGCACCTCCTCGCCGGCGAACGCGACGCGGCCAAGGAGAGCCTGAAGGAACTCCACGACTTCGAGAAGTCCGGCCACGACGACTTCCGGCCGAAGCGCGGTCGCCGCTGAGTCGCGCGCCGAACTGAAATGATGTGAATCGCACACCCTCTCCCGGTACACCGGGAGAGGGCAGGGTGAGGGTCTTGGACTCGTAGTACGCCCCATGTGTGAATTCCGCGGTCGGCCCTCACCCTAACCCTCTCCCGGGGTACCGGGAGAGGGGACCAGACGCGTCACGCCCCTGCGTACACCTTCAATAGCTTTTCCACCATCACGCGTGCGTTGAAGATCGCCTTCGCGCGCTCGCGGCCGCGCTCGCCGAACGCGGCGCGGCGGGCGGGGTCGCGCACGAGGTCGTCGAGCGCTTTGCCGAACGCCGGCACGTCGAACGGCTTCACCGCGTAGCCGGTCGTTTCGTGCGCGAGTCCCTCGGCGTTCCCATCGATGTCGTAGCACACCACCGGGCACCGCGCGAGTTGCCCCTGCGGGATCGCGCGGGCCAGCCCCTCGCGGCGCGACGGGTGCGCGACGATGTCGAGCGCGTTCACCAGCTCCGGAATCCGCGTCGGCGGGACTAGGCCGGTCAGGATGAAGCGGTCGCTCAAGCCCATCGTCGCGATGCGCGCCTCGAACTGCTGCCGGAGCAGGCCGTCGCCAATCCAGACGAACCGCAGCCGCGGGTAGAGGCTGCACAGCGCCGGCGCGAGGTCGAGCAGGTCGTCGTGGCCCTTCATGTGGAAGAGCCGAGCGATCGTGCCGACGGCGACGTGGTCGGGCTTCAACCCCAACTGCTCGCGGATGACGTCGCGCGAGACCGGCGGGTTCAGGAACGGAGCGACGTCCATGCCGCTGTGAACGGTCACGTACTGCTCGGGCCTGCCGATGCCGGCCGCGAGGGATTGCAGCGTCATCGCATCGGCGACGCTGACGATCACGTCGCACTTCTCGGCCGCGCGCTTCTCGCACCACTTGTAGAAGTCGTTCACGCGTTTCCGCGTGCTCGCGGTAAACGCGAGCCCGTGAATCGTGTGCACGATCCGCGGCACGCCTGCCTTCCGCGCGGCGAAGCGCCCGATGATGCCCGCCTTGCTGCTGTGCGTGTGGACGACGTCGGGCTTCAGCTCGCGGAACCGCTTCACGAGCGCGCGGTACGTGACGAAGTCCTGCCAGGGCAGGATCGATCGCCGCATCGCGTCGAGCGTCTCCACTCGATACCCGCGCGACCCCGCCCGCTGCATGAGCGACCCCTCCGGCCCGAGCGACGGCCCGGTGATGAGCGTCACGTCATGCCCGGCGTCGTGCTGGCCCTCGCACGAGAGCAACGTGTTCTCCTGCGCCCCGCCGACGATGAGACGCGTGATGACGTGGACGATCTTCATTTGAGCGACGCAGGATACACGACGACGTGGGAACGGGCAGGAAGCGTGAGCGGCTTCGACGGATCGGCGGGAAGTTCGAGCGGGCGCTCGCCGTTCTTGAAGTCGATGACCACAGCTTTCCAGCCTGCCACGCCGACGATCTGAGGCGCGACCACGTCGCGTGCGTCGCCCCTGTTGACGAAATGCCAGACCTGTCCGGACGGCGTCTCCATCAGGCAAGCGGAAACCTGGATGGCCGTCCACATGCGAATCGATTCTTCGTCTGACTCATGCCTGAGGAAGACGAAGCGCGGCGTACCTCTGGCGGTTCGGTTCAGCCAGCGCGTGCTTTTGCCGCGAGGCGTGTCGATCGCGAGCTCTTTGCCGGCAGTTGCCCAAAGCGAATAGTCGTCCGACCATTCCCACTGAAGCATGGCGCTGCCCGCCGAGCCGCCGCCGAGCAGCACTACGATGTTGCGCGCCTCCTTTAGCCAGTACCGCTCGCCTGCAAACGAACCGTCCTGCCACGCTTCCGCGTCGGCACCGACTTCCGTGATCAACAACGGCAAGCCGGCTTCTGTGGCGGCTTTCACCCATAGATTTGGCGGGGCTTTCCACGCGTGCACGCCTAGCGCCCCCACGTGCTTCATCGCCGCTGCATCGCGCATCGTTGGTGTGATCTGGTCGAGCCCTTCGACTGGATCGGCGCTGTCCCCGAGCAGGAGCTTCGTCGACAGCTGCGCCTTGGCGAACGCCTCGCCGAGTCGGATCGTGATCTTGCGCGTCTCGTCGGCGTTCAGCTTTAGATGCACGCCCATATCCGACTCGTTGAAGCTGAACAGTGCCGGCTCGACGCCGTACCGCTCCTTCATGTGTAGCAGGTACGACACGACGCACTCGATCAACTCGGGCCATCGCTCCTCCGGCACCGTGCCCGCGCGGTCGCGTGGTTGATCGGACGGCATCGGCTCCGCATAGAGCCACTCGGGCAGGTACCACACGCTCGCGATGAACCGCCCGGGCGGGACGCGACGGAACAATTCGCGATCCAACTCGAAACGCTTGCGCAACTTGCTTCCAGCGACATCGCTCTCAACGCCCCGCTTAGCGTTCCACGCATTCGGATCGGTGTTGTCGTTCGTCGGCTCCCACTCGGCGAGTTCCATGCCGACACGCACCCACGGCAGATCGAATGCTTCGAGCGATTTCCGTGTCGCGGCGCTGTCGATGCCGTAGACGAAGTTCCCGCCGATCCCCGTGAAGGCGGGACGTGTGGGATCTGGCTCGTCGACGACGAGGCGATACGCCTCCGTCACGGGTTCCTCATGTGCGCGGATTGTGAACGTCTGCTCAGCGACGTCTCCGGCCCTCATCGCGCCCTCGTACACCTGCACGCCGACGCCGTAGGTCTGGCTGTCGAACGCACGGTTGTCCTGGACGAAGCCGTTGCGCTCGCGGTCGACGCGCAACTCGATCGACGACTTCGGCTTGCTCTTCGACGTAAACACAACGGACGCGAGTGAGCCCACGCTGGCGAGATCCTTCTTCGTGAACCGCTCCGGCAGCGCAATCGGAGAGCGCGCATCGCCGTTAGCCACGCACGTGCCGTTGTCATAGAGATGGACCGGCACATTCAGGAGATACGCCACCGCATCCGTCTCCACCGCGTCGATCGCCTCGACGCGGAGTTTCACGCGCGTGCTCGATGCGTCGTCGGCTTTGAACTGCTGGCGAACCTTCAGCCGCTTGCCGTCGGGGGTGGTGAGCGTGCCGTCGATGGTTTGCCAGCCGTCCTCTTCGGTTCGCTTGATCTCCTGCAGTTGCCAGAGCGTGGTGGTCCTGGTGTAGCCCTGCTGGAAGACGAGCAGGTTCCCCTCGATCGGTTGCTCGCGCGGGCCGTCGGAGATGGACTTCAGGACGCCTCGGTGGTTGAACTCCAGCGGCAGGTCGACGTACGCCGCCAGCGTGCAACACGGCATCGCGAGAACGACGAGCGCGAACAATAGAACGAGCGTTCGAAGCATAAAGGCCCCCACTTCTTCACGGTGACAGTTCGACAGGCACCGGCCGACCGATCGGCCCGGCCACGCGTTGCGGGCGATCGTCGGAATCTTGGGGCGCGCACCCCACACATCTGTTGCACGGCGTTGCATTTCGGTCACTCCGATCGATCGCTTGCGCGACTGTCGTGCCCGCGAGGAAACGCTCCTCATCGGTCCGCGCAATCGGCCATCATGGTCATGTGATCGAAGTAAAATCCAGTGGGAAAATCGGTCTACGCCGATGCTCTGCGCCGTGGCACGGGTTTCCAACCCGTGTCGTCCTACCCGAAACGGAGTCACGGGTTGGAAACCCGTGCCACAGTGCACACGTGCGTAGCTCACGCGCGGGCTCTGACCGGCACGCTCAACGCCGACGTCGGCGCAGCGTGCCGACGACTGCTACGCACACCGCCATCGACGTCGGCTCCGGGATCGCCTGTGCGAATGCGAACCCCGCGGCCGGCGGGACGTTGTAGTTGCTCGCGAGTCGAAGCAGGTCGTCGAAGTTCACGGCACCGTCGCCGGTGAAATCGCCGTTGCGCCAGCGCTGGCCGGTGGTCCGGTTGTATGCAGATGCGAGCACGAGCAGGTCGTCGAAGTTGACGAACGTGTCGAGGTTGGCATCGCCCGCACGGGCGGTCGCCGTGCGGAAGGCGCGATCGCCGAGGAGGGAGTGCGCTCGCCGCGTCGGGTGGATGTCGTCGAAGAAGGCGTAGCTGTCCGGGTTCGGCACGACGGTGCTGCCGCTCAGTGCGGGCTGCGTGACGTTCGTGAACCCGAACGCGGCCGGCGCGGCGAGGACGTCGTCGAAGAACGCCTCGGTGTCGAGCAGGCGGAACGTCGTCGCCGGATATTGCGCGCGGACGGCGACGAGCCGTGCGTCGAGCGCGGCGTTGTAGGCACGCGCCAGCGCGTCGAACGCGGCCCGGTTCGTTGCGTTGCCAACGTATCGCGGCAACTCGCCCAGCGGCGGAAGGTTGGCCACCAGCACGTTCTTCGCGCCGGCCTGCCCGAGCCGCTGCAGGTGCGACTGCACGTTGTTCGCCGGGATGCTGACGTCGGTCTGCCCGTCGATGAAGTCGTTCCCGCCGATCCACAGCGTGTAAAGATCGGTCGCAGCCGGCGCGTTCGAGGAGAGAAACTGATCGATCTGCGCGCCGGCGTTGGGGAAGTTGAACAGGCCGAAGAAGTTGGTGTTCCCCGAGCCCGACCTCACGCCGCCGTAGGCGTAGTTCCGCCCGCCGCTGGTGCGAGAAGGCGTCTGCGTCGCGCCGAGGCCGAGCCGGCTGGAGAGCCGTTCGGACCACACATTGCCATTGCTGAATCGGCCCTGGTAGTAGCTCGATCCGGGCGAGATGCCGAAGGTGGCGCCGTTCACGTTGCCGACGTCGGAGAGGGAATCGCCGAACGAGACGAGGCGGGTGAAGGACTGGGCGGAGGCGGTCGAAGTGACCGCAGCGACGAGAGTGAGGACAACAATGCTTCGCACGCGTGTCAGCGTTCATAACGCGCGGTGACGACCCTTGCCACGGAAAATCGCACGGGCCGACTTGTCGCAACAAACCGGCGGACGCGGCTCACGCTATCGCCGTGCTCGCGTGAAATGGCCCGGCTGGGACATCGCGAAGACGTGTTTCAGATCGGCGAAGCACTGCTCGAGCCACGCGTCGATCCACTCCGCGAATGTGGGCCACGCCCGCAGCGGCGGGAGCGCGGCCCGCGGCTTGCCGGTCTCGACGATGCCTGGCGGACGCCTGGCCGACCGCCAATCACTGGACGCATCGGCGAAGCCAGTCGCATCAAATACCCGGCCAGCCCATTTGCCGCTCATCACCAATACCGCGAGGAGTTCGCAGCCTTGCGTACAGATCGGCATGAAGCCTGACGGAGTTGCGGGCCGCTCGAACCCCTCCGTCGGCGGCGGTTCCGCGCTGATGATCCAACGTTCAACCACATCTTCGAGCGCGAATGACTCGTCCGGTCGTCCGTGCGCATTCAACCGTTCGGCGTAGTCCTCGTAAACCAGCGCCAACTCGTCGCGGATCTCCTTGAACGACATCAGGCCGTAGTACGGGCCGACGGGTTGCCCGATGTGCAGCAGGTAGTCGCGGTAGGTGCCGGGCAGCCGCGTGCCGCACCACGACTCGAACTCGACGACGTCCGCCTGGCTCACTGGCTGAATGGCGTATTTGTGCCGCGTTGCGCCGAACACGCGCCGGCTCGGGTCGAGTCGTGCGAGTCGCTCGATGTGAGCTGTCCATGTCGCGATCTGGGACATGCATCACCCCAAACGAAGTTCACTCGGCGTCGTCCTCGGACTCGCCGTCAGGCAACGCCGCCGCCGCCAGCCCCGCCTTCCCGCCCGGCTTCTCGATCAACTGCTCGATCCGCTGCTCCGCCTCGCTCAGCACGCCGCGGCAGTGTTGGAGCAGGAACGCGCCGCGCTCGTACTTCGTCAGGCTGTCTTCCAGGCCGACGTTTTCGCCTTCCAGGTCGCGGAGCAGTTGCTCCAGCTCGGCCATGGCGGCTTCGAAACTCTTCGGCGGATGTTGAGGGGCGCGTTTCTTCATGGTGCGGCGAAAGCTCACGCGGGTTGGACCGCGCGAACTAGCGACGATTCTTCGATGATACTGCGATGGAATCAACCGCGGGCGACCGTCCAACTGCGAGCCGCACTTGGAATTGCCATCCGGATGTTGCTCCGGAATAGTACCTTCGTCCCATCGCGGGATACGCCAGATGCCGATCGACCCCACTCGCCTGCCAACCCCGCACGACGGCCCCGACGATGACGACGGCCTGGGCCGCGCCGACGTCATCGACCTCGGCCATAAGCGCCTCGACGACGCGCCCGCGCAGATCGGCCCGTATCGCGTCCTCGAAACGATCGGCGAAGGCGGCATGGGCGTCGTCTACCGCGCGCAGCAGCGCGTACCCATCAAGCGCGACGTGGTGATCAAGCTCATCAAGCTGGGCATGGACACCAAGCTCGTCATCGCCCGCTTCGAGGCCGAGCGACAGGCGCTCGCGATGATGGACCACCCGAACATCGCGAAGGTGTTCGATGCCGGGACGGACGAGACGGGTAGGCCGTACTTCGTGATGGAGTACGTGAAGGGGCAGCCCATCACCGAGTTCGCAGACGCGCACAAGCTGACCATCGAAGAGCGACTTCGCCTGATGCAGCAGGTGTGCGATGCGATTCAGCACGCGCATCACAAGGGCGTGGTTCACCGCGACCTGAAGCCGAGCAACGTGCTGGCCACCCTGCAGGATGGGAAGCCCTCCGCGAAGGTGATCGACTTCGGCATCGCCAAGGCGATGAACGCGCAGCTCACCGACCGGACGCTGTTCACCCAGCATCACCAGATGATCGGCACGCCGGAGTACATGAGCCCCGAGCAGGCGAACGGCAGCATCGACGTCGACACGCGGACCGACGTGTACAGCCTGGGCGTGCTTCTCTACGAGTTGCTGACCGGGCAGACGCCTTTCGACGCGAAGCGGCTGCGCAGCGCGGCGTACGACGCGATGGTGCGCATCATCCGCGAGGAAGACCCGCCCAGGCCCAGCGCGCGCCTCAGCACCATCTCAGGCGGTGGCACTTCAGTGCCGCAGTCAGCGCCGTCAACACCGGCGCCCAATCCACCGTCGACGCTTTCCGCGCTCGCCAAGAGTCGGTCGACCACCGAGCGAGAATTCCAGCGCGAGGTGAAGGGCGAACTCGACTGGCTGGTGATGAAGAGCATGGACAAGGACCGCGGCCGGCGCTACGCCACGCCGACGGAACTGAGCCAGGACATCGAGCGATACCTGAACGGCACGCCGGTCGTCGCGGTGCCGCCCAGCTGGGCGTATCGGGCATCGAAGTTCACGCGGAAGTACAAGCGGTCGATCTTGGCGGCCGCCACGCTGGTGGCGTTGCTGTGCGCAGGCATCGCGGGCACGAGCTGGCAGGCGCATCGAGCGAACGTGAACGCAGGGCTAGCCGCGACTCAGCGCGCCGCCGCAGAGGATGCCCTCGCGGTTGCGGAGCGCCAGCGGGCCGAGGCGCTGCTCGCGGCGTACATCGCGAATCTGTCGCTAGCGAAGTCCGCCATGGAGAACAACGACTGGCCCGGCGCGCGGCGCTTCCTGAACGAGTGCCCCACGCCGCTACGCCAGTGGGAATGGCGCTTCATGATGCGGCGAGCGAGCCGATACGAGTTCGCGCTGCCCGTCAGCAGTGAGGTCGTCGCGTGCAGCCCGGATGAGAGCCGCATCGCCACCGCGACCAGCAACGGCGGGCACGCTTCGACGATTCACCTGTGGTCGCCCGCGGACGGCAAGCTGCTGCGGTCGATCGGCGTGCCGTTCGAGACGGGCTCGATCCGATTCTCACCGGACGGCCGAACCGTGCTGGCGTCGGATGCGGGCGCGAGGTTCGACCAGACGGTCGGCGATTACTCGGTGAGCACGTGGGATGCGGAATCGGGCAGCCCGACGACGGAGTTCAAGCTCGGGCCGATGGACGAGGAACGCGGGGCCGCGCTGCGCATGCAGGGGTCGGCCGTGCTCAGCCCGTCGGGTCGATATCTCGCGCGGTGGAACGTCGACACGATGGAAGTGTGGGACTGTTCCGCACGCAAGCAGCTCTTCATGAAGCGCGGCGACTTCGCGAGGTACGGCAGCGCCGCCTTCGCGGCCGACGAATCGACGGTCGCGTTCACCAGCAAGCAGCAGATCGAGTGCGTCGATCTGCGGACCGGCGCATCGCGAAAAGTGTTCGCACACGGCATCGCCCGGCCGACGCCGTTCGAGCCGCAGGTTCGGCTCAGCCCGAGCGGGCGATTCGTGTGGATGGGGATCGGCGCGCTGAATCAAGACTGGACGCTCTTCGATGCCCAGACGGGAGCCGTGCTCGCGAAGATCGACAACGGCTGGGCCGATTCCGTGCCGCTATATACGCCGGATGAGTCGAGCTTCATCACGGCGAGCAATGCGCTCGTCGGCTTCGTGAGCAACACGCCAAGCCCAGAGCCGCCGCCCGGCACACCAACGCACGTGCTGCGGATGTCGGGCACTGCTGCGCCGAACTTCTCGCCAGACGGGATGCTGCTCGCGTCGAACGCGCTGATCATGCAATGGCCATCTCAGAAGCTGATCGCCGAGCTGCGCGGCGAGCGGGCGGACCGGGAATGGCTGTCGGTCGCCGTCATGCCGCGATCGCGACGGCTTCTGATCGGACGTGATCGCGTCACCATCGCGTCGTTGGAGAGCGTCGATCAGGTCGCGTACGTCATGACGCCGTGGATGATGGCCGCCGACGCCTGGCGCTCGCGGGACTTCAGCGATCCGAACGCGCAACCCTACAAGGTCGAAATCGCTCGAGACGGTCGAACCGTGCTCACGCGTGCCGGCCGAAGCACCACGCTCGCCCGCGCCGGCACGACGCCGATCAACGTTCATGCCCTCTCGCACGATGGCGAGCGGCTCGCCTACGCGGACGGCGACCACGTCACCTTCGTCGGTGCAGCCAGCGGCCGAGAGCTGATCCGGCTTCCCGTGCTGAACTACAGCAGTGCCGACGAGAACCGATTTCCCGCGATCACGAAGCTGTCGTTCGCCGAGCAGGACCAATGGCTCCGCATCGAGTACGACGACAAGATGATTGAAGTGTGGGACGTTCGCGACGCCACCGTCAGGCAATCGGAACGCGACACGTTCGACGCGACGCGCGCGTGGGCGGAGAAGCACGTCGCCGCCCTGCTCGCTGGCGCGAAGCCGGAGCAGCGGCACATCGATCAGGTGAAGTCCGACGCCTCGCTCACCGAATTGCAGCGGCTCTTCGCGCTCGAAGCGATCACGCTGCGACAGAAGGCGGTCGAATACCGCGAGCGCACTAGGCAGGAACAGCAGCAGCTCCAACAGTTCCTACGCACGGCCGCCACGCGGCCGGCTTCGGAATCTCAACCGGCGAACTGAGCGGCTCACACGTTCACATTCTTCTGCAGCCACGTCTCGAACTGACGGATCCCTTCCTTCCGCTGGATGATCCGCTCGACGCGTTCCGCGATGGTCTGCTTGGCCTTCGCGCGCTCGGCGGCATCGGTGCCGAGGCGCGTGGCGATCTGCACGTAGTCGACCTCGTCCTTCGCGCACAGGTCGGTGTAGCCCATCGCGTGGTAGAGCGCGTTCGTGATTCGCCCGCGCAGGAAGCTGCTGGGCAGCGTGACGATGGGCACGTTCATCGCGAGCGCTTCCCAGCTCGTGTTGCCGCCGCCGAAGTGGAGGGGGTCGAGCATGAGGTCGCACAGCTTGTTCACCGCGAGGAAGCCGTCGCGGTTCTGGCGCGGCGCGAAGTGAATGCGGTCGGCCACGTCGGGGATGCTCTTGGCGAAGCGTTCGCGGAGCATCATGTCCCACTGCGGGAACATGCCGCTGAGGAACAGCACGCGGCCCTTCGGGTCGGCGCGGAGGATGTCGCCGAGCATGGCGTCGAACTGCGGGTGAATCTTGTAGAGGCTCTGCAGGCAGCCGTAGACGGTGCAGTCGGCGGGCAGGCCGAGCTGGGCGCGGGTGATCTGCGTCTGCGGCTCGGGCGGCGCATCGTACGCGATGGCGAGGTCGGGCAGGCGCAGCAGCTTCTCTGTGTAGAACTGCTGGCCGTCCGCGCGGTCGAGGTGCTCGCTGCTGAGGTAGTAGTCGATCGTGGGGATGCCCGTTGTGATCGGGTGACCCCACGTGACGACTTGAACAGACGCGAAGCGGGAGAAGCCGAAGCTGAACGTCATCGGGTTCATGCCGATGTCGGCGTAGTAGAGCGCGTCGAGGTCGACCTGCGCGAGCCGCTTCCGCGCCTCGAGCGGCGCGGGCGGCAGCTCGACGAATTGGTCAGCGCGGGACTTGTACTCCTGCGCCACGGCGTCCTTCGGCGGCCCGCCCGCGCTGATGACGGTCACGTGGAACTTCGCACGGTCGATGTTTCGCAGCAGCCCGATGTTTAGCTTGCCGATCGTGTGATCTTTGAAGTACGCGCTGCACAGGCCGATCCTGATCTTTCCGTCGGAGCGGTACTTGATGCCGAGCGGCGGCACGTCGGTCGGGGCGCGATACAGGCTCGCGCGGAGGACCTGTTCGGGCTTGTCGTCGAAGCCGTGATAGGCGCTGTAGAAGTTGTGCGGCGCCCACTCGCGCGTGAGGTCGAGCTTGTTGCCGGATTGCGCAAGTTTTTGGAGTTCCTCGTGCGTCTTGGTGCGCCAGGAGAGGAGCTCGTCCATCGAGCGATAGATGACCGGCGCGAGGCTCGCGAGCATGATGCGCGCAGTCATCGCCGGGCCGGGGTCGTTGGCGATGACCCAGCGGTAGGCCTTCTCGGCGTCTTCGACGCGGCCGGCCTGGTGGCTTTTGAGTCCGTGCAGGAAAGCTTCGAACAGCGTGGGCATGGGGCAAGTGTCGGAAGGCAAGAGGCAAGGGGCAAGAGGCAAGAGGGGATGTCCTGCACTCTTGCCTCTTGCCCCTTGCCTCTTGCCTCCTGAAACTCCGCGTATGCCCGACGCCCCGCCCGCCCCCTCCGGCCAGCTCGTCCTGAAGACGCTTCTCGATCGCCTGATGGCCGGTTTGCTCAACGGCCCCGCGATGAACTGTCGGCCGCACAATTCGCGGCAGCGGATCGACCTCGCCTCGATGTCCGACCTGCCGGGCGTGAACGCGACGGACGTGCTGCGGATGGTGCTCGGCGCCGATCAGACCGCGAAGGTGTCGACGAAGATCAAGGGCTCCGCCCCGCGCCGGTTCGCGAAGAAGAAGACCGACGACGCTTCCGCCGAGCCGCAGGACGACGCTGCCCAGAGCGCCGGCAAGGTCGTCAGCAAGCTGCGCGTGATGAGCGACGACGCCGTCACGTATAAGCAGGACACCGGCGTGCACGTGCTGGCTGTCGGGTTTCCGCTCCTCACGCTGCCGCCCGGCGCGCTGGGGAAGGACGTCTCGCGGCGAGTGGTCGCGCCGATCGCGTTCGTGCCGGTGGACGTCACGCTCACGCGAGGCGTGTCGACGTCGATCGAAGTGAGCTGTTACGGCGAAGGCGCAGCGCGCGTGATTCCGAACGTCGCGCTCTTCGCGTGGCTCCAACGCCTCGCCGGCAAGGACGACCTGACGAGCGCGCTCGAAGACGAGACCGGCGAGCGCCCGCTGCGCGAGATCACGCTGCTGGTGAACGAGGTGTGCAAGGCGCTCGAGCTGAAGACGCCCGACTTCCTCCCTGCGAACCACGAAGCCAAGGCGGGCGACGATGCGCCCGATCTGCAACTGCCCGAAGGCTTCCAACTGTCGGCCGCCCCGCGGACAGATCAATTGAGCGACGAGGCGAAGGTGCTGCCGAGCGCCGTGCTGGGCCTGTTCCCGATGGCGAACCAAGGCTTGATCGAAGACATGAAGGCGCTCGCCGCCGGCGATGGCGTCAGCGCGCTGATCGAGGGTTACCTGAAGGCCGGCATCGCGCTCGACACGCCCGCGACGCCGCCGCCCTTGCCGACGGATCCGAAGGAGGCGCTGAAGTCTGCCGCCGTCGGGCCGACCAGCGTGAATCTCGTCTCGGATGCCGACCCGTGCCAGCGGCAGGTGATCCGCCTGTCGCAGGGCAACCAGGGCGTCGTCGTGCACGGCCCGCCCGGTACCGGCAAGTCGCAGACGATCGTCAACATCGTCGGCGACGCCCTCATGCGCGACCAGCGCGTCCTCTTCGTCTCCGACAAACGCACCGCGCTCGACGTCGTGCTGAACCGTCTGTCGTTCGTCGGGCTCGGCGACCTCTGCGCCGTCGTCCACGACCCGCAGAAGGACCAGCGCGACCTATACCGCGTCATCCGCGAACAACTCACCTCGCTCGGGGAAGCGAAGATCAAAACGCGTACGTTGCAGGAACAGGCCGCCATCGACGAAGAGCTGAAGAAACTGCATGGCGAACTGACCGCGTACCACCGCGCGATCATGGACCCGCCGACGCAGGATGGGTTGAGCTTTCACGAACTCGTCGGGCGTTGGCTGAGCTTGCCCGACTCCGTGCCGGCCGGCGTGGATGCGTCGGCGCTGGACGGCATCGGTGTAGACGACCTCGCGAAGCTCGCGACGCCGCTGCGCGAGCTGTTCGACCGGGCGACGAGCACCGAGTACGCGAAGAACCCGTGGGCCGGCGTGGCGACGACGGACATCGGCGGCCTGCTCGCGCGGAACGTGGACGAAGTGAAGCAAGCCGTCGCGGCCCTCGGGCCGGTCGCCGAGCAGGCCGACGCGACGCTCGATCCCGCGATGCCGCCGTTCGCGGATGGCGACCTTGCCGCACAGGTGAAAGATCGTGTGCAGCTCGCGCAGTTGCTTGAGCAGACGGCGAACGCGCCGGAGCACGTCGGCAAGATCGTCGCCGGCTGGGACGACGCGACGCTGGCCCGGCTTCAGCCGAGATTGGCCGAGGGGAGCCAGATGCTCGCGCGGGTGAAGCAGTCGCCGCTCGACCTCGGTCTGGAGCAGCAAGCCCGCACGATGACCGGCGTCGGCCCGGCCGACTGGGGTCGCGTTTCGCAGCAACTCCAAGAGTACATCGACAGCCAGAAAGGCTGGTTCGGCGGGATGAAGTTCGGCGCGAAGAACGCCGGCGCGGAAGCGCTCAAGCCGTTCGGGCTGGCGCTCTCGCCCGAGAACGCGACGAAGCTAAAGACGTTCATCGACGCCTACCGCGACCGCGTCACGCTCACGTTCCTGCTCAACGAACTGAACGGCGTCCGCACCACGTCGAACGTCGCGCTGCCCGACGATCAACTCATCGCCGCGATCGACGGATACCTCGGCTCGGTGCAGATCCGGTCGATGCTGGCGTCGCCGTCGCTTCTGCCGTTGCGGGACGTCGTCGTCGAATTGCTCAACGACCGCGCCAAGCCGCGAGCGGCGATCGTTTCGGCGCTCCGCGCGAGCGGGAAGCGCGCGGAAGCGATCGACCGTGCAACGGGCGCGTTCGCCGCGTCGAAGCTGGTGTCCGACTCTGGCGTGAAGCTCATCCGCCGATTGCTCTGCGAGAATCAACCGTTTGCGCCGCGGGCGAAGGCGATGCTCGATCGCGTCGACACGCTGGAAAGCGTCGCGCGGCTGGAGAAGTCGCTCACCGAGTTGCCCTCGAGCAGCCGTGCGCCGATCGCGGTGCTGCTGCAGTCCGGCATGGACGTGGCCGGCGCGCAGCAGGCGATCGAGAAGCGTGCCCTCGCCGCCGAGATTCGCAAACGGCTCACCGAGAACCCGTCGCTGCAAGCCACCGACCCCCAAAAGCTCGAAACGATGATGGCCCGCCTCGTCGAGTTGGAGAAGCAGCGGCAGGAACTGCTCCGCGACAACGTCGTCAGCAAGTGGGTGAAGAAGGCGCGCGATCGGTTGTACGCGGACGGCCGAATGAACGACCGCGGCAAGGCGCTCGAACGGCGTTTCCTGCTGAGCGGGAAGAACGCGATGCGCCTGCGCAAGGTCATCCAGCAAGGCGCGCAAGACGAGGGCGGCGACCCGATGTTCGACCTGCGGCCGGTGTGGATGGCGTCTCCCGAAACGGTCGCGCAGCTTTTCGCGCGCAAGCCCGTCTTCGACGTCGTCATCTTCGACGAGGCGAGCCAGTGCCGCTTGGAGGAATCGCTTCCCGTCCTCGCGCGCGGCCGGCGCGTCGTCGTTGCGGGCGACGAGCAGCAACTCCCGCCGACGCGGTTCTTCGAATCGAGTGTGGGCGATGACGACGCGGAAGACGACGAGGACAAGATCGCCACCGATCAAGACCTGTTCGAGCGGCAGCAGGCGAAGACGGAAGACCTGCTCGGCGCATCGCTCCAGCTGCAGGTGCAGCAGGCGTATCTCGACGTGCACTACCGCTCGAAGAACGCCGACCTGATCGAGTTCAGCAATCGCTACTTCTATCGCAGTCGCCTGCAGGCGATTCCGAGCCATCCGGACAAGCGCGCGAAGGAGCCGCCCATCAAGCTGTATCGCGTGGCGGGCGTGTTCGAGAAGAGCGTGAACGAGCCCGAGGCGAAGCAGATCGTCGCGATCGTGAAGGAGCTACTCAGCAAGCCTGAGAAGGACGTGCCGAGCATCGGCATCGCGTGCATGAACGTGCAGCAGCGCGACGAGATTCTGCAGGAGCTTGACGACGCCGCGACGGAGGACGAGGCGTTCGGCAAGAAGCTCGACGCGGCCAAGCAGCGAATGGGCAAGGGCTCGTTCGAAGGTTTGTTCGTGAAGAACCTGGAGAACGTCCAGGGCGACGAACGCGACGAGATGATCATCAGCACGACGTACGGCCCGGATAAGGCGGGCAAGTTCTTCCAGCGGTTTGGCCCGCTGCAACAACAAGGCGGCGGGCGTCGGCTCAACGTGCTCGTCACCCGCGCGCGGGCGCGCGTGCACCTCATCACCAGCATCCCCGCGACGCAGTACCGCAACCTCCCGGCCATCCCCGAAGGCGCTGCGCCGAGCGGCGGGTGGCTGCTGTATGCGTACCTGAAGTACGCCGAGGAACTCGAAGCGAAGTACGCGGCGGCGACCGAGACCGTCACAACGAAGGAGAAGGCAAAGCCGACCGTTGAAACGCTCGACAAGGAGGAGCTGGTCAGCCCGCTCGCGCAGGCGATTGCGAATCGGCTCGCTTCCGAACTGGGTGTCGCCAGCGCGCTCAACTGGGGCAACGAAGGCTTCCGCGTCGACCTCGCGCTGCACGATCCTGCGGGCACCACGTATCCCGTCGGCGTGCTGTGCGACGGCACCCGCTACGCGGCCGTCGATGATCCGGTCGGGTGGGACGTGTTCCGCAGCGGCGTGTGCAGGCAGCAAGGCTGGGCGCTTCGTCGCATCTGGAGCCCGCATCTCTGGCGCGACCCGGCCGGCACGTTGAAACGACTCGCCCAGGCGAGCGGGGCGACGCCGCCGTAGCCGTCAGGCAGCCGTCATAAACGGACGCCTGTCTCCGGCGGCATCGGTCGACTACGGGTGAACCGATTTACGGCTTTGTCGACAACGAATTTGTGCTTGTCTTTTTTGCTGATGAGGCATAGTTTCCCCGAACGCAAAACGAAACAAGGGCCGGCAACGCGGAGGTTCCGGCCCGAACCCTGTGCCCGCGACGCCGAGTCGCGGGCACGGTTCGTTTATCGGGCGATGGTTGTTTGGGGATTTCGTGGTGAGCTACGCGTGCGTCGGGGATGGTGACCGCCGACAGGCGTTGTCACTTTGAGCGGGAGACACGTCTGAAGTCGCGTCCGCGAGCGTCGCTCGGCATGACAGCATTTCGGGAGTTTCGGTGGTCGGCGTAGTTCGCGCCCGATCTGCCCTTTCCTCACGTCTCGCCCGTCGATCGACCGATAACTGTTTCATCTCATGCTCCAGCACTTCAGCCACAACCCCGCGTTGCTCGCCGCCAATCTCTCGATCGAACTGGCCAAGCGGTCCGACTCGCTCGACCTGACCGAGCTGCAGCACATCAGCAATGTCATCCACGTGGCGGTGAGCTCGTCGGTCTACACGACGCGCGCGAAGCACCTGCTCAGCAAGCCGCTGCGCGACCGCAACCTGCCCATCGCTGGCAACGACTGGCGAAAGGTGGGCATCGGGCTCTACGCGATCTGGCAAAACATGACGCCCGAGCAGATCGAAACCCGCATGGCCGAGCTGGCCAAGGGGCAGGAGGGGAAGTGGCGCGCCACCTTCCCGGATGACTACGACATCGACGAGGCCAAGCTCCTCGCGCTCTACCAATCGTCAGGCCAGCTTCAGGCGAACGGCATTCATGCGTGGAACGACCTCTCGCTCGCCCTGCGGTTCTGGGTGGCTGAGGTGCTCGCGAAGCGCGTGCGGGCGAACGGCGCGTTCGACTGGGGCGGCTCGGACGGCGTCTCGTGCACGTTCCTCCGTCACCACGGGGCGACCGGCGTGGAACTGATCGAACCCAACCAGGCCGCGCGAGACTTCTGCACGTGGTTCAACCCGCAGCTCGGCTTCCACGACATCAAGACGCACGAGAAGCCCACGCCCGGCAAGCAGTACGACGTCGGCGTCTGCACGGAGGTGCTGGAGCACGTGGTGAACCCGCCGAAGATGTGCCGCGAGATCCACGACATGCTCGTGCCGGGCGGCGTGTGCTTCATCACGAGCAGCTTCACGCCCACGCAGGACACGCACCTAAAGCAGAACCTGAAGTACCGCGGCAAGGAGAACGAGCTGATCATGAGCGCCGGCCTGAAGCCGTGGCAACCGCCGATGAGCCCGCCGGTGCCGATGACGCCGCAATGGGCGTTCTGGCAACGGCCGGGGTGAGGATACGATCGGGCCATATGCTTTACGCAATCGTGATTGAGAAGGGCAAGAAGAACTACGGCGCGTACGCGCCGGACGTGCCCGGTTGCGTCGCGACGGGGAAGACGGTGGCCGAGGTCATTCAGTCGATGCGGGAAGCGCTCGAATTCCACTTTCAGGGAATGGCCGAGGACGGGCAGCCGATTCCGGACCCGCTGACTCGCTGCGATTACGTTGAAGTGTCACTTCCGGTCATCGAGCGGAAGCGCAAGGCGTCGTAACAGGCACGATCGCGTGAGCGTCAGGGATGGCAAGGTCATCTGCGTGCGACTGCAAGCGAATGGCGTACGAGGCATCCTGCGGCGTGCGTAGTGACGCAGACCCACCGATTTTCGGCTGGATTTTCGCTCGATCGCATGACCATAGTGCGCGGTGGCCAGTTGGGTTGATGGCATGTCGATTCCTACTGGGTCAACACGGACGCACAAGCTGCGGCGTAGTCCCAAGGGTTTGATCGATCCATCGGAAATGTCAGTTCTATGCGCGGCAGTCGATCAAAACTGAGCGCAATCGAGCGCTCGGCCGCGCGAAGGTGAAGCACTCCGGGTCGTCGGTCGGGGTCACGTCGTCGACTTGCGCTCAACGGCGCGGAAAACAGATCGGTTTGCCTTCAAGCAGCGTTGCGCCAATGATGATGCTCTCAGAACGCCCGGTCATTTCGCCGTTTACCCCTGCGTGAAGCTCCTCTCGGACCAAGACCTCGCCGCCGTCGAATCGCACCTGCGCGCGATCCTCGACTCGCGACTGGAAGCCCAGGGCCTGCGCCCGATGCGGCAGGCGATGGCTGACTACGTCATGGCGGGCGGCAAGCGGGTTCGGCCGCAGCTGGCGATCTGGACGTGGTTGCAGGGTTCGCAGTTCGCAGTTCGCAGTTCGCAGCCCGGCACCGCGAACCGCGAACTGCAAACGGCGAACCTCCCCCGCCCGCTCCTCGACCTCGCCTGCGGGTGGGAGCTGTTCCACGCGTTCCTGCTCATCCACGACGACATCATCGACGCATCCGACACGCGTCGCGGCACGCCTGCGTTGCACGTGTCACTGGCGGCACTCGACAGCAACAGCCCCGTGTTCGGCCGGAACCTCGCCATCGTCGCGGGAGACCTGCTCTTCAGCACGGCGATGCAGCTCTGGCACGACCTCGACGTCGACGACGCCCGCGCCTATCGCGACCTGCTGAAGCTGTTCAGCCGCATCGCGACCACGACCGGCTTCGGCCAGGCGATCGACATCATCGCTTCGCATCAGACGATCTCCGAGGTGGAGGAGGAAACGCTCCTCCGCGAGTACCACTGGAAGACGGCCGCCTACACCTTCGAAGGCCCGATGCTAAGCGGCGCGATCCTCGCCGGGCTCGGCGCCGACGCGCAGCGGGCGATCTCGCAGTTCGCGCTGTCGCTCGGGCAGGCGTATCAGCTGCAAAACGATTTGATCGACCTGTACGCTCCTGCGCATGAGGGATGCGACATCGCCCAGGGCAAGCGCACGCTGACGCTCGTGCGACACCGATCGCAACTCTGCGAGCGTGGCCGAGCCGAGCTGGACGAACGGATGACCCAGATCGAAAAGTCGACCGGCACGGACAGCGTAGTGACGTGCGCCGAGACGCTCCGCCAAGACCTTCTGAGCGCCGGCATCGCCCGGCCGACGCATGATCTGATCGACTCGCTGCTCACCGATGCCCGCACCGCCGCGGAGGACGCTTCGCTGCCGGGTGAGCTGTCGACCGGGCTTACGCAATTGCTTGGGGCGATGACGAAACAGTACTTCGTTGTAAACGCGTGAACGCACGTGGGTCGTGACGTGGGTTCTCGCTCACGAGGGATGCGACATGCCCGGAAAAGTCGTCATCATCACCGGAGCCGGCCGCGGGATCGGGCGGGCGACTGCGCTGGAACTGTCCGAGCGCGGCTGGGACTGCGTGCTGGTCGCGCGGTCGCGCGAGCAGCTCGACGGCGTAGCGCGGGAACTGCGAAACCGATCAGCTGTAGTGGTGGCGGACGTCGCGACGCCTGCGTCGGCTAGGACTATCGTCGATGCTGCACTGAAGTCTTTCGGTCGACTTGACGCCGTCGTGAACAACGCCGGACTCGCACCGATGGCGTCGATCGACGCGACGACCGACGAGATGTGGCGCGACACGTTCGCGGTGAACGTGGACGCCGCGTTCAGGCTCGTCCGCGAAGCGTGGCCGCACTTGAAGTCGTCGCGCGGTTCGGCGGTGAACATCAGCTCTGAAGCGGCCCGCGATCCGTTCGATCTCTTCACCGCGTATGCACCGGCGAAGGCGGCGCTCAATGCGCTCACGCAGATCATTCACCGCCAGGGGAAGCCGCTCGGAATACGCGCCTACGCCGTCGCGCCGAGCATGACCGATACGCAGATGCTGCGAGACGTGCTGGGGAAGGACCCGCCGCGCGATGAGACGCTCAAGCCGGAGGACGTGGCCCGCGTGATCGCCGAGTGCATCGACGGCCGCATGCGACACAGCAGCGGGGAGACGATCTGGGTGCATCGGTAGAGCGCGGCTTTGGCAGTCGAATCGAGAAAGGGGGTGATGGACGAGCACTGGGCGAAGCTTCTGAACACCTACGCAGGCGTGAAAACGCCACCAGCCCGCGCGAAGGGTCGCACGGGCCGGTGGAAATGCTCTTCAGTGATGGATCGTCGACGACGCGTCAGGCCGCGCTCATTCGATGAGCATCGGCGATGACGCCTCGCGCGCGAGCGAGATCACTCGTCGTCGTCTTCGAAGTCGTCGTCATCGTCGTCGAAGTCGTCGTCGTCATCGTCGTAGTAGTCGTCGTCTTCGTCGTCCTCGTCGTCCTCATCTTCGTCTTCGTCTTCATCCTCGTCGTCGTCGAGGTCGTCGTCTTCTTCCTCTTCGTCGGCTTCGTCTTCGGCCTCGTCCTCTTCTTCGTCGTCGCCGAGCTCGTCGTCGCCTTCTTCATCGTCAGCGGCTTCGTCGTCGCCCTCTTCTTCCTCTTCTTCGGGCTCCTCGTCGGCGGGCTTGCGCTTGGCGTTGTCATACTCGGGCGCGTCGAGCAGGCCGATGGCCATGCCGTCTTCGTCCGCGAGCAGGTCGAGGTCGAGTTCTTCGGTGATGTTGAGCGTGTCCGTGGTCATGGGGTTGTCGCGAGGTCCTTCCGTCCTCTGTCGTGCGTTGCGTTGCGTGCGACGGTTGTAAATCGGTCAACGCAGGGACGAACTTACACAATTCACTGATGTCGTTCGCGGCGCGGAGGTTACCGACCGGCCGCTCACTTGCAACCACGGAAGCCGTGCGGGGAAAATTGGGGTCAACGCCCCGCGCACGTGCGGCCGATGCGGTCGCTTGCTGGCTATCTGACGCGCGCGGCATTGAAGCCTTCCCGCCGCACCCCGTCAAGTGCGAATCGACCGGACTTTCGGCCGCACTTATGCGGACGAATGGGTTGAGGGCTTCACCCCTTGACGTTCGGCGCGGCATCCTGTTTCGGCAGCGCCCGGCGAAGGAGCAGCGCGTTGCCAATCACGATGAGGTCCGACAACGCCATCGCCCCCGCGGCGATCAGTGGATTGAGGTATCCGAACGCCGCCACCGGGATCGCGATCACGTTGAACGCGAAGGCCCAGAAGAAGTTCATCCGGATGCAACGCATGGTCTTGCGCGAGAGCACCACCGCATCGGCAACGCCGTGCAGGCTTCCGCCCGTGAGGATGATGCCGCCCGTCTCCTTCGCGACGTCGGAGCCGGACCCGATCGCGATGCCGAGGTCGGCCCGGGCGAGGGCGGGCGCGTCGTTCACGCCGTCGCCGACCATGGCGACGGGGGATTTCCGATTTCCGATTTCCGATTTCCGACTGGATTGGATCGCTTCGATCGCGTCGGCCTTTCCGTCTGGCTTCACGCCGGCGATGACGTCTTCACTGGCGATGCCGACCTGCTTCGCGATGTGGGCCGCGGATTCGGCGCGGTCGCCGGTAAGCATGGTGACGCGCAGGCCGAGCGACTTCAGTCGCGCGATGGCGGCCGCGCTGTCGGGCTTTAGGTCGTCGGTGAGTTTGATCGTGCCCAGCACCCGGCGATCGTCGAGCGACGCGACGAAGGCCAAGCTGCCGTGGGACATCGCAGCGTCGCTGGAAGGCGAGATTCCCAGTTGCTCCAACAACTCCGCCCGCCCCACCACCACGCGTCGGACGTTCACGGTCGCCACCACGCCCAGGCCGGGGTGGTTCTGGAAATCGGTCGCGCGCGGGATGGCCGCGCCGCGCTGCTCGGCCGCGCGGACGATCGCCCGGGCGAGCGGGTGTTCGCTCGATCGCTCCACCGCGGCCGCCAGTGAGATCAGTTCGTTTTCATCCGTCCCCTCGATCGCCCGCACCGCGCCCACGACGGGCTGCCCGCGCGTGATCGTGCCGGTCTTGTCCAGCACCACCGTCTCGACGCGCTCGGCGTTCTGCAGCGCCTCCAGATTGCGAATCAGGATGCCGCGCCGCGCGCCGACGCCTGTGCCCACCATCAGTGCCGCGGGCAGCGCGATGCCCATCGCGCACGGGCACGCGATGATGAGCACGCTGCACACGGCGTTCGCGATCGTGCCCCACGTCTGCTGCGAATCCCACCCGCGCAGCGAGCCGTACGCGAACCACGCCACGCCCGTGATGACGGCGATCGCCAGCACCGTCGGCACGAAGACCGCGCTGATCCGATCGGCCAGCTTTTGCACGGCCGGCTTGGCGTTTTGCGCATCCTCGACCAGCTTCACGATCTGCGCGAGCGCGGTCTCGGCACCGGTGTGCGTGACGCGGACGACGAGTGCGCCAGAGTCGCGATTCACCGTCCCGCCAATGACGGCGTCGCCGGGCTTGCGCGTCACGGGGAGCGGCTCGCCGGTGATCATCGATTCGTCGACGCTGCTCGTCCCCTCGGCGACGACGCCGTCCGCGGGGATGCGCTCGCCGGGCCTGACCTGGACGAGGTCTTCCGGGTACAGGTCGGCCACGGCGATCTCTTCGATCGTCTCGACGAGTTGCGGCTGCTGAACGACGGAGAGCGATCGCTTCGGCGAGCCGAGTTGGACGACGCCGTTCGTCGCCGGCGCCGGTGCGGGGGCTCGCACGACGCGGTGCGCCGTCGTCGGTGCGAGCGACATCAGTTCGCGGATCGCCACGCCCGCGCGGTTCCGCGCGCGGGCTTCGAGCCAGTGCCCGAGGCTGATGAGCGCGAGCAGCCCCGCCGCTTCGACGAAGTAGAGATGCTTGGGCGTCGTCCACCAGCCGAGCAGGCCGCCGGTCAGGCCGATCAGGCTGTAGAAGTACGCCGTGCCCGCGCCCATGCTGATGAGCACGTCCATGTTGGTGCTGCGGTGCTTGAGCGCGGTCCACGCGCTGCGGGAGAACGCGCTGCCGATCAGCACCATCGCGACGGTAGAGACGATCAGGTTGAGCCAGACCATCCAGCCGGTCTGCGCCTCCGCGCCGTGATGCGCGTGACCCGCCGGCGCGATGAACCACGCGTGGATCCAGTGGAACGCCTCCGTGGGAAGCCACAGCAGGACGCCCAGCAACGCACGCCATCCCCACGCCCGCGCGTGCCGCTCGGCCGCGGAGGATTCGCTCCGCACCTGCTCGGCGATGGTGGCGCGTTCCGGCTCGGGCTCGGTCGGGTAGCCCACATCCGTGACGGCCGCGGCGATGCGCGACTTGTCGAGCCGTGCCGGATCGAAGCTGACGATCGCGCGGCCGCGTGCGAGGCTGACGTTGGCATCGCGGACGCCTTCAAGCTTACGAAGCGTCTTCTCCACGCGGGCCGAGCAGGAGGCACAGTCCATGCCGTCCACGCGGAAGGCGATTCGACAGGAGGAGGATTCGGCCGGTGCGTTCACGAGGGAATCATAGCACGGCAGACCACATGCGCGGGTACTCCAACCCCCTCCCCCGCTTGCGGGGGAGGGCTGGGGTGGGGGTTCCTGACTGAGCAGAACCGCATCCGGCGTCTAGAAGGTCGAGAACAACTGTGTGCACGGCAGACCCCCACCTGACCTCCCCCGCAAGCGGGGGAGGAACCGGAAACACGCAGCCGACGTAAGTACGTCCAAGCCCCGCATGCCAATGCGTGGGCTTCCTGGGATGTGACGACTGCTGACGAAGCCCAGTGATTTGCATCCGGGGTTTGCGGCGAATCGCGGTAGCGAGAGACCCGCATCACCGCTGCGGCGTCTCGCTCAGCACGGCCGTCTCGCGCACGCCGACGCCGAGTTGTTTTGCCGCGGCGTCGATCCTTCCGCGAAGTTCGTTCTGCGTGCGGCGATCGCCATGTTGCACGTACACCGTTTCGCCGATCACCCGCACATGGGCGGAGGGACCGAAACAGCCGAGGTTCAGGTAGTCCCCGAAAAGCTCCCAGATCAGCTCTTCGAGGTAAGCTGCTCGATCAAGTGACACAGTTGACGGTTGCGTCGCTGCTCTGCCTGGCACCCATTTCGCCCGCATTCCGGCCGTAATGACATCGGTCATGTCATACACGTAGCCCGGCGAACTCGGCGCGATCGCCTCGGCCGTACTGAAGCGAATCAACGAGTGCTTGACCTCAACTCCCAGTTCGGTCACGCCGCCTGAGGCGCTGCGTCCGACGGCCTCGAGCGCTTCACAGAGCGGGAGGCGTCGCAGGTGCACGGTTACCGGAGCGATCGTCTCGATCCCCGCAGCCTCCACGGACGGTGCATCGAGTTCGATTGTGATGCCAGTCTTTTCAGAGATCTGTCCCAGCGCCTCAATCAGCGGCGTCTTGTCGAACTTCAATTCGTCGATCACCACCCCATCCGTCACGAGCCGCCTTGGCGGGTCGTCGGTGTAGACGCCCACGTGTCGCGAGGCGCAGCCGGTCGACAGCAACGCCAGCGTTAGCAGCAGCACCCATCGAATCATCGCGTGCCCTCCGTTGGGGTGAGGACAGCTTAGCGAGCCGTCAGATCATTGCGCGCGGCAATTCAGCCGTTCGGTGCAGATTCGCGTGATTCGCGTCGATTCGTGTTCCTGCGTTCTGAATCGTCAGACGACGGCCGCCTCACTTGAACCCCTTACTCGTCAGGAAGTCGTAGCTCAGCTTCAGGCTGTCGAACGGGTCGCGGTAGCAGGTGTCCTGTTCGACGATGTACCACTTCACGCCCGCACTTTTGCACGCCGCGATGATGCGGTCCCAGTTCAGGTTGCCCTGGCCGACCTCCATCATCAGGTGCGTGCGGTCGGTCTTCATGCCGAGGTCTTTGAAGTGGACGCAGGGGATTCGACCTTTGACGCGCTCGATCCACGCGGCGGGGTCGCCGCCGCCGTGTTGGATCCAATAGGTGTCGACCTCGATCCACACATCGGGGCTCAGTTCGTCGACGAGCATGGCGTAGGCGGTCTTGTCGGTGCCGGGGATCTTCGCCAGTTCGTGGCTGTGATTGTGGTAGCCGATCGAGACGCCCGAGCCGGCGAACTTCTTCGCGACGGCGTTGAAGTCGGCGATGAACTGCTTCCACTTCTCGAGCGTGAAGTCTTCGGCCTTCGGGAAGTAGCCGCCGATCGCGGTGTACTCGCAGCCCCAGAGCTTGTGCTCGTCGATCACCTGCTGCGTGTTGTCGCGCATCTGGTCGAGGCCGACGTGGGTCGCGACGCACTGGAGGCCCGTCTCGTCGAGGAGCCGCTTGAAGTCGTGCGGATCGATCGGCCCGACGGCGCTGCGCTGGATCGCGTGGTAGCCCATCGCCTTCACGCGCGCGAGCGTCTTGGCGAGCTCGACCGGGGTCTTGCAGTAGTCGCGAAGCGTGTACAGCTGAACGGCGAGTTGGATGGACATGATGCCAAACAAGGTAGGCGTTTCGCCCGCATGCGTCGAGCGGTGACAGCCTCGCGCAGGTCGGTTCACCGACCCTCGTCAAGGTCGAAGTACGCCCGCACCACAGCGCGGGCGTGCGCGGGCACGCGGCCGTCGCGGAGCGCAGCGCGGGCGGCGTCCTTCGACGCGGACGGCAGGAAGTCGACGCGGTCGACGTTTAGCGGATCAACGGAACGCGGCGCAGCGCTCGAATTGACGCTGGATGCGGAGTCGACGCCTGCACCAGCTGTCCCGTCGCTTCCGGTGTTTCCCTTCGTTGGTGCGGCTGCATTCGTCGAATCGATTGTCGCATCCTGCGCGCGAGATGCGGTCGCACTGCGGTCGATCGATCTGCGTTCATCGCTCGCCGCGACACCGGTGCCCACTCCGTCGCTCGATGCAGGAGACGAGTTCGCGGAATCGTCGACGGTTGAGGTCGGTCGTGATGAGTCGGGGACGCGTGTTGGGTTGTCGCCTCGGGGGTCCTGCGTTGTGGTCGCGTCGTTTCGCTCGGCATCGCTCCGCGACGACGCAGGCGACTCCGGCGAGCGCTCGGGTGAGGACGGGTCGCGCGTGCTCGACAGGCGTTCAGACGACGCAGTCTCAACGCTCGACGACGCGCTGCGATGGAGCGGGAGCATCAACGCGATCGACGCAGCACACGCGAGCAGCGTCGCTCCGATCGCGCGGGGGCTGGGGAACGATGCGCCGACGCTACGCAGATCGACATCGCGTGCCCGCGCGTCGGCCTGTGTGAGGACGACGCGCTCGAACGGATCGTCAGTCGTCGGTGAGATCGACGACGCTGTCGCTAGCAACTCGCGTAGGTCTGCAATTTGGTCGACGCGCGAGGCGAGTTCTGTCCGGCGAACGCGGAGCGACGCGGCGATCGTCGCGCCGAGCAAGCCCGCGATCGGAATGGACAACGCGGCACCCGTCGCGATCGCGATCGGACACGCAATTAGCACGCCGACGATCGCGCCGCGCGCCACGCGGGCGAGTCGTTCGCGTCGCGACAGACGCGTCAGCAGGATGTCGAGCGCGGCGGGCACGCGTATCATGTTACCGCACAACGCGGAGCCGCGGCGCACCATTCTCCCTCCCCCGCTTGCGGGGGAGGGCCGGGGTGGGGGTTCTTCGTCGCGTCCATCATCAGCGTCGGACGCGGAGGCTGCGCGGAGTTTGTCGTACGCGATTGGGTTGGCTTCGAGAAGGGACGGACGGAAGTCGTGCAGCGTTTGTAGAGAACCAACCTCACTCGCCAAGTCGTCCGGCCCCCACCCCCAACCCTCCCCCGCAAGCGGGGGAGGGAGCCGGAGACGCGCCTCCTTCGTCACTGTCCCGGCTGCGTCGTCGGCTGCGTGCTCGGCGCGTCGTGGATCGTCTTCCACTTCGCGTATGCGTCGAGCGCGCGTTGCGGCCAGCGGCCGTACCAGGCGTAGCCGACGCGGCGTTCGTGTTCGACCTCGCGCAGGTCGTACTTCTCGACGCCGTCACGGCCGCAGAAGAAGGGGCGGTTCGTGCCGATCTCGTAGAACCGCGCCCAGATTGGGTTCGGCGCGGCCGGGTCTTCGACGAGCACTCGGTCCTCGCCGCCCTCGTACTGCGGGCCCTTCACTTCGTCGTAGCGATGGCCGGTGATGCGGGTCGCCTCGAACCACGCGGCAGCGCCTTCGATCGCGGCGCGCATCCGCGCGTCGGGCTCGGGCTGGGTCATCAGCAGCATGGCGAGCCCCGCGCTCTCGCTGCTGGCGATGCCGACGAGTTCGAACTTCCGCGCGGCCGTTGGCTGCAGCGTCTCTGCGTCGTGCTGTTGGCACCACGCGGTGAGCTTGCCATCGACGACGATTTGCGTCTTGAGGATGACGTCGATGCCGCGATTGAACGCGTCGACACAGCGGGCGCGGTCTTCATCGGAGACGAACGCGAACGCGGGATCGCGATTGCGGATCGATTCGAGCAGCCGCATCGCGCCGAGCATCGCGCCGTCGTTGTAGGTGATGTGACGCGAGTAGTTGCCGGCCGTCTCAAGCGGGAACCGCTGCGGGAAGCCGCCGTTCGGGTACTGCGAGCTGAGGAGGTAGTGCAGCCCGCGATCGAAGGCAGCCTTGTACTCGGGCTTCGGGTTGACGGCGTACGCGCGGGCGAGCAGGCGCAGCTCGGAGTGCGTCGCGCCGTTGTCGATGGTGGAGCCGTCGTTGTGCGGATCGCGCGGGCCCGCGGGGCGAGCGGCGGTCGCGTCGTAATTCTTCGGCCAGCCGCCGTCGTCGTTCTGCCAGGTGAGGATGTTTGCCGCGACGGCCTTGCCCTCTTCGGACGCGAGCCACTTCTCATCTTTCCACGCGGCCGAGCGCGGCGAGATGGCGGCGAAGAGCGACGACGAGATCGCGAGCGAGAGGATGAGGGAACGGAGGAATCGATGCATGGGTCACGCGCTTTGGAAGATCTCTTTGAGGTACTTCGCGTTCGTCGAGAAGTTCAGCACGACATCGCGGCCGTGGTCTTTGTGGCGGCTTCGTTCGATGACGAGCCAGCCGCTCCAGCCCATGTCGTCGAGGGCCTTCTTCACCTTCGGCATGTCGATGGCCGGGTCGTCCTTGAGCCAGTAGACGTCGTCGTTCGTGGGGTGGATCTGCACGATGCGGGCGGCGCCGAGCGTCTGCAGTTCCTTGATGAGGTCGCGTCCGCCGCGCAGGCCGTTCTGGAAATTGTAGTAGGTCTTGATCGCGGGGCTGTTGATGTCGTCGAGCATCTTGCAGGTGCTCTCGGCCTTCAGGGTCGTCTCGAAGCCGATCGTGATTCCCGCCTCGCCGGCCCATTCGCCGACACGCTTCAGGCGCTCGACCGTCTCGTTGTAGAGCCACGGCCGTTCGGCGACGTCGCTCACGCCGAGCGGCAGGAACGCGGTCTTCACGCCGAGCAGCATGCACGTGGCGATGCAGTCCTTGATGGGCTGCTCGAAAGGCCTTTCCGCGAACGGCTGCGCGTAGTAGCCGCTCATGGCGATGGAGCTAATCTCGATGCCGTTCGCCTTACAGGTGTCGAGGTACTTCTGCGCGAAGCCTTCCTCCTGAAGGAACTTGTTGGTGAAGGTCGGGTTCTTGGAGAGCGGCCCCATGTCGGCCTCGACGCCGTCGCAGCCGCACTCCTTCGCGCGGGTGATCGCGCCGGGCGTCTGCCGCTTCAGCATGATCCAGTCGCACGCGGCGACGCGGTACCGCTGCACTGGCTGCGTCGTCGGCGGAGTCGAGGGAGCGGCATCATCCGCGAACGCGCTGCGCGGCAATGCCAGCGCCGCGGCCGCTCCGAGCGCGCCGCGCAGAAGTTGTCGACGATCAAGAAGCGAGTCGGTCATGGGCACACACTCCGCGTGGGAAGGCTCCGCATTGTGCCATCGCCGACGCGCCGGTCGCACGAGAAAGCCGGGTCCGTCAACGCGACCAACGGAAAGGACAACGCACAGCAACACCTCGCTTGCAGCAACGCTCCGGCTGCCCCAGCTCCGCTGGGGCAGGCATTCGCGATGCGCCCGCGTTACCCTTTCCCGCATGAAGATCGGCTACCTCGGCATGGGCATCATGGGCAGCGCGATGGCGACCAACCTGCTGAAGGCGGGCTTCGCCGTCACGGTGTGGAACCGCACGCGATCGAAGTGCGATGTACTGGCGAAGCTCGGCGCGACGGTCGCTGCGACGCCCGCAGAGGTGGCGGCGAGTTGCGACGTGGTCTGCATCAACGTGACCGACACGCCCGATGTCGAGTCGCTTCTTTTCGGCAAGCAAGGCATCGCAAGCGGCGCGAAACGCGGGCTCATCGTCGTCGATCACAGCACGATTTCCCCCGACGCGACGCGCGACTTCGCGAAATGCCTCGCGAAGCAAGGCGTGAAGCTGCTCGACGCCCCCGTCAGCGGCGGCGACGTCGGCGCGCGGAACGCCACGCTCAGCATCATGGTGGGCGGCGACGCAGCGGCGTTCGAGGCATGCCTGCCGATGTTCAACGCGGTCGGCAAGCGGATCGTGCACGTGGGCAAGAGCGGGGCTGGTCAGGCGTGCAAGGCGTGCAACCAGGTGGCGGTGCTCGTCACGCTGGCCGGCACGTGCGAGGCGATCGCGCTCGCGAAAAAGCTGAAGCTCGACCCGGCCAAGATGCTCGACGTCGTCGGCGCGGGGGCCGGCGCGAGCTGGCAGTTGTCGAACCTCGGGCCGAAGGTGGTCGCGAAGGATTTCGCGCCGGGCTTCATGATCGACCTCGCGCTAAAGGACCTCGGCATCGTGCTCGGGAGTGCGAAACGATCGAAGCTGAAGCTGAACGCGACGCAGGTCGCGCAGCAGTACCTCAAGCGAGTGCAAAGCAAGAAAGGCGGCAAGCAAGGCACGCAGGCGATGGGGCGAGCGGTGGCGTGAGGGTCAGCTCGCCCGTCGCCGGATCAGCTTCTGCACCTGCGGCACCAGTTCGATGGGCACCTGCATCATCGTCGATGTGGTGCTGGCGTACGCCGCCTCGGCTTCGGCGATTGCCGCAGCATCCGATTGGTTCTCGTAGTGCGACGCGATTTCCTCGATGCGCTTCCGGTCCCATCCCTTGGGATAACGATTGGAATCAACTCGAGCGGACCTTTTCGGGGAAGAAGATTTTTTCGGGCGGTTCTTCATCGGTCTCGTCGGCGTCGTTTGAGTGCGCGAACCTGTTTCGGCGGTACATCGAATGCGGTGATGATGAAAACGGATTCGTCCTCTTCCACGATGTACACCACGCGAATCCAGCGGCCGGCTTGGGTTTGGCCCGTCGCGAGCATCGCGCCGTCACGACCGTGGATCGTCTCTACCGGGCGGCTCAGGACGGCCGCTACCTCAACTTCGGACACGCCGTGAGCTGAGATGTGAAGCTCGCCGTCGGGGTCCTTGAGATAGCGGATGTCCATCGTCGCTTTGGACGAATTGTAACAACACATCGCCACGCGGGTGCAACATTCGCCACTTCATCTCCCTCGCCCCCCGCGGTTAATCTACCCGCCATGCCCAACCCCACCGTCCGCTTCGGCGTCTGCGCTGGTCCCGACAAGGCCGCCCTCGTGAAGGACGCCGGTTGGGAGTACGTCGAGTTCAACTGCCAGACCGGCCTGCAGGGCCTGCTGCCGGACGACCAGTGGACCGGCGGCGAAGCCCTCAAGGCCTGCGGCCTGCCGACCCCGGCGTGCAACGTCATGGTGCCGGGCGACCTGAAAGTCTGCGGCCCGACCGCCGACCTCGGGAAGCTCACCGAGTACATGACCCGCGTCCTCTCCCGCGCGCCGAAGGTGGGCTGCGATACGATCGTGTTCGGCTCGGGCGTCGCTCGAAAGGTCCCGGACGGGTTCGACCGCGAACAGGCCCGCCAGCAGATCCTCGCGTTCCTCCGCATGATCGGGCCGATCGCGCAGCAGCACGGCGTCACGGTCGTGATCGAGCCGCTCAATCAGGGCGAGTGCAACATCATCAACAGTGTCGGCGAAGGGATGACCTATGTCCGCGAGGTGAATCACCCGAACGTGAAGCAGCTGCTCGATACGTATCACTTCTGGCTCGAGAGCGAGCCGTTGCAGAACCTGCGCGATGCGGGCCGGGCGATTCGCCACGTGCACCTCGCCGACAAGATCGGCCGCACGGGCCCGGGCATGTCGGGGCAGTCGGACTACCGCGCCGTCTTCCGCATCCTGAAAGACCTGAATTACCAGGGCAACATCAGCGTGGAAGCGAGCAAGTTCGACATCGCCACGGATGGGAAGAGCGTGCTGAAGTACGTGAAGGAACAGTGGGCGGCAGCGTGAGTTACGGCATTTTCGCGGACCAAGTGATTTTATCGGAATTTCGAGAACGGGCCGCAGGTTTATTGGCTGTTGGCGTGTCCACGTCGTTCGCCGCTGCGCGTTAGGTCGGGTCGGCTTGCCGGTCTGTCCCGTCGTCGCGGTCGTGTTGCGGATGACGTGTGCTGCTACCCGCCAACAGTCGGTTGTTTTCCGGATAGGAGAGATTGCCCATGAGCCGCAAGTTCGCCCTCGCTGCCGTCGCTATGACGGCGCTGTCGCTGGCCGCGTCCAGCGCGACCGCCCACGAGATCTCCGTCACTGCCATCTTGAACGGCGCCTCCGAAGCCCCCGCTAACAGCTCGCCCGGCACCGGGACCGCGAGCGTTTTCCTCGACCTTGATACGGGCCTGATGACCGTCAACGCCCAGTTCAGCGGCCTGACGGGGAACACCACCGCTGCTCACATTCACGGGCTGACCGCTGCTCCTCTCACCGGCACTGCGGGTGTGATCACCGTGACGCCAACCTTTACTGGGTTCCCCCTCGGCGTCACCTCCGGCACGTACTCGGCCACCTTCGATATGACGCAGGCCGCCAGCTACAACTCGGCCTTCATCACCGCACAGGGAAGCCTCGCCAACGCGTACAACGCGCTGCAGCTGGGCCTGACGTCCGGCCGCACCTACCTCAACATCCACACCAGCACGTTCGGCGGCGGCGAGATCCGCGGCTTCCTCGTGCCGGAACCGGCCACGCTCTCGCTGCTCGGCGGCGTCTCGCTGGTGACGCTCGGCCGTCGTCGTCGTAACGGCTGAGCGATCGCTCACTCGCGTAATCGATTCACAGTTCCAACCGGCGCGACCCGAAACAGGGTTGCGCCGGTTTTGCCGTGCGCAGCGCTACTTCGCCTCGCGGGGGATGCGCACGAGGAACGTCGTCCCGTCGTCGGCAGTCGACGTCACGTCGACCGATCCGCCGTGCGCGGCGGCGATCTCGCGGACGATGTACAGCCCGAGCCCGATGCTCCCCTCGCGACGGTGCGCGCTCGACGCGGGCGTCGTGTGGCGAACGAGCGGGTCGAACAGCGTCGGCAGCACGTCGGACGGGATGGGGTCGCCGTGGTTGTGCACGCTCAGCACGACGACGTCGCCGTCCATGCCGGTCGAGAGCAGGATCGGCCCGTCCGGCGCGCCGTGCTGGATCGCGTTGCCCACGAGGTTCGACACCACCTGCCTGATCCGGCCGCCGTCCCATTGCCCCACCACCTCGCCGGCGGCCTGCAGGTGGAACGTGCGGGTCGGGTGCTGCAGGCGAAAGCTTTCGATCATCTCCGAGCAGAGCGTTCGCAGGTCGACTGGTGAGCAGGTGATGGGGATGGAGCTGCCGACGCCCGTCGAGGTGAAGTCGATCAGGTCGTTGACGAGCCGGACGACGGCCTGCGCCTGCGTTTCGATGAGCGACGAGGTGCGGACGCAGTCCGGGTCGTGCGTCTTTCGGCCCATCACGCGAGCGGTCATGCGGACGGCGGCGAGCGGGTTTCGCAGATCGTGCCCGAGGATGGCGAGGAACATCTGCCGCGAGCGGTTGACGCGCTGCGTGTACGCGCTGACGGCCTTGGCGAGGGACTGATCGATCGCTTCGTTGAAGCGGGTGATGTCGTCGAGGTCGTTGGCGTCTGGGGAGGGGTTGCTCTCGCGCCAGAGCCGCAGCACGCTGGCGCGGAGTGCGCGGTATTCGGAGACGACCTCCATGATGTCGAACGCCGACCCGACGCGGGCAATGCCGTGCAGCGTGGAGGCGTGGTCGAGCGCATCGCTCTCGTCCCCGCCCGCGCCGCCGTCGCCCTTCGATTTGCTGCGTTGCTGCGAGTCGGTCTGCGCCACCTGCATGTCCCGCGCTGCGGCGCGGAGGATCTCGACTCGGCGTCGTCCCGCAACGCGGGGGCACTCATCTTCGCGCCCGGCGCCAGGCTCCGCGCGAACGCGTCCCACTCTCGAAGTATGACCTTGGTGTTCGCAAGGATGAAATCGGCGAGTCGCATCGGTTCGTCGATGGGATTTGGCGAAGAAGCGGGCACAACCTTGCTCGCATTCAGAAGGTATTTGCGGAGAGTAGGCACGCTAGCAGTTTTTCTGACTGGCTACATCGGGAGATCACCGAGAAACGCCAGCATGATTCGAAAATGATGGCACCTTCGATTGCGGGGAAGCGTCCCCTGTTTGAGGCAAATGAGGCCCATCGACGGTTCGGTCAGCGAGACGCGGACGGCAACGCTGGCACCGACAGCGGTACCGGCTGTCCACTTCGACTCCGTGTGGAGTTCGTCGGAGAAGGACGGGTCGCCCGACATCAGCGCGGCAGGCATCCGCGCGGACTCCGATCGGAAGTGATGCCGGACGTAGTCGTCCGGAGCACCGGAACCGGAGCCTCGCACGACGGGCAAGGATCGCCAGACGGCGAATCGCGCTGCGATCTGCGAGCCTCGACCGGCGCTTTCCTCTCTTGCAATCCCCTCGTTCACCGCGAAGATCTCCCGTCCTATGCTGCTTGCCGCCGAGAGCGTGTTCCTGTCCTCGCCGTTCGTGGCGCCGGTGCTGACCGTCTTCCTGTGCGCGATGGCCGGCGTGGGGACGTGGCTGATGCTGCCGAAGAGCGGCAAGTCGCCGTTCGTGCGTCACATCGGCTCTGGCATGGGTGCCGTTGCGCTGGCGTGCTTCGCCCTACTTCTCATCCGCTGGGCCACGCTCGGCTCGGCCGCCACCACCATCTACTTCTGGGTGTTCGCCCTGCTCGCGATCGGCGCGGCCGCGAAGGTCATCACGCATCCGCTGCCCGTTTACAGCTCGCTGTACTTCGTCCTCGCGGCGTTCAGCAGCGCGGGGTTGCTCGTGCTGGTGTGGGCCGAGTTCATCGCGGCGGCGCTGGTGCTGATCTACGCGGGCGCGGTCCTGATCACGTACACGTTCGTCATCATGCTCGCGAGCGAGGCGAGCGGCGAAGGCCTCGTGAGCAAGCTCGCCGGCGGCACCGCGGAAGGCCAGCCCTACGACACCGACGCCCGCAGCCCGCTCCTCGCGAGCATCGCGGGGTTCGTCACGCTCGGCGTGGTGCTCTTCGTCCTCTTCGACAAGAGCCAGGCGATCGAAAAGACGCAGGTGCCCGCGACCGACGCGATGCACACGGGCCTCCAGGGCTTGGCTGTCTATCTGTTCACGAACCAGCTGGTGTCGGTGCAGATCGCCGGGTTGATCCTCACGCTGGCGATGGTCGGCGCGATCCTGATCGCGCGGCGCAAGCTGCTGCTGAGCGATGAGGAACGCCTGACGCCGATCGAGCCGCAGGCCATCAGCAGCCTCGCCGCCCCGGCCGACGACAACCCGCACAGCATCCCCGTCGAAGGCAAGCCCGGCCCGCGAGCGCGCGGCGAACGTGCAGAGATGCTGGAGCTGTAAGCGGATCTTCGTAAACGTTTGTTGGGACGAAGCTTGCACGCGCCTGCGTCTCGATCACCACCGCGCCCACACCACCGTCGCGTCGTCGCTGAGCTTGTCCGTGCCCGCGTGGGCGATCACGCTTGAATAGATGTGCACGATCGGGTCGGCTTCGGTCAGCTTCGCGCGGAGCACGTTCGTCGCGCCGTCGACCTCGAACTGTTCTCGGCTGCTCGTGCCGTCGGGGTTCGTCACCATGCCGAACTGTTCGACGATGCCGTCGCTTAAGAGGAGCAGGCCGACCGAGTCGTCGAGCGTTACTTCGACAGCTTCATAGGTCGAGTCGTCCATCATTCCGATGGGCATGCCGCCGCCTTCGGCGAGTTTGCGCGTATCGCCCTTCGCGTTCATCAGGATCGCGTAGCTGTGGCCGGCGTCGACGTACTTCAGGGTGCGCTTCGCCGGGTCGAGGATGCCGACCCACACGGTGACAAACTTGTTCGCCGGCCGACGCGGGCCGACGAAGCGGTTGGTCATCAGGACCGCCTCGGCGGGGTCGTCGTGGTGTTCGCGCAGGGCGGCGTGGAGGTAGCCCTGCGTGGCGGTCATCAGCACGCTGGCGCTGACGCCCTTCCCGCTGACGTCGCCGATCGCGAGGGCGAGCTTGCCGTCCGGGAGCTCGACGACGTCGAAGAAGTCGCCGCCCAGATATTGGCCGATCCGGCTCTCGCCGAGCACGCTCAGCGCGCCGATCTGCGTGACGCGTTTCGGCAAGATCCACTTCTGCGCGACGGCCGCACTGGCGAGCTCGGTCTCCATCGCGGCCTGGCGGCGCTCGATCTCGATGCGCTTCAGGTTCGCGAGGCTCAAGCTCGCGATACGTCCGAGCGCGGCGCAGAACGGCGTGGCAAACGGGCGAAGCTGCGTCTGCGCCATAGCGCCGCGCGAGTCGAGATACAGGTAGCCCGCGACGGTCTGCCCGGCGACGTCATCGGGGCTGCCGAGCATGAGCGGGACGCAGATGGCGCTGCCGATGCCCATGCTGACGATCGATTGCCCGTAGTTCTGGATGTTCGCGGTGCCGCCCGAGATCTCGGCTGCCTGTCCACGCGAGGCGGCGCTGAGCAGGCTCCGGCTGAAGCTGTTGCCGTGCCCGGGCGAAGTGAACTTGCTGGCGATGACCTCGACGCCTCCGCTGGCATCTGTCGGCTTGAGCACGCACGCGTTGCTCAGGCCCGTCCCGCGCAGGGCGGCGTCCATCAGCGCTTCGCTGAGCGCTTTCTCGTCGGTCGCCTCGTGCACCTTCTGCGCGCTCTCGAGGAGCAGCGTCAGCATCACGTCGTAGCTGGTGTTGGTCTGATGATCGACCGTCCGCACCATCGTGCGTCCCTGGTCGTCGCTCGCGGCGATGCCCTTCTTCGCGGGCGTCTTCGACAGCGTGAACGTGAACGGCGAAAACCGGATCAGATCGCCCGGCGAGAGCATCACCTCCGGGCCGGGCAGCACGCGGACGCCGTTCACGCTCGTGCCCCACCGGCTGTTCAGATCAGCGATGTGCCACTCGTCGTCGTGGTACGCGAACCGCGCGTGGAAGCGGCTGACGCGATCCGCGTCGGCGGGCAGGAGCAGGTCGCACGTCTCGTGTCGGCCGATCGTCAGGCCGCCGTCCTTGGGGCGCAGTTCCAGCGGCTCAATGGGCGGGCCCGCCACGGGAACCAGGTACATGAGTCCTTCGTCAGCCATCTCGATTGCTGAGCATAACCCTCAAAGTTGCGTTTGCGATTCTCGATTTGCGATTAAGCTGCGGTTAGCAGGCACGGAGGCACAAAGGCACGAAGGCACGGAGTAGAAGACAGCCGCCAGTCACTTCGTGCCTTCGTGCCTCTTGCCTGCGTCTGCCCGCAAGGAGACTCCCGCCGTGGCCATCAAGTGTCCCTATTGCGATCACCCCATCGAGCTGACCGGCGTGCGTGCGGGCAAGTTTCACCCGCGGTGCCCGAAGTGCCACGGGAAGTTCACGCTACGCGTGCACCAGGACCCGCACGTGCCGCCGCAGGTGATGGTGGATTCGGAGAGCGGCTCCGACGCGACGTGGACCGGGCGACTCACCGCGCACAGCGATCCGAAGCAGGCGTCGGCTTCCGGTGTGAAGCACACGTCTGTCCCGGCGAGCTCCGCGACGACGCAGGCGACCTCGGCGGGCAGTGCACCGAAGTCTTCGCGATCGGCTTCGGTCGTCGGCGCGACGGTCGTTCCGACGACGACGCAAGCGAAGAGCGCGAGCGTCTCCGGCGCGAAAGCAGTCACGAGCGTGACAGCAGTGCCTGCGGGTGAATCGCTCTTCCGCACCGTCGCCAAGCAGCCGCGCCCGGACGAGCCCGAGTTTCACGGCAGGCTCGGCGGGTACGAGATCATCCAGCGGCTCGGCCAGGGCGGGATGGGATCGGTCTACCTCGCGCGGCAGCTCTCGCTCGATCGCACGGTCGCGATCAAGACGCTCGCGCCGCACCTCGTGCAGGACCCGGCGTTCGTCGCGAGGTTCACGCGCGAGGCGTACTCGGCCGCCCAGTTGAACCACCACAACGTCGTCCAGATCCACGACATCGGCGAGGAGTCGGGCACGTACTTCTTCAGCATGGAATTCGTCGAGGGGCAGAACCTCGGGCACCTCGTCGAGAGCGAGGGCGCCGTCGAGCCGACGACGGCCGTCGGGTACATCCTGCAGGCGGCGCGCGGACTGAAGTTTGCGCACGACCACGGGATGATCCACCGCGACGTAAAGCCCGAAAACCTGATGCTCAACCAACAGGGCATCGTGAAGGTGGCCGACTTGGGGCTCGTGAAGCGGCGCGGGGACAAGGACATCACCAGCGCGCAGATCGCTCAAGGGTCACCTCAAGGCGAGCAGCACAACCAGACGCAGGTCAACACCGCGATGGGCACGCCGGCGTACATCGCACCCGAGCAGGCGATCGACGCGACGCGTGTCGACCAGCGGGCCGACATCTACTCGCTCGGTTGCACGCTGTACGACCTCGTCTGCGGGCGTCCGCCCTTCAGCGGACGCACGGCGGAAGAGGTGATCACGAAGCACATCCGCGAGCCGGTCACGCCGCCCGATCGCATCGTGAAGAATCTGTCTCCTTCACTCAGCGGCATCATCACGAAGATGGTCGCGAAGCGTCCGGAAGACCGCTTCCAGACGATGGCCGAGCTGATCAAGGAGCTGGAAGGCTACCTCGGCGTGGACGGCGGGAACGTGCGCGCGAGCAGCGACCGCGTGAAGATCGTCGAGTACGCCGTCGAACGCTTCAACGCCGCCCCGGCCGCCAAGCTGCGGAAGAACGCGATCATCGGGTTCGCGCTGCTCTGCGCCGTCGGCACGGGCGTGTGCTTCTTCACGGGCTTTCACGGCATCGCGGGCGCGTGTCTGGCGTTCCTGGTGCTCTCGCCGCTCGCGTATCAGATCACCGTCGGCGCTCGCCGCGGCACGACGCTCTTCCAACGGTTCCGGCAGTGGATCTTCGGCGCCGGCATTGGCGATTGGATTCGCGTACTGCTCACCGGCGCGATCGCGCTCGGCATCCTCTACGCGTTCAACCTGCTGTGGATCTGGCTCGGCGTCGCCGTCGTCGCGACGCTCGCGGGCGTGTTGTTTCACTTCAGCTTCGACGCGATCGTCGACAAGCAACGCGACAAGCCGTTGCAGGACACGGACAAACTCATCCGCGAGCTGCGCGTGAAGGGCCAGGACGAAGACCAGATCCGCGGATTCATCGCGAAGTTCTCGGGAGACAACTGGGAGGAGTTTTACGAAGCGCTGTTCGGCTACGACAGCAAGCTGTGGGCCCGCGCGCTGTACGGCATGGGCGAGCGCGGAAAGGCCCGCGCGAAGCACGCTGCGTGGCGCGACCGGCTCATCGCATTCTTCGACGCACTGATCGAACGCCGTAAGCAGGCCCGCGAGGCGAAGCTCCTCGCGAAGCTGGAAGCGAAGGCGATGGTCGCCAAGGGCATTAAGGAAGACGTCGCGAAGAAGCAGGCGAAGGCGACCGCGAACAAGCTCGTCAGCAAGGCGACGTACGTGAAGGAGACGGTCGCGAAGCAGCGAATCGCTGAGACGCTCGCGCCGACGCCGAAGAAGGAGAAGAAGCAGCCCAGCACGGCGATGCTGGAGAAGCTCTCGCAGGCCGACGCGATCAAGGTGGAGGGCGTCGAGGCCGAGGAGGGCCTGGAGGGCTACGAGCATCAGAGCTACCTGAAGCGACGAGTCGGCGGGCCGCTCGACATCATTTTCGGCAAGATGACCCGACTCGCGCTGGCGGCGGTGGTGCTGGCGATGTTCGGGCTGTGGTGGAACCAGAACTACGGCGCCCGCGCGAAGGCCGAGGCGCAGGCGATCACGCAGGCGCAGATGAAGAGCGCCGATCAGATCGTGAAAGAAGGCGGCAATCGCATCGCAGAAGTGGTCGGCGCGGCGACGACGGGCGGCGGCGACAAGCCGCTGAAGATCGCGATGGTGCCGGAAGTCGTCACCAACGCCGCCGGCAGCTGGCCGGGGTTAGCGGCGGGCGTCATCCTGCTGCTGAGCGTGTTCCCCGAAGGCAAGCGGATGACGCTGGCCGCCTGGCTCGGCGCGGCGGTGTGCCTGTTCGGCGCGGGACTGCTGGCGCGCTATGCGACGTTCGTTCCCGAGGCGCTCACGACGCCGATCGCGGCGGGCGTCGGCTTGGTGATCGGCCTCGGCGGCATCTTCATGCTGCGGCGGATGGCGGATTGAATCTGACGTGGCACGGGTTTCCAACCCGTGGACGAGCGCAGCGAGCATCGGCGCAGCCGATTCAGCTTGAGCGTCAGCCCGCGACTCAATGCACCATCTCCATCGCGGCGGCTTCGCCTGGTCTGTTTCGGCTTCGCCGAAGGTCGCTTCGCGACTCCACGGGTTAGAAACCCGTGCCACTCAGTTCCCCCACCCACCCGTGCCGATACAGCAATGGATGCATACGACGCTCCAATATGCTTCAAAGTGCACTGGACGGCGCCGCCTGTTCGACTTCGTCGAGCTTGTCGCGGTCTCAACAACTGCTGCAATCGTGTTGTCAGCACCGTTAAACAGCTATTGCGTTTATTTCACTGCAACACCACCGTCCACTTTCGATCATTGGGGCTTGGAAACCATCATGAGCGAGTTTGGGAGCGCGAGCACAGTGCGGCTCAACCTTGCTGCGATCGCCCTGCTTCCGATTCTCTGCGTCACTCTGTGGAACGGTTTCCGCAAGCGGCCGACTATTTCTACCGTGGTGGTCTTCGCTGTTGGTTTGCTCGTCATCGTCCTGGGTACGCTGTGTCCGATGCTCGCGATGTGGTGCTCGTTCTCCGTGGAGTAGTGGGCTCTATCGAGCGCGGTTCTCGTCGGCCACTCCGTTCGTAGCCGGTCGCATCCGAAGCGGCAGTCCCCTTTGCTTCGCTCAAGTTGTCTCGCCTCCCCCGATGTCCTATTCGTCGACCACGGGCGGGACGCCCGTGCCACGAAGTTCCCGGCGCGCCTGTGCCGATATTCTTTGCATGTCTCTCGCTCTCGACTACGCCCCCGCACGCCTTGCCAGGCCCCGGCAGCTGGGCTGGCCAGGGCTCGTCATTCTCGGCGTGACGGCGGCAGCGATGCTGGAGCTGCCGGTGCGACAGGTGGTGGCTTTCGCCCAAACGGACTTCAATTCCCCTAACTTTCTCGGCGTGCACTGGCAGAGCTTCTGGGATCGTTCCTCTCTGTCGTGGGAACGCGAACAACTCTGGGCCAGGGTCTCGATTGCATTGTTTGTGATGATGACGTTTACGCTGTGGAACGGCCTCATGCGTCGACGGCCGAAAACATCAGTGGCGGTCTCCCTCGCGGGTGCGGCGATCATCTTGATCGGAATGTACTGCCCGCTGCCAGTCGCGTCGATGTGGCTGAATACAGGTCCGGGCTGACCGATGCCGCTCGCTCATGGGCTGGTAGCCCATGCCACGTCTGACCCTCAGAACTTCAGCCGGATCCCCTCCTGCTCGATCTGGTTCGCCACCCTTCTCACATCCTTGATCGTCTCCTGCAGCACCAGCGTTGCGTTCACCAGCGTGTCGTAGAGCTTCGGGTCGTTGACGAGGGCGCCGGCGGTGCCCTTGCCGCTGTTGATCTTCTCGGCGATCTGACGGACGTCTTCCATTGCTCGGCCCATCTGTTCGCTTCGAGCGATCAGCTCGTCGCCGAGCTTGGTGATGCGGTCGTTGGCGTTGTTGATCGCGGTGCGGCCGTCGGCGATGCCGGCGCGGGCGTCGGCCACGCCTTGCTGCACGTCGCCCATGATGGCGTTCGCGCGGTCGGGGAAATCCTTCATCCGCTCGGTGATGCTGTTCACGTTGGCGGCCGTCTTCTTCGCATCCGCGATCGCCAGCTTGAAGTCGGCGATGCTTTGTTTCAGGTCGCCCTGGACGGTCACGTCGCCGAGCACGGCGTTCAGGTTGTCGGCGACTTGCCCCGCCTTGGCGACCTGCGCGTCGAAGTTCTTCACGGCGGCCTTCAGGTCGGTGATGACGCCGCTCTCGTTGATCGAGTCGACCGTCTTGCCAAGCTTGCCGGCGAGTTCGCTCACCTCGCTCGGGATGATGCTGATGCCGACGTACGTCGCGTTGATGACCGCGCCCTCGGCCAGCTTGGTGGTGTCCTTCGGGTCCTCGCGCTTCAGGTCGATGATCGACGCGGCACCGAGGAAGTTGGGGATGATGATGTTCGCCTCGAGCTTGCCGGGCAGGATGAACTTCTTGTCCACCTCGGCGGCGAGCTTCACGTCGTTCTTCTCGATGTCGAGGGTGATCTCCTTCACCGTGCCGACGGTCTGGCCGAGGTATTTGATGGCGCTGCCGACGTTGATGCCGTCCGCGCGGTCGGCGACGAACTGCACGTTCAGCTTCTCGCCCTGGAAGGGCGTGGCAAGGCTTCCGCCGAAGCGGATGATCATCCACCCCAGGATGAGCAGCGAGGCCAGCATCGTGACGCCGACGAGGACGTTTTTGCGGTAGGGAGACATGGCTCAGTGGGTTGTATGCCTGTGCGATAAGCGGGGCAAGCGGGGGGACGCGGGGAGGAGGAGTGCGGGAATGCGATATGGTGGATGTGGGATGCTGCAAAGAAGGCACACGAGAGGACGCGAGCGATAGCGAAGGCGCACACGAAGTTGACGCTTTCCATCAGGTTAGCCGCGACCGCAGGAAGCGTTCGTGCGTGTGATCATGATGGCGCTGTCGGTTTGGAGACTTCACGCGCTCCCTTCGGTCGCGGCTAAACGGGTTTTGCAGTCCGCACGCACGAGCGAGTTTCGCAAACCGCAATCCTTCATCCGCACACCTCAATCCGCTTCCCCTTCATCGGTCTTTCAGGCACAATTCTCGCACCTTCGAAGTACCGACCTCACTGCGGAGAACGACACCATGATGCTCCCCCACCGTACGCGATGGATCGCGATCGCGATCGCCTGCCTGTCGGCTGCGTCGACCCTGTCGACCCTTGCGGCCCAACCTAATCCGTTGCTGCCCGACGCCGGGCCGACCACGAAGCCGGCACCGCGAGTGCCGCAGACGCTCGGCGAGGCGTTCGCCTCCGACACGGCCGGCATTCGCGTTGCGCCGCCTTCGGGCGGGACCATCCGCAAGCCGCAGACGCCCGGCGATGAGGTCGTGCGATGGACGAATGAAGACGAGCAGTGGTCGCTGATCGTGTCTCGATTCTCTCTCGCCGACGGCATGCCGATGCACATCGAGCGCGACGACAGGCCGAAGGCCGCGGATGCGCCCGGCCAGGCGCCGGAGAAGCCCAAGCCCAGCTTCGCCATGATGGCCGCCGCGCAGATGCCGAACGACACGCCGGGCAAGCTTTACCGTTTCGAGCTGCTGCCGATCGACGCGAACGAGGGCGCGCTGCTTGCGACCGCGTTCAAGACGATTCAGAACGAGCCGCGACTGCAGCAACAGGCGCTCATCCGCAAGAGCGACCGAATGTACTACGTGCTAACGTTCACGACGCCCCGCACGAGCCTTCAGACGCCGGTCGAGGAAGATCCGCTCGTCCTGCAGGCCGTGCAGACATTTCAGAAGGTCGTCGAAGGCGTGAAGCTGCTCGATCAGCAGCAACTGAAGACCGAGCAGACCGAGCGACTCATCCAGACGCGCACGCTGCTCGTGAACTGGACGGAGCCGCGCATCCTGAATGCGCTCGTGCCGGAGCAGTGGCTCCGCATCAAGCGCGACGGCAAGGATGTCGGCTACGCCTACGTCGTCGAAGAGCCGGCCGACGAGCTGCCGCGCGCGGGGATCATCCCTGTGCCGAAGACGAGCAAGCCGTCGGGTGTTCGGATCGGCATCCGATCGCGACTCATCACCGAACGCGGCGAGCGCGTCGACCTTGAGAACTGGTTCTGGCTCGCGAACGACCGACGACAGGAGAGCTTCAGCAATCAGGTGGTCGTGACGCCCAAGGTGCTGCCGCCCGGCGCGAAGCCGGCCTACACGCTTGAGCGCGGGAGCATGACGCGAGTGAACAAGCCCGTCGTCACCGGCGAGCGCGACGAAAAGGGCAACCCGATCATCGACGGCAAGACCGACTACCGCCTGCAGGTGTGGACGCTCAGCGGCCAGACGGCCGACGCTCCGCTGCAGCGCGAGTTGCCGCCGTTCTACCTGCCGCAGTCACTCGGCTACTTGCTGCCGCGCCTGCTGCCGCTGAATGAGGAGAAGAGCTACCTTTTCGCGAGTTACGTGTCTGCCGAGCGGAACCTCATGCTCCGCTACGTCGACGTGACGCCCGCCAAGCAGGTGACACTGGACGGGCAGCCGGTGATCGCGTCGACAGTCCGTGAAAGGCTCGGCTATGAGGGCGACGTGACGACGCACTACCTCACCCCCGAGGGCCGCTGGATCGGCAGCGTGAACGAACACGCCAAGCTGGTCACGCTGCCGGCGTCGGCAGAGCAACTACAGCAGGTTTGGAAGGATGCGGACCTGACCCGCCCGGGCGACGTGAAGGACCCGGGGAAGTGATCGGTCCGCGGTTCGCAGTTCGCAGTTCGCGGTTTGCCGTTTCGATTGTCAACTGATTATTGACCCGACTCGCTCGGTTGGCCGATCTATAGTGGATCTGTCCGCAAGAGCTCACTTGCATTTCTGCGAACCGCGAACTGCGAACCGCAAACTCCTCGCACCCCATGATCAACAAGCTTTTCAAAGTCGCGACGCTGTGCGTGATGGGCCTGATCGGCGTCGTCGGGCTGCTGTTCTACCAGCAGACCGTCGAGAAGGACCGCCAGATCAAGGAACTCGCCGCCGAGGTGGAGGCCAAGAAGATCGTCATTTCCCGGCTCGGCGACGAGCGTCGCGTGGCAGACCTGATCGTCACGCAGCAGACGCCCGGTGCAGGCCACGACGGACACCCGAGCACGGAAGTCCTGTTCCAGGAGTATGACCGCACCGGCCGAGCCCTGCCGCCGCGATTCTTCACCGTGCAGCACGACGTGGTGCACGTGAGCGGGCTGGTGATCAAGTTCGAGCAAAGCTACGTCGAGGCCGGCGAGGACCTGCGCGGGAAGTCGATCCTGCTCTTCGACAAGATCTACGGCGACCACGAGGGCCGCGAAGTCGGCCAGTCGCTCGATACGCCCGGCGTCCCGCCGCAGGTGTACGACGACCCGAACCCCCGGGCCGAGAAGTTCGAGCGCGAACTCTGGGGCAAGTTCTGGCAGCTGGCGAACGATTCATCGCTCCGCAAGTCGCAGGGCGTCGACGTCGCGTACGGCCAGAGTGTTTTCCTGCAATTCAAGCCGGGCAAGCGGTACACCGTCCGCCTCCAGAACAACGGCGGCCCGCTGCTCGAAGAGAGCGACCTGCCCGCCGATATTCGTGCGGCGATGATCCGCAAGGCGCGCGGATAGTCGACAACGGAATCGTTTCAATCGGAGAGCCCTGCGACATTGTCGCGGTCGTAGAAGTTCTCTTCTCGTTCGACCGCGATGAAGTCGCAGGGCTTTCTCAGTTGCCGATTGCGTTAAGTCGCCTTCCTAAAGTCGCTTGCGCGTCAGGTCGCATCGCCGCAGTCCATCTTCTCCCCCGCATTCTCGTAACAATTCCAGTCGGCGCACCGTCAAGTGGGTGGGAATAGGTCCGCGTTCGTACCTCGCGTGCGCTCCCCCAAGGACAGTCCCGGGTCTGCCCAAGGGCGGCCTCGGGGCGGCCCCGACCTGCCGGTCTCTTGCGTCGCCCGGGTTAGCGCGTAGCATCGCCTTGGCACTCCGGAGACAGGCACTCGAGATCGTCGGCCGCCGCGCGCAGGTGTGGTCACGGAAGGCACATCACATGAAACTTGTCGTTACGATTCCGGCTCAGAACGAAGAGAAGACGATCGCCCAGGTGGTTCGAGGCGTCCCGCGCGAACTCCCCGGAATCACCGAGGTTGAAGTGATCGTCATGGACGACGGCTCGACCGACGCCACCGCGCGCCTCGCACGCGAGGCCGGCGCGATCGTCGTCCCCATTCACGGCCGCCCGGGCCTGGGCCGCGTCTTCAAGACCGGCATGGACCGCGCCATGCGGCGCGGCGCCGACATCATCTGCAACATCGACGGCGACGGCCAGTTCAACCCGGCCGACATCGCCAAGCTCGTCATCCCCATCCTGTCCGACGACGCTGACTTCGTCACCTGCTCCCGCTTCAAGGACCCCAGCCTCTGGCCCACCATGCCGAAGGTGAAGTTCTGGGGCAACGGCGTCGTCACGCGCATGATCAACTGGGTGTGCGGCGGCACGACGTTCTCCGACGTCTCGTGCGGCTTCCGCGCGTTCAGCCGTGAGGCGGCGTATCGCCTGACGCTGTTCGGGCGCTATACGTACACGCAGGAGTGCTTCATCGACCTCTTCAGCAAGGGCATGCGCATCGTCGAGGTGCCGCTCGCCGTGCGAGGCGTTCGCGAGCACGGGAAGAGCCGCGTCGCGGGGAGCGTCATCAAGTACGCGACGAACTCGCTGCCGATCATCGTCCGCGCGATGCGCGACATCCAGCCGCTGAAGTTCTTCGGCGGCATCGCGGCCACGCTGGCGATCCCATCGCTGGCGATGGCGCTCATCGTCGCCGGCTGGTACGGCTACACGGCCATCCTCGAGGACCGCGCTCGCACGAGCCCGTTCACGCAACTGATCACCATCAGCGGCATCGGCCTGGTGCTTGCGTTCGGCATGGGCATGCTCGCCCTGCTCGCCGACATGATGGGCCGACACCGCCGCATCAGCGAAGAGCTGCTCTACCTCGCCCGCAAGAAGCTCTACCAGAACCGCCGTCCGCCGAAGCCCGTGCACGCGGCCGTTCACACCAGTCACCGCCTGAGCCTGCACGACAGCTGGGTGCTGCCGGTGATCAAGTCCGTCCCGGAGAACTCCGTCACCGTCAACGACGACGACGGCAGCGTGGACGAAGACGTGGTGGAAGAGACGATCCTCGCCACGCGCGAGCCGGCGGGGGCGCGGGGCTGAACGAATTGCGGATTTCGGATTGGGGATTTTAGATTGCGCAGATCTCTGTGTGCTTGGGGCTCTGCGCCTCTGCCGTCCTCCAGCCTGGCCATTGATCTCACTCCGCAATCCGCAATCCGCAATCCCAAATCCGCAATCCCCCCGTACACTTCCGCCATGACCCCCGACCCGTTCCTCGCCCTGCGGGAAGCGCTGAAGCTGTCGCCCGACAACCTGCCGCTCCGCAAGCACCTGGCCGAGAGCCTGCTCAGCGCCGGCAAGCCTGCCGATGCAGAGGTTGAGTTCCGCGAGGCGATCAAGCTCGCGTCGAATGACCCCACGCTGAAACTCGGACTCGCGAAGGCGTTCGCCGCGCAGGCGAAGGACTCGCAGGCGATCGTGGTGCTTGAGACAATCACCAAGGGCGACGACGCCGTGCCTGCCGGGCGCGTGCTGCTCGCGAAGCTGCTCTTCAAGAAGGGCGACGTCGAAGAGGCGGTCCGCCAGTACAAGCACGCGATCGCGGCCGACTCATCCATCGCCGATCTCGATCTGCAGGCCAAGCTCGGCATCACGCCGAACGACCTCAGCGCACCCGGCGACGATCAGGACGTCGTCGACGGGCGCGTCCGCGCGAGCTTCAATCCGGCGCCCGACGATGCGCCGAGCGAAGTCGAACGGCCGAAGCTGAAGTTCGCCGACGTGGGCGGGCTGGAATCGCTGAAGGAAGAGGTCCGGCTCAAGATCATCCACCCGATCCAGCACGCGGAGCTGTTCGCCGCGTACGGCAAGAAGATCGGCGGCGGCATCCTCATGTACGGCCCGCCCGGCTGCGGCAAGACGTACCTCGCCCGCGCCACGGCCGGCGAGATCAACGCGGGCTTCATGTCGATCGGCATCAACGACGTGCTCGACATGTGGATCGGCAACTCGGAAAAGAACCTGCACGCGCTCTTCGACCAGGCGCGGCGCAACAAGCCGTGCGTGCTCTTCTTCGACGAGGTCGACGCCCTCGCCGCAAGCAGGGCCGACATGCGCACCAGCGGCGGCCGACACCTCATCAACCAGTTCCTGAGCGAAATGGACGGCGTCCAGAGCAACAACGACGGCGTCCTGATCCTCGCCGCGACGAACGCCCCGTGGCACGTCGACCCCGCCTTTCGCCGGCCGGGCAGATTCGACCGCATCCTCTTCGTCCCACCGCCCGATGCGCCCGCGCGGGAGTCGATCCTGCGAAGCCACCTCACCGGCAAGCCGCAGAAGGATGTCGATTTCGACAGCGTCGCCGCGAAGTGCGACGCCTTCAGCGGCGCCGACCTGAAAGCGGTGATCGACCTGACGGTGGAGGCCAAGCTGCGAGAAGTGATGAAGACCGGCCGCCCCGAGCCGATCGTGACGAAGGACCTGCTGGCTGCGGCAAAACAGGTGAAGCCGAGCACGCGCGAGTGGTTCGCGACCGCGAGGAATTACGCGCTCTACAGCAACCAGGGCGGGGCATACGACGACATCGTGAAGTACATGAAGCTGTGAGCGGAGCTGGGAGGTCACAGATGAGCGATGAAGCCGTCGACAAGATTCGCCTCCTTGCTTACGAGTGGGCGGCGCGGAACCGACTTGACCGAGTCGAACCGCTTGCGCGCGAGTTGTTGCAGCACGATCCGTCCGACATGGATGGGTTGCGGTTCCTGTGGCAAGCGAGCCATGCCCGAGGTGACGCGCTCGCTGCGGAAGGTCTTTCCGCGTCCTTCGTGCAGCACCACGAGCAAGTGGCCGACGGACATCACATGGCGTCGATCGATCACGCCATTCGAGGCAACGAGGAGCGTGCGCGCCGGCACGCCGACCGCGCGTTGGAGCTTGAGCCTGAAAACCCCAAGCATCACGCCCACCTTGCTCTGCTGTTGTTCGACATCGGCGAGGTCAGCCAGGCCGACACAGCTGCGGCTAGCGCATTGGCAAAAGATCCTCTCGAACCCAACGCGCTTAGCGTAGCCGCCCGATGCGCTATCGTTCTCGGGCATCGCGAGCGCGCCGAAGCTGCCATTCGTCAGCTGCTCACGATCGGCACCGACGATTCGTTTGCGATGTCGGACGCTGGCAATTTGCTCATTAACTTCGGGAGACGGGCGACGGGCATCGACATCCTTCGTTCAGTTCTTCGACGAGACCCGAACAGTTGTCGATTGCATATGGCCATCGGATACGCCCTGCTCTCCCGGGGAGACTGGATCACGGCACGTCAGCACTTTCGGGAGGTCCTGCGACTCAGGCCCGACCTTGAGCAGGTCCGGCGACTCCTCCGAATGGGAAGCCGGACGCCGCCACCAATGATGCCCGAAGGTTGGACTATGCAGCGTTGGATCGAAACTTCGGACGATGATGGACGGACCATCCGAATAGCTCTGGACGAGGACTGATTCACAACGCGCAGACTATTGATGAACTCCCCCACCCACCAACGCGGCCTGATCCTGTTCGAGCAGGGCCGTTACGCCGATGCCGAGCGGGAGTTTCGCGCTTCGCTCGGGAACGATCCGCACGATGCGATGGCGCACGCGTACCTCTCGCTCGCGCTGCTGGAGCAGGACAAGTTCGAGCCGGCCACGATGGAGGCTCGGCAGGCGATCGTGATCTCGCCCGATCTGGACTTCGCTCACTACGCCTACGCCCGCGCGATGCACCAGCGGAACCGCGACGACGAAGCGGCCGCGTCGATCGCCGAAGCGATTCGGCTCGATCCGTGGAACGCGAACTATCACGGAACGCTCGGCGCGATCCGGCTCAGCCAGTCGGACTGGAAGTCTGCCCTGCACGCGGCCGATCAGGGGCTGTCTCTCGATCCGCGGCACCCGATGTGCCTGAACGTCCGCGCGATCGCGCAGACGCACCTTGGCGACCGAGCGGGCGTCGAGCGCACGATCGCCGGCGCGCTGGAAGACGACCCGGAAAACGCTTGGACGCACGCCAACGCCGGCTGGGCGATGCTCCATCGCGGGAAGGAGAAGGAGGCGCTCGATCACTTCAAGGAGGCGCTGCGGCTCGAGCCGACGATGGACTACGCCAAGGCGGGCATCGTCGAGGCGCTGAAGAGCCGGTTCTTTCTGTACCGCTGGCTGTTGATGTTCTTCCTGTGGATGACGCGGCTGAACGGCCGAACGCAGAATGGGCTGCTGATCGGCGGTTTCGTCGGTCAGATCGTCGTGCGGCAACTGGCGACGCAGAACCCGCAATACGGCCCGGTGCTCTGGCCGATCTACTGGCTTTACGTGGCATTTGTGCTGACGACGTGGCTCGCGGGGCCGCTGCTGAACCTCGTGCTGCGTCTGCACCCGATCGGCAAGCACGCGCTCAGCTGGGACCAGCGGCGCGGCAGCGAGGTCGTGGCGTTCATGCTGGTGAGCGGCGCATCGCTCCTCGCGTACGGCCTCTTCGCGGACAGCGTGTTTCTGGCCCTCAGTGGCGTCGTGCTGCTGGTGACGATGCTGCCCGCGAGTCGCATCTTCGATTGCGAGAAGGGCTGGCCGCGCTGGGCGCAGCTTGGGATGAGCGGCGCAGTGCTGACGCTCGGCCTGCTGTTCGCCGCGCGCGAATCGCTTGATCTGCCCGAGGCGAATCCATTCCAGGGGCCGTTCGTGATTCTGTCGATCGTCTCGCAGTTCGCGACGAACGCACTAGTTAGGCAGCGGCCGCGGATCTGACGCTGGGGGTGGTTTCGCGAAGTCGAGAGGGTCACGCGATCGGAGCGATCTCGTCCAGCACGCGCGTCAGTGCCGCTCGCAGCATCGCTTCATCCGCATCGCCCGGCACGACGAACCGAGATCGCTTTCGCTTCTCATCGATGGCCATCTGACTCGCCTCGCGCCGGGCGAGTTCTGCTTCATCCCACCCGCGCGTCGTCTTCACGCGGTGCAGGCGCACCGCGTGGGGTGCATCGACGAAGATCACCGCGTCGCACTGCGCGTCGAGGCCCGCTTCGAAGAGCAGCGGGCTGTCCCAGACGAACGCCCGCACGGCCGGATCAGTCGCGTGAGCGAGCATGATCGCGTCGCGCTGTGCTGCGATGAAGGGGTGCACGATCGCCTCGAGCTCCGCGCGGAGAATTGGCTCGCGAAAAATGCGTGCGCCGACGAGTTTGCGATCGATTGATCCGTCGGCCCGGATGACTACGTCGCCGAAGAGCGTGCGGAGTTGAGCGACGACGCCAGCATCGGCGAACGCATCGCGCGCCTGCGCGTCAGAATCGATGACGAGACACCCAAGTGAGCCGAGGATGCGCGAGGCGAAACTCTTCCCCGCCCCGATGCCGCCGACGATGCCGAGGATGGGTTTGCGGCGCGGGTTCATCGGCCGTGCGCACCGGTGAGCGGGTTGTACCACCGAACGCCGGGGAAGCGGGCGAAGTCGACGTCGTTGGTGTGTATTTCAGCGCCGTGCTCGATCGCGAGGGCGGCGAGGTGCACATCCGTCATCAGCGGTCCCGGTCGGGCCAGCTTGGCGCACAAGTCTCGCACGATCCGCCAATGCCGCGGGCCGGGATGGACGTCGCGCACGAACGCGAATTGGAACCAGCTTTCGACGATTGAGATCAGCTCATCGATCGTCGCGCCTTGCGGGTATGCCCTGCCCGTGCCGATTCGCAGAAAGGCCTGCACGGTGACGAGCGGCAACAGGATGGGCCTGCGCGTGCGGATGAGTTGCTGCCACCACTGTCGCGCGGCGACGTGTTCAACGGCATCAGCGTTGTACGCGTACAGCAGAAGGTTCGCGTCGGGGACGATCATGCGGATCGCTTCCTGCGGCCCGTCGATGCGCGTCCGCGATGCTGGTCATCGTCCTCCGACTCAAGCTGTTGCCGCAGTCGTTGCTCGTCGTAGCCCGGCGCCAGCTTGGCGCGGAAAGGCTTCACGACAAACTTGGTCGGATCGGGGCCGCCCGTTGACGACGTCGAATGCCCCATGCGGAGCAGGTCGTTCGCGGCCACCTTGAAAGACACGTCGTGACGCTTCATGTACGCCTTCACGAGCGCCATGACATCAGGATCAAGTGTCACCGTGGTACGCATTGCAGCATCATGATGCATTCCGCTGAAGCGTCAAGATGACTTTCACATCACCAGCCGGCGCTCCGCGACGGCGATCCAGTTGCCGGCGGGGTCCTTGATAACGATGCGGTCGTCGCCGCCGTAGAGGCCGCGCTGGCGTTCGAAGTCGATCTCGCGGTCCATCAGCTTCAGCGTCAGCTCGTGCAGGCTCGGCACTTCGATCTCGGTCATGACGAGGTCGGGCCGCTCGACGGGCGGAGCGCCGAGGCGGAAGACGAGCGTGTGCTTCTCGGCCCGGTAGCGACGCTCGGCCGCTGGGACGGCAACGTCCGGCTCGAAGCCGAGCAGCGCGATATAGAACGCGTCGAGGTGGGCTTCCAAGCCGAGCGGTGCGGGCAGCGCTACGTCGGCGATCGCCGTGATACAAACCGGCGGCGGCTCGGGCGTGGCGTGGCGCGCATCGTGCACGAGCTCGCGCTTCGTCTCCACTTCCGATAGTTCGATGCGTTCGGCTTCGTCCGCCATGACAACACCTTTCCCGGGGCAAACTTTGTCGCATCGTAGCCTCGACCTTCGCGCGAATCTTCACGAAGATGAACCCCGCGATGCGATTGGCCGATAACGACAAGGACGTGCGCGACCAGGCCGATGCTACCGATCCATCCACGCTTTACGACGCGATGCTCGCGCGCTGGGAGACCTACGCGCGGCCAGGCATTCGCGAGGGCTCGACGTGGCATTTCGGCGATCCCGGCTCGGGCGAGAACGGCATCCGCTCGATGGCGAACTTCGTCTTCACGAGCGCGTTCGTCGCGACGAGGCTCAAGAGCGCGTCGTGCCTCGACTGGGCCAAGCGCGGCATCGACTACCTCACCCGCGGCCATCACACCGGCGGCGGCAAGTGCGCGAACGGGCAATCGTGGGGACACGCATGGCAGAGCAGCTGGTGGAGCACGAAGCTCGCGCTCGGCGCACACCTTGTTTGGAACGAACTGAACGACGAGCAGCGCGATCGCATTCGCACGCTCGTGGCATCAGAAGCCGACCTACTGTTGACGCGTACGCCGCCCACCGGCCTGTATTGGGACACGAAGGCAGAGGAGAACGCCTGGGACACCGAAGTCCTCGCGGCCGCATCGGCGCTGATCCTGCCTGACGACCCGCGCGCGGCCGACTGGATGGAAAAGCTGCACTGCTTCGCCGTCAACGCGCTAAGCCGGGCCGTCGATCGCGATGATGCTCGTCTCGTCAGCGGCAAGCCGCTTCGCGATCGCATCACCAGCAGCAACGTCTTCCACGACTACACGATCGAGAATCACGGCTCGTGTCACTTCTGCTACGTCGCGAGCCCGCTCGATTCGCTTACGTGGGCACGCACGGCGTTCTCGCTTGTACGGCGCGACGCACCAGAAAGCCTCTCGCACAACGTTCGGCCGTTCTGGGAGAAGCACAAGAGCCTTTTCCTCGACGAGCGATTCGCCTACGTGGGCGGGCAGGATTGGTCGCGTTACACGTACGGTGAGTACTTCGTCGTGCCCGTATGCGTCGCGATGCAGCAACAGTTCGGCGACGCCGACGCTCGCGCGATCGAACTCGCTCGCGCGAAGCGCCTGAAGCGCGAGCAGGACCGCAACGAGAAGACCGGCGCGTTCTACGGCTCGCGCGTGACGCGCGGCGTCTATCACGGCCAACCCGCGAAGTACGAGACGGACTGTTTCGCGCACGTCGCGCTAGCACGGCTGATGCACGAGGTCGAGAAGCCTGAAGTAGACGATCGATCGATCGAACGCGTCCACGAGATCAACTCGTGCGTTCACGTCGGGCTCGAGACGCAGGTGGCGTGGGTGCGGACGCCGCGGATGTTCGCGAGTTTCTGCCCGCTCGCGCTGGATCAATACAAGCCGATCGTGCTGATCGCGAAGGCGGGCGCGGATCACCTGGTCGAGTGGATGCCGGGCAACCTGTGCGGGCGGGTCGACTTCGCCGGTGCGGGCGAGATGTGCCCGCGGGTGATCTCGATGACTCGGTCAGGCGAGCGCGTCGTGACGATCGACGCCGAGATGCTCTGGCAGACCGGACACCAGCACGCGGTGGGCCAGAAGCTGCGCGTCACGCTGGACGGCGACGCCGGACTCGTGCGGGTGAAGTCCTCGATGAAAGCGCTACGGAAGCTGTGGGTGCGGCAGTGCTACGGGCTGAACCTGGCCGTCGCGAACGATGCGGAGAACAACGCTCTCACGCGCGGCCCGCGAAGCTACAACGGCGAGCCTCTGCCGCCCTTCGCTGGCGTGCGCGGAAAGGTCGACAAGGCGTTCAAGAAGCTGGGCCTGCACGCCGGCTTTCGGCAGCAGCACGTCGAGTTGAACACGCGCGAGTTGAAGATCGACGATGCGCTGTCGGTGCGATTGCTGAGCGAGGGTGAGTCGCTCTGGATTCGCCAATCGCCAGAGCAGAGCGCGTCGGAGAGCCTGCGCTACGACGTCGTCGGGTGCGGAACACGCCGGGCAAATTTCTTCGCCAAGCCAGGCGAGGTGCTGGTGGATTTCGAGGCTGAAGTGCGCGTGGTGTGACGCCCGACGATCACTTCACTTCGGTCGGCGCGCCTGCGGCGGCGAGGCGGGCGGCGTTGATGTTCGGATTCACGGTCGCCTCTACCTTCGGCATGGTGATCTGCCGTTCGACGCTCTCCATCGCGCTTTCGAGAAGGCTCTTCGGGCGAGCCGGCGCGGGAGGGAGCGTGGTGCTGCGTTCGATGGCGCTGGGGATGGCGCGCATCGTCGCGACTTCGCGAGCCAGCGCGCGGTAGTCGGCGGCACCGTTGCTGGTGCTGTCGTACTTCAGCACGTGCTGCCCGAAGCTGGGGCTCTCGGCCAGCTTGATGTTGCGCCGAACCTTCGATCGCAGCACGCGGGCGTCGCTCCACGGCACGGGCTGTCCGCGCGAGCCTTCTAGGAAGCCTTCGAGTTCGTTCACCACTTCGGTGCTCAGCTTCGTCTGCGAGTCGAACATCGTGAGGATGACGCCCGACACGCGCAGCCGCGGGTTGATCTGGCGATTCACCAGTTGCACGGTTTCGAAAAGCTTGGCCATCCCCTGCATCGCGAGGAAGTGCGGCTGCATCGGGATCATCACTTCGCCCGCGAGCGCGAGCGCGTTCAGCGTGAGCAGGCCGAGCGATGGCGGGCAGTCGAGGACGACGTAGTCAAATTCGAGCGCACCGGCGTGCTGGGCCGACTGCATCTTGTTGCGCAGGACGACCGCGCGGTCGGGACGGTGCGAGAGTTCGAGTTCCGCGCCTGCGAGGTCGATCGAGCCCGGCACGACGGCCGTCTTCGCGTCGACCTGGCGGACGGATTCGGCAAAGCTGCTCGTGCCGCAGATGACGTCGTACAGGCTCGGCGTGGTTCCCGGTTCGACGCCGAAGTTGATCGTGAGGTGCGACTGCGGATCGAGGTCGAGCATGAGGACGCGCGCACCCATCTCCGCGAGCGCCGCGCCGAGGTTGACGGCGGTCGTCGTTTTGCCGACGCCGCCCTTCTGATTCATCATCGCGATGATGCGCATGTTTCGACCTCCGTGTCTGCCGGGCGCTCTTGCGCGCCGATGCTCAGCGGTGCTTATCAACAGATGAGTGTAGCGAATGTGGCCGTCCCCCGCGACAGAAAGCGGGCTGATGGGCTCGAGGGCATTCGCTTGCCACCGACGCGGGCCGCATCGACAATCGCGGCGTGATGCTGCTGAAGAACGCGCCCGCTTCCGGTCCCGGCGACGTCGACGCCGATGCGGCCGATGTCGGTTGGTGCAGGTTGCTCGTCCGCTGCCGGCCGCTCGTGTGGGCGTTCGCCGTCCTCGTGCATCTCGCTTGCTTCAACGGTCTGTGGCGCGTCGGCACGGATAGCGCGCTCTATCGCGGCGTGGGCGAGTCGCTCGCGGCGGGGCGCGGCTACACCTTCGCCGGTGAGGTCAACGACCAGATCTACCCCGGCCTGCCCCTGCTCGTCGCGGGGTCGCGCCTCGTCTTCGGGCAGAGTATCGTGCCGGTGCTCATCGTCATCTCGTTGAGCGCGCTGGGCACGCTGTGGTTCGCCGAGCGGCTCGTGCGGCTTCGCCACCCGGCGTGGATGGGGCTGGCCGTCGTGATCGGTATGTCGCTGTCGGTGTGGTGGCTTCGCAGCAGCGTCGAACTGATGACCGACGCGCCGTTCGCGTTCGGGGCTGCGATGGCGCTGTACGGCCTGGAGCAGATTCGCCTGCGCGACGTCTCTGGCGGCGCGGCTCACGCGCGCAGCGCTCTGCAAGTCTGGCGAGGGACTTGGCCGTCGATTGCAGTGTTGCTCGTCGGACTGCTGATCGCCGCGCTGATGCGGCCAACGTTTTGGGTGATCGCCGTCGCGTGGGCGATCTACGCGGCGATTCAGCTGGTCTGGCCGCGCAAGGGATCGATCGTCGCGCAGCATCGCCGCACGGGCGTTCTCGTGCTGCTGGGGATCGCGTGCGTGGTGACGGCGATCGCGGTGGCGGCGCCGAAGACGATGGGCCGAATCCTCGTCGGTGGCGAGTACAAGACCGAGTTCGTCGCGCGGCTCGGCGAGCTGTCGAGCCTGGTGTCGAGTCAGCGCTTGATGGGCATCGCTGGTGACCTGAACAACTGCTTCTTCGGCCAGACGATGGGGCCTCCTTGGTTGGCGACGATCCTCGCGATCGTGCTGCTGCTCGGGCTGTTGCGGCTCGTTCGCGGGCAGCTGCTGTGGGTGCTGCCGATCGTGGTGATGTTGATGGTGGCGGTCGTGGCGTCGAGCGTGCCGCGATATTACCTGTTCGTGCTGCCGACGCTGTGGCTCTCGTGGGCAGTGGGTTGCGCGCGGTTCTCGCTGCTGTTCCGTCGATGGCCCGCATTGCGGGCGACGGTGTTGTGGGCGTGCGTAGTGATCCCGCTGGTGCCCAACCTGGGCCGCGTGTGGCTGCTGATCGTGGAACAGCGCACGCCGGACGTGGCGTGGCTCCGGACAGGGGCGGACCGCGAGGAGACGTTCTATGCAAGCTATCGCGACGGCGTCGTCCCTCGGCTGCGCGCGATCTCCGACCTCATTCTGGCGAAGGTGCCGCCCGGTGAGGACGTCATCGCGCCGAGCGGGAACATCATCGCGTATTACAGCGGCCGGCGCATTCTGGGCGAACGGGCGATCCTGCTCGGCAAGCCGTCCAACTGGGCGAGAAACGTGCGCGACTGCGGCGCGTCCAAGATGATCTTCCCACGCGAGTTGTACGACTCGGACGAACAGCTGCACGAGATGATCCGACGGTACATTATCCGCCCGATCCGGCTGATCGCTCACAGCGGCCGAGGCGACTACTTGGCCGAGATCAGCGTCTATGTGCCGCGCGGCGAGTGGCGGTCATACGACGGCAGCCACGACCGCGACCGGAAGCTTCGCCGCGCCAGCGCAGCCCAGGAAGTGGCCAGCGAACCATCGACAAAGCCCGCCACGCACCCGACGAAGAAAAAGAAGAAGCCCGCGACGTTTCCAACCGCGCAGTCGAAGAAGAACCCGGCGACGCACCTCACGACGACGACTGCACCGACGTCGACCAAGAAGAAGGACAAGAAGCCCGCTGTCCACGCGGCAACGCAGCCGGCCACGCAGCCGATCACGCAGGCGACGACCGCGCCCACGAAGAAGAAAAAGAAGAAGCCGGTCGTACACGCGACCACGCAGCCGACCGCACCGGCCATGGCCCCGCCGAAGAAGAAGCAGAAGAAGCCGACGAGCCCAGCCACGAGTCCGACGACGAGTCCGACGACGAGCCAGGCCACGCAGCCCACGACGGCCGTCGGGCTCTCGTGGCGGCAATGGCCGCTGCGGGACGCGATGCCGCTCACGCTGTTCAATCCGCCCGCCGTTTCCCGTAGCATCCTCCGCCCGGTTTCGCCCGGTTTTCCGAACGGAACGCAGCCCACATGATTCTCCCATCCGGCATCCCCACTCTGAAGCAGCTCGACGATCTGCGCGGCTCGGACTTCTATCGCGACAACGAGCAGTTCAACGCAGCCTTCCTCGATCGCCACCAGGGGCCGATGAAGAGCTACCGCGCGAAGTGGGAATTCGACCCGTATCGCCTCTGGTCGCGTCGGTGGGAGTACCCCTACGTCGCCGGCCGGGTGCTGGAGTACGCCCGCCAGAACCCCGGTCGGCCGCTCCGCGTGCTCGATGCCGGGTCGGGCGTCACCTACCTGCCCTACTTCCTCTGCTCGCGCGTGCCGGAACTGTCCGTCGTCGCGTTCGACTACGACCAGTCGTACGTGCCGATGTTCGACGCGATCAATAAGTCCGAGGGACACAACCGCGTTCAGTTCGGCATCGGCATGATGCAAAAGCTGCCGTACGAGGCGCAGTCCTTCGACGCGATCGTCTGCGTGAGCGTGCTGGAACACACCGACGAGTACGACGTCATCCTGCGTGAGTTCGACCGCGTCCTGAAGCCGGGTGGCCAACTCGCGCTCACGTTCGACCTGTCGCTCGACGGCAAGTTCGAACTGAGCAAATCGCAGGCGACCAACGTGCTGAACCGCATCCTGAAGTCGTTCACGCCGGTCGACCTGGCTGATCCGGTGAGCGAATTGAATCGAATAGACTCGCCCGGCGACCTGCTCAGCACCGACGCGATCAAGAAGTCGAACCCCGAACTGCTCCCGTGGCGCCGCCCGCTCCTGAAGGCGGCGAAAGACCTCCTCGAAGGCCACGGCTGGACGGGCGGCTTCCGGAGCAAGTCGGTGATCTGCCTGGATGCCAGGAAGAATTAGCCACGAATCTTCACGAATCCGCACGAATCAGGAGGAAGAGAGAAATGGCGGATCTTCTGTTGAAAGACGAGGTGTACGCGCTCGTGGGTGCGGCGATGGCAGTTTACAACGAACTGGGAAACGGCTTTGCTGAGTGCGTTTATCAAGAGGCACTGGAGCTGGAGTTGCTGGCGCGCGGGATCCCGTTCGCACGGCAAGTTCCGTTGCACATCGAGTATCGAGGCCAGCAACTCAAGTCGTTTTTCGTCGCAGACCTCCTCTGCTTCGGACAAGTCATCGTAGAGATCAAGGCGCAAAGCCGGCTCGAAGGATACGAGGACGCTCAACTCCTGAACTATCTCAAGGCGACGGGTCTTCGCGTCGGATTGATTATCAACTTTGGCGACCCCACTGATCTTAAGTGGAAGCGCATGGTCCGATGATGTCTCCGCCTTGATTCGTGTCGATTCGTGAAGATTCGTGGCTCTCTTTTCTTCATCCTCAAGCAGCTTCGTGGCCCCCCGCGTCGAGTGGCGATGGTTCTTCGCCGCGATCGGCGGGCTGCTGCTGGTTTATCTGTCGCTGCTGAACTCCTACTGGGTGCCGTCCGGAGACGGCGACGTTTACACCGCCATCGCGCGGTCGCTCGCGCAGGGCGACGGTTATCGCTTCAACGGCGTGAAGGCCGCGATTACGCCGCCGGGTTGGCCGCTCGTGCTCTCGTGGGCGATGCAGCTTTCGCCGACGTTTCTTTTCCTGAAGTGCATCACGATCGGCTGCATGACCGGCTCGCTCGCGGTCACGTTTTTCATCCTTCGCCGATTCGTCTCCGACAAGCACGCGGCCGGCATCGTGGCGTTGTGCGGCATCCTTGCGCCGGTCTACCCGCTCACGTTCTGGATGCACACCGAGGCGTTCTTTTGTCTTCTCGCGAGCGGCGGCGTGTTGTGCGCGATGCGGATATCGGAGCGCCGCGCAACGCGTGCGAACCTGTATCTCGTGCCAGAGATCGTGGGCATGACACTGTTGCTCGCCGGCGCGAGCTTCACGCGCTGGCCGGGCTTCCTGCATCTGATTCTCGTGGCGGCGATCCTGCTGCAGGGCAACGCACGCCGCTGGCGCGAGCCGGCACGGATCGTCGCTTTGCTGGCCGCAGCGATCGCGTGCGTGGGAACTTTCGCGGCGACCTACAAGTACCTCTCGCTCACCGCCGCCGAGAAGACGGCCGCCCGCGTGGCCGGCGCGATGGAAGAACGTGAGGGCCCGGACGTCGGCGTCGCCAACAGCAGCACGACCGAGCCCACGACGACGACCGTCCCTGCCACCACGCAGTCGACCACCGAGCCGACCGCGGCCCAGGTGATCGCCGAGATGAGCGACGACGACGAGACGCCTCGTCTGACCAACACGCGGTCGGACAACCCGTTCCTCGAATATCTGAGCCGCGCCGCAAACGCCGGTCGATGGTTCGCGTGGCTGCTGTGGTACCCGAGCCGTTTCGGCCAGAGCGTCGCCGTCGTGAACGGGCTCGCCCTGCTGTTCGGCTGGGCGGTGATCGGGCTGCTCGCGCTAACGATGTTCAATGCGGCGGTTCGCTCGCAGCAATGGCTCTGGATTGGTTTGGCTGTCTACACGGGCGGCCTGTGCCTGGGCTGGCCCGCGCCGAACGCGCGGTACTTCGTGCCGGTGGCGCCGTTCATCATCCTCGGCGTCATCCTCGGCCTGCAGGAACTGCGGCTCCTCACGCAGTGGAGCAGGCATTCGGGCAAAGTGGCTCTGTTGCTCCCGCTCTTCATCGCGTCGCTCGTCGTCACGAATGTGGCGCTGCTGACGATCGATGTCGTCGTCTTCCGATCGGGCCGCGAGTTCTATCGGCGCTATGAGGGCGGTCTAAACGAAGACCTGATCGCGATCGCACGCTACCTTCGCGACGAACCGGCCGACCGGAACATCGCCGTGAGCCAGCGCTACGTGAACCTCGGCAAGACGAAGACCGACAGCAAGTACGGCGTCCGCGTGCTGCACCTTCTCACCGCGCGGCCGATCCTCGGCGCCCCGCCCCGCACGGGCCTGCGCCCGAACAAGCCACTCAATGACTGGGCCGCCAGCAAGAAGGTCAACGCCCGGTACTACGTCTATCAACAGCCGGCCAACCCGTGGCGACTGTGGCACTTCCGCGTGCCGCGGTCGATCCAGCGGCAGTTGTCGAAGGAACCGATCCCCGACGTCCCGTTCGGCGGCTGGCAGTTGTACGAATGGCGAAAGGGGAAGGGGTTCGTGCTGTCGAACGACGTGAAGCCCGACGCAGAGTTGCCGACGCGTGTGCCGGGGATGTGATGTGTTGATTGCGAATTGAAAATTGCGAAATGCGAATTGAAATGCGGCGGCATGAGCCCGCTTGAGATGCAGCGACGAACCAAGTCGTACGCTTACCGTTGTGTGGATGTGGCGGAGGCGCTGCCGCGACGACGATTCGGCAACTATGTGGCTGACCAGTTGCTTCGTTGCGCATTGAGCGTCGCAGCGCATTACCGGGCTGCGTGTCATGCCAAGTCTCGGGCCGACTTTATCTCAAAGCTCGGCACTGCAGAGGAGGAAGCCGATGAATCGCTCCTTTGGCTTGAGGCGCTCGTCGACCGGCGAATAGTCACTGAGGAGAAACTTGCGCCACTACGAGATGAGGGACGGCAGATCCTGAGTATGATCGCGGCATCGATTCGCACGGCGAAGCGCGGCAAGTGATCGCGTTATACGGTTTTCATTTCGAGATTCGCAATTCGCAATTCGCAATCCATCGTCCTCCCCATCGTCGCCGGAATCGGCAACGCGCTCATGGCGGTGCCGCTGGCGCGCCAGTTGAAGCACGGCTTGCCGAGTCACCGGCTCGTCATCGTCGCCCGCAACGCGCCGATGGCCGACGTGTTTCGTCGCTTGCCCGAGGTGGACGAAGTCGTCGTCGCGCCGAAACCGTGGCGAATGATTCGCGAGACGCGGCAGCGGAAGCCCGCGCATTACGTCGTGCCGTTCCCGTCGAATCGGTGGGAGTACAACGCGATGCAGTTCGCGAGTCGGTCGAAGAGCCGGCTCATGCACGCGTACCCGATCGGCAAACTCAAGGCGCTGTCGGTGCTGCCCGCGACGCGATTGCCTGCAGAGCGAGGCGTTCACGATGTCGTGCAGAACCTGCGGCTGCTCGAACTGCTCGACCTGACGCCCGACTACAACGACAGGCCTACGTTCGCGCTCAACCACGACGACCACGCCGGCGCGGCCAAGCTGCTCAACCCGGTGAAGCTCGGCCGCGGACACGAGTTCCTCGTCATGCACGCGGGCAGTGCGCAGACCGTCCTCGCGGCAGCGAAGCGATGGCCACCGGGGCGGTACGGCATGCTGCTGCAGGCGATCTTCCGCACGCTGAAGTTGCCCGTGGTGCTGGTCGAGGGGCCCGACGAGGCGGGCGTGGCCAGCGAGATCCTCAAGCACGCTCCCGCGGACAAAATCGATGCCCGCGTCGTCAAACTCACCGGCCCGCTTGGCGAATCCGCGGCGCTGCTCAGCTACGCCCGCGCGTACGTCGGCTCTGATAGCGGCCTGGCCCACCTCGCCGCCGCCGTCGGCACGCCGCCCGTCACGCTCTTCGCGCCGGCCGACCCGGATCGTGTGTGCCCGTTCGGCTATCGCGCGCTGGTCGTGCAGGTGCAGAAGATGTGCAGCCCGTGCTTCCTGTACCCGTGGGAGAGCTGCAAGCCGAAGATGAAGTGCTCGCCGCCCTACTGCATCGAAGAGATCGGCGTCGAGCCGGTGATGCACAAGCTGAAGGCGGCGCTGACCGACCCGGCATTCGCAAAGAAGGCGTGAAATGCCTATCCGCCGCGCCACGCCAGAAGACATCCCGGCCATCATCGCGCTGCAGCGTCGCATCCATGCCGAGCACGTCGCGTACGACGCGCGTCGCTGGACGATCCGCGATGCCCCGCCCGACGTGGTGTACGACGAGTGGCTGCGCGAACTGCTGGCCGACCACGAGGTGAGCGGGCTGGTGCTCGTCGCGGCGAGCGACGCTGGCGCAGTCGTCGGCTACCTATTGAGCGAAGTGACGCCCGAGGCGTCGCGCGAGTGGTCGCCCGCTTGCATCTACGTGCACGACGTGTACGTCGCGTTGGAAGCGCGACGGCAGGGATTTGCGCGGTCGCTGATGGCTGAATGCATTGAGTGGGCGAGACGAACGCGGCCGGATTGGCCTGTCCGATTGCTGACCGCAGGTCCGAACGAGTCGGGGCGGGCGTTCTTCGCTTCGATGGGGTTTCGAGTGTGCGCGGTGGAGATGATGAGCAGCTGACCGAGTGCTTCTATTTCGCGCAAAGAAGAATCCGGGTGCTGGGCACCCGGATTCTTGCAGCAGTAGTGATGTCTTGATCGTGGTTAGTTCTTCTCGGGTCCGGTCGATGTGTCGACCGCGACCTTTGAGATGACGAACTTCCCGCTGGAGAAGTCCAGGCGAACGCTGAACGGCGCCTTCGTGCCGTCGCCGAAGCTGATCGTGCCGGTGATCTCGCCGTTGTTGCCGGACGAGTTGGTGTTACGCGACTGGTTGTTGACATCGATGCTCTTGATGCCGCCCTTGGCCTTGGCGGTGTCAGTGAGCCGCTGCAGTTCGGCCTTCACGGCGGGGTCGTCGACCCACTTGTTGAACTTCGTGAAGTCCTGGTGTTGCGGGAGTGCTTGCATCTCGGCCGCGATCTCGAATACCGGGCCCATGAACTTCACCATCGCGTAGCTGCCGTAGCCCCAGCCGGCAAGGCCTAGCAGGCCCAGCAGCAGGCCGATGATCGCCATCGCGCGGCCGCCGACGTTGGGCTTGCCTGTCACGGCGACGCCGACGAGTCCGAGGATCGTCGCGGCAAGACTAGTGACGAATGGAATACAGCCGAGCAGGCCGCACACCAGCGCGGCGATCGCAATGCCGCTCGTGCGTTTCGGCGGCGCACCGTAGCCGTATTGCATTTGTTGCGGATATCCGGGCTGAGGCGGGGGATAGTTGGACATGGTCGGCACATCGTACCGACGGGCGACGCGTTCACCACGTCACTTTTCGGGGCGAACGACGTCCTTCATACGCTGGGGCGGATCGAGCACGAGGCGTTCGATCGCGCCGTTGCGGAAGGTGCATTCAATCGTCGTCCTTCCGGGCAGGTGCAGCTTGAAGTCGACGTCCCACTCGCGCGGCCAGGCGGGCAGGAGGTAGATCGCGTCGCCGACGGTCTGCACGAGCATCTCCTGAAGGCCGATCATGCCGCTGCCGCCCCAGTTGTGGTCGGGCACCCAGTCGTGACCCGGGCCCCAGAAGGTGGGAAAGCGGCGCGGTGCATCTTTCAGCTTCTCGATCGTGAGCTGGGCGGCTTCGTCGGTCAGGCCAAGCCTCGCGCAGAAGATCGCGTCCTGGTGCCAGCTCTGAATCTGCTTCTGATCCGCCGCGTCGGCGCCGTGGTGCCAGGTGTCGATCGCCGTCTGCAGGTCGGGCCTGCCGATGCCGAACTGTCGCCACGGAAAGACGGGGTAGAGGTGCGGGAACTCGCAGTTCTGCTTGTGCGTCCATGAATGCGCCGGCGAGATCGTGCGACGGCCGTTCATCTCGCGAAACGCGATCGGCGGGAGTGCGTCGCGCATCGCGCGCCACGGCGCCTTGCACGAATCGGTGTAGATGCTGTCGGGCAGCTCCAGCAGAGCATCGATCACGGAGCGCAGCGCGCAGATTGTGTTCGTCGGGTTGACCGCGTTCTTGTACGTCTCGAGCGCCGTGCCTGGACTGATCTCGAACTTCCCGTCGCGCTTGTAGAAGAGGCGATAGAAGTTGAGCGAGCGTTCGATGAGCGGCAGATATCGCGTGATGTCTTCGTGCGCGAACGCGTGCAGGTCGAGCGCCATCAGGCAGAACTCGAACACGGTGTCCCACTGGTGATCGACCCACGCGTTCGCCTCGACGCCGGGATGCAGATCGGCCGGCCGCTTCCAGCCGTACTCGTACGTGACGGGCAGGCCGAACTGCTCCATCTGTTCGGTGAAGCACGCGGCCTCGTCGAAGCCCCAGTAGTGCTTCACTCGGAGCGACGCGTTGCCGAGCGCGCGGACGTAGAAGTCGAGCTGCTGCGGCAGCAGGTCGAAGTCGCCCGACTTCAGTAACGGCCAGTAGAGTAGCCGCTGATTCTGCGCCGTGAACGCCCCGCCCGACCACATGCGGAAATCGGGCGAGAAGGTGCGCTTCGGATCGACGAAGACGGGATCGAAAGTGAACAGGCCGCCATTGAACTTCGTGGGGTAACTCGATCGCGCGTTGCAGCCGAGCTGGTAACGCATCAGCTGATAGTTTCGGCCGACCTGCCACGGGAGGTCGGCTGCGCCTTTGCCGTCGTTGATGACGATGTGGCTGCGTTGCCAGAACGCTTGCCACCAATCGAGCGTGGGCTGATGTTCGGATGGCGCGCTGCGCAGTGCATCGAGTTCGCGATGCCAATCGTCAACCGACTGGGCCTGCCCCACGTGGAGCGCGAGGTGCAGGTGCTGCGCCGTCGCCGGCGCGCTGCGCAGCGCGACTGCGCGGAAGGGCGTGGAGGCGTAGACGCCATCGGATTCGCCAGCCAACGCAAACCCATCGCCCCACATCGCCCCGCCGAAGGTGAGGCCGGCGAGCGGGTTCCACATCTGGTCCTTCACCGCGTTCAGGTGCTGCTGATCGACGCATAGATCGAACGCCGTTCGCCCCTCGTTGTGGTGAACGAATCGCACGACGTCATCGCGCACGTCGACTACGTCGGGCTTCTCGATCGCCGGCTCCGGTGCACCGATCCACGATCGGCACGCGTGCAGTTCGAATCCCTTCATCTCGCGCGGCGCGAGTCGCCAGTGCTCGTACCACGCCTGCACCACGACCGGCTCCGGCGACGCCACCTCCACGTGCACGCGCGGCGAGAAGACGTCGACCCACACGTCGATCGTCACGCCGGACATCTCGATGCGGATGAAGCCTTCGCGGAGGCGAAGGGTTTGAACGAAGCCGTGGGAGGGCGAGGCTCCTGCCGAGCCTTGAGCGTCGAGGGGCCGCGCATCCGCGGAGGCTCGTTCCGAGCCTATGGCTCGGCGGGAGCCTCGCCCTCCCGTTTGCGCCGTCGCGTCGTCGCCGATCCGCACCCGCACGCGCCCCAGCTTCGGCATTCGATTCAGCTCATCGAAACACCCGCTGCGCGACAGATAGATGAGCAGGTCGCCGTCCTTGACCCACACGTTCAGCCCGACGTCCCCGCCGCCGCAGGGCATCGATTCGGATGCGTCCTTGCTGGGCGTGGTCCAGGTGATGTTGTGGGCGTCGTGTGGCTGCATTGAGGTGAGTGCCGATGGGTGCCAACTCATCTGATGGGTTTGGGGCGATTCGGGAGATCCTCGACTAGAAGGACCAGAATAAAGAAACCACCCGCACCGACGAGCCCTCCGACTAGGCCGGTCACCAACGAGCCGAAAACGTGTGTGCTTGAGCCGCTAATGAGGTGTGCAATCACACTGATCCCGATCGAGAGTTGAACGATCAACGAAGGGTAAACGTATCTTCGTTTCCGCGTTATCGATGCAACCGTCCCGGCGAGAAGCTGCACGATCAGTCCGAAGAGCCACGTTGGCGACGCTTTGATGAGCATGATGCCGATTGCAAACACGTCGCCGGATGTGATGACCATCGTCCACGGCGAGAACCCGATGAGTGGCGCGATCACGCGCAAGACAAGCACGTCAAGTGGCGTCCGCCGTGCGCCCGGTCTCTTCGACGCGTAATCGAGCGTCGTCGACAGGCGCGGCGACGGTTCGCCCGTCACAGGATATCCCCGCCCGGCGCCTTGTTCCGGAACGCCGCCACTCGGCCGTCGAAGACCAGCTCTACCGTGCCCGTCGGGCCGTTACGTTGTTTCGCGATGATCACCTCGGCCGTGTTTGTCGGCACGTAGGCGGCGTCGCCCTGATGGTAGTAATCCTCGCGGTGCAGCAGCATGATCACGTCGGCGTCCTGCTCGATGCTGCCCGATTCGCGGAGGTCGCTCATGCGCGGCTTGTGGCCGTCGCGGCTCTCGCTGGCGCGGTTCAGCTGGCTTAGCGCGATCACCGGCACGCCGAACTCGCGCGCGATCGCCTTGATGCCTCGGCTGATCTCGCTGATCTGCTGCTGACGGCTCTCCGGCCCGGGGTTGTCCATCAGCTGCATGTAGTCGATCATCACGCAACTGATGTTGTGCTCGTGCTTGAGTCGGCGCACCTTCGTCCGCAGATCGAGCACGGTCAGCTGCGGCGAATCGTCGACGAAGATGGGCATCTTCTTCAGTTCGACGACGGTGCGCGCGAGCCGCTGGTACTCGTCGTTGGTGAGCGTGCCCTTTCGGACGCGCTGCTGATCGACGCCCGACTTGCTGCACATGAGTCGCTGGGCGAGCTGCTGCTTGCTCATTTCGAGCGAGAAGACGGCGCACGTGTGCATGTTGGCCGCGATGTTTTCGACGAGGTTCATGCTGAACGCCGTCTTACCCATGGAAGGACGCGCGGCGACGATGATCATCTCGCCCGATTGCAGGCCGTTCAGCATGTCGTCGAGTTCGTAGTAGCCGGTCTCGACGCCGCGCTTGGCCTTCTCCTCGATCATCTCGTACACGTCGCTGGCGACGATGCCGAGGTGTTCGATCGGATTGCTGATGCGCTTCTCAGCGAGCTTGAACATCTCGCCGGCGGCGCGGTCGAGGAGCTGGTCGGCGTTGGTCGCCTGGCTGTAGGCGTCGTGGATGATGCCGCTGCTGGCGTGGATGAGCTGCCGCAGGATCGCCTTCTCGCGGACGCGCTGGGCGTACTCGATGCCGTGCGCGGCGCTCGGGATCTTGCCGAGGATTTCTCCGAGGTAGCCGGTGCCGCCGACCTCATCGAGTCGGCCGGCGCGTTTCAGTTCGTCGCGCAGGATGATCGCGTCGACCGGGCGCCCCTCGCCGTGCAGGGTGCGGATGCACTCGAACAGGATCTTGTGGTCGGCGAGGTAGAACGCGTCGGGCTCGAGGATGGGCAGGATGTTGCCCGCCATCTCGGGGTCGAGCATCATCGCGGCGAGGCAACACATCTCCGCCTCGATCGAGTGCGGGGGCACGCGGTCGAACTGGGACTCCAGGACATCGCCGATCGGCAGGGTCGACATGGGGACAAATCCTCCGTGACCGCGCAGCGGTATTGGCTGCTGCGCGCGAACGCATCTTCAACTCGGCCAGATTACCCGAAATGAAGCGGCCGTTCGAAGCTTCGTGCTCCGAACGGCCGAACGGTTCACAGAGATGTCCACACGATTGTGGATTACTTCCGACGTCGAAGCGCCAGCAGGCCCGCCGCGGCGAGGCCGGCGAGGGTCGTCGGCTCGGGGATGACGGCGATCGAGTTGAAATATGCGTCGTAGTCGCCGGCGGGCGTGTTGCTGGTCGCGCCGCGGGCGTTGCCGTTGAAGAGGCGGATGTTGTCGACGGTGCTCGCGTTCGGCACGGTGAAGTTGAACGTGCTGGTGACGCCCGTCTGCTTGCGGGTGATGGCGACGCTCATCGAGCTGGCGGTGGTGACGGAGAACGTCACGTCCAGGCCGCCGCGGGTGAAGCCGATGCCGGTGTCGAACGTGGGGTTGCCGGGGATGAGGATGGAGTAGTTGGCCTGTCCGCCGGTGAAGAAGACTTCGATGATGTTGCTCGTGCCGCTCCGCAGTCCGATGCCGACGGAGTTGCCGCTGATGATCGAACCGTTGTCGAACGAGGCGCGGACGCCCTGCTTGACGTCGAGCGTGCCCGTGAGCGGCCGAACGGCGGCGGCGATCGTGCCGCTGTTGGCGTAGGCACCCCACGATGTGCCTGCGCTGGTGTTGATGTTGGTGGTGCTGGTGCTGGCGTCGTTGTTGGTGGACGACGCGACGAAGAAGCCCGCCGTGCTGCCGTTCGCCGTCGGTGACATCTGCCATGCGCCGAAACCGGAGCCGCCGTTCTGCCCGTTGGCCCAGGTCGACCCCGAAGTGTACGCCGAGTTTCCGGCATTATCAGACGCAATCAACGCGGCCGAAGCGACGCTGCAAGAAACGGACATCACGACGGCCGTTGACAAGATCGCATTTCGAGAGACTCGCATCTTTCCTCCGCATGCATCCAAGTTAACCGATTCAATTGGATGCGTAATGATACTGCATAGCCCCGAATCTGACAAGACGATTTGCGGTGGGAGGTGGCTTACCTTGCTGCTTCGGCTGGGCCGCCTGCAAAGCCTTGCGACACTTCAGGATGCGAGTGGCCTTCGCGGGACGGAAATCGTACTTCACGGACGGATAGGAGAGATTTCGCGGATTGCCGCTGAAGAGGACCCCGCCGCCGAACCGATTATCGGAGTGAGGGTGATTGCGTCATGCCGACCCAACTGATGTGTCCGAACATCAAGTGCAGACGAATCCTGAGCGTGCCGGACGAGGCGCGCGGGAAGATCGTCCGCTGCTCGCATTGCCAGACGAGCCTGCGCGTCCCGCCGCCGAAGGAAGACCCGAACAAGAAGCCTGCGGGCGCCGCGAAGTGACATCACCGAGTTGACGTTCGCCTCACTGCCACCCCGCCACCTTCACCACTTGGTCGAACACGTAATCCGGCTTGCCGAGCAATGACGTGCGCACGTTGAGCGTCCACGCGAACGTGATGTGCCCGCTCGGCGTGGTGACCGGTGCGCTGGACGGCAGCGTGACGACGCCTTCGATCCGCAGCCGCTTCCCGCCGGCGAGGCTGATCGCGTTGCGGTCGACGTTTGCGGGGTAGTCCGTCCCCTCGTTGTAGACGGTCTCGCTGCGGGCTTGCTTGCCCGTGCCGGTGGTCTTCACGCACTTCATGCTGATGCGCACCTTCTCGACGGTCGACGTGTCGAAGCCGAGGACGTCTTGTTCCACGATCACCGTCGAGGACTTCCCGGGTTTGAAATCGTCGGCCGTCACGGTGACGTCGCCCACCACGCCCGCGATGAAGTACGCGCGCACGAATCCGAACAGCGCCAGCAGCGGCAGGACGAGCACGCTCGACCACGCGAGAAACGAAAGCGGTCCATGCGGGCCGGGCATGAAGCTAAAGTAATGCCAGGCGAGTAGCCCGTTCGCGGCGGTGGCGGCCAGGAAGATCACCGCGTTGTCCAGCTTCCGCTTGCCGAGCGAGCGGCCGGGCTTGAAGACTTGCCTGCCCTTCGCGTCGCGCGTCTCTTGCGTCTGCTTCAGGTTCAGCAGCAGCCACAGCAGCGGGGTCGCGAGTGCAATGCCGCCCGCCGTCATCACGTAGCAGCCTGCCTGCGCCTCGCGGCGCAGGTACGCCAGCGTCGGATCGCCCGGCAGGTAGTACGCCTGCACGGCGTCCTCCGGATACGTCGCATCCAAGAACTGCGTCGCGCCGCTCGACGTGCTGTAACTTTGCCCGCGATAGTTCAGCGGCGTGAGGCGATCGCTCTCGTACGTCTTCCCATCGATGGCGTAGCTGAATCGCACCGTGGGGTAGTAACGCGTCTTGCTCTTGCTGGTGCGCGATTCGAAGCTGCGCGACACAATCGTTGCGGATACGGGCTGAGATTCGTCCAGCAGCTTCCGTTGCAACAGCACGTCGCGCGTGCCGCAGTAGAGCAGCACCCCGGTGCCCCCGAGGTAGGCGCCACAGAACAGGATGATGAAGAACGCGGCGATCAGCGTCGTGAACACGCCACCGCGACGAGAGTTCTTGCGAATCGACACGGAAACCGACGGGACCGGTTGCATCGGCCGAAAGTGTATCGCGGACGAGCCTGATTGCGTTCACAATCGTTCGGCCGTCACGGCTTCGGGATGCGCCACGCTCGGTGCACCTCGGCCAGCTTGTCGAGGTCGAAAGGCTCGCCGGTGTCGCGCAGCAGGTCGTAGGTGCGATGCGTTCCGCTCGCCCGCGCGTCGGCGTACCAGTAGATGCTGCCGAGCTTGAGCTTCACGCACGCGTCGGCCACGCCGTGCAGGTAGGCGACGTGCCGCTGCGCGTTCAGGCCTGTGTTCTGATCGGACGCGATGTCGTACCGATACTCGTCGCTGCCCCAGCAGCCGAACTCCGTGATGACGGTGCGCGACTCGACGCCCTTGAGCGTCTCGGCAATTTCGCGGGCGTAGCGTTCGCGGGTAAAGAGGGCGTCGCCCGATTCGCCGCCGAACCAGTTGGGGTAGACGTGCCACGCGAACCAGATGTCGGGCTCGGGGAAGTCGCCTGCGATTGCGCGGACGTCGTCGGAGTAGCCGATGCCGCCGACGAGGATGAACTTGCCGTTGCGCTTGCCGATCGCGTCGATGAGTTGCCGCATGTCGCGGACGTACGCCTCGCGCTTGCCGCGATAGCCGAACGGCTCATTGAGGAGTTCGTACGCGATCACGCCGGGCTCGTCGCGGAACTGTGCGTGGACGGACTTCCACATCGCCGCGTAAGTCTCGACGGTGCCCTGCCCGAATCGACCGTTGTGATGATCGCGCCCGTGCGAGTGCACGTCGGGCGACTGCTCCCACGCGCAGAGCATCACGCCAAGCCCCTCGCGGGCCAGTGTGCGGATGGCCCGCTCGTAGCTCGGCCACCACTTCGCGTCGGCCACGGTGGCCGGGTTGATGCCGAGCCGGACGACGTTCGCCCCGACCGCGCGATACCGCGCCGCCATCGTCCGCGCGACCTCTTCTGCGCGCTCGGGCGAATCGGTCACGCTCAGGTGCGCGGGAACGATTGCGCCGGTGTTGTAGTTGTCACGCGGGTCGGACCACGCGACGCCGCGGACGTCGGAAGGCGCAGCGATCGCAGGGCGGGTCGCAGGGTGAGACTCGGCAGATGCGACGGACATGGCGATTCCGAAGGCGACGAGACCAGCGCAGAGGCTGACGAGCAATACACGCATGTCGAGCGACTGTAGCACGCATCCGTGTTTAGCCGGCGAGCATGCTCGCCGGCTAACCGCGGAGAAGACTCACAGCGTCCCAAACGGCAGCGACGCGTCCATCGCCGCGGTGCGTTCGTAGCCGGGGGCAATCTCGATCGCGGTGCCGCTGGCGCTCGAGTCGAGGAACGCCTGCATCGCGTCGAGCACGGTGAACGCCTGCTCCATGCTCGCGCGGTGCGGGCGGCCCGTCTGGATGGCGACGGCCATGTCGGCCAGGCCCACGCTGCGGCCGTAGCCGGTCACGAATGTGTGCGGGACTTCCTTCCACTCGTCCTTATCGCCAAAGCTGCACAGCGCGACGGGGCCGTCGAAGCCGTTCGGGTCGGGGACCTTCAGGCTGCCCTGCGTGCCGAAGATTTGGATCGGCTGGCGTCCGTCGTACGCGGCCGCGCGCATCGCGAAGCTCTGCACGATCGTGCCGACCGCGCCGTTCATGAATTCGATCGTGCCGGCGATGTGGTCGGGCGTGGTCACGTTCATCACGGTGCCCTTCTTCGCGGCGCTCGTGATCGTGCGCTGCGGGATCGCGATGCTGGCGAACCCGGTCACGCGCTTGATGGGCCCGAGCAGTTGGAGAAGCGCTGTGAGGTAGTAAGGCCCCATGTCGAACATCGGCCCGCCGCCGGGCTGGTAGTAGAACTCGGGGCTGGGGTGCCAGTGCTCGTGGCCGCGGCCCATCATGAAGGCGGTGAACGCGATGGGCTTGCCGATCGCGCCGTCGTCGATCAGCTTCCGCGCGGTTTGGATGCCCGCGCCCATGAACGTGTCCGGCGCACAGCCGACGCGGAGGTTCTTGCTCTTCGCGAGCGCGACGAGCTGCTTGCCCTCCGCGCGGTCGACGCCGAGCGGCTTCTCCAGGTAGGTGTGCTTGCCCGCCTCGATGGCGCGAATCGCAAGCGGCAGGTGTGCTGCGGGGATCGTCAGGTTCAGGACGATCTCGATCGAGTCGTCCTTCAGCAGGTCTTCAACGGTGGCGACCTTCTCGATGCCGTACTTGTCGGCGGCCGCCTTCGCTCGCGCGGGGTCGAGGTCGCTCACCGCGGCGATCTTCACGCCGGGGAAGTTCTTCGCCATGCCGAGGTAGGCCCCGGAGATCGCACCACATCCGACGACGCCGACGTTCACGGTCTTCATAGAGCGGGAAATGATGGGGATGCGAGGGAGAGAAGCAAACGGGGGGAATGCCGAAGTATGAAGTTCGAATGCCCAAGTAAGTGCAGGGGTCGTCTCAAGGCGTCCGCGTGTTTCCGAAATTCGGCATTCGGACTTCTCACTTCGACATTGCCCTTCACGGCTCCTGAAACACCTTCAGGTTCGGCATCGCCTTGCGGACGTCGTCGAGCTTCATGCTCTTCGTGGTGAAGTCGGCGTGCAGGTCTTTCTCGTGGTAGCTGGTGGGGACGCCGAGCGTTTTAAAGCCGATCTCGCGGACGTTGGCGATCACGCGCGGGGCGTCTTCCACGACGAGGCACTCGTGCGGGTCGAGCTTCCGTTGCGCGACGCGCGAGATCTGCCCGAGCGCGAGCATGTAACCTTCCGGATCGGGCTTGCCAACCTCGACGTCTTCTGCGGCGACGATCACGCGGAAACAGTCCCGCAGGGCGAGCCCCTCCAGCATCGCCTCGATCTCCTCCCGCAGGCCGGCCGAGCAGATGCCGAGGGGGTAGTGACGCCACAGTGCGCGGACGGTCTCTTCAACGCCGGTGACGGCGCTGTACTTCTTCTCGAAGATCAGCTCGCGCATGACCTTCGACTTGTGATCCATGATCTCGAGGAGCTGTGCGGGCGTGTGGGAGACGCCTTTCAGGTCGAGCAGTTTCTTCCACGCGCCGCGGTCGTCGTAGCCGATGAGTTCTTCGAAGTATTCACGTTCGGACAGCTCGACGCCGAGCGGCTTGGCGGCCTCGCGGAAGGCGTGGAAGTGCAACGGCTCGCTGTTGACGAGGACGCCGTCGAAGTCGAAGAGGATGGCGCGGATGGCCTTCACGGGTGAGATCGAAAGTAAACGGGGTCGTAGGCAAGAGGCAAGGGGCAAGAGGCAAGAGTGACCGACGGTCGCCACCGAAGCGGATGCGTCGCTTTGAAACCCTCTTGCCGCTTGCCTCTTGCCACTTGCCTTCTTCAACGCCATTGCTCCCCCACCTTTTTTCCCTAGCATTTCCCGTCCTATGTCACACCGAGTGTTGATCGCCGACAAGGTCGCAGCCGAGGGGTTGGAGCTGTTCAAGGCGCGTGGGATCGCGTTCGACGAGAAGTTCGGGCTCAAGGAGGCCGACCTCGTCCTCGTCGCGAACGACTACGACGCGATCGTCTGCCGCTCGGGCATCAAGGTGACGAAGCCCGTGCTCGAGGCGAGCGCGAAGACGGGCCGGCTCAAGGCGATCGCGCGGGCGGGCGTCGGGGTCGACAACATCGACCTCGAAGCCGCCACCGCGAACGGCGTGCTCGTGTTGAACACCGCGGAGGCCAGCACGCTAAGCACGGCCGAGCATGCGCTGGCGCTGATGATGGCCCTCGCCCGCAAGATCCCCGCGGCCGACGCGCACGTGCGATCGGGCCAGTGGAAGCGAAACAACTATCAAGGCACGCAGCTCGCGGGCAAGACGCTCGGCGTCGTCGGCCTCGGGCGCATCGGGCGCACCGTCGCCAGCCGCGCGATCGCGCTGGAGATGAACGTCCTCGGCTACGACCCGTTCTTCCCCGCCCCCACCGCCCTCGACGGCAAGGTCACGCTCGTCCGCGATTTCGACGAGTTCCTCTCCAAGATCGACGTTCTCACTTTCCACGTCCCCGGCGGAGGCGACACGAAGCACCTGCTGAACCGCGAACGCCTCTTCAACAAGTGCAAGCCGAACCTGCTCGTCATCAACGACGCGCGCGGCGAGGTCGTCGACGAGATCGCGCTCGCAGACGCATTGAAGGAGAAGAAGATCGCCGGCGCGGCGATCGATGTGTACGCGACTGAGCCGCCCGCGAAGGACCACCCGCTGTTCGGCTGTGAGAACGCGGTCCTCACGCCGCACCTCGGCGCTAGCACCGACGAAGCGCAGCAGGCGGTCGCCGTCGCGGCGTGTGAGGCGATCGCGCTGTTCCTCTCCACTGGCGAGATCCGCGGCGCAGTGAACGCTGGCGGCCTGAAGCTCGATCTGCCCGACGACGAACGATGCCTTGCCGACCTCGCTCGCCGCATCGGCATGCTGCTGAGCGGCTACCACAGCGAGGGTGGCTTCAAGACGATCACCCTCCGTGCCAGCGGCCAGCGCGCGGCGAAGCTGCTGCCGACGCTGCTGCGTCTTGCGGCGGTCGAGCTGCTTCGGCCGCGCCTCACCGAGCCGGTGAACCTGATCAACGTCGAGTCGCTCGCGCGGTCGCGCGGGATCGAACTCGTCGCGGTGAACGAGCCCGCCCCGCCGTCCGGCTTGGTCGGCGACATCGTGGGCGTGCGCGTCCAGGCGCCGGATGGTGAGACGCACCGCATTCTCGGCACGTGCTATGCCGATCGGCTGCCGCGCATCCTCCGCATCGACAACTACGCGATGGACATGATCCCCGAGGGCACGATGGTGCTGCTCGAGAACCGCGACCAGCCCGGCGTGATCGGCTACCTCGGCAACACGTTCGGCGAGGCGGGCGTGAACATCGCCGACATGGTCATCACCCGCGAACGGCAAGAGGACGGCAAGTTCCACGCGCTGATGGTGGTGAAGACCGACAGCACGCCCGGCTCGGACGTGCTGGAAAAGCTGCGGAAGCGCGACCACATCCTGCGGGTCCGCACGGTGCAGCTGCCGCCGCGGTGAAGATCGCGCTCGTAGCATGGGCGTCTCGCCCATGCCTGTTCGGGACTGTGCTAATCTGTGGCAAAGCACTTGAAGCTGGATCCGCTTCGCGGATGCTCGCTGCGCTCATCCATGGGCGAGACGCCCATGATACGAGGAGGAGCATCCGCGGTGCCCGACGACGTCCCCATTCAGAACCCCAACGTCCCCGACACGGGTCGGAACGATCTGCGCGCAGCGCAGATCGCGCTCGGCGTGGGCGTCGTGCTCACGACGGTGAAGTTCGTCGCGTACCTGCTGACGGACTCCAGCGCCGTCTTCTCCGACGCGCTGGAGAGCATCGTGAACGTGATCGCCAGCATGGGCATGATCTGGGCGATCCACGCTGCTCACCGCCCTGCCGATCGCAATCACCCGTACGGGCACGGCAAGGCCGAGTTCATGATCGCCGGGGCCGAGGGGGCGATGATCTGCCTCGCGGCGGTCGTCATCCTGTTCCGCGCGATCGAGCAGCTCTTCTCCGGTGCGAAGCCCGAACAACTCGGGCTGGGCATCTGGCTCATCATCGCAGCGATGCTGGTGAACGGCGCCGTCGGCACATGGCTCGTCGTGTCCGGGCGGCGCAGCGGATCGATCGCGCTTGAAGCCGACGGGAAGCACCTCCTCTCCGACGCGGTCACCAGCATCGCCGTGCTTGCCGCTCTCGTGCTGGTGAAGGTGACGGGCATGAACTGGATCGACCCCGCGACGGCGATCCTCGTCGCAGGCTTCATCGCGGTCGTCGGCTACCGCTTGCTCCGCCAGAGCAGTGCCGGCCTGATGGACGAACAGGACATGAAGGACGACGCGCTCCTCCGCTCACTGCTCGACGCCCACGTCGGCGCGACCGCGACGAGCGAACCCCGCATCTGCGGCTATCACAAGCTCCGGCACCGCCATACGGGTCGATATCACTGGGTCGACTTCCATCTGATGCTCCCGCCGGAGACCGACGTGGCGCTGGCGCACAACATCGCCAGCAGCATCGAGCACGAGATCGAGACGGCGTTGGGGTACGCGGACGCGACGGCGCATGTGGAGCCTTGTGCGGATGCGGCGTGCGCTTGAATGAACGGAAAGCCGCTACTGCCCCAGCGGAGCTGGGGCAGCCGGAATTGCCTGGATTTCGAGATCATGCTTGATTGGTGCGCTAGGCATGGCATTTCTTGCGCAGAAAAACGGGGCCATTGACACGATTTCGGGGTTTGGTCAATTGGTGTGCGTGTCGCCGAGGTGGCCGGTGTGTAGCCGGTCACGCGGGGGACCCAGCGGTTCAGTCCTGAGTGATCAGGATGAAGACCGGCCGAGTCCTCTCCTCTCCCTGAGGATGGCTCAGGGGCGCAGTCGGACGAGCGTTCGAAGCTCGAACGACGGGCCACTTTCAAGGCCTAGCCCGTCAGCTAACCCCGTAGGCATGCGATCGCTCTCGAAGTGCGATCGCGCATGAAAGGGCACAGCGTCAGGACCCTCCTGCGCGTCCACCCAACCGGTGGCGCTTCGTCCGCGGGTTCCCGCTGGTGCAAGAATGACCCCGAGCCCCACCGCACGCGTCGGCCGCAGGCCGTCGGCGCGAATTGCGAGGGCCCTGGCAACGCTCGATGCGTCGCCATGCGGGGTCGACGCGCGCGGCCCGATCGAACTCGGGCTGCCGCGCGACCGCAAGCGTGCGTGAGCACGTTCGCGCGTGCACGACAGCGTGTGAGAACCAAGCGCGGCTGAACCTTCATCCGATCTACGCGCCACGACGGCGCAACGCATCCGCGCGAGGGCGATCCATCGCCTCTCGCGCCGGTCGCTGCACGTCGGGCGCGGTTCCTCACACGAAGTCTGCACGCGTCCCCTGCTCATTCCGCTCGCGATCGCGCGACGGCCCGCGACTCGATCGCGCCGCGCCCGGGAAGGAGTCGATTCCATGCGTGCGTTCATGATGTCCGTTCAAGCCGTCCCGTATGTGTTCCTCAGCGTGTTGGCGGTGGCGCTGATCTGGTTTCTCGGTTCTACTAATGCGACTACGTCGGCTGGGTATGTCGGTTACGTTACCCAGGGCTCGGTTCTCGGTAAGCGTGCGTTTCTCGGCACGCAGAAGGGTCCGACGTCGACGGGCCGCACGTGGCTGGCTCACGTCGTCAACGTCAGCGTCACGCCCTACACCTACGCCGAGGAATTCGCCGGCGACCGCGCCATCCTCTCGCGAGACAACCTGAGGGTGTCGTTCGCCGTTCACGTGGTCTGGCGCGTGAATCCCGAGAAGGTGCGCGAATTCGTCGAGAACTACTCGACGCTCCAGGGCGATTCCGACGCGGCCGACGCGATCGTGCGGACGGCGTACGACAACTTCCTCAAGGAGCCCCTCCGCACGATCGCCCGAGACGAGATCCAGAAGTTCGACGGGTTGTCGATCAAGGACAACATCGCCGCGATCGGCGGCGCCGTCGAAAAGCGACTCCGCGCGATCTCCGATCCGACGCCCTTCGAGGTGCGAAGCGTGGTCGTCGGGAACATCCAGTACCCGCAAGAGGTGGCCGACGCGGTCAGTTCGAAGCTCGCGGCCACGCAGGTGCTGGAGCGGAAGAAGACCGAGATCGCGATCGCCGAGGCGGATGCGCAGCGGCGACTGGTCGAGGCGCGCGGCATCGCCGAGAGCATGGACGTGATCAATCAGAAGCTCACGCCCCAGTACATCCAGCACGAGGCGATCGAGGCGCAGAAGGCGATGGTGAACAGCCCGAACCACTCGACCATCTACATCCCGGTCGGGCCGATGGGCGTGCCGGTCACCTCGCTGACGAAGGAGCACGAGTGAGACTGACCTGACCGCGTGAACCGCGGATCGGCCACCCGGCGGTGGCGCAGGGGGGGAGCCACCGCCGGGCGACGCGAGTCGAGTTCCGTTGGGGTTCCCATTCGCGAAATGAATTGCCTGACCGTGCGAGGCGGTCTGATCTGCACGATCGGCACAGGTTTCTGCGGAAGAAACGCAAGACGCCTCGCGCGAGGCGAGGCGTCAACGGTTGAAATTCGATGTAAAGGGGTGGCGTCGGTAGCAGTGAGGGCCCGCGATAGGCGGGCGAGGCGCTCGCCTTGGCGGGCGAGGCGCTCGCCTTGGCGGGCGAAGTGCTCGCCTTAGCGGGCGACCGACACCGTGACCGGGGCTTGGGACGACCCAGGCTGGGCGGTCGAAGTCGACGAGCCGCGGGCGGCGTTGACGATCAGCACCAGGAAGCACGCCGCAACCGCCATGACAACCAGTGCGACGCCGACCTTGGCGACGTGATGGTTTGGCTTAAACGGAGCACTGCTGGATTGTGTTTGAGTCGGTGAAGCTTGCATTTTCCCGTTCTCCTCACGACTTCTGCCCTGCTATATGCGGGGCGGCCGTCGATGCGGGAAGAATAGCCCGGACCCTGTCGGAAGCAAGCCGAATTTGCACGAAGTTCGGCCGAATGCCGGTTTCCGGCTTGATTCTGCCCTGATGAATCGTAGATGGTAGCCCCCTGCCATCCGCGTGTTTACCGGACCTGTCCGCTCAGGTTCGGCCTGAATTGACAAGTTGTCGTCTCGGTCGGCTTTCGATCGAGGCTCTGGTCCACCCGCCGCGCGTTGTATCCCGGAGGTCGAGAGATGCCCCGTCAACAGCTCCAGAACCCCGCCGTCCGCCCGCGAACCGCTGGCCGTCGCCCGTTCACGTCGTTCGTAGACAACCTGGAAGCCCGACGCCTGATGGCCGCCATCAGTTCGTCGGTGAACTTCGCTGACAAGCACCAGACCATCGACGGCTTCGGCGCCGCGATCATGACCGACGAGTCGCTGCCCGAGTACTACACGAAGCAATTCTTTGATACAATCGTCGGCGACCTCGGCACCTCGCTCGTTCGCACCTCGCTCCGCCCTACTTTTGAGGGAACCAACGACAACAGCGACCCCAACGTCTTCAATTGGGCGGCGTACGATCAGAACTCGATTAAGCAGACCATGAACTACCTGCAGCGCTTCAAGGAGCGCGGCATGTCGAACTTCATGCTCACCTGCTGGACCCCGCCGTGGTGGCAGAAGACCAACCTGACGCTCCATGAGGGCGGCATGCTCCGCGACGACATGTACCAGGAGTTCGCCGAGACGGTGGCGGCCTATCTGATCGTCGCTCAGCGGGACTACGGCATCACGTTCAAGGCCGTCAGCCTGCAGAACGAGCAGAATTTCATCGAGGGGTACATCAGCGCCTACTACGACCCGGTGCAGCTCCGTGAGCTCTACCGTGTGACGGCCGCCAAGCTGCAGCGGGAAGGGCTCGGCAACGTCAAGCTGATCTACAACGAAGACGTCGGCTCCGACCAGCCCCGCTGGCAGTGGTACAACGGCACAGCCCAGCAAGACCCGGAGTTGAAGGACGCCAACATCATTTGGGGCAGCCACTACACCCCGCCAGTCGTGATGGCGAACCAGTGGAACAGCATTAAGGACTCCGGCCATCCGCTGTGGTACACCGAACTATCGGGCAAGAGTTCCACGTGGGACGCGGGCGTCCGCACGGCGATCGAACTGGCCGACGCGCTCAACGTCGGGAACATCTCCGCCCAGCTCTACTGGCAGTTCAGCTACCGCCTTACCCGGCCCGGCGACATCACCAGCAACACGGCCGCCCTGATGACGGATGGCACGCCCAACCCGAAGTACTTCGCGATGAAGCACTTCTACAAGTACGTGCGCCCGGGCTCCCAGCGCGTCACGACGACCGGCTCGACCGACCTCGTCAAGTTCAACGCGTTCCGCCAGGATTCGACCAACGCGAATACGATTATCATCACGAACAACGATCGTGCGAACGATCAGACGGTGACGCTGAACCTGGCCGGCGGAAGCCTCCCCGCCAACTGGCGGGTCTTCGTCAGCACCGAGAACAACTACTGGCAGCAGCGGGCAAATGTCGTCGGCGGTTCGAAGCTCACGCTCACCGTGCCGAAGTTCAGCATGGTGACGCTCTATGCCGGCCCGGACATCACGATGTCGCCCGGCATTGCAGCCACGAAGCTGGACACGACCCCCTACGACGATGCGAGCCGACAGTTCAACACGATCTGGAACTGGTCCATCATCAGCAACATGGACGTCCTGCCGAGCGTGGTAACGACGGCGAACGTCAACAACCCGAGCTGGGACAACTGGACCGCCCTTCACGCCGCCGCAGCCGGTCCTTGGGAGCGGGCTGAAGCAACGGTGAAGTTCCTCCTGAGCAAGGGTGCCAACGTCAACGCGAAGACGACGCGGGACGGCTTCACCCCCCTGCACACGCTCGCGATGAATCCGATGATGCGCTGGCGGACGACGTCGATCGACGCTCAGACGGCCGGCAAGGCGACGGCGCTCATCAACGCCGGTGCCAACGTGAACGCCCTCGACAAATACGGCCGAACACCGTTGATGTACGCGGCGATGTACCCGAAGAACCGGCTGACCGTGCCGGACGCAAGCCTGGTCGCCACCCTGCTGGCCCGCGGCGCGAACAAGAACATCAAGGACGTCTACGGCAAGACCGCTTATGACTACGCGATCCAGTGGGGCCAGGAAGAAGCCGCGGCGCTGTTGCTCGGTCCTGACACGCAGAAGCCCGTTGTGCGGTACGGTGCCTATAAGCCAGACCGGAACAGCGTCGAACTCGCCATCACGGAGAATGTGACGGGATCATTTGACTCGTCCGATCTCGTCCTGACTAACCTGACGACGGCGCGAAGCGTTGCGAGTTCCACGTGGACACTGGCCGAGGACTGGCGAACCGGCACGTACAACACAGGCCTGACGGTGGCGAAGCTGACGTTCTCGAGCATCCTGCCGGACGGCAAGTACCGGCTGAGCATTCCGGCAGGGCGGTTCACCGACGGTGCCGGCAATGCGAATGCCGCGTACACGCTCGAGTTCGCCGTCATGAAGGGCGACGTGAATGCCGACGGCCAGGTCAACTTCATTGACCTGCAGACGCTCGCGAACAACTTCGGCCAGTCGGGCAAGCGGTTCTCCGATGGCGACCTGAACCGGGACGGCTCTGTCGGCTTCAGCGACCTGCTCGTTCTCGCAAGCCAGTACGGCCAACGCCTGCTGAATCAAGCCGCGCCGCCGCCCCCGACTTGGTTCACCCAGCCGCCCACCAAATCCGGCGGCGGGGCGGGCGACGTGCTCGCCTGACGCCGACCGACGCGAGCGATCGATAAAGACAAGGCCCCGACAATGCGTCGGGGCCTTTTCATGCGCGGCAGAACCCAAAGCGTCTACCTCAAAGCCCGGGGTGCACACCCCGGGCCCAGAATGCTCTGTCGAGTAAAGCCTTCAGCGTCCGGCATATGCATGCCGGGATTTGAGCAGACCAGTCGACCCTCCCGACGCCATATGCCATGCGCCGCTCCCCCTGCCTGCACTTGACGAATGCATCCGTCAGCGTTACACCGCGCTCCACATAGAACGGACTCGAATCCCACGCACCGGAGGCCCGCCATGTCCCAATCGATCGACCCGAAGAAACAGAAGTCTCGCCTTGGCAGAGGGTTAAGCTCGCTCATGGGCATTTCCTCTGCACCGGCCGACGCACCCGTCGATCCGGTGTACGTCGACGTGCCAGGCCCGGCAGCACCTGCCGCGCCCGCCGTTGATGAGGGCAGGGCCGCCGAGATACCGATCGATCTTGTCAAGCCGAATCCCCACCAACCGCGTCGCGACTTCGATGAGGTCGCGTTGAACGAGCTGGCTGCGTCGATCAAAACCAACGGCATCATCCAGCCGATCGTCGTCCGCAAGCTGCCCGACGACCAAGGGTACGAGCTCATCGCCGGCGAACGACGACTCCGCGCCGCCAAGCTGGTCGGCCTGACGACGATCAGCGCCGTCCTCCGCGAGGCCGACCGCTACACGCAGGCCCAACTCGCCCTCGTCGAGAACATCCAGCGGTCCGACCTCAACCCGATTGACCGCGCCCAAGGCTACAAAACCCTCTGCGGCGAACTCGGCCTGACCGCCACCGAACTCGCTACCCGGCTCGGCGAGGACCGCAGCACTGTTGCTAACCACCTGCGGTTATTGGATTTACAGGAAGTTGTGCGGACGCTCGTCCGCGACGGCAAGCTCAGCTTCGGCCACGCGAAGGTGCTCGGCGGCGTGCAAGACCCGGCCGAGCAGGTCCGCCTCGCCGAACTGTGCGTGAGCCAGGAACTGTCGGTCCGCAACCTCGAACGCATCCTCACCTCCGCCACCGAACCGGCCGCCGCAAAGACCGATAAACAGCTGCCGTCGGCACACTTGAAGCAGGTCGAACTGAGCATGACGAAGCAGATCGGCCTGCGCGTGCAGGTCCGCGCCGGCGCGAAGAAGGGCCGCGGCAAGGTCGTCATCCACTACAACTCGCTCGACGAGTTCGACACGCTCGTGAGCAAGCTCGGCGTGACGCTGGAGGAGTGACGGCGCCGAGCGGCGGGGGAGCCACGAAGACGCGAAGGCACGAAGGGTGACACGAAGAGCGCTCGGCGCGCGCGATCGTCTCGCGTCGGGCGGAAGCCGAAGCATGGAGAAGCGGCCGCTCGACTATTCCTCGCTTCCACCGCACCAGGAGCCTGAATCCATCGGCACTGCGATCGTCACTGGCGCGTTCGCGGGTTTCGTTTTCAACATGCTCTGCATGTGCATTGTCTTCATGGAGGGCGGGATTGCGGTCTACGTGTGCTATCCGCTATCCAAGCTGCTCGAGCGTGTGCCCGGCGATGGGATCGCCGTTCTTTCAGTTGTCGTGGCGTTCTTTCAGATGCCGATCGAAGGCGCGCTCATCACGCTTGGCCTCGCGCGGCGCAGACCTACGTTGATCTTGACGACGCTCGCAGCACACGTGGCAGCCGTGCTGGCCAATCTACTCGTCACCTGAAGCGAAGTTCGATGCCGAGCAAGCGCGAGGCAGACGTGTATTCGGGCGCGCCTCATCCAGACTGCGGGATTCCAGGTTTCAAGGGCAGTGAGGACACGGCATCCTCGCGCGCGAACTGTCAGCCCTAGCGCAGCTAAGGACATGGTGGACTCGTGAAACCACTCTGACTGACAAAGCCGCTCTACGAGCCGACAAGGTGCTTCGCTGCGCTCAGCATGACGACCTCGGGTCGGCTGCGCTGCTAATAGACATCGCCAACAAACAAAACGTGGCACGGGTTGAAGCCCGTGCCACGCAGAACATCTCGACTTTTCCAGCAGGGCGGCCCGCTCATCCCTCATCGCTCTGCTTCAGCTTCGCGATGACGTTCAGGTCTTCGAGCGTCGTGACGTCGCCCTTCACTTCGCCTCCGCCGGCGACTTCCTTCAGCAGGCGTCGCATGATCTTTCCGCTGCGCGTCTTCGGCAGGGCGTCGGTGAAGCGGATCTGGTCCGGGCGGGCGAAGCTGCCGATCTCCTTCGCGACGGCGTCGCTCAGTTCCTTCTTCAGCTTGTCGTCGGCGGTGAAGCCGGTCTTGAGCGTGACGAAAGCGGCCAAGCCCTGCCCCTTCATCTCGTGCGGGATGCCGACGACGGCGCTCTCCGCGACGGCGGGGTGAGCGACCAGCGCGCTCTCGATCTCGGCCGTGCCCAGGCGATGGCCGCTGACGTTCACGACGTCGTCGATGCGGCCCATGATCCAGAAGTAGCCGTCGTTGTCGCGCCGCGCGCCGTCGCCCGTGAAGTACATGCCGGGGACGTCGCTCCAGTAAGTCTTGGCGTATCGCTCGGCGTCGCCATAGATGCCGCGGAGCATGCTCGGCCAGGGCTTGCGGACGACGAGCAGGCCGCCCTCGTTCGGGCCGAGTTCCTTGCCTTCGCGGTCGACGATCGCGGCGTCGATGCCGAAGAACGGCAGGGTGGCCGTGCCGGGCTTGGTGGGCGTCGCGCCGGGGAGCGGGGAGATCATGATCGCGCCCGTCTCGGTCTGCCACCACGTGTCGACGATCGGGCAGCGCTCGCCGCCGATGTGCTCGTGGTACCACATCCAGGCTTCGGGGTTGATCGGCTCGCCCACGCTGCCCAGCAGGCGCAGCGACGACAGGTCGTGCTTCTTCACGAAGTCGGTGCCCGCCTTCATGAACGCGCGGATGGCCGTCGGCGCGGTGTAGAAGATCGTCACCTTCTGGCGCTGGATGATGTCCCAGAACCGGCTGAAGTCCGGGTAATTCGGCGCGCCTTCGTACATGAAGACTGTTGCGCCGTTGTTGAGCAAGCCGTACACGACGTAGCTGTGCCCGGTGATCCAGCCGATGTCGGCCGTGCACCAGTAGACGTCGCTCTCCTGCAGGTCGAAGACGTACTTGCTGGTGAGGTACGTGCCCACCATGTACCCGCCCGTGGTGTGACGAATGCCCTTCGGTTTACCCGTGCTGCCGGAGGTGTAGAGGATGAAGAGCGTGTCCTCCGAATCCATCGGCTCGGCAGGGCAGTCGGTAGATTGCTTCGCGACCAGTTCGTGCCACCACACGTCGCGGCCGTCCACCCAGTTCACCGCTTCGCCCGTGCGCTTCAGCACGAGGACTTTCTTGATGAGATCGGTCGTCTTGAGCGCTTCGTCGACGGTGCTCTTCAGCTTGACCGTCGTGCCGCGACGGAAGCCGCCGTCGGAGGTGACGAGGAAGTGCGACTGCGCATCGTTCACGCGGTCGGCGATCGCCTGCGAGGAGAACCCGCCGAAGATGACGCTGTGGGCCGCGCCGATGCGGGCACACGCGAGCATGGTGAAGGCCGCCTCGGGGATCATCGGCATGTAGATCGTGACGCGGTCGCCCTTCTTCACGCCGAGCGACTTGAGCGCGTTGGCGACCTTGCAGACTTCGTCCTTGAGCTGGGCGTAGGTGTACTTGCGCACCTCGCTCGGCGCCCCGTTCGCGTAGGGCTCGCCCTCGAAGAGGATGGCCGTCTTGTCGCCCTTGCCAGCCGCGATCTGGCGCTCGAGGCAGTTGTACGCCAGGTTCGTCTGCCCGCCGACGAACCACTTCGCGTCCGGGGCCTTCCAGTCGAGCACCTTGTCCCACTTCTTGAACCAGTGCAGGCCGTTCGCGATCTCGCTCCAGAACTGCTCCGGCTGATCGATCGACCGCTTCCACAGCGAGCGATACTCGTCCATCGACTTGATGTGCGCCTTGGCACTGAACGCACTGGACGGCGGGAAGAGACGGTTTTCCTGAAGCGTGGATTGAATCGATTCCGACATGATTTGACTCCTCCGGGTGCTACTGACGAAGAGCGAAGAATGCTACCGCGACGCGGATGCGGTTCCACAGCGCGCTGACGACAGAAGGCAATTCTTTCCCCCTCTCCCGCTTGCGGGGGAGGGCTGGGGAGGGGGCTTGCGGGAAACCTCAAGCCCTCTGACTCAGTCCGCGGATACCCACCCTAACCCTCCCCCGCAATCGGGAGAGGGGACCAGAAACTCAATCATGCCCCGCGCTGCACCCGTGCATAGACCCGCGTGTCGCGCAGCTTCGCGTCGACGCCGCGCGACTCGCACGCGAACGTCCCCTCAAGAGTGAAGCCCGCCCGCTCGGCGACTCGCGCGCTCCGTACGTTCTCCGAGTCGCACCGCACCTCGATGCGCCGAAACGCGTGGACGACCAGCAGGTAGTCGCTCAGCGATCGCAGCGCCTCGCTCATGTAACCGCGGCCGGTGCGGTTCGTCGCGAGCCAGTAGCCGATCTCGCACTTGGGCACGTCGAAGTTGAACTTGAACGCACCGATGTTCCCCACGTGCTTCGACGACGACCGCTCGATCAGCATGAACTGCAACTGCTCCCGCGCGTGAAAGTCGGCCCGCGCCTTGCGACACCACGCCTCGGCGTCCTCCGGCGCGTACCCCTTCGTCGCCCACGGCATCCACGGGATCAGTTCGTCGAGCGAAGCCTGCACCGACGCGAACACGCCCGGCCCGTCCCCATCCCGCGGGACGCGCAGCTGCAGCCGAGGCGTGTCGATGGTCTCGACGAAGTCGACGAGGAGGCGGTTCATGGGCGGCGAGGATTCTACGCGAAGACGCGATGGCGTCGCATGCGATCGATTCGTGCGTCGCTTTGCCCGACGCGCGGTAAGCTCACATTAGCATGGCCGAGGTGCTCAGCTACCGTAGCGCTCCGAAGCGACCGCCGCCGAAAGACCCGAAGTGGACGGCGAAGCGCGTCGCGTACTATTTCGCGCTGCTGGGCTGGTTCTGCCTGATCGCGTTCTGGGCGGGGCCGAACGTGTGGCTGTTCGGGCGAGTGACGGGGATGCGGGAGTCGGACTTGCATGAGAACGTGAAGCAACGCTTCGTGCCGGCGATCCGCGCTGTGCTTGAGTATCAGCGTGACTTCGGCGCACTTCCCGACAATTCGTGGAATGCGAAGGTTGTCTACTTTGGCAAGTACACTCAGGTAGGTTGGGGTGGCGAGCACATCCGCAACGGCGTGCTGAGCGACTACGGCAGATACAACCAATGCATCTCATACGACTTCAGTCATCCCGAAGCGCCGTGGACGACATGGGGAGCCTTCTACAACGGTCCGATTAACCTGCCCCCGGTGACGCTCGACACGCCATTCGAGCCGACAACGAGACCCACGAAGACCAATTGATGAACGGACGTGCGAGTTGTGATCATGTACTGCAAGAACTGCTATCGCCCGCTGGATCCCAATGAAGCTCGGTGCTTGAAGTGTAAGCGAGCGTTCAAGGCCACAGATCCAACTAGCTATCTTCGCCGACCGTTTCCCGGATGGTTGGAAATCATCACGTTGTTCATCGCCACGACGATCTTCGCTTGCGTTGTAGCAGTGGCAGTGGGGACGTTTCAGATGATCACCGCGGCGCCACCGAGCGGCCACTGATGTCTTCTGACGGTCAGCCACGCTTCCGCTACCTCTTCGACCCGATCTGCGTCGCGTCGATCGCGACCTACGCCTTCAATCGATTTGCGTTGAAGCCGCTCGGCGTGGCCGAGCCGTTCGTACATGGGTACGTGAACGACCTGCTCTGCCTGCCGATCTTCCTGCCGATCAGTCTCGGGTTGCAGCGGTTCGCGCGGGTCCGCAAGCACGACGACCCGCCGCTGCTGTGGGAGACGCTTCAACACGCGGCCGTCTTCTCGATCGTCTTCGAAGTCGTCCTGCCGCGATTTCCAGAGCACTTCATCTCGCGCGCAGACGCGCTGGACGCCGTCGCCTATTTCGTCGGCGGCATCGCCGCGTGGGCGTGGTGGCGATGGCGCGCGAACAGGCGCTGAGGGAATCGAACCCCCGACATCTGTTTTGGAAACAGAGGTGATGCCACTTCACCAAGCGCCTGTGGCAACGTCAAACCGAAGCATCGACGCTTCCCATCCATTCCGCTGCGAACGCGAGGTACGCCTCGCGAATCTCCGCAAATCGATCCACGTTCGGGATGTGATTGACCTCGAGCAGGTGCGGCCTGCCCGACGGATCGACGATGTAGTCGATCCCGGCCAGCTCCAACTCGAAGTGCGCTGCGAGCGATCGTGCGTCGGCGACGAGGTCGTCGTCCTGCGGCATGAAGCATGCATCGTCAGCGTGAATCGACTTCAGCCACGTCGTGCCGCTCAGACGGATTTGCCAGGCGCGTTCGCCGATCAGCATGACGCGGACTGCCGCGCCTTCGACGAACGGTTCGACGAGCGTGGGCACCTCGCACGTATGCGATGTTTCGACAACGGCCTTGCCTTCGCCGCAATGGGCCTGGCCCCACTTGGCGACGCTGCGACGCGCGACGTCGATGCGGACGCCGCGATCGGCGAAGCTCCGCGCAGCCGACCCGTAGCGCGTCGCCCGCAGCGCGCGGATGAGGCACGGAACGCGCTGCCGACAGTCCATCATGCCTCGGGCGTTGGGTAGCACGGGGCCGTCCCACAGCGCGAGCGTGGTGATGAAGTCGAAGTCGTCTTCGAAGATGCCGTGATAGATCACGTGCGAAACGGGCAAAAATTGTCCTGCCGCGCTCGGCCGTTCGACCAGCAGCACGCCTTCCTGCAGCTTGATGAGCGGCAGCGCAGGCGTGGCGATCACGGCGCAGTTCACCTGCTCCGCGAGAGGTTTGGACTCGGGTGGGTCGAGACCGACGATCAATACGCGCTTCATCAGGAACCTCCAGAAAACGTCAGGGCAATGGGTGCAGCAGGACTCGAACCTGCGAAGCCCGGAAGGGCACCTGGTTTACAGCCAGGGGCAATTGCCGCTATGCGACGCACCCGCGCGATGATCCAGTCACCGCGAGCAAACTCGCGGCTACGCATCATCGTTCACTTAACTCACGTTCGACGTCGCGATCACATCTCCCGATCCACCGCCAGCGCCACGCGCTTGCACGCGGCGATCGTCTGCTGGAGCTGCCGCGGCGTGATGCTCTGGGCGCCGTCGGTCATCGCGTGCTCGGGGTCGGCGTGGGCTTCGATGATCAGGCCGTCCGCGCCGGCGGCGACGCTGGCCTTGCACATGCTGTCGACCAGGTAGCTCTTGCCCGTGCCGTGGCTCGGGTCGACGACGACGGGCAGGTGACTCAGGCGATGCAGTTCCGGCACAATCGCCAGCGGCAGCGTATTGCGGACGTAGTCCTCGAACGTGCGGATGCCGCGCTCGCAGAGGATGACCTGCGTGTTGCCGCGGGCCATGATGTACTCGGCCGCGAGGAGAAACTCTTCCAGCGTGCTGCTCAGGCCGCGCTTGAGTAGCACGGGCTTTCGCTTCTCGCCGACGGCGCTGAGCAGGTTGAAGTTCTGCATGTTGCGGGCGCCGATCTGCATCACGTCGGCGTACTCGCAGACGGCGTCGACCTGGTCGATGCTCATCACCTCGGTCACGATCGCGAGGCCGGTCTGCTCGCGGGCCTCGGCTAGGTGCTTCAGGCCTTCCACTCCCATGCCCTGGAAGGCGTAGGGGCTGGTGCGCGGCTTGAACGCGCCGCCGCGCAGGCCGATGCAGCCGGCCTCCTTCATCATGTGCGCGATCTCGACGATCTGGTTGCGGCTTTCGACGCTACACGGCCCGGCGATCACGCCGACCTTCTTGCCGCCGATGATCGTCTCGGGCTTGCCGGGCAGCAGGGCGACCTGGCTGCGCTCGGCCTTCACTTCCTTGGACGCCATCTTGTACGGCGCGAGGATGGGGACGACCTTTTCGACGCCCTCGCACAGCTCGAGCACGTTTCGGTCCTTGTAGCGGTCGTTGCCAACGCAGGCGATGACGGTGCGTTCGGTGCCGACGATGACCTGGTCCTTCAGGCCCATCTCGCGGACGAGCGAAGTGACATGGTCGATGGCGGACTGCGACGTGCCGGGCTTCATGACGACGATCACGGAGGTCTCCTTGGACTTGGCGGGTGCGGTTGCGGTTGCAGGTTGGGGAACCGGCGCGGGCTGTGCCGACTGCACCATCCACGTCGCAGGCGTGCTAGGCGCCTTGCGAATGGGGGACGATGCTTTGTTGTCGGCGACGGTGCTCACGGGTGGGCTCCTGGTTTCTATCGTGTAGCCGCGAGCTCGCTCGCGGTTCGGCATTCATCCGCGAGCAAGCTCGCGGCTACACGACGAGGATTCAGACACAAAACGAAGAGAGCCTCAGGACCGCGTCCTGAGGCTCGGGTGATTGACTCGTAATCACGCGACGAAGCGTTCTCAGACCGCGGTGTTCCCGTGGCAGCTAAAGTAGCCGCTAAACCAGAACCAGGCGGTGGAAGAGACGTTTCGCACGTGGGAAGGCAAGATTAATCAGGGGCGCGGGGAAAAGTCAATGCGAACTGATGGAGGGAATGCCCAATGCCCAAATCCTAATGCCCAACGAGGATCGCGCCTGGCCGTCTCCCTTTGTTGGGCATTCGGGCTTGGGCATTAGGAATTCCAACCTACGCCGGGTCCCATCCCTTTCCGCCGAACGGATGACACCGGCAGATCCGCTTCACGGCGAGCCACGATCCCTTCACAGGCCCGTACTTGTTCACCGCGTCGATCGCGTACTGCGAACACGTCGGCTGAAACCGGCAATGCCCGCCGAGGAAACGGCCGAGCGTGGCGCGGTAGACGAGGACGCCGAGGATGAGCAGGCGGGAGAGCACGCGCGGCGAGTCGACAAGCAGAGTCGCCCCGCCCGGGTTATCATAGTGGCATGGCTGTCGACACGCTCATCCTCAAGGGCAAGAAGTACGCGCTCGTACCGTGGGCCGATTACCAGAAGCAGCAGGGCGCGAAGCGCAAGGCCGCGTCGGCGTCGCGATCACGCCTGACACGGCAGGACCGCGGCGACATCGCGGAGGCGAAGCGGCAACTGGCGATGAAGACGGTCGACTACCGTTCGATTCGCGCCGAACTGGGCCTTGAGCGATGAGCTATCGCGTCACGATCTCGCCCGGTGCGCGGAAGGCGATGCGAAAGGTGCCGAAGCCTCACCGCGTGCGCATCGACGCTGCGATCTTGTCGCTGGAACGGGAACCGCGTCCCCACGGCAGCCTCAAGCTCCAGGGACAAGAGCTGTATCGCATCCGAGTGGGCGATTACCGAATCGTCTACTCTATCGACGATGCGGGTCACATTGTGATTGTTGTCGTCGTCGGCCACCGCCGCGACGTGTACCGCGATCTCGACTGACGTCCTCGCGCACTCGTCACTCGATCGGCGCGTAGATGTCCGTCCGCAGATCTTCAGGCTTCACCTGCCCGCAGTCGTTGACGTAGATCTCAAAGCACTCGCCATCGCGGTTCCGCAGGCCGGCCGCGGGGATCAGCTTGCCGCAGACCTCGCCCCACGCGGCGGGCAGGCCGGCGTAGGGGCCGATGTACGTCGCGACTGCGTACCTGCCCGCGGGCATCGTCCGCACCTGCACCTTCGGGTGGTCCGACGCGAAGTCCGGCGCGACGACGATCGCCGCCTCGGAGCGGAGGTCGGTAGCGGGCACCGAACCTGGGTCGTCGTGCGTGACGGCAAGCGTCTTCGCTCCCGGAAAGCTCCACAGGTTCTTCTGCCCCGCATAGGCCATCAGCACGTTGAACGACTGCGAGATGACGACGTTGTACGGCCCCTTCGCGGCGACATAAGCGATGCGCGTGGCGGGCCAGTTTTCGATGCGGATGTCCATGAGTTCCTCCGGTCCTCTGCAGCATAACCAAGCTGGCCGGATCTTACGTCAGCTTCGCGCCGCACCACGGACAGTGCCGAATGACGACGTAGGACGAACCGCCGTCGTGAACGCGCAGGCCGAACTCGCCCAAGCGATCGACGTACACGATGAGCGAGTCGGGGCAGTCCGACAGGTCCGGGTGATCCGGGCACACCAACGAAAGCTGCCGCGACATCTCGCGGCAGCAGGGGGCGGGGACTGGAGTCGGTTCACTCGTCTGCATTCATCGAACCGCGACTAGCGGCTGTTGTCCCGCACGTTCACTTCGATCTCCGGCAGCGGGCCCTTCGGCAGGATGGGCTTGGCCATCTGGTCCTGTGTGAGCAGGCTCGGGCCGGGCACGACGCCGAGTTGGCGGAGGGCGGCGCTCACCTGTTCGTCCTTCGGGTCGAGCTGATACGCCTTGCGGAGGACAGGCAGCGCGCGTTCGCGCTGGTCGAGGTTCGACAGGTACAGGCCATAGCTCTTCGCGATCGCGAAGTCGTCCGGTGCGAGCAGGCGGGCGCGGTTGTACGAATCGATCGCGTTCTCGGCGTCCTGCGTCTGCACGTACACGAGCGCGAGCGCATACCAGTCGGTCGCGGTGTTGCGCTTCTGTACGCCTTGCTCGAAGCTGGAGAGCTCCGTCTCGCGGCTGCTGGCGAGCGCGAGGAACTGGGCGAACGCCTCGGCGGTGCGGGTGCGGCCCTCGAGGTCGGAACGGCCGGCCTCGGTTTCGGGCTGGACGCGCAGGCTCGTCTGGAACGCCTGGCTGGCGAGCTGCTCGCGGCCCTGCTTGGCGTAGATCTTGCCGAGGTAGTAGAAGCTCAGGTAATCGCGCGGGTTCTGATTCGTCGCGTTGCGGAAGGCGCCGGTCGCCTGTTCGAGCTGGCCGGCCTCGTAGAGCTTGATGCCTTCGCGCTGCGACTGCGTGCTGAAGGTGATGACGTCGCCCGTGTTGAGCACGTTCGACATCGTGCGCGCGGTGGAGCCGCAGCCGACGAGCGTGGCAGCAGCGGTGATCGCGATGGCGGGGGCAAGCAAAGCTCGATTCCATCGAGCGGCGGTCGACCGAGAGGTCTTCTTCAGCACGGCATCCTCCGTGGGTATGGGATTTCTAAGCGAGTATCGTAAAGCACGCGGCGCGGGACGCAACGGGCGGCAGCGCATTTCTCCGCACTACGTCGGCAGGAATCGCACGGGCACGATCGGCTCGTGCAGGAGCAGGCGGATCGCGTTGAAGATGATCCAGAACCCCGTCGCGAGCACGCCGCCGAAGATCATGCCGAGAAAGATCGGCTGGGCCGATCGGTAGAGCGATGCGCCGCCGAGCCGGACAATCAGGCCCTTCGCGGTCCACGCCACGAACGCGCTGAGCCACAGCCACCCGCCGTACGGGCTCGTCGCGACGAGGAACCCCACCGGCGGGAGCGGCCAGCCGCCGATGCGACTCGCGCCGAACTGCAGCGCGCCGACCACCGAACCGCCGATCGCAAGGCTCACCACGGGCGAGTCCGCACGAGGCGGGTAGTTCCCACGGGCGTGAGCAGCGACCGGGTCGACCCACCACGCCCGCGGCTTGTCCTGCAGGCCGTCCTTGTTGATGACGGTGTCGGAGATGCTGTTCGCGACGGGAACGTCCACGCGGTAGTACGCCGTCAGTGACGACGCGCTGCCCACCGTGAACGCCACCACCACCGCCAGCGCCATCAGCACGGCGAGGCGTCCCCAGCTGGGCTCGCGCTCGTCGACCGCTTGGTGCGTGCGGTTCACCATCTGCTGCGCATTCTGAGCGAAGGCCATCGCGCTCTCGCGCGAGGTGTACGCGCCGAGCGAGGCACCGTACCCCGCGAAGAGCACATCGCGACTGCTAACGGCTGACGCTGGGAAGAGGACGAGCGCCTGCATCGGGAACGGGATCGACCGGATGATCGGCAGCCCCGTCTCCGCGACGATGCGGCTCGCGATCGTGTGGGCTACGACCAGGCAAGCTATGATGAGCAACGCGATCACCACGCCCACGCCCGCGACGAGCGTGAACCAAAGGAACGTGCCGACGAGGCCGACCATCAGTGCGATTGCTGGCCCGCGTAGTGAAGGCATCCGCGGGTCGTCGTCTGGCGATCGCTTGCCGATGAGGTGCCGGAACACCGTCGCCCAGTGATGTCGCCCGAGCCAGAGCATCAGCACCACCCACACCGCTGCCCCGCCAGTGTGGCCGTCCTGCCACACCTGCCACGAGATCTCCGCGGAGAACATCGTGCCGTAGATGACGTTGTAGATCGCGATCAGGATGAAGCAGCACCAGATGCTGAACGTCACCCGCAACGGCACGAAGTACATGGCACCGACGAATACGAAGATGAGCCGCGTCGTCTTGATGTCCTGCGGCAAATACTTCAGCGGCACTTCGGTGAACAGCTTCGTGAGGTCGTACCGCGAGGGGATCTCCGGGACGTACTTCGGGTAGTAGGCGTTTAGGCCCTCGCTGGCGTGGATGATGAACACCGCCGCGAGCGCGACCCAGAAGCCGGTCGAGCGGAAGAGCGCGTTGAACGCCCGCCCCGGCGCGGGCGGCTCGATCAGCCTCAATTGCAACTCCGCCAGCGGGAACTGCAGGCGCTCCGTGCGCGCCCACTGCTCGCGCAAGATCGCCGCGAGGCCGAACAGCGTCGACAGGATGAACGCCATCAACGCCGACCAGATCGCCAGCGGGCGAATCCACGCCGAGTAAGGGATCGCCACGTCCGGCGGCGCTCGGCCGACGAATTGCGTGACGATCGGGTCCGTCATTGCGCGGTCGTTGATGGGCACGGGGAACAGGTACTCGGGCAGGTTCATGCCCTTGAACGCTTCCCAGAACTGCGCGTTGCTCTGCCCGTGGAAGTGGTTCGAGACGAGCAACGGGATGAGCCCGCGCAGCATGCCCTGGCTCGGGATCGCGCAGCCGATCGTCCAGATGAACAGCAGGATCGACAGCTCGCGCGGCGAGAACGCCAGTCGCGGCGCCCAGCGGTGAAGCGGGGCGTTCACGAACAGAAGCAACGCGAACAGGAACAGCACCACGCCCACCGGGATGTACAAGCTGACGAGGAAGCTGTTGTAAATGACGTAGTCGTTCCAAGGCACCGCCGCATTGATGGCGGCGACGCCGAGGAGACCGAGCGCCACCACGCGCGGCGTAACGCCACCACGCGACCGGCCCGGCGATGAATGCGAAGAGACCTCCGACACGCCCGGCGAGCGTAGTCGAACCGCCGGAGCGGGCGGAAGGGAGAAACGGATTTGGCAACAGTTCTAGTGCGGCAGAGCGAGTCGCAGCGACGCGGCACGCCAAGGGAGGGCGAGGCTCCTGCCGAGCCTGCGGATGCGCGATCGGAAGCGTCTGAATCGAGCATCCGCGAGCGGCCCTCCGGGTCGCAGGCTCGGCGGGAGCCTCGCCCTCCCGGTGGCGCGTTCACGTCGTCTCGGCCACTCACTTCCCCTCAAACCCCTTCGACTTCATCTGTTCCCGCACGATCTGCACCGTGGCGGAATCAAGCGTTTCGTCGGCCGGCTTTGTCGTAGGCTGATTCTCCGCGATGAACTTCTCGCGCTCGGCGTTCAGCTTGCGGATCTGTTCCTGCAGCTTCGCCCGCGCCTTCGATAGCTCCGCGATCTTCGCGGCGAGTTCCTCATCGCTCAGCTTGCGGAACTCTTCGGGCAGCGTGGCGCGGTCGACGTCCTTCACCGCGACGGCCCGCTGATCGATCGCATCGACGAGGTCCCACGACGCGTTCTGGTAGTTCGAACCCGCCTTCGACGCGGCACGATCGGCAGCGGCGGCGGGTGCGGCGCTCGTGGCGTTCGCGTCCTGCGCGATCTGTCGCTGGCGGCCCTCGCCGCCGGCTGCGCCGTAGGGGACGTACGTCGCGTTCAGTTCGCTGCTGAGCTTGATGATGATCTCGTCGTGCGGCGTGGTGATCTGCACGGCCACGCGGTCCTGATCGATCGTGAGGAACTTCCCCTCGCCGAGCCGGGCACCGTCGGCCCACATGCCGCGTTCGCCCTCGGCGCGTTCGCCGCAGTGGATGGTGTTGACGACCACGCCGCGACCGACGGCCTTGCCGATCGCCTTGTGGTAGTCGACCTCGCCCTGCGTGAACGGCTCGTTGCCGGCGATGAAGATCGCCTTGTACACCTTCGGGTCGGAGCTCCAGCCGAGCCCCTCGGCGGCGTCGTTGATTACCTTGCCGCAGAACTCGCTGCCGCCGTTCGTCTTCAGGCTCCAGAGCAGCTCGCTCAGCTTGTCGAGGTCGCCCGTGAAGCCGGGCGTGACCATCCGCACGTACCCCTCGCCGGCGCTCAGGCCGTTGTTGCCATACTCGTAGAGCGCGACCTGCAGGCGAGGCGTCTTGCCGTCGCGCTTGGTCTTGCCGATCTCGTTGACGATCTTCCAGAGCTGCGTGCGGGCTTGGTTGATGAGCCCGTCCATGCTGTTGCTGGTGTCGAGAAGCAGCGCGATCTGCACGTCGACGACGTCCGCGTCAGGCTTCGGCGCGTTGGGGTCGACGACCTCGATGCGGATCGTCGTCGTGCCGGGCGGCACTTGGACGGTGCTATCCGCGAAGGCGAAACTCGAAACGATCACAGCCGAACAGGCCGCCAGCAGCAGGGGACGGTGAACCATCGCAACAGACCTCCGTAAGGGGTTGATGCGAGGATTGGACGCGTGAGCGCGGCGGCGGTTTCAGGAAATCCGGTCCCCTCTCCCGGTACGCCGGGAGAGGAAGCGTCAAACAGCAGCCGTGCGGGCTTTGCGGGCGTCGATGAAGCTTTTGACGGCGAAGACGAGGAACGTCGCCATCAGCGCGAGCGTGATCGTACGGGCGACCGGCGCGGTGAGGCGCTCGTAGTTCCCGGTGATCAGGCTGATGAGCCCCGGAGCCGAGCCGAGCGCGCCGAGCAGCGCGACGGCCGCCGCCGCGTGCATGGCGTGCTTGCGGTAGGCCGCGTTGCGCGCGATCGCGCCGGCAACGATCAGGATGAGTCCGATCCAGATCGGAATCGTGGCCGTGTACCACTTCGCGCCGTGCTGGACGGCCAGCCCGGTCGCGACCGCACCGGTGAGGACCGTAGCGCCGCCGATCAACATGGAAAGCAGGGGAATGGGCATGACGTGCGTTCTCCGAGAAGACTGGACGGCATGGTAGGCGCGCGGACGGCGTTTGTCGGCAGGTTGTGCCTCCGCTGTGATCCGAGCGACGTGCTGAATCGCATTCTTCAACGCCAGGCATGCACATGCCGGGTCCGGAGTGGGCGATCGGACACGGTAGCCCGAAACGCAACCAGACCGGGCCCGGGGTGTACACCCCGGGCTTTGAAGAGACGACGTCCTCGCGCTCTTCCGTACGCTCACGCATTCTCGGCGGGCCGCGTAGACTTCGCGACGTGTCGCGCCTCGCGTTCATCGTGATCGCCCTCTGTTTCGCCGCGAGCGCATCCGCTCAGCTGCGCGTCGAAGTGGCCGACCGGGCGAAGCTGCAACTCACGTTCGACCCCGCGCTGCCCGCGCAAACACTTCGCATCGAATCCGACCACACCTGGCCGGTCGAGGTGCATTCGGACGGGCGGCGGCAGATCACGGTGCCGCTCGTGCTTCGGCCGCAGGCGCCGGCGAGCTTCAACGTCCGCGCGGGCGGGCGTGCGGCCACGCTCGACCTTGCGGGCGTCGAACCGCTGCCCGTCGCCCGCACGCGCTTCAGCGACGACGCGTACCTGCCTGTCGAAGGAATCCACTCCGGCGACCCGGCGACGCGGATGACGGTCTTTTCCATCGCAGCCGTCCTCGCGTGCGCGACGATTGGTGCGGCCATGCTCCGCCGCGGCGCGGTCATCACGATCGTGGGTGCGAGCGCACTCGTCGCGATCGGCGCGGGCGTGTACCTCGCACAGCGGCCGGCGTTCGACGAACGGCGGGCCGTCGTCGAACTCGCCGGTCAGGGCAACGTGAAGCCCGATGCGTGGACGTGGCTCCTCGCGCAGCGGACCGCGACGATCGATTGGCCGAACCCCGCGCCGAGCCGCGTGCCGCGCGTGCTGGCGACGTCGCGTTCGCACCTTTCACAGCTCGCGCCCGAGTTCATCTGCGATGCAGGCGGGAACGTGACGCACGTGCGGCTCTCGCTTCGCCGCGGGACGACGATCGCGATCGTGGTGCCCGACGCGTCGTTCAAGCAGGATACGCCGATCGACCCGCTCGATCTCGCAGGCCTAAGCCGGGACTACTACCGCGGCCAACGCGTGCTGAAGCGCGACCCAGGGCGATGGCGAATCAACGCGGTGCCGGGGTGAGTGCGACGTGAGTTCGCCATCCAGTTGCTCGATCAATCGCAGAACGGGAGGGCGAGGCTCCTGCCGAGCCTGCCGAGCTGAACGCTCGGCGTGCGGATGCGCGATCGAGCGCGCTGGAATCGCGCATCCGCACAGGCTCGGCGGGAGCCTCGCCCTCCCTGTGCGCCTGCCGCGCGAGTCGGGCGCGTCACCAACAAAGAATCCCGCGCATTCGCCTGCGGGGCTTGGCAATTCACCCGCGTTCCATCCGCGCCTCATCTGCGGCAACACGGGTCACTTCGTTGGCACGCTGTAGCTCGCCCCATCCTTCTCGTAGTCCTTCTCGTAGAACTCGACCGACGTGTCGACGGTCACCTTGCCGTCCGTCACGCTGATCTTGTGACGAGGCAGCGAGACCTTCGCCTCGCCCTTAATGGCGTAGCCGTCCGCGTCGAACGTGCTGCTGTGGTTGCGGCAGAAGATGCCGGCGTCACGCTTGCGCAGGACGGCGTTCTTATGCGTGCATATGGCACTGATGGCGAACAGCTTGTCCCCGTTGCGGCGAATGAAGAATTTGTTCGTCTTCACGAACTTGTCGTACAGGCCGTCCTGCTCGTAGTCGGCGAGCGCGCCCGCATCGACCGGCCCGGCGCCGGGCTCAACTGCGAGCGCGACGTTGTTCAACACCAGCAGCGAACACCCTGCAGCTGAGATAGCCGTGATCAGAACGCTGCGACGCGAGAGGACGGGTTCGGACATGGGCGTGAGTCTCCTATACCAAGACAAACGGCGAACACACGCGTTTGTTGCAGTCGCCCGTTTAGCCCCCGGGCATGCCCCGGGCGAGTCTTCACCACAATCCCACCGTCGTAAGCCACGTCCGGGCAATCAACGCGTGCCCAGCGCTCGTCGGGTGAACTCCATCCGTGGTCCAGGCGATGTCCGACCGATTCGCCCGTGCGGCATTGAACGCGCCGTGCAACGGGACCACGTGTTCGATCCGGAATTCCTTCGCCAGCTTGTGAACGGCGTCGACGTAGGGCAGCAGCCTTTCGTTGGCATCAGCCGGGTCGGCGAGCCAGATCACCGAAGGCTCGCACAGCGTGATGCCGCAGTTCGGGAGCGTCTTCCGCGTCTGCGAGAGGATGTCGCGATAGCCGGCCGTGTAGGCGTCGAGCGTCGTCCCGCTTCGGCCGTCCTTGAAGCCGTGCCAGACGTCGTTGATGCCGATGTAGATCGACAGGATGTCGGGCTTCTCGTCGAGCACGTCGCGTTGCCAGCGGTTCTGCAGGTCGGGGACCTTGTTTCCGCTGATGCCACGGTTGATGACCTGCGGCGCGACGGGCGACTTCGCCAGCAGCAGATCGCGGATGACGCGGACGTACCCGTTGCCGATGCGTTCGGGGCACGTCCGCTGGCCGACGTCGGTGATGCTGTCGCCGATGAAGAGGAGGCGGGTATCGGAGGTGGTAGTGAATGGCATGGGGAGCGGGGGATTGTGCGGAACGAGGTCGGCGTTGTCGACGGTCGACTCTTCGCAGATCGGGTATTCGGCGGCCGCGTTTCAGACTTTCCGGCATGCCGTGACGCGCCGCGGCCGTTTCCCTATTATCCAGCAACTATGGCCTGGATTGCAGAAGACCGTCGCAGCACGCTGGCAAAGTCGGGCGAGCCGCTCCTGACCGAGAAGTTGAAGCAGCACCTCCGCGAGCGTTACTTCCCGCGCTACCCCACGAAGCGCGCGGTGCTGTTGCCCGCGTTGCACCTCGTGCAGCACGAGTACAACTGGATCCCGCCGCAGGTGATCCAGGAGATCGCCGAGTTCCTCGAGATCGCCCCGGCCGAGGCGCTCGACACGGCCAGCTTCTACGAGGAGTACTGGCTCAAGCCGAAGGGCAAGTACCTCTTCCAGGTCTGCCGCAGCCTCGCGTGCGAACTGTGCAAGTCGCGCGACCTGACCGATCACCTGATCGCAAAGCTAGGCGTCGACGTCGGCGAGACCAGCGACGACAACAAGTACACGCTGGTGGAACTCGAATGCCTCGGTGCGTGCGGCACCGCACCCGTGATGGGCGTGAACGACGTGCTGTTCGAGAACGTGACGACGGAGACGATCGACCAGCTCATCGCGAAGCTGCCGGACGACCCGCACGACTTCAAGGATCCGACGGTGACGTGGGACGAGCATCATTGATTAAATTGTTGACGACATTGGGAGACTGCCATGAGTCCGAGTGAGCTTGCCGTCCTCTTCGACCAGTTCCCGCATGACAAGTTTCGCCTCACGCTCGCGAGCGGCGATCAGGTGATCGTGCACTATCCGCAGAAGGTGATCTTCGACACGCTGTCGATGATCATGGGTCGGTATGAGGGGGAAGACCCGCGCATCGCGAGCCGGCTGGAGTACATCTCGGTGCCGAACGTCGTTCGATGCGAGAAGCTGTCGGCGAACGACATTCCGCCACCGCGGGGCAGACGGCGACGCTGATCAGGCATCTCGTGGTTTTGCGATGCGGTCCATCGCCGCACTCGCCCCCAGCACCACCGCCACGTGTGCGATCAGGATCGATAGGTATCCCGCCGGCCCGACGTTCAAGATCGCGGCCAGGTGCGTGAAGACGTAGCACGTCAGCAGTACGAACGCGAAGACGGTCAGCGATCGCGTACCCAGCCGGCGGATGACGGCGGGGAAGCCGCGTTGCAGCCATGTGGGCTGTGCAGGCATCGCCCAGGCGATCAGCGTCGCGACGGCGAGCAGCTCCAGCACGTTCAGCGGGCCGGCGTGCACCTTGTCGCTGAGGTGGTGGTGAGCGAACTGCAGTTGGCGCAGCGCATCGTCGAAGATCAGCACGCCGACGAGTAGGGCTGCGACAGTCGCGTTCATCGACACGCGCAACGCGCCGCGCTTCCGCATCACGCCGAGCATCAGGCCGACGAAGAAGTAGAGCTGCCACGCCAGGTAGTTCCCGAACGGCCCCGCCGCAAAGGATTCCGTCACCCACTTCGCCTTCCACGCCACGTTGATGCCCGCCCACAGCAGCACGCTGATCGCCAGCAGCACCCACTTTGCCCGCGCGGCAAGCCACAGCCCGAGCGGCATCACCAGCAGCAGCACCACGTAGAACTGCAGGATGTTGAAGTGCCAGTAGGGCGGCGACAGCTTCAGCGCGCCGATGATGCCGGCACGCGTCCACAGCGTCGAGGTATCAAACTGCAATGCCGCTAGCGCGTACGGCTTCGTGACGACGCGCTGAAGGACCCACATCGACGCCCACGTGAGGAGCAGCGCCGCGACCGTCGTCAGCCAGATGACGGCACACCGCTTGATCGCCTTCCACCACGTCGCGGCAAGGCCGTGCGTTTCGAGCGTTCGAAGGTATGCCATCCCGCAGACGAAGCCGGAGAGCGACACGAACACCTCGGCGAACGTGAACGCGAAGACGTGCCCGAACTGGTAGTGCCCGACGCGGTCTAGCAGCGCCGGCGGCGGGACGGTGTGGTTCAGCGCAATCGCGAGCAGCGCGATGCCGCGGAAGAAGTCGATGCGGAGGTCGCGGTCGGGGCGCAGATCGGGCTTGGCGGGAACGTCGGTCACGTATTGATGTTGTTCGGCATTCGGCGCGGCGGCGCTTGCAAGATGGTCCGGTCCCCTCTCCCCGTAATCGGGGAGAGGGCCAGGGTGAGGGCCAGTTCCGCAATCGCACATCGAAGCCGACCCTCACCCCGGCCCTCTCCCGGCGTACCGGGAGAGGGAGTCCAGCTCGCCCCGTCATTATCGGCCTCCATTCGCATCCCCCGCATCTCGCCATTACATTCCCCGCCCATGCACCCGCATGCATGGCTCGGACTGCTCGCCGCGATCGCGTACCTCGTCGGCTCGGTGCCGTTCGGTTTGATCGTCGGATTTGCCAACGGGAAGGACATCCGGCTCGAGGGCTCGAAGAACATCGGCGCGACGAACGCAGGGCGCGTGCTGGGGAAGAAGTTCTTCTGGATCGTTTTCTTTCTCGACATGCTGAAGAGCCTTGTGCCGATGGCGATCGCGAGCGCGGTCGTCGGGTCGATGGCTGCCTCGGATCGCACGTCGCTGACGTACGCCCTCTGGCTCGGGGTGGGCGTTGCGGCGCTGCTCGGGCACGTGTTCAGCCTCTATCTGAAGTTCAAGGGCGGGAAGGGCGTCGCGACGAGTGCGGGCGTGGTGCTCGGGCTCTGGCCGCACTTCACGCTGGCTGGGCTCGTGTCGGTGTTCGCGTTCGTGCTGACGGTGCTGCCGACGCGGTACATCAGCCTCAGTTCGATCGTCGCGGCCGTCGTCTTCCCGGTCGCCTATTGCTGCATCGCCGTCCTGTCCGGTCACGGCGATGACCTGCTCGGCAAGAAGTGGCCGCTGCTGGTCATGTCGCTGGCCGTGAGCGGGCTCGTCATCTTCCGCCACCGCGAGAACGTGAAGCGATTGCTCGCCGGCACGGAGAACAAGGTGGGGTCACGAGTTCGCGGTTTGTAGTTCGCGGTTCGCAGTAGAACACGGCCCGCGCGCTATGCCTGCATTCCCGCCCTAAGCGACCGCGAACCACGAACCACGAACTGCGAACCATGCCCACCCTCGACGAACTCCGCGAACGCTGGATGCTCCCCACGCCGCCCGGCGAGGTGCACCTGAACGCCGGCACGCTATCGCCCACGCCGCGGCCCGTGTTCGACGCCGTCGAACTGCTGCGCCGCGAGCAGGCGACTTCGCCGAGCGAGTTCTTCTTCTTCCGGATGCACGAGCTTCTCGGCACCGCGCGACAGTCGCTCGCCAAGTTCGTCCGCGCGAAGCCGAACGGCCTTTTCCTGCAGCCCAACGTCACCACGTCGCTCAACCTCGCGATGCGATCCGTCCCCCTCAAGCCCGGCGACGAGATCCTCACCACCGATCACGAGTACGGCGCGATGTCGCTCCTGCTCGACGCCGTCGCACGCGATCGCGGCGCGACGGTGAAGCGCGTGAAGATCCCCATGCCGGTGGAGTCGCCCGACGAGATCGTCGACGCGATCCGTCGCGGCATCACGAAGCGGACGCGCGTGCTGTTCTTCTGCCACGTCACCAGCGCGACGGCGCTCCTCTTCCCGGTAACGTCGTTGTGCGACCTCGCCCGCGAGCACGGGCTCTACAGCGTTGTGGACGGTGCCCACGCGCCCGGGATGGTGCCGCTCGATCTGAACAAGCTCGGGGCCGACGCGTACGGGGCCAACTGTCACAAGTGGATGATGGCCCCGTGCGGCGCGGGGTTCCTACACGCGTCGAAGCGGCTCAAGGCGGTGCTCGAGCCGCTCGTCGTCAGTTGGGGCGACGAGAAGTTCGATCGCCGCAAGCCCGACCGCACGAAGTGGAAGGGGACGTCGGCGCTGCAGTACCGCGTCGAGTATCACGGCGTGTACGACCGCACGCCGCAGATGGTGATTCCGGAGGCGATCGGCGTGATGAGTCAGCTCGATCGCGTCGACCGGGAGGGCGAGGCTCCTGCCGAGCCTAGGCGGATGCGCGTTTCAATGTCTTCAAGTCGCGCATCCGCAGGCTTGGCGGGAGCCTCGCCCTCCCGAATGCGCGTCGCGATGCTTCGCGCGCACGCCAGCGAGGCGTTTGAATCGATCGGCCTGAAGTGCGTCTCGCCGCGCGATGAGCGGCTGTGGGGCGCGATGACCGTCTTCGCGCTCAAGCCCGCTCAGGCCGACACGCTGGCCCGACACCTATGGCCAAAGAAGCGGGCGCTTGTTCCTGTGACGCAGCACGCGGGCAGGCGATACCTGCGGGTCAGCACGGCGTGGTTCAACACGCCTAACGAGATCGACGAGGCGACCCGTCGCGTGGCCGAACTGCTCGCAGGGCGACGTGGCGGTTGAATCGAGGCCGACGGCGCGACTTGCCGCTGCTGTTCCGCAAAGCCCGGCATGCACATGCCGGGCACGCGTTGCTTGGATTCTGCGATTCGTGCACTCTGGGCCCGGGGTATGCACCCCGGGCTTTGCGTGAACCAGTGATACCGTTCGGCGCAGCAATCGAATACGTGATTTCCCTTGTATCCGATCGTCCGCCCTCGTTAGTCTCACGGTCGAACCACGCGGGCGTCGTCGTTCGTGCTGGCTTCAACTCAGGGTCAGGTTGATAGGGAGCAGTTTCCATGCGCGGCATCGTCAACATCATCATCGGGGCGGTCTTCATCATCGGCGGCGCGACGGGCCAACTCGCGCTGCGCGGCACGAACAGCTCGGTCGGCATCATGATCGTCGGCGGGTTCCTCGTCGTGCTCGGGCTGTTCCGGCTGAAGAGCGCCTGAGCCGCTTCGCGGGTCTCAACGAAGCGAGAATGCATTCGCCAAGCCACCGCGCGCCGCGCCGCGTGAGGCGAGTGATCGGCTGCGCTCGCTCGCCGCCGGAATCGCTATCATGGCGAGCCCGAATCTCGCCGTGCCAGCATTGCGTCCATACTCCGATCGATTCCGTGAGCGCCTCGTCGCGCGGGCCCAGCGGAAGTTCGCGCTGACGACGACGCGGGTCGTCGCGGGTCGCGCAGCCGTCGATTTCACCCGCGTGGCCGACCCCGACGCCGTGCTCGACGCGATCTGCGAAGAGGAGACGCGCCGCCAACAGTCCGGCAAGACGTACCGCGAGCCGCTGCGGATGCCGTACTGGGCGGCCGTCTGGGAGAGCGCGACGGCGGTCGGGCAGCACCTCTCGAAGCGCCCGCACCTGCTCCGCGGCGACGTCCTCGACCTCGGCTGCGGGATGGGCCTCGCCGGCATGTTCGCGCTCGCGCTCGATCCGTCGATCCGCGTGCATCTCGTCGACATCGATCGCGATGCGCTGCTGCTCGCGCGGCTCAACACGCTGCCGTGGCTCGATCGATCGAGCGTCGACCGCGTCGATTGGGGCGTCGACAAGCTCGGCTGCCGGTTTGAACTCATCATCGGCTCCGACGTGCTCTACGAACGCCCGCAGTGGGAGTTCATCGAGCCGTTCCTCCGCACGCACCTCGCACCCGGCGGCACCGTGCTGCTCGGCGAACCTAACCGCCCGAAGGCCGACGAGTTCCCCGAATGGATCGCCGCCCGCGGCTGGACGTTGGAGCGATTCGTCGAGCGGGTCGAGGGCCGCGAAGCACCGCTTCGCCTTTTCGAGCTCGCTCGCGCAGACGTATAGCGATTGGTGCCGCACATCGCACCGACTCCATTCCGAACGTCGTCCTCGTTTCTAACTGACGCGACGATTTCACGCGCCCAACATGTTCATGTCGGAACGCCCAACCCAAGGAGCGAACGAGATGAACGACCGAATCACGATCACGGGAAAGACTTCAGAAGCGATCGAACAGCACGTCGCAGCGCGTCTGACGGCTGCGCTGAACCAGCACGAGTCAAACGTGCGCGACGTGATGGTCCACCTCGATGACGTGAACGGCCCGCGGAAGGGCTCGCGGGACAAGCGGTGCCAGGTCATCGTGCAGTTCGCGAATCGAGCGCCGTCGATCGTCATCGATGAGCGCGACGACGACCTCTACAACGCGATCAGCGCGGCCGCCGACCGCATCAAGCAGGCTGCGGGGCGGGCACTCGAGAAGGTCCGAGAACGGCGCGTGGCGTCATAGGCGGATCACGCGTTTCCGCCTATGTCGTTGTTCAATCGCGCCACAGCTTGACATGGGAGAGCCTGAATTCGACATCTCCAGTGAGATGTACCGCGCCCCGTCTCAGCAACCTGTGCCCGCTGTTCGACTCCTTCGAGGTCGACGCCGTGGTGCTGCCCTCATCTACTCGACCGTCATGCTCGCGGCACTCGCGGGCATCTCCATGCTCGCGGTGGACGTGGGCATGCTGCAGCTCGCGAAGACCGAAGCGCAGACCGGTGCCGACGCGATCGCGCGGTATGCCGCCAGCGGATTCGAGTCGGGCGGCGCCACGCTCGCCCGCACTCGCGCCGCGGCTGCTGCGGGCGACGTCCGCGTCGCGGGGCAGGCGATCAGCTTCAACGCGACAAGCGACCTCGAGTTCGGCGTATGGGACGCGAACACCCGCACCTTCGCTGCCCTGCCCGCCGGGCAGGAAGCTTCGTGCACCGCGATGCGCGCCACCATCCGCATGACGAGCGCCCGCGGCAAGAGCATCCCGATGTACATGGCCCGCGCGTTCGGCATCAACCAGAAGGACATGACCACGTCCACCACCGTCACGCGTGGCAACACGATCGCCCCGCAGGTGACGGGGCTGATGTGCCCGTGGCTGGCTGGCATGCCCGTCGGCTCGACCGTGACTGCCTATGACGGCAACCCGACGTCCATCAGCGGCTCGCAGTACCAGCCGCAACTCATCAACCTGTCGTCGTTCGCGTCGGGCAACCCGCTGCGGTTTCGCCAGTCGAGCGGCACGACCAGCATGATCGGCTACTCCGACATCACCATGGACGGCGACACCGGCTGGATGGTGGAACAGCAGGCCGACAACGGCATCAACAAAACCAAGGCGCCGATCGGCGCGCTCATGGGAATCTTCCTCGACGACCGCGCGCCGAACACGTACTCGATGGCAACCGCGGGCGACTTCTCCAGCGCCGCGAGCCGCGACTTCACCACGCTGAGCCCGCCGCTGAAGCAGGTCTTCTTCATCGGCGACGGGCTCAACAGCGCCGGCCAACTCCAGGACTTCGTCCCGCCGCCCGGCGCGACGCGGCTCTACCTCGGCATCATGGATGAGAAGGGCTGGTGGTGGGACAACACCGGCTCAGTGCTCACGAACCTGATGGACGCGAAGATCACAACGGTGAAGTGAGCGGTCGCTCATCCTCCGCAAGCGATTCCACGAACGCCCTCACCCGCCGCGCGTACTCGTCCGGCTGCGCGTGCAGCGACAGCACGTGGTACGCATCCTCGACCACCCACATCGCGTCGCGCGGGTTGTTTCGCGACTTGATCGCGCTTGAGAGCGCCTCGACGTCGTCCATCGGCACGAACGGGTCGCGCGTGCCGTGGATGAGCAGGGCGGGGCACGCGAGCTTTGGCAGCGTGACGAGCGGGGCGACCTCGTCGAACCGCGCCCCGCAGGCCCGCTCGGCCGCGCGGATGGCGTACGGCTGAAGCGATCGCATCGGCGCGGCGATGAGCCGGGCGTGGTTCGCGGCCGCCTTCGCGTAGTGGGCGAACACGCTGTCGGTCACCACGCCAGCGATCAGCTCCGGGTGCTTCGCCGCGCAGGCCAGCGCCGTCGCGCCGCCGAGGCTTGCGCCGAAGAGGATCACCTGCTTCGTCGCATCCGGGAACCGCGTGCGGAGTTGCTCGACGATCGACGCGACGTCGTCCCGCTCGAAGAAGCCGCCGGTGGTCATCGTGCCGTCGGATTCGCCGTGGGCGCGGAGGTCGATCGCGAGGAGGTGACAGCCTGCGTCGCGGAATACCGGTGCCCACGCGAGCGCGCCGACGCGCGAGTCGGCGAAGCCGTGGATGAGCACACACGTGCGCGTCACCCGCGGGTCCGGGTGCGGCATCCAGAACGACTTGATTTGCAGCGTCTGCGCTCGCTCGGGCGACTCGTCGCCGCGATAGACGCGGAAGGGGATCTCCTCGAACGCGGCGATGCCGACGTCGTCGGGGCCGATGCGCTGGAGGATGCGAAGCGCCTTCGTCTCGGTCATGCGCGGCGGGCGGAGAAGCATCGTCCGCATCTCGCGCACGGCGAGCCAGACGAGCAACACGCCGGCCGCGAGGAAGACGCAGAGCATCCAGAGGATGGAGACGACGGTCACGCGGGTGGAAGTATAGAAGCGGCGACGCGGCGGGCGAGGCGCGCGGATGGTCCCCTCTCCCGGTACGCCGGGAGAGGGTTAGGGTGAGGGTCCGTAGGCGTTGGATCATTCTCTGGCCCTCACCCCAGCCCTCTCCCCGAGTACGTGGAGAGGGAGCCGGAAACATCTCACCGATCGAAGCCGAACAGCTCCCCCGCGCCCGGCAGGTCGCTCGCGCCGGTGATGCGTTCGCACGCGACTTCCGCGGCGATCGTGCTGAAGGTGACGCCGTTGCCACCGAAGCCGAGGACGTACATCACGCGCGGATCGGCGTCCGGAAGTGAGCCGATGTAGGGCATCGTGTCCTTCGTGACGCCGAACGTACCGCACCACGCGTTGCGGACCTTCGGCTCGATGCCCGGCACGAGCGCGCGGAGCGTTTCGACGAGCGACTTCGTCGTCGGCTCGATGAGCAGCTCGCGCAGCGTCCCGCTCTTGAACGGCCGATCCGCACCGCCGAAGACGACGGAGTTGTCCGGCCGCGTGCGGGCGTAGAAGTAGGCGTCGCCCCACTCCCAGATGAGCTGTCGCTTCGGCCAGAGCTGGTCGAGGTTCGCGATCGGCTCGGTGCACGCCGCCCACGTGCTGTGGAGCTTGCCGTAATATTCGGCGACGCACGCGGGCGTCTTGTACCCGGTCGCGACGACGACGTGCTTCGCCCGCACGACTGGCCCGTGCGCGGTGCGGAGCGGGACGATGTCGCCCTGCACGAGTTCGTCGTCCCACATCACCTCGGCCGGCGCGAAGAGCCTCGCCCCGCGATTCACGGCGTCCGCGAGCAGCTCGCTCGTGAACGCATACGGATCGAGTTCGAGCGAACGGCTCGACACGATCGCGCCGGGACGATCGACGTTCCATGCGTCGCGTAGCTCCGCTTCGTCGGCCCAGCGCACGTCGAGGCCGATCGCCTGCCGCGCTTCGAGCTCGGTCCGCATCGACTTCACGTCTCGAGCCTTCCGCGCCACGAGCAGCGACGGACGCGGCTTCAATTGAACCGACTCCGGCAGCATCGACGCGATCGCCTCGACGCGATCCAGCGCGGAATAGCACACGTGGTACACGTGCTGGGCGACGTCTTCGCCGCGAACCTTCGCCAACTCGACGAGCGGCGAGTCGAGGTCGTACTGCACGAGCGCCGTGCAAGCGGCCGAGCTGCCCGAGGCGGGCTGCGCGCGGTCGAGCACGGCGACGTCGACGCCCGCCCGCGCGAGACGATGCGCGACGAGCGCGCCGCTCACGCCCGCACCGACGACGGCGACCTCGCACGCGGCGTCTTCCGTTAGCGGAACGGATGACGCGCAGTGCTTCGCGCCGCGCAGCCAGCACGGGTCTCCTTCACGAATGTCCGTGGTCGTGGGCACTTGAGTTCCCGAGCGTAGGCTTGCGGTTGTCGATCCGTGCTTCGGGGCGTTCCCTATTCGTTATGTTCGGGACGAATCGGCTCTTCGCTTCGCTCAAACGCTGTTCGCGGGTGCTTCGTTGATGAGTCGCTTCGTCCAGGTCCGCGCGAGCCAGAGTGGGATTGCGCCGACGACCCCGAAGCTGCAATCGAGGAGTCGCCACCAGAACGGGACTCCGCGGAACGGCGCGACCGTGAGCGCGAAGACGACGACGAGCCCGCACAGGATCAGGCCGTAATCGAACAGGAACGCGTGTCGCTTCGGCTCGCGATACGCCCAGACGAAGACGATCGCGATCGCGTAGTGGCCGAACGCGAGCCAGTCGTAGCCGTAGAAGATGTACGGCGACTCGGCATTGATGCGAGTCACGTCGGCCCGCACGCGACTGAGCCACTCGACGCGATCGCCCACGACCGACGCGGCAAGGTCGAGCTGTGTCTGCACCGGCTGCGCCGTCATGCCGCTCAGCACCAGGCCCACGATGAAGAGGGCGGTGACGATGCGGATGCGGCGGACGAGGATGGTCGACGAATCGCGAATCGAGAGTTCTCCGTGCTTCGAACTGCGAACCGCAAACTGCGAACCCTCTTCTCACATCCTGATCAACACGTACGTCACGTCGTCCTGAGCCTTCGTCCCCACCAGGAACGCGTCGAGGTCTGCCTCCATCGCGAGGCCCGCTTCCTTCGCAGGCTTGTCGGCGTTCGCTTCCAGCACAGCGAGCATGCGTTCTTTGCCGTACATGTCGCCCGCGGTGTTGCGCGCTTCCCAGATGCCGTCGGTGCCGATGAAGAGCATCGTGCCGGGCGTGAAGCCGTCGGCGGTGTACTCCTCGTAGACGCTGTCCTCGAGCGCGCCGAGCGCGAGGAAGCCTTCGGCCAGCTCGCGCCACCGCTTCGTCTTCGGGTCGAAGCAGTAGATCGGGTCGTGCGCGGCGCACGCGTAGCGTACGACGCCTCGCTCGGCGTCGACGAGCGCGATCGTGAGCGTCATGAACAAGCCGTGCTCGGCCTCCTGACAGAGCAGCTTGTTCACCCGAGTGATGAGCTCGCCGAGGTTGGCCCCGGGCGTCATCGCAGCGGTGCGGAGGGCGGCGCGGGCGGTGGCCATCAGCAGGGCAGCGCCGATGCCGTGGCCGGTCACGTCGCCGACGGCGAGCAGCGCACCGCGATGGTCGGGCAGGTCCACCATGTCGACGTAGTCGTAGTAGTCGCCTCCGGTAGAGTCGCAGTATCGGCTCTTCCCGAAGATGTCGAGGCCGGGCAGCGCCGGCGGATTGTTGGGCAGCAGCGCCTGCTGCACGCCCGTCGCGAGGGCCATCGATCGCTGCAGCTCGACGCTCTCGCGGAGCTTGGGCACCATCGCGTTGAAGGTTTCGCCGAGCTGGGCGATCTCGTCGCGACCCTTCACGTTGACGCGAGCGCCGAAGTCGCCCGCGCTGAGCGTATGCGCCGCCCGGCTCAGCTCGACGATCGGCGCGACGAGCCTGCGGGCGCGCCAGATTGCCAGCGCGATCGCGAGAGCGCCGACGCCCAACGCCACGCCCGCGAGCCGCGACAGCGTGCCTGCCGTTGCCTCGTGCAGCTGCGCCTCGGGCTGCACGACGGCCACCTTCCAGTTCTTCTGCTTCAGCGTCGCGTAACCTGCCACCCAGCGTTCGATCGCGCCGCGCGGGTCGGTGCTCGTGGGCGTGCCGAAGGTGGCGTCGCCGCGCGCCTTCGGGCCGGTCATCGGCGCGAGCAGCCCCGTCGCGTCGATCGATTCGATGGTGTCGATGCTGAAGCTCACCTTCGGATCGATCTCCTTCACGACAGATTCGGGCAGCGGTTCGAGCGAGTGCCAGAGCTTTGTTTCATCGCGGTGAGCGATCACCACGCCGTGCCGATCGACCATGAACGCGTAGCCGAGTTCGCCGAGCTTGGGCTCCTTCACGATGTCCCACACGGCGTTCGCGTTGAGCTTGATGACGACCGCGCCGATCACCGGCCAAGCGGGCTTCGTGCTCGGGCTGGTCGTCGCGAGCGAAACGGTCGGCGCTTTCGTGGCATCGACATCGGCCACCGGTGCGGCGAAGTAGATGCCAGGCGCGCCGGTCGTCTTGCCGACGATCATCTCTGACACGTGCAGCTTGCCCGCGAGCGCATCGCGGACGTACTCGCGGAAGCTGAGGTCTTGCCCGACGTTCTTCGGGTTGGTGCTCGCCAGGCCGACGCCCTTCGCATCGACGACGAACGCCGAGGCGAAGTCCGGGTTGGTCGAGGTGATCGCGGCGAGCCGTTGCAGGACGTGAGCGCGGAGCGAATCCCGCTCAGCGGGCGAGGTCGAGCGGCAGATCGCGAGCACGTCGTCGTCGAGCGCGAGCTGACGGGCCAATCGGCTGCTGTCGACGACCAGTTGATCGACCCGCGCCGCGGTGAGCGACGCGTGCAGCGTCATGTCGACCTTGGCGGCTTCCTCCAAAGCAGCCCGCCCGCGGGAGAGGAACAGCCACGTCACTAGAGCGAGTGGAACGAGCGCGACCAGCAGCAGGTCGAGCGCGAACTTCACCGCGAGCGGCGTCCCCCGGCGACTCGAAACGGGCGGGGCAGCAGGGGCGGCGGTCGGTTCGGACGCGGGGGCCATAGGGTTGGGCATCGTAAACCCCCGCTCGTACGGACGCATGTTTCTGCAGCCGGACGACAGTCGTGCGACGGCATCCGGACCAGACCGGCTCGGCACCTCGCCGAGTGCGGCCGCGCGCCCCAAAGTGTTGCAAAGCGCCCCACGGCTCAGCAACAAAACGACTGTTTGGCTGGGTTTCACCCGCGTGTTTCGTGCCCCAATTCATGACTTGCCAAAGAGCGTTAGCGACCCACTCCTATCTACGTCGGCCGTGCATCGGTGTTCGTTCTCTGCCGATTTCGGGACAGGATGAAGGGCTCAAACGTACGAACCGCCAAGTCGCCAAGACGTCAAGGGACTCGTTGGGAGCGATCGATCGACTGACTTCTGCTCGCGTCCGCCTTGGCGTCTCGACGTCTTGGCGGTTCGCACCGCATGCCGCATTCACGCCTGGGGAGTGCGGCAAGCCCCAAGCTGATGCCCCTTCGGCCCTCTCATTCCACGACGAAACGTCCACCTTCCCCGCGTTCGCCTGGCCTACGAGATTCGCTTAGGCTGAACCGCCAGAGTGACAATAATCTTGTCACCGAGTTGAGCGGATGGTGCCAAATCGTCTGCCGTTGGATTTCGATAAAGGTATTCAGATTCGAATCTTAGGTTCGGGATCGCGGCCAAGCTCGGCTTCTGCGGGAGTGATGGTGGGGTCGAAAGACTTCCGATTGCCGTCATGCGGACTTGGCTGATCTTCGAAAACCTCGAGAATCCGCATCAATCGGTCGGAAATGACTGTTTTGAGCATCTACAATCCTGTCATTCGGAAAGAAAAGATTGCAATCCCGATGAGGTCGGGATAAATACCTGTGGCAGCATTGTTCCGGGCGATCTTCCCGGACCTGTAGCAGAATCGAACGGCGTGTTGAGGAGCGAAAGTCGTCATGGCCTATCGGCCCGGACAACTTGATGCGAACGAACGGCCCCCGGTCACCGCGATCGGCGACCTCGGCCCGGTCGTCCCCAAGGCCAGCTTCCTCAAGGACTTGCCCGAGTTCGATGCCCCGACCCTCGTCGGTAACTCCGAAGCCCTCGCCAACATCCGCGAGACCGCCACCGGCATCGCCCAGCGGAAGTGCACCGTCCTCGTCCTCGGCGAGACCGGCACCGGCAAGGAGATGCTCGCCCGCCACATCCACGCCCACTCCGACCGCTCGACGAAGCCCTTCGTCCCGGTCGACTGCTCGGCCCTGACGGACACCCTCTTCGAATCACAACTGTTCGGCCACCTCCGCGGGGCGTTCACCGGCGCCGTTCGCGACAGCCTCGGCTTCTTCCGCAGCGCCGACGGCGGCACGCTCTTCCTCGACGAGATCGGCGAGCTCTCGCTCACCCTGCAATCGAAGCTGCTCCGCGTCATCCAGGAGCGCGCAGTCGTCCCGGTCGGCGATACGAAAGCCAAGCCGGTCGACGTCCGCCTCGTCTGCGCGACGCACCGCGACCTGCGAAAGATGGTCGCCGACGGTCAGTTCCGCGAGGACTTGTTCTTCCGCCTGAACGTGGTGAGCCTGCACCTCCCGCCGCTCCGCGAGCGCACGGGCGACATCGTCCCGCTGGCCGAGCACTTCCTGAAGCTGCAGGCCGACCAGTACGGCGAATCGCCGCGCACGATTGCGTATGACGCACAGCGCGCCATGGAACACTACGCCTGGCCCGGCAACGTCCGCGAGCTGGCCAACGCGATGGAGTCGGCCCACGTGCTGAGCAGCGGCGCGGAGATCCGCGTCGCCGACCTGCCAGACCGCGTGAAGGCGTCCGCGATCATCCCCGCGATGACGAGCAGCCCGCTCGGCGTCGCCACGATGACGGTCGGCCTGACCTCGGGCTTCGAAGCCGTCGAAGACCTCACGCTCTCGACGCTCGAACGCCGGGCCCTTGCCGAAGCCCTCCGCCGCACCAAGGGCAACAAGGCCGCCGCCAGCCGCATGCTCGGGCTCAACATCCAACGCTTCAACCGCATGCTCTCGCGGCTGAACGTCGTCTGACCGAACACACCCACACGAACGTTGGAGAGAACCGATCCGACCGCGGGCCTACAAGCCTGCGGTCGGGTTGTTTCTGGACCACGCAGCGATCAAGTCATCAGTCGACCCACGCGACGCCCGACGGCGCAGAGCCCTGAACCGCCCACACGCGGTACGCCACGCGACGTCCTTTCGGCGCGCGTGCGTCGAGGAGCGTCGTCCCGTTCGGCATCGCGCCGCCGACGCGGGCCCAGGTGGTGCCGTCGAGCGATCGTTCGACCGAGAACCCGCCTTCGATGCGCGAGCGGTCGGCCCAGCGAAGTTCGACGGCACCGTCCGCGCGCCGCGTTGCGACGAGCCCGGCCGGCGCGAGCGGCGTGATGCGGACGGAGGTCGTTGCGATCGACGCGAGCCCGGCCGAGTTCTCGACGCGGAGCCTGACGCGTTCGCTCGTGCCGCGAACGCCGACCGCGCGGAAGGTGGGCGTGGCGCCGACCTCATCGCCGCGCCCGGCCGCGATGCCGACCTCGCCGAAGACGCCGTCGCCGTCGAGGTCCCACGTGTAGGTAAGCGTCTCGTACGGATCGGGATCGGTCGACGGCGCGGCCGACAGCTTCACCGTTCCGCGCTCGGCCACGGCAGCGCCGGGCGCGATCCGTGCCTCGGGCGACTGTAGGGCGAAGACTTCGCCGCTGCCGTAGCGATAACTGTTCATCGCGATGTACGCGCGTGTCCCAGACGTGAACCATTGGCTGCTCGCTGAAGGCGGGTCGAACGCGCCCTCGTACGATTTTTCATGAAGGTCGCGTGTTCCGCCTGGCGTACCGTCGGTTGCGAAGAGTGCGTCCGACGACGAGCCGACCAGGTGCTCCTCGCCAGCCGCGTCGCGGAAGTTCGCGAGGGACGGCAGGGCGTCCCAATCGCCGACGTCGTCGGCTAGTCGCGTGGATCGCCCGGCGAGGTCAACGGCGGAGACGCTCACCGTCTGTTCGTCCCGCCGATAGCCGATGACGATCGCCTTGCCGTTCACGGCGGCGAGGTCAATTGGATTGGAGAACGACGAGTCTGACGTAAGCCATCCGCGGCGCAGGTCGCACCTGTAGAGTTTGGCGTACGTCGAGGTCACCGGTCGCGCCAACAGGTAAACGACGCCGTCCAGATAGACGATGCGATCGACGCTCAAAGCGGCATAGCCGTCTGCTCCGCGCGGCAGGGCGGCGATGGGCGCAGTACCCGCCGGGGTGCCGTCGGAGCGGAAGATGCCGCGGCGACCGTCTTCTAAGTTCGCGGTGAAGTAGATGTGCTTTCCGTCGAAGTGGAACTGATCGGGATAGCTCCCCTGCGCGCCCGGCACGAGGTCGACGGCGCGGCGCGTGCCGGCGGGCGTGCCGTCGGTGCGCCACAGCTCGGCGTCGTAACTGCCGGTCTCGGGATCGCGTTCGACTGGCGCGCCGCAGAAATAGGTGACGCCCGCGACCGTGAGCGCCGTGTGGGCCGCCTGCAGGTCGTCGCGCAATCGCACGGTGCCGGCTCGCGTGCCGTCGGTGCGCCACAGCCCGCGCACGCTCGTGGCGCGGTCGGTCGCGCGGTAATAGGCGTATCTGCCATCGGAGAAGGCGAACTCGAAATCGGTGACGCCTGCCGTGTGAAAGGCGATGTCCTTCGTGCCTCGGGTCGAGCCGTCGCTGATGAAGAGCCGTTTGAATGAAGCGTTGTTCCCGGCCTCCCGAACCGAAGTGATCAGGGCGTGCGATGCGTCGAGCGGATAAGCCCGTGCGGACGAGTCGCCGCCGAGCACGGAGACGGGCTCGCCGCCCGGCGAGGCGAGGAACCACGACGCGCCGCCGTACTGGGGCTCGAAGAACGCGCCGCCGCTCGGCAGCAGGACGGCCGCGGCGATATCCGAATTTGCCGTGCTGAAGTCGAAGTTCGGCAACACGGTGAATTTCCCGGTCGCCGGGTCGAACATGACCGGCAGCTCATCCGTCGCGCCAGCGTGACCCGCGCGTAAAATCAGCTTCGACCCCGCGACGCTCATCCTCGCCCCAAAACTCGACGGCACGGGCACCAGCGGCCCGCGCTCGTCGCTGACGACGAATGGCACCCGCTCCGATCGTGTTGAGCCCGGACGCAGGCGGAACAGTCCAACTGCAACATCGTTCGAGCCCGGCGTCGTCTCGAGCGGCGAGAGGTAGTACGCCGTGTCGCCCGACGTTGCCCAGTTGAGCACGTACGTGCCGCCCGTGCCGCGCGGCTCGACGGGCACCGCATACGGGCCATGAGTCCCGAGGCGCATCACTTCCGGCCCATCCCGCCAGGCGTTGTCCGTCGAGAAGAACACGTCGTTGCCGACCGTGCGCAAGTTGAACGCGCTGCGCAAGCTCGCCGCGACGGCAGTGCCAGCCGTCGTGCCGTCGGTGCGAAAGATGCGACCGTCGGTCGTCGCGGCGAAGATGCGGTTGCCGCTCGTCACGACGTTGCGGCTATCGAGAGAGTCGTAGTTGAATTGAACGCCGGACAAGATGCGTCGCGTGCCGTTGGGCGTGCCGTCCGTCGTCCAGAGTCCGAGCCACGGGTCGTCGGGACCCACGCCGGAGTTGCTGAAGACGTCGAGCGCGTAGACGACGCGATCGCCGAGCGGGCGGATCCATTGGAGCTGCGCCCCAGACGAACTCAGGTCGGCGATCCGCCTTGTTCCCGCCGCAGTACCATTGCTGATCCACAGACCGGACTCACCGCTCGAAGCGGAAACGTAGATGGCGAAGCGATCGTCGTCGATCGGGTAAATGTGGGTCGAATCGCTGGAGTCCAGACTGACGTTCAGCAGCGGCGCGACGCGTCGCGACTTCCACGACGCGCCGCCGTTGGACCAGAGCGCGCCGTCCGTCGAGAGATAGTTGATCCGATCCTTCCCTACCAGTACCTCGAACGACGCCGAGTTCGTCAGTTCGATGCCCGAGGTCCCCTCGAAGGTGCCGTCGGTGCGAACGAAAGCATCCCCACTCGAAGCTATCTCGATGATCGCATCGCCGTCGAGCGTGCCGATCCGGTCGAAGAAGGGGCCGCTATAGAGCACCCGCACTTGTGACCCCTCGCTATTCGTCGACAAGAGTCGGCTTCCCTCCGCGGTGCTGAGCGAGAAGAGGAGCGACTCGTGCGTCAGCCCGAGGAAGGTGACGGCTGGATCGGCGGTGTCGGGCGAATCATCGCTGAGGCGAAGGAATCCGATCGTGTTGGACTCCGAGCCATCCGAGACGACAAGACTGAGAATCCCGTTTTGCCGCGCCGTGTAGACCAGTCGGCCGTCCGGCATCGTCGCCGGCGGCTCGTACGGCGCGACACCAGACGGCGTTCGATTCAGGTCGGCCGCGAGCGTAATCGAGAAGTGCCGGCGCGATTCGAGCGAGTCGATCGCGCAACGGATGGAAGACCGCGCCCTCTTCGCCGGGAAACGTAAGGCAGGCATGCCGGAGACGGTAACCGATCGATGCTGCGGTTGCCCGACAAATGTTCACGCCGGGCGCAGGGCGTCGTCGCGCGGACGGTTCACGCCGACTTCTTCAGCGCCATCTGCCGCTGCACCTGGTTGCGTTGCAACTCGGCGAGGTAGCGGGCGATGACCTGCTGGGCGCGGCGGCCGTCGATGTCGCGTTCGAGGTTCTCGAAGCTTACGCCGATGACGGCTGACTCGTCGTCGCGCTGCGTGGCGATCGGGTGGCGGATGCGGCCCTCGAGGATGAGTTCGCCCTTCTCGAAGGGGAACCGCAGCTCCAGCCGCACGCGCTGGGTGGCCTGGATCTTCAGGGCTTCCGCGCCACGCGCGAACACGCGCAGCCGCAGGCCGCCGGGCGAGAGGTCGAGCGGTTCGCAGCGCATCTCCGCACTGGCCGGGGCGCGGTCGCGGGCGATGACGTACTCGTTGATCTTCCAGATGCGGACGGCGAAGTTGTCGACCGCGGCGTCGATGCTGACGCGGAAGTTCTTGCGCCGCTTGGTCGCCTGCACGGCGTGGCCGGCGGCGAGGACCATCGCGGGCGTGGTCGAGGCATCGGGCAGCTTGTAAGCGGGATCGAACCGGGCGACCGGGCCGGCGATGATCAGGTCCGTGTGATCGATGCGGAGCTGCACGGAGACGACGGCGCGATCGGTGATGGCTTGGGTGAGTCGGGCGGTCTGTTCCGGCGGGAACTCGAACACGAGTTCGTCCGCCTTGGTGCGACCGATGACGCGCGACCGTACGGGGAACGTCGTCCCGAGCATCGGCAGCGCGACGGTGCAGATCATCTGCTCGCTCAGCGCTTCGTTCAGCAGTTCGATCGGGTCGGGGGTCGTCTCTTGCATACGCGCGTGCTCCGCCAGAGTCTGTGTCGACAAAAACGGGGCACTGCTTGAGGTCTTGCGTCAAGTCTGGCGCATCCCAATGTTGGTCTATGCAGGGTGGGGAACGTGGGGAGATGCCATTGCGGGGCGATTGCGGAAAACTGGGGCAACCCACCACCGCTTTTTTCTTGAAGAAATCCCGTGAGGTCGGCTACACTGCGGTGTCGGGAGAAATTGCGTCGGCGCGAGAGGTGTACCCCTATTTCGCGCCGTCACACCTTCTGCCCGTACCGAGCCTGAAGCAGAACGCACCGAGTCGAGGGCGCGTCGGCCGAACCACCGACCCCCGCATCCGCCTACCGCAGCGGGCGCACTCGGGCGTTTACTCGTCGGCTCGCGATCGATGCCGTAATCCTAGATTCGCGATTTTACCGGCCTCTCGCCATGTCGCCGCCGGGTGCCGTCGCGGATTGGGAACTTCCGGCTCGATCGCGACTGCCTTCGGCTCGCGCTTCGAGTCGTCCATGTCCGCATTGCCCATGTCTGAAGATCACGGTCGAACGACCGCCATCTAGAAACTGCCCAACTCGTCCGTCTGTTCCCACGTGCGCGCGTGGGATGCCAGCGGAGAACGATTTTCGCGCGCACGTCACGTCAATCCCCGCAGAAGGAGACCTCGCCGATGTCCGTCCAGACTCAACTGGTTCAGTCGAACCGCCGTTCCAACACCCGCCTTACGCTCGTCCTGGCAGCAGGTGCCGCACTGGCAACGGCTGGCCTTGGTCAGGCAATGGCGTCCACGCCGCTACTGAGCCCGATCAACGATCCGTTCGGCCTCGGTCTCCGCGCGAATTACGGACCCGGCATTGGTTCGAGCGGCGCGGTTGCCCCGGCTGACTCGTCCTCCACGCGGTTCTTCGATCCCGGTGCCGCCGGCGGCGCTCCGGTCGGTGGAGGGCTGGAAGCCTCGCTGACGTGGAACTCCAGCACCGGCAACTGGTCGGACATCACGAAGTGGTCGCCGAGCCAGGCCCCCGTCGCCGCCGACAACCTCACCTTCCCGACCGGTGCGGCGAACTACACCGCCACCAACGATATCGCCGGTCTGGGCGCGCTCGGCGTCGTCAACGTGACGAACACGGGCGCTGGCGTGCCCACCCTCACGGGCGGCTTCACCGCCAGCCAGTTCCTCGTTGACGGCAACTCGACCGCGACCCTTGGTGCCGGCACCTACAGCCTCACGAACACGGCCACCCCCGGCGTTGGTGCACCCGGCGCGCCGAACGGAACGACTTCCGTCAGCGTCGGCATCACTTCGGGCGTCACCTCGACGCTCAACATCAACGGCGGCGCGATCGTCAACTACAACCAGATGTATGCCGGCCAGAACACCGGCAGCAACGGCATTCTGAACATCAGCGGCGCGGGCACGCTCGTCCGCCCCAACGCGGCGACCGCTGCCGCTAACGGCCGCTGGGGCTCGCTTGCCGGCAATGCCACCATCAATATCTCCGATGGCGCCGAAGTGCAGGCCCGCCTCTACGAATTCGGTCGCCAGAACGCGGCCTCGAACACGACGATCAACGTCACCAACGGCGGCAAGATGAACAGCGACCCCGTCACGGTCAGCGCGACCGGCGGCTTCAGCCAGGTCGTGCTGCCCCGCGGTGAAGGCGCGAGCGCCACGCTGAACGTCAACACCGGCGGCTCGGTGTCGGTCATGAACAGCTTCACGGGTGCGAACGCGCTCCCTGGCACGACCACCGTCAACGTGGGTGCGAGCGGCAACATTCGCATGGACGGCGTCTTCGTCGTCAACGGCGGCGGCGGCGCGGGTGCGGCCGGCACGACGAACCTCAACGTCACCGGAGGCGGCGTTCTTTCGGTCGGCCGACTCAACGGCGGTCAGGATTCCGCGAGCGCCGGCCAGACGGCGACCACGAACATCCTCGTCGATGGCCTCGGTTCGAAGCTCGAAGCGAAGAACTCGCAGAACTTTGCCAACAGCTATATCGTCCTCAATCAGGCCGACTTGACCGCAGCTGACGGGAACGCCACGTCGGTGGTCACCGTTCGCAACCAAGGTCAGATCATCGCCGTTGACGACGATGCGGCTGGCGGCGCATTCGTCGACATCGGCAGCGGCAACAAGAGCACGGCGACGCTGAACATCGAGTCCGGCGGCTTCGTAGGCACCAACCAGACCACCGCCGGCCGTGGCGGCTCGGTGTTCATTGGCGGTGGAAACCTCAGCGCCACGACGACCGTTAACATCGGCTCCACGACGGCCAACACGTCCGTGCTGCAAGCCGTCGGCTCCCCCGACGGTACCGGTGCTGGCGGCGCACAGCTTCAGATCGGCACCGGTACTTACACCGGCATTGACGACGTCGACAACACCGTGACCGTCAACGTCAACAGCGGCGGCAGGCTCTTCGCCGGGCCGAGCGTTACCTCGTTCGTCGCCATCGACTACGACACCACCGTCAACCTCAATGTCTCCGGCACGGGCGTGATGGACCTCGGCAACTTCGTCAGCCTCGGCGGCGGCAACTCCACCACGACGGCTGGCAGCCTCGCCAACAGCGGCGGCAAGACGAACCTCACCGTGTCTGGCGGCGGCACGTTCGTCGTCGACGGCATGGCGCTCGCCCGCGACTACGGCGACATCGGCTTCCCCACTGAGAAGATCGTCACCAACATCACTGTCACCGGCGCGGGCTCGACCCTCACCCTAGACGGCACCGACGACACCACCACCACCGGCATCGATGACGGCTACTTCACCACCTCGATCGGTGCCACTGGCTCGATCCTGACGTCGGACCTCTCCGAGATCACGATCAAGGCCCAGAACGGCGGCTCGATCAAGGCGGGTGAGGCGTCCTTCCTCGGCGACACCAAGAACGGCTTCACGCTTGTTGAGGTCTCCGGCGCTGGCTCGGTGTTCGACTCGAGCCGACAGCTCACCGTCAACAGCGACGGCCTGGAGAACTCGCTCGCCACGTTCAACATCAGCGGCGGCGGCGTCCTGAAGACGTCGTCGTCCGCGGCCCAGGCGTCGGGCAGCATGTTCTTCGGCACCGATCCGAGCACCGCGACGGGCACGTCGACCGTGATCAACGTCACCGGCGCGGGCAGCAAGCTCCAGTCGTCGAGCGGCATCTTCCTCGGCGCCGCGATCGACACGACCACCAGCGCCATCGTTGACGGCACGCCCGTCACCCTCACCGCCGGTGCGGGCACCACGGTGTCGGCGGTCGGCACGTTCCTGGTCGGCAGCACGTCGTCGGTCACGACGGCCGGCACCGTCAGCGTCGGCGGCGTCGCGCTGGCCGGCAACTGGACCGTGAACGGCGGCTCGGTCACGAGCACGTCGCTGCAGCTCGTCGGCTCGAGCGTGCTGAACGTCACGCCGACGAACGCCCTCGCCCCGGTCCTCGTCAAGACGGGCAACGTGCTCGTCGGCTCGTCCGCCAAGATCGACCTGCACAAGAACGCTCTGCAGATCACGCCGGGCGGCACCACGCCGACCACGCTCGCCAACGTCAAGACCCTTATTGCCAACGGCGCGACCGGCGGCATCACCAGCGCTGACCTCACGGCGAACACCGCCCTGGGCTACGTGTTGGTCAGCACGCCCGGCACGTTCCTCGGCTCGCCGACCGCGGCGGGCGACATCCTCGTTCGCTACACCATCCTCGGCGACGCCGACCTCAGCGGCAACGTCAACTTCGACGACCTGCTCGCCCTCGCCGCCAACTACAACGGCTCCCTCAAGGAGTGGTACCAGGGCGACTTCACCAATGACGGCAACGTCAACTTCGACGACCTCTTGAAGCTGGCCGCCAACTACAACCAGAGCGTCACCGGCAGCTTCGCCGGCGACTGGGCGCTCGCTCAGTCGGCCGTCCCCGAGCCGACCAGCCTCCTGGCGATCGGCCTCGGCGGCGCAGCCCTGCTCGGCCGCCGTCGTCGCCGCTGATCTCGACGGGTCTGGTCGCTCAATGCGACAAGGCACGTCTGATCTGATGACTCATCCCGCGTCCGCGCGAGCAACCGCTCGCGCGGACGCTTTCGTTCGCACGCGCGCACGCCAGAGCCCTTACGTATCCAAAGCCCGGGGTGCACATCCCGGGCTTTGAAGACGGCGGACGCCGCGCGCGCTGGCCCCGCCACGATTTCCTGCAACCGCTGGACGCCTCGTCCGTCACACCTTGCGGCTGGAATGGCTTTCCCTCAACGGAGTGTCCTGATGCACAAATGGATGTCGCTGGCCGTCGTCGTGCCGATCGTGTGGTGCTCGTCCGCGTTCGCGTCAAAGGCGTACGACGACGGCGTCGCCGAGGCGAAGGCTGATTTGGACAAGGGGTACGCCTACGTCCTCAGCTACGGGTTGAGGGAGTTCGACTGCGACGACGTCGCGTGGTCGGTCGGGTTGCCCATCAAGTGGATCGCCGGGTGCCTCGTCGACAACGACATCGAGGATCGCGCCGCCGGCTACAACGAAACCGTCCGCGCCTGGGCCAAGGAACACGGCAAGCAGCCGGCGAACTCGATCAAGCCCTGGGAGAAACAGCTGAAGGACGTCGTCGCGTACTTTCGCGCGTCGGGCGAAGCGAAGCCGGTGCGAATCGGTGCCGAGCCCGTGCGATTCCTCGGCGACGCCGATGCGAAGCATATGGCCTCCATCACCGCGCCGAACGAAAAGGGCGAGCAGTTCCTCGTCATGCAGACCGACGCCGGCGAAGTCCGTCGCCAGCTGTCGGCCACATCGGCGCGCGGCGTCTGGGCGAAGGCAGGCCCGAAGGACTCGATGACCGTCGTCCTCCGCATGCCGAACGGCGACGGCAAGGACTACTACGAACTCGTCGAATTGCGTCGCGGCGCAACGCTGCTCGACAAGACGGCGTCGAAGAAGGAGACGTGAGTCGCCCGACAGGCGAGCGGATTACCTCACCGCCCCTTGCGCGTCGTCAGTACGCTTTCGAGTGCCTTCTCCAACGCCACGCACACGTGGTCGACCTGCTGCCGCGTCATCGTGTTGAAGAAGGGGAGCGCCAGCGTGCGGGCGCTGACGTATTCGGTAACGGGGAAATCGCCGGCCTTGTAGCCGAACTTCTCCTGCATGTAGGGCTGCAGGTGGATGGGCGGGAAGTAGTTGTTGCAGCCGATGCCCTGCTTGCGGAGCTCGATCATGACGGCGTCGCGGTCGCCGGGCTCGAAGAGGTCGTTCAGCTTCACGACGAAGACGAACCAGCTCATCTTGTCGTCCTCGCCGAGCGTGGGGAGGATGACGTAGCGGCTCGTCATGAGCCGTTCCATGTAGAGCATCGCGACGCGGCGGCGCTGGGTGAGGATCTCGTCGAGCCGCTCGCACTGCACGACGCCGATCGCGGCGGCGATCTCGGTCAGGCGGTAGTTGTAGCCGAGGCGCTGATGCGCGAGCCACGCCATGCCCTCGCGGCCCTGGTTGCGCAGCGCACGGCACGTGGCGGCGAACTTCTCGTCGTCGGTGACGATCATGCCGCCCTCGCCGGTCGTGATCTGCTTGTTCGGATAGAACGCGAACACGCCCGCCCGCCCGAACGACCCGATCGGCCGCTTGCCAGCCATGCCGCCGAAGCCTTCGCAGCAGTCTTCGATGAGGACGAGTTCGTTCTTCCGCGCGATCGCTTCGAGTTCGATCATCCCGCCCGGGTGGCCGAACGTCTCGACGGCGACGATCGCCCGCGTCTTCGGCGTGATGGCGGCTTCCAGCTTGTCGAGGTCGACGTTCAGCGTCTTCGGATCGATGTCGACGAACTTCGGCACGGCGTCGACGAACAAAATGCAGTTCGCGCTCGCGACGAAGCTGAACGGCGTCGTGAGGACTTCATCGCCTGGCCGAATCCCCGCGGCGATCATCGCGCAGTGCAGACCGCTCGTGCCGGACGAGACGCCCACCGCGTGTGCGCGCCCGGCGATGCGGGCACAGTGCGCCTCGAACTCTTCCAGCCGGGGCCCGATGCTGAGCGTGTCCGACCGCATCACGTCCGCGACGGCGTCGATCTCGCGCTGCGTGATGTCGGGCTTACTGAGGGGGATCGCGTGGTGAGACATGCCAGTGGCATTGTCGACGGAATCGCCGAGGTGTCGAGAGGCGGTGGCCCCGCGCTGCGCAGCACCGCAGTTATGCGACGACGGCGATCAGCTTCACCGCGCCGGCCGAGTCGGTGAGAAGCAGGCCCGATCCGCCCGCGATGCTGTTCAGGCTCACCGACAGCACCGCGCCGCCGCTCGCGATCGGGGCGGCGTCGATCGTCCACGCGCCGGTCGACGAGCGCGTCGCGACGTAGACGCCGTTCCGCGTCGTGTCGCGATACGCGATCTTCAGGTTGCCGGAGCGGTCGTAGTATACCTGCGAGGCCGCGCCCACATTGCCCGTGCTGGCGACGGTTTCGGTGAACCACGTCGAGTTGCGGTAGGCGTACTTGAGGTCTTGCTTGGTGGTGTCCTGATACGAGATCGCCGCCCGGCCGTTCAGGAGCGACAGGTTGATGTGCGCCACGCCCGACAAATTGTCGACGACGTACGTCTGCCATGTCGACGCGATCGCGAGCGAGTAACGGGTGTATTTGAGGTCGCCGTTCGTCTTGTCGGCGTACGCGATCGCGACGACGTCGGTCCCGTTCGACTGCCCGATCGCCAGGTCGGCCCAGTCGCCGACGTCGCCGGTGCTGTCGAGCGTGCTGAGCGACCACGCGTTCGTATCGCGATTCCACGCGGCGAACTTCAGGTCGAGGTTCGTCGCGTCCTTGTAGGCGATCAGCGGCTCATCGGCACTGTCGAACGCGAGCGAGGCGTACTGCCCCACGTTGCCCGCGGTGTCGATCTTGGCGGCGCTCCATGCGGTGCCGCTGTAGCGGGCGAGTTTGAGGTCGCCGTTCGTCTTGTCGTAGTACGCGACGGCCGGCTTGCCGGACTGGTCGAACGCGAGCGAGAGGTACGAGCCGAGGTCGGCGCTCGCGGCATCGATCGTCGTGGGGGCCGACCATTTCGACGTGCCGTTCACGCGGGTCGACAGCTTCACCTTCTTCGCCGCGCCGTCGTACCACGCGGCGTACGCGGTGCCGGTCTGGTCGTACTCCAAATCGATCTGTGATGAGTTGGCCGCGGGCAGCGTGGCGACGGCCGTGCTCGCGACGAGCGATTTCGCGTAGCCGAGCGCGGCCGTCATGTTCACGCGGGCGTAATCGCGGCCCGTCGAGCTGTCGTAGGTTGTGACGGAGCTGTAGCGAAGGATCGACTGCACGTCGCGCTCGGTGAACGTGCCGCCCACCTGTTTCAGCAGCGCCGCCATGCCCGCGATGAGCGGCGAGCTGAAGCTCGTGCCCGAGACGGTCTCGTAGCCGCCGCCCATCTTGGTGGTGGTGACGTTTTCGCCCGGGGCGAGGATGTTCAGCAGGCTCGATCGCTGGGTGAAGCTGCTGATCGCGCCCGAGCTGTTGATGGACCCGGCAGAGAGGACATTGCTGTCGGCCGCGGGGTAGGCGATGCCCGCGCCGAAGCTCGTGCCGCTGTTCCCGCTCGCCGCGACGACGACGATGCCGAGCCCGGCCAGCGTGGCGAAGTCGGCGCTGTAGCTTGCGTTGGATTGGAACGAGGTGTAGTTGCCCGCGCCGAGGGACAGGTTCACGACGGAGATGCCATACGTCTTGTAGTTGGCGATGACCCACTTCAGCGCGCGGTCGATGTTGGTGTCGGAGATGGAGCTGCCCGTCGCGCTCACGCGCAGGCCGACCAGTTTCGCGCTCGGCGCGATGCCCTGATAGGTGACGCCGCCCGAGGTGAATCGGTTCGCGGCGATCATGCCGGCGACGTTCGTGCCGTGGCCGGCGGTGTCCTTCGGGTCGGCGTCGTTGTCGACGAAGTCGTACCCGCCGATCACTTTCTTCCCCGCGCCGAAGCCGCCGCCCAAGCTGGCGTTGGTGTAGTCGATGCCGGTGTCGATGATCGCGACGGTCTGCCCCGCGCCGGTGACCGAGGCGTACGTGCTCGCCGCAGCGTCCTGCTTGATGAGCGATGCGTACGCGCTCCAGGCGAACAGCGTCCGGCCCTCCAGCGAATCGGTAACGATCAATCGCATCTTTCGGCGGGGCAGGGCTTTCGTCGACATGTTCGAGTCTCCGGATGGGCGCAGCGAGAGCGCAGTGGGGCGCGGTTCGGGCAGAAGACCACTACGCAGGTGAAGACGCCTTATTGCTGCGGGCGTTTCAACGGGCAACAGTTTCGGACGATCGCGACAGGCGGTTGGACGCCCGACGAAGAGTCACGCCAGCGCGAGTAGTTCGAGCGACGGTCGGTCGAAGGTTGCATGCGCGAGCGGACGATCCGATGCACCACGTTGGGCGAGCGAGAGGCCGTGGCGGAGGATTCTTTCGTAGCACGGCCGTCTCGGCCGTGATTCTACGGGCGGGACGCCCGTGCCACGCAGAGTTCGTCCGACACGGTCGCGTGCACATCGCGTGTAGCGCTGAGCGAGTCCGTCAGTCCGCCAGATCGGCCCGCCGAAACAACCGCGGCTTCGGCACGCCGGCGACCGTGAACACGAACACGCCGAGCAGCGTCGCGGTGGACATGACGGTGACGAAGGACAGGTTCCGACTCACGGCAAGCACGAGGTCCATGCCGGCGAGCTTGCTCCAGCGGTCCATCCGCTCGGGGATGTTCACGACCATGTCGCGAATGAGCCACGCGGCGAAGGGCAGGGCGGCGATGATCCGCCAGGGGCGTCGGAGGAACAGGATGGCGACCAAAGCAATCGAGAACGCGAGCAGGTTCATCAGCATGATCGGCAGTGCAGTATTCGCTCGAAGCGTCTGCCAATCCGTGATCCACTTGACGAAGATGTCCCACCCGAAGTGGTCGATAATGGAATAGAACTGCAGGCTCGGGGCGACGAGGTAGTAGCTGCAAGAGATGACCATCGCGCAGACCGCCGCGACGCCGTTCGCCACCTTCAATCGTCGGTCTATGTACACGATCGCCAGTACTGCGGGGACGGCCGCCTGGTTTAACTCGCGAAGGACGTCCTGAACGATCTCGCTCCACTCGGCTTCAGACCCGGGTCGCCAGAGCCACCCGCCGACGTCGTCCATCAGTCCGAACGAAATCCACACCAACCCCAACACGATCGCGCTCACCGCGATCCACCGATCGAACCGCGTCCGGCAGCACGCCCGCGCGAGGCACGCAAGCAGCAGCACGAGGGCCGCGACGAACTGCAACGCGAGCCCCGTCGTCGCGATGGCCGGCGTTTGCGTCGTGGCGAGTTGGTCTTCCGTTCCCGCGAACCAGCGGTAGCTCCGCTGCGACACGTACACTAGACAGGCGAACGCGTGCACCGCGCCGACGACGCTGATCGCCCGCTCGACGCGCTCGATGGGGACGGATTCGGTCGATGCGTAGCGGAGCGGCTCCGACATGCACGGTCCCTTTCATATGGCGTGGCTGCGAGGGCTTTTCCGTGGCACGGGTTTCGAACCCGTGATTCAATTCAACGAGGAACACGGGTTGGAAACCCGTGCCACGACCGTTCACTCGCCCACCGGATCCGTCTCCACCAGAAACGCCTGCGCCGCGCGCAGCACCTCGCGTGCGCTCGCGTACGTCAGCTTGTGCAGGGCGTCGTCGTATCCCACGAAACAGTGCCCGACGTGTTCGTGGCTGATCTTCACGTCGGCGTCCTGCGCCTTCGTGCGGGCGAGGAAGAAGACAACCTTCTTCTGCACGATGCCGTGCTTGGGCTTGCGGAAGTAATACTCGATCTCGTGCGCGAACCCCTCGATCACGGCCGCGTCGGCGATGCCGGTCTCCTCGGCCAGTTCGCGATGGGCGGCGGTGAGGTCGTCTTCGCCGGCTTCGACGTGACCCTTGGCGTAGTCCCAGTGCCGGCCGTAATCGAGCAACAGGAACGCCCGCCCGTGCGGCGGAAACGCGGCGTCGTCACGAAAGAGGATGAACCCGGCCGACCGCTCCTGACGAGGCATGAGCCGCAGGGTAGCGACAACCGGCGGTGCGGACTACCGGAACGCGAAGAATCGCAAGACGGAAGGGCGAGGCTCCTGCCGTGCAGGTGAAGCGGAACGCTTCACGTGCGGATGCGCGATCGAAAGGCCTTCGCGTCGCGCATCCGCTGGCTCGGCGGGAGCCTCGCCCTCCCGGAGCTAGATCATCGCTTCATCAGTTCCCGCGGCCCGTCTCGCCGGCCAGCACGGGGCCGGTCTCGTCGAGGTCTCTCGTCTCGATCTTGACGACCTTCGTCGGGCAGGTGCGCACGCACTCGCCGTTCAGGTCGCAGTGATCGAGCTTTTGCAGGTCGATCATTGCCTTACCGTCGACCTGCTTCAGGACGTTGTTCGGGCACTTCGCGATGCACATGCCGCAGCCGATGCAGTCGGCCGTGTCGATGCTGAGCTTCGCCAGCACCTGCCGGCCGGTCTCGCGATCGGCCGTGACGAACTTGCCGGCGGGGCTGAGCGTTTCGCGGTCTTTCGCGTTCTCGAAGTCGGCCTCGTTGCGGCTGAAGATCGCCTGGTTGCCGACCTCGACGCTGCCGGGGCGGCGCACCAGGAAGATCGGGCGCCCGGTGTTGTCCTGGAACAGCGTCTCGAGCTTCTCGAGGTACTTGATCGCCGTGCTGACGACCGTCGCGTGGCTCCACGTGAGCGGGCTCACGCTGATCGGCTCGTTCGTGTAAGGGTTCACCTGCTCGGCCAGCACGCCGCTCTCGAGGGCGTGGCTCGCCGTCCACTCGAAGATGGGCAGGGCGAGCTTCAACTCCTGCGGCGTCTTCGCTCGGGTGATGAGGTAATCCGCAAGCCACAGCGTGCAGATGAACCACGGGTTGCCCGGCACTCGGCTGAAGTCTTCCGTCACGCGGTGGTAGTAGTCCTGCTCGTACCGCGCGACGCCGCCTACGTCGGTCTTGCACCAGAGCTTGTCCTTGATCGCCTCCATGGTGGAGACGACGCGCGGGTCCTCGGCGTCGAACAGGTGGAACTTGTAGATCGCGTAGAGCGACGCATCGACGACTTCGTCGACCTCGTACACCGTCTCGGGCGGGATGCCGTCGCCTTGCTGCATGACGTTGCCGTAGCTGTCGCAGCAGGGGGAGTTGATCGGCACGAGCCGACGGACGAATCGGCCGAGCTTTTCGCTGTAGAGGTGCTTGGCGGCGGCGCGTTTGATCTCGTCGGCGGCGGTCTTGTAGCGGCGGGCGCGTTCTCGGTCGCCGAACGCGACGGCGAAGTTGTGCGCGGCGCGCAGTCCGCCGTAGACGGTTGCGACGGTGAACGCGTGCACGCCCGAGCGTTCCTCCCACAGGTCGTAGCTCGGCAGCGGCAGGCCGGTGCTGGGATCGCGGAACCGGCACATGAAGTCGGCCGCGGGTTGCACGATGTCGACCCACAGCGGACGAATGAACTCGATGTCGCGATAGCGGAAGTAGTGACGCCACAGCGCCCAGACGACGAGCGCGGTCTCGTCTTCCTGGATGGGCAGCTGAGGCTTCCCGTCCTTCACCCACGGGTGCCAGCTCGAAGCGGGCGAGCCGTCCGGGTTGTACTTGTGAAGGAAGTAGCCCTCCTTCTGAATCGATCGCTGGCAGAAGCTGTAGAACGAGCGGGCGAGGTCGGAGAAGCCGGCGTGGTCGAGCGAATCGGCGACGAGCGCGCCGTCGCGCGGCCAGATGTAGCTGTAGGTGTCGCGCGCGAACTGCATGATGTCCGAGTCGTTCGCCGCGATGATGCCGCCCGCGTTGTCCACCTGCGTGCGGACCACCAGCAGCGATCGCTTGAACAGCTCGACGAACTTCGGCGGCAGGTTGCCGAAGTTGAAGTTCGTGCCGCCCACCCAGAGACGCCAGTAGGCGTTGGTGCGGTCGATGACCGTCTGCGGCGGGTTGCGGCCGAGCCAGGCGTGCAGCTCGTGTAGCTCTTCGCGGCTCTCGGCGGCGACCATCACCATGTAGACGGTCTTCTCGCCGTCGGCGGGCAGGTCGATCACGATGGCGCCGGTGCTGTCGACCGCGCCCTGCGCGATCGGGTTCATCCCGAGCTGGCCGTCCTCGGCATCGCGCCACGTGCCCTCAGCGCCGGCGAAGCCCGACGTGCCGGTGGCGTACTCGTCGACGCGGTTTTGCCCGTCGGCGTGGAAGCTCACCGAGATGTAGCGCTTGTTGCGGTAGTGGACGAGCGCCGTGAGGGCCGGATCGAAGCTGGCGGTGTCGCCGATCTTCGTCCCATACATCGCGAAGTCCTGGTGGTGGATGACCTTGACGCGGCGGGGCGTAGCAAGACCGTTCTTCACCTTGATGCGTCGGACGAGAATATTGCGGTGAAAATCGACGGTGTCGTTGCAGTATAATGTGAGCTTCAGATCGCGGTGGTCGAGCGAGATGCTGGTGGTAAGGGTGTCCTTGAGGTAGCGCTGGCGGATGTTCCAAGAGCCGTCATTAGTCCATGACAGGCGGCCACTTGCGCGACCGCTTCCCTGGGCCGGCGAAAATTCGGCCCAGACGCCGAACTTGAAAGGCTGCACGCCCGCGTGGTTTTCCTGGCCCACGTGGGGGAAATAGAAGTCCCGAATCTGGTACTTGTGATCGAAGCAGACCAGGAGGCTTCCGTTGCCGATGGGGATGTCGCGGGGCATACGTAAATCCGTAACTGTTTGCGAATGCGATTCTTATCGGGACATGGGGCATCCACAGGACTGCCACACACTAGCTTCGGCGATTGTCGGGTGGCAGTCCAGTTTATTCTAGTATCCTGCCAGCCGCCGTGGTAATCTGGAGGGGTGGGTGACAGGATCGTGGGGGTGCATGTCGGGGCCAAAATTCCTGCTACAATGTGACGTAAATAATTGTTTTTGAATGACTTACGTGTTCAAAAATTCCCTCTAAAATTCTGTTGTTTTCCGATTCGGCTCTGGTACATTGCCTTGCGTCAGTGATCGAAGTCCTCAGGCCTGATGTCTGCCGGGTGTCCGGTGGACGGCCGAGGGTCTTGAGATGCTGACCTGTCTGGAAACGCGTTCGCGGCCTTGGTCTGTAGCAGGACTGCGGGCGAACGCGTGTCGAAGCGACCCGTGTGATGTGGGTTCGCGTCGGAAGTCCAAGCGGTCTCGGTGCGTCATGTAGCAGTGGCGCACTCCTGAAAGAGATCGGCGACATCCGGCCGAGACTTCGCATCGCGCATCAGCCGCGACGACGTGCAGGTGCGTACCCCGAGTGGGCGTGCTCCAGGTGAGCTCGCGACGTGACCGGGTTCGACCAGCGCGACATCGCAAACGAACTCAGTGTGACCACAGCGCTTCCGCGCAGGCACATGCAGGAGTTCCAGAGGAGCGTCAGACCCCGTGAACGCATGGGTGCGTACACGAAAGGGTTGTCGCAAATCTGCAAGCTGATGGGAAGCTTTGCGTCTCCGTATGGGCAGGTCTGCATCGGCTGTGTCGGACGACACGCGACGGGTAATCGCGTGGATACAGCTTCAAAAGATCCCGGTTGAGCCAGAGGCACGGCCCCCGTGCAAGCGCGACTGAGCGCGGCGGCTGTAACGGGTAGTCAGTCGACGCATGGAACGGAGAGAATTCCAATGTCAGCGCGCAATCTTGGTATCGTTGCTGCGGCCGTCGCCGTCAGCCTTGGTGGTCTCGCATCTTCTTCTTACGCTGCAATCCCCTGGTCCACGCCGAGTGGTAACTCGCCGGGCAATACGTTCTCGTATGCCAACGGCGGCTCGGATGCTGGCCTCTTCGGTGATCCGGTCGTCTCGGACGGCGGCTTCACCTTCTTCCCCTCGAACTTCTACGCTGAAAGCTCCAACGGCGTCGCCGCCACGAAGCGCGACCGCCTCTTCGTCACCGTCAACCTTCCCGCCAACGCTACGAGCAGCTCGAAGCTGATCGGCGTGCAGATCGGCGAACTCGGTGACTACTCCATCCTCGGCACCGGCTCGGTCAAGGTGAGCGGCCTGCTCACCCTCACCATCCTCGGCACCTGGCGGAACGACCCGACGAACGTGGTCGGCCTGACCTTCACCGACACGATGGACGCCGACGGCAACGTCGCCTTCCCCGACGGAACGATCGTCAACGACTTCGGCACGACGCCCGGCATGCCGGTCAGCGTGACCAACGGTTCGGTCGACGGCGAATGGCGAGCCATGATGGCCGTCCCCGTCCCGGCCAACTTCCAGGCCAAGAGCCTCCAGGTCGTCCTCAACAACGTCCTTCAGGCCACCAGCGGTGCGAACAGCACCAGCTTCATCGAGAAGAAGGTCATCGGCGACCCCGGCGTCCGCATCCGCATCCTGGTCCCTGAACCGACCACGATGACCGCGATGGCCGGCACGGGCCTCCTCATGCTCCGTCGCCGCACCCGCAAGGCCTGAAATTGAACTGATCCGCGATCGTCGCACACAGGGCAGTCGGTCCCACACGAATCCCGACCTGACCCGCGGATGAACTCCGCAAGACGAACGACGACGCGAAGACCCCCGCAGAGAGATCGTGTGAGCGGCTGAGCGGTTGTGAGAGCAACCGCCAGCCATTGCAGAAAAAAGGACATCTCGGCAGTGCCCGGAAATGAGCCACGCCACGCGAGGGAACTCGCGGAGAGCCGAAGCGGCCAATCTCGGTACGCCCGGATCACGGACAAGACAGTGGGAACTGTGCAGTCCGATCCGTGAAACGAGACTCGCGGACTGAAGAAGTTCGCAAACAGTCGTCCGACTGCTACCCGGAGTTCGAGCGGGTTCCCGCCCGCCGAACTCTTTACAGGCTGCGAAAGGTCCGGCGAAGAGCCAGACGCCTCGCGGCCGGCCGATCCGAGTTTGAAGCCCGCGTGGAACGCAACGGGCGACAAACGAAAAGGCTCGGCTGACAACTCAATCGCTGATCAACAGCGAAGGCCTTTGCCAGTCGTGACCGTGGCCCCGATCGAGACCGTTGATCGCAGGCCACGTCAAGGTGGGGCGCGGACGTCCATGGATAGCGACGTCCAGAGCACCGATCGTCCGACTGCTACCCGAGAGCCCGCCAGGTTTACCCCCTGCGGGCTCTTTTTCTTTTGGTTCGCGCTGCGCAGCGCGCGCACAAACGCGCAGCAACGGGGGATAGATGGAGGGACCGCGCGCCTCGGCATTGATCGACAGATGCGTCAATCCGGCCGATGTCGGGAGATTGCGTGCTAGTTGAGCGCAATTGGACAAAACTGGGCGCGCGGCCGCGATTGCACGTCGCAACCGCTCGCTTCTGGAATCACGAAGACACGTCGCCGAACGAGCTGGATGATCCTGCCGCACCGCAGATCGACGGAAAAACCACCTCGTCACCGCCCGCACATTTCGCCCGGATTGAAGCGCCGCGTTAGACTGCCCGTCCTCATGAATCAGCACCGCACGACATCCACGCCGACTCGCCCCGATCGACTCGCCACCGGGCCGCGGGTGAATCGCAACTCGCGCTCACGGCTCGCTCGGGTCGGCATTCGTCGCGCTGCGCTGCTGACCTCGGCCGTGGTGCTCGCGGTCGGCGCCAGCTGGTCAACGCTTGTCGCGCAGACCGCGCCCGCGTCGGACCAGCCGGGTCCCACTTCGGCGCCCGCCACCGTGCCCGCGCTCACCGGTTCGCGGAATTGGAAGCCCGCCCCCGCCCCCGATGCCGCGTTCGACCGCGCGTCGGCCGAGCGGTTCGCGTGGATCGCCGACACGCTGTCGAACGTGCAGTTGAAGGACGACGCGATCGCCACCGCGTGGGCATCGCAGATCGCCGCGCTCTACGACATGGCCCGCCGGGCAGCACCGACGGAGGCGCGGTTCCAGCGCGGGTACATCGACGCCTGCCTCACGCTCGGCCGGCGCGACGCGGCGATCGAGGCGCTCGCCGCGCTCCGCAAGATCGATCCGGCAAACGAACTCGCGCAGGTGCAGACGCTCGACCTCGCCCTCGACGGACTCGAGAGCACCGACGCGAAGATCGCGTACCTCGAGCAAGTCGTCGCAGCGAAGACCGTCACCGCCGAGGTGCGATCGCACGCAGCCGTGCAGGCGTACACGCTCTACACCGAGCGCGGCGACGACGAGTCGGCCCAGCGGATGCTGAAGCAGTCGCTCGAAATCAACCCGCAGAACCTCGTCGCGCTCAACGTGAACCTCAGCGCGGCGCTCACGACCGGCACGGCGACCGACAAGGCGTCGCGACTGAAAGACGTGCTGATGGCGTCGCCCTTCGATCCGCGGGCGATCATCACGCTGGCGCACCTCGCCAGCGCGAACGGTGCGAACGCCGAGGCGGCACAGCTCTACTCGATGGGCACGGTGCTCACGCAGTCGCGCGGCGCGACGCCGAGCTTCGTCGACGTGCTCGCACAGCTCGGCGCGACGGCGCTCACCGGCGACTCTCGCCTGCTTGCGGGAACGGCGGAGATCTACCTCCGCGCGGCGGCGAACGATCCGACGCTGCACACCGCGCGCGTGGTCGCTCAACGGCTCGACGGGAAATCGTTCGACGATGTGAAGCCGCTCGCCGACGAGGTCCGCGGCACCTGGCTCGGACGCCTCGCCGGCGTGAGCGAGCCGCTCAACCGCAAGCCGGGCACGGCCGAGAAGGACGTCCCCGCGCCGACGACCGCACCGTCGCAGCCAATGCCGCCCGTCGAGGCCGACGTGGCCAAGCTTCGCGAGCTGAAGAACGAGGAACTCAACAACATCTACGCGTCGACGATCCTCGACCTTGTCTACTACGACGCGCTCGTCCGGCGCGAGGCGTCGCCCGAGATGCTGACGCGCGCGATCGCGAACCTCGTCGGCGAGCAGAACCCGATGTACGCGCTCGCTGAGGGCGTACGGCTGATGCGCGTCGCCGGGCAGGGCGAACTGGCGAAGCAAAAGCTTCAGGCGATCGAGAAGGACGACGACCGCGCCGCGATCGCGCTGGCCGAGATCGAGCGCGTGGCCGGCAACGCCGACGCGGCGAAGTCGCTCGCCGAGGAAGTGCTGAAGCGAAATCCGTCCGGCGAGGCCGGGCTGTTCGCGGCAATGGTGGCGGTCGACGTCGGCGCGAAGCCGCAGATCACCGACGAAGGCAAAGCGGTCGGCGAGATCGCGAAGGCGACCTACGAGCACGTCGCCCGCGCGTGGCAGCGCCCGCGTGACTTCTACCTGCTGACGGCCGATCCGGTGAAGGTCGGCTTCGAGTTCGGCGAGCCGATCCTCGTCACGCTCACGCTCCGCACGACGAGCCAGACGCCCGTCACGGTCGGCCCGAGCGGGCAGCTCAGCCCGGTGGTGAACTTCGACGCCGTCGTCAACGTCGCCGGCATCGGGCCCGTGCCCGCGATCGCCACCGCCAAGCTGGCCGGTCCGATCCGGCTCAACCCCGGCGAGACGTACAAGCAAACGGTCCGCCTCGACCAGTTCCGACTTTACTCCGTCCTCGCGCAGTTCCCGACGATCTCGATGCCGATGCGCGCGTACATGTCTCCCAACAGTGTGGCGACGGCGCAGGGCGCGCAGCTGCTGCCCGGCGGCGTGCAGACGCAGGTGGGCCGGATCATCGAGCGCCGCGCTGCGCCCGTGCAGTTGCCGGCGTTCCTCGATCAGGCGTACCGCGAGCTCCGCGAAGGACCGGCCGACGTACGATTGCGGCGGTACGAGCTGCTCACGTCGATCGCGCCGCTTTATCGCAGCAACGCGAGTTCGCCCCAGGCGCAGGACGCCGCCGCCGTGCTCGACAAGGCGACCGCCGAGGCCTTCGAAGCCGAGCCGTCGGCGCGCGTGCGGGCGTGGATGGCGTTCGCGCGTCTCAGCATCGTCGGTCGCGATTCCGGCGCGACGCCCGCGGCGGTGATGACGCAGGTGAAGGCATTGCTCGCCGACAAGGACGAGCAGGTGCGAGCGGTCGGCGCCGTGCTGGCGATGCAGTTCCCGATCGAAGCCCGCGCCGAACTCGCTAACGCGATCGCGCCGGACTCGCCCGAGACGTCGCAGGCGATGAAGGACTTCGCCCTCGCCCTCCGCACGCTGCCCGATAAGGCGTTCGAGGAGGCGACCGCGAAGCCCGCCACGCAGCCGACGACGCAGCCGACGCCGTGACGGATACGCGCGGCCAGAAGTGGAACAGTGGAAGCGTGAAGCTCAGTTGATGTGCACAAATGAGAAAGGGGGCCGGATGTCGCGCGCCGCAACAGCTCTGTCGGTCGACCGGCGCATCGGATGCGCGCGAAGACTTCCGCGTGGCGGTGTGCCGCTGGCGAATCGTCAGGCCCGCTTCGCCCACAACTCCAGCACCATCGGCCGATGGCGGGCGAGCTCGTCCATGTCGACGAGCAGTTCGACCCGGCGCGTGAGGTACGTCGCCCAGTCGTCGCGGCCGATCTTCTTCGCGGCGAGCGCGAGCATCGCCTCGACCCGCGCGCCCATCCGCGCGGGCATGATCTCGGCGAGGGCAGTCGTGCGTTCGATCTGCTGGAAGAGCGCGTTCCAGTCGCCCGCCCGCGCGAGGAAATCGGCGCGGAGCGCGGTGAGCGACAGCAGCTCCTTCAGGTTGAGCGGCAACTGTTCGAGCCGAGCCAGCTCCATGCCGGCTGCCTGCACGTCGCCGAGCTCAAGGAGGCTATCAACGAGGACGAGGCGCGACTGCTTTTCCATCTCGCTCGCGGACGGCTTCGCGGGTTGGCGAGCGAGCAGCTCGCGCGACAGCGCTGCCGCGTCGGCCCAGCGTTTCTGGGCATGGCGCAGCACGGCGAGCTGTTGCAGGCCGAGCGCTTTGCCCTCGCGATGCACGGAGAACCCGCGGATGGATCGCCCGACGGAGTCTTCCGCGAGGTCAAACTCGCCGGCGGCGATGAGGCTGCTGCTCTCCAAGGCCAGGCGGGTCGTGCGGGTAGTCATCACCATGATCGCCACGTACAGCACGGCCAGCACGCCGACGAGCGGCACGCCGATCATGAGGAACGACCCGAGCGCCAGCGACGCCGCGAGGGCTCCCCACAGCGCGAAGCGGATCGCGCGCCCGAGCAGAAGCCACCGGCGGAAGAGCGCGATCGCCTGCTGCGTCCCGATCGGGGTGCGACGTGCTGCGGGGTTGGCGAGGGTGGTGGGCAAGGGGCTGGTCAGTCGTTGTGTGAGAGGTTTGGCGGATTCGCCACGCTGCGATGCAGTCGCTGGTCCGGTGCGAGCGTCAGATCATTTTCGCGGAATCGCGGTCGCGGGATACTTCGATTCGAGGTCCGCAGTCTCGGGGTAACGACGATGAAGTTCGACGGGAGGACACAGCGCGGTCGCACGGAGATAGGCGTCGCGCGCCTGATCGGCGTGGCCCTGCAGGTCGTAAGCCTTGGCGACGAGCGCCCACGCGTCGCCCACACGGTGGCCGAGCTGGTCGCGGAGGGCTTTGCGCTTGTCTTCGAAGAGCGCGACGGCTTCGTCCGGGTGGCCGGTCTTGATGTCGCGGTACAGCTCGACGAGCGCGAGCCCGGCCGATTCGATCGGCGCGGTCTCGCGGGCATCGAGCGATTCGCGGGCCTCGATGGCGTCGCGCGGCTCGTGCAGTTCGCGCTGCTCTCGGGCTTGGGCTTCGCCGCGACGGGCCTCATCGCGGGCGTTGCGGACATCGCGACGAAGCTCGTTGATCGCGCGGTCGGCATCGACGAGGCGGTCGTCGCGGAGCAGCGCCATCGCGCGGGCAACCCGAATCGAGTGCCCGGTCGGGCCGTCGGCGGTGGGGGCGCCGTCCTCGGGGTTCAGGAGGTAATCGTGCACCACGCGGGCGTCGTCGAAGCGGTGGTAGCGGAGGAGGATGGTCGCGAGCGAGAGCAGCGCCTGCATCCGCCGCTGGGCCGACAGCATGCCGTCGGAAAGGATCCGTTGGGCGTGCGTCGCGGCATCGGTCCAGCGCCGCAGCTGGACGAGCTCGTCGAGCGCATCGACCGCGATGGACTCGCGGCGGTGGGCTTCCATCTTCGACTTCGTGGTCAGCCACCACACGATGGAGAGGCCGAGCAGTGCGATCAGGATCACGAACTTCAGCACCACGTTCGTAGGCGACTCACTCGATGGCAGGAACAGCAGGAGCGGCCCGAGCAGGACGAACATGAGGAAGTAAGGAGTCCCGCCCGGCGCGGCGACGACCTGACTGCGCTCGATCAGCGTCTGCGGATCGAGGAACGGTTCGGTTGCCGGTGCCGGGGCACCAGGCGTTGGGAGGTTGTTCGGTGCGTCAGGATTCAACGATTGCAACCCGCTTCTCAATCCGCTAACACTAGTGGAGTCGAACCGGCGAGACAACCAACCGCCTCGCCGTGGTCTGAGAGTTCACCACGAAGCCACAGAGACAGAGAGCAGATAGGGCATGTGTCGGTGCGCGCCCCACGCGTGGGCGTCCGCAAGACGACGCGAATCGCTCAGGCATCTTTATATCTCAGTGATTCCGCAGTGAATTCTTCGGCCGCCGCGCCCCTGCAAGTCCGGAACGGAGCCTTTTGTCATGAAACTCATTGAAGCGGTCATCAAGCCCCAGAAGCTGGAAGACGTGAAGAACGCGCTAGGCGCGATCGGCATCCTCGGCGCAACGGCGATCGAAGTGAAGGGCTTCGGCCGGCAGCTCGGGCACACCGAGCGGTACCGCGGCGCGAAGATGGACATCGGCTTCGTGCCGAAGGTCCTGCTGAAGGTCGTCGTCAAGGACTCCGACCTCGACAAGGCCCTGAAGGCCATCGCCGAAACCGCCCGCACCGGCGCGGTCGGCGACGGCAAGATCTTCGTCACCACCGTCGAGAAGGTCGTCCGAATCCGCACCGGCGAAACCGACGAAACGGCGCTGTAAGGCGATCGGAATCCATCCTGAATCCACAGACCGGCGCGCCGAGCCCGCGCCGGTCCTTGCTGCGCGCTGGCGTGCGACACGAAGGCGCGAAGTCGCAAAGGCTGACACGAAGAATCACGCAACACGATGGAACCCTTGTAAGAGGATCAATCGACATATCTTGACGGTGTTCCGATCGAGTCTTCGTGCATCCTTCGAGCCTTCGCGCCTTCGTGACGCACTCGAATTGACCGTGCAGACCGCCCGCGAAACGCCTACAATCTCGCTCCCCGATGAGCGTCCCCCTCACCATCGTTCAAGACTTCCCGAAGGCCGTCCCGCATCAGCGAAAGCCGAGCTGGCTCAAGATGAAGATGCCCGGCGGCGACGGGTACTTCCGCCTGAAGCAGCTCGTCGGCGAGAAGAAGCTCCACACGGTGTGCGAAGAGGCGAAATGCCCCAACATAGGCGAGTGCTGGTCCGCTGGCACCGCGACGATCATGATCCTCGGCGACACCTGCACGCGCAGCTGCGGGTTCTGCCACATCAAGACCGGCCGACCGAACCCGAAGGACGACGATGAACCGCGCCGCGTCGGTGAGGCGGTCGCGATCATGAACCTCGGGCACGTCGTCATCACCAGCGTGAACCGCGACGAGCTTCCCGACGGCGGCGCCGCGATCTGGGCCGAGACGATCCGCCAGATCCGCAAGCAGTCGCCCGGCACGAGCGTCGAGGTGCTCATCCCGGACTTCGAAGGCAACTGGGAAGCGCTGCAACTCGTCATCGATGCCCGACCCGAGATCCTCGGGCATAACGTCGAAAGCGTCCCGCGCCTCTACTACAAGGTCCGCCCGCAGGCGAAGTACAGCCGAAGCCTCGAGCTGCTCCGCCGTTGCAAGCAGCAGGGCCTGACGACGAAGACCGGCATGATGCTCGGCATCGGCGAGCGCCCCGAGGAGATCGACAGCGCGCTTGACGACCTCGTAGCCAACCAGATCGACATCCTCACGCTCGGCCAATACCTGCAGCCGACGCAGAAGCATCTGCCCGTCGACCGCTGGGTGACGCCTGACGAGTTCAAGCAGTGGAAAGACGTCGGCGAATCGAAGGGCCTCCGCCACGTCGAGTCCGGCCCGCTCGTGCGGAGCAGCTACCACGCCGAGCAACAGGTCCACGCCCACGCGGCGGTGTGACGCGGGTTTCATTCATAGCTGACGCCCTCCTGAAGGATTGGTGATTGATCCGAGCACCACCGCGCGCGACGCGCCGGTCACGCTCGGGATGTTCCCCGGCACGCCGTCGAGCGTCGCCGCGGCGAGCAGGGCGAACGCGATCGCCTCGCGGGCGCTGCTCGGGATGCCGAGGTCGTCGGTGAGCTTGAGCGACGGGAAGCGAGCGCGAAGACGAGCCATGATCGCGCGGTTCTTCGTCCCGCCGCCCGCGACGAAGACGTCGGCGTCTGGCGGGATGGCCGCCGCAAGCGCATCCGCACACCATGTGGCGGCAGTGGCGAAGAGGGCGTCGTCCGTCAACAGCGCATCGTCGCGCAAACGGGAGGGCGAGGCTCCCGCCGAGCCAATGCGGATGCGCGATTGAGGGCTTTCTCGGTCGCGCATCCGCACGTGGAGCGTTCCGCTCCACCGGCTCGGCGGGAGCCTCGCCCTCCCGTCGGCTCTTTCCCTCCCGGTCGTCGCCTTCTGCCAGATGTCGATCATCGCCGGCCCGTCGGTGCTCTTCGGGCCGCGCCGGGCGAAGTACGGGTCGGCGAGAAGGAACTGCAACATCGACTCATCGACCTGCCCGCGCGCGGCGCGATCGCCGTTCGCGTCGAAGCCGGGGCCGGTCGGGTCGATCGTGCGGGCGAGGTGATCGCTGACGCAGTTGCCAGGGCCGGTGTCGAAAGCGGTGATGTCCAGCGTCGTCACCCCGCCCTCTCCCGGCGTACCGCGAGAGGGACACAGTATCGTCACGTTCGCGATGCCGCCGATGTTGACGATCGCTCGCGTCCGAGACTCGTCTGCAAACAACAAGGCATCCGCATAGGGCACGAGCGGCGCACCCTGTCCGCCGAGCGCGAGGTCCGCCCGGCGGAAGTCGCTCACGACGGCGCAGCCGGTCTCAACCGCCAGCAGGCTCGGGTCGAACACCTGAAGCGTGAGCGGTGGATCATGGAAAAGCGTCTGGCCGTGCGCACCGACGGCGTCGAGCCGGCCTGCGTCAAGGTTCGCGTGTCGCAGGGCGCGTCGCAAACACTCGGCGTACGCCAAGGTCACACGTCTGGCGATCTCGCACGTCTGCCGGAGCGTGCCCGAGCCGGCCGAGCGGATGTCGGCGATCGATTTCCGCAGTTCCGCATCGAACGGGATGCTTGCAAATCCAAGCAGTTCAACACCGTAAGGCGGAATCGTGCGGATGATGGCGACGTCCACGCCGTCCGCGCTCGTCCCACTCATCGCCCCGGCGACGATGCGTTCCCGGACGATGTGCGGTCTTTCGATCGGCATAGACGTGTACGCTTTCATGCCCGAGTGGGGCGTGACGGGAATCCGTAAGTCGGATTCCGTTGTGGAACGTTCGCCGCGACAACTATAATGCCCCGCTGGAAGGACGCCGAGCCGTTCGCTCGTGTGCGTGCCCGTCCGGTGCGAAACGTCGAAGCGCCGGTCGTGGCCAGGAGCGGTGAAGGCATTGACGACAGAGACTCTTGGTATGCCCGACGAAAACGACAACAAGCCTGCCACGCCGACGCCGCCCCCCGAGGCCGAGCCGTCCGGCGGCGCCGCTGTCGCGACGAAGCCCGTCCCGAAGCGCCCGCCCAGCAAGCCGCTGCCGCCGTGGAAGGTGCTGCTGCACAACGACGACGTGAACGAGATGCCCTTCGTCGTGATGACGATCATCGAGCTCACCCCCCTGAAGGAACCCGAGGCGATCCTCCGCACGACCGAAGCGCACCGCACGGGCGTCGCACTGCTGCTCGTGACGCACAAAGAGCGGGCCGAGCTGTACAAGGACCAGTTCGAGAGCAAAGGGCTGACCGTTTCGATCGAGCCGGACGAAGAGTGACGGATCGGTCGGCGCGTCATCAATCTGATTTCCCCCAAGCCCCGCATGCGACTGCGGGGCTTGTTCGTTGGGGCGTTGTCGGACATCCCACTCGCGGCCGCGCGCTCAGTTTTGTCCAATTGCGCTCGATTGAGGAGCACAAATCTGCGATTCGCGGTGCCGTTCGTCCGTGCGGGCGCGCGGTCCCTCTACCTATCCCCTCGCGCTGCGCGTTTGGCCGCGCGCTGCGCAGCGCGCGCACCGGATTTTTCTTAAGGAACCGCAAACGTGCATCGCCCCGCGATCATTCTTCCAGCAGTTCCACCGGCCGGCGATTGCTGAAGCTTTCCTCCAGCTCGTGCCAGCTCTGGACGCGCTCGTCGCCGAGCTTCCAGCAGAGGTACACCTCGCGGCCCTGGTGGGTGCCGACGAAATCGATCAGGCCGGTGCGGTAGTCCTTCAGGTCGGCGCCGATCGCGTTGAGTTCGTCGACGTAGTCCTGCAGCTGCTCGACGACGTCGTTCAGGTCGCGCTCGATCTCGTCGCGCACGGATCGCGGCTGGCGAACCTCGAGCTTGCGGTGCAATTCGCAAGCCCGGCCGTGCGTGCGGACGACGTCGGCCACGATCATGCGGACGAGCGGCACGGCGCGGTTGGCATCGTCGAGCGTGAACTTGCGCCGGCGCTTGATCGACGACAGCAGCGATTCATCCGCGATGAACTGCGAATCGGAGAGCCCGGTCTTGTCGGCGTTGTCGTTATTCATGAGTCTCTCCGAGCCTCCGAAGCCGTCCGCGGTGCGATCGCGCGATCACATGAAATCTTGGGGAGCGATGCGCACTCGATCTCGTCCCGACGCGCCGCATTGTGCTGCCGCGCGCGCAACGATCAACCCGCAACCTCCCCGATGACAGCGAATGAACAGTCGATGGTCCGACAATCGTGCGCTCTGGTCCGATCATACGGATTGCGCGCGATGGGACGGGCGTCGCTGTGCCGTGAACCCTCGACAACCCGTCCTGCCTCGCCACAATCGATCGCGTGACCGAGTCTGCCGCTCCTGCTCCTGCGCCCGTTCGTGAGAAACGCCGAAAGTCGAACCATGACTTCTGGCGCGCCTGCACCTTCCTCTGGCCCTATCGCGGGACGGTGGCGATCTCCGTCGCGTGCGCGTTCGGCACGGGCTTCTTCGCGTTCGGCGGGCTCGCGCTGCTGATCCCGCTGCTGCACCTGCTCGTCGAGAAGGGGCAGACCGTCCAACAAGCGGTCGGCAACTGGGTCGCATCGTTTGGCGATAAGGTGCCGTTCTACGCGCGGCTTGCCGAGCGGGGCGCATCGTTCGTGCCCACCGACCCGGTCTGGGCCATCTTCACCGTTTTCTGCGGCATCTTCTTCTTCAGCATGCTCGGCGCGGCGACGCGGTTCTTTCAGGAATACCTGTCCGATTCCTGCGCCATCGCGTCGATCAACGACGTGCGCCGGAAGTTGTATCACCACGTGCTGCACCTGCCCGTGAGCTACTTCGCGAAGAAGGGCACCGGCGACCTCACCGCGCGCCTCGTCACCGATGCGCAGGGCTTGCAGGACGGCTTCAAGACCGTGCTCGGCAAAGCGATTCAGGAACCCATCCTCGCGGGCGTGGCGCTCACGCTCGCGATGATCATCGAGTGGCGTCTGACGATCTTCATCATCGTCTTCACGCCCGTAATGGTGCTGATCATCCGCAAGCTGGGCACGAAGGTGCGACGGACGATGCGGGCGGCGCTGGAGAAGAACAGCCGCATGCTCGGGCAGATCGACAGCACGCTGACCGGCATCCGCGTGGTGAAGAGCGCCGCGGCCGAGCCTTTCGAGAGGCGTCGGTACGGCACGATCATGTCCGGGCTGCTGTCGGATCAGCGGCGCGTCGCGCGGTACGAGGCGTGGAGCACGCCGGCACTGGAACTGCTCGGCATCCTCGCGATCGGGTGCATCCTCATGTTTGCGAGCGTGCTGCTCTTCCGCATGAAGGACGCGGCCGGGCATCCGGAGCTGTCGACGTCGAAGTTCATCACGCTGATGATGTGCCTGGTGTCGATCGCCGAGCCGCTGCGGCGCATCAGCAAGCTGAACAACGTGGTGCAGCGCGCGAACGCGTGCGCGGGCCGCATCTTTGAGATCCTCGAAACCGCGGCCGAGGTGGGCAGCCGTCGCGCGGGGTCAGGCACGAAGGGCGCGTTCAAGCCGACGCGATTCGAGAACGAGATCGCCTTCGAAAACGTCACCTTCACCTACGACGGCCAATCGTCGCCGGCGTTGAGTGACGTCTCGCTCACTGTTCTCAAGGGGACGAGCGTCGCCATCGTCGGGCGAAACGGGTCGGGCAAGACGACGCTGCTCTCGCTGTTGCCGCGCTTCTTCGAGCCGACGGGCGGCGGCATCCGCATCGACGGCGTCGACGTCCGCGATTGGCCCGTCCGCCGGCTTCGGCGAATGATCGGCGTTGTGACGCAGGAGGCGATCGTCTTCCCTGGCACGATCGCGCAGAACATCGCCTATGCCGATCCGCGGAAGTCGATCGACGCGGTGATCGACGCCGCCAAGCGTGCCCATGCACACGAGTTCATCACGCAGAAGCCGCAGGGCTACGACACGCCGCTGGACGGCCTCGGCAGCGGCATGTCGGGCGGGCAACGGCAGCGGCTCAACATCGCCCGGGCGATCCTGCGCGACACGCCCATCCTCATCCTCGACGAGGCGACCAGCCAGGTCGACGCCGAGAGCGAACACCTCATCCAACAGGCGATCGGCCAGCTGATGAAGGACCGGACGACGTTCGTCATCGCGCACCGCTTCAGCACGATCCTGAGCGCTGATTTAATCGTCGTGATGGAACAGGGCCGAATCGTCGGCACGGGCAAGCACGACGAGCTGCTCAAGACGTGCGAGATCTACAAGCAGCTGTACGAGCGCCAACTCTTCGGGGCGTGAGACAGCGCATCCGCGAGGGCGTCAGCGCAAGTTGGAGGGCGACGGCGCAACTGGGAGGGCGAGGCTCCTGCCGAGCCTATGCGGATGCGCGATCGAAGGGCTCCGACGTCGCGCATCCGCACGTGGATCGTTCCGCTCCACAGGCTCGGCGGGAGCCTCGCCCTCCCCGAATGCACGTTCGTGTTTTTACTTCGCGTTGGCCGGTTTCGGCACGTCGCGCAGTGCTTCCGCGACGGCATCTCGCGCCGGCTTCGGGCGCAGCTCGCGGTCCCACAGCAGCGGGTGGTTCGTTCGCCCGCGGACGGGCCAGTCGTTCAGCCACGTGCCGCCGTCGTGGAAGCCCCAGAAGGTGATTCGCTTCACCTGCGGGTGCTTGAGCAGCACGCCGAACACGTCACGGTACCGGTCGGCCAGCTTTGTCTGCATCTCGGGCGGAAGGCCGTCCTTGTACGGATTCTGCCCGTCGCGTTCGGTGGCGCTGACGTCGGCGCCGCCCTCGCGGCGACGCGGGAGCGGATCGATGTCGAGCTCGGTGATCATCAGTGGCACGCCGAGCGTGCTCAGCTCGGTCATCCCGCGATCGATCGCTTCAATGCTCGGCCCGCCGAGCATCCAGTGGCCTTGTATGCCGATGCCATCGAGCTTCACGCCGGCCTGCTGAAGTTGCCGCACGAGCTGGATCGCCTTGCCGCGCTTGTAGTCGGCGTCGATGTTGTAGTCGTTGTAGTACAGCTCGGCCTCCGGGTCGGCCTCGCGGGCGAATTCGAACGCCTTGACGATGTAGTCTTCGCCGATCGCGCGCAGCGCAGGCGTATCGCGGAGCAGCCGCTTCGGGTCGTCGGCGATCGCTTCGTTCACCACGTCCCAGCCGTGCACTTTGCCCTTGAAGTGCGTCACCACGCCGTGGATGTGCTCGCGGAGGTTGGCGAGCGCTGCATCGCGCGGGAGCGGCTTGCCGTGCTCGTCCTCGAAGAGCCACTTCGGCGCCTGCGCGTGCCACAGCAGCGTATGGCCGATCACCTTCATATTGTGCGCCTCGGCGAAGGCGACGTACTGATCCGCGCGGTCGAAGGTGAACTTGCCCTGCACGCGGTGAAGCGAGTCGGGCTTCATGTCGTTCTCGGCGGTGATGCAGGAGAACTCGCGCGCGACGAGCGAAGCGGTCGCGGGGTTCTTCATCTGACCGACCGTGATGGCCGTGCCGATCAGCACGCCTCGCGCGGCGGCGAGGTCGCGCAGCGCGGGGACGACTTCCGCCGGACGTGTAGCGGCGTCGGCCGGCTGCGAAGTCGCGTCGGCCGAACCGATCGCGCCGAGCGAAATGCTGACGAGCAACGACAGGGTGAGCATTCGAACAGATCGCATGGGCATCGGGCTTCCTCGGTACAGATATGGAGTCAGCAGCCGCGGTCAGTGTCCGTCGGCGGGCGTGTCGCCGAGCAGCTCGGTCGGCGGCGTGGGCGGCAGGGGATGGCTGGGGTCGGCGGCGTCGGGTTGGACCTGGCCTTTCAGATAGCCTCGCTCGACGAGCGCGTTCAGCAGCTCGTGCACGACGCTGCCCGACGCGATGCGCCCCGAGCCGCCGTACTCGACGAGCACGCAGAACGCGATCTTCGGGTCGTCGGCCGGCGCGAAGCCGATCACCCAGCTGTGCGTGCCGAGTACGGTGCCGTCGGCGCGGAGGGTGTCGTAGCGGTACCACTCGGCGCCCTTCACGGGCTTGCCGCGCGAGCCGTAATCGAGCACCGCCACGCGCGGGCGGCCGTTCTCGTCGAGGAGCGGCTTGCCCTCGTCGTCGACCAGCGTCCGCGTGAGTTTCGCCGCGGTGGCGCTGCCCGTCTTGGCGGCGAGGACGAAGTCGGGCCTGCGCATGTTCGTGCCGGTGCCGCCGGCCGAGTTGACGACGTCGATCATGCCCTTCTTCATCGCGGCGAGCGCGGCCGGATCGAGCTTAAGGTCGATGCGGTCGTCGGTCGTCGGCGCGGTGGTGGGCAGCTTCGTCTTGAGGATGAGCGGCCGGGTGCGGACGCCGCCGCGGGCAACCGTTGCGATGTAGTTCGCGAGCTGGATCGGCGTGGCGTTGACCGGTCCCTGGCCGATCGCGGCGTAGCGCTGCAGCGGGACGATCTCGTCGGGCTTGCCGCGGTAATCGCTCGGCAGCAGGCCGCGGCTTTCGGGGAGCAGGCCCACGTCCGTTCGCGCGCCCAAGCCGAACTGTTGCATCCAATACGCTTCGCCGCGCAGCGAGAGGCGATCGCCGAGCGTGGCGAAGTAGACATTGCAGCTGCGCTTGATCGCCTCGGCATAGTCGAGCTTGCTTGGCACGAGCGGGTCGCTGCTCGGCACGCTCTCGTGCGTGAGATTGAAGAGGTTCATCGTCCAGCAGCGCGGCCGGGCCCGCGGGTTGCCGCCGATGAAGCCGTTGCAGTCGATCTTGTCCGTCAGCCCGATCTGTTTCCCCATGATCGCGCCGATACCGATGATGGGCTTCACCGTGCTGCCCGGCTCGAGCGCCGAGAGCAGCGCGCGGTTGCGCAGCGGGGCGTTCAGGTCGTCGTCCTCCCAGTCCTTCAACTTCTCGCGATACAAGTTCGGGTCGAAGCCCGGCGCGCTGACGAGTGCGAGCAGCTCGCTCGACTTCACGTCGATGACGACGGCCGCCCCGGGCATGCGGAGGAGTTCGACGCTCTTGTCTTCGGGGTTGACGAAGTGGACGCGCGCGAAGGCGGCCTCGATGCGCTGCTGGAGCGCGGAGTCGATCGTGAGGTAGACGTCGCCGCCGGGCGTGGGGTCGACGAGGCCCATGATTTCGCCGCGCGAGTTCAGGCTCATCACGCCGCGACTGCCGCGCAGGACGACTTCGGCGAGCCGTTCCACGCCGTCGCGGCCGACGGTGTCGCCGGCGCGGAGTTCGCGGGCGTCGTCGTCGCGGTGCGGGTCGTCGCGCAGGTCGTCCGGGCCGGCTTGCGTGAGGTGCCCGAGCACCTGCGCCGCGATCGGCCCGAGCGGGTACTCGCGCTTCTGCGATTGCCGCAGCTCGATCACGCTCTGCAGCTTCCGGTCGCGCAGCACGGTCGGCAGCTTCTTCTGCATGAGCCCGATTGCGTTCACCTGTCCCGGCGGGACGTCGGCGATGACGACGTGCGTCTGCAACTCATCCGCGATCGGCTCGCGGAAATCTTCCTGCTTCGGCGGCTGCGGGACGGTGCCGAGCATCCGCTCGTACCACGCCGGCGGCGGGCGATCGTCGAACTCGCGCTTCGCGCGCTCAAAGCTGAGCCGCCAGTTCCGATCGCGACGCCGTTCGACTCGCTCGACGATTGCCTGCCGGGCTTCGTCGATCTCCGCGCGCGATCGGCCCGTCGCTTCGGCGAGGAAGTCCCACATGGCGTCGAGGTCGTCCAGCACCTTCTGCTGCGCCGCGGCGAGCACCTGCGGGTAATCCTCTTTCGATGCCGCGCGAAGCTGATCACGTGCCTGCCGCTTCGCTTCCGCAAGGAGCCACTTCGCGTCGGGCTCGGCCGGAATGACGCGGTAATCGACGGCGAGGTCGACGCATGCCGCGTTCTGGGCCATGACGACGCCGTTGCGATCGAGGATGCGCCCGCGCTGCGGCGGCAGCATCATCCGCTCGACGCCCTGCTTGCTGGCGAGTTCGCGCCATTCCGAGGCCTGCCCGATCTGCACGTACGCCGCCCGCGACGCGAGCAGCACCGCGCCGACGACGATGAGCAGGAGGAGAATGCGAAGGCGACGGGCGAACATGCGAAGGATGGTACGAGGGCGGCGCGCGCTTGGGAACGCAACGCTTGGTCCCCTCTCCCGGTACGCCGGGAGAGGGTTAGGGTGAGGGTCTTGAATCGCGCGAGTCTTAGAGGGCCCTCACCCCAGCCCTCTCCCCGAGTACGGGGAGAGGGAGCAGCGAAGCAGCGTCTCCGGTTTGCAAGGTGATGGCGTTACACTCCGCCTCCATGGACCCCTTCCTCCGCGAAGCGATCAACGAAGCAAAGCTCGGCTACTCGCGCGGTCACGGCATGCCGATCGGCAGCGTGCTGGTGCGCGGCGGGCAAATCATCGGCCGTGGGCACAACCGGCGTCTGCTCGATCAACCGATGACCCACGCAGAGATCGACTGCCTCAACGACGCGGGCCAGCAGCGCACGTACGCCGATACGATCCTCTACAGCACGCTGCAGCCGTGCTACCTGTGCTCGGGCGCGGTGGTGCAGTTCGGCATCCCGAAGGTGATCGTCGGCGAAGACCGCACCTTTCCGGGAGGCGAGCACAAGAAGCACGGCCTGAGCGGGCAATGGCTGCGCGATCACGGCGTGGCGGTAGAGGTGCTACAAGACGCCGAGTGCATCGCGATGATGACGCAATTCATCAAGGACCACCCGGAACTGTGGTTCCCGGACATCGGTCAGGAGCCGCCGAAGTGATGTAGGCGTCGCCGCGGCGGTTCACCACGCGCTGTCCGTCCCCGCCGGTCGCGTGGTCGGTTTCGTCGTCGCTTCGGCCGGGTCGAGGTTGGCGAACGCCTTCTTCGGCGACATGCTCAGCGTCGGCCCGCCGGGTTGGCCGTAGTGGGTGATCTTCTGGTTCCACGATTTGCCGTCGGCGCGGAAGACCTGCAGGTCGACCGTCGAGTATCCCTTCGCGTTGACGTAGACGACGCGCGAATCGTTCGGGTCGACCGCGCCGAGTTCGATCTGCGTGCCTGCCGCGTCCGGGACGATCGCGATCACGCGGTCGATGCGCGTCGCGCCGCCGTTCACGAGCGAGAGTTCGATGCTGTTCACGCTTCGGTCCACCATGACGACGCCACCCCACGCCAGCAGGACGGCCAGCGGGATGTTCAGCACCGGTAGCAGCACCGCGAGCATGGCACGTCGGCCCGTCGCGCCGTAGAACTTCGAGCCGATCGCCAGCCCGCAATAGACCGCGCCGAGCACGAACGCCACGAACGTGAGGAACCCGCCCGCGTAGATCCACAGCAGCCCGCCGATCGCGAAGCCGCCCCAGCCGGTGGCGAGGAACCCGAGGAACAGGAGCAGCCCGCCCCCCGCGGCGATCAGCCAGAAGGAAAGGCCGGTCCAGTAGAGCGCGGCCGGCGCGGGTTTCTGGTCGCGCATCGGCGTGGCGTAGCCCATCATGGGTGGAGGTGTCTGGCTCATCGCGGCGGGTAGCTTGCCATTCGGCTCGCCGCAACGCGAGGGCTCTCTTCCGTAGCATGAGCGTACCGCTCCTGCCCGCGCGCGAAGACGGCATGGCCGGGACGGTCATGCTACGAAGTCAGACTCGACTCGCCCCTTCGCGTTTCCCATCGAGCCGCAGCCCTCGCCTCGCGGCGAATCTCGCTGTAAAACCACGGTTCTATGCCCGACGCCCCCCTCACCCTCACGACCGCCCGCGACGCGATCGCCGCGAAGAAGGTTTCGTCCGTCGAACTCACGAAGCAGACGCTCGACCGCATCGCGAAGCTCGACGGCACGCTGAAGGCGTTCACGAGCACCTATCCCGAGCGGGCGCTGCAGATCGCGAAGGAGGTCGACGCGGGGCAGCGGGAGGGGCCGCTCGCGGGCGTGCCGATCGCGATCAAGGACAACCTCTGCACCACGTGGGGCACGACGACGTGCTCCAGCAAGATGCTCCAGGATTTTCACGCGCCCTATGACGCGACGGTGGTACAGAAGCTCGAGGCGGCCGGTGCGGTGATCGTCGGGAAGACCAACCTGGACGAGTTCGCGATGGGCTCGTCGACCGAGAACAGCGCGTTCCAGACGACGCGCAACCCGTGGGACACCGACCGCATCCCCGGCGGCTCGTCGGGCGGCTCCGCGAGCGCAGTCGCGGGGCAACTCGCGTTTGCTTCGCTCGGCTCGGACACGGGCGGATCGATCCGTCAGCCGGCGGCGCTGACGGGCCTCGTCGGCTTGAAGCCGACGTACGGCCGCGTGAGTCGGTACGGCCTCGTAGCGTTCGCCAGTTCGCTCGACCAGATCGGCCCGTTCACGTTCGACGTGGCGGACTGCGCGCTGATGATGAACGTCATCAGTGGTCACGACGACCTCGACTCGACGTCCGCCAGCATCGAGGTGCCCGACTACACGAAAGACCTCGATCAGCCGCTCGCCGGCCTGCGAATCGGCATCGCGAAGGAGTACGACCTCCCGGACGCGATGGACAAGGAGGTGGCCGCCAGCGTGCACGCCGCGATCGAGCAGTATAAGAAGCTCGGCGCGACGGTCGTCGACGTGAGCCTGCCTCACACGAAGTACGGCATCGCGGCGTACTACGTCATCGCGCCGTGCGAGGCGAGCAGCAACCTCGCCCGCTACGACGGCGTCCACTTCGGGCACCGCACGAAGGACCCGGTGAAGGACATCGTCGAGCTCTTCAGCAAGAGCCGCTACGAAGGCTTCGGCGAAGAGGTGCAACGCCGCATCATGATCGGTACGTACGCCCTCAGCGCGGGCTACGGCGCGAAGTACTACGAGCGGGCACTGAAGATCCGCACGCTGATCTCGAAAGACTTCACCGACGCCTTCCAGAAGTGCGACGTCATCGTGTGCCCCACGAGCCCGACGGCCGCCTTCAAGCCGGGCGACAAGACCGGCGACCCGCTCGCGATGTATCTGTGCGACGTGTTCACGGTGACGTGCAACATCGCCGGCATCGCGGGCGTGAGCATCCCGTGCGGGTTCACTTCAGGTGCGAAGCCGCTACCCATCGGTCTGCAACTTCTCGGTCCTGCGTTCAGCGAGCACAAGCTCCTCCGCGCCGCGCGGATGTACGAGAAGGCAACCGATTGGCACACGAAACGCGCGACTGTTTGAACGTTTAGCGCCGTCCCGCAGGGACGGACTTCGGAGGACGCACAAGTGATCCTCGCCTCTCACGTGATCGTCAGCGCCTACGGGTTCTGGCTTCCGAACGAGGAGCGCGGGTCGTGGTCGGACTTTGTGAGGAAGTACGAACTCTGGCGCGACTTTGGACCTGCGACGAAGGTCGATACGACGCGGAGCGTCGCCTAGAAACCCCTCGACTGGGCCCGCCGCGAGGCGGCCCGCGCGAGCCTGATGTACCCGCGCGTCGTCTGGACTGGCGTGCAGGCGCGAGGCATCGCTCGCGGCTTCCGCGCGATGGTCCAGAAGAGCGGGTACGAAATCCTCGCGCTCGCGATCCAACCCGAACACATCCACTTCGTTGTCAGGCGATTTCGATACAAGGTGGAACAGGTCACCAACCTGCTCAAGGGCGCGGCGTCTAATCAGTTGATCGACGAGGGAATTCATCCCTTTCAGAACACGTTCGGACCCGACGCAGTGCGCCCGAGCATGTGGTCAGTGGGACTGTGGAAGGTGTTTCTCGATTCGGATGACGATGTGCTTCGATCGATCGAGTACGTGAATCGGAATCCTCAGAAGTCGGGACATAAACCTCAGTCGTGGGACTTCGTCGTTCCGTATTGATTGCGCTGTTCGATCCCGGTCCTTCGGACCGGCGCTAAACGTGGGCGAGTCGCGCGATCGGATTGCATTCAAACGCGTGATGGACGTCAATCGTCGCGATCGCGCGGCGCGAATCCGTCGTCCTCTGCCTTCAGTTCGATCAGAATCTCGCTGAAGTCTGCGTCGTCGATCTCGAACCATTCGGGGATCTGCGTGGGCGCGCACCCACGCCAGGCCGCGAGTTTCTCCACCACGCGGCGTTTCAGGTCGGGGTCGGTGATGTGGTAGACGCGGATCATGGGAAACTCGAAATGCGAATTTCGAAATGCGAAATGAAAACGCTCTTGTTTGCGCGTCCGATCGATTTCGCAATTCGCAATTCGCATTTCGCAATGCAGATCAATGGTGGTGCCCGCCCGGCCCGTGCGCGTGGCCGTGGGCGAGTTCTTCCGGCGTCGCCGCGCGCACGTCCGTCACCTTCACGGCGAACGTGAGCGTCACGCCGGCAAGCGGGTGGTTGGCGTCCACAGTCACATCGTCGCCTTCAATCTTGCTGATGCGGACGACGCCCACCTGCCCGTTTGGCCCGCGGGCCTGGAACTCCTGGCCCACCATTAGCATCTGGCCCGGCGGGAAGTTCTTTCGGCTCACGGTTTGGATCAGCTGCTCGTTCTTCACGCCGTAGCCCTGCTCGGGCTCGACGGTGGCGGTCAGCGAGTCGCCGACCGACTTGCCGACGAGCTGCGATTCCAACCCCGGGATGATGTTCCCCGCCCCGTGCAGATACGTGAGCGGCCCGCGCCCGTCGGAGGTGTCGATCACCTTCCCGTCCGGCCCGGTGAGCGTGTACTCGAAACTCACGACGGCGTCCTTGGCGATTTGCATTCCGGGAAAGATACGGGCCCGCCCACCGCGTTGCCATGATCGAATGCCACGCCGATTTGTTTGGGATCAAACCCGACGCCACGGTAGTATTAACCGCATGACCACCTCTATCAGGGGACGTGGCGCGCGACGGACCGCGCCGCACACTTCCAAGCAACTCGTCGATCGACTCGAGCCGCGGCAGATGCTTGCCGTGACTACGCTGAAAGACTTCGGCGGCCTGCCGCGCGAGCTGACGGCGGTGGGGTCGCGCATTTACTTCGCGCTCGATTCGGGCGTGGACGGGCACCTCAGCTATGTGAATCTGGTTGAATACAACGTGAAGACCGGCAAGCAGCGGTCGATCACGAAGGAGGGTGGAAAGAAGTTCGGCCAGACGCAGTACTACCTCAGCGAGCGGGACGGCGCATTGATCATTCGGGAGAAGCGGTCGGCGGAGAGCTACGAGTCGAACTACTGGCGCGTGGCGGCAGGCGAGGTCACCGCGAAGCCGATCGATGCTCCTGCGATCGCTTCGGAGACGCCGGCCGTCGAGCCACTGCCGGTTCGGCCAAGGGCTCCGTCGCGTCAGTTGACGGAAGTCCAGAGCATGAGCTTGTTGGACGCGAATCGGTACGTGTTCATCGCACGTGACGCTGGGAAGTCGCGCATCTTCACGTGCGGGCTGGACGGCCGGAACGTGAAGAAGTTGGACGTGCCGGTTGCGCCCGGCGCCGGTGATTTTCGTCGGTTCGCTGACGTCGCGGTTGCGTCTGGCGGGCGGCTTGTCGTGACGTACGACACTCGCATCACCCACGGATACGTGCTCTTCACGCGAGGCACAGCGTCGACGACGGTACACGTTCCGGGAACGATTTCGGCCCTCAAGTTTGGTGTCGGGCTGGTCGCAGCAAGACACGGCCGAGTGCTCATGGAGGACGCCAGCATCAACGCTTCCTACCTGAGTTCCACTGACGGAACGCTAGAAGGCACCAGAGAACTCGGTCGGAGTTACACGCAGCGGACCGCATGGTTGGGCGACAAGATTGTCATGGCCAAGACGGGCCTGAACTATCTGGTCGAAGACGCTGACCCAGAAGCCAAGGGCGGATATGTGGCGCCGGGAGGCTCCGGCAGCGGCGTGACACAGATTGCCAGCACGTACGAGTCGAAGTCGGCTTCGTCATACGACTTCGCCAACGATCAATTTGAAGAGATCGGCCCGCTGACCGACGTCGCTCTTATGCAGCCTATGGGCACTCGTTTGCTACTTAGCGGCGCACGGGCAGCGGATGACGTGGGCGGCATCAACGGAAACAACTCGGGATACTCCGAGTCCTTCCTAACGGATGGCACGAGTGCCGCCACCATCTTCGCGTTCAAGGCATGGCGACTTCCCGTCGTCGCGGGCGGTCGAGTCGTGTTCGCGGATTCGCCGCTCAGCAGCACGCTGAACATCTACAGCACCGCCGAGGGATACGTTCAGGGCCGCGTGGCGAGCAACCTCGCTACGGGTGGGCCCGGTAGCGAAGCACTAGTTGGCGTTTCGCTGTTCCTCGACCGCAACAGCGATGGCGTTCGTCAGGACGATGAACTACTAACCAAGACGACAGACTCGGGCCGTTACCTGTTTGAACGTGTTCCGGCGGGTGAATACACGGTACGTGTGGCGGACGCGCCGACTCGGTTCGCGGAAACGCAGGACGCGCCAGTCGTTCGCACGAAGCGTGCCTCCACCCGCACGGTTGACCTCGTGGTTGCTGATCGGCGCAAAATCTATGGCGTTCGAGGCTACGTCTCCGGTCTCAACTCCACACGGCAAGATGCGGCAGATGCCGTTGGTGCAATTGTCTATGTCGATCGCAATCGGAACGGTTCGCGCGATGTCGGTGAAGCGCAGCAACTGGTCAACGCGTACGGATACTTTGAGCTGAATGGACTCCGCGCTGGCTCGTACAAGATCGGACTTGAACTGCCGGCTGGAGACGAGTTCTCCCTCGGCGGGGCAAAGTCATCCGTGGGCGTCGTCCTGAGCCAACATCGCCTCATTTCGCAAGGCAACAGAGCGTTTCTAGACGAATGGTATGGAAAGCTCGCGTGGACGCCCGCGCATCGTCGTGTGACGTTCGTGTTCGCCGACGCGGAGTGGAACAATCGCATTGCCGTTCCGGGAGCGACAGCATTTATCGACGACGACCGAGACGGAACGCTTGACGAGGGCGAGATGTCCTTCTTATTCCCCGATCCCCGTAACTCACAGAGCAATAGCTACTACGGCGCGGTCGTCGCCAAACGCGTCAGCCGAGGTACGCATCTGCTTCGAGTGCTGGTGCCGAAAGAGAGTGGCATGCTCCCGCGAACGCAAGACGTCGAGTTTACGGTCGGCGACGTCAACAAGACCGTCCGCATCTACGTCCGATACGCCTGAGCACCGCCGTCCAACCGTATGACGCGCTGACTAGTTAGGTCAGGCAAGCAAGCTCGCGCGGAGTTGCTGCCATCATGCGACCGATGCCAATCCGCCTTGACGCCGGTCGCAGATCGCCAAACAATACCCCGTTCGACTCCCGCATGACCGAGCAGGCCCGGCGAATCACCGCTTTGCTCCTCCTCGCGTCGCTCTTCGTTGGCGATGCGCGGCTGTGGGCGCTTGCGCCGCAGCCGGGGTCGCTCGACGTCACGCAGCGGGCCACGGCGCCGCTCGTGGTGCGGGTGTCGCAGAAGCTGGCCGTGGTGTTTCGGCGGGCGGAGCGGCGCATTTCGATTGCGCTGCGTCGGGCCCGCCGGGCCGTGAAGGCGATCGTCGCCACGCGCGATGATCCGCACGTCCGGTCACTCCTGCTGCTGCCGTCCCAGTCGCGGCTGCCGCCTCCACTGATTCTGTAGCCACGAATCTGCACGAATCGACACGAATCCGTTCCGGCATTCGTCGTGGTTCGTCACCCCATCGATTTCTAGCCACGCTCACGGGCGATCTGCGCAGGTGAATCCGGCGCACCCCGTGCCAAGAACATCCATCGCCGCGCGCACGCGCTCGCACGTCTCCTCCTGATTCGTGCGGATTCGTGTCGATTCGTGGCCACTCTTTTCCCGACTGGAACACGCCATGTCCGCCGCAGTCCAGAAACTGCTCACCAAGATCTTCGGCAGCCGCAACGATCGGCTGGTGAAGCGATATCGCAAGATCGTCGAACAGATCAACGCCGCCGAGCCGGCCGCGCAGAAGCTCACCGACGAGCAGCTCCGCGCCCGCACGCTCGAACTCCGCACGCAGATCGTCGCCGGTAAGACCAAGATCGGCGACGTCCTCCCCGAGGCGCTCTCGCTCATCCGCGAGTCGATGGACCGCAACATCGGCATCCGCAACGTCTTCAACCCCGACCACGGGTTCGACCCCGAGCAGATGCCCGACTCGCTCAACGAGGCGTTCAACGCCTTTGCCGACATCGAGGACCAGCTCATCGCCGGCCAGGCCGATTGGCGCACCGTGCCGATCCCGAACATCGTCTACGACGCCATCCGCAAGATGTACCCCGAGAGCCGCCCGCCGTTCCGCGCGCGGTGCTTCGACGTTCAGCTCATCGGCGGCCTCGCTCTATACGAGGGCAAGATCGCGGAGATGAAGACCGGCGAAGGCAAGACCTTCGTCGCGCCGCTCGCGTGCTTCCTGAATGCCCTCACCGGCCGTCACAGCCACGTCGTCACGGTGAACGACTACCTCGTGAAGCGCGACGCCACGTGGACGCGCCCCGCGTTCGACGCGCTCGGGCTCAGCGTCGGATTCATCCAATCCGAAATGGACCCCGGCGGCGAAACGCGGCGCAAGGCCTACCAGTGCGACGTCACCTACGGCACGAACAGCGAGTTCGGCTTCGACTACCTCCGCGACAACATGCGCGAACGCGTCGACCTGCAAGTGCAGGGCCCGCTCGATTTCGCGATCGTCGACGAGGTGGACAGCGTGCTCATCGACGAGGCCCGCACGCCGCTCATCATCAGCGGCCTGGCCCACGACGACCCCGAGCGCTACAAGAAGGCCGACGAGGTCGCCCGGCAGATCATGGAGCTGCACCGCCCGTGCGGCATCATCGAGCGCGAGATCGGCCAACTGAAGCGCGAGCTGAAGGCCGTCGAAGGCGAAATCGATAAAGCCACCAAGGAGTCGAAGGCGTCGCTCCTGCAGAAGCAGGAAGCCCTGAAGAAGAAGCTCGAAGACGCCGACGAGCGGAAGGCCGACACGACAGCGTATTACGAGGTTGAGATGGACCGCAAGAGCGTCCACCTCACGCACGAGGGCATCGCCAGCGCGCAGGAGATCGCCGGCGTCGGCAGCTTCTACGTGGGCGACAACCTCGACTGGCCGCACCTGATGGAGCAGGCGCTGCGGGCGCACGCCGTCTACGAGCGGGACAAGGATTACGTCGTCGAGCGCGACACGCGCGACGGCAAGATGGGCATCGTCATCGTCGACGAGTACACCGGTCGCAAGATGACCGGCCGCCAGTGGTCGGACGGCCTGCACCAGGCGGTCGAAGCGAAGGAGCGCGTCGAGATCCGCAAGCAGACGCAGACGGTCGCCACCATCACGCTCCAGAACTTCTTCAAGCTCTACGGCAAGCTCGCCGGCATGACGGGCACGGCCCAGACGGAAGCCGAGGAGTTCAACAAGATCTATAAGCTCGAAGTCGTCACCATCCCGACGAATCGCCCCGTGGTGCGTGCCGACCACGAGGACCGCGTCTACCGCACGGAAGCCGAGAAGTGGGACGGCATCATCGAGGAGATCAAGGCGTACAGCGACGCCGGCCGGCCGGTGCTGGTCGGCACGACCAGCGTCGAGAAGAGCGAGAAGCTCAGCAACCTGCTAAGCCGCAAGTACGGCATCCGGCACGAGGTGCTGAACGCGAAGCAGCACGAGCGCGAGGCACAGATCGTCCTCATCGCCGGCCAGACGCACGTGAACGCGCACGGCGAGCGCGTCGGCAACGTGACGATCGCGACGAACATGGCGGGCCGCGGCACCGACATCAAACTTGCGGAAGAGACGCAGTTCGACGTCGACGCGAGCGGCGAGAAGTACGTGCTGAAGCAGCGCGGCACGGGCAAGACGCTCGAGATCGCCGACGAAGAGCCGCTCGCGTTCGTCTTCGACCTTTCGGAGAACAGCAAGGCCGCCGGCGGCCTGCACGTGATCGGTACCGAGCGCCACACCAGCCGCCGCATCGACAACCAGCTCCGCGGCCGCTCCGGAAGGCAAGGCGACCCGGGCTCCAGCCGGTTCTACGCGAGCCTCGAAGACGACCTGCTCAAGCTCTTCATGCCCGAGTGGACCATCAGCATCTTCAAGAAGATCGGCCTGAATTACGGCGAGCCGATCGGCGAGATGAAGATGCTCAGCAGGAGCATCGAGCGCGCCCAGAAGAAGGTCGAAGAGCGGAACTACCTCGCCCGCAAGAACCTCCTCGAATACGACGAGGTGATGGACATCCAGCGCATCGAATTCTACGGCATGCGGCAGCGCGTGCTGGAGGGACGCGATGTCGACCAGGTCATCTGGGGCATGATCGACGAGAGCATCAACGACGCCGTGAAGAAGTACGTCACCGACGACTACGTCGCGGCGAACGTCGCGGAGTGGGCGCGGACCGAGTTCTCCGACTTCGAGGTCACCGCCGAGGCGGGCGACTTCAAGGGGCTGCGGAAGTTCAACGACATCGAAGAGATGATCCGCGACCGCGCCCGCAGCGAGATCGCCACGCGGCTCAACGTCACGCTCGGCGAATACATGGGCGAAGATCGCGGCGACACGCGCCACTGGCACGTGAAGGACATCGCCACGCTCGCCCGCACGCGCTACAAGCTCGACCTGCCCGAGCACGTCATCCGCAAGATGGACGCAGGCGAGCTGGAGCACAAACTCGCCGAGGCGGCCTACGCGGCGATCGAATCGAAGGACTGCAGCCCGCTCACGAAGTACCTCGAGCCGCACTTCGCGGTGACGGAACTCTCGGCATGGGCGCGCGACAAGTTCGACGTGGAGATCGACCCGAAGGAGTTCCTCCTCGACGTCGGTCGCGATATTCCGAAGAGCGCGGCCGACATCGCCACGCTCATCCGTGACCGGGCTCGCCAGGCGTACAAGCGCCGCGAGATCGAGTACCCGGTCGATCAGATCCTCACCGACCTGTTCGGCGTCGGCGCCACGCACGCGGAGAACCCGCAGACGGTGCCGTACCTCATGAACTGGGTCCGCGCGAAGTACGGCGTCGAGCTGAAGCCCGAAGAAATCATCGGCCAGCCGCTCGAAGCCTTGCGCGAGAAGCTCTTCCAATTGCAAGAAGTGGCGATCGCCGACAAGTCCGTCGCGGCCGAGGCGGACAAGCTGCTGCAGGGCAATCCCACACCCGAGCAGCTCGCCGAACGCTGGGCCCAGCGGTTCGGCCAGAAGGTCGACCCGAAGCAGTTCGACCCGGCCACCGCGATGTCGTTCAAGGGCACGCGCGAGATCGATCGCGACAAGTCCGGCACCGTCACCGCGCGCGACATCCTGCTCAACCGCGTCCGCGGGCTCGTGCGATACGAGCTCACCGCGCTGGAGCAGTACGTCCTCATCAGCATCTTCGACCAGAGCTGGAAGGACCACCTGTACGCGATGGACATGCTCAAGAGCGGCATCGGCCTGCAGGCGTTCGCGGAGAAGGACCCGCGCATCGCCTTCAAACGCGAGGGCTATCGCTACTTCGAAGAGATGATGGTGAACGTGCGCGACAAGGTGACGAACCTCATCTTCAAGGTCTACGTGCAGGGCCAGGAGAAGCCGAAGAAGAGCAACTACACCGTCACCGAGGCGAAGCACGTCGCAACGGACAACTACGACGTCGCGACGGCGGTGAGAGAGACGGCAGCCGTCGTCGGCGAGGTGACGCCCGAAGCGGCCGCCGAACCGGAGACGACGTCGAGCTCCACCGTCGTCCGCGAGTTGCCCAAGCTCGGCCGAAACGACGCGTGCCCGCACAACACCGGCAAGAAGTACAAGAGCTGTTGCGGCCGATTCCGCGATGACGGCACGTGCGACGGCAGCGGGAAGGATTGATGCAGCGTGACATAGTCAGGCTAAGTGCAGCAACGCGTCGCGATTCAATCGCGACGCGTTGCTGTTCATTCGCCGCGCGAGTTCACGCGTGAAGGCCGCGCTACAGTAGATGCCGCGCGTCCCGCAACTTGCCGAGTCCGAGAAGCATAGATGCTATGGCATTGCCGTGCGGTCGCGCTGGCCCATCCTGCAGAGATATCGGAAGTTCCCTTTGAAGATTTCGCGTTTGGGCGGCGTCTGTCCGATGAGTCTTATCGCTCGCCTGTACCTGCGACCGCCTGCGACCGCCTGCGACCGCCTGCGAAACCTGGAGTCCCGTCCCATGAAGCTGAAGCGACGCCGCCACGCTCTGCGCTCCGCTCTTTCCGTCGACCTGCTCGAGAATCGCGTGCTGCTCGCGACGCCATCTTCGCCGCGCGCGAACACGCTGGCGTGGTACGACTCGTCCGAGCGGTCGGAGTTGCTCGAGCGGATGGACTTCCTGTCCAACCAGTCATCGCTCCGCACCAACCTGCAGTCGGGCGTGACCACGTTCGATAACAACCTGCTCACGACGATGCGGAATCGCTCGAACGCGAAATTCTATTTCGATCCGAGCAGCGCGAACATGACCGCGCTCGCGACGTACATGAACGCGAAGCTGAGCGGGCCGGCGAACACGATCAGCGTCGCCGATCAACTCGTCGACTCGCGCCTGTTCCGCGCCAGCGGAACGGCCGGCACGCCTACCGTCACCGTCAGCGGCAACATCAACTTCGAGACGCCCGGCGTCGGGCCAGCGGGGTTCCTGCAGTACATCAACGGGCTGGAGTACTGGCGCGACCTCTCCGAGTCGATGTGGTTCAGCGGCTCCCCGAGCAAGTACATGGAGGAGATCCGCTACGAGTTGGCCGACTTCTCCGACACGTATCGCGATGTCGGCGTTGCACCGGCGAGCTGGACGCAGGTGGACAAGGACGGCTATTTCTTCGTCGCCTCCATCCGCGCCGAAGCGATGACGTGGGCGTACTTCACCATGCTCGGCAGCAGCCAGCTCACCGCGGCCGACCACACGCTGCTGCTGTACAAGCTCATGCAGCACGGCGACTACCTCTACAACGAGGCGCTGAACAACACCGCCGATACCGGCGTCGACTCCAACCGCACGCTCACGCTCGCGAAGAGCCTGCATTTGCTGGGCCGCGCGTTTCCAGAATTCGACAACGCCAGCAAGTGGGAGAACCTCGGCCGGCAGCTGCTGTTCGACACGATGGACGCGCAGATCTATCCGGACGGCTCGCACGTGGAGCAGTCGCCGGGCTACACGCTGGGCGTCGCGGAAGACCTGCTCGAGTCGTACTGGCTCGACAAGCAGAACAACGACACCGTCGACTGGAGCGCGGGCCGCATCGCCACGCTCGGGAAGGTGATCGAGAGCTACAAGCAGTTCCTCTCGCCCGACGGCAGGCGGCCGAGCATCGGAGACACGTACCGCATCAACAGCATTACGCTCTTCCTGAAGGCGGGCTACATCCTCGGGCAGACGACGACGAAGAGCAGCACCATCGTCGGAACGTTCGGCAGCGGGCAGACGACGTTCAACGTCGCCGACGCGAGCAAGTTCGCCGCAGGCGACATCATCAACGCGGCCAACAAGAACGAGGTGCTGCGGGTCACGAGCCGCGACACCAACGCGAATACGCTCACCGTCGAGCGCGACATCATGGGCACCGGGCTCCGCGCGCTGGAGAACGGCGTCACGCTCTACAACATCGGCCCTGTCGTAAACGCCAAGCCGCGCGTGCGCGACGTCTGGCTACTCGGGCAGGTGAAGACGCTGCCGTTCATGAACATGCCGGCCACGCCCGTCGGCGCGCTCGGCGATCGCGGCAAGGCGTACGCCATGCCCGACTCGGGCTACTACGTCATGCGATCGAGCGGCACGAGCGACAAGGCCACGCAGATCATCTTCGACGCGGCCGGCCCGTTCGGCGGGGCGCACGGGCACTACGACCCGCTCAACTTCGAACTCTGGAGCAACGGCCGACCGCTCATCATCGATCCCGGCCCGTTCAAGTACGACACTAGCGCCGATCGCACGTACGTCCGCAGCACCCGGGCGCACAATACCATCAACGTCGACGGGCAGAACACCGGCGAACTCGAGGGCAAGGACAACCCGGGCCTCCGCGCCAGCTACACCTTCGGCGCCGACTACGCGCAGGTCACCGGCACGCACTTCGGCTACGCCCACCTCGCCGGCGGCGGACCGGTCGTGACGCGGAGCATCTGGTACGACTACTCGGGCGTCATGCTCATCGTCGACTTCGTCGAGGGCGCGCGCGTCCGCCAGTACCAGCAGAGCTTCAACCTGCCCGGCGACGCGAACGCCAACCCCACCGGCGTCACCAACGGCGATTTCAAGACCCGCTACGCTGATGGCGGAAGCAACGTGCGCGTGCAGCCGCTGCTCGGCGGAACGATGGCGAAGGGATCGCTCACGTTCGTCACCAGTGCCGATCAGACGGGCACCTACAAGGACGACGCGTACCGCTTCACCGTGACGAAGAACGACGACTTCGCCGTCTTCGCGACGCTGGTGCAGGTGTACAACTCGCAGGCCGTGCCGAACGTGGCCGCGCAGGTGACGAGCAGCGCCGATCCGCTGCCCGGGCAGGCGGTGACGATCTCGCTGTCGCGGAACGGCGTGTTCGATCGCACGATCAGCTTCCAGCAGCCGGCCGCGCTGCAGCGCGTCGCCACGACTGGCCCGAACGCGGCGGTCGACAACAGCGTGCAGTACGACTCGGCGGGCAACCTGCACATGGTCTACCGCGACATCAACGACGGCTTCCTGAAGTATTCCGTCCGCGACGGCACGACCAGCAAGTGGTCCATCGCCCAGACGATCGACAACAGCAATGCATACCTCGTCAGCCCCGACCTCACGCTCGACAACAACGGCCGACCCGGCGTGGCGTATTCGGACGGCCTGAACGGTGACCTGAAGTACGCGTACCTCAGCAGCGCCTACAAGGCGTGGCAGGTGAAGACCATCGACAGCAAGAAGAGCACGGGCCTGTACCCGAGCCTCGTCTACAGCCGCAAGGCCAACGCGGCGATCATCGCGTACTACTACAAGACGACGGGCGACCTCCGCGTCGCCACGCAGCAGACGGACACCGACTGGACGATCGAAACGCTCGATAGCACCGGCGACGTCGGCCGATTCGCGAACATCATGCTCGACGCCAATCGCCCGGACCTGAACGGGAAGTACGTCCTCGCCTACGAGGACACGACCAGCAGCGCCGTGAAGTACGCCTTCAATCGCGGCGGCTGGCGCTTCGAGAAGATCGACCCCGGCATCGACGTGCTGGGCGGCTACGTCTCGCTCACGCTGCAGGACACCGGCGTCGGCACGACCGGTCAGGTCGACAGCGCGCGGTGGCAGCCGCGCTTGAGCTGGTACGAGAGCGTCCCCGACACGAGCCTGTGGTACGCCGCCCGCGATGCGTCGGGCACGTGGAGCACGCAGCGCCTCGACGGTGCCGGCAAGGGCAAGGCGGGCACGTACAGCCGCATCGCCATCAACGCGTCGGGCCGACCCGAGGTGTACTACTTCGATGCGAAGAACAACTACCTCAAGCGCGCGGTGAACACCGGCGGCACGAACTGGACGCTGATCGCCCTCAGCCCCGGCGGCCGAGCGGTGAGCGTTTCACGCTTCAACAACAGCTGGGCCGTCGCGGCGATGGACGACTCGGGCGGGTTTAAGGTGAGCGTGATCTGACGGACTAATCCCCTCTCCGCGTACTCGCGGAGAGGGTTAGGGTGAGGTCCGTCGCGTGGACCTGTAGAAGACCCTCACCCTAACCCTCTCCCGGAGTACCGGGAGAGGGGACCAGACCGAACTCCTTCCACCACACCTCCAGCACCAGCAGCGCGAAGAGCCGCTGCGAGTGGTCGCGGCGTTCGGTCTCGTGTTCGTCGACGATCCGCTCCACCACGTTCATCCGAAAGTGCCGTTTCGCGAAAGAATCCACCGCGAACAGGTGATCGCGGAGATATGAGCGAAGCGACGTGCGGAACCACTCCCCGATCGGCACGGCGAAGCCCATCTTCGGGCGATTGAACACGCTCGCGGGCAGTTCGTGTGCGAACGCCTCGCGCAGCATCCGTTTCTTCCCGCCGCCCAGCAGCTGGTCTTCAGTGAGCGAAGCCGCGAGTTGGACGAGTTCGTGGTCCATGAACGGGCTACGCACCTCGAGTCCGTGCAGCATCGAACAGCGATCGACCTTCGTCAGCAGATCGTTCGGCAGATACGTCACGCGATCCGTCGCGAGCGCGGCTTCGACGGGACCACGCGTTTTGCGTAGACCTTCGTACACGTTCGCCACGCTGCGACGGTGGAGGGCAAGCCCTCCAGCACGTCGCTGGTCCTTCTGCGGTTCCAGAAGTAGCTCATCGATCAACGCATCATCGAAGATGCGAAGGTACGACTCATATCGATCCGATTCAGGCAGCGCGAGCGACGCGACGAACCGCGCAGCGCGGGTCAGCTTGCTCTTCGGGTGCCCGCGCGACCACGAGCTTGCTCCGCGGGCGACGAACTTCGGCACCCACTTCGCCCACCGCGCGCCGAGCCGCATCGCTTCGTAGCGGTCGTAGCCGCCGAACAGTTCGTCGCCTCCGTCGCCTGACAGTGCCACCTTCACGTGCTTCCGCGTCTCGCGGGCGAGCATGTGCGTCGGGATCATCGACGAATCCGCGAACGGCTCGCCGAACACGCGGATCAGCTTCGGCAGGTCTTCGATCACGTTCGGCGTCACGCGGAACTCGTGATGCTCCGTGCCGAGATGCTTCGCCACCTCTCGCGCGTAAGGCGATTCGTCGTACCGCGGGTCCTCGAACGCGATGGAGAACGTCTGAACCGGCCCGTGCTTTCGCGAACAGAGCGCGACGACGGACGAATCGATCCCGCCGGAAAGGAAGACGCCGAGCGGGACGTCGGAGACGAGCTGCCGCCGGACGGCGAGTTCGAGGGCGGCGCGAATGCTCTCTGGTGTGGCGGGAGTGCTCTCACTTTTCGTGGCATGGGCGTCTCGCCCATGTTGAATCACGGGCGAGACGCCCGTGCCACGAAGTTCCGAGCCGCGCGCTGCATCGAAGAAAACTTGGGTCGCATCGACGCAATACGCAACACCATCCGGATGAATCGCGTACTTTCTCCACGCCCCCGGCGGAAGTTCGTGCTGTAACGTCCAACCATTAGTCAAAAACTGAGCGGGGCTTCGATTGAACGGGCCGCGCGCAAACCATCGCAATTGCTGCGCGGCGCCAATTTCGCTCGCGATGGCTAGGCCCATCATTTGTTTTGTCGGACTGACATACAACGGCTTCTGCCCCATCCGATCCCGCGCCAGGAAGAGCGTTTTCTCCACCGCGTCCCAGATCGCGATGGCGAACATGCCGTTCAGTTTGTGCAGGCATGCCGGTCCCCAGGTGGCATAGGCGCGGAGGAGGACTTCGGAGTCACCGGACGTCGTCCATTGCGGATTGGGGATTGGGGATTGCGGACTGAAAGACCCTGCTTCGTCTCTTCGTCTCTTCGTCTCTTCGTCACTCTCTCCCCGTCGCTCCGTCTCTCCGTCTCTTCTCCCCGACAATTCCTCCCGCAGCTCCCGAAAGTTGTAAATCTCCCCGTTGAACACCATCGTGTACCGCCCGTCCGGCGACGTCATTGGCTGCATGGCGCGCGGGTCGGGGTCGAGGATGGCGAGGCGGCGGAACGCCAGGCCGACCAGCGGGTTGTCGGGCGTGACGGGCGTGGGGTCGTCCGGGTCGCGGTTGAACCAGATGCCTTCGCCGTCCGGGCCGCGGTGGGCGATGGCGGCGCTCATCCGCGCGAGCTGCTCGCCCGTGACGCGGAACCGTTCATCGAAGCTGACCACGCCGGCGAAGCCGCACATTCTTGGATAGTACGGGGGAGGGGAGCGGGGGAGTAGGCGAGTGGGCGAGTAGGCGAGTGGGCGAGTAGGCGAGTGGGCGAGTAGGCGAGTAGGCGAGTAGGCGAGTCGGCGAGCGGGCGAGCTGCGCCTCTATTCACCCACTCGCCTACTCGCCTACTCGCCCACTCACCTGCTCACCTGTCTTCCAGGTTCAGCCACTTCATCGTCTCCGCATCCAGCTTCAGCGTTGCGCCGGGCAGGCTGGTGCGGGTCTCGCTCAGTTCGCGCGGGCCGATGAGGGCAATGGCGGGGAAGGGCTGGTTCAGCACCCATGCAGCCGCGATGTTGATCGGGGCGACGCCGAGCTTCTTCGCCAGTTCGTTCGCGCGGTGCAGGCGTTGGAAGTTGTCGTCGCTGTACCAGCAGCGGGCGAGTTCCTTGTCGTCGAGCTTGTCCGGCGCGGCGCGGCCGGGCAGGAAGAAGCCGCGGGCCTGGCTGCTCCAGCTGAGCAGCGCGGTCTGCGTCTTCGTGAGCCACGCGCGGCTATCCGCATCGTGGGCAGTCACGCAGCCGCCCCACACGGGGTCGACCATGCGGGCGAGGCTGAGGTTGTTGCTGACGACGCCGAACCCTTGCAGGCCCTTCTTCGCGGCGTAGTCGTTCGCCTCCTGCACGCGGGCGATCGACCAGTTGCTGCCGCCAAACACCTTGATTCGGCCGGCCTTCACGTGCTCGTTCAGCACGTCGACGAACTCGCCCACCGGGATCTCGATGTTGTCGCGGTGCATCATGTAGATGTCGGCGCAGTCGATCTGCAGGCGTTCGAGAGACGCCTTCAATTGCCACGTGAGCGAGCGCGGGTCGCAGCTCGGCGTGTGGCAACCCTTCACGATGACGTTGGTGCTGGAGCGCACGCCGCGCAGCTTGATCCACTGCCCCAGCAGCCGCTCCTGCAGGCCGCCGCCGTAGATGAAGGCGGTGTCGAACGTGTTGCCGCCCTTTTCGTAGAAGTCGTCGAACATGACAGCGCAGTGCGAAAGCGTCACCTGGTTGTCGCAGCCCATGACGAACCGCGAGACGGGCTTGTCGAGCCCCTTCAGCGAAACCGAGGGGATCTCTTCCGACTTCTTCGCGAGCGGCGCGCCGCTGACGGTGACGGGCGGGTACTTCGCGGGCGTTTCCTGCTCGTACACCACGCCGGCCGACTGGCGCCAGCGGTCGAGCAGGCGGATGTTGCCGAGCGTGTCGGCCTTGCTCATCGCGGGCGATTGCACGTCGGTCTTGCCCGCGAGCACCGCTTCGCCAAACGTGTCGGCCTCGATGGTGAACGCGGTCGCCTCGGCGTCAATCAGCAACTCGCGCGGCGACGGCTCGCCTCGCTTGTTGACGATGATCTTGCCCTGCGTCGGATTCGCACGATCCGCCACCCACGGGTTGGGGATGTAGATCGATCCCTCGCTGCCGAAAATGCGGACGACGTTCTCCTGGTTCAGCATCACGCCCGTGGCGATGTTCGCGAGGATGTCGCCGGGGAACTTGAGCGTGGCGGTCGCCCACTCGTCGACGCCTGTGGTGCCCACGCGGGCGACGCCTTGCACCTGCGTCGGATCGGCGAAGGGTTGTCCCTGAGCGACGCCCGCGATGAGGCGCACGATCGACGCGGGGTAGCAGCCTACGTCCATGATGCCGCCGCCGGCGAGGTCGTTGTTGAAGAGGCGCGAGCCGGCGTTGAAGCCGCTCTGGAAGCTGAACGTGGCGTTGATGACGCGGACCTCGCCGATCACCTTCTGCTGGAGCAGTTCGACGAGCTTGTGCGTCTGCGGGTGGCAGCGATACATGAACGCTTCCATTACCAGCTTGTTCGCGAGCAGCGCGGCCTCGTGGACGGCCATCGCCTGGGCGGCGTTCAGCGCGAACGGCTTCTCGCACAGCACGTGCTTGCCGGCGCGGAGTGCCTTGATGCTCCACTCGGCGTGCCACGGGTGCGGGGTGGAGATGTAGACGGCGTCGACGCCCGCGTCGGCGAGCAGTTCGTCGTAGCTGCCGTACCGGCGAGCGATGTCGAACTCGTTCGCGAATTTGTCGGCCGACTCCTTCGTGCGGCTTCCCACTGCGACGGCGACGCCGGTGCGCGAGTTGAGAAGGTTCTTCGCGAAGCACTTCGCGATCGCGCCCGTGCCGATCAGACCCCAACGGACCTTTTGCTCGTCGACTGCAGTGGTGTTGCTCATGGAAGGCGAAAGCGTAGCGGAACGGGATATCGGCTCAACTGGCAACACACGATTGCCGCGACGAATCGCCCGCTTGCGGTAAACTGAGCGGTATGACAGATGACCTCACGAACGGAAAGGTCGGCGCGCTGGGCTACGTGCGGCACCACTACAACGGGCTCTCGATCTGGCGCAGGCTGCTGGTGGTGCTGTCGATCGTCTTCGTCGGCATCGGCGCGGCCGGCACGGTGTTTGGAAAGGTGAGCGGCGCTCAGAGCCGCAGCATCGCCTCGCCTGCACCCGCTAAGATCGAAGAGCTGAAAAAGGACCGCCAAGCCAAGGGCTTCAGCGAAGAGCAGATCCGCAAAGAGGTCGACGAACTGAAGCAGAAGACGGTCGAGAACGCGCATTGGTTCTACGACACGTTCAGCCCCACGCTGATGGCGATGGGTATCAGCTTCTTCACGGCGTTCGTGCTCGGATTCGCGTTCAGGCAGTTCGTGCTGACGATGGCGACGGTGGCGGCGATCGCAATCACGCTGGCGTTCGTCGCGCAGATCATGGGCTGGGCCGACGTGGCGAGCTTCGTGCGCGGGCGGGCGGAAGAGAGCAAGCAACTCGCCGACCAGATCTACAGCGCCGGCAAGGCGCTCGTGCAGGACCGCCTGCCGAGCAGCGGCTCGGGCGTGGCGGGGTTTCTGGTGGGGTTCTTCAGGAGGAAGTGAGGGGGAAGAGACGGAGAGACGGAGAGACGGAGAGACGAAGTGACGAAGTCTGCCAAATCGGAAATCGGAAATCCGACCCCGCTCAAAGACTTCCGGGTCGGTCCACTCGCTCTCCCGGCTTCGGTGGGTTCGCGTCGAGCAATTTTGGGAGCATCGTGAAGATGTTCACCGCTGCGATCAGCGCGATCAGCAGCAGGCACGTCGCAACGTACAGCGTGATGCGGAGGGCGCGCTTCATTGGATCGCCTCCTGCGAACTGAACGGCGATCGGCCGCGCTTGCAGCGGAGAACGGCGTCGCGGGCCGCGTAATACGCCGGCTTCGGGCGGTTGGCGCGGTCGAAGAGCAGCGGGTGCGTCGTCCGACCCTGCACGGGCCAGTAGTTGAGCCAACTCTGGCCGTCGTTCACACACCAGAACGTCACGCGGCTCAGCTTGTCGCGGTGCCTCTCGAATGCGTCGAACAGCTCGGCGTACAGCGCGGCCTGAGCTGCATGCACGTGATCGGGAACGACCTCGCCGAACGGGTCGATCGCGTCGCGGTTTTCGTCGGTGAGGACGGTGCCCATCCCCGTCGCCGGCCAGGGCAGGACGTCGACGTCGAGTTCGGTCACCATCACATCGGGACACGCGGCGTGCAGCGCGAGGATCGTCGGCTCGATCTCATCCGCCCATGGCGGACGCGTCGGCTCGTGCGTGCGAGCGTCGACGGCCGGCTCCCACTTCAAGCCAAGGTGCGCCTGCCAGCCGACGCCGTCGATGGGGACGCCGTCGCGCTTCAGCTCGTTCAGCAGCCGCACGATTCGCTCGCGTTTCGGCGGACGCTCGGTGCCGTAGTCGTTGTAGTAGAGCTTTGCATCCGGATCCGCCTCGGCGGCGAAGCGGAACGCCTGCGCGATGTAGTCGTCGCCTATCGCGCGGCGGAGCGGCGTGTCGCGCAGGTATTCGCCTTCCGTGTCGCTGATCGCTTCGTTGACGACGTCCCATCCCAGCACTCGGCCGCGGAAGTGGCGCATCACGGTGAAGATGTGTTCGCGCAGGTTGCGAAGCGCGCGGTCGCGCGAGAGCGGCGCGCCGTCGGCGGCTTGGGCGAACCACGGCGGCGTCTGCTGGTGCCACGCCAGCGTGTGGCCGATCATCGTCATGCTGTGGTCGCGGGCGAAGTTCGCGATGCGGTCGCCCTCGGCAAACGTGAACTCGCCCGGGCGGGGCTGCACGCTCATCGGCTTCATCACGTTTTCGGCGGTGAGCTGATCGAACTCGCGCGTGAGCAGATCGACCTGCGCCGCGTCGTCCAGCGCGTGAATGGAGATCGCCGCGCCGAGGAGGAACGAGCCGTCGATCGCCTGCTTGAGCGTCCGCGATTCCATCGGCGAAATGCTACGCGATCGGCCCGTACTTCCGCAGCACGCACGTCTCCCAAACGAACGGGAAAAACGCGGGCCACCACAGCAGGTCATTCGTCAGAATCGTCAATCCCACCTGTCCCGGCATGTGCCCGAGCCACAGCCAGCCGTACAAAAAGCCGATCGGCCCGAATATTTTGCCGAGACATCCGATCAGGATGAACCCCGCGTACCGCTCCGGATCGCGCGCGGCCAGCCAGTAGCCGATCGCGAACACGCCCACGAACATCCCGATGCACTGCCAGAACAGCACGCCGATATCGCCGACCTTCTCCAGCGGAATGCCGACGAGCTTGAACGGCACGGTCGGAAACAGCACGACGGCCACGCCCCACAGCAGGTTGTAAAGCGCGGCCGCGTAGAAGACGTAGCGGTAAACAGAGCGACGGGGTTCGGGAATCCGATTCATGCGATGCCGCGATCGTAGGCGCGCCGTCGCGGTGCCGTCGTCGACGTCGGTGTGGTCGCTGCGGTCTAGCGACCTTGCAGCCGCCGACCCGGCTTGACGCGCACTCCGAACCTACCATCATCGCGTCATGCCCACGCCTCGCGTATTGGTCATCCGCGCCGCCGGCTCGAACTGTGACGTCGAGACGGCCACCGCGTTCGAAATGGTCGGCGCGAAGGCGGATCGGCTCCACGTGAACCGCGTCGTCGAATCGCCCGCGGTGTTCGACGAATACCAGCTGCTCGCCATCCCCGGCGGCTTCAGTTACGGCGACGACATCTCGGCCGGCCGCATCTTCGCGAACCAACTCATGCTTCGCCTCTCCGGCGCGCTGCACGAATTCGTCGCGAAGAAGAAGCCCGTGATCGGCGTCTGCAACGGGTTCCAGGTGCTCGTCAAAACCGACATCCTGCCCGGCCCGCTCGCCGGCATGACGGGGCAGACCTGCACGCTCACCAACAACGACAATCGCCGGTTCAACGACCGCTGGGTGCAACTGTCGCGCGTCAGCAAGAAGTGCATCTGGACGCGCGACCTGCCCGAGACGATCGAGTTGCCCGTCGCGCACGGCGAAGGCAAGTTCGTCCCCGCGAACGACGCTGTGCGCCAAGCGCTTTGGGACAACGACCAGGTCGCGCTGAAGTACACGAGCGACAACCCCAACGGCAGCGTGGACGCCATCGCCGGCGTGTGCGACGCGAGCGGCCTGGTGTTCGGGCTCATGCCACACCCGGAACGCCACGCGAGCCCGCTGCAGCACTACGCCTGGACGAGCCGCGAGACCCAGCCCAAGGAAGGCGACGGGTTGCAGATCTTCCGGAGCGCGGTGGGGTACGTCGGCTAAGTTGCGCAACGGGAGGGCGAGGCTCCTGCCGAGCCGATGCGGATGCGCGATTCAGACGCCTGCAATCGCGCATCCGCATTGGCTCGGCGGGAGCCTCGCCCTTCCAAAGACGGATCGCGCGTCTCACCCCGCCACCAGCGATACCGCTGTCGTCACGTTCACGCTGAACAGGATCATCGCCAGCAGCAGCACCAGCTGGATGTACAGCACGAGGGCCGCCTCGCGCTGGTAGCGTTCGAGCTGATCGAGCGCAGGGTTGGCGATCTCGGGCGTGTCGGCGTGTTCGATGTATGTGTTCCGATGCTGCGCGATCGCCGGCCAGACAAATCGGCCGTTGAAAACGAGCGTGATCACCGCTGCCGTGTACAGCGTCGTGCGGATGATCGCTTCGATGCGCAGGAACCCCACCGGCTGCGTGATCCAGATCTGTCCTACGAGTGCGAGGAACAGCCCCGCCGCGCAAACGATGCCGATGCGTTGTAGCAGCTGCATCAGATGAAAGACGACGTCGCCCGAGAGGAGCGTGGAGTGTTGCCCGTCGAGGTTCACGCGCAGCACGCGCGGCAGCGTGGGGTCGTGCTGGCGAACGACGCGATGGATCACCCCAGCCGCCAGCGCGACGAACGCGGCCGCCCCGAACCACGCGCCGAGGAGCGCCCAGAACAGCGTCTGCACGAACGGAAAGAGGGAGGCGATCACGCCGGCGATCGTAGCAGAGGGCGCACGCGGGAACAGGAGCGCAGTGACCCGTGCAGTCCGCGAACGTGCGACCAGCGCGCGTGTGCGTATCCTCGCGAGACGCCTACCAGCGTAGCCGCGAGCTTGCTCGCGCGTGGCGCTGGTCTTGACGACCGACTGCCAATCGCGAGCAAGCTCGCGGCTACGCGACGAGCGCGCCGAGAAAAGGAAAAATCCGTTGCGCGCCGCGCAGCGCGCGCACAACCGCGCAGCAACGAGGGAAGAGTAGAGGGACCGCGCGTCTCGCTGTCGTTTCGTTGCGTGCCAATGGGGCGCAATTCAACACTTTGGGGCGCGCGGCCGCGTGTGCGAGGGAAGGGTGAAAGGAAACGATGCCTCGCAAAACGCTGCGGTGCCTCGCGCAGCGCGATGCCGCACCTCGAAGCGTGTGATCGCTCTGACCGCCGTGGAACGCCAGCTCCTTGACAAGTCAGCCAGATGGCTCGCTCAGCATGAAGTGCGGAGTGACTTCGACGTGCGGGTAAGGCGCAAGCCGTGCCCGCAACGCCCGCGCAGCCGACACAACCGGACTCGGCGATGGGCTCACCGCGAGGTGCTCAGCCGTTTCCCGGTGATGGCCGTTGCCCGCGCGGTCTATCCTCGAAGCTTCAAGGAGTCCGTCCCATGCCGCTGCGCCGACGATCGCTCGCCCAACCCCTCGAACCGCGCACGCTGCTCGCAGCGAGCCTCATCGGCGACCTGCTCTTCATCGGCGGAACAACGGGCGACGACCGCGTCGTCGTCGAGGGGTACGCGAGCGAGATCGTCGTCTTCTTCAACGGCGTTCGCTCGACGTTCGCCACGAGCAGCGTCCGCAACTTCGAGGCGTACCTCGACGCGGGCAACGACTCGCTCACGATCGAGTTCAAGGTCGACCTCAACGCCACCGTCCGCGGCGGCGACGGCGACGACTACCTCGAACTGGACGGCCTGCTGCGGACGTTCGTCGACGCGGGCGGGGGAGACGACATCGTCTTCACCGGCTCGCACCGCGACACCGTCTACGCCGGGCCGGGCAACGACCGCGTCAACACCGGGGCCGAGTTCGATGTCATCTACGCCGGCGGCGGGAACGACCGCATCGACGGCGGCCGCGACGCCGACCAGATCTTCGGCCAGAAGGGCAACGACACCGTCCGCGCCATGGGCGGAACCGACACCGTCTACGGCTCAAGCGGCGAGGACCGCATCCTCGGCGATGCGGGGAACGACTACATCGACGGCGGCGCGGGCAACGACGACATCGACGACAACCTCGGCGACGACACGCTCATCGGCGGCTCGGGCGACGACGCGCTGCAGGACCGCGCCGGCCGGAACCTCCTCGACGGCGGCGACGGCAACGACAACCTCGTCGTGGACGGCTGCACCGAATCGCAAACCCTGCTTGGCGGCGCCGGCCGCGACACGCTCCGGGGTGGCCGGGCGGGCGATCGGCTCATCGGCGACGCAGGCAACGACTACATCTACGGCAACGCCGGCAACGACACGATCGACGCCGGCGCGGGCGACGACTACATCCGCGGCGGGAACGACGAGTTCGATTTCATCACGGCCGGGCCAGGCCGGGATCGCATCGCGACGCTCGACATCGTGGGCGGCGACACGATCGACTACCGCATCGCGGAAGACCGAGAACTGGCGATCATCTGACCGACGCGTCGCGTCGCTCGCGCGAGCGGTTGTGGGGAAAGGCGACATCGTGATGCTGCAAGGCGTGCAAGCCTCGACAACACCCGGGCGAGTGCTCGCCATCGACTGGCTGCGCGGCATCGCCGTGCTGTTCATGATCGAGTGTCACGCGCTCTACCTGCTGCACCCGTCGCTCGATGCGTCGCCCGCGAAGGCGTTCCTCCAACTGATCAACGGGCTCTGCGCACCGGCGTTTCTCTTCGCGGCTGGGTTCGCGCTCGCGCTCACGAACGGCAAAGCGTGGCGAAGCGCCCAGGAGAAGCGCGACCGAGCCTGGCGCTCGCTCAAGCGGATCGGCATGGTTCTGCTCGCATCGGTGCTGCTTCGCGAGCACTTCTGGGAAGCGCTGAGCGAGCACCCCGAACGACTGATGTGGCCGGACGTGCTGATGTGCATTGCGATCTGTCTCACCATGATCTGGGCGACGCTGTTCACGCTTCCGCGATGGACGCACGCGCTCGTGCTGGCCGCGTGCATGATCGCGGTACTCGCGGCCGCGCCGGTGCTGCCGGGGCGCGAGCTGGGATTCTTCACGCCGTGGCTCAACAACTCGCGTTACTGGGACACGTTCCCGATCGTGCCGATCGGCAGCTGCGCGTTCTGGGGCGCACTGGTGGGCCTGTTCGCGGCGCGAGCGCGCGATCGACGTCGCGCGATCGCGCTCGGCATGCTGGCGTCGCTCGTGGCCGGCTTCGCGCTCGCGCGGTCTGGCGCTCTCGCGTCGTACCTCTACGGCGAAACGAACACGTACGACCTGCTCACGATGGGCGAGCGCGCCTGGAAGGTGAGCGCGGCCACGCTGCTGCTCCTCGCGATCGAACGCGTCTACGCTGGCAAGCTGTGGTGGCCGATCAACGTGCTGGGCACGCAGTCGCTCGTGGCGTACGTAGCGCACCTGCTGCTGCTGTTCGGCGTCGGGCCGCTGCGGGTGCTCTCGCCGTTGCATCAGAAGACGGGATGGGCCGGGTACTGCATCGCGATGCCGCTGCTCGTCGGCGCGACGCTGCTGACGTGTCTGGTTGTGCGGGCGATCGGTGCATGGATCGCAGAGCGTCGCGGCGCGCACAAGAGAGTGCGGCAGCCGGACGAAACGACTCATTCGTCGTCGGCCGAGGTCAACATTCAACGGGGGGAAGCAGAGGTCCAATCGACGTGACGCGCCGACCTACCGCTTGCCCCGCAGCACGCCCGCCGTCGCACTGAGGTGCTGATGCGCGATCTCGCACGCGTAGTCGACCTCGATCGTCCGGCGATACGCCTTCATCCGCTCCACCGGATCCCGCGTCGACTCGGCCAGTGCGAGGAACGGGGCGTGCAGCTGTTCCCACAGCGCCATCGTGCGGGCGTACGTCGCGTCGGTGCCAGCGGTCGAACCAGAAGGGAGGTCAGCAAGCGGCATGACAACAGAGTGCGGCGGAAGCGACGCGACGAGCCGATCGATCGATCGGCCGTCATCGGGCGGGAGGGCGACGTCATCCGTCGGCACGATCGCGACGACGATCGCGTCGCCCGCGCGGTAACTCGCCGCGAGATACGTTTCGACGTAGAGCCGCTTCTCGCGGGCGATCGCGCGGAGCCGCTTCGCAGGTTCGATCGACGCGCAACCAGCAACGAGGAGCTGACCATGCGGGTATTGCTTCGCGATGACTTCAGGATCGAGCGCATCCGACTGCGACTTCGCGACGAGGTCGAGCTTCACGACGCCCTCGCCCGATCGTTGCCGTCGCTGGCGACGCGCTTCCTGCAGCGGCATGTACAGCCGCGAAAGCGTGTCCCAGTCGCGTGCATCCCACGCGATCCGTTCCGCCTCAACGAGCGCCGCCTCGGCCGCGAGGTAGTCGGTCGCGACGAGGTGCCGCTGGCCCGCCTCGCAGAGGGACTGGAGGTCGCTGCCCGATTTCCGATTTCCGATTTCCGATTGGGACGCCATCGCACGGAGCACGATACCACGCGGCTCGACGGCATGCCCTGCCCACTGCGCACTGCCCACCGCTCACTGCGTTCACTTCATCGTGTCCCGCAGCGCCGCGATCGAAGCCTTCCACATCTGCCCGGCCCGGTCGGCCTCGTAGGCGAGGATGTCGCTCAGGGCGACGAAATCGCGTCCCTCAAGTGCCGATCGAATGTCGGCCAGCTGTCGCGCGAACGCGTTGAGCCAGTTGGAGAGGGTAGTCTGATCTGCGTCGCCGAGCGTGATGCGGTCGAGGTCGAGCCGCAGCAGTCGGCCCAGCTTCGAGACGGACTCCTGGCTGTGCATCCACGCGTTGAAGCAGGCGCCGAGCTTCTTCAATGCCTCGGAATGATCGCCGCTGCTCAGGTTCTCGATCGCGCCGAGCCGCATTTGCTCGGCGTCGTCGAGGAGGGCGTTCACGTCCGAGCAAATCTGGTCGGCCAGCATCGCGGGCTCGATCGTCTCGACGAAGACCGCCTTCCCCGCGAGCGGCTGGGCGCGGAGCTGGTCGAGCTGGTCGTAGCGGGGCTCCTCGCCGTCGATGCTGACGCGGACCACCAGCCGGTTCCGCGTCGATGCGTGCTGCAGCACGTGGCCCACCGTCGACATGCCCGCCACCTCGGCGATCGAAAGCTCGCGTTCGTCAATCGTCACGCTCATGGCACTCGGCTCCGCTGGCGGGTCTGTCGGGGCATCAATTCGCTCACGTTGATTTATCGGACAATCGCCGCGCGTTTCGTGAATCGCCCCCGCATGCCGCGGTACATTCCCCACGCCATGCCTCAGACCGACCTTCGCTCGCTCGAACGCCTGCTCGCCGCGCGACACGGGTGCATCTCGATCCTTACCTTCGAAGAGGAGCACGCACTCGAGGTGATCCGCAGAGCCTCGCTCGACGGAAAGCCGCTGTGGATCTGGTCCAACGCGGACGGCCTGCGCGAGGGACTCTTCGCCAAAGGCAAGACGGTGCCGGACACCTCGCACCCCGCGGCCGCGCTCTATCGCATCTGGTCCGACCCGGCCATGCGGGGCATCTTCGTCTTCCTCGACCTCGGCGGGCATTTGAAGGACGAGCGGACGCTGCGGCTGCTCCGCGAGGTCATTCAGCGGTGTGCCCGGCACGACGTCGACCCGCAACTCGCGTCCACCGTGATCCTGGTCGACAGCACCGAATCGCTCCCGCCGGCGATCGTCGGCGCGAGCGCCCGGCTCGAACTGAGCTACCCGGGCGAGGCGGAACTGCTCGACATCCTCCGCGCCACGACGCGGGCGGCGATGCAGAACACGAAGGTCCGTGTCGACCTCGGCAACAACAGCATCAACGCGATGGTGAAGAACCTGCGCGGACTCACGCGTCAGCAGGCCCGGGCGGCCGTCATGGAGGCGATCGCCAACGACCGCGCCCTCACCGACGACGACGTCGCCGCCGTCATGCGGTTCAAGCGACAGCAGATCAGCAAGACTGGGCTGCTCGAGTTCGTCGAAGCGCCGACCAGCCTCGATCACATCGGCGGGCTGTCGAAGCTGAAGGCGTGGCTCGAGCTGCGCCGCGAAGCGCTCGGCGACCGCGCGAAGGAGTACGGCATCGAGCCGCCGCGCGGCGTGCTCCTGCTCGGCGTCCAGGGGGCCGGAAAGAGCCTCGCCGCGAAGGCCGTCGCGACGGCCTGGCAAAGGCCGCTCTTGCGGATGGACGTCGGCGCGTTCTACAACCGCTTCGTGGGCGAAACCGAGCGAAACCTCCGCGACGCGTTCCGCCAAGCCGAGATGATGAGCCCGGTCGTCCTGTGGATCGACGAGATCGAGAAGGCGTTCGCCAGCGCCAGCAGCACCAGCGCCGACGGCGGGCTGAGCAAGCGGATGTTCGGCGCGCTGCTCACGTGGATGCAGGAACACCAGAGCGGCGTCTTCCTCATCGCCACCGCAAACGACATCGAGAGCCTCCCCCCGGAACTGATGCGCAAGGGCCGATTCGACGAGATCTTCTTCGTCGACCTGCCTGGCGTTGAGGCACGTCGCGCGATCGTGGAGATCCACCTGAAGAAGCGGAATCACGACGTGACGCGGTTCGACGTGGAGGCGCTCGTGCATGCCAGCGAGGGCTACAGCGGCGCCGAGATCGAGCAGGCGATCGTGAGCGCGACGTACGAGGCGTTCGGCGCGAACACGTTCCTGTCGACGAAGCTGGTCGAGGCGGCGCTGCGAGCCAGCCCGCCGCTCAGCGTGACGATGGCGGAGAAGGTGGCGTGGCTCCGCACGTGGGCAAAGGACCGATGCGCGGCGGCGGAGTGAGCACGTTCGTCCGATGCAGCGTTCGAAGGCTATGATCCGCCAGAGTTGTTCCCCATGACTACTTCGTCCGACCAACTCCGCGTCCGCTTCTTCGCGATCCTGAAAGACCGCGCCGGCACGGCCGAGACGTCGCTCCCGCACGTGGCGGACGTCGCGACGGCGCTGGTCGAACTCGCGAAGCGATACCCCGCCATCGAGCCGCTGCTGCCGAACACGGCGGTGGCGGTGAACCGGAACTATGTGCAGCGCGACCACGTGCTTCACGCAGGTGACGAGTTGGCGTTGATCCCGCCGGTGAGCGGAGGGTGATGCAGAGTCGCACGCACCCGATGAGCGATCCAACGCGCCAAGTCATTCCCTATGCGTCAGGCGACGGGCATGTTCCGGTTGCCGCGACGTCCGCGGAACTTGTCGCAGCCATGCTTGATCGGGATTACAGCTTGGCGGAGATCGCGCAGTACGTCGGGTCTGCGGAGTTGGTCGTCGCCGGGGCACGCGACTGGGTTGCGAATCGATACCGAGCCCCAGCGACGCCTCACGAGCGATGCTGCAGGTGCGGCCGCGACTGCGACGGGATGCATGTCCAAATCGTGAGACTGATAGCTTCGTTGGAAGCCGGCGATCGACTGCAGTGGGTGTACGAGCTTCCAGCGTTCCCGGCGTTCTTCCCGCTGTGCGGCAGCTGCGCCAGGCGACAGCGGATGCTGGTCCGCGCATCGAACCACTGGCACCGACCGGCCGTGCTCATCGGGCTGCTGTGGGGGACGTTGATCCTGTCTACGGGGCTGTTCAGCATCTTTTGGTCGGACGATCGCTATTCGCGGCTCATGTCGTTCGCCACGCTGAGCACGCTTGCAACGGTGCTCGCGCTGTTCGCATTGCTGGCGCTGTGGAATCTGAAGTTTGTCAGTCTCTCGCATGACGCACGTTGGAAGCTGATGCGCCGCTTTCGAGTGCACTCGATCGACGTGATCGACCTCGCCGACGGCCGCGAGCAAGGCGTCCGTGCGGTTGGCGATGATTCGAGTGGCCGCTAGCCTCGACGCACCCATGGACGACTGGATCGCCATCTTCGATTCCCCGCTCGACGTCGCTGCCGCGATCGCGTCGGTATTGCATCCACACGCGGGCGGCGTCGACGTCTTCCTCGGCACCACGCGGGCCGAGCGGCGGGCAGATGGCGTCGAGCTCGCCGCGCTCGACTACGAGGCGTACGAGGAGATGGCGGTCGAGCAGATGCGCGCCATCGCGCGGGCAACGAAGGCGAAGTGGCCCGTCGAGCGGCTCTGCATGCTGCACCGCGTCGGCAAGGTCGGGCTGGCGGAGCCGAGCGTGATCGTCGCGGCGAGTTGCCCGCATCGCGGCGAGGCGTTCGAGGCGACGCGGTTCCTCATCGACGAGCTGAAGCGCATCGCCGCGATCTGGAAGCGCGAAGTGTGGGCGGACGGATCGACCACGTGGGTCGCGGGGACGCCGGTGAAGTAGCGTGCGAAAACGAAGACGGGCACGCGCCTCCCAGCGCGTGCCCGCCATGCGGGCGTCACGGGTTGTGACGCACCTTATGCGGCCTTTCGTGCGCTAAACGGCGACTGCGATTCGCCCTGCTGCGCTGAGCTGAATTGCAGGTTCGGACGCTCATCGTTGCCGACCTTCGATGCGACATCGACGGTCGATTCCGTCGCTGCACCGATGAGCTTCGCCAGCGCGTTGGCGACGTCGCGGAGCGACTTCGTGTCAGTGGCGAGTTGCGCGCCCGAAGCGGCCGACTCTTCCGCGACTGCGGCGTTCCGCTGCGTGGCGGTGTCGATCTCGCTCATGGCGCGGTTGATCTGCGCGAGCCCGTTCACCTGGTCGGTGCTCGCCTCGGCGATCTGCGCCACGATCTGGTCGAAGCGGTGCGTGCCCGACTTGATGCTTTCGAACACCTGCTGCAACTGCTCAGCGAGCTTCGTGCCCTGCCGGCTCGACTCGATCGCGCGATCGATCATCGACTGCGTGTTGCCGGCCGCTTCGGCGCTACGGATGGCGAGCGCCCGAACCTCTTCCGCGACGACGGCGAAGCCCTTGCCCGCCTCGCCCGCACGGGCTGCCTCGACGGCGGCGTTCAGCGCGAGAAGGTTGGTCTGGAAGGCGACGTCGTTGATCACGCGGATGACCTGCGAGGTCTGCTCGCTCGCGGTGCGGATCTCGTTGATCGTCTGCGCGAACTGCTTCATCGCATCTGCGCCCTGCGTCGTGACGCGCGTGCTCTCGGCAGACACGCCCGCAGCTTCGCGGGCGGCGGCGGCGTTCTGCGTGGTCTTCTGTTCGAGCTCTTTCAGCGAGGCACCCGTCTCCTCGAGTGCGGCCGCCTGCTCGCTGCTCACCTGCGCGAGGTCCTCGCCCGCGCTGGCGAACTGCGAGGCGGCCTGGCTGAGCTGCTCGCCGAGTGTGCGGAGCTGCCCGGTCGTCTGGTTGATGCGACGCGAGGTGCGAATGGAGATGAAGCTGAGCGCCCCGGCGGCCACGCCTGTCGCAGCGAGCGCGAAGGCGACGTACACCCAGCGGCCCGCGGCGAAGCCGTCGATGCGCGTCGACAGCAGCCCATCGAGGTGCTTGGCCGACAGCGCGAAGAGGTCCATCGTCGTGTCTTCGACGACCTCCAACTGCGAGTCGATCGACGCGGTGGCGCTGGCGTCCTTCCACTCTCGGAGCGAGGCCGCGAGGGCGCGGAGCTGATCGTCGGTCTTCTTCAGCTGCTCCGGGTATTCCTTCTGGAACGCGGCATTCGCGCCGCCGAAGTTGGCGTCTTCGAGCAGGGCGGTGCTGCCGGAGCCCTTGATGCGGTCGGCGTCGGCGCTCTCCAGCTCGGCCGCGAAGACGTTCGCCCGGATGCGCTCGGCTTCGTCGAGCTTGCCGTCCTGCTTCGCCTCATGGATGAACTTGCCGAGGTTCGTGAGCCGATCGACCGTCGCGGGCGTGGCGCACAGCATCACGTCCATGAGGTAGTAGCTGTCGAGGTCGGGGTCGAGGATGAGGTTCGACGTGTCGCCCGCGTGGGCGATCATCGTCCGGATGTCGGCGCGGAGCTGAGCGACGCCGTCGACGGTCGAGCCATCCGATCCGGCGAATCGTGACGCGACGCGATCGGGAAGCAACCCGTCACGCTTCCGCTGCGCCAGGCCCGCCTCGGTGAACTACAGCGATTCGCCATCGGTGGCATGCTCGGCCTTCACGGCGGCGAACGCCTTCTCGACGGCCTTCGCGTGCTCGTCGTTGCGCGTGCCGGTCGCGAGCAGGTCGCGCTCGACGTGGCCGAGCGCGTGGAGGGCGTCCATGAGCGGCGACTGGTAGCGGATGCCCGCGCGTTCCGAATCGGCGAAGTCGATGCCGGCCTGACCCTGACGCCAGATGATGCCGAGCGAAACAACGGTCGGCACGATCATCGCGCCGAGGATCATGAGCGTCTGGCGGTTCTTGCGGAGTCGTTCGAACATGAGGTGTGCCCTGTGTCTCTGGTTGGTAAATCGCGGTTGTGTTGACGATCAACGGGTCGGTCGGCCAGCGTCGTGACTAAGACAGAGCGCCGCAGACGAGAGGTCTATCGACTCAAATCAAATACCCGGTAAGCGGATGCTTGCTGTGGGTTGCCCGTATAGGTGATTCCTTACCGGTTGGACCAGTCTGGTAATAAACTCGCCCGAATGACAAGAATCGCATTGCGGCGGCTATCGGGCCTGATTGTTCTGCTGTGCCTCACATCGATTTTCGCTGCGTCGATGCCTGTATTTGCAGAGCGCACAGGTGGTCCGACGCCGACGCGAAACGCGAATGGCTCCGACCTCGTCACCGTTCAGCCCGGCACGCTGGCGATCGTCCTCACCGCCCCGCACGGCGGCACGAAGCCGGTGCCCGGCGCGACGACGCGGCAGGGCGGTGGCGGCGGCGGCGAGCGGTTCGTCACCGTGCGAGACGCGAACACATCAGAACTGGCCGAGAAGATCGCCGACGCGCTGGAGCGTGAACTCGGCGCCAGACCCGCCGTCGTGATCGCACGGTTCCATCGGAGCTACATCGACGCCAACCGCAGGCCCGAAGATGCCTATGAGGGAGACATCACCAAGCCGCATTATGAGGCGTTTCATGCAGAGGCGCAGCAAGCCGTCGATGCGGCCGTCAAGCGGTGGGGCCACGCGCTGCTGATCGACGTCCACGGGCAAGCCGCCGAACCTGATGCGATCTTCCGCGGCACGCTGAACGGCCGAAGCGTGACGAGCCTCCGCGAACGTTTTGGCGACGACGCCGTCATCGGGCCGGACAGCCTGTTCGCGCAATTCAAGTCGCTCGGCTACCGCATCATTCCCGAGTCCGCCGACGGCAAGCTCGGCGAGGAGACGCGCTACAACGGCGGCTACATCACGCAGACCTACGGCAGCCATGCGCAGCCGCTCTGCGATGCGATCCAGATCGAGGTCGGCTCGAACTTCCGCAAAGAGGCCGTTCTCGACAAGACCGCCGACGACATCGCGAAATCGATCGCTCACTTCGCGCGGAAGTATCTCCCTGCCAAGCCCGTCGAGCCGCGCTAACATGTCGTCGCGATGACCAAGACCGTCCAACAGCGCAAGGCCCGCGTCGACTCGGTCCTGCCGAAGCTGAAGAAGCTCTACCCGCACGCGAAGTGCTCGCTCGACTTCACCTCGCCGCTTGAGTTGATCGTCGCGACGATCCTCTCCGCGCAGTGCACGGACGAGCGCGTGAACATCGTGACAAAGGCGCTCTTCAAGAAGTACCGCACCGCGCACGACTACGCCCGCGCGAAGCCCGAAGAGCTGGAGAAGGACATCCAGAGCACCGGCTTCTTCCGCAACAAGGCCAAGAGCATCATCGGCATGGCCCAGGCGCTCATCGCCGAGCACGGCGGCGAGGTGCCACGCACGATGGACGAGTTGGTAAAGCTCGCCGGCGTCGGCAGAAAGACGGCGAACGTGGTGCTCGGCAACGCGTTCGGCATCAACGCGGGCGTGACCGTCGACACGCACGTCACGCGCCTCAGCAATCGCCTCGGTCTTACGAAGCACCCGAGCGATGCAGTGAAGATCGAGCAGGACCTTATCCCGATCGTGCCCCAGCAGGACTGGGCGTTGTGGAGCCACCTGCTCATCCATCACGGGCGAGCGGTGTGCCAGGCGCGCACGCCGCACTGCCGCGAGTGCGCGCTGCTCGCCGACTGCCCCGCCGGGCAGAAGCTGGTGAAGGCGACGAAGTGACGGAGTGGCGAAGCCCCGAACCTCCCACGACAAGGCGGGACCACGAATCGACACGAATCACACGAATCTGCACGAAGGGTCTACGTCTCGGAAAGACTAGTGTGTCAATCGTGCCACTTCATCGATCGTGGCGGGGCCATTCGCGCATCACTCGTCGGCAGCCCGAGGTAATCGCTTCGTGCGGATTCGTGTGATTCGTGTGGATTCGTGTTCTGGTCTTCTTGATAGCACATAGGGTGCCCGCGCCGCTTCGTCGCAGCGCACCGACTGTCGCACCGAAAGCGTCCCACGCTGAAGGCGCCGCGCGCTACATTCGCCGGCATGAGTGCCACCCCTCGCGATCCGATCAAGGTCTACGACGCCCGCTGGGAAGCGAACGAGTTCTCCGACGCACAGGTCCGTCGGCTGTTCGAAGCGACGCTGCTCTACGGCTACGAACTCGGATGCCATGCCATCACGTTCGGCCGAGATGCCAGGCTTGCCGCCGGGCGCGTGATGGAGATCGGCGTCGAGGCCGCGCTGGCCGCGGGGTTCGAGGTGATCGTCAACCCTTCGCCCATCAGCACGCCGCAGAGCTACTTCAACACGCTCGTGCATTCGCTTGAGAACCGCGCCACGCTCGGGCTTACCGTCACCGCGAGTCACAATCCCGCGCAATACGTCGGCGTGAAGTTCGTCGTGCCGGTCGTCCACGCCATCGGCTACGACTGCGGTCCGGCGGGCGGGTTGACGCGCGTGCGCGAGCTGTACCACTCCGATTGCCACCCACCCACAGGACCGCGCGGCACACTCAAGTTCGTCAATCGCCAGCAGGAGTACATCCGCTACGCGATGAAGGAAGCCCGCGTCGAGCCAGGTGACCTCCTCGGGCTCACCGTCGTCCTCGACGCCTTCAACGGTAGTGCCGGGCCGGAGATCTACGAGTGCCTCACGCTCGCCGGGGCGAACGTCCGCGCGCTGCGCATCGTGCCGGACGGCTCGTTTCCGACCGGATCGCCGAACCCCACCAGCACGGGCAAGATGAACGCCGCGATCGAACTCGCGAAGGAGATCGGCGCCCAACTCGTCATCGGCGTCGACGGTGACGGCGACCGCATCGTCTTCGGCGATTCCCGCGGCATCCTCACCGCGGGCTTCGCATTCGTGCCGATTCTCCAGTCGTGCCTCGCGACGACGTCGCTCAAGCAGCCCGTCGCACTCTACGACCCGAAGGTGAGCCCGCTCGCACTGGCCGAGTGGGGAAAGCTCGGCGCGAAGCCCGTGCTCTTCCGCAACGGGCACTCGCAGATCAAGGACTACATGACGAAACAGACTGCCCTGTGCGCCGCCGAGGAGAGCGGGCACTACTACCACCGCATGTCGCTCGGCGACCTCACCATCAGCGGCGAGAACAGCAGCCTGACGATCCTCCTCCTTGCCCGCGCGATCGCGCGAGATGCGAAGCATATGGACAAGCTGTGGTCGATGGAGAAGCAGATCGTCACGACGGGCGAGTTCAACTACCAGTTCGCCGACGACGCGACGCGCGATGCCGCGCTTGACGCCGTCGTGAAGATGTACGTCGAAGAGGGAGCGACCACCGCCACGACGACCGCCGACGGAATCGACCTGCAGGGCACGTGCGTCGCCAAGGGGGTCACGCTTGAGCCCGGCGCCGCCAAGCTCGCGCTCGGCTGGTACAGCGGGTACTTCCGCATCGCGACGAACGAGAAGGGCGTCGTGCGGAGCTACCTGAGCGCCGGTGAAGCGAGCGTGGGCAAGGACGTCGAACGCCGGACACGTGAGCTGCTGGAGCAGCGGTTTGGCGGGAAGACTGTGGAGTGAGTTACTCTTATTCCTCCCGCGCTTGCGGGGGAGGCTAGGTGGGGGCGGAGCGGGAACGGGCGCACGCTGTCGATCGCTGAGCGGCGACGAAGCGATCTCGCGATTCGCAGACCCCCACCCCGGCCCTCCCCCGCGAGCGGGGGAGGGGGAAATGCAGCCTTTCGCGCGTACCATCTCTCACCATGAAAGCCTGGCTCCTCCCCAAACTCGGTTCGATCGACGCGCTCACGCTGGGCGAACTCCCCGAGCCCACGCCGACCGCGGGGGAGGTGGTGTTGAAGCTGAAGTACGCCGCGCTCAACCCGGCGGACCGGTATCTCGCCGAAGGGGCGTACCCCGCGAAGCCGCCGTTCCCGCACGTGCTCGGGCGTGACGGCGTGGGCGAGGTTGTCGCCGTCGGTGCAGGCGTGAGCGACGTGAAGGTCGGCGACGTCCGCGCCATCGTGCGAGGCGAGACCGGCGTGTCGCGCCACGGCACGTTCGCCGAACGCGTCGCCCTCGGGGCCGATTCGCTTATCCCCGTCCCCGAAGGCTGGTCGCTCGAACAGGCGGCCGGCGCGACACTCGTTTACCTCACCGCGTTTCAGGCGATTCGCCAATGGCGCGATCTGCCGCTCACGAACTGCACAACGCTCGTCACCGGCGCATCGGGCGGCGTGGGCGTCGCGTCGATCCAACTCGCGAAGGCGATGGGCCACTTCGTCGTCGCGCTCTCGCGCGGGACGAGCAAGACCGAGCAGCTCAAGCAACTCGGTGCCGACCTCGTGCTCGATCCGACGTCGCCCACGTGGCGCAAGCTGCTCGGCGAGCGGAAGGTGAACCTCGCGATCGACAACGTGGGCGGCGAAGGCCTGAACGACGTGATCGGCGTCCTCGATATGAACGGCCGGGTGAGCGTGGTCGGCCGACTCGCCGGCCCGGTGCCGCAGTTCAACACGGCGAGCCTTTTCTTCCGCCGCCTGCAGATCGGCGGCGTGGCGGTGGGGACCTATTCACGATCGCAAGCGATCGCGGCGTGGGACGAAGTGCTGTCGCTGATGAAGGCGCGCAACGCGACGCCGCTGGTCGATCGCGTGTTCGCATTCGACGAGCTGCCGCAGGCGTTCGCGCGGCTGAAGGAAGGGCCGATGGGGAAGGTGCTGATTCGCGTCGGATAAACCCAGGCCACGAATCTTCACGAACCCGCACGAGTTAGGAGATGCATTTCATTCGTGTCGATTCGTGAAGATTCGTGGCTACTCTTTCGCCATGCCGCGGAACATCGAAACGAAGCGTCGTTGTCCGGACCTCGCCGTCGTGCGGTCGCGCTCGCTCGCGATGGGTTCTTTCGCACAGGGGAAGCTGGTGCAGGCGGACACTTACTTCGCTGTGTCAGAGGGAAAGCTGAAGCTGCGCCAGATCGAGGGCGCGGCCCAGGCCGAGCTGATTCGCTACGAACGCGAGTCGACCGGCATCGCCCGCGCGAGCGATTACACCATCGAACGCATCGCCGCGCGCGAGGCGGAATCGCTCATCGCGCGGCTCGCCGCCCAGCACGGCGTCCGCTGCGTCGTGCGCAAGGTGCGCGAGCTGCTGCTGTGGCGCAACGTCCGCATCCACCTCGACACGGTCGATCGCCTCGGCACGTTCGTCGAACTCGAATCGGTCGTCAGCGAGAAGACCGACGAGCCAACGGCCCGACTGAACTTCGACGAGTGCTTTGCAACCCTACATCTGGGCGCAATGCAGGAGGAGCTGAAGAGCTACGGCGACCTGCTCACTCCTTCACCACCAGCGCACCGGTGAACTGGTCGTCGCGGCCGTGATCGATCGGCCCCGCCCACGAGCTGCTCGTGCCGGTCTTGTGCTGGTGCTGGACGAAGTTGAACCGCAACAGCGCGACTCGCTTGTCCGGCGTGGGCGTGAAGCCGACCGGGTGTAGTGCACGCCATGGGATGGCGACCTCGCCGCGCCAGGTGTCCTTGTCGATCGTCGCGCCGTAGCGCACGCCGGACTCGACGGCTTCCCAGCTGGCGTCGTCGCCGGGGCTTGCGCGCGGGTCTGTCTTGCGTTCGCTCCACTGGCCGCCGTTGGGCTTGCAGGCGACGTGAAGCGTCGGGCCGGCGGTGCCGTCGGTGTAGATCGGTTGGACGATCAGCTGCACGACGTCTTCGCCCCAGGCTCTGCGGAACTGGTATTTCACGAAGTTCTGCACGCTCGGCAACGGCACGTCGTTCAGGCCGCCCACGCGGAAGGCGAAGTACACGTCGCGGTCGGCCCACGTAGCATAGAGCGCGGTGTTCTGCGTGCCGGGCGTCATCTCGATCTGGTGCTGCTGCATGCCCGGGCGATCGATCATTTTCACCAGTGCGCCGAGGCGGATCGCGTCGTCGTCGGTCCAATCCGAGAGGACGCCGTCGATGTTCAGCCCACCCTCGCGGCGGCTCATCGGCGCGACGGGCACGACTGCAGGAACGGGCGTTTGCGTTTTGCGGTAGCCTTCGGTGAAGTTCAGCTCGACGAGGGCGGGCTTCGTCGCGTCGAACCGCGTCGGGTCGACGCTCGCCCGCAGCGCGTAAGGCTGCACGCGATACGTCGCGAGCGGCGGCACGACGACAGGGTTGGGCTCCACCGTCCACCCGCCCGGCACGCGCGCGAAGCCGAGTTGGCTGTCGTAGGGCGTCGCGTCGGATGCGTTGTAGATGTCCGTGCCGAGCCGTACGTCGACATTCGCGCCTTCGAGATTGAACAGCGTCGACCGCGCGACGAGCAACGGCTGCTCGCGCGGGACGAGCCACTGCAGCGTCTCGCGGTTCAGGCGGTTCTGCAGTTCCTCGTCGGGCTGCTGGCCGGGCTCGCGGAGGAGAATCGTCTTGGCGAGCAGCACCATGCCGTCGTCCCACGCGGCGGGGTCGATCGTTCCGGCCATCAGGGCGTACATCGGGTCCGCGGGCTGAGTTGGCTGGATTTCGACGGGCTTCGTCAGCAGCCGCGCCATGAGCTGCGCGTTGATGCGCTGGCCGCGCTGGTCGGCGAGGCGCAGGTACTCGAAGTCCTGCTGCGCCCGGCGGAGCCACTTCAATTGCAGCGTCGGGATTGCGACCTGATCCGTGCCGAACCACTTGCCGGGGTAGAACCAGATCAGCTCGTTCGGGTCGGCCCGTTCGAGTTGGCGCGTGGGGCGCGGGAGCGTGTTGCCGAAGCGGACGATCGACGCGTTGCGGACGTAGGCGAGGAATGCCCACGCGCGGACGTCCCGCTCGTCGCCGCCCGCGCCGACGTACGGCACGAGCCCGCCCGCATCGGCGCGGAGGAACGAGACGAGGTTGCGCCGCGCCCCGATCGGCGCGACCGGCTTGCTGGGCGAATTGCTCACCAGGCTCGGCGCGGTCGACCAGATGCGATCGACGAAGGTGGGCTGAGGGAGGTCCTGATTGTCGGGGCCGGTCGCGTAGTCGAGGTCGTCGTACTCGATGGGCAGGGCGACGCGGATGCGCGGGTGACTCGTGAGGACGTCGTTGGCGCGGCGCAGCAGATCGCGCTTCTGCGCGCCGGAACTTGGGCCGCGATCGGCAATCCAGACCGGGGCGCGGACGAGCCAGTCACGCGAGTCGAAGTGCGCCGCGGCCGCGTTCAGGTACTGTCGCTGCGAGGCGATCGGATAGTTCGAGAGGAAGTCCACGCCCGGGAGCGGCCAGACGCCTGCGCCGACGTTGTCCGGAAACGCCGCACCATCAAGCCATGGCCCGACGAGCGAATCGAAGTCGCCCCAGTCGATCACCGGCTGCTGGTTGGGCGGCCACTTCACGGTCGGCTGCAGGCGATCGACGAAGACGCCCGCGCGGTGCGCGTGCGCGAGCTTCACGATCGCATCGATCGCGTTGACGGTGCGGTCGTAGCGCGGATCGCCGCGCCGGACGAGTCGCGGCGTGATCGCCTCGAACGATTCCGGGTAGAGCTGCGAGAGTTCGTCCCATGGCAGCTCGCCGACGAGGCGGAGGTCGCGCTCGTCGGGCAAGACGAAGTTGTAGACGGTCAGCTCGATGGGCAGCGACGCGACGACGGCGTTCGCGGCGTTGAGCAGCTCGACCGCGCCGCGGTACGTACCGGCACGCGTGCGGGTGGGGATGGCGAGGTCGACCCAGAGATCGATCCCACGACCGGCCGGCGGGGCGACGCGCTCGGCCGGCCGGAGCGGGTCGCGAAGGCTGGAGAGCTCGATTGCGCCATCGCGCGGCGTGAGCGGCAGCAGCGCTCGGGGGAGATCGCCGCGCTCGATGCCGGTCGTGCCGAGCTGACGCACGAAGCCCGCACGGTTCAGGTCGGCCGGCACGAACATCAACTGCGACCACTCGGGTTGAGCGGCCAAGGTGACGCCGTCGAGTTCGTGCGTGAGCGCGGTGAAACGGATGCGGGCGAAGTTGGCGTCGCCGATCGCGGCGCCGTCGAGCCGGACGAGCGTGCCGAGCGTCTCGTTGCCTGCGCCGGCGAGGGTGAGCGGGCCTTCAATGGAACGGACGACGGTGGCGTCGATCCGCCCCGCCCGGAGCGGCCCCGGCCCGACCGGGGCCACGACCGCGTCCGGCGGCGGCGGTTTGCCTCCACCTGAGCCCGCGGCGAACGGGTTGCAGCCCGAGGCGAAGAGCAGGACGAACAGAACAGCCATGCTCCGATAGGCGACGAGGAGGGGCCGGTAAGGCGGGTTCGGTCGAGCTTGCATAGGAGTTGGGCACCCTTCGGGCGGCTGCACAATGGCTTAGCGGAGGAACAAGCCCTCTAGGTGGTTCGTCGACAGGGCATCGGTGGTTCGGTTCAAAATCTTCAACGGCAGAAAACGTTGTTCTACACCGCGCCGAGGCCGATTCGATGGGTGAAACGGTCCATCGACAGAAATTCGCGAGATTTCCAAACCGGCTGGCACCGGCTTCGCAATAGGTGGGGCATCACGCGAACGGAATGCCTCGGGAAGAGGTGAACCGAACGCGGGGTGGTCGACGGCTCGATCAAGCGACTCGCCGATCACCCGTTACGAATCTCGTTTCCTCCTCCGCCAGGCTGCACGGACCTTACCCTCCGCCGTGCAGCCTATTTTTTTGCGCGCGTTTCGGGTGGAAACGCGATGAGGGGAGAGTGCGACGCAGGCGATCTGCAACAGTGCGCCGATGGAGCTTACGCCTGGGCGGGCTCTGCTGTCGGTTCGGCGGGTGGGAATGTCACGCCGCGATACAGTTCGGCGAGTGAGATCTGGATGCCAAGCGTGCGGATATGGGCAACCGCATCGAGTCCCGTCGAGTAACTGAGGAGCCAGTCGTTGCCTTGGCGAGTTCGCACCTCGACGCGCGGCTGATCTTGGTACACCAGAATGTACGTGTCGAACGCCGGCATGGCCATGTAGTGCTCGAACTTCTCAGTGCGATCAAAGGCAGCGGTGGACGGCGACAAAACCTCGACGACGACGCGGACGTTGACCACGCCGGATCCCGCTGCGTTCTCGGGGTCGTACTCACGCGGTCCACAGACGACGCTTGCATCGGCGTAGAAGTAACGCCGCCGCTTCGGTATGGCGATGCGAAGATCGGGCCCGTGCGGCTGACAGGGCCCGCCGCGCAGCGCGAGCGCCAAGACCATGTACGCTTGCCCCTGAAGGACGGCATGATCGCCAGAGCCACCCGCCATCGCGACGATTTGCCCGTCGTGGAACTCGTGCTTTTCGTCGGCTGCATCCTCGAGCGCGATGTACTCAGCCAACGTATAGCGACGCGGCGGCGGTACTGGCGGATGTGAAGTCGCTCTCGACATCGTCCTGAAGTATACCGCCCGTTTGCCTTTTCCGCTTCGCCTTCCGATCATCTCCCGCCCCTGACGATGTCAACGCTTCAAGCCCAATCCCGCGACTGGTCTGCCCTGCACGGCCATGCGCTGCGCGGTCGCCGCGTGGTGGTGACCGGCGGGTGCGGGTTCATCGGCTCGCACGTGGCGACCGGGCTCGTCTCGCTCGGGGCAGACGTGTCGGTGTTCGACGATCTGTCTGAGGGCAACCAGGCGAACCTGCCCGCCGGGGCGAAGCTCACGCGCGGCAGCGTGCTGGATCGCGATGCGCTATCGGAGGCGCTCGCCGGCGCGGAGATCGTGTTCCACCTGGCGGCGCTTGTCAGCGTGCCTAGAAGCGTCGAAGAGCCGCTCCGCTATCACGACGTGAACGCCACCGGCACGCAGAACGTGCTCGAGGCGGCACGCATCGCAAAAGTCCGGCGCGTCGTCTACAGCGCCAGCAGCAGCGCGTACGGCGATGCCCCCACGCAGCCGAAGGTCGAGACGATGCCGCCGCTCCCGAAGAGCCCGTACGCGGCCACCAAGCTCGTGGGCGAGGAATACATCCGCGCGTACGCCAGCTGCTACGCCGGCTTCGACGCGGCGAGCCTCCGCTACTTCAACATCTTCGGCCCGCGGCAACGCGCCGACTCGCCGTACAGCGGCGTCATCGCAAAGTTCGCATCGCTGCTGTTGAGCGGGCAAGCCCCCACCATCACCGGCGACGGCTCCGCGACGCGCGACTTCACGTACGTCGAAAACGTCGTCCACGCGAACATTCTCGCTGGGCGGGCGGAGAAGCCGCTAAAGGGCGACACCTTTAACGTCGCGACCGGCATTAGCACGACCGTGCTCACGCTCGCGACGAAGATGGCGGAACTCGTCGGCAGGCCTGACCTGAAGGCGAAGTTCGCCCCCGAGCGTCCCGGCGACGTCCTGCACAGCCAGGCCGACCTGACGCGGAGCCGGGCTGTGCTCGGCTACTCGCCAATCGTCGACTTCGACGAGGGGCTTGCGCGTACCGTGGCGTGGTATCAGTCGATGCGGTGAACGCTGCTCTCGGCGTGTTCGATCAGGCGAAAACACGAATCGACACGAATGTCACGAATCTCCACGAAGGAGATGTGCGGCGTCGTCATGCCCGTCGAGTTGACCGCGGCTTGAACCGAGTTTTGCATGATCAGCCTCGATGGTCTTCGTGCAGATTCGTGTCGATTCGTGTTCCCGACTTCGATCACTCCTCAAGGCTTCTTCGCCGGCGGCTTGTCGAACTCGGTGGTCACCTTGCCAATGCGCTTGCCTTTGGTGAGGAACTTCCCGCTGATCGTTCGGCCGTCCGGCAGGATGCACTTCAGCGTGCTCGGGGCGACGTTCTTGCCCGGGATGAGTTCCCACTTCACGGCCGACTCGTCACCCTTTGACAGCCGTTCGACGTCCTTCAGCGTCCGCTCGATCAGCGTCGGCGGGAGCCAGTCGTCGGCGTGGCTCTTCAGCGTGCCTGCCTTCGCCGCTTCGAGGAACGCTTCGAACGAATCGAACCGCTGCCCCTGCACGTGCGCCCGGCCGATCATGCTGACGAGTGCGCTCGTCGTCGCCTGGGCGTAGACGTCGCGCGTCGGGTCGTCCGGAAGCTTCGTCCAGTACTCGCGCCACGCCTTATCAAACGCCGCGTGATCGCCCGCGCCGAACGTGTCGGCCCATGCCTTGTCGTGCGGCTTGCCACGCGAGAGGAGCGAGATGTAGCTGCCGAACGCCTTCTGGTACTTCCCGCTGTCGCCGTGCGCGAGGAAGTGGCACAGCATCCACGCCATGTCATAGTTCTCGATGCGGAGCTGCGCGTTCCACGTCGCGTTGCTCATGCGGAGCATCGACTCGATCGACGGAAAGCGGTCCTTCTCGAGTTCCTTTTTCACGCGCGCGAGCCGCCCGGGCGGGATGACGCCGCTGAACATGTGGTCGCCCGTCCAGAGCGATTCGCCGAAATACTCGGCCATCCCTTCGTTCACCCACATGGGCAGGTCGCCGCCGATGACGGCGTGCGCGAACTGGTGAAACCCCTCGTGCTGCACGACGTGCCATGTGTCGTCGGAGAGGTCGTCCCCCGCGATCGCCATCAGGCGCGAGCCGTCGAACACGCCCGCGCTGCCGCGCATGCCGCCCGCGGCGTAGTACTGCTTCTTGTCGCGGAAGAGGAAGAAGGGGAACTTCGATCGGATCGCCCCGGCGAACCCGCGCGTGCGGTCGGCGTACTCCTCGGCCATCGCGGTGATGCGGAGCGCGCTCTCCTTCACCTGCGACTCGTCGAGGTCGGAGTAGACGACGTAGTAGGCCGTCTCGTACCGCTGCAGGCCGAGCTGCTGCGCGACGGCGTCGTGCTCGCGCAGGCTGACCTCGCCGCGGACGAGGGGCGAGAGCAGGAGCGCTGTTGCGATCAGTAGTGCGAGCAACCGCACGATGGGAGGGCGAGGCTCCTGCCGAGCCTTGGGCTCGGAACGAGCCCACGCGGATGCGCGATACGAAGGCAAAGGCTCGGCGGGAGCCTCGCCCTCCCACGATGCGCCGCAAACGACGGCGGATGTACTACTGACTCCTGCGATCGACATGCCCCGAAGTGTAAACTGGCGTCCGTAGAGCCAGCCAACGCATTTCCGCGTCAGCGCGGCGGATAGATGCGGCTGTTCGGGAAGGCGTCGAGGATCGCCTTGATGAGTGGATCGCTGGCGAACACGGACGGATCGAAAGCGACCGGCGCCGACTCATCCTGCACCGGTGCCATCGCTTCCACTTCGGATATCGATGGTCGAACGACCCGGGGGCCACGCTGCGACGAAGTCGCTGGTCCGGCATCGACGACCGGCGCAGGCTCGATCTGCACCTCGATGCGCGCGGGACGACCGATCACCTCGGCGAACGCGCTCGCGTACGCGTCGAGGTTCGACAGCAGGTACTCGCCCGCGAAGGCCATCTCGTGCGGGTACCACACTAGTGCCTGGCCAGTCGAATGGTCGAGCGAGAGGAGTCGTGCCGCGTCGAACATCCCCGCGAGCCGGCCCTTCAGCTTCTGCAACACCTGCTCGCGGATCGGCGTCAATTCTGCTGGCTCGGGCGACACGCGCTCGCCGTTCGCGTCCTTCTGTTGCACGACGATGGGCTTCGGGGCGGCCTTCTTGTACGCCTGCCAGAGTGAACTCGTCGCGCCGGCGTCGGCGACCTTGCCGACGGCGGGGAGGGCGTCGACTTCATCTCCGTCCCCCGCTTGCGGGGGAGGGCTGGGGTGGGGGTCCCCGGAGGGCTCGATTTCCGATTGGGAATCGTTTGGGATCGATGCCGCGTCGGGCGTTCGAGCCTCGCCAATGGCCTCGGGCGTCGGCGGTCGCGCATCCGCGGGCGACGCGTGCCGCGTCGCAGGCTCGGCGGGAGCCTCGCCCTCCCGTGAGGGCGTCGCGCCGCTTTGCACAGGCACGGGCGGCGTCTTCAACTCGCGCACGACGTCGGCGACCGCGCCCGACACCTCCGCGATCGACGGCTTCGCGACCGGAGCAGCCGGCGATGCTGGACCGCGGGCTAACTCAGAAGTTTTTTTTTGAGCGGTGGCCGCCGACCTCGGCGAACCGGCACCGGCAGAGCCGCCACCATCTAGCCTCGAGATCAGTTCGCCCACGCTGGCGAACTGGCTCGACATCGCGAGGCGCGCCAGCGTGGCGTCGAGCAGCGCGCGGCCCGTCTGGCTCGATCGCATCTGCCTGCGCAGCTCTTCGAGGATGGCGATGTCCTGCGTCAGCGCGCCGGGGTCGAACTGGCTCGCCTGGGCTTCGAGTTGCTTCGCGTCGACGCCGATCACGTCGACCAGATCGCTCTGCGCGCCGCACGTGGCGACGAGCAGCAGGTTGTGGAAGTGTTCGATCAGCGACGCGATCAGCGTGTCGACCGCCAGCCCGCCCGAGACGATCGCGGTGGCCTGTTGCAGCGTCGATTTCACGTCGCCCGCGCCGATCGCGCCGGCGAGGTCGAAGATGAGCGTCGCCCGCGGCATGCCGAGCAACTGCTCGATCGACTCGGCCGTCAGCTTCTTCTCGCCCACGCTGAGCAACCGATCGAGCAGGCTCAAGCTGTCGCGCATCGACCCCGCGCCTGCCCGCGCAACGAGCTGGAGTGCCTCGTCCGTCGCGCTCACTTTTTCGTCAGAGACGATTCGCTGCAGGTGCGCCACGATCTCGCGCGACGGGATGTTTCGGAAGTCGTACCGCTGACACCGCGAGAGGATCGTCGGCAGGATCTTCTCCGCCTCCGTCGTCGCGAGGATGAACTTCACGTGCTCCGGGGGCTCCTCCATGATCTTCAGCAGCGCGTTGAACGCCGCTTTCGAGAGCATGTGGACTTCGTCGATGATGTAGACCTTGAACCGCGAGCGGGCCGGGCGGAACCGGGCGTTCTCAATGAGGTCGCGGACGTTGTCGACGCCCGTATTGCTGGCCGCGTCGATCTCGATGACGTCGATGTCCTCGCCCTTGGCGATCGCCTCGCACGAGCTGCACTTCCCGCACGGGGCGGTGGTGGGCTTGTCGTCCTTGGCGTTCAGGCAGTTCAGCGCCTTCGCCAGAATGCGGGCCATCGAGGTCTTGCCGACGCCGCGCGTGCCGGTGAAGAGGTAGGCGTGCGCGATGCGTCCGGAGTCGATGGCTTTCTTCAGCGTCTGCGCGACGTGGTCCTGCCCCACGACTTCGTCGAAGGTGCCAGAACGATAGCGACGTGCGAGGACAGTGTAGGCCATGGGCGGACGGCCAAGGAGTGTATCCGATGACGCGCGCGTTCGTCACGCGGAAGCGGCAAATCGTGGGGCGGTGCGCACGATTGCGTGAAGTCGGGTCGGTACGGTCTGGCGTGGACGGGTTCGCGTTGAACGCGTCGCCGTCGGTCCCTAGCATCCGAGGTAGTCCAATGACCGAAAGCCCCGCCATCCCCGCGATTCCGCCTGAGCTTGCTTCAATCGACCCGCACGACGCCGACGCACTCGTCGCTGCGGCTGTGAAGCTCTACGGCGACAAGCTCACGCTCGCCTGTTCGTTCGGCGGCGCGGGCGGGATGGTGCTGCTCGACATGGGGCTGCGCCACAAGCCCGACCTCGACGTCTTCGTGCTCGATACCGACGTCCTCTTCCGCGACACATACAAGACGATCGAACGCGTCGAGGCGAAATACGGCATCAAGGTGCGTCGCGTGAAGACGGAACTCTCGCTCGATCAGCAGGCCGCCCTGCACGGCGAAAAGCTCTGGGAGCGCGACCCGAACCTGTGCTGCCACATCCGCAAGGTGCTGCCCATGCAGACGGCCACGCGCGGGTTCGACGCGTGGATCACCGCGATCCGTCGCACACAATCCTCGACGCGCACGCAGACCGAAGTCGTCAGCTGGGATGAGCAGTTCAACCTGTGGAAGCTGTGCCCGCTCGCGCTGTGGAGCGAGGACCGCGTGATGGACTACATCGAGGCGAACGCGGTGCCGCTCAACCCGATGCTGTTCGAAGGCTACACCAGCATCGGCTGCGAACCGTGCACGCGCAAGCCGACGGATGCGGATTCGCGCAGCGGCCGATGGGCGGGGTTCGGGAAGATCGAGTGCGGGCTGCACATGAAGCCGAAGAGTTCTCGATAGCAATCGGCGCAAGCCCAAGGTCACTTGCGATACCGCATGTTCACCGTTCCGTCCGACGCAGTGCGATCGGAGCGAGCACCACTGCCAGCAACGCCGTCGGTTCAGGGACGGCCGATTGGGATAGAGCCCAGTTGCCTGCCAGCGACGCTGCGAGCGACTGGGAGTAGTTCGCGGCCAGTGCGAGCAGGTCGTCAAAATTCGTCGTGCCGTCGTAATTGGCATCACCGGTGGTCCACTTCGTGCCGGACGCGTTGTAGTTGGCGGCAAGCCGCAACAGGTCGTCGAAGTTGACGGCGCCGTTCAGGTCGCAGTCGCCCTTGAGTGTGTAGCGAACGAGCGTGTCGGTGGGCTGGACCGTCTGGCCCATGAACATGGCGACGCCGAGGTCGACGTTGCTCGCGATGGCCACCGCTGCGTTTGGGTTCGCTGCGGCGGTGCTCGACATGATGCCGGTGCCCGTCCATGCGCCGCCGTTGAAGCCGACGCCCACTGCTGCCAGCAGGTCAGCGAACGGCGTGGCGTTGCTGATGGCGACGCCTTTGTCTCGCAGGTCGAGCGTCGCGCCGGCCTGCACGATCAGCGTGCCTACGCGGCTCGCGCCGTCAATGCTTGACCCGCCCGCGATCAGGGCCAGTCTGCCCTCGGCGACGTTGAGGGTGCCGATGGCAATCCGCTTCAGGTTCGCCGTTCCGCCGCCCAGCTTTGTGATGATGTTGCCGCCCATCGGCCGAACGAAGCCGTTGATCGACAGCGTCGCGCTGGACGCGACCCTAAGTTTGATGTCGCTGCTCAACGCGATTGGCACATCGATGGAATGCGACCCCGTTCCCGTCACGGCGATGTTCGCGGCAACGCCCGCGGGCGCGATGAACCGGATGCCGCCTCCGCCGGACAACGTGTAGCCAGTTGCGCCTTCCAGCTTGAGTAACTTCGTCTCGGGAAAATCGCTGACGACGATCGTCTGGGGCACAGCACTCGCGGGGAAGCGTGCGTTCTGCGTCGCGCCGTTCGCGACGAGGCCAATCTGCCAATTCGCGCTGTTGGACCACGTTCCGCCATTCGTGCCTGTCCACGTAGGCTCGACCTGGTAGACGTCGAGCCGGTTGCCGCTGAAGTCAGCGACGAGCAGAACGGAGTTGCCGTTGGCGTCGCGGCCTGTGTTGAAGCCCTTGATCTGGCCGATGTACGGCGCGCCAAGGAAATCTTCGTCGCCCACAAGTGTGGTCTGCGTGATGCCCGTGCGCGTGCCGTCGAGGTTGGTGATCTGGATGGCGCGGGCATCAGCGCTCGGCTGGACCGCGTTGGTGGAGTCGGTAAACGTCAGGACGTGCGTGGTGGTGTCGGCGACGCGAGTGGCGGTAGCGAGGAAGTTAACCGTGCCCGCGCCTTCGAGGATCGCGACCGCGTTGCCGTTGTTGCTCGCGTCGGGCGGCTGATGCGACAGTGCGCCGAGTAGTCCCGTAGAGCCTCCGGTCACGGGGTTGCTGACGAAGTTGTTCGGGCTTGTGCGCCGGCCGTAACCGGTGCCGCGGCTTGTGATCAGGGCGACATTACCCTGGCTGTCGAAGCTGATGTCGCCCGGTGAATAGCCGATGCTCCGGCCGGCCGACGAGAACACGCCCGCTGAGCCGCCCGTGGGCTGGCCATTCGAGAGCTTCAGCTTGTAGAGCTGGCCATCCGCGCCGAAGCCGTCCTCGGAGACGATCGCGATGGCGGGGCTGCCCGCGTCACCTTTCGGGTCGATTGCCATCGCGAAGGGATGTAGGGAGAGGTTGCTGCCGAAGGCATTCCAGACCGTGTTGCCCGCCGGGTCGATGCGGCGAACGACGCTGCTCGTCGGAAAGGTGCCCGGCCCGGCCGTCTGCGAAAGGATGATGTCGCCCTGATAGGTGTCGAGGTGATCGATGCCGCGAGACGGGCCCACCGACAGGATCGCCCCGGTTCCGGCCAGTCCGGAAAGCGCCGGCGTTGCGCCGAGCGCACCGGCCACCTTTACGACGCCCGTCCTGCCCGATCGGCTAGAACTGTTGTAGCCCCCCAAGTACGCGTTCGTGCCATCGAACGCGACGGACAACGGGCTCGCGCCGTACTGCGACGGAGTCGACCCGCCGTAGAAGAGCGACGACAGCGAGATCGAGTTCGTCTTCTGAAGCCGGTACTGGTCGGCAGATGCCGTCGCTCCGGACGCGACGAGCACGGTCAGTGAGACCGCGAGCGGACTTAACCGTGGACCCTTATGACGCATAGTCCTTCCAAGTTTCGTAGGCAAATTGCCAGCACCAAAGTCCTGACGAAAGACACGAGAGGTCTCGTGCTCCATACAGCATACTGCGACCTGGCGAGACGCGACGTGGTTTTCTGACGCGTGTGTCCGGGGTTCGGCTCAAGTGGCTGCCGTCGTGCCGGCGAGCAAAGCTGGCATCTGGTGCGTAGATCGCTGTAGTCTGATTGGCGTTGACAGGGAACCAGGTTTCAGGAGGTCGCATCACATGTCGAATCCACTTCAGTACGGCCGGGCCGGGTCGCAGGCGTACTCGCCTTATTACCGCCACACGGGGCGGATCACTGCGCTCGGCACCGTGCTCGGCGTCATCGTCGGGCCTGTCGTGGCGGTCGGGCTGGGGTTCGTTTACGCGTACGCGGTCGGCTATTGCCCGATCATCTACGCCAACATCTTCATCGCGATCGCGTTCGGGCTCGCGCTGGGCGGAGCGACGACATACGTGATGAAGCAGTTCAAGATTCGCAACCTGCAGGTGGGCATGGCGATCGTCATGCTGTCGGCGTTGCTGGGGTACTACTGGTCGTGGGCGGTCTGGACCTGCGAGATGATCGACCGATTCTCCGACATCAAGCGGCCGTTCACGTTTCTCGATGCGGCGCTGCGTCCGGCGATGATCGTGGACTTCGCGAAGTACGTGTACGACGAAGGCCTGTGGACGCTCGGCCGAAGCTCGTCCAGCAACAAGAGCACCATCAAGGGGCTCGCGATCGCGTTCGTGTGGCTCGTCGAGGCCGCGCTGATCTTCGGCGGCGCTTGGGTGCTGGCGTGGCGCATGCTGCGCGACAACGCGTTCTGCGAATCCTGCGAACAGTGGTGCGGGAAGGAGACCGACCTTCGCTCGCTCGGCGTCGGTGAACGCGACTTCGTTCGCACTGAGTTGGAGAAGGGCAATTACGGCGTACTCACACCGCTCCTCGCCGGCGGAAACAAGTGGCCGCGCTGGACGCTGAAGATGCAGCAGTGTCCGAAGTGTCAGATTCTGAACGTGGTCACGCTCTATGAGGTGAACATGACGACCGACAAGCAGGGCAAGGTGCAGGAGAGCGCCACCGCCGTGGTCCGCCATCTGCAACTCGACCAGCCGGGTTTGAAGAAGCTTCAGGCCGCGCTCATGCCAGGCATGGCGGCCGTGCCCGCGCCGGCGCCGATGTCAAAGCCCGCGCCGATCCCGCTGGAAGGCGACGAGGCGTGACCCGCGGCGCAAACTGCGAGCGAGTCCGGTCAAGATGATCTGGAGTGCCTCCGCTACCGCGAAGGCTGCGTGCTCGTGGCGGATCGTGTAGTCGCCGCGGACTGCTGGAGATCGGCCTCGATTTCCCTCCCCTTCGCCGCGTGACCTTGGCCGGGGTCGGATCGTTCCCATGCTTCGTAGAACTGCACAAGCGATTGCGCTGCGCCGCGCGTATCAGCGTGATCGGGGCCGCGAAGGGTCGCGAAGATCTGGCGCGCCTCGACTAGGTTGGCCTCGGCCAGTTGGAATCGGTCGACGTCGTAAGCCAGGCCGGCCCGTGCCCGCCCGAGTGCCGTGAGCAGCATCGCGAGGCGATCGGCGGTCGCGCCGCGGAACACTCGGCGGGCCGCGGGCTCCGTCGCTGCGAGCAGGGCGATCGCATCGTCGTTCTTTCCCTGCAACTGCAGAACACGGCCGAGCTGGGTCGCGAGCGCGACGGTCAGCGGGTGCTGCTCGCCGTGCACGCGGAGGGCCTTCTCGTAACCCTCGCGATAGCACGCCGTCGCCTCCGCTAGCTTGTTCTGCGCCTGCAGCGCGAACGCGAGGTTGTTGATCGAGATGATCGTGTCCGGATGCTCCTCGCCCAGCACGCGGCGGCGCAGCCCCAGCACTTCGCGATACCACTTCTCGGCTTCGTCGAGTTTGCCTTGGGCACGCATTACCATCGCGAGGTTGTTCATCGCGGTGAACGTGAATCGGTGCGTCGGCCCGAGCACTCGGCGGTTCTTCTCGTACGCCTCGCGTAGCAGGGGCTCTGCTTCGGCGAGCTTGCCCTCGCTGCGGAGCTGGTTGCCGAGGTCGTTGAGCGACGTGAGCGTCTCCGGATGCTCTTCGCCCAGCGCGCGTCGTCGCCCGGCGAGCGCATCGCGAAAGCACTTCTCTGCCTCGGCGGCCTTGCCCTGTGCGCTGAGCAGCGTGCCCATGTTGTTGAGCGAGAAGAGCGTGTCGCGGTGATCTTCACCCAGCACGCGACGACGGCGGTCCAGCGCTTCGCGGTATAGCGGCGCGGCCTCGTCGGGCTTGCCCTGCGCGAGGAGCAGGTAGCCGAGGTTGTTCATCGCGAGGAGCGTTTCCGGGTCGTCGTCGCCGAGCGATTGACGACGCTTGTCGAGCGCTCCGCGGAAGAACGGCTCGGCTTCAGCGAGCTTGCCCTCGGCGCGCAGGAGCGAGCCGACGTCGCTGATCGCGGTGAGCGTGGCGCGAGCAGCCTCGCCCAGCACGCGGCGTTTGCGTTCGAGCGCTTCGCGCAGTAGCGGCTCGGCCTGTGCGGTCTTTGCCTGCGCGAGGAGGAGGTTGCCCATTCCGCTGATCGAATCGAGCGTGTCCGGGTGATCGTCGCCCAACGCGCGTCGACGCGTCGCGAGGGCCGACTCGCGGAGCGGCATAGCGGCGTCGTAAAGGCCGATCGCCTGGTAGAGCGTTGCGAGCGACTCGCGGAGCTGCGCGTCGACGACGGGCTGATCCTTGAACTGCTCATCGATCGTCGTGACGGCGGGCCGAAGGATGGTGCGGTCGATCATCGCCGCGGCGGCGTCGGTGGCGTTGACATTGACGAGCTCGCGATCGAAGGCGTCGACGCGCTGCGATCGTTCATCCGCGGCGACGCCCGACTTTTCCAACGCGGCCGCGTACCGCGCCCGCACGTCGGCCATCAGGTCGGCGCCGGCCCGCGCGGGGTCGATCTGCGCGAGCATGTTCGACTGGAAGTCGGAGACGCGTTTCAACTCGTCCGCCCGCTTGCGTTCGGCGTCGCGTGCGAGGGTTGCGGCGGATTCAGCGTCGCGTGCGGCGCGGGCCTCGCGCGAGGCGATCGTCGCCTGCCACGCCGTGCCGGCGAGGCCGAGAAGCAATGCTGCCGCGACCGCCGACGCTGCAATCGCGGCAGCACGGTTCCGCCGGACGAACTTGCTTGCCCGGTACCACGCGCTCGGCGGCGCTGCGACCACCGCTTCACCGGTCAGATACCGTCGCACATCCGCGGCGAAGTCGTTCGCGGAGTCGTAGCGGCGCTGGCGATCTTTCTCGAGCGCCTTCATGACGACCCAGTCGAGTTCGCCCTTCACGATCGACCCAAGCCGGCGCGGCGCGACCTGCCGGCGTGCGGCCACGCTCGCGATCGTGTCGGCATTGCTGCTCAGCCGCGTGCTGGGCTTGGGCGGCTCCACCTCGCGGATGATCCGCTGGATCTCCGCGTACGCCGCGCTGCGCAGCTCGCGGCCCACGAACGGCGTGGTGCCCGTGAGCAGTTCGTACAGCAGCACGCCGAGCGAGTACACGTCCGTCCGCGTATCGACGTCGAGGCTGCCCTCGGCCTGCTCTGGGCTCATGTACTCTGGCGTGCCGACGAGTTGCCGCAACTCCGTGAACACGGTCCGCTCCGCCAGGTTGCTGTCGATCGCCTTGGCGATGCCGAAGTCGATCACCTTCGCGTGGGGCTTCCCGTCCTGCGTGGTGACGAGGATGTTCGTCGGCTTCAGGTCGCGATGGATGATGCCCTTGGTGTGCGCGTGCTGAACCGCGAGGCACACTTCGGCGAACAGTGCGAGCCGCGCGTCGATGCTCAGGTTGTGCGTGTCGCAGTACGCGACGATCGGCTCGCCGCGCACGAGTTCCATGACGAAGTACGGCCTGCCCGTCTCGGTCGCGCCGGCGTCGAACACTTTCGCGATGCCGGGGTGGTCCATGAGCGCCAGCGCCTGGCGTTCGTGCTCGAACCGCGCGACGACCTGCCGCGTGTCCATGCCGAGCTTGATGATCTTGAGCGCGACCTTGCGCGCCACGGGCGTGGATTGCTCGGCAAGGAAGACGGTGCCGAAGCCGCCCTCGCCGAGCTGTTCGAGGAGCGTGTACGGGCCGATGCGGGTGCCGGGCAACTCGGATGACGGCGCGGATGCGCGCGGCGCGGTCCACGTGCCGTCGCCGACGGTGGGCATGGAGAGAAACGCGCCGGCAGCATCGTGCGATTGCAGCAGCGACTCCACTTCGGCGCGAAGCGAAGCGTCGCCACGGCACTCCGCATCGAGGTACGCGGCCCGCTCCTGCGCCGGCAATTCGATCGCGGCGGCGAACAGGGCTTGTACGCGTTCGGAGTTCGGCATTGCTTACGCCTTCGCTTCGCCTTCGGTAATCGCCCGGTGCAGCCACGCCCGTGCGAAGAGCCAGAGCCGGTTCACGGTGCGGTCGGACACGTTCATCGCGGCAGCGGTCTGCTCGACGGTCAGGCCGGCGAAGAATCGAAGCTGCACCACGCGGGCCGCGTCGGGCGACTCTTGCTCCAAGCGACGCAGGGCGGCGTCGAACGACACGATTTCGTCCGCGTCTTCCGCGATCGCGAGATCGGCTACGGAAGCGAAGTCGACGCGCCGGGCCGGCTTGCCGTCAACGCCGCCGCGTTTCTCGCGGGAGCGGGACTTGGCGTGATCGAGCAGCACGCGCCGCATCGCCTCGGCAGCGGCGGCGTAGAAGTGGGCCTGCGACGCCCACGGCACCTCGCGCGGGCCGACGAGCTTCAGGTACGCCTCGTGCACGAGCGCGGTGGCGGTAAGCGTGTGACCGGCCCGCTCGGTGGCGAGGTTCTTCTGCGCGGCGCGACGGAGCTGGTCGTACACCAGTGGCAGCAACCGATCCGCCGCCAACCGATCGCCACCGGCGGCGGCGTTCATCAGCAGCGTGGCGTCGGGGCTGTTGGCGTCGGGCGAACGCATTGCAGAAATCTATCGAGGCCGGACGGGCGTTCCAACGGTTTTCTGAAGCTTCCAGTGGCGCCTCGGGAAATCCTGTCGCATCCGCGCGGCCAGCGTCGCTTGGCGGGCGAAGGAACTCACGCTCTGCCTCCAGTCGTCAAAGGAACAGCCGTCATGCGTCGCCCCTCCGCCTTCACGCTCGTCGAACTGCTCGTGGTGATCGGCATCATTACCGTGCTGATCTCGATCCTGCTTCCATCGCTCGGCAAGGCGCGGCAAGCGGCGCAGTCGACGGCGTGCCTTTCGAACCTGCGGCAGATCGGGATCGCGTTCGTCGCCTACACCAACGAATCGCGCGGCGTCCCGCCGCCCGGATGGTTCGCCACGTCCGATCAGCCTGGCTGGGGGCAGCGCGGCTGGTTCATGGATCCGCCGACGAGCAGCGGCGCGGGTGCGTACAGCACGTACTTCCTGTCGAAGTGGCTCGGCAACACGAAGCGCATCTACGTGTGCCCGACCGCCAATGAGTTGACCGATCCCAACGCCGCGCGTTGCGCCGGCACGCCGTTCACGGGGTGGCAGCCGTGGAACATCACGTACGTCTTCCCGAACCGCGTTTTCGGCGACCCGCTCAGCTACGGCTACAACAACTGGCTCGAGAACAACCGCGTCCTGAAGGCGAGTGCGGTCGAGGGCAGCACGGCTCCCGAGGGATTCATCGCGAAGATCACGCAGGTGCGAAACAACTCGAACGTCCCGGTCTTCGCCGACTCCAAGTGGGGCGACATCATGACGCCTGCCGACACGAATCTGCTGCCGCCGCTCTCGGTACAGCAGCAGCCCTACGCGTGGTGGATGGGCGCGAGCCCGTACGGCAGCATGGCGACGGTGGCAATGCAGCGCCACAAGGACGGCATCAACGTCGTCTTCGCCGACGGCAGCGCGCGACAGGTGGGCATCAGGCAGTTGTGGAGCTTGCAGTGGAGCCGCGTCTTCAAGACCCGGCCGACGTACTGAAGCGGGGAGCCCGTCGTCCACGCCGAATCGCGAAAGGAAGCACTCATGCAGCTCAACAGATCAAACTCAGATACACCAAAGATGGGTATCGAAAACCTTGAGTCCCGCCGGCTGTTCGCGCTCGTGTCGCCCACGCCGACGGAGCAGTACTTCGTCGAACTGCTGAACCGTGCCCGAGCGAATCCAGCGCAGTTCGCGATCGACTTCGGCCTGAGCGTGCCGCTGACCGATGCGTCGCCGCGTCCGCCGCTGGCGATCAACGGGCTGCTCACGGATTCGGCGCGCGGCCATGCCGTCGAGATGGGCAACTTCAATTACTTCGCGCATCAGAGTGAAGTGACCGGGAAGTGGCCGAACCGCATGGCGCGCGACGCCGGTTACGTGCTGCCGGCCTTCTGGAGCGACAACGCCAACTTCATCGAATCGATCAGCTGGAACTCTGGCGACAGCTTCAGGGAAGCGCTCGGGCCGCTGAGTTCCCTGCTGGTCGATTCGTTTGACCCGGTTAACGTGGGTCATCGCAAGCACCTGCTTGGGATGGACGCCTTCAACGCTGCCTTCGAAGAGATCGGCGTCGGCTACGCCCGGAACGATGCCTCCAACTTCAAGAACATCTGGGCGATCCAGACGGGCGTGAACGAAAACGTCGCAGGCAAGTTCCTCACCGGTGTCGCCTTCAACGATTCGGTGGTGGCCGACAACCGGTACAACGTCGGCGAACAGCTCGGCGGCGTGACGATCACCGCGAGGCGCACCAGCGACAACGCCGTCTTCACCACGACCACGTTCGGCTCCGGCGGGTACAGCCTGCGACTGCTCCCCGGCACGTACGACCTGACCGCTTCCGGGCCCGGCTTCGCGACGCCGGTGACGTACCCGGGGATCGTAATGGGCACCGAAAACCTCAAGGTCGACTTCAGGCCCGCATTCGCGGTTCCGCCCGCGCTCGTCGGGTCCGACTTCAACGTCAACACGCGCACGCTCAGCTACTACTTCAACGACGCGATCGCGCCCGCGTCGGCATCGGTGGGCGATCTGCAGGTGACCAATCTCACCACGGGTGAAACCAACTTCGTGCCCACGAGCGTCTTCGCTTCAAGTTCGACGCTCACCTTCACGCTGCCCACCACGCTCACCGACGGCAACTACCTCTTCCGCGTGCCGGGCGGATCGATCTCCGGCACGAACGGCGGGGTGATCACGGCAAACTCTGACGTGTTCAATCAGTTCGTCCTGATCGGCGATGCCACGCGCGATCGTGCCGTCGGGTTCGCAGACCTGCTCGTGCTCGCGGCGAACTACAACCAGCAGAATCGCGCGTTTCAGCAGGGCGACTTCAACTACGACAACAAGGTGACCTTCGATGACCTGTTGCTGATGGCTTCGCGCTACAACAAGACGTTGAATGCAGCATCGAGTGCGCCACTGCTGGCCCCGCCACCCCCGCAGACGGGCGGCACGCCCTCCGCAGATTTCGCATCCGGGCGATCGGACGATTCGGATGAGCTCCTGAACTGAAGCGGACTACCCGTATTGCGATTCGACATGTGTAGCCAGCGATCGGTGCCCGCAGTTCCTTCCGCGGCACCGATCGCTGGTCTTTTCGGTCGCCATCCTTCATCCTTCCGGGGCTCGCATGCACCCGGCGTTGTCGCACATCCTCTCGCAGTCGAAAGCAGTCGAGTTTCTCACTCGCGCGCTCGCGGCTGATCGTTTGCCGCACGGGCTCGTCTTCGCGGGGCCGGCGGGCGTGGGGAAGGCGTCGGTGGCGTTCGCGCTGGCAAAGATTTTCCTGGCGGATCGGCCGGACGATCCGGAGTCGATCGATCGCGTCGCGCCGCTGATCGATGCGCGCACGCACCCGGACTTCCACTACGTCGTCAAAGAGCAGGTGCGCGACCTCGAAGGCAAGGGGAAGAGCAAGGCCGTCGATTTCGCGGCCGACCTGGTGCGCGAGCGGATCATCGCGCCGGCGGGCCGGAAGGCGGTGCTCGGGCGCGGCAAGGTGTTCATCGTCGAAGAGGCCGACGCGATGAACATGACGGCGCAGAACTCGCTCCTGAAGACGCTCGAAGAACCCGCGGGCCGAACGCTGATCATGCTCCTGACCGAGTCGCCCGGCGGCCTGCTGCCGACGATCCGCAGCCGATGCCAGCTCGTGCGGTTCGGCCCCGTGAGCGAGCCGGACGCGGTCGCGATCCTGAAGAAGCGAGGCGTCGACGCAAACGTGGCCGCGAGCGCCGTTCGGCTCGCCGATGGCTCGCCCGGCGTCGCGCTCCGCTGGCACGAGGACGGCGTCGTCGCCCGCGCGCCCGATCTCATCCGCATCCTCGACGAGGGCACCGGCGACCTCGCCGCGTGGTTCAAGGCCGCCAGCGATGCCTACGCCGAGCGACAACTCGAACGCGACAAGCTCGCCAGCGAAGACGCGATGCGCCGCAACGGCGTCGCGGTGTACCTCCGCATCGCGGCCGACCACATGCGGAAACGACTCGCCGAGAGCGATGACGACGCCGAGCGTGATGCGCTGATCGAACGCATCGAAGCCACGCGAGAGGCAGAGTCGCTTGTTGACGGCAACGTGAACGTCGCGCTCGTGCTGCAAAGCGTGGGGATGAAGCTGGGGCGGTGACGAGCGGAGTACGCCTTGGAGGGCGGCGGTCCCCCGCCGCCGGTCGTGGGTACCCCAACGACATCGGCGCAGCCAATCCTGCGGCTGTGCCGCTTCGGTAGCCTTCAACCGCATTCATCCCTTCCCGGCGGCAGAGGACTGCTGCCCTCCAGCAGATTGCGCGCTCGCTCGCAATGCGCTGCGGTACACTCCCTCACGTGAAAGATCGACTCGACAAGGCGGCACAGTCCGTGCAGGGTCAGACGCCGAAGCCCGAATGGCTCGTCGCACCGGAGCCGGTCGCCGCGCCGCGGCCGATGATGAGCGCTGCAGCAGGTGACGCCACGCCCGCAGAGGTGCGGTGGTACCTGCCGACGTGGTCGGAGCGGCTCCGCCTGATGGGCTGGCGCAACGTCCTGTGGATCGGGCCCGCCCTTGTGCTGTTCGCTTTCTTCATCGCGCCGCTGGCTGCGGGGCACGGGCTCTACGCGTTCGTCGAGTGGGTGCCTTACTGGAAGTTGGTGATGATCGCGGTCGCGCTGCCGATCACGCTCGCGTTCGCCGAGTCGCGCAAGGCGCTGCAGCACCGGACCGACCCGTTCTGCATCCACTGCGGCTACAGCGCGATCGGCCTGCCAGACGGCCACGCGTGTCCGGAGTGCGGCGCGATCTTCTCACACGCCCACAGCGCCGAGTATCGCCGTGACCCGCACTGGTACATCGAGCGATTGAAGCACGCGCGAGACCTGCCCCGCGCGGACGTGCCGTTCGAAGCGGGAGCGAATCGCGTGGAGAACGCGGACGGGGTGTGAGGGCGGGCGAGTAGGCGAGTAGGCGAATAGACGAACGCTTCTCACTGCCTACTGCTCACTGCTCATTGTTCACCGAATCGGCTCGATCACCACGGCCGTGCCGTAGCACAACACTTCGCTGGCGGCGGACGTCTTGCCGCCGATCTCCGAGGCGTCGTAGTGCAGGCCGACGATCGCGTTCGCGCCGACGGCGCGGGCATGGTCGATGAGGAGGTCGTACGCTTGCTGGCGGGCCTGTTCGCACATCTCGGTGTACGCGCCGATGTTCCCGCCCACGATCGACTTGAGCCCGCCGAGGATGCCCTGCGAGATCGTCGGCGCGCGGACGATGAGCCCGCGGACGACGCCGAGATAGCGGACGATGCGGTAGCCCTCGATGGAAAACGTCGTCGTGACGGGCATCGCAGACTGCATGGGCGGCGGGGCGTAAGACATGGCTCGAAACTCCCGAGAGAAGAGGACGTGATCGACGCACGAGCGATACGTCAGGCGTTCTATCGCATGGCCAGCGGTGACGCCAGCGGTCACCGATCTTCGTGGACGAAGACGGCCGCCTCATCGCCGCGGCGGCACGCACTTTCCTTGAGGCACCTCGATACGAAGAACGCCGCCGGGGCACTACGTCAGCACTGCTCGACGTAGTACGACGTGCCCGGCGGCGGTCTCACAGATTCAAATTGCCGCTACAGTAATCGAGCGAGCAGCGACACCGCCACCGCCATCCCGACGCCGACGATCATGAAGATGACGGGGCCGTAACTGGGCTCGTTCAGCAAGAACGCCTTATCCGGGCGCGTCGGGCTGAACCATGCGTCGACCGTCGCGCCAAGCGGATAAGGCTTAAGTACCTCGGCCGCGGAGTCGTGCGAGGCGTAACCCGTCACGATGTCGGTCGGGCGGAGCAGGTCGCTCTCGTACTGCTTTCCGTCCACCGTGTAAGCGAACTTCAGTTCCGGCCGGTAGCTGGTCGTCGAGTTGTCGCGGAGCGGGCGGTTGTCGGTGTCACTCGACTTGCTCACGTGCACGTCGCTGCGGGTGATCGTGACCTTGATCTGGCGCGGGTTCGCGGTCAGCTCGCGTTGGAGCAGGTACTGGCGAATCCCGACGACCAGCATCGCGATGCCGCCGCCGACGAAGATGAGGAGGAAGAGGTACTTCATGGGGACACCGGGCAGATTTCAGATTCCTCCCCCCCTTGAGGGGGAGGTTAGGTGGGGGGTACGCGGACCGAGCGGATAGACGTTCGAACATCGATGGGCTCCGTCCGCGTACCCCTCCCCTAGCCCCTCCCTCAAGGGGAGGGGAACAACTCACGCGGGCCAGTTGAACGTCGTGCTCTTCGGCTCGCCCGCCGAGTGATCCGCTTTGCGGAGCCGCACGAGCATTTCCACCTTGCTGGGCTTGCCTTCGGGCGTCACGTGCACGCGGAACTCGACCTGGCGCGGGTCGCCCATGCTGGGCTCGAAGTTGTAGCCCCAGGTAAAGAACGTCTTGCCGGTCTCGGAAGCGATCAGCGACTGCTTCGCGATCGCGTCGGGCTCGAACGTCGCGCCGGCCGTCTGGTTGCCCTTGATGCGGACGCGCCAGGTGCCGTCCGAACGGCTCGTCTCCTTCCAGGCGACGTACGCGTACTCGCAGTGCAGCACGGCATCGCGTGCCTCGACGTAGCCGAGCGGCTCGTACACGGTGGACGAATCGGAAGCGGGGGCCTCGATCTTCTGAGCGGTAGCGGTCATGGCGGACTCCTTGGGGAAATAGAGACGAAGAGACGTAGTGACGAAGAGACGAAGTGGGTGAGTTCAGCGAGCGCTGCCGTAGGCGATCAGCCCGAGCAGCACGACGGCCGGCAACGCGCCGACGACGGCCGCCCAGCCGGGCTGGTTGAACGCCATCAGCACGCACGCCGCGGCGATGATCGCGACGCCCACGATGGGCGTGCCGACGAACATCAGCTTCAGCTGCGCTTCCTGCGCGGGGGAACTGTTCGGCGCCATCGCGATCGACAGCACCCACAGCCCGAGCGAGCCGACCGCACCGGCGATCGTGCACAGGGTCGCGAGGATGATCGGGATCAAGTTCATCGCGTTGCTTCCGCTGAGCGTCCGGCATTCGTCGATCGCGTCGTGCGGCACCGCGTGCCGTTCGAGCGATCAGGTTGGCCGGACGAGTGGAGACAAAGCGAGGTCTGTGCCAACAGGCGCTGGGCCTGCGGATTCGCGATTCTTAGCTGATTTACGAGGGAAACGGGCAGAAACGACTTCGGTCGACCCTTGGTGCGTTTCGCACCGCCGTCACGCGAATCGCACCGCGCTGCGAAGGCGAACTCAGTTCAGCACGTCGTCGGCATCGTCATCGTCACTGCCGGCAACGATCGGGGCCGGCGGCGGCGGAGCCACGACGCCCGGCAGCGCGACGTTGTACCGCGACGCGAGGATCAGCAGGTCGTCGAAGTTCACGTTCCCGCTGGCGTCGTAATTGAAGTTCCCCTGGCTGAAGGTGCGGCCGGTGGAGTTGTAGTTCGACGCGAGGATGAGCAGGTCGTCGAAGTTGACGCGCTTGTCGCGATTGGCGTCGCCGGCGAGGACGTGGAAGTCGAGCGTCGTCGGGCCGTACGTGAGTCGGTAGTTCCCATCGGCCAGCAGGTTGGTCGCCAGCAACGTCGCCTGTGTGCCCGACGGGTTGAACGAGAGCGTGCCGACGTTCGTCGGGAACGGCTGATTCGTCGTGACGTTGACCAGCGTGAAGCTGTTGCGGTTCACGATAGCGCTCGCGTTGCGATCGAAGTTCATCACGACGGCCTGGCGGGTCTGAAAGTCGAAACTCGTCGACTGCAGGACGGCGACGGGCGTGACGTCGACGGTGACGATTCCCGTAGCGGTGCGCGTTTCATCGGGGATGTCGGTGTTGCCGAAGTTCAGCGACGAGCTGGGCCCGGCTATCACGGCGTTGGCGGGTCGGCTGAAGCCGAAGGTATTGCTGGTCCCGTTGTCGGTGGCGGCGGCGGCTTCGGTGACGGCGCTGGCGAGCATGGTGAAGGTCTGCTGCACTTGTCCGGAGGCGTCGGCCGCGATCGACTGACGGATCACCGCCGTCGTCGCGCCGAACGAGCCGCCGAGGCGCCAGCTGCCCAGCACCTGGCCCGCGCCGTCGCGGATGAAGTACGTCGCGCCGGGGAACAGCGTCTGGCCCGCGAGCCCGCGGAACAGGCCGACGGTTTGCCGATCGAATGGGGCGGTGAACGTGAACTGCCCGAGATCCCCGAACGACGTGTTCACGCCGGTGCCCGGAGTGAGGTTGACGGCCAGGCCGGTCCAGCTCGCGCCGGTGATCGGAACGGCCGCGCCGTTGTCGAACACCAGCTCGGCGGTGCGCGTCGGTACCACACCTAACTGCGTGCTGAGCGTCGACCCGGTGGCTTGCGCGGTGGCTTGGTTGTAGCTCGCGCTCGCGGGCGTGCCCGGGTTGCCCGCTGCGTCGTAGGGCGTGAACGTCTGCGTGAGCGTGCGATAGGTGATCTCGACGCTCTCGCGCGGGGCGCTGCCGTCGTCGAGCAAGACCGTCACCTTGGTGACAAACGCGACGTCGGCCACGAACCGCGCCGCGGGCCGATTCGGTGTCGCGCTGGCCGTCAACGTCGCGGCGGAGAAGAACGCGCTCTGGCCGGTGAGGCGGATGAACTGGTTGTACGAATCCAGTTCGCGCGAGAACGTCAGCACGTTCAGCTCGGGCGTTCCAAGCACCAGTGCGCCGTTCGGGAACGACGCCGTGTTGGTCGCCCCAACCACGAAGTCGTCTGGCAACAGTCGCACGGCCGAGCTGATGCCACTGACCGCGGGCAGATCGAGCGTGAGGTTCGTGTCGACCACGCCGCCGGAGAGCGAGCCCTCGCCGACCGAACCCAGCACCCCGAACCCGGTCGGCGGGCCGAACGGACTCGTCGTCGACAGCCCGTTGGTCACCTGGTTCCATCCGCTGGGCGGATTGGCCAGCGTGCCGTTGGGGTTGTAGTTCCCCGTGGTGACCGCACCGTAGACGAGCGTCAAGTTGTCCAGGAGCCCGTTTCCGGATACGCCAGTCGCTCGGACGCTTTCGACGTACGCGTTCTGAAACGTCCACGCCGTCGTGAGTTGCCCGGCCGCGTCCTTGCGGAAGATCTGCGCCCGATCGAACCGACGACCCGACGCCATCGCGTTGATCAATCCCGGCGACTGAATCCCCGTTACCGCGGAGAGCGAAACCGACCCGAGCTCCGCCGATCCGACGCCCAATCCCGCCACCACGTCCACCTGGTTGCTCACAGCGAACGACGCGCTGATCAAGTCGACGTACGGCGCAGAGTTCGCAAATCTCCCGCCTGCGGCATCGTCCGAGTTGCGCAGGAAGTAGATCCGGTACTGCGACCCGGTGTTGATGCCGCCGTTGACCAGGCTGCCCGTCGTCGAGACCGTCGAGCCCACGCTCACGCTCGCGGTCACGGGGGCACCGCTCACCGGCGTGTACGTGTCGTTCGCGCCGCGGAAATCGAGCGTAACGCGCATCTGCGCCTGCACCGCACCCTCGCCGGGGTCGGTGATCTCGATGCTTCGGACCACGAGCGTGTTGAACGAGAGTTGTCGCCGAACCGCGCCGGTGGAATCGCGGAACCGGAGGACCGCCGACTGCAGCGATCCCCCGCTGGCGGCCATGTCGACGAACCCACTCGTCGCCGCCGACGCCGGGCCCGTCAGCACCACGTCGCCCAGCGACGGCAGCGCCCCGACCGATCCGATCTCCCCGCTGAATGTGAACTCGCTCAGGTCCACGCTCCCGCCGACGGCGCTGCCCGACGTCGGCGTCACCTGCAGCGTCACCACGTCCGCGCCCGTCCGCATGGGCCTATTCCCGAAATCGACCTGACTCTGCGGCGGCGAGGTCAGCCTGCTCACCGGCAACGACGTGTTCGAATACGCCGGCGTCGTCCCGCTGGCTGGGTCGACCACAGTCTGACTGAACCCGCTCGCCGTCAGGCCGTAGGTCGTCGTGGCGTTGCCGACTTCGTCCACCGCAAAACGCAAGCTCGTCGCATACACCTGCGACGTCCCGGGATTGCCCAGCGTCCAGGTCGTGATCGCCTGATTGTTCGCATCGCGCACGGTGTAATTCACCGTAGGCCCCAGCGCCGACGTCGTCGCGACACTACTGAAGAATCGCCCCGCGCTCGCCTGCAACGGCGCGTTGAATTTGAACTCGCGGAGGTCGCGCGCGCCGGTCGTGAAGACCCCGCCGATGTCCGTCACCTCCACATCTACACCCGCGGTCGCGTCGGTCACGCGCACGTCACCCAGCGCCCCGCCTAGTCCGAGCGTCCGCGTCGGCCCGCCCGTCGACTCCAGGCCCGAGCCCGCGCCCGCAACGATTCCTCCCAACGACTCGCCCGGCGGCACCGTGTTGTTCACCCGATCCCAACCGCCCGCGCCCGTCGCCCCCTGCGGGTTCACGCTGTAATCCGTCGTCGCCAGCCGTACCACGTTCATCGCCAGCGTGATCCGCTTCCGCGCCCTCTCCGGCCCGTCATCGTCCACCGTCGCGACGTCCAGCACGAATAGCTTGTCGAACGTCCAGTTGAGCAAAAGCCGATTGTCCGGATCGCGCGTCACCAGCGTCACCGGATTCGAGTTCGTCCCCATCGACCGACCGACCGCAACGCCCCCAAAGAATCCCGGCGACGTGCTGCCCATCTCCACATCGATCACCAGGTTGTCCAACTCCGGCAATGCATTTCCCATCAGCCCCGGCACGCGCGAGATCCCAAACGTGTACGACGCCACCCGCACCTCCCCGCCCACGTTGCCGTTGGTCGCAGGGATCGTCAGCAGATTGCCCGGCACGCCACGATCGCCTTGGGCGGCGTAGGTGAACTGATCCGTCCCCACGAAGCCCGGCGCAGGCGTGTATTGATAGCCTCCCGCGACGCCGGTCAGCGTCCCCCGCGTCGGCTGGGTGACGCCGGTCACGCGGTTCACGCCGCTGTCGTTCGCCAGCAATGCCGTGTTGTCGATCGTCAGGGGTGAATTGGACGGCGTCGAGAAGACGTCCGTCCCTGCGAAGACCGCCAGCATGAGCCGCGGCTCTAAAGCCTGAGTTACATCGGCGAACGCCCAGCATTGCGCGCTCCGCTGGATGGCTCGTCCGCGCGTACCAACGAACCGTCGTTGCGACCGAGATCGGGCGTGCATGGGCCTCTCCGGAAGGCGTCAATTTTGATTTGAGTTACATCTTCCTCCGCTGCTATAGCCTACGTATGCCTTCCTGAGCAAGAAATAAACTTTCTGCTCACGCGCTGTGCCTTCTTACATCAGTATGTCGTCCACTGGCGAAGGTGCGTCGGTATCGGAATTGATCGTCGGAAGAGCGAACGGTGCAACGGCCCCGGCCAAGGAAGCGTTGTAGCTCGCCGCCAGGATCAGGAGGTCGTCGAAGTTCACCTTGCCGTTCGGGTCGTAGTTGAAGTTGCCTTGGCTGAACGTCTTGCCGCTCGTGTTGTAGTTGCTCGCGAGGATGAGCAGGTCATCGAAGTCGACGCGCGTGTCGCGATTGGCATCGCCGGCGAGGACGTGGAAGTCGAACGTGTTGCCGACAACGGAAGGCGTGCCCGCGACGTCAGCCAGTGCCCCTGGAGCGATGCGGAGCCGGTAGTTGCCGTCGGCCAAGGTGGTTGGCAGCGAGATCGCCACGCCGGTCGTTCCGTCGCGAGCGAGTTGGAGCGATGCCGACGGAATCGGAGTTGAGGTTGTCAGGTTGGTGAGGTCAATGTCGCTTGGAGCGAGTGAGGCAAAGACGTCTTCGGAGAATTCGAGTCGGACGCGCGGCGCCGCGCCGTCGAGTTCAAATCGGGCCAGAGTTAGCGTCGGCGCAGTGCCGTCCCCGAGCGCGTTCGTGAACCGAGTGGCCGAGAAGTCGACCGCGGAGGTGGACGCATCGAGATTCGACGTCCCGACGACCACCACGCCCGCACCGACGGGGAGAATCGCCGCGGTGGCGTCGGCCCCAGACGCAACGTCTGCCGTCGCGCGGCCGTTCGTGCCGAACGATTCGTCCAACGTGCCGTCGGCGAACAGGCGAATCACCAGTTTGTCAGCTGCAGAAGAGCTGCTGGAGGATCGAATGGTTGCGCCGATGAGAACTCGACCAAGCGAGTCGAGTGTGAACGCGTCGGCAGTGCTTTGCGAACTACCGATCAGATGCGTGATTGAGCCCGAGGTGCCAAAGCTTGGATCAATCGCGCCGTCCGCCGTCAGGCGCGAGAGCGTTACGTCCTCTGTCAGTGATGACTGCGAACGCGATGCGACATAGATGCGGCCTGAACTGTCGATGGAACTGCTGGCGAGCACGACTCGCGGCGACGCTGGCGTCACGAGCGTGAAACCACTGGTTCCAAAAGTGGCGTCGAGAGTTCCATTGGCTAGCAGGCGCATTGCAACGACGGGATTTCTTCGAGAGCCGGGCGACACAGGCGACTGCGATCCCGTCGCAATGATGCGTCCGTCGTGCCGGGGGTGCAGTGCCAGGATCGCGCCCCAACCCGTCGTCGGCGCGATCGACGCGACGCCGTTCGTGCCGAACGACGTGTCGGGCGAGCCGTTAGCGCCCAGTTTCCAAAAGCCGAATGTCGAGCTACCGAGTCCGCCAGGCGGGATTGCGCCGCCGACGAGCAGCGATCCGTCGGGGAAGAAGGTGGCCGTTCGCGCGGAGGCATTCGGCTCGGCAAGCCGCACCATGCCGTTTGATCCGAATGAAGTGTCCAGTGCGCCATTCGCCGTGAGACGGACCACCGTCGCGCGATAGGCACCGTCGGCAAAGAGTTGCCCGACCAGTGCAACGCGGCCGCTCGCGTCGACGGCGACGCCGTAGATCTCGTGATTGGCGCTCGCGCCGAGAAACGCCCTCGCGGTGCCGTTGATGCCGAACGAGCGGTCGAGCGACCCGTCAACGTTCAGCCGCGCGACGTGCCACGCCGGCAGCCTACCGACATTCTGCGTCATCCTCGCCTGTCCAACCACAACAACCCGGCCATCTGTCATGCGCGTCGCGGCCACTGCGTTGTTGGACGCGTCGACGGCGTGACCGACGCGCGTGATGCCTGCCGTGCCGAACGCAGCGTCACGTGCGCCATCAGCGATGCGCAGTCGCGTCAAGGCAACGTCGCGTGTGCCATCCACGGACGACGTCGAAGTGGCGTGCACGATCACGTTTCCCTGCGCATCGAGGTGAATGCCGTCGACCGACTCAAGCGTGGTGCCCGATGGCGCGAGCGCAGGCTGGAAGCCATCCGCGTCGAATGTCGCGTCAGCCTGACCGGCAGCCGTTAATCGGCGCACGCCAACGTGAAGCTGGCCCGTCGATGGATCGGTCAGTTCGCCAACGACGACGGCCCGGTTCTGCGCGTCCACGCGAAGCTGGCGGATGCCGCCGCTGCCAACGCTTCCCAGTAGGGCTACGCCTGTCGAATTGAAGGACGTGTCGGGTAGGCCGCTCGTTCCGAACCGCGCGACGAATCCGACTTCGCCCGAGACCGTGGCCGTACCCGAGACGACGGTTCGGCCCGCCGTATCGATCGCTACCTGTGTCGCGCGCGAGGACGAGGTCGACGCGCCCGTGGCGACGAGGCGCATGCCCGTCGTCGTGCCGAAGGCGAAGTCGATCGCGCCACTGCCGGGCAGAATGCGCACGACGGCCGCCTCGGTGGTTGTACCCGCGATCGACGTCCTTGCGCCGGCCAGCAAAAGCCTGCCCGACGCGTCCAGTGCCAGCGCCGTTGGCGAGAATGTGTGCGTGTCGGAGAACGGCATCGACGTTGCGCCGTTCGCACCGAAAGTTGTGTCGAGTTGGCCGGTTGGCGTGAAGCAGAACACCGCTGCGGTCGTGAGGACGTACGCCCTCTGTGCTGACGCGGAGCCGGTGGTCGTCGCGACGATGGCGAGTGGTGCGCCAAAAATTCGGCCCTGGGGGACAGGTCCGAACGTAGTGAGCCGTTCGCCGTTCAACGAGTAGGCTTCGACGACGTCAACCGCTTGCGAGGACAGGACGAGCAAGGTCGACGCGCCGAGACGTGCAACCTGCATCAGTGCCGGGCCGCGATTGAAGATCGGTGCCAAGCCCGCATTACCGAAGCTCGAATCGAGCGTTCCGTTCGAGTTGAACCGTGCCAGGAACGCGGCAGGGTACGACGGCGCCTCTTGCGACACGGACTGATGCGTCGCGAGCAGCTTGCCGTCGGGCAGCGTGAGCATTGAAGTAACCCGGTCGTCGGCCGGCACCGGAACGTCGATCAGACGTCGACCGTTTACACCGAACGTCGGGTCGAGCGATCCCCCAGCTAGCAGACGTCGATCCTCCAAGCGTTCCACGGAGGTCTGACGAATTCCCACTTGTGGCCGCTTCCGGCTTTGTCGAACGCGCATGTGATACCTACTCCCAGGTTCGTATGGGTAGAGTATTCACGCGGGTACGGATGGCTGATTAGAAACCTCGCGACAGATTCAACCAACGCCTAATGTAGAACTCGGCTGGAAACCCATGCGCTCGTCCTAAGGTCAGGCGAGCACAAGGTCTCCGACGGGTGTCAACCCATTGTCGTCGGCGGCTGGCGGCGTCGCAGGCGCGACGAGCGGTGCAGGCGTGCCCGCGAGGCTCTTGTTGTAGTTCGCCGCCAGGATCAGCAGGTCGTCGAAGTTCACCTTGCCGTTCGCGTCGTAGTTGAAGTTGCCCTGGCTGAACGTCTTGCCGGTGGTGTTGTAGTTGCTCGCGAGGACGAGCAGGTCGTCGAAGTTCACCTTGCGATCGCGGTTGGCGTCGCCGGCGAGGACGAAGAAGGGTTGGCTGTACGCGGCCTTGTTCGACACGCCTGCTGCGGTGGCGAACTTGCCCTGGTCGAGGACGGCGTTGCACTCGCCGTCGGGGAGGGGCTGGGTGCGCGTCCAGCGAGCCGTCCGCGTGGCGGCGTCCCATGTGACGGCACTCGCAGTGTACGTGGCACCGGTGGTGTAGTTGATGAGCCGCAGATCGTCTGCGGTGATCGATGCGCCGACGTCCCGGCTAAACGTGAAGCTCCACGAGAGCTGCGTCTCGAAGTCGAAGCTGCTGCTCAGCACGCTCGGGCTGCCGACGATCGCGACGGACTTGCTCGGCTGCGACGTCTCGGAGTAGTCCGACGAGAACTGCGACACGCGCTTCGCGAGCACAGCCGTCAGGTAGCGACCGTCGACGAGCGAGTTGCCGATCGACATGGTGGTCGTGAACGTCTGCAGCGAGCCGTTCGCGGTGAAATCGATCGACGGGCCGACCACGCCGTCCGTATCGCCGGAGATCGCGTTGCCGGCGGCGTCGTTCTGGAAGAACAGGATGCGGTAGCTGCCGCCCAGGGTCGGCGCATCCGCTGTCACGGTCACTTTGTACGAGCCGTTCGCTTGTTCGACGATCGAGTTGATCGTCGGCACGGAGACGCTCGGGTTGGCGGTCGAACTCACCCAGACGGATTGGCCGTTGTCCCACGCGCGGTTCTCGAGCGAGTGGCCCGAGCCGCTCACCGCCCAGACGCCATAGTTCGTGTTGTTCGCGACGGCGTTCTGCTCAACGGTACTGCTGCTGCCCTGCGTGGTGATGCCGAGCACGTTGGGGATGGCCGCGCCGTCCGGGGTGATGCCGACGTAATTGAGCTTCGCGACGTTCTTGAACCCGGCCATGCGGATGCCGGTGTCGAGTCGTCCGACGATGTTGCTGGCGACGACGTTGTACGAGCCGCTGTCGATGTTCACGCCGACGCTGTCGCCGACGTCGAAGACGCTGTTGACGCCGATGCCGAACGTGTTGGCGGTGATGGAGCAGTTCTGCGAGTTGCCGGTGAGGATGACGCCGTCGCCACCGAAGCGGTTGGCGAGGTCGCTGTTCGCGCCGACGGTGACGTTGGCGCTGCCATCGATGCGGACGCCGTAGTCGCCGTTGGCGAACTTCGCGTTTCCGCCGCTGCTGACGCCGATGTAGTTCCCGAAGATGCGGATGCCGTTCGCATTGGGATTCCAGACGCGAATGCCGTTCATCGTGTTGCCACTGATGACGTTTCGCTGGGCCGCGTCCCAGCCGACGGTGGCGTTGGACTCGCGGAGCAGCACGCCGTTACCGCCGTTGGGGCGGGTCGCAGTGCCGGCCGGGTTCAGGCCGATCACGTTGCGGCTGAGTGTGGCGTTGACGCCGTACACGGCGACGCCGTCGCCTCCGTTGCCGGAGATGACGTTGTCGTACAGCTTGGTGAAGGTGCCGCCGCTGGTGATGTAAACGCCGTCACCTTCGTTGGCGGTCGTGCCGCCGTCCGGTCGTAGGCCGATGTAGCACTTCTCGATCGTGGCGTTCGGAGCACCGACGGTGATCGCATCGCCATCGCCGGCGGTGTTGGGGTTGCCGAAGCCGGTGATCGACAGGCCGCGCAGCACGCTGTCCTGCGCAGTGCTGGTGATGCTGATGCCGAAGCCGACGTTGTTGCCGTCGTTCAGGCGAACGAGCGGGACGCCTGCGTAGCCGGGCTGCGTGGTGGCGTCGATCGTGACGGGACGGCTGATCGTGAGCGAACTCTGCAGGCTGATGCCGATGCCGCCCGAGCCGACGTTGAAGTTGATCACGTCGGCGGCGGTCGTCGCATTGGCCTGGTCGATCGCCCAGCGGAGCGAGCCGGCGCCCGAATCGAGCGTGTTGGTGACGGTGAACGTCGCCATCAGTCGGCGGGCTTCGAGGGAGTCGATGGCGTTGCGGAGTGCGTTCGAGGAGCGGGTGCGGTTTCGCATGGCGATGGACGGAAAGCAGGGGCCGTGCCATACGACGAACTCTGCGGGAGATTCCGATTGTCAGTTGGAAACGTGAGGCGTCGCCGCGTGCTGCGATGCCGGAGGGCTGGTTCGAAACGAATCGCGTTACGGCGGCATGACACGATTCGCCACGCGCTGGACGGCGGCAGTCCTCTGCCGCCGGGAAGGCCGAATCGATCGATCGCTCTCGCCGTCGCAATCACGCCCGCGACCGATCGGCTTGCGCCGATATCGTCGGCGTACCGACGATGCGGCGGCAGGGGACTGCCGCCCTCCAGCGCTCGTGCATGCGATCCCGCTCAGTTCCACCGCACGGGCCGACTCGTGGTGGCGAGGTGAAGCAGGAACATGCCGTAAAGCCAGAGCGGGCTGGTCACGGCCACGATCGCGATGCACGACAGGATGAGCCCGAGCCAGCCGAGCCCGATCGCGTGCAGGCCGACGCCCGCCGCGAGCGTGCCGAGGCAGGCCAGGATGAGCTTCGTATTCACCTTGTCCGCCGTCGACCCGCGGTAGCCGCACGTGAGGCGGTGCACGATGAGGAACGTCGCCATGAATGCGAGCATCGCCCAGCCGATGTAGTTGCAGACGATCACCCATCGCGAGACGAGCGGCCCGACTCGATCGCCCGGCAGCGTCAGGTGCCCGGCGCAAGCGAGCGTGGCCGCGCCGACGATCGCCCAGCCGACGGCGCTCGCGACCGCGTACCACTTCAGTTGCGGCAGTGTGCACGCTCCGCGAAACGCCAGCACCAGGCCGGCCGCGTAGTTGCGCCACGTCGGCACGCCGGAGGTCGAACGCGTGATCGCCCACCACGCGATCGCGCACAGCAGCGACGCGATCGCGACGTAAGCACCGAGCGCCGCCCAGCCGAAAACGTATCGCGCGACGAGCAGCGCGAGCCCGATGCCGAGGGCGAGCGCAACGAGTCGGTGCACGACGAGCCACACAACGCGGCGGGCGGCTGAAGGATTCTGGTGAGGAAGCTCAGACATGGGATGCAATCGAAGGACGAGCCAACGCATCGCCGGTATTGGTCGTCCGATCAAGCGAGCACGTCGTTGCCGGTCGAGTCGTCGTCGCCCGATGTACCACCCGGCGCGGCGAGCGGCGCGGGGGCGGCCGCCGGCAGCGACTTGTTGTAGTTGCTGGCGAGGATCAGCAGGTCGTCGAAGTTGACGTTCCCGCCGGTGTTGTAGTTGAAGTTGCCCTGGCTGAACGTCTTGCCAGAGGTGTTGTAGTTCGATGCGAGGATGAGCAGGTCGTCGAAGTTGACCTTGCGATCGCGGTTGGCGTCGCCCTTCAGGACGAAGAAGTCGAGCGTGTTCGGGCCGACCGCGTCGAGGTCGACGCTGCTCGGGCCTAGTTGAACGGTCGCGCCGACGGTGTCGCGGTTGAGCGTTGCGCGGTAATTGCCGTCGGGCAGCGTGTTGAAGTACCAGTTGTAGGAGGTGGTTCCGGCCACTTGGTCGCGACTGGTCGCGGTGTAGACCTGGTTGGTCGCGAGGTTGCGAACCGTCACGTCGTCAGGCGTGACCGAGTTGAGCACCGAGCGGCTGAACCGGAAGTTGACGGTGTGGCGGGTCGCATACTCGAACGACGAGCCGAGGATCTGCGGAGCGCCTTCGACGCGCATCGCCTGCGAGAACTCGCTCGTGTCGGTGGCGACGCCGTTCACGAGGCGCGTGACCGTCGCGCACACGTAGGTGCCGTCGATCTGAAGCGGGAGGTCGCTGGTGAACGTGAGCTCACCCTTACCGGAGAAGTTGATCGTCCGGCTCACGAGGAATCGGGTGCCCTCGCCGATCTCGTTTACGGTCTTGTTGTTCTCGCTGGCGTAGAAATCGACGCGGTACGTGCCGGCCGTGGTGAACTCGTGGCCGGCGCGGTAGTTGACGATCGTCGAATTCGTCCCTTGCGGGTTGTAAGCGCCGAAGACCTTCGAAATCGTGTTGAGCAGCGTGTTGGCGCCGGTGTCGGCGTCGCCCGAGTCGTTGAGCGTGGGGCCGACCGGGCCGAGGTCGATGTCGAGCCCGCCGTTGTTGCGGAAGCGGTTGCCCAGAATGGCGTTCCGCACGCCGCTGAGCACGCGGACGCCTTCGCCCGCGTTGAAAGAGATCACGTTTCCGTCAGGGCCGGCCTCGACGTCAGTGCCGATGACGTTGTCCTCGCCCAGTTCGATCTTGACGCCGACGTCGTTCGGAACGGCCGTAGCGTTGTCGAGGAGCGCGCCGATTCCGTTGGCGACGACTGCGTTCCGATGCGAGCCGTACAGGTGAATACCGGTGCCGCTATGGCCGATCTGGTTCATTCGGATCGTGCAGTAGTTCGACGCGGCGAGAAGGACGCCCGTGGTCCCGCCGAAGTCGGCGGCGGTGTTGGCGCCGAAGCCGATGTTGTTGGTCTCGACGGTGGCGTAGTCGCAGTTGTCGATGAAGATGCCGTAGGAGTTCGACGTGGCGATGCGGTTGCCGGTGATCTGGCCGCTGGTGTTGCGCATGTAGACGCTGGTGGTGCCGTTGGTACGCAGCGCCGTGCGGGCGGCGTTCATGCCGATGATGTTGTTTCTGACGATCGCGTTGGTGGCGGGCAGATCGATGTGGATGCCCGTGCCCACGTTGCCGCTGACGATGCTGTTCTCGACGATGCAGTAGTCGCCGCCGTTGATGTAGACGCCGACCGAGCCGTTGCCCATCGCGGTTCCGGTGGGCGAGAGGCCGACGGTGGAGTTGTAGACCTTCCCGCCGTCCTCTGAGAGCCATACGCCGTGGCGCTGGTTGGCTGCGACGGTGGAGTACAGCACCTGCGAGGCAAGGCCGAACGCGCGGAAGCCGTCGTAGTTGGGCATCGCACTCCCGCTCGGGCTCAGGCCGAGATAGCAATCGCGGACGGTCGTGCGGAGCGAACCGATGCCGGCAATCACGCCCGCGCCCCCGTTTGCGGAGTAGTTGCCGATCGCGAGCCCGCGGATCACGACGTCGGTGCCGGTCACGAAGAAGCCCGCGCCCGCGGTTGGCGCATTCGCGCCGTTGAGGGTCACGAGCGGCGCACCGGCGTACCCCGGCTGCGTCGTGCCGTCGATCGTGACGGGCTGCGAGATCGTCGGCAGCGCGGTGGTCGGGCTGATCGTCGTCGCCGCCAGGTTGAAGCTGATCACGTCGGCGGCGGCAGTCAGGTTGGCCTGGTTGATCGCCCACCGCAGCGTGCCGGCCGTGTTGGTGTCGGCATTGCTGGTGACGCTGAACGTCGCCATCAATCGGCGGGTTTCGAGGGCGTCCATCAGGCGGCTGAAACGCGAGCGGCGGGTTCGGGTTCGCATGATGCCAGAGGCATGGCACAAGCAGTGCCATCGCGGCGACAATGCCACGCTCATCGAAAAATCACTGAAAACTGCTGTGGTCCAGGCTCGCGGGCAACAGCGACGGGTGGTCCGATTTGGATCGCACGGGTGACCTCCGAGCGCGAATCGGACCGCGAATCGGACGTCAATGGACGGCTCGCCAGTGACGAAGCTCCGCTGTCGCGCGGAAGCGCGAGGGCGTACACTGCCGCGCCTCGCTCGGAGATCAAGCCCATGACCATCCTTCCGATCGTCGCGCTCTGCGCGGCGGTGTTGACGATCGCTTACTACACGTATGGCCGATGGGTCATGCGGTGGCTCGGCGTGGACGCGTCGCGGACAACGCCGGCCGTCGAGTTGAACGACGGGAACGACTACTGCCCCGCGCCCGCGGGCGTCGTGCTCGGCGGCCACTTCACCGCGATCGCCGCGGCGGGGCCGGTCGTCGGGCCGATCGTCGCGGGGTACCTGTTCGGCTGGGTGCCGGCGCTGTTGTGGATCGTGTTCGGCGCGATCTTCGTCGGCGCGGTGCACGACTCCGGCGCGCTGCTCGCCAGCATTCGGCACAAGGCGTCCAGCATCACGCAGGTGGTACGCGAGCACATGTCGCCTTACGCGTACTACGTGTTTCTGCTTTTCGTCTGGCTGAGCCTGATCTACGTCGTGATCGCGTTCGCCAGCGTGACGGCTGGCACGTTTGCCGTGCTCAAGAACTTCAGCATCTCGCAGGGCGGCGAGACGCAGACGTTCGCGCTGAACGGCGGCGCGGTGGTCATCGGCGCGACGGCGTACCTCGTCTTCAGCGTGCTGCTGGGACTGCTCTATCGCTATACGAAAACGCCCTGGTGGGCGGGATTGCTGCTCGCGGTCGTCGGGCTGTCGGCGGTGATCTGGCTGTCGCCTGCATGGGCGGATTGGCTCGGGCAGTACATCCCCTTCATGAACACGGCCGCGAATGGCGGAGCGGACCTCACCAAGCAGTGGTCGCTCTGGCTGCTGGTGTACTGCTTCATCGCATCGATCGCGCCGATGTGGATCCTCCTTCAGCCTCGCGGCGTGATAGGGGCGGCGTTCCTGTACGCGGCGCTCTTCTTCGGCGTCGTCGGCACACTAGTGGGCGGGTGGAGCAGCACCGGCTCGCTCGCGATTCAATGGCCCGCCTTCAAGGGCTTCACCGCCGCGAACGGCGCGATGCTCTTCCCGTTCCTCTTCATCACGATCGCGTGCGGCGCGTGCAGCGGCTTTCACTCCATCGTCGCCAGCGGCACGACCAGCAAACAGGTGAAGAGCGAACGCGACGTGAAGCCGATCGCGTACGGCGCGATGCTCCTCGAATCGATGGTGGCCGTCTTCAGCCTGACGTGCCTGATGGTGCTATCACCGGCGATCCTGACGAAGTCGCCGAACCCCGACGAGGTGTATGCCGGCGGCATCGGAAACTTCATGCACCAGATCGGCATCAGCTGGCCCTTCGCGGTGATGTTCGGGCTGCTCGCGTTCAGCTCGTTCGTGTTCGACACGCTCGACGTCTGCACGCGACTCGGGCGATACGTGTTCCAGGAACTGACCGGCCTGCGCGGCTGGGTCGGCGGGGCAGTCGCGACGGTGTGCACGCTCGTTATGCCGGCCGTTTACATCGTGTACGCGCCGAAGGAATGGGGCTTCATGACCTTCTGGACCATCTTCGGCACGAGCAACCAGTTGCTGGCCGCGCTGACGCTGGTGGGCGTGAGCGTATGGCTCTGGCGGACCGGCCGGCCGGTATGGTTCGCGCTGCTTCCCGCGGTGCTGATGCTCGTCAGCACCGGCACCGCGCTGGCGATCAACTTCGGCTCGTTCCTGTCGAAGTTCCGGCTCGATCACAAGGTGCCGGACCTCGTGAACATGATCGTCGCGGGCGTACTGATGCTGCTCGGGGCGCTCGTGGTGATCGAAGCGGTGCGGGTGTACGCGATGTCGCGCCGCGGCGTCGTTCGTGCATAAGATGTCGGGCTTGGACGACGTCGATCAACCGTTACTCGATTGGTTCGCGCGCGAAGGCTGGACGCCGTTCGCGTTTCAGCGCGAGGCGTGGCGCGCGTACCTCGATGGGAAGCACGGGCTGATCCATGCGCCGACGGGCAGCGGTAAGACGCTGGCGGCGTTGGGTGGGGCGATGGCCGAGCGATTGCGAAATGCGAAATGCGAATTGCGAAATGAGGCGTCGAATTCGCAATTCGCGATTCGCAATTCGAAATCGAATCGAGCGAAGACGGATCCCCTCACCGTCCTCTGGCTCACGCCGCTTCGTGCGCTGGCGACGGACACCGCGCACGCCCTCGCCCGGGCTGCGAAAGAGGTCGGCTTGAACTGGTCGGTCGAGCTTCGCACCAGCGACACGTCGAGCCACACGCGGAAGAAGCAGCTCGATCGATTGCCTTCAGTGCTCGTGACGACGCCCGAGTCACTCAGCGTGCTGCTGAGCTATCCCGACGCGCGCGAGAAGCTCTCGACGGTTCGCTGCGTGATCGCCGACGAGTGGCATGAGCTGCTCAGCACCAAGCGCGGCGTGCAGGCCGAACTGGGCATCGCTCGATTGCGACGATTCAGTCCTGAGACTCGCGTGTGGGGTCTCAGCGCGACGCTCGGCAACTTGGACGAAGCGATGCGCGCCCTCGTCGCCCGCGACGACGGCGTGCTCATCCACGCCAACGTCGACAAGACAATCGCCGTCGAGACGGTGTTTCCGATTTCGGTCGAGCGATTCCCGTGGGCGGGGCATTACGGGCTGAAGATGGTCGAGCCGGTGGCGGCCGCGCTGGACGAGGCGGCGAGTTCGCTCGTCTTCACCAACACGCGGGCGCAGGCGGAGATCTGGTTCAAGATGCTCATGCAGGCCCGGCCCGAGCTGCTCGGGCAGGTGGCCGTGCATCACGGGTCGCTCGATCGGAAGATTCGCGGGCAGGTGGAAGACCTGCTCCGCGCGGGGAAGCTGAAGGCCGTCGTCTGCACGAGCAGCCTCGACCTCGGCGTCGACTTCGCAGCCGTCGAGCAGGTGCTGCAGATCGGGAGCCCGAAGGGCATCGCCCGCCTCATGCAGCGTGCGGGCCGCAGCGGACACAGGCCTGGCGTGCCGTCGATCGTGCGGTGCGTGCCGACGCACGCGTTCGAGCTGGTCGAGTTCAGCGCGGCGCGCGAGGGGATGGAGACGCGCGCCGTCGAGAGCCGCGTGCCGCTCGATCGCCCGCTCGACGTCTTGGCGCAGCACGTCGTCACCATCGCCAGCGGCGGCGGGTTCGACGAGCGAGAACTCTTCGATGAGGTCCGCGCCTCGCACGCCTATCGCGACCTCAGCGAAGAGGAGTGGCGCTGGGTGATCGAGTTCGCCAGTCGCGGCGGGGCATCGCTCGGGGCGTACGAGCGGTTCAAGCGCATCGTGAAGGACGAGGCAGGTCGATGGGTCGTCGCATCGACCTCGCTCGCGCGGATGCATCGTATGAACATCGGCACGATCACGGCGGATGGCGTGGTGCAGCTCGTGCTCGGCAACAAGAAGCTCGGCACGATCGAGGAGTCTTTCATCGGCAAGCTGAAGCCGGGCGACAAGTTCGCCTTCGCCGGTCGGCCGCTCGAACTGGTGTCGATGCGCGAGATGACCGCGCGCGTCCGCGCATCGAAGCGTGGCGGGATGATCCCGCAGTGGGGCGGCGGGCGTTTTCCGCTCAGCACGCAGCTCGCCCGCGCGGTGCGAAAGCGATTGCACGAGGCGAACGAAGGCAAGTACGCCGACGACGAGATGGCCGCCATCGCGCCGCTGCTTCGGATCCAGGCGCAGTGGTCGGTCGTGCCGCGCGAGACGGAGATCCTGATCGAGACGCACCGCACGCGCGACGGCACGCATCACTACGTCTTCGCATTCCTCGGCAGGCTCGTGCACGAGGGGCTCGGCGCGGTGCTCGCGCATCGATTGCTCAAGCGGACGGGAAAACCCGTCGCCGCGACGTTCACCGATTACGGCATCGAGCTGCTCAGCCCCGGCGACGCGTCGCTCGACATGGACGAGTTGGCCTGGCGCGAACTGCTTTCGCCCGACTCGCTCACCGACGACCTGCTCGCGTGCCTCAATGCGGGCGAGCTCACGAAACGCCAGTTCCGCGAAATCGCCCGCGTGGCCGGGCTGATCGTCGTGAGCAGCCCCGGGCAGCCGCGGAGCAATCGGCAGCTGCAGGCGTCGAGCGAGTTGTTCTACGACGTCTTCAACGAGTTCGATCCCGGAAACCTGTTGCTCGAGCAGGCGCGGCGCGAAGTGCTGGAGCGACAGCTGGAGTTCGATCGACTGCTGTCGTCGCTGCGCGAAGTACAGGCGCAGCCGTTCACGCTGACACGCCCGATCCGGCTCACGCCGATGGCGTTTCCGATTTGGGCGCAGCGCATACAGAGTCAGACGGTGCGCGCGGAAAATCCGAACGAGCGGATCGAGCGGATGATCGCGGAACTGGAGCGGGCAGCGCAGAGCGGCGCGTGAGGAGCGATTCAGCGTTGTGCAATGGTGAGCGCGAGCAACGTCGTCGTGGTGATCACGACGAACCACAGCAGCCACGAGGCGCCGAGGGTGACGATGGGATTTCCGTCGCCCGCCTTCAGGCCCGCTCCGAGGATGAACTTTGCGAAGGACTGCACCGCGCGGTTTTGTTTGCCGAGGGCCTGACCGACGAGCGCGACAAACGTCGCGAGCACGAGCATGGCCGCGACGAACGCGCCGATCGCGAGGCTGATGGGGAGATGGCGCATGACTTGCGACCCGCGTCGGTGCACGCCGGGATACGAAGGCGCGTCAGGTGGTGGTGAGCCGACGTCCCCAAACGTCGGTGGCGGCGCCGCCGATGGTGTGGATCTGGCCGAGAATCTGCTCGTAGCTGCTGATGCACTTCGCGGCCACTCGCGGCCAGGTGAAGTGCTGCTCGACGAGCTTCGCGCCGGCGCGGCCGAGGTTGTTCGCGCGGGACGGGTTGGAGAAGACGTTGGCCATCGCGTCGGCCCAGCGGTGTGCGTCGAGCGGCAGTACCAAGCCTGCGCCGTACTTCTGGATCTGCGGGAAGTGGCATCCGGCGGAGATGAGCGCGGGCGTACCCAGCGCGACGGCGTCGAGCACCGCGAGCGGGAAGCTCTCCTGCCGACTCGGGAGGACGAAGCAATGCGCGTCGATGTACGCAGCGAGCTTGACGTCGCGATCGTAGATCGGGCCCAGCAGGTGGATGCGATCGCCGCAGCCCGACTCGGCGACGGCGCGACGCACGTCAAACGTGGTGTCTTCCGGACCCACCAGCGCCAGCCGACCCACCGGATGCCGCTTCGCGAACTCGGCGAACGCGGGGATGAGGATGTCCAAGCCCTTTTTGAACGTGAGTCGACCCAGGAAGAGGGCGTAGGGTTCACCCTTCAGTTCGGGGAACCGCTCGTAGAAGGCGCCACGCTTCGGGAGCTGATCTTCGGCGACGGGCCAGACGCTGTTGTAGAGGACAAACTTGGTCGACCGCAGGTCGAGCGGCGCGATGAGGGCGGCCTCGTCCTCGTTGCCGCAGTGGATTGCGGAGGCGTTGTCGAGGAGCGAGCGGACGCCGAGCGCCAGGGCGAGCTTCTTCTTCGTGCGCTTCTGCTGCAGGCTCCACGGGTCGAGCATGCCGTTGAGGTTCATCACGTACGGCACGCCGAACTTCCGGAAGAGCTGTCCCGAACGGGAGAAGATCGGCTCCCAGATGCCGTGCATGTGGGCGACGTCGAGCGGGGCGAGCTGCTGCAGTTCGGTGAGGTATCGAAGCGCCCGGGCGGCGGTGACCAGTTCGACGCCGGACTGCGTTGGCAGGAGGTGAACGTTGACCTGTCGCGCGAAGGGCGTGTCGCGGATGAGGCGGGCGCTGTCGCCGCCCTCGTAGGCGAGGAGGTGGACGTCATGTCCGAGGGCGGCCTGAGCGGCGGCAAGCGAGATCGCCACGACCGGCGGGCCGCCGGTCGCGGGATCCAGATTGTTCGCCAGATGCAGGATCCGCATGGCGCGATCGAACTCCTTGCCTCGACTCGTTCGGCACGCCGAAGCGTTCAAGCGCCCGTGCGCTTCGCCGCGACCCTCCTGCCCGGCGTTGCGCGTTGTCGGTGCGCCAGGGGCAGGAAGGCCCATTTCTCTGATCGACAGGTCGGCGTTGGCACTGCACCGCGAAACAGCCGCGACTCACGGTAGGGCCGCGTTTTGCGTCAATTCAGAAGCGGGCCGGGGGAGGTCAGACGCGCCTCGAGCGGGCCTCGTGGAAGATGACTCATGCCAACCGCCAAGCAGCCGCAGGCGTAGCGGTTCAGGTGCGTCCTTGGACTGCGTACCGACTCCGGCCAGACCCGCCAACGCTGGCGTGACAGCCGACCTCGGGGCGCAGTTTCTCCGTCTCCAATATGCGCACGCAGGCCTGATATTGCGAGCGAGAACCGCATTGCCATTCGGGATTTACTGACCGGACAACCACTTCTCAAATGTAGCCCTAGCCATATGTCGGAGGTCACGTTAGGGGTTTGCCCGATGCCGCGAGTAAGGGGCGGAGTCGATCAGCGCGGCAGGGCGTAGCCCGGACCGGCGAGGACGCCTTGCTCGCCGGCGTCTTCGTCTTGGGGAGCGCCGTCGAACTGCGATTCCGTCTCGTTATAGGCCTCGCCGGCGTAGTAGGCGTTGTCGAGCGACTCGTAGTAGGCCCGCTCGTCATCGCAGGTGCGCAGGACTCGGCCGAGCATCATCGCGAAGGCGAACGTGGTCTCGGAACCGAGCAGCGAGCCCTGCTTGAACGAAAGGATGACTTCGAACAGGAAGCACGCGCCGGCGGCCATGATCGCACCGCGGTCGAGCGCGTCGTCCTTCATGTACACCCAGAGCCGGCGCATCGTGAACGCGACGAAGATGGGGGCGAGCCAGATCAGAACGAAGCCGATGAGCCCCATCTCGCCCAGACACTCGGCCAACACGATGTGGCAATAGAAGTAGAGCCCGGGCACCGCGTAGCTGCCGCTGCCGCCGATGCCGAAGATCCAGGCGACCGGTCCGGCGTCGGCCCAGTAGGCGAGCAGGGTCGATGCGGTCGAGCCGCGCGATTCGGACCACGTCTCCCAGAACCCTTCCGAGCCAACAACCTGCCATCGCGACGCGTCGGACGCGAGGAAGCTCTGGAAGATGAAGTACCCGGACACCGCCAGCACCGAGCCGATGACCAGGAACAGCATGAACTGGCCGATGTTTCGCGGACGAACGGCGAACGGCAGGAACGTGAAGATGGCCACCGCTACCGCGACCACCTGACCACGGGACGCCGTCTTCATGCAGAGGATGAACGCCATCGCCACCAGCACCCAGCGGCCTATCGAGAGCAGCCGCGTCGCGCCGCGAAGCTGCAGCATTGCTGTACCGACGCAGACGTAGCCCGCGAAGGATGCGATCGCCAGCGGATTGCCGGCGTCGCCGATCAGCGAGCCGATCGCGGCACCTTCCGTCAACACGAGCGAGCGGCTCTGCCAGTCCACCGTGAAGAGCAGTACCGGAACCAGCACGGCACCGATGCCCATCAGCGCGTAGAACAGGACGCGGATGTCGGAGGCACGGTGGCACAGGCTGCCCAGCAGCAGCCCGAACGCCACGGTGAGGGGAAGGCTGCCGATGAACTTCGACGTCGCGTCGCCGTACACCGACCACAACGTGCTGACAGCGTGATAGCCGTAGATCGCCAGGAAGAGCCAGAACAGGCGATTGCCGGGCAGCAGCGTCCGCTCGCCCTTGGCGAACCGGACGAATGTGGCAAAGAGGATCAGGAGCGCGGTCGCCTGATTGGTGAGGTCCTGGTGAACGAAGAAGTAGCCGTCGCGTGCCTGGAAGGTCTGTTCCAGCGCGTACGTCGACAGCAGCACGGCGCCAGCGATGGCAGGCCATCGCAGGACGGACAGGGCGGCGAACCCGAAGAAAGCGAAATAGATGAGCTGATAAATGGCTGACTCCGGACTGCTCGCTGCGGATCTCTGCGGATCGCGTCGCGGGCGCACCCCGAAGTACTGATGCGGGGGACGCTCGCGCTATTCCGTCAATCTACTCCACCGGACGCCGCACGACCAAGACTAAAACCGTTCGCTCACGCGCCAACCGTTCGCTCACGCGCCCTTCATCCACAGGGCTGCCGTGATGATCCGCGGGTAGTACTTCGATCCGCGGGCCACGCCGTTCACCATCTGGTCGCTGCAGGCCCAGTAGGCGCTCTCTCCCTCTACCTGCCATCGAACATGCGCGGCATCGGCCTTGGAGAAGAGTTCAACAATCTGCTTATCGGACGCAAAGCCGAACACTTCCCGGCACACATGCATGAAGATGGCGATCTTGCTCATCCACGAATTGTCGGACGTGCTGCTTAGTCGAACGCCGCCATCCGGGAAAAAGTTGCGTGCCTCTTTGTCTTTCAGCAAGACCTCGGCATGGCGACGCAACGCTTTCACGAACTTCGACGAGCCGTGCAGCGCCGGGTCCTTCCAGAACCACGGGTAGATGAGCCCTTCGACGGCCGGCAGGATTCGGCTGTGCCAGCCCGGGTTGTCCTTTTCGAACACGGCCGGGATGACGCCGTCCTTGCCCACGTGGGCGAGGACGGTCGCCTCTACTTTCTTCGCGGCGTCCAGTGCCTCGCGGGCGCGGGGGCTGCCGAGCTTCTCCAGCATCAGCTTCAGGCCGAGGTAGGTCGCCCAGCTCTTGGTGGCCATGTACACGTTGTTGCGGGTCTGGGCGAGGGAGTGGTCGAGACTGTCATAGGTGGTGATCTCGGAGCCGGTCTCACATCGACTGGAGTCGAACTGACAGAAACCCGCCGCGCCGCCGCGGTTGATCATGCTGGTGAGGCACGCCTCGATGACGTGCTGGTTGAGCCGAAGCCATTCCAGGTCGTCCGTGTGCGAGACGTAGCACGCGGCGATCAGCGACCAGTTGCACAACTGCTCAGCCGTCATGTAGCTGAAGCAGCCGACGAGGTTGGGCAACTCGTAACTGCTGTTCCCCCGCGGCGAGAAGTTGTTGTTGATGCCCATGTCGTGGCAGAACGAGATGCCGCCGGGCCGAAGGTCGTAGTGTTCCAGGCCGATCGTCGTGCCGAGCGTTCGCGGGGCGTTGCCGACGTCCTCGCTATGGACGGACTGCTTGGCCATCAGCTTCAACGCGCTCTTCTTGGGCACCTTTACCTGGTCGACGTAGCTGTAGTGCCGCACGAAGTTGTCGAGGAGGTTCTTGATCACCCACGGGTTCTGCTTCAGCTCCCAGAACACGTGGTCGACGGAGAGGTCGAGCGTGTTGAGCATGCAGTACTCGCCCTCGTTGACGACCCAGAACGGCTCGCCGCCGACGTCGAGGAGCTGGGTGCTGCCGTAGTAGCTGCGGGTGGCGTGGGCGACGAGGAACTGCTGGTCGGGGGAGAGGCCGGACGCCAGAAGCGATTCGTCGAGCATCCGGGCGGTTCGTCGTGCCCACCAGTGATGCTCGGTCGCGAAGTCAATGACCGATTCGAGATTCGGAAAGAGTCGCCGATACCAGTACGTCGCCTCGATTCCCGTCGTCGCGATGCCGTCAACGTGGGCCGCGAGGACGATACGAACCGTCCGCTTCTTCCCCGCGGCGACCGGGATGCAGATTCCCGGTACGGCACCGAGCTGGTGCGGCAGGCGGTCGCGAAGCCCGTCGGCGAGATTGAACCGGCAGAACGTCTCGATCGGACCGTTGGCGTTGTATTCGTCGTCGGGCTCGATGCCCCAGCGATCGCTGTCGTCCTCAACGAAACTCGCCGCAGCCACGGCGAACTGTCGTCCGAATGCGAAGCCGGCATCAACGTCGTGGGCCCAGCCGCGCGCATCCAGAGTACGGACGCCCGGCGCGTTAAAGTTCATCGCGAAGAAAGCTGTCTTGGGCTTCTTCCCTTTGGTGTTGTCGATCGTCAGCGTCGCGTAGACCGCGGGCACGATCTCCGGACCTAGGATCGAAGCCGACTCGGTCGTGGGTTCGGACAGGTCTTCAAACGGCGTGTGGATCGCGAACTCAAAATCATCCGTCACCCACCGATCCGTCCCCCAGCCGTAGTGCCGGCGGATCTGGTCCCGCGTGTACGGCTGCAAGCCCGTCTGCGGCTTCGCATTCGCCTCCGACTGCCCCTCGACGTCGTACCGCTTCGCCTCGTCGCTGTCCGAACCCTTGAAGAAGGGCAGCACCTTCAGCGGCGCATCCGAGAAGCGGTCGCCTTCCTTGATGCCGATGTACAGGTCCTGGTTCCCCGGCTTCCCGATCTGCAGCCCGAAGCCGCCGCGGCTGTTGAACTTGCCGCAGGTGAAGCTGAAGAACGCGCCCGGGGCGCTGTGCTGGGCGTTGAAGTCGATGTTCCCGTGAAACGCGGGCACTTCGGGCGAGGTCGACGGCGCGGGACTTTTCTTGGGCATGGGATGGGAAACTGTCCGCGCAGCGTCGCGACACGTCAATCGCGGATCGGCGCACTCGATCTCCAAAATGTCTCGCCCGTCCGGCTGCCCCAGCTCAGCTGGGTCAGCCACAGCAGCATTCGTTTGCAGAAGACGCCCCCTTGGTGCCGATAACTGTTTTCGTGGGACCTCGTGCGCACCCGGTGCGCCGCGTGGTCTCATGGCCGAGAGACACGGAAGTCGCGCGACCCCGAGACGAACGAACGGACTCACATGGATATCGCAACGATCATTGGCATCCTCATCGCCTGGGGCTCGCTGCTGTACAGCATGCACCACGTCGCGGGCGAGCTGACGCCTTACCTGAAGACGGGCGAGATCATCCTCGTCGGCGGCTGCGCGATAGGCGCGACGTTCATGTCGATGCCGCTGCACTCGGCGCTGGGCGGCTTGAAGAGCGGCGTGAAGTTCGTGCTGAACAAGGGCGCGCACGTCGAGCACATCATCAAGGACCTCGTGAACTACGCCGAAATCGCCCGCCGCGACGGCGTCCTCGCCCTCGAGACCGCCAGCCGCGAAGCGCACGACCCGTTCCTCCGGCGCGGCCTTCAGCTCACCATCGACGGCACCGACCCTGAGATCATCGAGCGCATCATGCGCATCGAGATCGAAGCGATGGCCGAACGCCACAAGCACGGCAAGCACTTCTTCGGCATGCTCGCGAAGTTCGGCCCGGGTTGCGGCCTGGTGGCGTGTCTCGTCGCGCAGGTCGCGATGTTCAAAAACCTCGACGGCGGCGCGAAGGTCATCGGTGCCGCCCTCGCGACCGCCCTCACTGGCACCCTCTACGGCGCAATGCTCCAGAACCTGATGGCCGGCCCCGTCGCCGAGAAGCTAGGCATGCTTTCGAAAGACGAGCAGTTCGTGAAAGAGGTCATCCTGCAAGGCGTGCTAAGCATCCAGGCCGGCAACAACCCGCGCGTCGTCGAAATGCAGCTCCTGAGCTTCCTGAGCGCGAAGCAGGCGAAGGGGATTGCGAAGGCTGCATAGCAGAGTGGCGAGGGACGAGGGACGAGGGACGAGCCGAATGCAGTCAAATGCGAGCGTGCAGCGATGCCGGCGGTGAAGAGTTTCGAGGATCTGATCGCATGGAAGTTGGCTCGACAGCTGACGAGAGAGGTCTACTTCGTTAGTCGTACAGGATCGCTGGCTCGCGACTTCGCGCTGCGCGATCAGCTATGCCGTGCGTGTGTCTCCGTGATGTCGAACATCGCCGAGGGTTTCGAGCGTGCGAACCGCGGCGAGTTCAGCCAGTTTTTGTCTATCGCAAAGGGATCGTGTGGCGAGGTGCGATCACAGTTGTACGTCGCCCTCGACGCAGAACACGTCGCCACCGAGACGTTCGAGTCGCTGCAGAACCGCTGCATCGAACTATCCAAGGTGATCGGCGGCCTTAGAGCCGCGGTCGAACGAAAACGTCGTTGAACCGTGTTCACTCGTCCCTAGTCCCTAGTCCCTCGACCCTCCTCCCATGGCCAAATGCAAAAAATGCGACCCCCACGAGATCTGTGAAGAATGCCCCGAGTGGATCTTCACCCTGGCCGACCTCATCATGTGCATGATGGGGTTGTTCGTGATCCTTTGGTGTCTGAAGAAGGAGGGCGAGCCGGCCGTTTCGCCGGCGGCGGCGCAGGCGGCGGAGGCGAAGCAGCGGGAGTGGGGCAAGGAGTTCGTCAAAGGGTTCATCGGCTACGTGCCCGATCCCACGAGCTCCATCTCCGAAGACTCCCCCGCGCTGAACGGACCCGGCGAGCGTGGGAACGCGTCGCAGTCGTCAGAGTCGCCCGAGGGACGCGACCGCGAGTCCACCACCGTCCGCTATAGCCGCACCGCCGCTACGGGCGATTACCTCAACTTCGCCGCCGGGTCTGACGAGCTGACCGCGAAGGCCCGCGCGCAGATCGAGAAGATGGCCGAGTCTGCCCGCGGGAAGAAGCAGATCATCCTCGTGAAGGGGCACGCCTCACTCGACGACCTCCCGCGCGGCAGCACCAGCGAGCAGTACATGGAACTCTCCACGCGCCGCGCGCAGCGCGTGCAGGATTACCTCGTCCGGCTCGGCTTGGACCCCGACACGCTCCGCGTCGTCGGCTGCGGCAGGTCCGAGCCGCTCGTCGAACGCAGGCCCGCTCCGGAACACGCGCAGAACCGCCGCGTCGAAGTCGAGGTCACGTCCACCCTCATCAGCGAACTGCAAGACCCGCAGACCGTCGCGAAGCCGCTGCCGAAGAAGTGATCGATTGCGAATCTGGGAGGGCGAGGCTCCCGCCGAGCCTGCGGAGGCGCGATCGCAAGGCGTTTGAATCGCGCATCCGCAATGGCTCGGCGGGAGCCTCGCCCTCCCGTTTGCGCGACTCGTCTCATCACCCAGCGAGTCGTTCCTGCGCGAGGAACCGTGGCGCCGCGTCGAGGAAGCGGACGCCGATCGCGAAGGTGCCGTCGGGTTGTTTCTCGCAGCGGACGACTTCGCAGCGCTGCGGCACGCGGGCCGGGCCGATGCCGATGCGCAACTGCACGGCCGATCCGATCGCCAGTTCCGCCGAGCTGCTCAGGCCCGCGCCGGTCGTGGAGATGTCGGTGACGAGCACCTCGCGCCGACCGCCGGAGACGACGAGACATCCCGGCACGCGGTCGCGCGACTGACGCGACCCGCGACGACGGTCCGCGGCGCGAAGGTTGGGTTGTGACGGCGAGGGGTCCACCTTGAAACTATCGGCCCGAACCGGCAACCGCTTTGGCGGGCCAGCGGCCGGTCGCGCGGGCGATCACGAGTCCGATCATCGGCATCGAGAACAGCAGCCACAGCGTCGACGCCCCGACGAGCGACGTCGGAAACGAGCTGAGCCATCGGCACGCGTGATAACGCATGCCGCTGGAAGGGGCCGCCATCGGCAGTCGCACGAGGTCGGCCGTCACCAGTGTCGTCGCGAAGAGCCACGCCGCCAGCAGCACGAGTTGAAACACCGCGTACGCCCGCAACGGCGCGCGGCCGGCGGCGAGACGCCGCGCCTCGCGATACGCACCGGCGACGGCCACCGCGTTGCCGATCGTCAGCAGGATGGGCACGAGCATCGTGTGGATGAGCACGAGTGCCACGCGATCGACTGTCCACGCTTCGTCATCGAAGAGGTACCGGAAGCTCGCGCTGGTGGCCGCCGTGAAGTACGCGACGAGCACTGCCATGCCCGCGGTGTAGACCGTTCCGACGACGGCGAACCCGCGCCAGAACCTCGCCGAACGCACGGGATCGGGCGTGGCATAGGCGAGCGGAAGTTCGGTCGGGCCGGCGGACACGGGACGGGGAATGATAGCCGAGCGATTTCGGATTGGGGATTGCGGATTTCGGATTGAAAGTCGCAGCGGAGACGACCGCAACGAAGGAGCGCAACGCTGCGGCAAGATAGAACGTAAACAGGCGAGTGGGCGAGTGGGCGAGTGGGCGAGTAGGCAGGTGCCCTCAATCCGCAATCCACAATCCGCAATCCACAATCCCCTCACGCCGCTTCCGCGACGTCTTCATCAGCCTCAACCGCCCGGTCGGCCGTCTGGGCCAGCAGGCGGGCGATGCGGTTTTGTGCGGCAAGAAACGCGGTCACCACGTCCGGGTCGAACTGCGTGCCTCGCCCGGCGACGATCTGCGTGGCGGCGTACGCATGGTCGGCGCACGCCTTGTACGGGCGGTCGCTCGTGATCGCGTCGTACACGTCAGCGACCGCGATGATCCGCGCGGCCAGCGGGATCGATTCGCCCGCGAGTTGGTTCGGATACCCAGTGCCGTCGTAGCGTTCGTGGTGGCAGAGCGCGGCGTCGTGTGCCAGCGGCAGGAACGGGTTCTCAGGGAACTGCGCGATCGCTTCGTCGATGATGGCTGCGCCCTGCGTGGTGTGCTGCTGCATCGTCGCGCGCTCGGCCGGCGTGAGCGGGGCGGGCTTGTTGCGGATCGAATCGGGGACGCAGCTCTTCCCCACGTCGTGCAGCTTGGCGGCGTGGAAGAGCAGCTCGACGTCGTTTGGCGTGAGCCTCGCCGCGAACTCGGCCGCGTGCGACATCTCTTTCGCGATCACTTTCGCGTAGTGCGCGACGCGCCAGCCGTGTCGGCTCATCTCGCCGGCGTCGCCTGACAGGGCGGCGATGCTCGCCGTCGCCGACCGCGGCGGAACACGAACGGGCCGACCGGCCGGGATGCGCGCCGTGGCGGGTGACGCCGATGACTCGATGTAAAGCTCGTCCACGTTTCCTCTTTCAAGCGGTCCATCGGCCACTTCCTGTCACAAATTCACGTGCCTCGAAGTTGCCGCACCCCGGCTTGCGGCGGGTCCGGGAATGCGGGACGCTCTAGATATGTCCAGCGCATCGGCGTTACCGGATGTGGCCGCGCTCCGCTCGAAATTCGCGGCGACCCTGAAGGACGGCCTGTCGATCGACGCCGGCCAACTCGGCCTGCCGCGCGTCGTCGTCGACACGCCCGCCTGCCAGGGGCACGTCTACCTGTACGGCGCGCACGTCACCCACTTCCAACCCGCGAAGCAGAAGCCCGTGCTGTTCCTGAGCGAAGTCCCTCTCAAGCCCGGCGGCGCGTTTCGAGGCGGCGTGCCGGTCTGCTTCCCGTGGTTCGCCGTCCAGCGCGCCGACTTTCCGAACAAGGGCCCGAAGACCCCGCCGCCACGCCATGGCTTCGCCCGCACGCGATCGTGGGATCTCGTCGACCTGCAACGCGTGGGCGACGAAGTGATCGTCAAACTGGCGTTGTATGCCGACGCGTCCACGCACGAGTATTGGCCGTTCGATTTCAGCGCGGATTACGTCGTGCGCTTTGGAAAGGAACTGCAGCTTTCGCTCACCGTTCACAACCTCGATTCGAAGCCGTTCACGTTCGAAGAGGCGCTGCACACATACTTCGCGGTGAGCGAGATCAAGAACGTGAAGCTCGACGGGCCGAGGTGGGCGCGGGAGTTCGCCGTCGATCGCGAGCTGGATTTCATTCAGCACGATTCAGCCGACACGATCACGCTGCACGACGCGGGGCTTAACCGATCGATCGTGAACGAGAAGACCGCATCGAAGAGCACGGTGATCTGGTTCCCGTGGATGCCGGAAGCGGGCAAGAGCACGCTGACCGACATGACGCAGCCCGAGAGTCGGCAGATGCTGTGCATCGAGACGGCGAACGCGGGGCCGGACTCGGTGACACTGCCGGCGGGGGCGAAGCACACGATGCGGGCGCGGGTGAGCGTTGGGCGCTTGTAGGGTGCATCTTTGATGCACCATTTGCTGATCTACCCGGAAGGTGAATCGGAGATGCACCCTACAGATACGCCGCCGCGTTCGCCGCGCGTTGCCTGGCCTGGTGCTTCTCCTCGCCCGGCATGCCGTTCGTGCACCATGCGACGACGAGGCCCCGCTCCGGGTCGGCGAACGCGCAGCTCGATTGGTTCCCGCTGTGCCCGAACGATCGTTCGCTCGCGGAAGGGCCGTAGCCGTACGGGTGTTCGCCGTTGTACTTCTTCGAGTCGATCATCACGCCGAAGCCCCAGTCGAGCGTGGTCTTGAACGTCGCATCGAGCATGCCGACGCGCTGCGGCGAGGTCATCGCGTTCGCCCACTCGCGCGGGAGCAATCGCTCGTCGAACAGCAGCGACTCGTACACCTTCGCCAGCGACCGGATCGGCCCGCGCGCGTTCGCGCCGGGGCGCGGCACCGTGATCGCATCCGGCGCATTGCCCGGCCATTGATCGGTCGGGGGCTTCTTGTGCGTCTCCCACATCGTGACGAATCGCGGCAGCAGTTCGTCGCGCGTCGACTCGCTCATCCCGATGTACGCCTCAACGCCAAGCGGCGTGAAGATCTCGTCGCGGACGTAGACGTCGATCGATCGCCCGTCGATGCGTCGCACGAGTTCGCCGAGCACGAACCAGCTGCTACCGATATGATAGCCCGCCTTCTTGCCGGGCACCCAGCCGGGCTCCTGCTTCAGCGCGTACACGCGCGCCATGATTTCGTCCCATCCGCCCGGCGCGAAGTTATTGAGCGGCCCGCGGAATCCGCCCGTGTGCGTCAGGAGGTGTCGCAGCGTGATGGCGTCCTTTCCGTTGGCGCCGAACTCCGGGATGACGTCGGCCACGCGGGTGTCGAGCGTCGTCTTGCCTCGCGCGACGAGCTGCAGCGCCGCGACGGCGGCGATGGGCTTCCCGCCGCTCATCCACAGCATCAGTGAGTCAGGGCCGACATTACCGGTGCAGTCGTCGAGAACGACGGTGCCGTTCACGGAGATGTACGCCTGGGCGGCGCTGTGAAGGCCTTCTTCGATGCCGGAGCGGAGAACGTCGAGGAGGGGGTGCATTCGTGAGAGATTGTGAATTGTGAATTGCGAATTGCGAAATGAGCAGATGGTTAGTTGTCTTCATTTCGCAATTCGCAATTCGAATTTCGCAATCTGGCCCCGGTGGATTCCCCCGTTTCCGCCGGTATAATGCGGCGGTTCACGGGCAACTCGGTCCACTCGATCGACGCCTCGCAGATTTTCTGCGAAGGCGTTTTTTGTTGCCCGTGATGAGCCTGCTGGTCCGAACAACTGAATAGAGGAGCTCGAACACATCATGATGAACAATGCCGAACTCGTCCGCATCATCGACGGCATCGCCCGCGAGAAGAACATCGACAAGGAACTGGTGTACGCCGACGTCGAGCAGGCCATCGCGAACGGCCTGCGCAAGCACTACAACGTCGAGGACGTCGCCGAGTTCCAGGTGACGCTCGAGCGCGGCACCGGCCTGATGAAGATGTTCCGCCACGGCCAGGAGCTGCCCGCCAGCACTATGGGCCGCATCGGCGCGCAGACCGTGAAGCAGGTGCTCATCCAACTCCTGCGCCAGGACGAGCGCGGCAGCATCTACGACGAATTCAAGGACCGCGTCGCCACCATCGTGACGGGCACCGTCACGCGCAAGGAAGGCAACATCATGGTGGTCAACCTCGGCCGGACCGAGGGCATCCTGCCGCGCAAGGAACAGATCCCCGGCGAAGAGCACCAGGTGGGCGAGCGGATCCAGGCGCTCATCACCGAAGTGAAGGACACGCCGAGCGCGGTCCGCATCACGCTGAGCCGCACGCACCCGGAACTCATCCGTCGACTCTTCGAACGCGAAGTGCCCGAGGTGGGCGAGCGCACGATCGAGATCAAGGCTCTCGCCCGCGAGCCGGGGCACCGCACGAAGATCGCCGTCGCGAGCATCGACTCGAAGGTCGACGCCGTCGGCGCGTGCGTTGGCGTCCGCGGCAGCCGCATCAAGAACATCGTCGAAGAACTCGGCGGCGAGAAGATCGACATCGTCCGTTGGAACGAGTCGTCGCAGATCCTCATCAGCAACGCGCTGAAGCCCGCGGAAGTGGCGGAAGTGTCGCTCTGCTTCGAATTGCAGCGCGCGACGGTCGTCGTGAAAGAAGACCAGCTCTCGCTGGCGATCGGCAAGAAGGGCCAGAACGTGCGCCTCGCCGCTCGGCTCACGGGCTGGGACGTCGACATCCTCACGCCGCCCGAGTTCCAGGCCAACGTCGCCCGGCTCGACAAGACGCTGAAGGAGGTCGAAGGCATCGCGCAGGAGCAGGTCGACAAGATCATCGCGCTCGGCATGATTGACGTCCGCGACATCGAAGAAGTCGGCGAGAACCCGCTGATGGAAGACGTCGGCTTGAGCGCCGAGATGGCCGAGCTGGTCGTCGACCGGTGCATCGAAGAGGCGAAGCTCGTCAACAAGGAGCAGGAAGAGAAGAAGAAGGCCGAAACGCAGGCCAAGCTCGCCGCGCTCAGGAGCCAGTTGGGCGGCCAGCCGCGAGGCGAAGCGTCCGCCAGCGCCGAACCGGTGCCGGACCTGCTCGCCGCGGTCGGCGCGAAGGGCGTCGACGGCGACGCGACGCCGCAGGCGACGGACCAGCCCGCGCCCATCGAGGCCGCGCCGGTTGCGGACGAGGCGAAGTGAGTTGCTCGTCACGCAGATCGAATTGAATCACGAAGCCCCGGGCGCACGCTCGGGGCTTCGTCGTTGATCAGTGCTTACACACGCCGGGTGCCGCGGCTTGTACTCAAGTCGTGGAGCGCTTCCGTTGGACGGACGCCCTCGTTCGTTCGCGCGCACCACGACTTGAGTACAAGTCGTGCCACCCGAATTTCTGCGCGATCTCTTGCGCCTCAACCCGGGGTGTTCACCCCGGGCTTTGAATGTGCGCCGTTCAGCGTTGCCGCATCGCCCACATCCGCTCGTGCTCGAGCAGCCACGCCTTGCGTTTCACGCCGCCGCCGTAGCCGGTGAGGTCGCCGCTTGCAGCGATCACGCGATGGCAGGGCACGATCACGCTGAGGAAGTTCATGCCGTTCGCTCGCCCGACGGCGCGCGATGCGCCCGCGTCGCCCAGCGCGCGGGCCTGTTCGCCGTACGTCCGCGTCTCGCCTGGCGGGATCGATTGCAGGTAGCGCCAGCATTTCTGCTCGAACGCCGTGCCGCGCAGGACGACCGGCGTGGCGAACGTCATCGACTCGCCCGCGAAGTACGCGTCGAGTTCTCGCGTGATGGAGGCGAGGTGGTTCGACGTCGCATCGATCGGCACTTCGGCGAACTCCCGCATCGCCTCGTCCATGTCACGACGATCGACGAAGTCGAGCAGCAGCAAGCCCGTCTTGCTCGCGACGGCATGCATGTCGCCGAGCGGCGTGGGGATCGTCGTGCGAATGACGGCGTCGATTGAGGTTGTCGTTTCGACTGGCACGCTCACGTGGAACGGTGTACCGGCAAACCACCGTCAACGCGAAGCGCCAACGAGCGAACTTGCGCGCATGCTCGACAGCTGCCCGTACCGCAATGGCTGGACATCGTGATTCCGGGTTCCTACGGTTCCCGGCATCTCGCCCCCTCGGCAGACCGCGACTGCGGCCAGGAGTGTCTTGCCTCGTGTCGGCCATCCAGTCAGATCAAGATCTGATCCGATCGCTCGTCCGGAAGGACCGCGTGAGCCTGCGCGAGTTGTTTGGGCGGCTCGCACCGATGATGCTGGCGGTCGCGTCCCGTATCCTGCGCCGACGCGAGGACGCCGAAGACGTGGTGAACGAAGTCTTCCTCGAACTTTTCAATCGCCCCGAGGCGTATTCCGCCGATCGTGGATCGGTGCAGACGTATCTCCTGCTCGTCACGCGGAGCCGCGCCATCGATCGGCTCAGGCGTCGCATCGCCCGCGATGCCCGCGAGTCGGGCGGGCCGACGCCGATCGAAGAGGTCGCGTCGAAATCGCTCGCGCCGGGCGAAGACCTCGAGCGCGACGAGATCCGCACCCGCGTCGCCAGCGTCGTCCGCGATCTGCCCTCGGACGAGCGCGACGCGCTCGAACAGGCGTTCTACAACGGCCTCTCGCACGCCGAGATCGCGAAGCAGTCGAACGTCCCGCTCGGCACCGTGAAGGGCCGGGTGCGGCGGGCGCTGGTGCGGCTGCGCGATCGGCTTCTCGCCGTGGAAGGAGGGGTGCGCCGATGAGCCGGAATACTGACGAGCTGCGCGACCTCCTGCTGCTGTACGCCGTCGATCAGGTCGACGAACAGGAACGCCGCGAGATCGAAGAATGGATCGCCTCAGGCGACCCCGCCGCCGCTGCGGCGCTCGCGGAGGCCCGCGCCACCGTCGGCCAACTGCCGACGATTCTGGAACCGGTCGAACCTTCGGCACAGATGTGGAGTCGCCTCGAATCGCAGCTCGACGAGGCGAGCGAACCCGCGAAGGCTTCGATCCCCATGCCGACTCAGCAGCGGCCGATCTGGCCGTGGCTGGCGATGGCGGCAATGGTGGCCGTCGCATCGTCGGTGGGGACGTACCTCGTCGTGAAGTCCGGCGCGGATCGCGATCGGCAGGAACTGGCGCAACTCCGCGAGCAGTTCGCCGGGCAGGAGCGTCGGCTGGGCGAGCAGTCGCGCGAGATCGAGGTGCTGAACCAGCAGGTCGGCCAAGCGAACCGCGCGATGATGCTCGTCTCCGCGCCGCGGCTGCAATCGGTCGCGGTGGGCGGCACCGACAAGATGCCCGACGCCGCGGGCCGACTGCTGTGGGACGCCGACGGCCGGGTGCTGTCGTTCACCGCGTCGCGCCTCGCGTCGCTGAAGCCCGATCAGACGTACGAACTGTGGTTCGTGACCGACCCTGGCGGCCCGGTGTCGCTCGGCACGTTCCGCCTCGACGAGTCTGGTCGCGGACAGGTGTTCGTGAACGCGCCGGCGCAGCTCGCGTCGATCAAGGCCGTCGCCGTCTCGCTCGAACCCGCGACCGGCTCGCCCGGCCCCGGCCCGACCGGCCCGGTGGTCATGCTCGGCACGCTGAACTGAGCGCGTCGAACCAACTGATTTCTTCATTCAGCAAGACGGAGCGATCACCCTCTCCCGGTACTCCGGGAGAGGGCTGGGTGAGGGTCTTCGACTTCGTCAGCGGCGCTGAACGTGAAAGTCGCTCGGCCCTCACCCTAACCCTCTCCCGGCGTACCGGGAGAGGGGACCAGAAGCCGCTGCGTCAGATTCGCGAAAATTCTGGTTCAGTCCCAAGTTTTTCGCGCATCCGCTCGCGATCGGCCCGCGTACTCCCCCATGGATGTCGCCGGGAATTGGCGTGACGAGCGTCGCTCACGCCCCGAGGCGATGATCGTAAACGTCTAGTCCAGGGAGAGATACATGCGTCTGAACCGTTGCCTGATCGCCGCCGCTGCGGCAGCCGTTGCGTTCGCAGGGTCGGCCCACGCGGAAACGATCGTGGGGCTCACCACCGCGAATCAACTCGTTCGCTTCGACAGCGCCACGCCCGGCACGTCGGTCACCGTTCCGATCACCGGCCTTGGTTCGGGCGAGATGCTTCTCTCGATCGACCAGCGGCCGATCGGCCTGCAGCTCTACGGCATCTCGTCGAACACCCAGATCTACGTCATCAACACGCTCACCGGCGCGGCCACTCCGGTTGGCACGGCCGCCACGCCCGCGATCGCGACGACGGACCTCGGCATCGACTTCAACCCCACGGTCGATCGCATCCGCTTCGTCGATGCCACGGGCGGCAATCGCCGATTCGTTCCGACCACCGGCGCAACGGCGGCCGTCGACACCGCGCTCAGCTACTCGGGCGGCGGCACCCCGCGCGCCGTCGGCGTCGCGTACACGAACAGCCAGACGGGCGGCGTGCCCGCGGGCAGCGTCCGCGAGTTCATCATCGACTCCGCGCTCGACAGCCTCGCCGAGGTCGGCTCGCAGGCGGGCGGCAACGCCAGCTTCAACGGCGGCGTGTCGACGCTCGTCGGCTCGCTCGGCGTGAACACGACCGACGAGGTCGGCTTCGACATCTCCGGTCTGAGCGGCGTCGCGTACGCCTCGCTCACGCCTACGGCGGGCAGTTCGTCGCTCTACACGATCAACCTCGCGACCGGCGCGGCCACACCCGTCGGCGCGATCGGCGGGTCCGGAACGGGCACCATTTCCGATATCGCGGTGCTCGTCCCCGAACCCACGACCGCGGCGCTCGCCGCCGCGGCCGGGCTCCTTGCCCTCTCCCGCCGCCGTCGATGACGCACGCTCGGCGCAGGGAGAATGCGTCGCGTCGGTCCGGCAACGGGCCGGCGCGTCTTTCAGATCAGTCGCTCCAACGTGGAACACGACTACCGCTGGCTCGCTTCGTGTGCAGCCCGCGCACCCTCTTCTATCTCTCTTTTCGAGGTACCGATCATGAATCGAAAGATCAGCTACATCGTCGCAGCAACCCTTGCCTGCTCGGCCGGCGCGATCGCGCTGGCGGGAAGCGCCCAGCCCGTCGCGTCCGAGCGCATGGAACGCATGGAGACCGGCAAGGACATCATCGACACCGCCACCGGTCAGGGCATGCAGCGCGTCACGACGCTCGTCGAAGCCGTCAAGGCGGCGGGGCTCGTCGAGACGCTCAAAGGCAAGGGCCCGTTCACCGTCTTCGCGCCGACCAACGAAGCCTTCGAAAAGCTCCCGCCCGGCACGGTCGAGATGCTCCTCAAGCCCGAGAACAAGGAGAAGCTCGTCGCCATCCTCACGTATCACGTGCACGCCGGTGCGGCGATCGAGTCGAAGGACGTGAAGACCATGGACCTCGACACCGTGAACGGCCAGAAGCTGAAGATCGTCGTCAAGGACGGCACCGTGATGGTGAACGACGCGAAGGTGATCAAGACCGACGTGATCGCCACGAACGGCGTCATCCACTGGGTGGACACGGTGATCCTGCCTAAGTGATGAGGATCTCTACCGCAGACAATTGAAGTTGACCATGTTTAGCCCCGGGGCATGCCCCGGGGTTAAACTGTCTACATGGTCCGCTGGTACCACGCGATCTTCACCGCGTACGGATTCTGGCTTCCGAACGACCCGCGCGGATCGTGGTCGACGTTCGTCGGATCGTGGGAACTCTTCAAGTTCGGCGGAAGCGCGACGAAGACCGAAGAGCGCCGCTCGCTCGCACACGATCCGCACGACGCAGTCACGCGACGCGAGGTGAAACAGCACCTGAAGTATCCGCCCGTGCGATTCGACGAGCCGGCGCGCCTCGCGATCGCTTCGGGATTTGCCAAGGCGTGTGGCGATGCGGAGATCGTTATGCACGCGTGCTGCATCGGGTACGACCACTGTCATGTGGTGACCGAGCGACATCCCGTCAAGACGATCGAGCAGGTCGTCGCGCTCCTGAAGGGTCGCGCGACGCAGGCGATGCGCGCTGCGGCGTGTCATCCGCTCGCGCGGTTCGCTCGCGGGGATCAAGCGCTCCCGACTCCGTGGGCGGAGGGGTTGTGGAAGGTCTTCATCGACGAGGAAGCTCAACTCCAGAGCGCGATCGGGTACGTGGAATGTCATCCGATGAAGGAGGGGCTTCCGACCCAAGAGTGGGATTTCGTCACTCCCTTCACGCGCAAGCGTTTCTATTAACGTGACTTGTGGTTAGCCCGGGGGTATGCCCCCGGGCTAAACGGGGATGACGCAATCCTCGGAACGTCGAACCAATCGACCTTGTCCCCACACGCCTTTTCGCTACAGTAGACGACCCGACTCTTGCCAGAGGTCGGGGGTCGGCGATCCGTCGTCGGCATCATCTTCTTAGAAACCCAAAAGCCCCACGACGGCGCGGCACTGGCAGCGCGACCGCCCGGGCTGGACGTCTCTCGTGTTCGATCTTCGAACGGAAGGCGTTTGTCCACTCTTCAAAGGAGTCTCGCCATGAGCGAGCAGCAGCAGACCGTCGCAGAACTCATCAAGGGCCTCGTCGATGCGGGCATTCACTTTGGCCACCCGGTGTCGCGGTGGAACCCGAAGATGCAGCCGTACATCAAGGGCAAGCGTGGCAACGTCCACGTGATCGACGTGAAGGAGACCGTCAAGGGTCTCTTCATGGCGAAGAAGCTCATCCAGAACACCGTGGCCGGCGGGAAGGACGTGCTGTTCGTCGGCACGAAGCGCCAGGCCCGCAACAGCGTCGAAGAGCACGCCCTCCGCGCCGGCATGCACAGCGTCACCGAGCGCTGGCTCGGCGGCACGCTGACCAACTTCCGCACGATTCGTGACCGCCTGAAGCGCCTCGACCAGCTCGACAAGCTCTGGGAGACCGGCGCGATCGAGACCTACTCGAAGAAGATGAAGTCCACGCTCGGCCGCGAGCGCAAGAAGATCATGCAGAACCTGTCGGGCATCCGGAAGATGACCAACATGCCCGGGCTCATGTTCATCATCGACACCCGCCGCGAGCACATCGCGGTGAAGGAAGCGAAGAAGATGGGCGTGAAGACGATCGCGCTGATCGACACCGACAGCGATCCGGACCTCGTCGACCTGCCCGTCCCCGGCAACGACGACGCGATGAAGGCGATCGAGCTCATCATGAAGGAGCTCGCCGACGCCGCGATCGAGGGCAAGCAGGGCCGTCAGACCAAGGACGGCGGCGCGGGCGAGAGCGGCGAAGGCCGCGGTCGTGGCCGCAGCAGCCGCAGCAAGTTCAAGGCCGAAGACGGCCAGCCGGCCCCGCTCGGCGAAGCCGCCCCGGCCGCCGAAGCCGCTGCACCGGCCGAAGCCGCCGCCGCTTCGAACTGATCGCGTTCCGAACGAAACCACAGATAGACACAGATGAACACAGAAAAGAATGCAGCATGAGCAGAGGGCGGACGGCGCTTGCCGACTCGTCGTCTTTCTTCATCTGTGTTGACCTGTGTTCATCTGTGGTTCCCTTTTTCCGACTTCAACCTTCAATAACCATGGCTGCTATCACCGCATCACTCGTGAACGAACTCCGGGCCAAGACCGGCCTGGGCATGATGGAGTGCAAGAAGTACCTGACCGCCGCTGATGGCGACATCGCCCTCGCGGTCGAGAACATTCGCAAGGCCGGCGTGAAGACCAGCGTCGCCGAGCGCGCCACCAGCGAGGGCCGCGTCGGCCTCGTGAAGTCGGCCGACGGCGCCGCGATCAGCGAGGTCCTCTGCAACACCGACTTCACCGCGAAGAGCGACACCGTCGCCGCCGTGCTGAAGAAGGCCGCCGAGGTCGCCCTCGCCGGGAAGGACGCCAGCGCCGACCAGAGCATCAAGGACGCGATCGTCGCCGCCGCCCAGGCGACCGGCGAGAACGTCACGCTCGGCCGCGTGAAGGTCCTGAAGGCCCCGGCCGGCGGCAAGGTCGGCTCGTTCCTCTACACCGTCAGCGGCAAGATCGCCTGCGCGGTCGCCGTCACGGGCAACGCGTCGGACGAACTGCTCAACGACCTCTGCCTCCACATCACCGCGTTCAAGCCGACCGCGCTCGGACTCACCCGCGAGTCCGTCCCGGCCGACCTCGTCGCGAAGGAGAAGGAGATCGCCGTCGAGCAGGCGAAGGCCACCGGCAAGCCCCAGCAGATCGCCGAGAAGATCGCCGAGGGCAAGCTCGGCGCGTTCTTCAAGGAGCGCGTGCTCGGCGAACAGGACTTCATCAACCCCGAGAAGTTCAAGGGCACCATCAACGAACTGCTGAAGAAGAACGGCGTCACCATCGTCGACTACCTCCGCGTCGAAGTCGGCGCGTGAGTTGTTCGACGCTTCGGTTTGATCTGAACAAGAGAGGCCCGGTGACGATCGCGTCACCGGGCCTCTCTCATTTCGTCTCTTTCGAGATCAGTTCGATCTCACTTCCCGCGACGACGCAGGCCGAGCACAGCCACACCGGCGACGACTGCGAGCGTGGTCGGCTCGGGGACGCCGACGAGGTTCAGCGTCGCGCTACCGCTGGCGGCGCCGACGGTGACCGTGCCGGTGAAGCTGAACGGCCCGGTGAGCCCGTTCGCGGCGGCGATGCCGTCGATCTTGTCCTGGAGGGTCGCGCCGGCGTCAGTCGTGTAGACGGCAAGCGTGTTGCCCGGGCCGCGGCCAATGAACTCATCGACGAGCTGCGTGTTCAGGCCGCTCGTGATGATCGTGTCGTCGCCGCCGCCCTTCACGAGGTTCGGACCGTAGTCGATGCCGACGTTGCCCGCGTTGTAGGTGAAGACGCCCGCGGGGAACGAGAAGCCCAGCACGTTGCCCGAGTCGGTGCTCGACGCGCTGAAGGCGACGTCGGCGGCGCTGAACTTCGTGCCGTTGCCCAGCACGCGAACGCCGAAGTGAATGCGGTTGCCGTACTCGCCCGAGTAGGTCGGCATGTTCGGCGCAGCGACGCCGCGCCACGATTCGAAGCCGGTCGCGAGGACCGAGCGGAAGTCGACATTGCTGCCGCTGGTGAGCGCGTCGTAGCGAGCCGCGCCGCTGCCGAGAGTCGAGAGGCCGTTCTCGATCGCGTTGACGGCGTTCGCCTGGTAGGCGGCGTAGTTCGGCGAGCCGAACGCGTTCGGGGCGATCGACGGAATGACCTGCACTGAGACGGCGGCTTGGGCCGACTGCGGCAGGAGGGCGGACGAAGAGAGGGCAACAGCAGCGATGGCGAGCGAACGGAAGGTGATTGCGGTCTTCATAGTGATTCAGCTTTCTAGAGTTGGTGTCAGAACGATGGATTCCCGCAAACCCGCCAGCCCGCACAGGCGTGCACAGCATTGCACAGGCGTGCGAAGTCCCGGCGACCCGGTCGGCGCCGACGGACGACAGTGGTGCGACCGGCGATTTCGAGCCGATCACCCAGCAGTCCGACGAGCGGCCGCTTCGGGGCGTGTCAGCCTGCGACGATGCAGGCGTTCAGGTTGCGAAAAAGGGAACAGGAAACGCAAGTCGCTTTGGGGGGCTACGAAACGTGAAGCGGACCCGAAGCGTTGCCGGACGAACTGTGCGACAGGCGAAGCTGTCACACCGCTATAGTTGCCTTGGCAGGCATCAACATAGCGAACTATTGTCTCCGGCGGTCGTGCTCTCCATGAATGTGGATTGGGGTTTTCTCCGAACCTCGAAACAACAGTGGAAAGGTACACCGATACGAGGTTTCCACAAGGTGGTTTTGTTGCTATCTTCACGAATCTGGCCAGATCTGGATTGCCGTGTATTCGGCACGATCCGCAAATGAGGCGCGATGTGGCGTCGTCAGCAGCTATCTGATGGACGGTGGCGGAATCGCGCAGGACGCTGCGCCTTGCGGCGGCCGACGAGTTCACGGATAACACGCCGCTGCGGAAACCGTCGGGAATGTTTAACGCGGCGGCGCGTGACGCAGTTCTCGCAGGCGTTTCAGTTGGGTTTGGACCCGCGGTAGTCGAAGTCACACATGACGCTGCTCAACGGCATCCTCTTCCTCATCATTGTCGGCGGGACGCTGGCGCTGCTGATCCTTGCGGGCCGACGTGAGCGCCGCGCGGAGGCGCAGCTTCGGCAGGAACTGCTTGACATCCCGCTCGATCCGATCGACCGGGCCGTCACGAAGAAGGAAGAACTCGACCCGCTCGCCCAGACGCGTCGCCCGGTGGGGCAAACGTTCCCCGTCCGCGCCAAGCGCGTCCCCGACGGCCCGCCCGCCGAGGCGCCGCCCACGCAGGTCGAATCGATCGACGATGGTCGCGATGCGCCGGGGTGAGCGATCGATTGCTGGGTTCGATCTAACTCGCAGCCGTCGAATTTCGCGTGTAGACGCGAGCTTGCTCGCGGCTGGCTCTCATGCGCGAGCAAGCTCGCGGCTACGCGTGGTGACTTCAAGCGTCACTTGGGCGCGCCGGGTCCCAGCAGCACCGTGCCTGATCGCGTGCCGGTCATCTTCTCGCCGTCGAAGACGAGTTTGCCGTTCACCATCACGTAGCGGATGCCGACGGGGTACTGGTGCGGGTTCTCGAACGTGGCGCGGTCGATCACGGTTTCGGGGTCGAAGATCGTCACGTCTGCAAAGTACCCCTCGCGGAGCAAGCCGCGCTTGTCGAAGCGAAACGCGGTGGCGGGCAGGCTGGTCATCTTGCGGATGGCGTCCTCGAGCGGGATGACCTTCAGCTCGCGCACGTAACGCCCCAGCACGCGCGTGTTCGTGCCGTAGCCGCGCGGATGCGGGACGCCCGCGCCCATCACGCGGATGCCGCTGTCCGAGGCGATGCCCACCAGCGGGTGCCGCATGATGTTGGCGACCTCAGTCTCATCCATCGAGTGAAACACGCCCTGTCCGCCGCCGGCCAGGTAGATGTCGATGCAGGTCTGGTACTGCTCTTCCATCGTCACGTCGGGCAGCGAATCCATGCCGAGCAGTTCAGGTGATTTGCCCTTCTCGCGGGCGAGCTTCAGCAGTTGCGTGATCTGCTTGATGCTTTTGCCGTTGAATTTGCCGTCGCCGAACTTCGAACTGGCGACCACGCAGTAGCTGAGGTCCTTTCGGCCGCGCGCGACCTCGTGGTCTTCCTTGAACGACTGCATGACGCGATCGCGCTGCGACGTGTCGGTGAGGATGAGCTTCGCCTTGTCAGGGCCGCCCTCGAGCACCCAGTCGGGGAGGAGTTGATTCAGCGTGGTGCTGCTCGCGGTGTAGGGGTACTGATCGAGCCACACTTCCTGCCCCGCAGCGCGGGCCGCGTCGACCATTGCGAGCGTGACGTCGGAACCCGCGTTGATCGTCGACCCGCGGCCGAGCTTCTCGGCGACGTCGGTGGGCAGCTTGAAGTGGCTGATCTCGACGCGGCACCCGCTCTCCCGGCCGACGCGGAGCGCTTCCTCGATCGCCTTCTGAATCCCGCCCGCCTCGCTCCGCATGTGCGTGACGTAGATCCCCTTGTATTGTCCGGCCACCTTGGCCAGTTGGATGATCTCCTCCGTATCGCTCCACGTGCCGGGCGTGTAGATGAGCCCGGTGCTGAAACCGACCGCGCCGTCGCGCATCGCGCGGTGGACGAGCAGGCGGGCTTGTTCCATCTGCTCGGGCGTGAGTTCGCCCTTCACCGGGCCCTTCACTTTTCGGAGGACGGTGTTGTGCCCGATCAGCGTGGCGTTGTTCACGGCGCTGCCGGTCTCGCGGACCTTGCGGAAGAAGTCGCCGACGTCGAGTTCGCTCCCGCCGCAATTGCCGCTGACGATCGTGGTGACGCCGTTCCGCACGAAGTTCTCAGCCAGCGGGTATTTGAGGATGTCGTCGTCGACATGCGTGTGCACGTCGATGAACCCCGGCGCGACGACGAGCCCGCGGGCGTCGATGCGCAGCGTGGCCGGCGCGTCGTCCGGGAGGTCGCCGATCGCGACGACCTTGTCCCCGTCGATGGCGACGTCGGCGTAGAACCACGCGTTGCCGGAGCCGTCGATGACCTTGCCGTTCTCGATCAGGACGTCGAAGGCGACGGCGTTAGAAGCGAGAACAAGCGAGAGCAGCGCGGGCAGGTACTTCATCGCGCGGGATCATAACCCCCGTTTAGCCGGCGAGCATGCTCGCCGCGTTCCCGTGGAGTCCCCGGCGAGCATGCTCGCCCGCTAAACAGTCGGTGGGTACAACACCCGCATGTCCGACACGTTCCCGCCCGACGTCAATCACCCGCGCGTGCAGGGGTGGCACTACTGGTTGCCGTTCGTGGTGTTCCTCGGGTTCATCTCGCTCTACCAGTACGTCGGGCTGAGCTATCCGCTGGCGTACGTGGGGCGCACGTTCGTCGTCGCGGGCATCCTCGTCTGGCTCTGGAAGTACTACACGAAGGTCCGCTGGACGCACCTCGGGCTGGGCGTGCTCGTAGGCGTGATCGGATTGTTTCAGTGGGTGGGGATGGAACTCGGGCTGATCTGGCTTCGCGATCAGTTCCCGCGCGGCTCGACGATGCACTGGCTGGTCGGCCTGACGAGCATGGTGAAGCCGACGCATGCCGCGTGGGACGTCACGCCCGCGGTGGTGCGGGATTGGTACATGCTCAAGCCGCTCTTCGAGACGATCAAGCCCGAGTCAGACATTTACGTGACACCGCTGCGGATCGCCGACCCGACGTGGCTGGTGATCTTCCTGGCGATCCGCTGGATGGGCTCGACGCTGGTGGTGCCGGTGATGGAAGAGCTGTTCTGGCGCGACTGGCTCTGGCGAAACATGGCCGCCCCGAACGACTTCAAGCTGCACAAGGTTGGCGAGTACGACAAGTACGCGTTCTGGGTGATCCCGGTCTTCTTCGCGTTCGTCCACGTGCAGATCGTGACGGCCGTCGTGTGGGCGTTGATGATCGCGTGGCTTCTGGTGAAGACGCGGAGCATCGGCGCGTGCATCGTGGCGCACGCGGTGACGAACTTCCTCCTCGGCGCGTGGGTCATCGGCACGTGGAAACTGCAGTGGGCACCGATGGGGTACTCGCAGTGGTTCTTCTGGTGAGTCGCTCGCGTTCGTGCGATTCAGAAGGCGGGAACACGAATCTGCACGAATCTCACGAATCGGCACGAATCGGAGACCACGACACAAGCATGGCAACGTTCGCTTCGTGCAGATTCGTGTGATTCGTGTCGATTCGTGTTCTCGCCTTCGTGGGTCGCGAGTGAAGCGTCACTCTGGCGCGCGATCCACCGCTCGCCTGCACAGGTCGATCAGTTGCTGCACCTGCGATGCGCAGCCGCTCACCGTCAGCGTGGTGTCGATGAGGTGCGTCGCCTTGCCGGCCACCTCGGCGATCGTGGCGAAGCCGTACTTGGTGGCGTTGCCCTTCAGCGCGGCGCAGTTGTGCCGCAGCTTCTGCAGGTTGTCCGTCTCCAGTTGCGACTGCAATTCGTTCGCCAGTTCCTTCAGGCTGCTCACGTACTTCGGCAGCACGATCAGCATGTCGGGCTGATCGGCTACCGTGGAGAGGAGCGGCTCGCGCGCGCCGATTTTCAACCAGCTGCGTAAGAGCGCGTGCAGCTTCTGCTGGTCGTAAGGCTTGCCGAGGATGCCGAGCGCACCGGCCTGCTGCGCGGCGAGCAGGCGCGCGGGCGTGCTCTCGCCGCTCACCACGTACACGGGCCCGGCGTAGCCCGCCGTGCGCAGCTCGGGGATGAGTTCCTCGCCGGTGCCGGTCTCGAGGTTGAGGTCGGTCAGCACGAGGTCGAACGACTTCGTCGCGACGGTGGCCAGGCACTCCTTCATCGTCGGCACGGTGGTGACGTCGAGCCGCGTGTTCTTCGTGAAGTGCTTGAACTGCGCGACGTCGGTCGCGTTGTCCTCGACGTAGAGCACCTTGCCGACGAGTTCCGCGTCGCCCGTCGTCTCGCCCGACCCGCTCGACTCATCGGCTGCCTGGCCGGCGTCGAGGTAGAGGCTCGTGAAGATCTTCTGGTCGAACTTCACGCCGATCTGGTGAAAGACGCCGCCGACGTGCGCACAGAAGACGACCGCGCCGCGAATGACGTCCTCGCCGCCGAGCCGGCGCGTGAGGACGACTTCAGTCTTCGTGCCGCAGTGCAGGAAGCTGGGATAGAGGAAGCCGATGCCGTTCGTGCTGAGGTTGCGCGTGGCGACGGTGCGCACCGCGCTCGATCCGCCCGGGTGGATGACGCGCACCGGCACGTCGACCTTGCGGTAGGTGTTCCGGCTCGCCGAGCGGCGATTGCGGTAGGTGCCGTCGTCCATCGAATCGAGGCGATCGAGGACCGAGTGCACCTTGTCGAGGAGCGCCTTCGCCATCGGCGCAGGGGCCGACCCGAGGGCGCTTCGCGGCTTCGCGGCGGCAGCATTGGGGGACGTCGCCATACCCCCGTGACATCGGATTCAGGTATCGGATCGATGAGCCCGAATCGGTCGGCTACCGCGGGGAGACGTCGTCTTTCCGATTCGGTCCCACCGGATGAGCGGGCCGTGCCGGTCGTGCCACCTGCGACAGTTCGGGGAACCCCCGAGATCAGGTCCGGGGCAGCGTCCGATCAATGCAGTTTCCGACGCAGGCCCTGCAGAGGCTTCTCCAGGCCCCAGTACATCGCGATCGCGATGACGAAGCTGATCGCGATGCCGATCGAGCCGGTATAGAGGTTGTGATCGAGGGCCGTGCCGTCGAACCACCACCGCAGGTTGAAGATGACCATCAGGTGCACGAGGTAGAGCGAGTAGCTCAGCACGCCGATGAACTTCACCCACGTCCAGTTAAGCCACGCGAACATCGGATGGCTGTGGCACCGCACGGCCGCGATGAAGATGGGGAAGAGGGCGACGCTCTGGATCGTGAAGCGCCACGTCTCGCGGAACGCCGGCTCGCGGTAGAGCATCGAAGCGGCGATCACCGCCAGCGCGATCGGCATCGCGACGAACATCCAGAAGCGGTCGCTGAGCCACTTCTTGTCCAGGTACGGATTGCCCCACATCGCGAGGATGCAGCCGTACATGATGGCGTCGAGCCGGCACTCGGTGGCGCGGTAGCAGTAGCTGTGCGCGAGTTCGTGCAGCGGGCCCAGCTCGGTCTTGCCGAGCAGTTTCGCCACCTCGGCCAGCTTCGCGGGGTCGTCGTAGCCGAAGAGCCAGGCGAAGTTGTGATACGCGTAGTAGCGCCACGCGAACGACGCGACCGCGATCGCAAGCATGATGCCCACGCGGACGCCGTTCGACTTGAACAGCCTGTGCAGCACGATGAAAAGCGCGGGGAAGAGCAGGTAGAAGTGCTCCTCGATCGCGAGCGACCAGTAGACGCCGCTCCCGTGCGGGGCATGCGCGTTGTTCCAGAAAATCTGGTAGTAGTTGTTGAGGTAGAGCGAGTGAAAGCCGAACGCGGTCCACGTGGTCCCGACGCCCGTGCCGGCCGGGTCGAACGCCCATATCAGGCCCATCGACGCGAGCGCGAAGGAGACGAGCAACACGAGATAGCTGTTCGGAAAGATGCGCAGCGCGCGTCGCGTGTAGAACTTGACGAGGCTGACGCTGCCCTTCTTCTCCTGCTCGATGCGCAGCAGGCTGGTGATGAGGTACCCGGAGAGGAAGAAGAAGACGACCACGCCAAACCCGCCCGGAATGGCTTCGGTGAACGCGTGCGAGAGGAGCACGATGACGATCGAGACCGCGCGGATGCCGTCGAGCGAGGGGATGCCGCGGTCGTGCTGCTTGACCGGCTTCGTCTCATAATCCAGCACGGGATTGGCTGGCCGCGGGGTTGTGTCGGGCGCGGGCGATGTCATGGTGACCAGGTTCGTCGTGAGCATCCTATGTACGGGCGCACCGGCCCGCCGTCTATGGATCGGCTGGAATGACAGGCGGCTGGAAGAGTTTGTGGGTTATGCGTGATTGCGACGAACGCCATGAATCGCGCACCCTCTCCCGGTACTCCGGGAGAGGGCAGGGTGAGGGTCTTCTGTTTCTTCATCATTCGCGACCATGCACACGTTGTGCGGCCCTCACCCTAACTCTCTCCCGGCGTACCGGGAGAGGGAACCAGAGGCGACACCAAAAGTTGCACGCGATCGTCACCCGCTGCCGATGAGTCGGTCGTGCCCGGTTCGTCTGTCACGTCTTCATCGCATGCTCGTTCGCCGTCTCGATCGGGGTTCGCTCCCGCAGTGCATCGCTCCACCGACGCGCCGATCGTCGTCCTCGACAGTTCGCTCGGCGGGCTATCGGTCGTGCGACATTTGCGCGACCTCCTGCCCGGCGAGCCGATCGTCTTCTTCGGCGACCTCGCCCGCGCGCCGTACTCGCACCGTTCGCCCGAGCGCGTCGTGCAGTTCGTGCAGCAGATGCTCTGCTACGTGCAGCAGACGACCACGCCCAAACACGTCCTGCTGACGTGCGACGTGTCGAGCGCCGTCGCCCTCGCCGGTGCGCGGCAACAGGTGATGAACGGCGCAGCCGTCACCGGCATGCTCGACCCCGCCGCCCGGGCCGCCGTCGAGGTGACGGGGCAGTCCGATCGGCCCGTCATCGGCGCGCTCGCGGCCAGCAACGCCGTCATCGAATCCCGCGCGCTGGAACGCGCCCTCGCGCGGCGCCGTACGCGGGCGAAACTTGTGTGTCGCCCTGCGCCGCTGTTGCAGCCGATCGTCGAAGACGGCCGCGCCGGGGAAGACCCCGTGTTGCTCGCGGCCGTGCAGCAGTACCTCTCGCAATTGCTGCCTCGCAATGTGGAAGTGGTGCTGCTCGCGAGCTGCTCGCTCGCCCCGCTCCGCCCGCAGATGGCGAGCCTGGCCGGCAAGGACGTCGCCGTGATCGACGCCGCGCGGGCGTGCGCGGAAGACGTCGCGCGACGGCTTCAGCGATCGCGCCTGCTGCACCCGAATGCGTCGCACGACGCCGATCTGACCTGGTACCTCACAGATGAAAGCCCAGCGATCTTCGACCGTGCTGAAAGAATCGCCGGCATGCTCCTCCCGCCGCCGCGGATCGTGAACGTGGAAGATTTGGAACTCGCCGCACAGTCGGCGGGCCGACGCGTGCGGATCGCGTGAGCGGAAACGTTCTCGCCTCGCGCAGTTTGACCGTGCCTTCAAAGCCCGGGGTGTATACCCCGGGCCCGAGGTGCCCTGATTCGCGGTGCGCGTGCGTCTGACTCACACCGGCGATTCGCGCACTCCGGGCCCGGCATATGCATGCCGGGCTTTGCCAGCGCGATCGCGGCTTGCGTCCCGCGCCGTCACTCCGTGAACGTCCCGAACGCGATCCGCCTGCGCAGGTCCACATCCTCCTCCTTCAGCCACCCCGCGATGCGCTTCTCCAGCCCGTCGATTCGTCCCGCCTCGACCTCGCGCACGGCCCGGCTCACCACGAACGTCAGCTGCTGCTGCGCCACCACGCGGTACGGGTGCACCTCGATGGGCGGCATCTGCTTGGCAAGGTCGATGTACAACTCGCCCACCTTTTGCCCGCCGAAGTACGGGTCAGCGGCGTGCCAGATCGGGTCGGCCCAGGCGCCTACGTTCGGCGGGAGGATCAGCGTGCCGTCCTTTCGCGCCTCGGCCCCCTCGGGCGAGAGGTACAGGTGCTCGATCAGCTTCCAGCTCATCTCCGGGTCGCGCGCGCGGCGCGGGATGCCGATCATCGTGCCGCCCCAGCTGGCCGTCGGTGCGTCGGTCGGCGCGAAGCGCGGCAGGGGCATCATGCGCATCTTGCCGCTGCTGCCCGTGGCGAACTTCCGCATGTTGCCCGCGCGCCAGTCCGGCGTGACGATCGCGCAGAGTCGGCCCGAGTCGATGTCGCTCGCCCACGCGTTCGGGCCGGGGTTGGCGTTCATCGCCACGGCCTTCTCGCCGGCCACCATCTGCGCGTAGAACGCCACCGTGCGGGCCACGCGCGGGTCGGTCAGGTTTGATGTGCCGTCGCTCGAGATCAGGCTCACGCCTTGCTGCATGAGCATCACGACGACCAGCATGCTGTCGCTTTTCGAGAGTTCGATCGCGTAGCGATCCTTCTCGCCGCGCTCGGCCCAGTATTTGGTGAACGCGACCAGCTTCGCGTGGAAGTCGGGCCACGTCGTCGCGGCCGACAGGTCGATGCCCGCCTCGCGGAACAGGTCGTCGCGATAGCTGATCGAGACGGGGTGCAGGTCGTGCGGGATGCCGAAGATTTGCCCGTCCTTGCTCCACGTCTTCAAGCGGTTCGGCAGAAGTTCCTTCGCGCGGGGCGAGCGTTCGAGAAACCCGTTCAACGGCATGAAGCCGACGAGTTCGCTCGGCGGGCGGAAGTACGCGCCGACAAAGCTGATCTCGATCTCCGCGAGGTCGGGCATCGCGTCGTCGCTCTCGGCGCGGTCGAAGAGCGTGTTGAGCCGGACGTTCAGCGCGGCGTTGTTGATGAGCTTCACGTCGACGCTCTTGCCGGTGCGGTCCTCGAAGAGCTGCGCGAGCGTCTTGCCGTCGGGCCCGACGGGCGTGCCGCGGAAACTCCGCGCGTGCGATTCGGCGAACGTCCACAGCGTCAGGTCGGCGCGCTTCGGCGCCTCGCGCAGCAGCGACGCCACGCCCGCGACGGCGGCGATGCCGATCAGGACTGCGATGGGTTTGCCGAGGTGAAATCCCACGAGGCGCGCGATGATACCCGAGCGCATTCGCAAAGCCCGGGGTGCACACCCCGGGCCCGGACGGCTCACGTCTGCGTGGCGCTGCGTAGCGCCACGCATCGGTTGTCGATCACGCTGCGCATTGACTGGAGGGCGGCAATCCTCTGCCGCTGGTCGTCGCGGTACGCCGACGACATCGGCGCGAGCCGATCGGAGCGGGTGCGCGCCGTCCGGCATTGTCGGGCGAAACCGACCTTCCCCGGCGGCAGGGGACTGCCGCCCTCTAGCACAGCGCTTCATTTTCTGGCGCGCTGCTAGATCGTCTTGGACGGATCATCCCTTCTGGGCCCGGGATATGCATCCCGGGCTTTGTGAACGCCGTTGCCGGGTCGCGACGGGCACGAAAAATCCACTGCGCGCTGCGCAGCGCGCGCACAAACGCGCATCACGCGGATAAGGGTAGAGGGACTGCGCGCGTCGCCATGAACGAGGCTACGCTGACCTCGCTAGCGAATTCCTGCGTGCGAATCGAGCGCAATTGGACAAAACTGAGCGCGCGGCCGCTTTCTCTCGGGTTCAACATCGCCCAGCTTCGCAGGCGAGTTCGCACATTTGGAGGTGACGCCGGCCGACCTTTCGGAATAAACTGACCCGCCGTTCGTTAGGCTTGCACGGTCACGTCTGTCCTTTTCTGGAGAGGTGCTTCGGTGTCCACGTCTTCCCCTTCGCGAACTGCATCGCGTTCCGCGTTCACGCTGGTCGAACTGCTCGTCGTGATCGGCATCATCGCGGTGCTCATCTCGATCCTGCTCCCCACCGTTCAGCAGGCACGCCTGCAGGGCGAGCGCGCGAAATGCATGAGCAACCTCCGGCAGATCGGCATCCAGCTGCAAACTTACGCGACGAACAACCGCGGCTGGTTCATCCCGTGCGGGCCGGACATCGTCATCAGCACGAATCCTGAAGTCCGCAAGATCAGCACGCTGGGCACGAACGTCGCCCCGCACCTGCGATGGCCCGTGGTGGCGTTCGGCATCAAGGTGCCGCAGACGCTTCCCTACGACGCGGCCGCGTACACCGACAGCAGCGACTACAACCACTTCATGAACGTCTACAGCGCCAAGCCGTTCACGCCGAACGTGCTGATCTGCCCGACCGATCCGGAGCCGTACGAATATCACAGCTACGTGCTCAACCAGCACATGGCCGACAACCGCATCCGTTCGCACACGAAGGGCGACCACACCAAGTTCATCCTGGCCGGCGAGAAGAAGAGCACCGAGCGCGACTACCACATGGAGAACAGCACCGCGCTGGGCGGCGGGAACGAGTTCGACCGCGTCGTTGAGCCGGTGCGGCACGGCATCAAGTTCGGCAGCAACTACCTCTTCGCCGACGGGCACGTGATCAACGTTCTGCCCGGCGTGGCGAAGGACGCGCTCGACCCGTGGGACCCGTCGAAGTCCGGCGCGGGCGCTCCGCCGACGACGCCCACGACACCCACCACGCCGCCGACCACTCCGTGATGAACTGCTCCGCATCGCCGCGCGGAGGGACACCACCATGCATTCCGTAGCCGAACCCGCCGAGTTGCCCGCGTCGAACTCCGGCGCGAAGAAGATCGCCGCGTACGCCGTGCTGTTGATCGCGCTTCTAGGCGTGATCGTTCCGCTGGTGATGGCGTTCGCGCGGCCGAGGGTGGACCTGTCGCAGCTCACGCCCGACCCCGGCCTGCGCGGGCCCGGCTTCGGGCCGATGCGCGGCCAGCAGATGTCGCCCGAGCAGGTCGCCGCCTGGCGCGAGGCGCGCCGCAAACAGCAGGAAGCGATGCGCATGGCCGACGGCGTGACGCGGCGCGGCAACCGCGTCGTCGTTCAGCAGAACGGCATCACCGCCGACGTCATCCGCGCCCGCGGCGGAGCCGTCACCGTCCGCTTCGGCTACAACGGGCTGCAGCACCCGGAAGAAAAGGTCTGGCTCCTCGCCCGGCAGCGCCTCATCAACAACACGCTCACGCTCAACCCCGCGCTCACGAAAGAGCAAACCGAGAAGATGGACGCGCTCGGCGCCGATAGCGCCGTCGCGATCGAGAACGCCGCGGTGAAGGACAAGCTGCTCGCCCTCGGCACGCCGCTGTTGAACGCGCCCGCCGGTGCCACTCCGACCGCTCCGCCAGCGAATCTGCCCGAGGTAACGCCAGAAGTTCAGCAGCAACTGCTGGCCGCGCTGGGCGAATTGACCGACGCCGAGCGGGATCAGCTGCGAGCCGATTTCGTGCGACGTGCGAACGCGTTCCGCGACCTGCTCACGCCTGAGCAGCAGGAGCAGGTGAAGGCGAGCGAGGGAAGGTGAGTGGGCGAGTGGGCGAGTAGGCGAGTAGGCGAGTGGGTGACGGGTGATCCGTTCACCCGCTGATCAGGTTCACGAGGAATCGCGAGAACGTGAAGACGGGCGGGAAGATGACCTGTCCGCCGAACATGAAGAGGACGAGGAATGCGGCGCTCGATGCGCCCATCGCCTCGGGGCGATCGAGCAGGTCACGATAGCCGCGGCTGAATTCGGCCAGGATTCGGCTGCCGTCCATCGGGGGGACCGGGATCATGTTGAACACCGCCAGCACCAGGTTGTATGCGCCGCACACGCGAAGCAGCACCTCGAGGTTTTCGCCGATCTGTTCGGCCGGCATGAGGTTGAAGCGGAAGAGCAAGCCGAGCAGCACCAGCGAAGCGATCCCGAGCACGAGGTTGCTCGCCGGTCCTGCGAGGGCGACCAGCGTGTGGGCGTACTTCCCGCGCATCCGCGTCGGATCGATCGGCATCGCCCCCCAGCCGAACCCGGCGAGGAACACGCACGCGAGCGCGATTGGCCCCATGTGCACGAGCGGGTTTCCGGTCATGTGCCCCGTGTCGACGGGCGTGGTGTCGCCGAAGTGCAGCGCGGCGAAGCCGTGGCAAAGCTCGTGAATCGTGATGCTCACGATCATCGTGATCACGACCGCGAAGTAGAAGGTCTGATGCCCGTTCAGGAGTTGCTCAATGAACATGCTGCGGGGAAGCGTAGTTGGCGGCGGGGATGGGGGGAAGGGAGGGGAGGGCGAGTAGGCGAGTAGGTGAGTGGATCGGTATCCATCGTCCTTCGTCGAAGCCATCCGCAATTCGCAATTCGCAATTCGCGATCACGTCCCCCGCTGGACATGCCTCGCGTCACTCCCACAATCTCGCCCCATGGCCAAGCAATACGCATCCGCGCCGGCGATGGTGATCGACCCGAAGAAGAAGTACACCGCCACGTTCGAGGTGTCGAAGGGGAAGATCGTGGTGGAGCTGTTCGCCGACCGGGCACCGGTGACCGTGAACAACTTCGTGTTCCTCGCCCGCGAGGGGTTCTACGACGGGCTTGTGTTCCACCGCGTCATTCCGGACTTCATGATTCAGGGCGGCGACCCGACCGGCTCCGGCCGGGGCGGTCCGGGGTACAAGTGGAACGACGAGAAGAGCGCGCTCGGCATCAAGCACGCCGTCGGCAGCCTGAGCATGGCCAACGCCGGCCCGAACACCAACGGCAGCCAGTTCTTCATCACGCACATCGCGACGGATTGGCTCAACGGCAAGCACGCCGTCTTCGGCCAGGTGACGAGCGGGCAGGACGTCGTCGACGCGACGCAGCAGGGCGACAAGCTCACCAAGCTGACGATCACCGAAGCGTGATCGTCAGCCCGGCGGGCTGCCATCGATCGAGCGAACGCTCACCCATAAAACTCGTCCACCTTGCTCTTCAGGTGGCGCAGCAGGGCGTCGGCGCTGAGGTCCTTCTTGGTGATGCGCTGGCACAGCTCGCGCGCCGAGTATCGCCGGCCGTGCTGGTGGATGTTCTCGCGGAGCCACTTCAGCAGCGGCGCGAACTCACCCTTGGCGAACATCGCGTCGAGGTCGCCCAGTTCGGCGCGGGCCTGTTCGAAGAACTGGGCGGCGTACAGGTTGCCCAGCGTGTACGTCGGGAAGTAGCCGACGAGGCCGGCGCTCCAGTGGATGTCCTGCAGGCACCCATGCGATGCGTCCGGCACGGTGAGGCCGAGGTATTTGCTCACGCGGGCGTTCCACGCGTCGGGCACATCCTTCACGGAGAGTTCGTTCGCGACCAGCGCGCTCTCGATCTCGAACCGAAGCAGGATGTGCAGGTTGTACGTGACCTCGTCCGCCTCGACGCGGATGAAGCCGGGGCTGATCTCGTTGACGGCGAACAGCAGGTCGTCTTCGCTGACGTCCTTCAATGCGGGGAGGTGCTCACGCGCGATCGGCCCGAAGTACTTCCAGAACGACCGGCTCCGCCCGACGTTGTTTTCCCACATGCGGCTCTGGCTCTCGTGGATGCCGAGCGAAACGCTCTCGCCGAGCGGCAGGCCGGGGTGCTTGTCCTTCGGCAGGCCCTGCTCGTAGAGGGCGTGGCCCGTCTCGTGCAGCACGCCGAACAGGGCGTCGGCGAGGTCGTCCTCGCGGTATCGCGTCGTGATGCGCGTGTCGCCCGGCGCCATGCCCGAGCAGAACGGATGCACCGACACGTCGAGCCGGCCGGCGTTGGTGTCGAAGCCGAGCTTCTGGGCGGCGAGCAGTCCGAACTTCTCCTGCGCATCGACCGCGAACGGCCCCTTCAGCGTGCGGGGCTTCCTCCCGCTCGCCTGCACCTTGCGGACGAGCGCCGCGAGTTCGTCCCGAAGCCCCTCAAGCACCTTCCGCGCCCCGGCTGCGGTCTCGCGGGGTTCGTAGTCGTCGATCAGTGCGTCGTAGGCGTGGTCCTTGTAGCCGTAACACTTCGCCATTTGGCGACGCAGTTCGAACGTCCGCTCAAGCGTTGGTGCGAAGGCCGAAAAATCCTTGTTCTTCCGGGCTTCGACCCACGTCGATTGGGCGAGCACGTCATGCTTCGCGATCTCTTCGACAAGGCTCGTCGGCAGCTTGGTGGCGCGGTCGTAGTCGCGCTTCAGTTCGCGGATGTTGGCGGTCGTTTCGTCGTCGATGCTGACGATGGTGTTGAGGAGTTCGCCGATCCGCTTCGAGGTGAACCGCTCGTGGGTCATCTTCGAGAGGTACGCCATCTGCTCCGCGCGGTGCGCGGTGCCCGCCTTCGGCAGGTGCGTCTGCTCGTCCCACCCCAGCAGGCTGGCGCTGGAGCGGAGGAGGTAGATCTCGTAAAGCTCTTGCTTGAGCGAGGCGAAAGCGTCGGTAGGCATGCTGCTAGTGTGCCGTGCGATGGATCGGGAAGAAAGCGCGCGTTGCATGGTCCCCTCACCCGCTTGCGGGGGAGGGTTAGGGAGGGGGCCGAGGACTGAGTCGAGCGAGCCGAGGTTCCCCAGCGACCCTCACCCCGGCCCTCTCCCGGGGTACCGGGAGAGGGAGAGAATCACAGCGGCAGCTTGCGGGCGAGTTCGTGGAAGCGCTCGTAGTTCGCCTTCACTTCTTCGAGCGAGTCGCCGCCGAACTTCTGGAGGAGGGCGTTCGCCACCTCGAACGCGACGACGTTCTCCATCACCACGCCTGCCGCGCTGATGGCGCTGATGTCGCTGCGTTCCCATCCGGCCTCGGTGGGTTGTTTGGTGTTGAGGTCGATGCTGCGGAGCGGCTTGCCGAGCGTGCTGATCGGCTTCATCGCACCGCGGACGACGATGGGCATGCCGTTGGTCATGCCGCCCTCGAGCCCGCCCGCGTTGTTGCTGCCGCGCGTGTAGCCGAGCGTGGGGCGGTTCGTCTGCGAGGCGTCGAAGAAGATCTCGTCGTGCACCTTCGAGCCGGGCAGACGTGCCGCTTCGAAGCCGATGCCGATCTCGACGCCCTTGAACGCCTGGATGCTCATGACCGCGCCAGCGATGCGGCCGTCGAGCCGTTCGCTGCCGTTCATGCTGCTGCCCAGGCCGACCGGACACCCGAAGATGTGGCACTCGACGATCCCGCCGGCCGTGTCCTTGTTGATCTTCATCTGCTGGATGAAGTCTCGCATCTGCGCGCTGGCGACCGGGTCGGGGCAATAGACGTCATCGGCGTCGCGGAGCTTCTCCAGCTCACGCCAATTCGACTCGGTGACGTCGACCGACGCCGTCGCCGGGCCGACCGCGCGGACGAAGCCGAACACTTCGATGCCGAACTGCTTGAGGAGGCACCGCGCGACTGCACCCGCGGCGACGCGCGACGCCGTCTCGCGAGCGCTGGCGCGTTCGAGCGTCTCACGGCAATCGGTGGTGAGCCACTTAATCGATCCGGCCAAGTCCGCATGCCCCGGGCGCGGCTGCGCGAGCGGCGGGGTCTTCGCGGGGTCGTCGAGGCGGTTGTCCTTGTTCGGGATGGTCATCGCGATCGGCGCGCCGATCGATCGACGCACGCCGTCCGCGTAGAGGCGAACGCCCGTCTGAAACGTGACTGCATCGGTTTCGATCTTCTGCCTGCCGCCGCGCCCGTAGCCGCCCTGGCGACGGCGCAATTCGCCGTTCACGAACTCCAGGTCGATCGGAACGCGCGCCGGCATTCCGTTTATCAGGATAACCAGTGATGGCCCGTGCGACTCACCTGCGGTACTATATGTAAGCGTGCTCATTGAAACGGGGACCAGTATAGGGGCGAATTCAGCCGCTTAATAGCACGAGCGGATCGCGTCCAGCCCCCTTCTTTGATCGAGAGACCGTAAATGGAAGATGAAGCTGCCAGAGTTGCTGCGCAGGTGGAGATACTCCGCTCGTTGCGACCCGTGGTGATCGAAAATCTCAATTTGCTGGCGTCGATCGACGACGCCTGGCAGCCGACCGACTACCTTCCCGACCTCGCCGCGCTCGACTGGCGCGAACAGCTCGAGGCGTTTCGGGCGCCCGCGATGCAACTGTCCGACGAGGTGCTCGTCGTCATCGTCGGCGACATGGTCACTGAGGAGGCGCTGCCCAACTACGCCGTCTCGCTGAACCTGATCGCCCAAGACGAGACCGGCACCTCCGACGATCCCTGGGCGAAGTGGCTCCGCGGGTGGACCGCCGAGGAGAACCGTCACGGCGATTTGCTGAACGCGTTCCTGCGCCTGACCGGGCGCGTCGACATGCGGTCGGTCGAGGTGACGGTGCACCACCTCATCACCAACGGCTTTAATCCGGCCGCGTTTCCCGATCCGTATGCGGGGCTCGTCTACACGTCGTTTCAGGAACGCGCGACGAAGATCTCACACGTGAACGTGGGCAGGCTTGCGCAGCAGGAGGGCGACACCAGCCTCGGCAAGATCTGCAAGCGGATCGCCGGCGACGAGTCGCGTCACGAGGCGTTCTACACCCGCATGATGGGCGAGGTGATGGACGTCGACCCCGACCGCGGGCTGCTCATCTTCCGGCAGATGCTTCGCCGCATCATCGCCATGCCCGGCAGGCTCATGGACGATGGCACCGATGAAGGCGATGACCTCTTCGAGCGGTTCGCGGTCGTCGCGCAGCGGCTCAAGGTGTATACCGCCTTCGACTACGCGTCGATCGTGCGGCACCTCGTGGCGACGTGGAAGGTGGAGCACCGATCCGTGACCGGCAAGGCGGCCGCGGCTCAGGACTTCCTGTGTAAGCAGGCCGAGCGGCTCGAGTCGCTGGCGGAGTACGTGACGAGCGAGGCCGTCAAGCGGCCGGCGACGAAGTTCAGCTGGATCCAGGGGCGAACCGCGTAGACGGCGCGCAGCCGCTCATCGCGCGGGCACCGATCGGCCGATGTCTCCCAAAGAGACTCCCGGCCCGCTCATGCAATCGCCCGACAACGAAGACGCTTCGCACACCAGTTGGACCCAGCCCGAGATGTGGCTGTGGGCGATCGTGATCGTCGGCGTTGCGCTCCGCGTGGTACAGTGGCTCCACGGCCAATCGATCTGGCACGACGAAGCGTTTCTGCTGCTCAACCTGCGCCAGTACGACCTCGCGCGACTGCTCACTGGCCGGCTCGACGCGGATCCGTCGACGCAGGCGGGCGCACCGGCGTTCATCGCGCTCTGCAAGGCGACCTGGGAAGTCGTTGGCCTGAACGAACGCCTGCTCCGGCTTCCGATGCTCCTCGCCAGCATCGCCACGCTCGCATGGCTTGCGCGGTCGAGCGTGAAATTGATCGGCCCGCTCGCGGCGATCGTCGCGGTGCTGTTCGTCGTGAGCTCCGACAAGCACGTGGAGCAGGCCGCCACGTTCAAGTCGTACTCAGTCGACGCGCTGTGCAGCGCGATCGTCATCGCCATGGCGATGCGGATCACGCGCGACGGGCCCGCGCGATCGATCGTGCCCACTTCGCTCGTCGCGGCGTCACTGCTCTGGCTCTCGTTCACCGTCGCGTTCGTCTACGCTGCGGCGAGCCTTGGTGCACTGACCACGCTCGGGCGCGATCGCCGGCGCTGGATCGCGTGGTGCGTCGCTCAGTGGATCTTCGCGGCGTCGTTCGCTGTCCTCTACGTCGTCTGCATCCGCGTCCAACACGACGACTACCTCTCACGCTTCTGGACGCGCGTCGGCGTCTTCCCGGTGAACCTGTCGCCCGTGCAGTGGCTCGTCTGGACCGCACGCACGCTGCAGGATGCGTGGACCTATCCGTGGCCCGCGTGGACGTGGGGCGTGCCGGTCCTGATGGTCTTGGGCGCGTGGGGATGCGCGGCAAAGCGGCGGTGGGACTGGCTCGTGCTGCTCGCGATGCCGATCGTGCTCGCGACGATCGCGTCGGCCGTGCACGTCTACCCCGCTCGCGATCGACTCACGCTCTTCGTACTCCCGGCGACGGCGATCCTCATCGGCATCGGCGTCGATGCGGCTTGGCGCTTGCGGCGATCCGCGTTGAAGGTCATCGCCATCGGTATCGCCAGTCTCACTGCGGGCGTGGCGTGTGGCGATGCGCTTGTGAAGGCGTTCCGCCCGAACTTCACGTTCGATCTGCGGCCCGCGATCGAACGCGTCGCGCCGGGCACGACAGTCGTCGCGGTAAGTTCCGACGATGCAGCCACGATCCGGCTCTACGCGCCGCAGCTCCGCGTCGACGCGTTCGACTTCCGAAGCGGCCAGACCGTGCCGGAGACGACCGACGAGATCACCATCGTCACAAGTCTGAATCGCAAGCCCGACGGGTCGTGGGAGATCCCGTTCGGTCCGCCGCTGGATCGACGCGGGTACACGCTCGACGTCGATCGATCCTTCTTCCGCCAGGGCGGCGGCGTGCTGGTCTATCGACGCTGAACGCGATGTACGATCGCTCACGCGAGCACGTCGTCGCCCGCCGAGTCGTCGTTGTTGCCGCCGCCGTTGCCGCCGAGGCTGAGCGGCGCCGGCGCGCCGAGCGCGATCGTGCGATTGTAGTTCGCCGCGAGGATCAGCAGGTCGTCGAAGTTGACGCGGCCGCTCGCGTCGTAGTTGAAGTTGCCCTGTGAGAAGCTCATCCCGGTGGTGTTGTAGTTGCTCGCGAGGACGAGCAGGTCGTCGAAGTTGACGCGGCCGTCATCGTTGGCGTCGCCGCGCAGGACGCGGAAGTCGGTGGGGAAGTTGCCGATGTTCCACTTCCCGTTGGCGGCCACAGATGCGGTCTTGATGGATGCGGTGTAGCGACTGTCGGGCCAGCCGCCGTTGCGGATGAAGCGGGCCGTCTTCGTCGCTGCCGTCCAGGTGACGCTGGTCGCACCGTAGAGGGTTCCGTTGTACGCGTCGGCGACGACGAGGTCGCTCGCGTTGAGGCTCGCGCTCACGTCGGCGCTGAAGCGGACGTCGATCGCGTTGCCCAGGCTGCGCAGGTACGTCGTCTCGTAGACGGCCGGGCTGGAGACGACCTTCAGTGCCGCGCTGGGCTGGCCGGTCTCGCCGTTGAAGCCGCCGAGCTTCGTCTTCATCACGGCGACCGTGACGTACTGCCCGTCGAGCAGATCCTCGGCCGCCCAGTTCACCGTGAAGCCGCTGCCGCCGGCCGGCATCGGTCGATCGGTCGAGCCGATGAATCGCCGCGTGTCGCCCGACGTGGGATGGCCTGCACTGTCGCTGGAGTAGAACGAGAAACGGTACGTGCCGGCGGTGCTGAAGACGGCGCCCACGTTTACGTCGATGCTGCCGTTGGACTTCTCGACGGCGGATTGCACGGTGGGCACGGGCAGGTCGCTGTTCGCCCCGTCGCTCACCCAGACGGATTGCGCGTTATTCCAGGCGAGGTTGTGGATCGCGTTGTTGTTCCCGCTGATCACCCACGTGCCGTAGAGCGAGCAGTTCGAGATCGTGTTGTACTCCGCCTCGTTCCAGTTGCCGGCGATCGTGATGCCCATCTGCACCGGAATGGACACGCCAGCTTCGGTGATGCCGATGAAGTTGGACTGCACGATGTTCTGACTGCTAGCGAGACGGATGCCCGTCTCGATGCGGCCGATCGTGTTGCCGGTGACCTCGTTTCCGCCCGACTCCAGGTTCATCGCGATCGATCCGCCCACGTCGAGCGCGGGGTTGACGCCGATGCCAAAGACATTGTTGCGAAACTTGCTGCTGAAGGTGCTGTTTAGCACGCGGACGCCGCTCCCGCCGAACCGGTTGCCGTAGCCAGCCGCGTCGTTGCCGATGAGGTTGGAGCTGGAGCCGTCCATGACGATGCCGTAGGTGCCGTTCGCGAGCACCGCGTTGCCGGTCTTGGTTAGCCCGAAATAGTTTCCGAAGATGCGAGCGCCGCCCGCGCCGTTCGGGCCCTTCAGCAGGACGCCGGCCGCGCCGTTGGCGCTGATGACGTTCAGTCCGTTTTGTCCCCACAACTGCAGGTCGTAGCCGTCCTGTGCGTTGATGCCGTTGCCGGCGTTGCCGCGCCCGAACACGCCGCCCGGGTCGGTGCCGATGAAGTTGCCGACGAAGTTGACGTAGTCGGCAGCCACCTGCACGCCGTCGCCGCCGTTGCTGGAGATGACGTTGTCCTTGAAGACCGAGTTCGCCGCGGTGGAGGTGACGACGACGCCGTCCCCTTCGTTGCCCGCAGCCGCGCCGCTCGGGGTGAGACCGATGTAGCATTTCTCGATGGTCGTCGTCGCCGCAAGTGTGATCGCGTTGCCGTCGACGCTCGACGCCGGGTTGCCAAAACCGGTGACCGACAGCCCGCGGATGACGGTGCCCGTGCCGTTCGGCCCGACCAGCAGCGCCGCCGCCGTCGTGCCGCCGTCGTTCAGGCGCACGAGGGGTGCGCTCGCGTAGCCCGGCTGCGTGGTCGCGTCGATCGTGACCGGCCGGGTGACGTCGATGGGGCTGAGGAGATTGATCGTCGCCGCGCCCGACCCGATCGCGAACGTGACCACGTCCGCGGCAGGGGTGGCGTTCGCCTGGTCGATCGCCCAGCGGAGCGACCCAGTGCCGCTGTCTGCGGTGTTCGTGACGGCGAACGTGGCCATCAGGCGGCGCGGTTCGAGGGCGTCGATCGCGTTGCGGATGGAACGGCGGGTGACGTTGCTGCTGTTCATGGCGGAAAGCGTCAAAGCGATAGGTGTGCCATGATGCGTCGAACCGCTGGATGGGCGAAAAACAGTTGAAAAATAGTAGACAGAGGCACTCGACGACTGGGCCGAGGCGCGGTCCGATTCGGCGCGCGGTCCGCGTCTATCGCGGCGTTGCGGACCGTCCTGCATCAGCGGCGACGAACGAGCCAGAGCGTCGTCCAACCTAGTGCGAGCACGACAAGCGGAACCGCCGCGAGCCATCGCCCGGCGTGCCAATCGGCAGCTATCGCCATCCCCAGGGTGATGCCTGCCGCGAGGAACGGGACAATCGTCAACGCCGCGAGGCAGATGAGCGCCTGAAACGCCTGCACGTACACGTCGGCCGGTCCTTTGACGGTCGGGCCCGGCCAGAGGTGGCGTGAGAGCGGCCGTGCGAACGGCAACAGCAACGGCGTAACGCAACCGACGACGAGTACGACGATGACGAGCGCCTGCCACATGAGATTCCGTGGTTTGGGCGTTGATCGGCACGGCCGCGGTGGACGACGTCGCCGTGCGGCGTTGGTGCCGCACGGCGACGGTCGATCATCGGCCGATCTTGAGCACGCGATCAGGCGAGCACGTCATCGCCGACCGAGCCCGCGTCGTCGCTGCCGGGGTTTGAGTTCGGCGCGACGAGCGGGCCGGGGGCTCCGGTCAGGCTCGTGTTGTACCGCGACGCGAGGATCAGCAGGTCGTCGAAGCTGACGTTGCCGCCGGCGTCGTAGTTGAAGTTGCCCTGGCTGAACGTCTTGCCGCTCGTGTTGTAGTTGGCGGCGAGGATGAGCAGGTCGGAGAAGTCGACCTTCTTGTCGCGATTGGCGTCGCCGGCGAGGACGAACGTGTTGCCCGTGTGGGCGAGGTTGCCGTTGCCGGCGAGGTCGGTCGCAGCGCCGGCGTTGAGCGCGAAGGCGTAGTTGCCGTCGGCGAGCGTCGTCGCGAAGGCGAAGGTGGCCGTCTTCGTTGCGGCGTTGTAGTTCATGCTGCTGGGCGCGACGGACTGGTTCGTCGTCGTGTTGGTCATCGTGAGGTCCGACGCCTGCAGGCTCGAGGCGTTCATGTCTTCGCTGAAGACGAGCTTGACGGCGTGGCCCGACTCGAACTCGAACGAACTGCTGGCGACGGTCGGCTGCGTGGTGTCGGCAGGCCCGGTCACTTGCACGCCGGCCGAGAGCTCGCTCGTCGCGCCGTGCGGGGCAGGGATGATGTTGGTCGCGGTGGCGACGATGTACTTGTTGCCCGGAACGAAGGGGAGCGTGTGCGTAAACGTCGCGCCGCCGGCCACGTCGGTGAAGATCGTCTTGCTGCCGAGCCAGGTGCGGGCTTCGTTGGTCGCGACATCGGCGCTGTAGAAGTCGATCACGATGGGCGTGCTGCCGCTGGTGTTCATGAAGCCGCTGACGACGGTCTGCGCGCCGCCGGTGGAGTCGGCGCTGACGAGGAACGGCGTGTTCTGCAGGCCGTTCGCGCCGGTGTCGGCGTCGAGGGCGTCGTTGACGGTCGCGCCGTCGTTGCCGAGGTCGATCGCCATACTGGCGTTGGAGTGGATGACGTTGCGACGGACGGTGACGTTCGACACCGTGTTGCCGTTCTTCGCGATCATGATGATCGCCTTGTTCGAGTTGTAGGCGATCACGTTGCCGGCGGCGGCGGTGTCGCCACCAATCACGGTGTTGGTCACGTTAGAACCGTCGGCCGTGATCGTGACGCCGTTCCCGTTCGGGCGTCCCGGTTGCCCGAGGGTGTTGCCCTGCACCTTGCTGGGCCCGTCGAACAACTGGACGGCGGACATGAACGCGCCGGTGATGAGGTTGCCTTCGCCCGGGTTGACGCCGCCGATCGTCGAACTCACCGAGGAATAGACGCCGTACGAACCGGTATAGCTTCCGGTGCCGTCAACGTTGGTTCCGATCCTGTTGCCCTGCACGACGGGTGAGGTGCCGTCGCCGAGCAGGATGGCGCCGAAGTCCCAATCGCCGATCAGATTTCCCTCGCCCGGGTTGGGCCCGCCGATGAAGCCGTTCGTTGAGGAAATGCCGTTCGTGACTTGAAGCGGGCTGAGACCGTCGGCGCTCAGGCCGATCTGGTTGCCGTGAATATAGTTCGCGCCTTCGTTGAAGATGGCGGTGCCGACGCGGGCGATCTTATTCCCCTTGATGAGGGCATTCGTGGTCGAGGAGACGGAGATGCCCGTGGACTGAGCGTTGAACGGACCGGACTGATTCGTGCCGGCGAGGTTCATGCCGATCTGGTTGCCAGCGATCGTCGTCGAGCCGGTGGTTTGAGTCGCCGACATGCCGCTGGCGATGATGCCGTTTCGGTTGCTCGGGACGTGAAGAATGTTGCCCGCGTTGGCCCCGACGCCGCCGACGAGGAAATCTACGCCGCCCGCGACCACGTTGACGGCGTCGCCCGCGCTGCTGACCGTGCCGTTCGGCGCGATGCCCACGACGTTGTTCTGGATGCGGATGTTGCTTCCGGTGTTGTCGGCCCGAATGCCGGCGGTGGACCCGTTCATGATCCAGTTGCGATCGGCGGAGGCGGGCGTGCCGACGGCGATGTTTTCAGCGGAGTCGCCGGAAATGCTGATGCCGTTGACGCCGGTGCCCGAGGGCGCGCCGGCAAACGTCAGGCCGACGTAATTGCCGACGATGATGACGTTCGGCGCACTCGAGACCTGGATCTGATTCTTGGCGGCGTTGGCGACGTAGTTGCCGCGAATGGTGACCGCTGTGCTGAGCGTCGAGATGGCGACGCCGTTCGCATCGACGTTGCCCGCGGTGATGGCACCAGCGCCGGTGGTGTTCAAGCCGATCAGGTTGTTCTGCACCGTGACGGCCGAGCCAACGCCCGAGGCGAGGACGACGCCCGCACTCTTTCCGATGGCGATGATGTTCCGCTCGGCATCGGTAGGCCCGCCCAGGCGGTTGTTGTTGCCCGCCCCGATGTAGACACCGGTGGCCAATGTGCTCCCGCCGAGGTACGTCGTGCCCGACGCGTTCGTGCCGATGCGATTGCCGGTGATGACAGTGTTGTTCGCGTTGACGGAGTTGGTGCTGATCAGCACGCCGTAGGCCGTCGTGGCGATCGCGTTATCGTGGATGGTGTTGTTGCCGCCGAGGACTTCTACGCCCGCGCCACCGAGGTGCAGCGTGGTCGCGCCGTCCGGCTTGAGTGCGAAGTAGTTCTTCTCAATGGTCGAGTTGCTGGCATTCAGCACGATGCCGCGGCCAGAGGCTCCGCCGACGCCCGAGGCGAAGCCGGTGATCGACAGGCCGCGGACGACGCTGCCGTTGCCGTTGAGTTCGATGGCGTTTCCGGTCAGGACGTTCGCGCCGGTGACCTCGACGACGGGCGCGCCGTTGTAGCCGGGGTTGGTGGTGCCATCGATCGTCGTCGGGCCGCTGAGGGCGGGCAGCGTGGTGGTGAGCGTGATCGTCCGCGAGCCGATCGGCAGATTGAAGGCAATCGTGTCTGCGCCGGGGTTCAGATTGGCGTTGTTGACCGCGTCGCGGAGCGAGCCGGCTCCGGTGTTGGCGTTGGTCGTGACGGTGTAAGTCGCCATCAGTCGGCGATCCTCCAGCCGATCGAACGCCTGCCGAAACGCCCGGCGACGCGAGACGAGGGACTTGGACGAGGCGACGACGTGCTTGCGATCGGCGGACATGGTGTGGCTCCTTGAGTGGCTTCGTTGTGACCCGCGGCTCCGCTGGTGCGGCCCGTCGGGCGTGTTGTGGCACAGATCAACTCGCGTGCCATTCAGATGCACGATGCGAAGAACTCTTCGAAATCAATTGATTTCGGCGCCGTCTGACGAACGAGGTGCGGTACGTCGCGCCACGCGAAGGGTGGTGCATATCGGAGCGCGTTCCCGCTGATGTCGCTTCAATGCGGCGCGGGCTGTAGCGCGCAGGTCGAGACGAAGCGTGCCGAAACTTCGCCGCGACATCTCCCCGTCATGTTGGTAATTTCCTGCCCGTGCCGAGCAACCCCATCAGTCGCAGCGCCACGGCCGAGAGGCCCTCGATGTTGCATGCGCTCTTCGACTTCACGCCCGACGCGGTGTGCGTGCTCGTCGAGGGCACTCTCATCGCCGTGAACGACGCGTTCCTCGTCACGTTCGGCTACGACCACGACGCGGCCGTCCTCCGGCGCGACATCCGCGACTTCCTCTCCGCCTCGCCCGCGGCCGGAGGGACCGTCGGCGCGTCGGGCCGACGCAGCGACGGCTCATCGTTCGACTGCGCCGTCACGGTGAAAACGTTCACCGCCGACGGTCTCGGCTACGAGCTGTTCATCATCCGCGACACCACTTCCCAGGTCGTCGCGCAGAAGACGATCGAGCGTGACGAGCTGCGCCTCCGCACGATCCTCGAGAGCACGCTCGACGGCGTCATCACCATGGACGACCGCGGCATCGTGATCGGTTGGAACAAGCACGCCGAGAAGATCTTCGGCTGGACCACGCACGAGGCGGTCGGCAAGCGCGTCTCCGAACTCATCATCCCCAACGAACTCCGCGCCGCACACGAGCGCGGGCACGACCACCTTCGCAAGACCGGGCACGGCCCCGTGCTGAACAAGCGCATCGAGGTGAACGGCATGCGGCGCGACGGCACGATCGTGCCCGTCGAGTTGCTCATCGTCCCGAGCGATCTGGACGGCGAGAAGTTCTACACCGGCTTCCTGCACGACATCTCCGAACGCCGCGCCACGAGCGAGGCGCTGCGGGCCGCGCGGGATCAGCTTGAGCAGCGCGTCGCCGAGCGGACGGAAGAGCTGCGACAGGAAGTGGAGCGCCGCAAGGCCGCCCAGGAAGCCGCCGAGCGGAGCCGGCTTGAGATGGTGCAGGCGGAGAAGATGATCGCGCTCGGCACGCTCGTCGGCGGCGTGGCGCATGAGATCAACAACCCCAACCACTTTATCATGCTCAACCTGCCCCTGCTGCGCGACGCTTGGCAGGATGCGCTGCCCGTGCTCGACGCGCACGCGGAGGAAGACGGCGGCTTTCGCCTCGCCAATGTGCCATACCGCCGCATGCGCGACGAGGTGACGAAGCTGATCGCCGAGGTGCAGAAGGGGGCCGAGCGGATCAAGCGGATCGTTGACGAGCTGCGCAGCTACTCGCGTCAGCAATCGCACGGATCGATGGGCCCGGTGAACGTCAACGACGTCGTCGACGGCGCGGTGTTGCTGCTCGCCAGCCCCATCCGTGCCGCGACGAACCGCTTCGAGGTGAGCCAGAGCAAAGCCCTCCCCATGATCTACGGCAACGGCGGGCGACTCGAGCAGGTCGTCATCAACCTCATCCTCAACGCATGCCAGGCGCTGCCCGATCGCGATCGCAAGGTCGAGGTCCGCACCAGCTACGACCGCTACGAGAACCAGGTGTTGATCGAGGTGATCGACGAAGGCAAAGGCATCCGCGCCGAAGATCTGCCGCACGTCACCGACCCGTTCTTCACGACGAAACGCGAAAGCGGCGGCACCGGCCTCGGCCTCGCGGTGTCGGCCCGCATCGTCGCGGAGCACAACGCGTCGCTGGAGTTCGCGTCAACGCTCGGCCGCGGCACGACGGCAAGGCTATCGATCCCGGTGATGGAGATGGCGGCGGGGTGATAACAGAGAAAAGAGAAAAGGCGAAAGAGAAAAGGACGGCCGACTGCATTCGCTTCTCTCATTCACCTTTTCTCTTTCCTCTCGCCCGACGCAGATGGAGAGAACGACATGAGCTCAACGTCGAAAGGTCCCCGCATCCTCCTCGTCGACGACGAGGACGACGTCCTCCAGGGCGTGCGTCGCGTGCTCTGGTCGGCCGATATCGACGACATCGAGCTGTGCAACGACGCGCGCCTCGCGATCGGCATGGTCGAATCGCTCTCGCCGGCCGTCGTGCTGCTCGACCTCATCATGCCGCACGTCACCGGCGAGCAGCTGCTCGAGCAGATCAAGGCGAAGTGGCCGCTCACGAGCGTGATCGTCGTCACGGCGGAGTACGATGCGAAGATCGCCGTGCGCTGCATGAAGCTCGGCGCGACGGATTACCTGCTGAAGCCCGTCGAGGCGGAGCAGCTGATCGCCGCCGTGCAGCGGGCGCTCGATCAGCGCGAACTCGTCACCGAGAACGCCGAGCTGCGCGATCACTTCTTCGAAGAGCAACCCAAGGCCGGCGCGGCGTTTGACGGCATCCTCACGCAGGACGACGAGATGCTGCGGATGTTCAGCTTCCTCGAAGCCGTCGCGAAGGGTTCGCACCCCGTTCTCATTTGGGGCGAGACCGGCACCGGCAAGGAGAGGATCGCCGAGAGCGTCCACAAGGCGTCGGGCCGGGGCGGCGAGTTCGTCGCGGTAAACGTCGCGGGCCTCGACGACGCGATGTTCTCCGACACGCTCTTCGGCCACGAGAAGGGCGCCTTCACCGGAGCGAACACAACGAGGAGGGGCATGATCGAGCGCGCTGCCAGCGGCACGCTCTTCCTCGACGAGATCGGCGACCTCTCCGAACAATCGCAGGTGAAGCTGCTCCGCTTGCTGCAGGAGCGCGAGTTCTACCCGCTCGGCAGCGACCGCCCGCGTCGCATGACCGCCCGCGTCGTCGCTGCTACGCACAAGGATCCGAGCAAGCTGCGCCAGGACCTCTACTTCAGGTTGAAGGCGTACATGGTGAAGGTCCCGCCGCTGAAGAAGCGGCGCGGCGACTTGCCGATGCTCGTCGATCACTTCCTCGGCCTCGCTGCGAAGGACCTCGGCAAGACCAAGCCCACCGCGCCGCCCGAGCTGATGACGTACCTCGCCAACTACGGCTTCCCCGGCAACGTGCGCGAGCTGCAGAGCATGTGCTTCACCGCCGTCGCGAGCCACACGGCCGGTGTGCTCAGTACGAAGGCGTTCACGGAAGCGATGGGCGGCTCGGACGAGCAGTCAACGCCGGCCGCTGGACCGAAGATCGTCTTCCCCGATCCGATGCCCACGATGGATGAAGTCGAAGCGTCGGCGATCGAGGAGTCGCTCGCCCGCACCGGTGGAAACCGGACCGCCGCAGCCAAGCTACTCAACGTGAGTCGCAATCGGCTGCGGCGGGGGTTGGAAGGGGAGGACTGATTTCGGGGTCGACTCAGGCGGCCTTCGAGAACTCCTGGAAGCCGCCTTCGATCGACGCGTCGTCGTCGAACGGGATCAGCTTCTGCGGGTCGGCCTGCGTCGGTTTCGCGGACTTGGCTTGCGTGGCGTGCGCCAGAGCGAGCTTCGGTCCGCGGGCGGGCGCAGCCTGTGCGGGGCGAGTCGTCCTGACGAGCCGCGGGGCGGCATGTGTCGTCGGGGTCGCAGCTGACGCGTCTTGAGCGGCCGCCTTCGCTCCGCCGACGAGGCTGAGCAGCTCGCCCACGCAGAGCCGGAGTTGTTCGGCTTGGGCGCTGAGTTCTTCCGAGGCGGCGGCGCTTTCCTCGGCGTTGGCGGCGTTCTGCTGGGTGACCTTGTCCATCTGGCTGACGGCGCGGTTCACCTGGTCGACGCCGGTCGACTGCTCCTTGCTCGCGGCGGCAATCTCGTTGATCAGGCCGTTCACCTTCGTGCTGCCCTGGACGATCTCGCCAAGGCTCTTGCTCACCTCGTCAGCGATCGCGACGCCGCCGCTGGCGTTCTTCACCGATTGCTCGATGAGGCTGCTCGTGTTCTTGGCTGCTTCGGCCGACCGCATCGCGAGCGAGCGGACCTCCTCGGCGACCACGGCGAAGCCCTTGCCCGCCTCTCCCGCGCGGGCGGCTTCCACGGCGGCGTTCAGCGCGAGCAGGTTCGTCTGGAAGGCGATCTCGTCGATCACCTTGACGATCTTCGCGGTCTCCTGAGCGCTTCGGGCGATGTCGCTGATCGCGGCCGACATGCGGACGACCGACTCCGCGCCACGATCGGCGGCCGATCGCGCATCAGCTGCGATGGCGGCCGCTTCCGAGGCGGTGTCGGCGTTCTTACGGGTCATGCTGGCCATTTCTTCGAGCGCGGCGCTCGATTCCTCGAGGCTTGCCGCCTGTTCGCTGGCGCCCTGCGCGAGCGACTGGCTCGAAGCGCTCACCTGCGAGGCGGCCGAGGCGGACTGGCTGGCGTTCTGCTCCAGCGTGCCCGCGATCTGCCGCAGGAGTCGGCCGATGGTGTGCGTCATGAACCAGCCGAGCACGCTCGATGCCGCGAGCGCTACGCCGATGCCGACCATCAGCGTGGTGTTCGAGAGCTGCGCGGTCTGTTCGACCTGGCCGGCGAGTTGCTCGCTCTGCTTGGCGTTCCATTCCGCGACGAGCGCCGCCTGACGCGTCGCCTTCACCGCCGCGGGCGCGGCCGAGTGTGCGAAGTGGTCCTGTGCCTCGCCGACCTTGCCCGCCACGGCGAGCTCGATCGATTTCGTCGCCTCAGGGACGTAAGCGTCTACGCGCTTGCGCAGCTCGGCGAAGTTGTCGCGGTCCTCCGGGTCGCTGATCTGCTTCTCGTAGCTGTCCAAGTGCCCGACGACCGACTGAAGAATCTTGCTTCGCTCGTCACGCAGGCGAAGCCGATCGTCCGCGGTCGGTTCGGTGACGATGCGCGCCACCGTGGAGAAGCATGCGTTCAGGTCTGCCTCGATCGCATTCGCGCCGATCACGCCGGGCATGCAGTCGGACGTGACGTCACTCGACAGCGCGTTGACCTTCGACATCTCGTACATGCCAAAGCCGCCCATTCCTACGGTGAGAACGCTGAGCGTGGCGAACGACAGCACGAGGCGCTTACCAATGGTGAACTTCATCACGGGCGTCACTCCTACAGAAGGCGACTGAAACCGACAGCGCGTCGCAGGTGTCGAACGCGCTATCCCGCACAATAGATGTGCGGGCAGAACAACGGGTCGGGCGTGCTCGTCGCAGGCGCTGCGTGTCGAGCGCGGGGGCGGGCCGAGGTGGAGATACGATTCCGCAGCGGTTGTGCCGCGTCGGGTGTGGCAGTTGCTTAGGCGACTGCCGCGCAACGCGCGGCACGCGTGTGAGAACCGTGCCTCGCTCAATGCGTGCATCGGCAGGAGTCAACATTCGATTAAGCAGGAATACTTATCGAAGTGGGTGCCGAGCGCTTATCGGCCTTTTGCGTCGATCACAAAAGCATCTTCAGTCGATGCGTAGCGGCCTCCGGTCCCCTCTCCCGGTACGCCGGGAGAGGGTTAGGCACTGTCTCACGGTTCACGTCAAGATTCTGAAGTAGAGGACGGCCATGGCCAGCGTGATCATCGCCGCGAAGTTGCCGGCCAGCTTCTCGTA